>Ga0302326_10000313_pt1 | contig 140215 bp, 135 predicted proteins | sample Palsa_T0_3_FD_202264 | JGI IMG/M metagenome (GOLD analysis project Ga0302326, IMG submission 202264) | Peat permafrost microbial communities from Stordalen Mire near Abisko, Sweden - Palsa_T0_3 | ecosystem: Environmental > Terrestrial > Soil > Palsa > Peat permafrost | place: Sweden: Abisko... | reverse complement strand
CGACATCGAGGTGCCAAACAGCGCCGTCTATGTGAACTATTGGGCGCTATAAGCCTGTTATCCCCGGGGTAACTTTTATCCGAAAGCGCTGCCGATACCACATTCATGTACAAATGTACGGACAGCGGAAAACTTGCTCCCACTTTCGTGCCTGCTCGGCTTGTAGGCCTCACAGTCAAGCTGGCTTATGCGTATACACTATCGATTCGATTTCCATCCGAACCTAGCCAACCTTTGAACGCCTCCGATACTCTTTAGGAGGCAACCGCCCCAGTTAAACTACCCACCAGACACGGTCCCGTATCCGGCAACTGCTATCGAAACTAGTCAATAGCAACTGACGGACACGGTAAGAACAAGATCGTAACAAGGGTGGTATTTCACCGATGACTCCGCCTAAGCTAGCGCCTAGGCATCAAAGTCTCCCACCTATTCTACACATGTTACGACCCGGTCCAATGTCAAGCTGTAGTAAAGCTCCACGGGGTCTTTTCGTCCTGCTGCGGACAGACGGCATCTTTACCGTCAATGCACTTTCACCGAGCTCTTCGTTGAGACAGTACCCATATCATTACGCCATTCGTGCGGGTCAGAACTTCAAGTTTAGTTAGCTGCTCGTTTCCAAGCAGATCAGACTATCTTTTCATCTCGCTAGAATTTTTAGGAGTTCCTCTTTTGTACTGCGACGAACCCCAGATTCATTCATCAGATAACTCTCATGAATGATCTGTCCAAGATATTGCAAATTTAGGTGTCGAGACTGACTAATCAGTAGACACACTTTTGCGAATATCTCAAAATCGTTCGCTTTAGAGGTTCTAAGTGGAAATTTCTGAAAGTGCGGGATAATTCGCAAAGTCAAATCCTTGATCGAACGTACTTCATACTTGTACATCTGATCACGTTTGCTAAAACGAATCGCACCACACCCGAAATAGGCATGAATATCTTTCAAAACCTGAAGGCTACGCTTATTCTGTGCTATGCAAAAACTCGGTCTTACTTCAATACCAGTTTTTAACTTAGCACGGTGGTTAAATGAAACCGAAAAACATCCTTCTCCATCTGCAAAACCTGTAACATACCAAGAAAAATCCATAAATTCCCTTTTGGAGCGAGAGCCAACGTATCGTACATCTTGTTGCATATGTACTTCTCCTTTCGGATCAGTCGTTACGGCTTCCTGCTCGTAAATGAGCAGATTGCCACGGGATTGTCATAGCTAAAAACAGCTTTAGATTTCCCCGTTATTAGTTGGTATACTTTTTAGCAAATCACTTTGCTATTCAGGCAAATTCATTACCTGACAAGGAATTTCGCTACCTTAGGACGGTTATAGTTAGGGCCGCCGTTCACTGGGGCTTCAGTTCAAACCGTAAAGCTCTCCCCTTAACCTTCCAGCACTGGGCAGGCGTCAGCCCCTATACATCCACTTTCGTGTTAGCAGAGACCTATGTTTTTGGTAAACAGTTGCATGGGTTCCTTAGCTGTGGCCTCCAAAAAGGAGGCAGGCCTTATTCCGAAGTTACGGCCGCTTGTTTGCCGAGTTCCTTAACGAAGAATCACTCGTACACCTTGGTCTGCTCGACCTGAGCACCTGTGTCGGTTTGCGGTACGGACAGCTTTGTACATAAGTTTGAAAGCTTTTCTGGTCAGCTTGACTTACGTGAATCCAGCCAAAAAGGCCGTTTCATTCGCGCTTCAGCCGGAGCCTAGACGCTTAGACGGATATAACCAAAAACCCGCTCTCGCTATCATGCCGCGCACTATCAAACAATACAAAACTGGTACGGGAATATTAACCCGTTGTCCATCGTCTACGCTACACGCCTCGACTTAGGACCGACTAACCCTGGGACGATTACCGTGGCCCAGGAAACCTTGCTCTTTCGGTGGGCAGGATTCTCACCTGCCTTATGGTTACTCATTCCAGCATTCTCACTTGATACCGCTCCACCACACCTCACGGTGCAGCTTCGATGCAATATCAACGCTCCTCTACCGCTCCAGTAAACTGAAGCCCGCATCTTCGGTATTACACTTAGCCCCGTTACATTTTCCGCGCAAGATCTCTTGACGAGTGAGCTGTTACGCACTCTTTGAATGAATGGCTGCTTCTAAGCCAACATCCTCGTTGTTTAAGAAATCTCACCTCGTTTCCCACTTAGTGTAAATTTAGGGACCTTAGATGGCGGTCTGGGCTGTTTCCCTTTCGAGCGCCGAGCTTAGCCCCGACGTTCTAACTGCCGCGATTCCACAGATGGTATTCGTAGTTTGTCAAGGGTGGGTACCCTTACGGGCCCCAAGTCCGAAACAGAGCTCTACCCCCATCTGCTACCACGCAACGCTAGCCCTAAAGCTATTTCGAGGAGAACCAGCTATCTCCGAGTTCGATTGGCATTTCACCTCTAACCACAGGTCATCCGGGCGTTTTGCAATTCGCTACGGTTCGGTCCTCCACGCAGTTTTACCTGCGCTTCAACCTGCCCATGGTTAGGTCACCCGGTTTCGGGTCTATTCACTAGTACTAGGACGCCCTATTCAGGCTCGCTTTCACTACGCATCCGTCAGATGACTTATGCTTGCACTAGCAAATAACTCGCTGGATCGTTCTACAAAAAGCACGCCGTCACCAGACAAGCTGGCTCCGACTCCTTGTACGCACATAATTTCAGGATCTATTTCACTCCCATCTCTGGGTTCTTTTCGCCTTTCCCTCACGGTACTAGTTCACTATCGATCGTAAGATATATTTAGCCTTGGAGGGTGGACCCCCCAGCTTCAGTCAGGATTGCACGTGCCCCGACCTACTCGACAAAACAAATATAAGGTCAGCGAAACTTGGCGTACTAGACTATCACTATCTTTGGTGCAACTTTCCAGTTGCTTCTGCTCGCCTCGCTAGTTTTTTACCTTATGCACGATAACGGTAGATCGTACCCCACTACGGATATCTAGATAAATCTAGCGCTCCGTACTGGTTGTTTGCAATGTCACAACCCCTTTTAGGTATTCGTCTACCAACTTATCCGTCTGTTACCAGACGGAAACCTAAAAAGTTTGGGCTCTTCCGCATTCGCTCGCCACTACTAACGGAATCGTTGTTTACTTTCTCTTCCTCGAGGTACTAAGATGTTTCAGTTCCCCCGGTTACCTCATCTTGTCCTATGTATTCAGACAAGCGTGACTGGGCATGACCCCTGCCGGATTTCTCCATTCGGACATCTTCGGATCAAAGCTTAGTTAGCAGCTCCCCGAAGCTTTTCGCAGCTCCACGCGTCCTTCATCGGTATCTTACGTCTAGGCATTCTTTATGTGCGCTTGAGTAACTTTTTACATTTATGCATTGACTAGTTGTTGGCCATATACCAACAATTTGCCGTTTGTCTTATTACTTCATCTAATATTAACCAAATTTTTAAGTTACAAAACCCAAACATCCCACAGATTCTAATTGTCGAGCTTGAGTTTACGCTGGAAACTAACGTCTAGACTCATGCCTAAACTCAAACTTATACCATTCTATCAGCTTTAACAGAGGCGGTCAAGCCTAAAGTGATGATAAAATAACTACATCCTGTTACCTGTATAGTACTAATAAAATAACAAAGTCTGTTTAAAAGCTACTGGCTTGCTGCAAAATTAACTCGTTACCGTCAGGATCTTTGAAGCTTACAAACCGTTTATGTCTTTTTGATTGAATCGGACTATTAAAAGTAATGCCCTTTTTCTTTAGCCTAACGAACTCTTTATCTATATCGTTGGTTTCCAGTACAACTCCTATCGCAGAGTCCGTGGATATCGACCTAAACCATGTTACCAACGTAACACTGTCTGTAGCCCTTTTAGGACCAACCTCCACCCAGCGACGCTCGGGGTCGATTAATTTATCCTTCTTAAATTCAAAGCCCAGCTTACCTACGTAAAATTGCTCAGCATGATCCTGATTAGATACTGGTATTGAAAACGACTTCACGTTAATTATTGACATAGCGTAAGACTGCTTAGACATCGACAAGCTACGCCTCATCGGTAGCATAGTGGTAATAGTCTCATCAGACTTTTAGTATGTCAATCTTAAGAGGAATTGTTTATCAGAGTGGGAGACTTCTTTTATCCGCCGTAGGGCCCGGAGTTGTAGCCGCCGGTATTACGAACGGCAAGCGCGCGTTTGTTATGTCCGGTCAGGAAGTGAATGACCGAGGTGAACCCAAAAATAGATATTAGGCCAAGGGCAACCATGGTCATAAACTCCTTGCGAGTAACATCTTGCTGCAAGATATATTGAGCTGGAGTGATCGGCTTATCAGAGTTTTTCATTTAATTTTTTTATTTTTTTAATACACCTCCATTGTCTCAGGGCACGGAGATTTGTCAATGGTGTAGGTGTGTATAAGTTGCTTACGTCAGATGACTAGCGGTCGGCGAACAGTTCCAGGTGACCGCGTTTTAATCGTTCGTTTTAGTAGCACCTGTCTGCGGGCCTCTGTGGCACGGCGTAGGCGTTCGGCCTGAGCTAGTCGGTCACTTTCCATGAGTTCCAGGACATGTTTCGGACGTTTGGGCTGTCGGTTTGTCCACCAGATCAGACCTACACTTATTTGGTAAGCAATGAGGATTGGCCCAGCAATAACTAGCTGATCAATGATATTGACAGTCGGAGCCATTAGCATTGCCGCTACAAAAGCAACTACTATTACCCAGCGCTCCAGGCCAATAAGTCGTTTAGGGCTCAGCGGTTTGATTCTACTGGTGATGATTAATATTAGTGGGATCTGGAAAAGTAGCGCTGACCCGGCTAGGTAAATTGTAACGAAGGACATGTACTCTGAAATGGTCAAGAGTGGGGTTATTTGGCTAGTTGTAAATTGATGACTTAGGAAGTGTAGTGCCAGAGGCAGTCCTAAAAAGTAGCCAAAAGCCACTCCGAGAGCACCAAGAATCGCCGAAACGGTAACACAACGACCTATAAAGCGACGGACGTTATGCTCTAAGAGCGGTGACAAAAAGCCCAAGATCTCGTATACCAATACTGGTAGGCTAAGTATCAGACCAACGTCGGTACAGACCTCAAACAGAAAGCCAATGCCCCCTCCTGGAGAGGTATAGATGAAGTGTTGGCCATGAGCGGGCCGCAGCAGCAAGTTAACAAGTTGTTGCTGGACAAAGTAGGCTGCAGTAGCAAACACCAGCACCGAGACCGCGACCCTAATAGCCCTACTACGAAGCTCTTGAAGATGTTCGACAAATGGCCGACGAATGTCGATCCGCCTAGGCGGCAGTGTTCTTCTCTTTGTCCTTTGTATCGTCTTTTTTCTTTGGCTCATCTTTTTTGTTGTCCGTATCATCATTGAGTCCTTTTCTAAGTTCTCTCATGGATTCACCCAGGGAACGTGACAACTGAGGAAGTTTCTTGCCCCCAAAAAGGAGTAAAATGATGGCCAGAATAATGATCAGTTCGGGAGCCCCAAGATCCAGAAACGCAAAGTGTGAAAACATTATGTACCCTCTTGTTACCTTATGCTATCGAATGTATCATGAAAGCGATATGAAAGTAAATAGAGTGGCGAGCGCCAACGGGTCGAATAAGTGGCAGTTGAGCTAAGCGGACTCCTCGCTGACGTATACGGTGGCGGCGACTACAGTGTTAATGGCGATTACTCGGCTCTCGGCGTGTCAACTACAGGAACCTCCAGCTCAAGTGCCAAAAAAAGCACTAAGAAAGCCACCAGCACCTCGTCCACTACATCTGGAGCTGCATCAACATCGACACCAAGCCCTACACCTCAACCTCTTGAGACCCAGCATCAAGGCTCAACTCAACCCAAGACTACGACGACAATGGCTGTGACTCCTAAACAAATTGATTGGGGTCTATGGATTTCTATTGTGATAACACTTATCGCAATAAGCGCTTTTGCTTTAATAGTGTTAGCTATTAGGCGACGCAGAAGGCAGCCTGGACCTTATTAGATACTAAGCCATTTGCCGTTGGATAAGATAAGCAATATTGGTGGGCGATGAGGGACTCGAACCCCCGACTTCCTCGGTGTAAACGAGGCGCTCTAGCCAACTGAGCTAATCGCCCTATCTGGTGCGCGAGAGAGGACTTGAACCTCCAAGCTTTTAAGGGCATAGCCACCTCAAGGCTACGTGTTTACCAATTTCACCACTCGCGCAACGTGTTTTATCAAAAGAACCCTGTAATATTACTTTCTTTATCTTAAAAACTCAAGCACAGACTACGATCTTGGCATTTCATTGTACAGATTATTGGAGTACTCACGGCGCAGTAGGTCTTTTATGCTATCGGTGTTATTAGTTGTCTTTACTCCGGGGTTCAGGATGTTATGTGGATCAAAGATCTTCTTAACTTTCAAAAACAGTTCATAAGCATCTTTGCCGTATAGTTTCTCGAGATAAGGGGAACGCAAGCGACCATCATTATGCCCCGCACTAGTGCTACCTCCCAGTTCTATGACCATATTGTAATATTCATCCATTAGCCTAAATACTTTCTGGCGATCGCCGACCTGCGCAAGATCCATAAATGGCTGGACATGCAAATTTCCCTCACCTACGTGGCCCCACAGCGATATTTGTAGATGATTCCGCTCAAAGAGTTTGTATAACCCGCTTATATACTCCTCTAGCCTATCCACTGGTACAATGCCGTCCTCAATAACAGGCAAAGGTCTAGACCCGCCTTCAACGTGGCGTAAGATAACTGATGTAGCTTGTCTGATTTTCCAAAGCTCGGCTTTTTTGTCTTCCTCCGTCTCTGTTTGGTGGGACGCTGCATACTTTTCAAAGATCTTACGAGCCTTTTTAGCTAGTCTTTTTTGAAGCCGGTCATTTGCATTGTCAAATTCGACAAATAGTATGTATTTTGGGTAGGGCTTTGTCAGCGAATTTTTTAACAAATTCGGATTTAGACGATTAACCAGGTTTATGAGTTGATCATCAACCATTTCAATTGAGCTAGGTAGATCAGATAAATCTCTCAGCGCTATAACGGCCTCCTGGACGTTTTGAAGATCGTCAAAGTATCCCACGACAAGCGTAGTACCGTTGTTGTGTATTTCAGTCTGTAACATAGCCTCTGTAATAATCCCTAAGGTCCCTTGTGAACCTACAAATAACGGGGTTAAATCAAAGCTCTTTTTGGTTTTGATAGCCGATAAGTCATAACCGGCTGTATTGCGCTCAACACTAGGGCCAATTTCCCGAAGGATCTCGTTGCTATCTTCTAACAGAGCATCTATTGCCCGATAGACTTCGCCTTCAAACGTCGTCAAGCCAAGTTTTCTACTAAGCTCTCTTTTACTGAGCGGACCTGTCTCTATAACCTCACCGTTAGCAAGGACAACACGTAGCGCCTTAACATAGTGCCGTGTGTCCCCATATTTAACAGACTTTTCTCCAGCGGCATTATTAGCAATTGCCCCACCGATAGTTGAGTATTCTATAGAGGCAGGATACGGCGGAAGAAAACGGTTGTGAGTATGCAGAGTCTGCTGTAATTTACCATAATTGATCCCTGGCTCAACTACCACATCGCCATTCTTGCCATCAAATTCAACTATGCGATTTAGATGTGACGGGAAAACAATGACTATACCGCTTCCAATAGCCGCACCGGTCTGATCGGTCCCTGAACCTCTAGAGGTAATTGGTATAATTCTTCCTCTTTCAGCCAGCTGCCAACTAAACCTTGCTGTTTTTCTTACATCATTCTCGTTAGCTGGATATACTACGACTGAAGGGGTGATGTTCAAAATGCTGCTATCGGTAGAAAAATACTGTCGCGCATCTGCGGAATCCATTACTTCACCAGTGACATGGTCCTGCAAGTAGTGGGCAATCTTGTTCATCTTTGGTGGTTATCCCCTCCCCATTTATTCGATGTATCTTATGATATCATACGGAATTTTGTCCTGAGCGGTAATTATAAAATTATATATAGGTCAGAAAATGGTGGAGATGCGGGGACTCGAACCCCGGACCCCCTGCTTGCAAAGCAGGTGCTCTAGCCAACTGAGCTACATCCCCTTATCCTTTATAAAAATGGTGGGCTTGCCAGGACTTGAACCTGGGACCTCGTCATTATCAGTGACGCGCTCTAACCAGCTGAGCTACAAGCCCACAGACAAAGAATAGCGGTATTGTAACTAAACTGTCCCTTATAAGCAACCGTCCGTCAGTAAACAAAAACCCTCCACTCAGGGAGAGTTGTTATATAGTATTAAAAATTTGAATAGTGCAATCAACGCCGTTCGTATTGTTCAGAACTGTGTCTTGCCACATAGAATGTGGAAAGTAAACTGTCAGTACTGCGTCAGTTTACCAAGATCGACCTAGCTCTCCATCAGATTGCTCCGACAGATGCTAGAAACTCCCTAGAAAGGAGGTAATCCATCCGCACCTTCCGGTACGGATACCTTGTTACGACTTAACCCCAATCATCTCCCCTACCTTAGGGCTCGGCAAGCGAACACGTCAGGTATTGGCGACTTTCATGGTTTGACGGGCGGTGTGTACAAGACCCGGGAACGTATTCACGGTAGTAATGCTGACCTACCGTTACTAGCGATTCCAGCTTCATGCAGGCGGGTTTCAGCCTACAATCCGAACTGAGACCGGCTTTGATGGGATTTGCTCCGTCTCGCGACTTGGCAGCCCTTTGTACCGGCCATTGTAGCGTGTTTGTAGCCCAAGGTGTAAGGGAAATACTGACCTGACATCATCCCCTCCTTCCTCCCTGTTACCAGGGCAGTCTAGCTAGAAAAAGCAACTAACTAAAAGGGTTGCGCTCGTTGATGGACTTAACCAAACATCTCACGACACGAGCTGACGACGGCCATGCATCACCTGTCACTGCGTTCCCGAAGGCACAGTCTCCTTTCAGAGACCTTCGCAGGATGTCAAACCTTGGTAAGGTTCTTCGCTTACCTTCGAATTAAACAACACGCTCCACCGCTTGTGCGGGTCCCCGTCAATTCCTTTATGTTTTAGTCTTGCGACCGTACTCCACAGGCGGGATGCTTAACGCGTTAGCTTCGCTACTAGCCGGGTCGATACGGCTAACAGCTAGCATCCATAGTTTACGGCGTGGACTACCGGGGTATCTAATCCCGTTTGCTCCCCACGCTTTCGTGCCTTAGTGTCAGGAACGAGCCAGTAATCTGCTTACGCCATCGGTGTTCCTCCCAATATCTACGGATTTCACTCCTACACTGGGAATTCCAATTACCTCTCTCGTCCTCAAGCTGAGTAGTTCAGAACATGTATGTATGGTTGAGCCACACGATTTCATGCCCTGCTTACTCTGCCACCTACGCAACTCTTTACGCCCAGTAATTCCGGATAACGCTTGGATCCTCCGTATGACCGCGGCTGCTGGCACGGAGTTAGCCGATCCTTATTCATGTACTACCGTCATAATCGTCATACATAAAAGCAGTTTACAACCCTAAGGCCTTCATCCTGCACGCGGCGTTGCTCCATCAGGCTCTCGCCCATTGTGGAAAATTCCCTACTGCTGCCTCCCGTAGGAGTCTGGGCCGTTCTCAGTCCCAGTCTGGCTGGTCATCCTCTCAGACCAGCTACCGATCGTAGCCTTGGTGAGCTATTACCTCACCAACAAGCTAATCGGACGCAGGCCGTTCCCAAAGCGCCGGAGCTTTACTCCTTAGAGCACATGCGGTATTAGACACCATTTCTGGTGCTTATCCCTCACTTCGGGGTACGTTCCCACGCGTTACTCAGCCGTCCGCCGCTCGCCACCAGTCCGAAGACCGTGTTGCCGCTCGACTTGCATGTATTAAGCACGCCGCCAGCGTTCATCCTGAGCCAGGATCAAACTCTCCAAAAAGAATTTGACTGTCTATAAACATATATATTTAGTCAAAAATGAACTGACGTTGATTTGCACTATTCAAATTTTTAAAGACCTTTTTCAGAGACACCTTAAATAAACCTCTAAAGCTCACGGTCTATATTAACCTGTAACGCTAATCGGTGTCAATAGATATTGAGGCTGGCTAAATAGCATCTAGTCCTCCTCAATCTCTTCGGCTTTATCAACTAGGGCTAATGAAACAACTTCGTCACCGGCATTGGTTCGCATAATACGCACACCCTGAGTAGCTCTACCAAGTTCGGGTATGTCCTTAAGGCCTAGACGAATTGCCTGACCCTGAGAGGAAATAATAATCACTTCCTGTTGTTCATCTGTTAAAGTCTTTACTCCGACTAAGTTACCAGTTTTTGTGTTCACTACTGCCGACCTTATTCCTACCCCGCCTCGGGCGTGTGGTGTAAACTGAGAAATTTTTGTTCGCTTGCCGTAGCCGTGTTGACTAATCACAAATATACTTGAGCCCTCCAAAACGATGTCCATGCCAATGACCTGGTCGCCGGTTCGGAGACGTATACCACGTACACCACGCGAAGCTCTACCCATCGGTCTGACGTCCTTTTCGTGGAAGCGAATTGCCTGTCCAAGTGCTGTAGAAATAACAACCTCATTGTCGCCATTAGTCATTCTTATCCACCTTAACTCATCGCCGTCGTCTAAATTAATAGCTATGAGTCCTGAGCTACGCACGTTTTGATAAAGCTCAAACAGTGTTTTCTTTACAACTCCTCGAACAGTACACATTATCAAATGTTTAGTATCATTGGTTTTACTAACGTTTATAACCGAACTAACTTTCTCTTCTGGTTGAAGTTGCAGCAAGTTGACCAAGGCTATGCCCTTAGCGTTCAAGCTAGCTGTCGGTACCTCGTATGTCTTTAACCTAAAGACTCGGCCTTTATTGGTAAAGAATAATAGGAAGTCATGAGTGCTTGCATTAACTACGTGTTCAATTACATCCTCTTCTCGCGTGACCATACCGCGCTTGCCTTTACCGCCGCGACCCTGCTTCTTATATTCGGCGATAGGGCTGCGTTTAACGTAGTTAGCCAGGGTCATCGTAACAACAACTTGTTCATCTGGAACTAGATCTTCGTCGTTTAATTTACCAAGTTCCTGGGGGATTATCTTAGTCCGTCGCTCATCACCATATTGTTTTTTTAATTGAATTAGTTCGTCTTTAACTATTTTCAAGATTTTCTTTTCATCGGCAAGGATGCTTTGTAGTTCGGCTATTATTTTGCGTAACCCAGTTAGTTCATCTTCTATCTTTTTACGCTCCAGGCCGGCAAGAGTTCTTAATTGCATTGCCAAAATAGCTTTTGCCTGTATTTCGCTAAGCTTAAACTGCTTTATTAAGTTCTGCTGGGCTTCGTCGGTAGTCTCACTGGCACGTATTGTGGCAATAACCTCATCTATATGGTCGAGAGCAATTTTAAGACCCTCAAGGACGTGAGCGCGTTCCTGGGCCTTACGCAGCTCAAACTCTGTACGACGTCTCACTACGACCTGACGATGTTTTACGTGCTCTTGAATAATGTCTTGCAAGCCAAGAATACGCGGTTGTATGCCATCAATAAGAGCTAGCATATTGTAGTGGAACATTGTTTGTAGCGGCGTCAGCTTGTATAGCTGGTTCAATAGCTTCTTAGGATAAGCATCACGCTTAAGATCAATCACGATTCTGACTGATCCGCGAGCACTTTCGTCACGTATATCACTAATTCCGGTGATCTTTTTGTCCTTGTATAGATCGGCAATTTTCTCGATCAGAGAAGCTTTATTAAGACCATAAGGGACTTCTGTGATTATGATCTGGTGGCGCCCCTTAACGCCTTCAACGAGTTCGGCTACTCCCCTAACAACCACCCCTCCACGACCGGTCGCGTAGGCAGTTCTCAGGGAGTCTTTTCCATAAACCATAGCTCCAGTTGGAAAGTCCGGGCCTTTAATGTGCTCCAGCAGATCATCCAACGTAGCCTGGGGGTGATCAATTTGGTGAACAGTGGCATCAACCAGTTCGCTTAGGTTGTGTGGTGGTATGTTGGTCGCCATCCCGACCGCAATTCCAAGTTGCCCATTCAGTAGAAGATTGGGCAATTTGGCTGGCAAAACCTCCGGTTCCTGTCGACTGCCGTCATAGGTATCTCTGAAATCCACCGTGTCCTTATCAATGTCGGCCAGTAGCTCATCAGCCAGTCGTGCCATTTTTGCCTCGGTATAGCGTTCGGCGGCCGGTGGGTCACCGTCCATTGATCCGAAGTTTCCCTGACCATTGATAAGCATATAGCGCATTGACCAGGGTTGCGCCATACGGGCCATAGCATCGTAAATAGCCGCATTGCCGTGAGGATGATACTTTCCCATAACCTCACCCGTTACCCGAGCACTTTTAACGGTTCTAGCGTTAGACCGCCAGCCTTGGCTGTCCATGGCATATAAAATTCTCCGGTGAACCGGTTTTAAGCCGTCTCTGACATCGGGCAGCGCTCGAGAAACAATAACGCTCATCGAGTAACGAAGATAGCTGTCTTCCATTACATCTTCGACAGTACGAGGTTCGACTATTTTGGAGTGGTTTTGAAGAACTTCGGGTTCCTGATCATCCATAAATCTGCCCTAAATATCCAAGTCTTTTACAAACTTAGCATGTGTTTGAATAAAGTTTTTTCGCAACTCGACTTCACTACCCATGAGTTTATTAAAAATGGCGTCCGCTTTTTCGGCATCTTCAATTCGTATCTGGATAAGTACCCGTTTGGAAGGATCCATAGTGGTTGAAAACAACTGCTCGGCATCCATTTCGCCAAGGCCTTTATAGCGCTTTTGCTCAATGAAACCAGCTTGGCGGTATTTTTCATCTTGAGAGTCGACTTTAGTCCCGCTCTTTTTTCTTTCCTCAATTGCTTTATCCAAAATAACTGAGAGTTCTGCCTCGTCGTAAACATACGTACTAGACTTACGACCGGCTTTAACTAACTCGAATAGCGGAGGTTTGGCTAGATACAGGTGACCGCCGTCAATAACTGCTTGCATAAAGCGAAAGAAGAAAGTTAATAGGAGGGTACTAATGTGGGACCCGTCTACGTCAGCATCAGTCATTATAATAATTCTGTCGTAGCGAAGTGCGCTTACGTCGAACGATTCCTCTATGCCGACGCCCATTGCTTTTATCAAATTTAAGATCTCGTTGTTAGCCAACATTTTATCTAACCGGGCTCTCTCAACATTTAGAACTTTCCCCCTTAGAGGTAATATGGCTTGGGTGGCGCTGTCACGACCACTCTTAGCCGAGCCGCCGGCTGAATCACCCTCTACTAGGTAAAGCTCAGAATTCTTAGGGTCCTTAGAAGAGCAATCAGCTAATTTCCCGGGCATACTAGCCCCTTCTAGCACACCTTTACGAATAATATTCTCTCTCGCAGCTCTTGCGGCTTTACGAGCACGAGCTGATAATAGCGCTTTATCTATAATCTTCTTGGCAATGCCAGGATGCTCTTCAAGGTAATAAACAAAATGTTCAGTCATCACTTGCTCAACATAGCCTCTGGTCTCGGGGTTTCCCAGCTTATTTTTTGTCTGACCCTCAAATTGAGGATCGGGAATTTTGACCAAGATAACTGCTGTTAAGCCCTCTCTGCAATCTTCTCCGGAGAGATTCTCCTCTTTTTCTTTCAAGGCCCCGCTTTTGCGGGCGTAGTCGTTTATAACACGAGTTAAGGCAGATCGGAAACCGGTAAGGTGTGTACCGCCATCGGGATTAAAGACATTGTTCGCAAACGCCTTTATTGTTTCGGTAAACGAATCGGTGTACTGCAAAGCGATTTCGACTTGCGTGTCGCCAGCTTGTTTATCAACATAGAAAATATCATCGTCGATAGGTTCTTTCCCGATATTTAGGTGTTTTACATAGGACTGGATACCGCCCTCAAAGTAAAAGCTATAGCTTTGTTTGGTTGTTTCATCAAGCAGGTAGGTCCTTAGACCTTTAGTTAGGTAAGCCTGATGGCGTAAATAATCTAATATCCACTCGTAGTCAAATTTTGTCGATTCAAAAATTGTTTCATCGGGATAAAAAGTAATAATAGTCCCAGTGTCATCTACCTTATCGCCTTTTTTTAGAGTGCCGGTTGGTGCGCCACGCTCAAATGACTGAGAGTAGGAGTTACCTTTTATATGCACCTCGGCATACAACTTGGTAGAGAGTGCGTTAACCACGCTACTACCGACACCATGCAAACCACTAGAGACCTTGTAGCCGTCACCGCCGAACTTACCACCAGCATGTAATACGGTAAGGACTGTTTCTAGTCCACTCTTGCCGGTCTTATCAACTATACCAATTGGAATACCACGACCATTGTCTTTAACAGTAACTCCGCCGTCAGCTTGCAACGTAATACTCAGTTCCGTAGCAAACCCAGCTATAGCCTCGTCAACACAGTTGTCGGCTAACTCCTTTATTAAATGGTGCAGCCCATCGAAGCCCGTGCCACCAATATACATACCAGGTCGCTTGCGAACCGGTTCCAGTCCTTCTAGTACTTGAATGTCGTCAGAATCGTACTCTTTTTGTTTAGTCACTTCTAAAACACCCTCTCGGATTTATAAGGTATATTTTCAATTCCTTCTCCGTTAATTATAGTCTAATTCCTAATAAAAGGCAAGTTTAGGCTTGGTGACCCGAGTGTATGTTTCCAGCTTGGTCTATATATATGGTGTCTTCGGCATCCGGGTGACTATTCTTTAGATTTACGTGTACTTCCGTTTTCGGGAGCGGCGGTGATAATAGAGTACTTGCCGCTGCGGGTTGTTCTGGTGGCGGCTGAGACAGCGGTTGCAAGGGTTGCTGAGAATAGGTTGGTTGTTGACTCGCTGGAGCTGCTGGAGGCCAGTTGGCTGGCGCAGCTACAGGTACAGGCGGAGGAGAATAGGGCTTGTTGCCAGTTGGATCGGCAAACGACTTGGGGCTAGCCGGTGCAGGTGCACTTCGTTTTGACAACCACTCATCCAGAAACGACGAAGTCCCTGGTGGTTTAGTTAGTGGATTTGGCCCCGCTGATGGTGCTGTCGTTGGTGGCACGTTACTAATCGGCGCTAGAGTATCCTGCTGCGTCAAACCAACGGGCGAATTTGCCGGTCTAAAGGCACTGGGAGCATTCGGAGCCGGTACAGCAGGCTCATTTATTGTTGCTAGTCGCTCAAATATCTCTTTTTCGACGACTTGCTTGGGACGACCATATTTAGCTGCAGATAGTTGTTTTAGAGCATCCGCGAGCTTTAAGTTGGGTGTTCCTTGGGGAGCAAGAGTGCTCATACTAAACGGGTTGGTTGGTACGCCGCCGACGAGCGTTCTAGTGATGGTGTTGTAATTTGGGAGTCTTAGTAGATCTTCAGCTTCAAAAGCGGGCTGGAAATATCTAGACAAGACTTCGACATCGGGCTGGCCAACTCGAAAAGAAACTATGGTACCCATGTTGCCAAAAACAGCCTCACGAATTTCATCAGTAAGCTGAGTCGTAAACTGGTTAGCGACGATTAGATTTAAGTGGTACTTCCTGGCTTCGGACATTATCGTTGCAAAGGAGTCCGTCGAGAAATTTTGGAACTCATCTACATATAGAGCAAAGTCTATTCTCTGGTCTTCTGGGATGCTAGCTCGACTCATGGCTGCGGCCTGAAACTTCATTACAAAGATCATGCCTAACAGCTTAGAGTTCAGTTCACCCATACGCCCTTTGCTTAAGTTCACTAACAGAATCTTTTTTTTGTCCATAACTTCCCTAAGATCAAATGAACTTTTGGTCTGACCAATGATATTGCGCATCATCTCATTAGATAAAAATGCCCCGAATTTACTGACAAACCAGCTCATTACTTCACCAAATTCGTTGGATCGTTGCGACTGTGGCATCTCTTTTTGCCAAAACTCTACCACGCTTTGATCAGTTACGTGTTTTAACTTCTGTTGAACATACTTAGGGTCACGGAACAATTTAGGTATATCAACAAAAGTCCCCCCAGCCGGATCAGCCATTATGGTCAGTGCCGCGTTACGGAAAAGATGCTCGTAGCGAGGGCCCATAATTCCCTGATGCTGTGGATCATAGAGTTTATAAAGCATATTGAGGGCCTCTTGTATCAGAAAGTCTTTTTGAGAGTGGTCCTGAAACTCAAAGAGGTTTAGGCCCATTGGATAGCTCATATCAGCTGGAGAAAAGTAAATAACATCTTCTGTACGTTCTTTTGGAACCATTGCTAGGAGTTTTTCCACGGTGTCGCCGTGAGGGTCAATAAACGCAAAACCGTCACCGTTTATCATGTCCTGAAGCGCAAGATTTTCTAAGAACGTAGACTTTCCGGTACCGGTTTGCCCAACTGCATACATATGGCGTTGCCGATCGGAAAGAGCAATGCGAATAGGCTTCTTAACAGCTCGAAATAGATTGTAACCAAGCAGTAGACCGTCCTCGGGTATGTTGCGCGGCCCGTCAACCTGGCGAGATCCTTGCCTTTCGAGCTGTGAGGTTGGGATATTACTTTCATCAGGAAAGTGGAAAATAGTGGCAAGTTCAATGGAATTTAAAATATCTTTTTTCTTTTGAGATGGAAAGAAACGTAGAATATACGCTGTTACAAAAGTCTCCATATCCCTAGTTGGCGTGTATTTGAAACCATTTTTACCAGGTGCATCAAATAGTGAGAAAGCCGCCACCACATTGTTGAGGATCAGCTGTGAACGCTGGGTAACATTTGATGATGCAATTACTCTTATTACTATCTCATAGCCGGGGTGTCGGGTTTTGTCTTCAATAGCATCAACAATAGATTGATCAAGGCTAGACAAAGGTTTGGAATCTCCTTTATCGCCACCTTCAGTAGGTGTTTTTACAAAGGCAATTAGTAGATGCTTCAACCATACCTCAAAACTATCTGAACCCTTTTTCCCCTTACGTTTTTGTGAAGCTACTGCAGAGGCTTCTTTACGCCAAGAAGACTCTGCTGGCCTCATGATAAGCTGAATACCGACGCCATCCTCTTTCCCAAGAGTTGACAAGGCATTTAATAGAGACTGCATAGCGTCCCGTTTTAGGTCCTGGTAGGTAGCTATTGGATAAGCAAACGGTTCTTTTAGTGAAAGTTCGCCTCCAACCGTGCTATTAATCTTACCGACACTGTTGAATATATTATGTTCTTCAGCCTCTTCTAATCTGGCTGTAGGATAAGCACTTACCACCGCTTGTTTAACGACGTCTACCAATGTCACGGGTACTGCTGCATAAAAGTAGACCAACCCCTGAGTACCAACGATTTCAAAAGCAAAATGACGTTGACCGTAAAATTTACTCTTAAATCCCTTTTGAAGAGTACTGCCTATAATATTGTAAATAATCTGAGCTTTAGAGATCGTTTCTTCAGTTACATCTCGCACATCTCGACCATTAGCTTCAGTGTCTTCGCTTGGCGGCGGCAGATGTATGAGTAGAGGAATCATTTTTAGGCCTCTCTCGTAGTTTTTTTGATCGCGGAGCATTTTCTGAAAATATAGGTATACCGGCGGCCCAGCAAAAACCGCCAATGTCGCAAGTACGACTAGTATAAAGATTACATAACCCACTTTAACCTACCCAACTACTCGTCATTGACTTTAATTGTCATATTGTAGCGTTGCTTTACATATTCTGCTTTTAACTTATTGAATTCTTGGCTCTGTTTGTGCGGATCACCTCTGGTTTGCTCAACTATTCGCTTCGCCCGAGTAATCCATTCTTTAGCTATTAGATCTCGACTTTCATCAGACAATACTGGGATAGTACCATGACCTGTCTGGTCGTCTTGAGTGATGGCAAACTGCGGTGTTGTATTGTCTAGCTTCGGCAATACTGGCATAAGAGGTGGAGCCGCTTTAAACGACTGGCCCGGCGCTGTCTCAGGGTTACTTAGGCCTTCTGGTCTACGATCAGGGGAAGATTCTGGATCAGCTACTGTTGGACCTTTTTCTGCACCCGCTGGCGGTAGATTCAAATTAGGTTGCTGATTAGGGAGGTTATCCATCTTAATATTATATCAGTTATTAAACTACTGCTTAACCCTGCGGCGACCGGTTCTTATTGAAGGACAATCTGCTGACGTAAAAGCCAAGTAGAGTAATCAAAATTACTAGAGTTACAACATCTCTAAGAGTAAGTTGTCCGATTGACTGCAGGGCCAATAAAATCACCGGTAAAGCCGACAACACGGCTGCTAGAGATATCCTCTTTCGGTCACCTTTTCTCTCCATGCTCCTTATATTGCGCCTTAAAATTATATTAAATATAGATAGAAATATTACGTATAGGATTATAAATGGGACAATTAACAGAGCTGCTGGAGACGACTGTGGGTTTGTTAATAAAAGCAGCAAAAGTTCTGCGCTGACCAGTATTATAAAAAATATTATCTTTCGAGTCTTCTTCACAATCATTATATTGTCATAATTGGGCAAAAAAAGCGCCGGGTTTGTTTTTCCCGGCGTCTTGGTTTATCAATTAAATTGGAGCCTTGGACGGTAAATCCGCTCAAAAAAATAAATTTATAGCGCTTACCGTCCGTAGCTTGACTGACCGCTCTTTCTACAGTTTAAGTAGCAAGAGCGATATCGGCCTCCCGGCCGTTTTGCAAGTTTTTGTTTGTGAAACTTACCCACTAAACTTAGCATAAGTATAATTCTACGTCAAATATTTTTTGTAGTACTATTAACACAACTTATCTGTTAAAGTCATCAATATTGCCGTAGCTATTTTGACAACTTCAGTCAGTATTTAACTGCTGAACGCCATATAGATACTCAAAATACTGGCCACTAAAAACCTAAATATAGACAGAGTATCATTATTATTTTTTGTCGATCGGATTGAAATTTTCTGTATTATTGATAATTAATAATAGCCATTTTATGAACACAAATAGTATTTACGGAAACTATTGCCGGTTGCATTTTGCTGGCGATTTAATTCAGAAACCTGCCAGAAAGTAGCTTTCCAACTAACTGTCCTTAAATGCAGTCTCTACGTCGCCCAAAATTCTGGCTACAAACAAGGACATCAAAGCACGCTGTGATGTTCAAAAAAATATCGAATAGTTTATTTAATGATAAATTACCAAGCTCAAAGCCACCGACCGGTCCTTTGCAATGCCCATAATTATGAACTGGGTCTGAATTTATATAATTTTTTTTGGTATTTACTAAATACTAGCAATGAGTCTTGCTGGTCGCCTTTATGGTTTTTGTTAATAAATTCGCGCATTAAAGACTCAATTTTTAAAAAAATAGTGCCATAATTCACAAAATTGTGTTGGTATAGCAAAGTTATACACAGTTTCCGTAAAGTTTATGTATTATTCTTATTGACAGTTAAATCATGCATTTTATAAGATAGGGTAAGCACTTGAATAAAAAAAGTGCTCAAAAACAAAAAGACACGTAACAACGGCTTCTCGCAAGCCGTTGTTCCTTGAAAAAGAAAAACCGTAAAGTTCTAACTAAAACCAATAAAACTTAAAAACAGCTTGCTTAATCGGCAAGCTGTTTTAATTCTTATGCAAATGTTTATGTATTGTCGTAATGTACCTTGTCCTCTGTTAGCCTATCTGTTATAATTTCATCAATAAGGATTCATGTAAATTGATAAGGAGTACCATTTATTAGCAAAATAAATCGCCTTAATAACGCTATTAGGGCATCTCAGTTAAGGGTTATTGATGAGGATGGTTCTCAGCTTGGAATTTTTTCTAAAACTGAAGCGATCCAGCTAGCTGAAAATAAAGGTCTGGATCTAGTTGAAATATCACCTGATGCCGATCCCCCTGTTGCTAAAATAGTTGATTGGGGAAAGTATAACTACCAACGAACTAAACAAACTCAAAAGAGTAAGCGCAATGCAAAATCTTTAGAGGTGAAAGAAATGCGATTTGGTATGAAAATCAGCGACCACGACCTAGAAGTAAAGGTTAATAAAGTTTCCCGTTTTCTAGAGGCTGGACATAAGGCAAAATTAACAGTATTCTATCGTGGACGAGAATTAGCCCATAAAGAACTAGGATTCAAACTAGCCGAAAAGATCATAGAACGGTTCGGAGAGAATATAATCGTCGATCAACCACCCCAGCTTGCTGGTAAACAACTGAGTTTTGTTATAAGGAGCAATCAACATGCCAAAGTTAAAGACTCATAGCGGCACTAAAGATCGCGTTAAAGTTTCAAAAAACGGTAAAGTTCGTACCCGACACGTTAATGGTAACCATTTTTTGCAAAAGAAAAGCGCCGCTAGAAAGAGAAAGATTACCAGTTTCCAGACTATTAGCGGTGCTAACGCAAAGAATGTAAAGTTGAAATTAGGAGTTTAATCTAATGAGAGTTAAGAGAGGTGTCACGAGTCACCAAAGACACCAGAAGATAAGACATAATACGAGGGGCATGACTCACGCACACAGATCCAGCGTCCGTCGTGGGCGTCAAGCCGTCACCAAATCACTGCAATATGCTTATCGTGACCGTCGTAACAGAAAGCGAACATTCAGAGAATTATGGAACGCTCGAATAAATGCTGCTGCGCGCCTAAACGGCACTACTTATAGCAAACTAATGTCTGGGCTTAAAAATTCTAACATCGAACTAAACCGTAAAATGCTAAGCGAGTTATCTGTTAACGAACCAGCAGCTATGGCCGCTGTTATAAAAATGGCCGGGACTGTTACAAAGACTAAATAGATTGCTTCTAAAATAGAATAAACCGCCAGATTTATTGGCGGTTTATTCATTTGGTTTTAAGATTTTAGACCAGATTATCTGTAAGCCGGGTTCTGTTTTAACCGGTCATCTATCTAGTTCAGGTGTTACTACCTGAATCGAGCGGATTTTTGATGAATTATAGCGGGAAACTAGCCGACATGTCGGCACTAATTCATCACCTTGCAGCAGGCAGGGTTTACCCTTTTACGCTGTCGCCAGCGTAAAATGCGACTTCTTACTTCGCTCTTTTCACCCTTACCCATAAATGGGCGGTATCGTTTCTGTGGCACTTTCCCTGAGGTCACCCTCGGTTGCCGTTAACAACTGCCTCTCCCTATGCTGCCCGGACTTTCCTCTTGCGTTTAAGCAAGCGACCAGTCAACAATCTGGTATGTCCGGTATTATAGCATAAAAACTAAGACGAACTAAGAGCATTATCAAGAGCTTCATTAACAGCTGCATCAGCGATGGTATTCAATGATCTAGGTATATGGGTGAATTTAACCAATTCAAAGTCATCTATAAGTTTTTTTATAGAATCATATACGGGTATAAGCTCTGGCTTTTTTACTCTATATATCCCTTTTATCTGATTTACTATTAGTAAGCTGTCCATATATATATCGAGACTAACAGCATTGAACTTTTTTGCAGCTTCTAGCGCCAACTTAAGGGCCTGGTACTCAGCTTGATTGTTTGTGGTAATACCCAGATATATTCCCTCTTTAGCGACAATGCCATCATTCTCGTCAAATAGTACGTAACCACTGGCTGCCGGACCTGGATTACCTCTCGAGCCTCCGTCTGTGTATATTTTAAGTCTGGAAACACTAGCTGTTTTGGAGGTATATACCACATACACATCGTCTATCGATTTAGACAATCTCTTATCTTTCTCAGTTATTTCATTTCCTTTATCATGAGTGCTGAGCCATATTTCTACCTTATTCCATTCATTCGTCCATTTTGGATGATGTTTCTGCTCTTCGGCAATTTGAGCAACCTGATTCATAAATTGAAAGGCCTCTTTGAAGTCTCGAAATTTAAACTGTTTGTGTAAACTGTTATCCTGAACATGCCACATTTTTTTCTCCTGAGCTGTAAACTTGACTGTGGTCGGGGTGGCCGGACTCGAACCGGCGACCTCACGGCCCCCAGCCGTACGCGCTAACCACCTGCGCTACACCCCGAGTAATAAAAAGCTGGGTAAACCGATATGATTAACCTGATGAAGCCAGGTGGGTGTTCTCACTTGAGGACCACGGTCCTCAAAAATATCGAACTCCCGCTCATATATTATTAGATAATCACTCTTTCGGTAGTTCCCAGCAACTTTTATTATAAACCCTTGGGTGGTCATTCAGCCAAGCAAAAATTGCAAAACATGCGTATTAATGGATACTAGAACTGGGCTAAAGAACCACACAAAGACTAGTAGAAATACAATTACAGTCGCAAACCCAGCAGATTCTATACTGTACATAACTCTCTGCAACGGCTCAGGAGCAAATGCATATAATAACCTTGAGCCGTCAAGCGGTGGTATAGGGATCATATTAAATACAAAAAACGCGATGTTAACTTCAGTAAATAATATAAGCACATTGGTAATGCCAGCACTGCTGCTCAAAGCAGTAAATCTCAAAAGTAGTGCCGCTATGGTTGCCAAAACAATATTAGTTAAAGGTCCAGCTATTCCTATAAGTGCTGCTCCATATTCATCAAACTTTACTCTATTAGGGTTAAAAGGTACTGGTTTCGCAACAAATATTGGTTGTACATGAAGCAGTATAAGAACCACGGGTAGCAAAATCGTTGTGTATAAATCAATATGTTTTAAGGGGTTAAGGGTTAGTCTTCCCATGTCTCTGGCGGTCGTGTCGCCAAGCCAATGGGCAGTGAATGCATGCATGGCCTCATGAATGCCCATTGAAAATAAGATAGATAAAATAACAATAACGATATCTGATAGCGATAAATCAGTGAACATTATAGTTAGTATAGCAGTAGGTCTGAGCAGTTGCCGGGGTAAAAGTTAATTGACTAGAGAGATAAAATTCTATAGAATAATACCCTATTGCTTTCAATATTTAGGAACTAATATGCAGAAGTGTGAAATTACAGGTAAAGGAAAACAGTTTGGCAACAATGTCAGCTTTTCGATGCGTCATACTAAGAAAGTATGGAAGCCCAATCTGCAGACAAAGACAATCGTTTTGGATGGTAAGAAAACTACACTTAAGATAAGCACACAGGCGCTGAGAACCCTGAAGAAAAAAGGTCTACTAGAGAAGGTTTAACCTCTTTCTAAAATTACCAGTTGAGTTGTATCGGACAGATCCGCTGATTTGACTTTAAGCTTGCTAACTCTTTCTTTTGGTTCCATTGCAAAAACCTTCAGGGCGTCCTCAAGAGAATCTTGGGGAACCAGGTACTTAATATCCTTGTCGGCGTAATTAGTTGGCACAATAAGCTTGGGCTCAATCTCCCTGATTAACTTTAGTGCCCCAGTAGCGTCTAGGGTATAGCCATGCCCACCAACGGGTATGAACAATACATCAACTCTTCCAATAGCTTCCAACTGACTATCACTCAGTTCAGGATATGTGTGGCCTATTACGACCGCACATACATCAGTGGTCAGAATCTTGTAAATAGTTGCAGACTGCTCCTCCGGAGTATCGGTATGAGATCTGGCGGCTATTCCGTAGATAGACAAGCTACCAACCTCGTATTCTCCAGGGCAGTCAATAATTAATTTAGCATTTTTCGCCACCTTATGCTCTATTGAATTGGTAAATACGCCTATGTCACCAGCCTTCGTAACAGGGCTAAGGCCAAGCTCTTTTAGGTCGTCATCTATCACTAGACGAGTTTGCTTGCTACTAATACTTATGCAGTTAGCGCCGTTAAATTGTATATCCATTGGTTTACTACTATTTTTTCCTTTTAGTTATTAACTGACGGGTTGGTTTAACAGTTCATGCTTATCTATTAGTATCTGCTTTTTGGCTTGAATTATATCTGCTATGAATCTGTCGTTGACCTGTAGCCTATAGTTATATTCTTCAAGCGGCATAACCACGTAACGAATTTCCTTGTTTTCTTTAGCTTCTAGGTCGGTGATAAACTTGCCCAACTTAGTCTGATTAATATCTCCAACAACTAATATATCTACCCCGCTTAGCTCATCTCGCGTAAACTGGCCCGTGTATAGAGCAAGCTCTACATTCCCCAGAGACTGCAGAACATCTTGCTCCGTTAGCTCTGAGTCTTTGGAGGTTGATTTCTTCGGTGACTTCTTGTCTGGCTTGCCAAATATTTGCGATAACGGATCATAATATTCAAATTTCTGGTTAACCTCGTAGTATAGGCGATTATTCATGTTTTCCGAGACTATAATTCCAATACTTAAGAGATTTGCCAATTCGCGTCTCACGGAGTTTATTTGTTCGTCAATTTTACGTGTAATTTCACGGACGTAAAAAGATCGATTAGGATTAGCGTAGAAAAGTTGCAGCAACTTAACTCTTGTCTTTGACCCAAACAATTGCTCAATCATATTTGTATTGTATCAAAGAGTTAGATGGTTCTATATACTATTTGTTCAAAAACGTTGTTACTAAATCAACAATCTGTATCTGTTTCTCTGGCCAGTGAATATCTTTGTTGCGCCTAAACCAGGTCTGTTGTCGTTTTGCATAATGGATTGTTTCTTTTATTATGGCGTCTTTAGTTGCAGTAATATCCTGTTCGCCGGACAGATATGATTTAAATTCTTGGTAGCCTATTGTCCGAAGTGATTCAAGTTCCCAGTCGTACTTTGCAGACAACTGTTTAACTTCTTTTTCTAACCCATTATTTAGCATGGCCTCTGTTCTTTTGGTAATTGCTTTCTTAAGCTCCTCGCTACTGGTTCTTAATCCGATAATTAGGGTGTTGTCGCGCAGTACTTTATCCTGGTGAATTTGGTTGCCCGCTTCAAGACGACGAACTAAATGTCTCTTATTCTTGTAATTTCGTGGCATTATAAGTCCTTGACCCTCAATCCTAGACCTCAGTTCTTCAGCGGAAAGTGTATTTAATTCATGTCTTAAGGATGGTTTGGCCGGTCCATTAAATTTAAAGTCATAAATAATTGCATCCACGTATAGTCCGCTGCCCCCTACTAGTATTGGTAATTTACCCCTTTTTAAGATATCGATTATTGCCCTGTCTGCTAGATTTTTGTATCTGGCGACAGTAATCGGCTTGTCAGGGGCAAACAAGTCTATTAGGTGGTGTTTTATAGATTGACGGTCTTCCAGGCTCGGTTTAGCCGTACCAACATCCATACCTCTATAAATTGTCCTCGAGTCGGCTGCAATAATTTCTCCGTTGAACTTCTTAGCCAACTTCATAGCAACCGCAGACTTACCAGATGCCGTATGGCCCACGATCACAACTAGAGGTGCTGTTTTTCTGTCGGCTTCCATAGTAATTCCACAACATCAACCCTAAAATCTGCATCAACTGCTATGCCTTCGGATTCAAGAGCCTTTTTTTGGCCGTTTCTTCCGCCATAAGTGTAGCCGGCCGCTAAGCCGCCTTGCTTATTAACAACTCTATGCCAAGGTAAGTTATCGGGCCCTAGATGAGCGATCTGTCCAACCTCCCATGCTGCCCAAGCAGCACCGCACAGAGCAGCAATTTGCCCATAAGTCATAACTCTACCCCTAGGTATAAGAAGAACCATATCATATACCCTCTGCTTGAAGCTTTCATCAACGCGAGACACGGCTAAAGAGAAGTCTTAACCGCACGATTGCTCGACTCGCTCGCAATCGCTTTTAATAGCTCTTCGGGTGTTTTAGGACTAGGTTCCTTTTGAACCTCGAGGTCTTTGCGAACTCTGGGTGCTAACGCATTTCCCTGAATTTCTTTTTCCCCAATGACAACGACATAGGGTATTTTCATAACTTCGGCCGAACGTATTTTTTTGCCTACAGATTCATTGGCGTTATCAATTCCCACACGAACACCCAGTTTAATTGCCTGCTCCTTTAACTTAGCTGCAAATTCTACTGTTTGTTTCTCATCATTAACAGTTATTAGTCTTAACTGCTCGGGAGCCAACCAAACGGGGAATTTACCTGCGGTATGCTCTATATAAACGGCTAAGAAGCGTTCAATGGAACCAAGTAGGGCAAAATGAATCATGACCGGTGTCTTCTGGCTTCCATCACTGTCTGTATACTTCAATCCAAATCTCTCTGGTTGAACGAAGTCAAGTTGCGGAGTTGCAACCTGCAGTTCGCGACCTAAGGCGTCCTGAGCCATAAAATCAATTTTCGGACCATAGAATGCAGCTTCGCCAGGCGCTGTGTAATACTCTAGATTATTGTCTTTGACCACTTCGGTAATTATTTTTTGGGCTTTATCCCACAAAGACCTATCGCCTAAGTATGAATCAGAGTCGTCACGGAAGGAAAGACGAACCTTAAGCGGTAGGTCGAGTACCTTGTAAAAATCGCCGACGATTTTGACCAGTGATGATAAAACTTCATGGATCTGATCTGGGGTACAAAAAACGTGGCTATCATCCTGTGTAACCGCTCGAACTCTTGCTAAACCCAATAACTCACCAGCTTTCTCGTCTCTGTATATAGTTGTTGTTTCCATGTACTTTATAGGAAGTTCTCTATAGCTTCTGGGCTGCGAAGCATATATCTGCTGATGATGAGGACAGTTCATGGGTTTCATTACCAAGTGATCACTGGTTTCTTTGCTAACTATAGTCAGCCACTCGTCACCAAATTTGTCCCAATGGCCGGATATTTCATAGAGCTGCTGTTTTGCGATGTGCGGCGTCCATACTTTTTGGTAGCCCTCTTTCTCTCTTAAATCCTGCGCAAATCTATTTAACTCTTCGCGTAATACTGTTCCTCTAGGAGTAAATAGGGGTAGGCCTGCCCCGACAAGCTCAGAAATAGCGTATAAATCAAGTTGGCGGCCTATCTTACGATGATCTCTGTCTTTAGCTTCATCGATAAGCTTAAGATGCTCGTCTAGGCTTTTCTTATCCTCAAAAGCCAGGCCGTATATGCGCTGCATCTGTGGATTCGTTTCTTTACCCCTCCAGTAAGCACCCGATACTCTCATTAATTTAAATACACCTACCTTGCCCGTCGATTCGGCATGTGGACCCCGACACAAGTCCGTGAAGTCACCGTTGCGATAGAAAGAGACTTCTGTGACCTTACTTTTCCCATCCTTGTCGAGACCAACGCCCAACTCCTCGCTACCAATATCTTTAGCCAAGGTTGTGCCTGATCTTTTAAGGTCATTTAGTAGTTCTGCTTTGTATGGTTGATTAGATTTCTTTGCCCAGTCTACTGCTTCGTCGATTTTCATTTCGATTAACTCAAAAGGCTCATCAGCATCTATAATCTTCTGCATTTCTTTTTCTATAGTCGCAAAATCTTCTTCTGACACGGCAACTTTACTCAAGTCAACGTCATAATAGAATCCGTTGTCGACCACCGGTCCAACGCCAAATTTCGCATCAGGCCAAAGGTGTTGTATGGCATTTGCCATTATATGAGCCAGCGAGTGTCGCATGGCGTGTAGATTGTCTGAGTTTCTCTCCGTACTCATATCTTAATCTTCATAATAACACCATCTGTTTTAATCAGAATAAAAAATACCGGCTTAAATGTTCTCGCAACGACATTTAAACCGGTAGATCAGTTTTAGAACACCTCCCAAAACCTCACGTGCGACCTACTATAACAAGGTTGGTACTATAAGGCCAGCCCTTCTATATTGTTTTTTATACATAGTTGCTGGGTATAACTTTCTCTTGTAATATACTTTATTTGATATTAATTGTTGAAGCTTCTTCCGTTGTGGGTTACCAGTATCTTTGATAATATTATCTGGTACGATGCTGGGCATAGATCGTAGAGTCGCACAATTTCGTTTACGGCTATGGTCTAACCGGCAGATAGTCGGTTAAAAATCGGGCGATTAGCTCATTTGGCTAGAGCACTCGATTGACGTTCGAGAGGTAAGAGGTTCGAGTCCTCTATCGCCCACCATGGATTATTGACTTTGCGATTGTATTATGTTAGCATTACCAGGTTAAGCAGGAATCGTGTGTGAGTTCCAAATCTGGTGCACTTGATGGTTATAAACTGTTTTATGAAGAGCTCCTCTCTTCAAAATCTCTTAATAGAATTAAACGCTCTAGGCTTCTTAGTTTAGCTAAGCAATAGCCGCTTCTTTTCGGCAAAGATATAGATTACTTTGGGCTCCGTGGGGTGTTCCCCACAGTTTTAGGTCCCTTTTCCACTAGACTTTATAACAGGGTAATGTCAATATGTTGACATGGTATGTATATATTGTGGTAAGGACACCAGAGTAACCAACTCAAGATCATCGAAATCTTCTAGACAGGTATGGCGGCGGCGGCAATGTAACAGTTGTAACGCTCTGTTTAGTACTTTTGAAAGGCCCGACTACTTAGGTTCACTACTGGTCCAACAATCCTCAGGGACACTCAACCCATTCTCGAAGGATTGCCTATATATAAGCATCTATGAGAGCTGCAAACATCGATTAGGAGCCGTCTCCGATGCTACTGAACTAACTGATACTATAATTAACAAGCTACTAAAATCTATCAATAATGGTGGGATTGTAAGCCGATCCGACATTGTGGCCGTCTCAAGTTATGTGCTTAGGAGATTCGACACTGCGGCTGCAGTTTATTATCTCGCCTACCACAAGCCTTAGGTGGTTTTTATATTTTTGTCCGCAGTGTTTTTGACGATTACTGCTTTATCGGTCACATCAAACTTGTCGTAATACCACCCAAACATGAGACGAGTTTGAGAGTAAAGCGCAGCAACAGCATTATAGCCAATAGTTGTAAGTGGCAGATAAACCCACTGAATGACCATTAGTATGGTTCTATGTGCTTTATAGCGCTGGGGTTTGGGTGGTAGGGATTTTAGGCTTACAAACAAAGTTGCAAATACTCCTAACAGGGCGACTGTTTCAATTCGACTGGCTAATATAGGTAGTTCGTTAGCAGCGTAGTTTTGGGGGTTAAACAGAACAGGTACGAACGCCGAGAAAGCTAATAGCATGGGACCAACTGCCCAACTGACGTGACCTTCTAAGAGTCTCAAAAATTTAACCGTTAGCTTGCTTTTGGGTATGTTATTTTTTTTGAAGTAACCCTTATCGGTCACATAAGCAATATCTGAAGCGCCATATGTCCAACGTCGAAGTTGAATAAATTGAGCCTTGAGTGTCTTGGCATAAGTGTCAGAGAATACTGCATCCTGATAGATCGGAACATATATTGGGTATACCTGGTGGTTGCCATCATAGCGGAAATAGGTTCGCCAAAACTGATGTCCGTCTTCGACTATTGTTCTGACACTCCAAAAATCCGTGTCAATAAGAGTCTGCATACTTTGGGCGTGAGACGAAAAATTGCGCAACATATGAGGTCTGAGTGATAAAACAACGTTGTAGAAGGAATTACCCGTCGCTACAACACGCATTGGTGCTGGTGCGTCCCAAATATTATTTGTGTACATTGGTATGGGTTGAAAAGAGATATGAACAGGATCCAAACAAGATACATAAGTGTAGCTTAGAGCTGCAAAGTAGTTCTTGTCAGGTCTGTTGTCAGCGTCCAGGGTGGTAACTGCAACTTTTAGAGGATCAATATTATGGTTTTTTAAGTATTTTTCGATTTCTCTACCCGCATATGTCACGTTCCCGCCCTTACCGATGATTTCGTTAGGTATATCACTCGGATGTTTAATGGCAGCGGCGTACAGAAAATGACTTTTATAGCTATCAATTAAGTTAATTGCCTGTTGCTCCGTTTCAGGACCGCCACGTTCTTCATAAGCCAAAATTACGATTACCCTCTTCATGTCATAGTTAGAATCTATAACAGACTGAATTGTTGGCTCGAGAACCTCACGGCGCTCCTTGTAGGTTGCAATCATAACGATATGGATTAATTCGCTCGGCTTCGGTGCTTCGGGGTGTTGTTTCATGCGATTAACATTATCAACATGCCATTTCGGTCTTTTTGACGGCTCACCAACTTCCCCGTTCTCTAACTCCGAAAGCATGGCGGACCAATCGTATTTACGATGTTTTTCCATCGTCCTATATCCCTGTAGAGCACGAATGTTGATACCGACCGACCGACTAAACCACAGTAGAATAAAGGCTAATATAAAAAAGACTGCCGCTGTTACACTTATGAGACTTAAAGCAAATGGCAGAACAAGCATGGACCAGGTTAAAGCTCCCGGTAATATCTCGAAGAATCGGTAACGTTTGCCACGATTTTTAACTAACGGGATTTCTAAGTCTGTCATGTCAGTGAAGGGCTAAAAGCGAGTTACTAACTATAGTTGCAGTAATCAAAAGCATCGTACCGAAACTTAATATAATTATGGATAAGTTCTTTTGGATACTATAGGCTTTTGCACTCAAAATAGTGTGTAGAACTAGTACCAGTAGAGCAAAAGCAATAAAGCTAAGTATCGGAACAATGTTCCCCTGAGTGTATTGATCAATACCTAGGTTAGCTCGTCTTTGGACAATATAGTCCCCAGTCTGCCCGCTACTTAAACGCCAAACGATTAACGTACTGCTCAAAAATGCCAGAAAAATATTCAGGGCTAGGAGCAGCAAAACCAGCTTGTCGTGTAAATAATCTTTCTGAGTTGGCATGAATAGCTATATTGTAGCTGGCCAAAGCTTTGTAGTCGAGCGTCCAAACCCAGATACATACAAGAACAGACTGATTTAGCTTTAAAACATTTCTGCCAAATTAGTATGCGTGAATCTTTGTCTCTTAAATAACAGATACAATTTAGATATCCTTAAGCATATTCAGTGAAATAATTTTTTATACATTAGCCCGGGACCTCAGGTTCGGGGCTTTTTTGTTATTATAGGCCTATGAGACTACGTATTTTCATAGTTGTTCTCATAATGTTCTTATCAATTGGGCTGTTTCCTAGTATTTCCTCGGCTACCGCTTTTAATCCACTAGGACAGATCGGAACAGACGTGTCTTGGCCAAATTGTAAGGCTGTTCCACCCATCACACTCTGGGGTATAGTTGGCGTAAATGACGGTCTAGATTTCACAGTGAACCCCTGTGCTCATAAAGAGGCGAATTGGTTTACGCATTATGGGCTATATATGAATACAGGCTATCCGGGGATAAACTATGCTGAAAAATACTCTAATTTTCCTCTGCAGTGCACGGACCAAAATAAGTCTTGCTTGGCTTATAACTATGGATATGCCGCTGCAGCTTTCTCTTTAAGGTACTCTGCTTTGGAGAGTGTTCATAGTAATAGGTGGTGGCTTGATGTCGAGACAGTAAACAGTTGGTCAATTAGTGTTAACCAAAATAGAGACGCTTTAGAGGGAATGGTAGCGGCCATAAAATCCCAAACCCTTCTAACAAAGGTTGGTTTTTATTCTAATAAAACACAGTGGTTAGCAATTACGGGTGGCTGGCAAAACAAAGATCCTAATTGGGTAGCAACTGGGGCGCTTAGGTCTTCTGAGGCGCAAAGTGCATGTATTGGTCAAAATTTCACTGGAGGCGGTACATTAATGACGCAATATACTAATACGTTGGATCAAGAGTATTTTTGTCAAACCGAGCCCATTAACTACTTTTTAAATAACTAGTGATATATCAATAAGTAATTCGATTTCTATTACACTAATCTGTTAATTGACGTGCTATGACAATCGGAAGGAATAGTATTGTCTTTTAGGTAGCGCCGTATTAACTACGGACTATTGGTGGTATTGGTGGTATCCCAATTTTTACCAAGCACTACTACGAAAGTAGCGGTATATCCGTGTGCTTCCTCGGCCTCAGGCGAACCTGTATCGCTTGTCACCGTTGTCCCTGGATAGAGTTGCTTAAGTAAGCTGAGTGAATTTGGATCCTTGCCTGCTGAATTGTCAACAATCATAGTGTTCGGATATTCATTATAGGCATCGGCAATTGCCGCAACATCAAAGCCTTTTTGTTCAAGTATGTTTTCCTGGCCCTTTGCTAAGCCAATAACATCGCTGGCGTTAAGGATGACAACACTGGCTCCCTCTTTAACTACGGGATTATTTGAGGTTAGCTGTTGATAGTACTGCTGCATCTGGCCGTAGTTACCAATGCCAGCAGTCGGTATAAGAGCGTCCTGCCCAGAAGCTGGGTCAGTGTAACCTCTCACTATAGCGTTAGAACAGCCGTCTTGTCCCAGAGTTAGAGTAGAACAATAGGAGTAAGATTTGATCGCAGATACATTGATCCCCTTAGTAATCTGTACCAATCTCAGCACATTCTGTAAAGTCAGGTCGGTTTCGACGTTGTTACCAAAGGCGTTAAACAAGTCGCTTATTTTAACAGGGTTGTCCAAAAATCCGAGACTCTGGGCCTTTGAAGTAACTGCCGTAAATAGCTGTCTTTGGTGGTCGGTTCTATCAAAGTCAGAGTCAGGAAAACCATAGGAGCCAGGGCCGTCGCCGCGGGCACGAGCTAGGTTGAGTGCCTGTTGTCCATTTAGACTTACCCAGCCGTTCGGCAACTTAAGATCAGCGTTAGGATCATATAATCCTCGTGGGTCCGGGCTTTGTATATCAACACTTACACCACCAACGGCATCCACGGCATCTTTAAAGGCGCCGTAATCAGAAAGCGCATAGTAATTTATGGGTATGCCCAGATCAGTCACCACGAGGTGCTCAAGCTGTCCCATGCCATTTTGAGGGTAGCCAGGAAGATTTGTTCCTAGGTTGTTATTAGCGGCGTTAATTTTTTGCCAACCAACACCAGGGATATCAACCCACAGATCTCTAGGCACACTTAGGAGAAAAGCGGTATGATTTTGAGTATCGACACTCAGGATCAAAATTGAATCCGTTAAATCACCGCCGGCATGACCTGGGTCATCGCTAGAGTCACCAGCCAGCAATATGTTGACACGTCCAGAACTTTCTCCGTTTAGTGGAGTATCGTCAAATGCTGCTCCTATATCGCTTAGCACGTTGCCATGAAAAACCTTGTCCAATGTCCCCAGTAGTCTGCTACCCAAAAAGCCACCAACACCAATCATAATAAGTAGTATGCTAAGCACACTAAGGGCTAGCATTCTTCTTCTAGTGAGTCGTTTACTGGACTTTTTATTTTTACGACGAGAATAGCGTAAATTCGATGATTCCGAATTTCCAGCGATTGTTGTATTGAGCAAAGACGGCTGCTCAGTAGTATTACTGCTGTGACTTGTGTGTGATCTTACAACTGGCATAGTTGGAATAGTATGCCAACTATCTGGAGTTTGGCTTGAGCTGGGGCGTTGTGGATTTGGCTGTGGCTGACTATTTTTAGGATTTATAAAGCCGTCGACACTCGAATATCTGCCCCTTTTTGTTTTACGATCCATAAGGTCCTATTATACCGACCAGTTAGTTGCCGGCAAGTATTTTAAGCATAATGGCTGGTGCGGGTAGAGAGAATCGAACTCTCCTCTCAGCCTTGGGAAGGCTACATATTAACCAATATACGATACCCGCTGGAGCCACCTGCCGGGGTTGAACCGGCGACCTACGCTTTACGAAAGCGCCGCTCTACCAACTGAGCTAAGGTGGCAGTACTCAAGCAGGAATTATAACAGACACGTTGCTATTCTTTCGTGACGGCTTTGGCTTGCATTTTCCTTTGTTTTTTATACTCTTTAACGGTTAGATAAACTATGGCTACATCAAAAATAGTTAGCAGGCTGAGGCCGATTGAATGAGAAAATATTACTTCGTAAACTTGATAAATAATAAATAACGCCGTAAGTATAATCAGACCAATGTAGGCCCATAACTCATTTCGTAGTATTTCATAAACTAAAATAATCTTTGATATTCCATGAGCCAGTAGATATATAGCGCCAAAGATGATCGTCTTCTTTGTAAGCTGACCAGCCCAGTGAATAATGTGATTAGCAATTAGATTGTGGGGGTTAGCGTTGAGCTCATTTTCAGTTAGTAGCTTAGCGAGTTTGTTTACGCTGTCGGGGTTAAGTGTTAAGAGTATAAGGCCGCCGGCCGTTTCAATAAGACCATCAGCCGCCTTTAGTAAAATTCCAACTTCAAAAACTTTATCAAACGTAGTTCGAGCTTTAAAAAAAAACATAATTTAGACTGTCCCGGTACTTGGCCTGCGGCCCCGAAAATCAGGATACATTGCCCCCTACTCTAGACTGATAAAACCATACTTTGATGGTATCTAATACATACAGGTAGAACACTGTCATGCCAACAATTAATCCAAAAGTAGCTACAGTTACTGATCCAAACGAGAAAAGACTTTTAGTAGCACCAACATAAACCATGCCTACTGTTACCAATATGACTACAACAAAAGCCCCTATCATATTCTTAGATAATTTGGCTGCATACCAAAAGTGTTCCTTGTTTCTGACCGAAAGGATAATGACCAATTGACTCAGCGTAAGGAATAGAAAAAGTGAGGTCTGAGCCGTTGCGGTTGGTCGGTCCTTAACAATTGAATAGAACAAAATTTCGAAAAGAGCCGTTACCGAACCCAAAAACATTGAAATAAACATAAGTAGATGAGTATTAAATTTACTGGGCATTAAAAGATCTTTAGTGTCTACGTTATCTGTAGCAATCGTTACGAGAGGTAGGTCAGTTAACAGGCCTGTCATAACTAACTGAATTGGTAGCATTGGAAGAGTTGAATTAGAAATAAGATAAAGTGCCGACAGGGCAAAAAAGTTTCCAAAGTTTCCAATCATTGAGTAGCGAATATATTTGTTAATATTTGAGAAAATTGATCTTCCATATTGAATACCATTAACAATCACTCCTAGATCACTTCTTAGTAGTAATATGTCGGCGCTTTCTTGAGCTACGTCAGTCGCGCTACTGACAGCAATCGCAACATCAGCTAATTTAAGAGCTGGGGCATCGTTTATACCATCGCCTTGATAGCCAACGACATTATGTTGCTGTTTTAGTAGTTTAATTATCCGGTACTTTTGTTCAGGGTTAAGCTTGGCAAAGACGTGATTCGTTTGTACAACATGAACCAGGCGATCGTCTGACATATTCTGAATCTCTTCACCAGTATAGACAATTTGATGTTTACCAAGTAGCCCAACTTCCCTTGCCACATACTCAGTTACCTCCCTACTGTCACCAGAAAGTATTTTTATAGTTATGCCTAGCTTTTCAGCCAGGGCTATTGTGTGTTTGGCGGTTGGTCGCAATGGGTCTTCAAGAGCAACAAAACCGGCAAATATCATATCTTTCTCGTGCTTCAATATGCCAAAGTCATCACTATTAGTAAATTTTACTTCTCTATAGGCGATGCCGAGATGCCTAAGGCCAATCTTACCGTCTTCAACTATAATCTTATGGTATTTTTCTTTTCTGGAATCACCGGTCAACTCCAAAAGAGTTTCGACTGAGCCTTCTGAAACCAAATAAGTCTTCTTACCATCAGAGAACACCGTCCGCCGCCGGCGAGCGTTGGGGTCAAAAGGAAGTTCCATTAGTCTCTTAAAGCCCTGGGCCTCTTCTTGTATATTCCCCGGCACATATTTCAAAAAAGCTTGATCAAAGGAGCTTTGAAATTTCTTTCGTTTTTCGTCTAATGTCTCTAAACAGGCTATTGCCAGTTTTTGAAATAGTTCAGGATTGTCAGCCACAAGTTTTTTCACCGTTTGTTTATTTTCCGTAAGGGTTCCAGTCTTATCGCTGCAAAGCACATTCAAGTTACCTAGGTCTTCAACTGCTGTTAGCGTCTTAGCAATAACATGCTGTTTTGCCAACTTCATAGCACCCGAGGACAGAGTGACTGTCGCAATTACAGGCATGGCTTCAGGAACCACGGTTATTGATAAGGCAACTATAAACAGCCCTAGAGACGCTAGATCGGATTTATCGTGTGTCAGTATCACTTTGAACAAGAAGACTACAAAAAGAGTTAAAAATGTAACTCTTACCAAGAAAGAACTAAATGAAGATAGAGATTTCTCGTACTGAGTGGTTCTTTTAGTTTCGGTCGACAGATGGGCTATTTTACCCAACTGGGTATCGCTCGAAGTGGCGTACACAAAACCCTCGGCCTCACCCTGCTCAACAGTACTACCGGCATAAGCTATAGATAATTGTCCCTGACGAGATTTAGTAACTGGCATGGATTCTCCGGTTAGTTGCGACTCATCGACACTTAGATTATCGACTTTTATAAGTTTTATATCCGCCGGTACAATATCGCCTTCCCTGAGAATAACTAAATCACCAGGTACTAGGTGTTGCTCGGGAACTAGAATTTCCTTACCGGAACGTTTAACCAAGATTTCCCTGCTAACCAATTTCTGTAACTTATCAACAGCGTTCTCGGAACGATACTCCTGATAAAAACCTAGTCCTGTGTTAATGATCAGAATCACCAAGATAACCAGGCCATCACCGATATCTTTTAAGAGAAAAGAGAGCAGTGTGGCAATAATCAATAGATAGATTAGAGAGCTTTTAAATTGCTCCAGGATGAGATCTAAGACACTCTTTTTTGAGTTGTTTTTAAAAACATTCAGGCCGTGTTTGTTGAGTCTGGCTTTGGCTTCGTCTTCGGAAAGGCCGTCCGTGGTAGTGTGCAATTGAGAAACCGCTTGATCACTAGACCAACTCGCCGCGCCATTGCTTGTCATCACCTAATCATATCAAAGACGCTTTTGTTTATTGAAATCTCATTTTACAAAGAAATAAAACCCAGAAAAAACAAGAATTAAAAAAATATAATTGACAAGTAGAATCGAAACTGAGTAAATAGCAATTGCACAATATACGTGGAGGGATTATTGGATGGTTAGAGTTTGGGGACCACGAAACAACAGCAAGCCTTCTGAGCTAATTGATAGTTTCCATACTCAATCCGTACCTACTCATAGAAGTTATGTTTCAAAGTCGGCAAAGCGTCTGACTTTTTTATTTTTTTTAGTGCTTTTTGTTCTTGCCCTGACTTACTTATATCCGGCACCAAATAGACTCGAAGACCCAGCTACCAAGACACCAAACTCAACGTTGATCGATCAACCAATAGCTACCCCAACGTCAACACCGCTGACAAGCAATTCCCAGTCAACCTCCTCGTCGTCAAATAGCAGTACTACTAATGTAAGCGTAGACGGTCGTTCAGTACCGGTAACAGCCAATGGCACTACCAATGAGACCATAAATAACGGTGGCTCCAGCACAACTGTTAAAGTTCAAGACAAATCATCGGGTAGTAGCAACACCTCAGTCAATCTACAGATTAATTCCAGTTCAACTACATCGTCATCAGGAGGACAAAACTAAATAGTGCTGATGGTTCGACTCCAGCCGGTATATTTACCGTTTGGAGTCGGGTGAGCAGCCCGAGGAAACTTAGAAAAATATCTAACTAAAAGGAGGGATTATGGCAACACTAAGAGTATTAAGGATTGCCGCAACATTGGCAACGTCAGCTGGATTGGTAGGTGGTTTTGCCGGTATTGCTGGGGCTTCACCCCATAATTACGGGCACGGCTACAATAAGCCAAAAACAGTCACGACAACTAAAACCACAACAACCACGGACAACGACACAAACGTTGGTCTCACTAACAATAACCCGCAAAATGCTACAACCGGTAATGCTACCGTAGTAAATAGTAGCAAGGGTGGTGGTAATCACTATGACAGTGATTTTCTTGATGGTGGTGGCAGCGGCGGCGCATCCGGCAGCAGCGCTACATCAGGTGATGCTTCAAACAGCAGCGATCTAACCGCAGCAGTTACTGTAGCAAACAGTGGTCCAACAGGTGGTAGCTCATCAGACAGCAGTTCTGATCCTAGCTACAGCGGTGGTGGTAGCAAGACTACAACCACGACAACTACAACTGTTGACAATGACACAAACGTTGTTGTGACAAACAACAACGACCAAAACGCCACATCCGGCAATGCCACAGTCAAAGGCAACGTCAGTGGTGGTTCAGCAACAAGTGGTGATGCTTCAAACACAAGCACTACTTCTTTGAGCGTAAGTGTTACTAACTCTTAAAAGTTTAAATCTAAGTTTTTTAAGATAGTTATATAGCTCAACTTTGGGAGAGCTTGCAAACAAGTCAAGCTCTCCATCTGCTCCAGAATGAGCCAAGTTAACTTCTAGAGCCCAATAAACCAGGAAAGGGTTTCCTTATGTATAAGCTCCGACCAATAACAACCGCTGCTTTTGTAAGCATTGCTGTATTGTTGTTGGTCGGCGTACATTCGGTGCCAGTACTGGCTGATAGTCCGCCAGCTTGCACAGACGATAGCACGACTAGTCAGCCAGACGATTCGAGCACCACGACATCATCTCAACAAACACCCTCACCATCATCTTCAGAAAATGACAGTGATTCTTCCAATACAACCACAGATAGCACAACCCCCCCAACAGACCCATCTACATCATCGTCTAGTGATAATAGCTCCGATACCTCAGGTGGTGACCCGACAACACCTCAGACTGATTCGGCGGCCGATGACAGCACAACCATACCAACCGATCCGACAACAACCACTACAGACCCATCAGATGTAACTAATAGTACAGATAGTACTGCAGACCCAGATTCTGCCTGTAATGATCTAACGCTTAATAACCAAACCGACTCAACATCTCAAAGCGGCGACACAACGGTTGCCGATAATGGCACAGCTGGTAGCGCAACAAGCGGTGACGCTCAGGCCGTAGCTAATCTCATAAACGCCATTAACTCTTCCTCGGATCTTGGCAGTGGTAATCTAACAACCTTTGAAACAAATGTTAATGGTGATGTTAATGGTGATCTAGTCATAGATCCTTCGGTGCTTTCTCAGGCCATAACAAGTGATCCGTCACTTTTAAATGACCTGCAGTTTGAATCGACAAACAATGGGACAATTAACAATACAGTTAATTTATCTTCGACGAGTGGTGACGCCACAGTTAGCGGTAACGATAGCGCCGGTAATGCTACGACTGGTTCGGCAGACTCAGTGGCCGACATAATGAATCTTATTAATTCCATGATTGCATCCGGACAATCTTTCTTAGGGGTAATAAATATTTACGGTGACTTCACCGGCAACATATTAGTACCTTATCAACTAGTAAATAGCCTGCTCGCCGAAAATTCACCAGCAACTACTTCGCAGACGCCAACTCTACAGACAGACACCGGAACAGTTGTTAACAACAACGAGTCGGTTAATAACCAAATAACCACTACGGCCACATCTGGTGATGCCACTGTCAGCAATAACAACTCGGCCGGCAACGCCACAACAGGTACGGCCGATACCCAAGTTAACATTTACAATCTAACAGGTAGTCAGGTTGTTGGCAGCAATGCTTTGCTGGTATTTATAAATGTTCTTGGCACATGGTTAGGCTTGATAATGAACGCTCCGGTCGGTACAACGTCGGCTACTTTAGGTGGCGGAATTACCCAAGATAGCACTATTCCTCAAGTCACAGACGCCAGCGTCACAAACAATAACACCGAAACCATAAATAATAATATTGATGTCAGTGCTACATCTGGTAATGCTTTAGTGACAGATAATGGTACAGCTGGAAACGCCACTAGCGGGAATGCTACCGCGAGCGTAAATCTCGTAAACATATTAGGCAGTGAATTCTCACTAACTAATTGGTTTGGGATTTTATTTATCAACGTCTTCGGGACTTGGGATGGTAACTTTGGTATAACAACTCCACCCATCAGCGACTCCTCATCCCCCGTAACTTCGTCAACCACCCCTGGTAGTAATAACATTACTCTAGCTAGCGCTGTTGTGCTCAGGCCGATCAGGGTTTTCTTACCAAAAGTAAGTAGTTCATCAGTTAGTACCTCTCAAAACAGCCAATCAAACTCACCCAAGGGAAAAGTTCTTGGATTACTGACTTCTTCACCTGATAACAACAACCCAACGGCTGCCAGTACGGTTGCCAACGTCACCCAAACACACTACAACGTACTTATCGCAGTTATCGGAATAGTAGTCGGTGCAGCACTTCTTATAACTGAAAGAATACTTACAGTACGACGCAACAGGGGTGTTTCCACCTTATAGACTGAGTAAGTAATGTGTTCACTATCTATTAAAAGTAGGTTTCGGCGAAATTAGTTTATTGGTTAATACCCGCCGTTGTAGGTTGTGGTTGTAGTTGTACCGTTACTATTAGTCGTGGTTGTAGTCGTCTTTTTATATATAAATATGTAATAAATCAAACCGCATACTACAATAGCTACGACCAGATAAATAACTAACCATTGCCATTTCGGTCGCTTACCATAGCCTTTTTTAGCATTTTTAGGTTGTTGATCACTTTCCATACTATCCCCCGTTCTTTCATTAATTTTAAGATATCGAGTAACGTTGTGCTCTAGGCTGCATCTTGTAAGTCTGGTGGAGGTGGTAACTCATTGATCGTTGCAAGTCCATGCTCTACAAGTCCTAAGGCTATTGTCCCGCCGATGTCTTGAGCTAGCCGTCTTGGTACAGACATCTCGTCAGCACCGTCTCCAAAGAAGATACGTTCTGGGTGATCGTGATGGGCTTTTTGCCTACCCTCACCTAAAGTTATTGCAGCCACCCATGCGGAATCTGAGCCGTACGATCCATCTGGGTGAGGAGTAATCTTACCTGTCAGGGTCGCGGCGGCAGGCTTAGCCCCAGCATGTCCCCAAGAGTTCACCGTATTACCGCCTGCAATATAGAATAACTTCTCAAAACCCCACGAGGCCGCACCCATATATCCAGGATTACCAATAGATTTATTAATTGCCACGTGCGCGGCTAAGCTGGCTGCAAGACCGGCTCTCTTATTTCTATCTAGCCTATCTGGCTGTAGATCAGGCGGAAATTCACCGGCCGCAGATACTCTTTTCCCTTCTTTGTTATATAAAAAGGTATTCTTTAGCCATAATTTTTGTACTCCCCACCTTCCCTGTTGTACTGGAGAATGTGGATCTTTTGATGTATCAGCAAATTCGTGGTGTTGACGATGAATTGTCGCCCACTCGCTAGAATTTGTGCCCGATGCCCAAACCACAATCCTAGCAAGTCTCTCTAGTTTTGGATTAAGCTTGTAGGCATTATGTGTTTTCGAGCGATGCAGCCAAAGAGTCACAGCTGCAAAATCCGCAGTCCCGGCTACAAGACCTACCCCCACTGCTTTGGTCAGCTGCTCTGTGGTCTTATTCAACTATTTGGTCCTGACGTTCATGTGTCTGGTCTAAATTATACATTAGCCGGTATAGATATTGATAGGAGGCCATGGTCTAGGCATAGGGCTACTTATAGCTAATGCCTGGCTATTTATATAAGATCACCCCTACAACCACACTGAGATTAACTACTTCCCATAGGATAAAACTCACAATTATACTTTTCTCTTTATGAGCTATGCCGTATAAAATCCAAGGAAAAGTAACCACAAATATGAGTACCCAGGTTATCAATGAAACGCCGGCAGCTGATTTTGTTGTGAATATACTATAAATTTGTGGCAAAACTGTGAAAGGGCCAATTATTCCGACGATAAAAGTTAATCTATCGAGAAAAGCAGTGTAAGGAGATTTGTACTGTTTTTTTATCCCCTGCTTACGCTCATACTTATGGCGTAGTCCAAGGTAGTGCATAGCCCCACTATAACATAAGCGCTTAGAGCGACTTACTTAGCTGGTCGTTGGGCTAAGTATTAGTTGAAGTTTAGCTTTTCCAAGGACTTGATAACTGAATGTAATTATTGTCGGGATCAGCAAGTGTTGCTAACCACATATCCGGACTTTTTTCTTTATCCGGTTGATACGGTTCGGCGACTACTGTTGCTCCGATATCTTTTATACGATTAAACTCATTTTCTATATCGTCAGTTTCCAAAGAAAGAATAATCCTTCCAGGTGACTGATTTTGGCCTTTAACTTCGCTGTGTGGTCCAATCATTAAGTTGCCACCACCTACATCGAAACCGTACCAATCTTTTTCTTGCCAACCCGGCTTGCCAAAGACTTTTGTGTAAAAGTCCCCCAAGACCGCTGAGTTTTCGCTACCAAGCATTACGCCAATAAGTTTCATAATTTTTCCCCTTTTTTACTAACCTAAATCATATCAATTAAACACCTTTAATTATAAAAGATTTTTGATTTGTTTAGGATTGAATGAATTTGAAGCTATTTTGGCACTGCCGCCTAGAAGCTTAGTTTAAGCCTCGACAGTAGTCTTGACCACTAGCGCATATATTGTAAGTACGCTTACAACTGCTGCTACAACTGCCCATAGCGGGTAGACCGGTAAGAATACTAAGCTGGCTAGTAGAGCCAGTCCGGCAAAGAATGCACCGACTACTCTAGACCAACTGCTGCCATGCAATGCTGAAAAGCCAACACCTAGCAACAGTACGCCTAATATCACGGACACCCATCCCCAAACAACGAAAGTATCATTGCTTATAGGAACTCCGGCATTTGAAAGTATAAAAAAGAGCTTCTTTTGACTAAGCTCTGATATCCCCATTATTACTTGTGCTACACCCTGGATTGACAATAACAGTCCAGCGAAAAATCCCCAACCTGTCCAGTCCTTAAGGTTATTATTAGTCGCCATAGAACCCCTCCTTAGCTTATGAACAAACAATACGCTTAACGTGTTTTTATGTCAATAATGTTGATTGAATACTGGAAAAGGATTGAGGCTAATGGTATGCTAGGTTTTTTTTCGATCTCTTAGCGTAGGCTATTTCTGCAAATTCTAAAACAAACCAAATGAAGAGTACTGGCATAGAATCACAGCCCCACGAACTATCTGATTAAGCCTAGGGCTATCCTGATTGCCACTCGGCAGTTGCGTTTTCCGGAACAAGATAGTACACAAGCTTTCGCCAGTACTCTTCAAGTAAGCTGTGGTCGGCACCTTGTTCGGTTACCTTACCTGCTGGGCAACCGCGACCTTGTACATGGAGGTTTCCCAAAAAATCCTTAGCTTCAGCGGTAAAGTCGACCTCTGGACCATCTATTCCCTCTTGCAACCCCAAGTGCTCGGTTGAGGCATATGGCAGTCCTAGATAATCCACAGCAACGTCAGAATCACCTTTATATACCCCTGAAATGGCCAGTAGTCCGGTGCTTCTTGCAATAATATCAGGTGGGCTTCCAGAGACGTCTCTTTCTCTAATTAAATTTAATGCCGCGCCGCTCACACCCGCTACATCAAAGAAGGGTGATTGGCCCAAACTTAGTAAATATTCTTTATTTCTGAGTGCGCCTTCTTCTCCAGATTTGACAGTCAAGTTCATTAGAAACGGATTGTCGACATAATATTGAGTAAGAGTATCCGTAGCCAGTGCAAGATTAGTTGCACATTCTGCGGCGTGGAGTGCAGCATTTCTACGTGCGGCAATCTCCTGTGGTAGGCGACCGGCTACCTCAGGTAATTCCAGAACCCTTAAGGCTGATCCAACAATAAGTCTTACGGCTGGAAGGTATCGAGCTTCGCTGCGGCCTTCCTTTACCAGATCAGCGGCAATTTCTGATAGTTCATCATAATTAGAGCCAAACAAAAAATCCATTATCTCAGGCTTAATACCAGCCTTTATCTCTTCTCTATCAAGTACAAAACTAGACATAAAGTTGAACAATGCTACCGCTGTGATATTCAGTCAATCCAGAGTTCTGGAGAGGGCAAGCGGTTAAACTATTTTTTCTCATCAAGCTGCGCTCGCCAAACCATCGCATCGAAACTGGGTCCATAATGGTCCTTAAGCATGCCGACTGGCTCACCATACATGCTGCGCCAAAAAGGCCAGCCCGACCACTGATAACGTGGACCACTATTGAGCACTAATTCACTATGTCCGTCTTCCTTTGCTTTGTCTTCCAGATGGTGCACTAAAGCTTGGCCTGCCCCCAGCCCACGACTAGATCTCAGTACATAAGCATTAATCAACTCTATTGGGTTTTCGGTGTTGGTAAACGCTAGCATTTCTTGCTCAGGACGCTGCAAACCCATCACGCCGATAACTAAACCCCCAGATGTTCTGGCTACGGCATAGTAGCGTTCGTTTAGGCCATCGCGGCTTTGTTCGACTGAACGCAAATCTTCTTCGATTTCATCTGTAAAAACTTCTCCTGTAATGGGGTTTATAACTGCACTTTCAAGAACAGGGCGCAGAAGGCCAATATCTGTCAGTGCGGTTGACGGAAATACTTCAATTTGAGCGTCAGGAGATGTCATTAAACCAAATAATACCATATTAGTGATATTAAATCAAATCATGGGATGCTTGTTAACGGATTGAAACTGTTTAAGAACTCTAAAAACGAGTCAAGTTCTCTGGGTGACTTTTTATAAACGCTTCCCATTGACCATCTGTAATCGCGTGAGCAGCATCAATTTCTGCCTGAACATCCCCTGCCGAGTAATGATTGCCGTCAGGATACTGCTCCAGATACACGTCACTCAGTTTTCTTGAGCCATCCTGCCTGGCGATGCTAATCAACCCGCGCACCTCGTGGCTTAATAGACTCTGGTCCATAATGTTATCCCACACTTCCTCTTGATAGCCTAGACCTTCAACAAATTGTCTTGCTTCGTGAGGACTAATCGGCTTATTTTCTGGGTGCTTGGGTTCGACAAAGCCTGGAGAATAAATACTGAATTTTTCTTTATTTTCATTACCGTTCATCATAAAACAATATCACATTATTAGCGCAATGTCAATATGGTGATCGGCCCTAGCTAATGAAGTGTAGAGCTATTAGCTCAAATAAACGCTAATAAACAAAGCTTTTTTCAACTTTTTGCCACACTTTTGGGTGTGAGCTCCATACAGCGTTAGGCATAAATAGAAAGAGGTTATATTGGTAGTTACTGTCCACGCCAACAAGTTGCACGAGAGAAAAACCATCAGTGCTCGTATAACAAGTTACAAGTCTTTGATTTGAGGTGTTTGTTATAAAATTGTTGCACCCATTGAATAGCGTTGAAAATGTCGCTGGGTTAGCCTTGTTAATAGCATCTACAAAGCTTCCTGAACCGGACTTAATTTGGTCTAATAATTGTGCCGGCGTAAGATTCAAATCTCCAAGAAGGCTAGCGACCTTGAGACTCGTAACATTTAACCCGATGCGTTGGGGGGTATTTTGTTGATAATCATATATTAAGTACTCAGCCGCACTAGGGTTATTTTTGTACTGGTTTTGTAACTTGGCCAGCTGCGAAGCATCGGGTTTTAGGATTGAAGGATACAAAAAGCTTATATTTACGCCGTTTTGGGTATAGTTTTCAGAAGTCAATTTTGCGTAGATTGAGTGGTCTTGGGGTATATACCAGTATAAAAATCCGCCTACTCCTGCAAGTAAAACCAAAGCTATGCAAACAAGGGTAAGAATTATATGCTTATGTTTTTTGCGTTTACTAGTCTCCTCCTCTAAGCTTGATCTAGAAACTGGGCTACTGCCAATAAAAGCAGTCTGCGGTTCTGGATAAATTGAACTTGGGTTAGGTATGGACTGTGGTGGTTGCTTAACAGTGTCGGGAGTTTGCACATTGCTGGAACTTGCAGCCCGTTCTTGTTGAGGAGAAGTAATAGGTTGAGCAGGTGGTGTTGATATGTTGTCAGCTTTCAGGTTAGGGTCTGTGGGTTGGATAACTCTCATGCCGCCGTTCGGACTTACAATAGATTGTGGACCAGATACAGGTTCTGAATTATTGGTAGGTGGCGCACTACCTTGCTGTGGCGGTTGGTTATCCATAGTTTTTGCTTTTTAAGAACTAGCTTAATAGTAAGTACGTTCACGGTAAAAAGCAATCCTGAATCACTAAAAATAGTTCTATGTCTCTAACGCCCAGTTGGGTCAGCACGAATAACAAAGTCAAGCTGTATGGCGAGCGGTGGATGGGCAGCTGTGAAACTATTTTACTGTACGGCAATTGGTTGAAAGCTCCCTGCTCTAATCTACTAATAGTCCGGATGTAAAAACTAGGTTATAACGTATATGGTCGCTCGGGTTACGACCACGATGACGCATAAACGCACGATTACAGCTGAGTACATCTCCTGCATTAACATCAAGGGTTTCAAAATTATCAGGTAACGCTGGGTCAAAGTCAGGATAAAAATCAAATGCACCATCCTTGCTTGCCTGCACAACCACTTGGCTCCCCTTCACAATATCGCTATGAAATACTTGCTTAGCTCCTGGCGTTTGGCCATTGATTATGACCGTAGCTTCAGGACCTTCAGGATGAGGGTGTAGGCCTAGCACTGACACTACAGCTAATAGTCCCGACTCCTTTAGCGTTGATAATCGGTATAGCCGTTGCGAAATTGGATGGACACTTCCCGGCTCTCGTATATCTCCAAATGGCACAGTATATTGAAGAGCCTCGGTTATAAGCAACTCCCGGCACTCCAGCTCGATATCTTTTGCTGTCTCAGTATCAATATGTGTAATAGTAATCCCTGCCTTTTCTAAAGAATCAACTGTCATATATCAAATCCTATAATAAAAAGCAGCTCTTTAAAAACGCTTATGTTTGGTGAGTTGTGGCTTTTGAGGGATGGAACTACTTTACGGCTCCGGATGATCGGATTGTACTCTTTGTGGATGAGTGTTTCGGATACTTATAGCCGAGATAACTCCGCCAGCCATTAAAAATACTGCTGCGGCAAGAATACCTCTATGAAAGCCAGCTATTTCTAACTTTGTACCACTAAATACACCTATAGCGGCAATGGCCAGCAGCGCTGCGATGCGCGAAACGGCGTTATTTACTGCTGATGCTATTCCTGCTTGTTTGCTTTCTATAGCTCCCAGCACAGCAGCAGTAAGTGGCGCCACAGTCATCGATAGCCCTAGTGCAAACACCAATACTCCTGGGAGCAACCGTGTAGTGTAGCTGACGTGAGCTTGTACTCTCAACATTAATAAAAATCCTAGTGCTCCAATACATGGTCCAGCGGTCATAAAAAAGCGCGGGCCAAAACGGCCAGCCAGCGCACCAAAACGAGAAGATAACAGGAACATGACAACTGTCACTGGCATCATAGCCAGTCCGGCCCGTAACGCACTGTAGCCACCTACCTGTTGCAAGGTTATCACTATTAAAAAGCTAGCCATGGCAAGGCCACCGTAAATCGACACCGTAGCGACATTGCCCGCACTAAAGTTGCGTGAGCGAAATAGTGAAAGTGGCAGCATCGGATCAGAATGTTTATTTTCATGCTTTATAAATACTCCGAGCGCTATGAGACCAAGCACAAGTGGTACATATATAACTGGGCTCATCCATCCGAAGTGTGGTTGCTCTATTAACGCAAACACGGAGCCCCCCAGCCCTACGGTACACATAACAGCACCGAATATATCTAACTTCACCGAGGACTTGACATGCGCGGGTTCTTTCAACTTCTGCATGAGCCACAGCGTAACGGCTATTGGTAGAACGTTTATGGCGAATATCCACCGCCAAGTAGTTACCGATAGAATAAGTCCTCCAAGGAGTGGTCCTGTGACAGCCGCCACACTAAACCACGCTGTCCAAGTACCTATAGCTTTGCTTTGTGCGGGACCATAAAACGCCGAAATAATCATAGCCAACGAGCTAGGCACCAAAAGTGCCCCAGCAATCCCTTGCAATGCCCGGGATATGATAAGGAACGTACCGTCCGGTGAAGCTGCACACAGTAACGAAGTAACGCCAAACCATACTAGACCAAACTTAAGTACACGTTTACGTCCAAATAGATCTGAAAGCGAACCAGCAATAAGTATGAGTGAGCCTAGGCTTAGCATATAGGCGTCGACCACCCATTGTTGCAATACTAATCCACCGCCTAGCTCTCTGCTAATGGTTGGTAATGCAACGTTTACAATGAAGCCATCAAGAGCTCCAACAAACGAGGCAAGTATGCTTACAGTGAGCACTAATTTCTGCTGTTTGATCATATGTCTTTAAGTATATGCCGAAAAAGTGAAGAGCACTTACAAAACCTATTCTTATCTTATCGAGCCGTAGTTGGCCGGGTGTGGAGCTATTGCTTAGCCTCTGCTAAAAGGTCGATTACTTCGCCGCTAGGCGATTGAGTATAGATGGATTTAACTTTATTTGATGTAACCCAACCATCTTGTGTAGCACTCTTTGGAGCAACTATTATCGCTCTTCCAGCTGTATTCATGTGTGCACCGTTACTTCCCTCTGACCAAAAAACATCATGGCCCCATCGTTTATGTTCCTGACCTTCGGCTGTCGCTCCATTTCTTACAATCCCAGATCGTGCCAAATCCTGTATTGCTTCAATGCCCACTTGACGATAAACCATGTCAGGCTCCGTTGCTACCTCACCTGACTTAAAAGGTACATCAAGTCTACCTACAGTGTTTGGATTTTCACTAAACGCCTCGTGTTGAGAAAGTAGATCTACCTCAGCTGTCGTTGCTAAACATGCCGAACCAAGAGCGAATAGCTCCTCGCTAGTAGGTGGATTGCTCAACTCGATACTATTATGGGAAGCTTCGGTCATTTTTTTGTTTTAGTTTTAGTTATTAAATAATACCACAAAAACTAGAATAAATCAAGTGGGGGACCGTAGCTAAGTGAGTCTGGAACTATTTTGTTATGCGTCAATCATCTGTTGAGGGCAAACTTTTTTGAATAACTTTGATCTGTGATATTTCTCTAAAGCCCTCAAAACCGTGTTCTCTGCCCATTCCTGAGTTCTTATACCCACCGAATGGGTTAGCACGCACCCACCTGTTTTCATAGGTTAAGTGTATTGAGCCGGCATCAATCTGTGCTGCCACACGTTCTGCCCGTTCCACGTCTTCGGACATTACTCGAGCTCCTAGGCCATAGGACGTATCATTCGCCATGCGTATAGCTTGGGCTTCATCGTTAAAGGAAATTATTGGCAGGACCGGACCAAATACCTCTTCTTTCCATACCCGCATATCTTTAGTGATGCCAGTTAGAAGAGTTGGAGGGAAAAATGCACCTTTTAAGTTTGTAGGTAGTGCAGCTTGAGCTACGATTTCAGCTCCTTTAGTTAAAGCATCCTCTACTTGATCTTCTAGAAGATCTAGCTGACGTTTAGCAACTAGGCTTCCGTGATCAGTTTTAGGATCTAGTGGATCACCAATTTTCTTACCGAGCATGATAGTCTTTAGCTCATTGATTATTTGATTTTCTACTGAACCATCAACAATTAAACGTTTTATTGATGTGCAGACTTGGCCATTGTGGCCGAAACGACCACCATAAATAATTGATGCCGCTCTTGGTATATCTACATCTTCGAATACAACACAGGGGTTTGAGCCACCCATTTCCATGACGGCTCGGATAAATTTATCACCCGCAATTTTATATAGGTGCTTGCCAGTACGAGTACTACCGGTAAACCATAGCAGGTTTATATCGCTATTTGATAGTTCTTCACCCACATCTCCCGAACCATGAACAACCGAAAAAACTCCATCTGGTAGATTCTGTTTTTGCATAATGCTTTCGATAAGTTTACCAACAAGAGCACATTCTTCGGAGGTTTTAAAAATAACGCAGTTACCCGCTATGAGATTTGGAAATACTCCCCAGACAAACATTCCAAATGGGTAATTCCAAGGCGCTATAGCAGCTGCAACGCCATAGGGTTCATAAATAATCCTATGTAATGACTGGTCGTCCTGAAGAGTTATTTGATCAGCTAGTGCCTGAGCACCATTATCTAAAAACCAATCTATGTCATTGTCTATATACCTTTCAACCTCAGAAGTACTTTCAGCAATTGGTTTCCCGGTCTCCTCACTAATCAACTTAGATAGTTCACTAACCTGCTTCATCAATTCGTCACGAATAGGTTGGAGTAACTTGATGCGGCCTTCTACCCCAATTGCTTTCCACCCTAACCTTGCTTTTTGAGCACTGGCTACCTTATCTCTAATTTCCTTGGTAGTAGACATGTCAACTTCACCTATAACTTTATAGTTATCGGCCGGATTCGTTGAGACAATTTTCATAACTTAATTATAGCTCACGGATGGGCAGTTCTAGTATCCGGTATGGGTTAGGCCAAAAAACGGAGTTCAGAAACGTCGACAGCCGTAGCAGAGGATATATGGAACTATTACAATACTTTTGCAATACCCTTTATGTAGGCTGGGTAAATAAACGGGTGTGGAGCATTTGGAACCTCTACTAAAGTCACGTTATTTAATTCTTTAGCAGTCTCTTTAACTCTTTCAACTAACTGCCCATATACCTCTTTTTCTTGCTCGCCGTATAACATTGTTACTTCTATATTAGTTTTGTTAATTGCGTCAGCCGTTTTTTTAGCAGATAACCGCTTCATGGCTTCCTCTCTTCGCTTACCAAACCGTTTCAAACGGTATTCTTTTGTAGTCTTATCTGCATCTTCAATGAAGTACGGAGACAAAGAACAAAGTAAAATACGGTCAGGCTTTACGATAGGAGCAACTAAAAACGAAACCATAGCACCGTAAGAGTTCCCGATCAATATATTGTAGTCATCTTTGTTTTTATTATAAAAATCAGCAAACTCGGTGACATATTTTGATACAGTGGTGCGATTCCATTGAAATGGAGAAGGTATAACCTTGTATCCTTTTTTAGATATAGCTTTTCTTAAGTCAGCATATTTATTGTCAGCCGGAGTCTGGTTGAAGCTGTACCCAGAAATTAAAAAAGCTACTTTCATGAGTTATATCATAACAGATTGACAGTTCTAACATCCGGTCTGGGTCAGGGCAAGATAACAGAGTTCAGGGGCGTGGCGGATCATAGCATTAAGGATATGGAACTGCTCTACTAGTTATCCTGGTAATCCTTCGTATGTTCCGGCAGACTTCGTGTCTGGGTTACTTGGTGCGTATGACAAAATCACTCGGTCTTTGTAGGTTGCAGTAAACTTATTTGTTGAAGCGACAGTATTAGCACGATGAAAGCGGAAGTTAGCCACAGCGTCAGATATAGCTATTGGTAACCCATGACCGATCTTTTGGACATATTCCCCCTCGGTTTGCGGTAACTTGATGGCCATATGCCTAGGCAATAGCCTGCCATTCCACGAGCAAAATTGAGCTAGTTCAGTTGTAGCTGTAACACCTAAGATTTCATCCTTTTCCCACCATCGACCAAACTCTATATATCGATGTAGACCTCTCTGGTAGGTTTCTTGGGATACTGGTTTATACGTACCCCCTAAAACCAAGGCACCAAATACCCCACAATCAACTCCATAACCGGATCTTTCCATGGTTTCACACTGAGCTGCGCTCTCGGCAATAGCAGTAACAAGTTGTCCCGGCAGAGGTATAAGAACATTGTCCTTTACGATACCGCCGTCAAATTCACCTGCATCATCCGGCTTACTAACTAGACATGCGGCTTCGATAGTTCCAATAGAGTGTTGCACCTCACGCGTAACGAACTCTAACATAAAACAAATAATACCACAAAAGTGGTATTGCGTCAAAATGGCGGCAGTAGCTGGCCGGGTGTAGAACTACTACCAACTACTTGGCGGCCTTGTTACGGTCAACTCTCTGCGCTATTAATCTATGTACCTCATCAAATCTTTCTGATGCAGGGTCGTGATACTTAGGGTCAATCATCTCTAGTAATTTATTCTTAAAACCATACATGTCTGAGACTTCTTTTAAATGCTTGGCTTCTTGCTCAAGCCTTTCAAAAGATAAAGGGCCAAAGATCGATTCAAAACGACCTATAACTTCGCCCCGGCCTTCATGCAACGCCATTGCTCTCAATCGAGTATGTTCATATGTAGGGTCAATTGCATCCGCCATATCCAAAACAGCAACCCACGCTTCATAAGCAAAATCATCGTCTCCTGGTTCCAGTCTACGCCTTCGATATTGTTCTATAGTAGCTTCGTTCAACAGAGTTCCCTGCTCCTCGCCACCAATTTCTTGTACACTTTTTGGTACCTTCAGAGATATTCCTGAAGTTAATCGGTGTTTCCACCCAAAAATATCTTCCTCCTCGGAATACATAACAGACGAAACTCCATGCATAAGTTCATGCTGAGCATTTCTGTCCATATATCGTTGCACTTCGCCCTCATCATTGATTCTTCTGCTCAGTATATTGATGATCGAATGGCTTGAGAGAACTATGCTCCTGAAATATGGATTTGCACTAGCATCAGCACCAAGTTTATCTGTTTGTGTTAAGTACGGATCAGACACCGCAGACCAGTCGTGCTTGAGCCTAGCGCGTAACGTTAGTGCTACCTCTTCAACATTCTCACCCTCGTCGACTATATCTTCGGCAACTCTTTTAGGCACTTCTTCCGTCCATCTACTGACTGTTTCTAGCCATTCTACTTCAATATCTTTTAATAGTGCTCTATGGGCTTCAATAAACCTTGTTTCCCAGCCTGGGATAGATGTTGAAATTCCATAGAGACCTGTCTCTTTGTCAAATATTTCCTTATGCTGTGGAGACAACTCACCCGAAGCAGCGTCACGTACAGTTTTTTCTGCCCGATTTTTTGCATCTTCTTCGGTCTCCCAACTCCAATTATCGCCCAGTATAACGGAATGCTGAATTTCAGGAGCGTATATACTCTCGTAGGCTTCAGGTGGTGAGTTTCTATATTCTGTCATTTTGTTTTAGCTTATATAATTATATAAAAATACTACCATATACTTGGTAGTGTGTCAATTTCATGGTGAGCCGCTACTGAAGAAATGTAGAGCTATTTCAGCACGTTTAGCTTAGCTGATGCTTTGTCCACGAATCATCTCGACCGACCTAGCCCAAGCATCCACTAGAAGCCTTGGGCCAAGCTCAGCAAACTCTCTGCCCGGAAATGCCGTCTGTAGTGAATCGGAAATCCTTTGAGCAGTATCCGCATACTGTCCCTCGCCTGCAAAGACCATAGATACTGCAACATGGGTCACCAACTTACCGCGAGCCATTATTTCAGAAGACATCGACGCCTGCACATCCCCAGGCATCCATGAAGGGATCGTGTCATGTTGTGTAAGTGGACCACTATTTGGAGAATGCCAGGTGCTGCGCCACTCATCAGCTAACTCGATTACTTGAGGGTCTAGCTGTATTATTCGGCTCTCGGGTTTGTGAGATGCTTCAGACATAAAAAAAATAATACCATAAAATAGGTATTATTTCAAGTAGCGGGCCGTAGCTCTACAGGCCTGGAACTATTATGCTGCAGCTAAGAGCTGGCCCATTAGCTCTGGTTATTGGTAGCCTCGTGCAATTTTTTAGCAGTAAGAACTATCTGCCTCAAGGCCGTTGACGCTTTTTGAAAATTAGCTGCATTTTTTTCATCGTCGTCCGTATGAGCTACCGGGAGAGTATCTGTGATTATAAAGGTTTGTGGCTCGTTTTTATCTGCATCAAAATCTGGGTTCTGCTTCTGGGCAGCATTACGCATTTGCAATGCCATAATAACTCCTGCATTAGCAACACGAACAATGGCAATTCTGTCTTCTAAAAGTTGGGGATTCACATCAAAAAATGCTTCTAGTAAAGCGTCCCCGTCTGCCGTATCATAAGCTGTTGCTAAGACGTTGCGCCCAGCTTCAACTAGCTTAGGCACTACGATGCTGGCGGCATACTCGGCCTCAGTTGGATATCGGTCAAATATTTCATGCAAATGGTTGATATTAGGATTGGGTTTTTCTGTAGCCGAGTCCATTACCCTCTTACCGCCCAAGACATATACAGGTTTATTCCTTAATTCGCCAACTAAAGCGGTGTTTGATGCTCGATCTTGCCAGTTTGCAACTCCCCCAACAAGAACTATAGAATCAAGGTTACCCCAAGTCGCTTCTATGTCTGGCGTCCACAGACTCCGACTTAATGGATCCTGAATACCTGATCTCTCCACTAATCCAACCATGGTGTCATGGCCGATAGCCTGTATTTCGGCATTGTCTCTTAGGACCTTGTTCGGCCCAACTTTTTCCATAATTGCCTGCAAGTCGCCACTTTCAGGCTCATCAGCAATTGGAACCTGTAACATCTCTGCGACTTCGGGTACTAAACCGCCTGCTAGTTCGTAGACATTGTCGCCAAGTTCAAAATTACTAAAGTTTCTTTGCTCCACAGCATCCATATCAATACAATATCATAATTTATTGGTGTGTCAATGGCGGGCTCGACCGGATTTGAACCGGCGATCTCCTCCGTGACAGGGAGGCGTGTTAGGCCACTACACTACGAGCCCAGGTCATTCAATTCACAAGAACAGAGGTCATCATAGCAGTGTGGTACTTAAAAAGCAACTTGAGCTTCCAATGTATCTTTAGTCAACGTTAGCGTAATAATGAGGCTTTTCTTGTGCTTCAAGGGGTGCAAGATAGGTGTTAATGCTCTGGAAATTGAAGAGTATATGAGCTCCCTGTATTTGGTCCCCCTGAACAGAGATCACTTTAACAATCTCCAAACCTGTGCCTATATTAATAATGCCCGAAATCTGACCAGGTTTTAGGCTAAATAATGTGCTAATTGTTTGAGGAGCTAAGTCTTGGTTAGTCTTGCTGACTAAAAACCCGAACTGGCCACCATTATTCTTAGTGGTGCTATCATCTGAGTATTCTTGTGCAAGTGTTCCAAAATCAGCGCCGGTATTAAGCTGGGTCAGAACCGATTGAGCTCGCAGATGTGTTCCCTGGTCTAGAGTCGATACTAGCTTTTGAGCTAACAACTGTTGTTTTAGTTCTCGTTTAAAATCATTTATATTCCAGCCCCAGTATTGATTTAGGACATCGGCAAAAACTTGGTTATTGTTGCCTATAAGATTCTGTTGTCTTAATATATTTACCTCATTGTTAACTTCTGCATTACTTACAGTCACCCTGTTTTTTGAACTTAACTGCTTAATGTAGGCATCGTCAACAACTTCCTGAAGAGCCTGTTTTTTAAAACTGTCGAGCTGTTGCTGACCGGCGGCAGTCGAAAAGTCTATTTTTTGTTGAGTCTGATAATAGTGTACATAGTGTCTGAGCTCAAATAAGTAGTTCTCGTAAGCAATGTAGTTTGGACCGGCTTTGGCTATGGGAAACGGTATCACCTGGGTAACATCATATATAAAGGTGGAATACGACTGGAATCTATAGAGCGCTAGAGTTGTATAGGTAAAAAATATAATAACAGCGGCGGCGAATAGACTTGCTGAGATAATAACTACCTTGTGCTTCGAGTGCTGTAGTGGGTATATGTATTTTCTAGCCGTAGATAGTATTTCTTCGCGGTGCTCGGTAACCGTTTCGTTGGTAATTCTAGGCAACGTTTCCAGGGCTTCACGCAGTTGAGTGGCTACCTCTTTTTCCTGAGATTGTCTACGAACCTGTTTTTTAATGGCGCGTATTGGTCTAGGTCTCTTCACCTTCATCCACTTCTTCCTGGTCTGGTTGTAATTCTTCAGTTATAGGATAGTTTGCGGCACTGACCCCTTCGTCACGTAAAATCTGAAGGACATGCTTCTGAATTTTGGCGGGGTGATGTACATCGTGTATTATCAAATCCCCAACAAAAGTTTGCATCATTATTGTACCAGATCCGAGAAGCGTTTCCTGCATCCCAGAAACCTGATAATTAACCATTTGTATCTGGCTCAAACCCATGTCAACAACACTTCTATCAAATAGTCCCCTCTGGGTAATTTGGATTAGGCGACGGTCGGTCACAATAAAGATACTAAAGTACCAGCTCAACCATGACGGGAAAAAGAGCACTATTCCTATTACTGTACCTATGGCAATTCCGGCAAAGAAATAACTGTATTCTGGTTTAATTAGAGCCGGTATAGTGCCTGCCAAAATACTTAACATAAACACAATCAATCCCTTACGCATCACTATCGGGTGTTTTCTGAAGACATATAATACTTCTTCGTCATCTAGCTGATCTTCAAAGTACTTTTTTGACATATATCTAGCCTATAGCGTTTGTCATGCAGCGTCTAGTAGTTTAAGCTTATATACTGGTGTTATCGCCCCCGTAGTTCAACGGATAAAACAATTCCGTCCTAAGGAAAAGCTCCACGTTCGAATCGTGGCGGGGGCACCACAATTTTGATCCTTAATTAGTCTTTATCTTTATGTGGTTGAGTGAATTTTTCGTGTACTGTCTCGTAGTCAAATATCTCATCACTACTGAACCAGTGTTCGAGCTCCTGCTTAGCCTCTTCCAGATTGCCGGAGGCATGAATAATATTAGCAATACCGATGCCCCGATTATTAGCGTGGTTTAGGCTAATGTGAGCATAATCCCCTCTTATAGTGCCGGGAAGTGCGGCTTTTGGCTCAGTGGTGCCGGCCATTTTGCGAACTAGTTCAACAGCCTCTATGCCCTCTAGCACAACAGCTATAACCGGGCCTGATTGCATCAACTCAAGTGTGACATCTAGAGCCTTTTGCCCACGACGACTAGCCATTTGACTTATATTTTCATAGTGATGGTGGTAATGGTCATAGTCTGGAGATACCATCTTGATACCAACAATTTTAAGACCGACTTTCTCGAAACGAGTTAAGATTTCACCAACTAGACCTCGTTGTACAGTATCTGGTTTCATAATCACTAACGTGCGTTCCATGAATCTCCTTTTTCAATTCTTAAATCCACCTCTATTGTAACAGATCAGCCGATTTTCACCGAATAACAACAAAGTGTTCTACAATAGGCATATGCAGCTTAGTAAGGTTAAAACTGATTTCCTGGAGTACTTGGAAATCGAGCAAAACCGCTCGCAGAAAACAATTGCCAATTATGATCACTATCTGACAAGATTGTTGGACTTTGCCGGCGATATCAAAGTCAGTGAGATAGACAGCGAACTAATAAGAAAGTGGCGGCTATGGCTTAACAGGCTAGGCACCAATACTAGCGACGAACTACAGAAAACTACTCAAAATTATCATTTGATAGCACTTCGGAGTTTTCTTAAATACTGTGCTAAGCGCAATATACCTGCCTTGACCGCTGATAAGATAGAACTAGCCAGAACTGTGCGTAAACAAGTGACTTTTCTAAATGAAGAAGAACTAGAAAGGCTGATACAACAGCCTAAAACCGATACCCTGCCCGGCCTGCGTGATCGTGCTATTTTAGAGTTACTGTTCTCTAGCGGACTACGGGTTAGTGAACTTGTTGGTCTGGATAAAGATAATATAAATCTGAAGCGGCGGGAGTTTATGGTTAGAGGTAAAGGCCAAAAAGATCGACCAATTTTTATTAGTCCTGAGGCAGCGCTATGGTTAGATAAGTATCTACAGAAGCGCCAGGACACTACCAAGCCACTATTCGTGCGCTACAGTGGCAGTAAACAGGTTGATCTTTCGGGAAATTATCATCGGTTGACAGCCCGAAGCGTGCAGCGACTGGTGGGTCGTTATGCCCGACTGGCCGGTATAACTAAGCATGTTAGTCCTCACACCATCCGTCACTCGTTTGCCACCGACTTGCTAATGAACGGGGCTGACCTGAGAAGCGTTCAGGCACTGCTAGGACACAGTAATATAGCTACTACTCAAATATATACACACGTAACTGATCCGCACTTAAAGAGTGTTCACGAACGCTTTCATCATAAAAATCCGTAAGCTGAAGCGTCAGGTCGGAAAAGTACAGGCTGTTGCGTCAGTCCCTGCAGGCGCGGTGCCCCAAACAGGCAATGAGCTGGGCGAAGAAATACTAAATAGTTTACAAATTGATAGGGTAGATTGTATGGCATACCCTGGGGTACTACTGCTAAAGTTTAACGGCGCACGGACAGAAATTCTTCTTAGAACATCGTTATGAGCCTTACCGGTTGAGTCTATAATAACTTGAGCACCAGAGAACACTGCATTAGTAGTAGCACTTATATTAACCGCATTAGGTTCGTAGAACGATCTTAGGCGCAAATAGTAAATCCAAGGAGACGGGCCTAGGCCTGATATCGAGAAGTTGCAGCCCAACAACGGAGCAGTAGCTCCCGTGGCACAAGTGACAGGTATCACTTCACCTTCAGTGAGTGATCCAAGTGCTGCTGTTGTCGTCCCGTTCGGAGAGGTAACCGGCCGCAAGTAAACAGTAATGGCAGCGGCATCTAGGCTACAACGGACTGATCCAGCGCATGATCCGGGTATGTTGGTAAAAGCAGTTTGTGGGACAATGTCGAGCTGGAGAACACCGGCGTAGCAATTGGCCGACCAAGAGGCAGCTGGCGGTAAACTGCCGTTAGGACCACAACCACTGTATGCAGGAGGATTAATTCCCTGCACCTGTTGCCATGAAATAAACAGAGGACCTGGGTTTTTGGGGTTAGCCGGATTAGCTGGGTCAACTGGCTCTATAGGTATGACCGTAGATTGATCTAGACCTACGTTTTCATATGATAAGGTACCGGGAATGGGATTAATTAATAGACATGGAATCTGATCGTCATACATAGGAGTGGGGTTAATAACACTTGGGTCGCCGCTACCGTCGATATTAATATTCTCTGGAAAAAACGTATCGGTAGGAGTCATACAAGTAGTTTTGCCGGTTGGGCTAGTTACTAAATAGCCTTTGGCGATAGCATAGAGAGCATTATTAACCCCCACCTCAGCGGCATAGTAAGCCTGCGTACTTAGTTGAGTATCTAGTGCCTCACGAACTTCTCGACGAGATATCTGTGCAAAGCCTAGAACAATTAAACTAATAACTATTATCATAATGAAAGTTATTAGAATCGAGGCAACTCCAGATTGATCAGTTAGCTTAAGTTTTTTATTGATCATCGTATTTATGTTTACCACTATTGCAGCCTTGTTTCAACTGTCGTACTAAGTTCACTAACAGCGCAAAACTGTGAGCCGGCTGTGCCTTTACAGGTAAGGTCAGGGTCTGAAAGCTCCGTCATTGGGATTATAGTATTGGTATTGCAGACATCCGGATCAGACATGGGAGGATTGGGGCTGCAAAGAAGATCACTATCACCATAGACCACCCGAACAGTTACTTGAAATAGGTCAGGCTGTTGAGCGTTGGGCTGGGTTACGCTTAGGACTGCGAGTCGCATATTTGGGCCAATCAGATCCCTGGTTGACGTACTTGCAAGCGAGCCATTTAAATTCGGTGGAAGCGGGGGATTCTCGCAGCCTGGATCATAATCCACAACTAAGGAGTGAGCAGTCTGATAATCTGGAGAGCCGATAGGAGAGGTTAAACCACTCTTTACCTCGTAACCTATCTGATAAGTGAAGCGCTGAGACGCGGCACAAAAGTAATATGTAGCACCGGGAGAGGGACTGGGAGTAGTGTTGGATACGCCGCTCGCAGCGCCAAATTGTATGGCCTGGGATATATCAGTAACTATGCTCCTTGCCGTACCTTGAGTGTTGGACTCAACAATTCCCTTATAATAGGTTCTCGTAATTTGAACTATACCTGCAGCGAGAACCAATAAGACCACCCCAAATATTGTTGTTGCTATCATAGTCTCAATAATTGTGAATCCGTGGTTGTTGCCGGTTTTATTGCCAAACTTCATCATTAATTACCGTATATCCGATAATTTAGTAATACGTTTTCATTACCTCCACCAAGTTGAGCCCAAACTGCTTGAACCGTTATGTCGTAAGGAAATGGCGCGGACCCACCAGGGTTAAAGTTAGAATAGGTGATCTGGGTAGTATAGCTAGGTATAGTCGTGGCTGGACTTGGAGTGTCAGCACTACTAAAAGTACATTCGTCATTCGCAGCAGATGGAGTTTCTGCCGTACCGTTAACCATACAAAATGGCTGAGCCTGTGGGGTACTTAGTACCAACGAACCGGACGACGTTGCCGACCTTAAGGACTCAAGTTGAGCTTCAACTAACTCTAGAGCCTCTGCCCTCTCTTGAGCTTGTCGTTCATCTAGCAAGCTCTGGTTGGAAATAAGATACCCGCCTGCCAATACGAAGCTGATAATGACTATTGCGATCATAACTTCGACAATTGTATCGCCCCGCTGTTTTAGACTAACTAGCATGTTGTATCATCCTTGATCGATAAGGTCGTGCTTATAGAATTGGCACTGTATTGTGCAGCAGTGCTATTATTTCCGCTACTCAATGTTAAAAGCCCCGATTGATTTGTGGTAGCGCTTGAAAAACAGATTTCAACATCAGTTACAGGGTTCGGTGGACCAGATCCTAACTCCAAGTTGTCGTCTATGTTTTGAATATCGTTAGGCGGGTCAATTCCGGCACTGTTGTTAAAACAGTTGTTTTTTTCCATAGCGTATAGATCTAGCGTTAAACCGCCGCTTAATAGATTGAAGGACGAAGCATCATAGGTGTCTGCTGGATTATTTAAAAACGCCACTGTGCAGGTTTGATGCAACAAGCCCATGACGCTGTTACAGTTGCCGCTTGTTTCATAACACATACCCTCTACTGTTATGCCATTTTCTAGAGGATAGTTACGCATGTCATTCGGTACACTTGTGAAGGGAGCGATCTTACCTGCTTCAACCGCTACCGGAACGGCGTCGCCTATGGATTGGATAGGAGTGCAGTCACCTGTTGCTGTTGACCCGCTGTGACACTGCCTACCGACAATTGGTATAACACTGTAGTAGTTGATGTTAGGATTAGTGCCCCCTGGACCGCCGTAGAAATGAAGAGCTGTACCTAAATAAACGCAATCCTGGTTAGCCCCTCTACTTCCCGGGCCAAAAAATACTACTGGAGGTGTGCCGGCTATAGCACTAGCCATACAATTAACATTATTAGTATCAGTATAATTCCCTACGGTTACTAGGCTAATCTCTTGTTGGATCTCTGATTGTATTTCCTGCATAGCAACCGTGAACTCTGTTTCGTTTTGACGACCCGCCACCAGAACTATCGCACCAAGCAATAATAAAGCAGTAATCGCCAGGACGATCATTACCTCAATTATAGTGAATCCTTGCGACCGTTTGTCGCCACCCTTCATAAGCATAAGTATATCATAGGATAATCTTGGTTATTATCTATAAATATAGCCTTTTGTACCATGCAATAATGCCGACTCCAAAGAGTCTAGTTAAAATCGCCGCCAGAATCAGGAAAGGGCCAAATGGAATGCGAGTTGAGGTTTTGGCTCTATGACTCACCAGTAAAGGCACGGAGAGAAGCGAACCGGCCGTTGAGGCTAAAAACAGTAGTAATACGCTACTTAGCGGACCACCAACTACTAATCCCAAAACAGCGCCGAGCTTAACATCACCTCCACCGATCCACTTGCCTGCTGAAATAAGAAATATGAAGTAAAACAGTCCAGCAGTAACAACCACCCCCCAGAAAGCTGTGAATAGGGCCGCCAGACCACCATGAAACAAAGCTATAACAACTACCACCTGAATAAATGCTAAAACCAGTAGTATATAGACTATTTTATTTGGTAAAACATACCACCGAAGATCGTACAATGCCAAAGCGATAAAGCCCGTTAGGAATATAAGCCAAAGGATAAACTCAAATAGACCAACTCCATGAAACGGTTGTGGCCAAAAGATATACGAGAAAACAAAAAGAGCAGCAGTTACTAGTTCAACCAAGGGCTCAGTTAGCCCAATCGGTTTATTGCAGTAGCGGCATTTACCCCTCAACACAAACCAACTAAAAACTGGTATGAGATCTCTGGCTTGCAATTGATGGCTGCAGTTGGGACAGATGGAGCGTCCCTTTATAATCGATAATTCGGCATTTCGCTTTTTGGAGGTTTTTTTATTTTGTTCATGTAGACGCCAGACTGAAGCGCACAAAAAGCTCCCCATAATCAACCCAAACACTACTATAAAGATAACCAACATCTGTTTAGCATAGCATAACTAAAATACGAGCCGTTTTAGGCTCGTATTTATAGTCTACGGGTCCGTTAAGATTTATGTAGCTTGAATGCAAGCTATGTTATAAGCACCGCTAGCAGTTTCCAGAGTATAGAGGATAACTGATTGGCGTCCGTTGCCAGCAAGCGTGGTCACGCTAGTACTCGTAGTGCTTGGGCAAGCTGCTTGCTCATCCAACATTACACCGTACTTAGTATTGGCGCCACCTGGGGCCATAAGGGCTGTGACTACTCCACTAGTACCCACTATATCGCCAGCAACCATTGTAGCCGAGGCCGTACCACAAGTCAGGGCTCCGGTGGCATCACCTAGTTCTGATAGCGTACCGACATCCGTGCTAATGTTTGCGCAATCATTATCAAAGTGCGCTGTAGTGTCGACACGCGGTAACGCTCCGTTATTATTGGAAGCATAATTGGCAACTTCCGTTGATATCCTTGAGGCATCATTCTTTATAGAGTTATTCCTAGAAGAACGCTGCAACGCCGGAACCGCCAAGAAGACGATTAGTAGAATCAAAGCCGCAATGGCCAAGACGATCAGGACTTCAATTATAGTGAAGCCTTCTGTGTTCTTTTTAAATGACTGTTTGTGTAGCATGTGCAAATGCCCCCTTTGCTATATAGATATTAACTGCTTATGTTTTTGATCATACTGATAGGGAGTAGAAAAAGCAAGCTTTTAAATAAAAGTTATCCACATCTGCCAACCACTGGACTCGGGTGTTGGTTTGATTTGGTCGACTTAGACATAGACGGTTCGGGCTCTGACGGGGTTATCAAATTGTTCCTCCGGCAAAGGTGCCGGCTAGGCTATAAATTGGAAGTAATATTGCAGCTACAATCGTGAAGGCCACTATACCAAGAACGATCATCATAACCGGTTCGATAAGAGAAGAGATATTCTTTATTTCGTTATCGACTTCCCTTTCGTAGTAGTCAGCGGTTTTACCAAGCATCTGTTCCATCGATCCAGACTGTTCGCCAATTCTTAGCATATTTGGTACCAAAGGTAAAAAATTTGGGTCGCCATCCAGCGCATCGCTTAAAGACTTGCCACCTTTTACTTGATTAATGGCTCTTTTTATGGAGTCACCGATGTAAACATTGTCGACCGCGTCAGACGTTACTTCTAATACTTGAATAAGGGGTACGCCACTAGCAACAAGTGTAGCGGCCGTTCTAGAAAATCTCGCCATGTAAATTTTCATAAACAACGATCCAATTGGCCAGCCTTTCATTTTAAACTTGTCAATAACCCTTTTACCGCCAAGGGTCCGCGCCCATCTAGAGCCACCAACTATTAGAACAGCCAGGATTATCAAAACTACCCAATAATAGTGAACGACAAAGTGTGAAAGAGATAGTAGTACCCTGGTTACTAGAGGGAGGCTAACCCCGGGTAAGCCATTGTAGAGTATCTCTACCTGGGGCAATACCTTGACTAGCATGAAGGTCAGTACGCCAATCATAACTAAAAGCACTATAGCCGGGTAGGCCATAGCGCCTCTCACCTTACTAATAAGCTCGGCGTCCTTCTCTTGTTGATCAGCAAGCCTCTCAAGGGCAGTGTCTAAAGTACCTGAGGTTTCGCCAGCTGCTATTAAGCTTATATAAACACGGTTGAAGACCCTGGGATACTTGGCCATGGCCGCAGATAGTGACGATCCGGCTTCAACATCGCTAATTATCTGATTAATAACAACTTTTAGTGGCTTACTGGCTGTCTGTAGAGCCACGCTGCGTAGACTTTGAACAATTGGTAATCCAGCATTAATAAGGGTCGACAACTGTCGCGAGAATAGGACTTTGTCTTTACTCTTAATACGATTAAGCTTTGAGCCAAGGAGACCCAGAGCGCCTGAATCAGCTAGTTTAATCTCAATCGGGGCCAAGCCCTCTTTTCGCAGTAACTTGAAGGCATCCTGTTCGCTTTGGGCCTGAACCTCGGCTTTGACACGTTGACCGGTAGATGGATTTCTGGCCGTATAGCGATAATTCAACATATATCTAGTCTCTCATTAACCTGTCTAGTTCGTCTAAGTCAACAGCAAAATTACGCGCCTCGTCGTAGCTAATAGTACCAGCATGCACCAGCCCCACAAGCGTTTTGTCCATGGATTGCATACCGTATTCTGATCCGGTCTGAATAACCGCTTCAAGCTGATGGGTTTTGCCCTCTCTAATAATATTTCTAACAGCTGCGGTAGCCGTTAAGATCTCTGAAGCAGCAACCCGGCCGCCACCAATTGAAGGTATTAAGCGTTGTGAGCAGATAGCCATCAAAATATTGGCAAGCTGAGCTCGAATCTGAGGTTGCTGATGTGGCGGGAAGACATCTATCATGCGGTCGACACTCTGTGCCGCGCTGTTGGTGTGTAGGGTTGCTAAAACTAGGTGTCCGGTTTCGGCAATAGTTATAGCGCTAGCGATTGTTTCAAGATCACGCATCTCACCAATTAAAACTACATCCGGATCCTCGCGTAGGGCTGAGCGAAGAGCAACGGTAAATGAATATGTGTCATAGTGAACTTCGCGTTGCACTATAACTGACTTCTTGGATCGGTGCGTGTATTCAATCGGGTCCTCTATGGTAATAATATGTTCGGCTCGTTCTAGGTTAATCTTATGGATCATTGCCGCAAGAGTCGTTGACTTACCCGAACCTGTCGGCCCTGTTACTAACACTAAGCCACGAGGATATTGAGTAAACTTATTAATAATGTTTGGAAGGCCTAGCTGCTCGACAGTTAGGATCTCGTTAGGAATAAGCCGTAAGGCTGCTGCCAGGTTGCCTCGCTCATGAAAGGCGTTTACTCGAAATCTGCCAATATCACCAAAGGCAAAGCTGAAGTCAAATTCTTTATCTTTTAGCAGTATTTGCTTTTGGTCTTCGTCTAAAATTGCAAAGATCAGAGTTTCAAGAGTTTCCTCGGTTAGTACGTCAGCGCCGGATACCGCTGCTAATGCACCATCCACTCGAATCATTGGTGGTAATCCAACTTGGAGATGTAGGTCTGAAGCTTTCTTACGGATTACTTCTTCTAGTAGTATTTCGATTCTTGGTTGACCTTGCATTTTTTACTCGCTATCTACCGAGGCTACTCGGTTAACTTCACTAATTGTGGTCGAACCGGCTAAAGCCTTTAAGTATCCATCCTGGCGCATTGAAATCATACCTTCTGCCTGAGCTACTTTTTGTATATCGGTGCTCGTTGAGCGCTTCAGGATCAATTCCTGGATCTTTTCGGTAACATTGAATACTTCATATATACCCATACGACCTTTGAACCCACCCGGGCTATCTGGGCTATCGATACCCTTAACCAAAGTATAAGCGTTATCACCCCTCAGTGGCAAGGTCTCAAAACCTAGATCTTTACTAACAGCGTCCCGTTCTTCAGGCTTTGACGGCAGTATGCTACCGACTGTTTCGTGAATCGCTTTAACCTCAACAATGTCAGCCGGGTAGCTCTCTCTGTTTTCACCGATTCGGCGCACCAAACGCTGGCCAATTACAGTGTGAACAGTACTGGCAATCAGAAACGGTTCGATATTCATATCTAGTAGCCTAGGTAGTATCCCGGCAGCCGAATTGGTGTGTAGGGTACTAAAAACCAAGTGCCCTGTTAGGGCCGCTTGAACAGCCAGCTCGGCAGTTTCCTTATCGCGAATCTCGCCAACCATGACTACGTCTGGGTCTTGCCTAAGAATTGACCTTAACCCGGTAGCAAACGTCAGACCAACCTCCGCATTAACTTGAATTTGGTTGACGCCGTCAATCTTGTACTCAACTGGATCCTCAAGAGTCACGATATTAATGGCGTCGCTTTTAACTTCCTGCAGCAGTGCATATAAAGATGTAGATTTCCCGGACCCTGTCGGCCCTGATGTCAGTACCATTCCGCTAGTGTGCTTAATGCCCTCACGAATAGCCTTTAGGCTTCTGCCCATGTAGCCCATATCCTCTAACTTAAGGCTGGTGCCGGTTTTATCAAGAAGCCTTATAACCACCTGCTCTCCCCAAATCACCGGCGATATAGCAATACGAAGGTCGATTTCCTTGTTGCCAACTTTTATGGAAAATTGACCATCCTGCGGAATCCTATGCTCGTCGATTTTCAAGTTAGCCAAAATCTTAACCCTTGAGATTAATGGCGGCTCGGCGCTTTTTGGCAATTTCATGATTTCTCGGAGTATCCCGTCTATCCGACAACGGATTTTCAAAGAATTTTCTAGCGGTTCGATATGAACATCGCTGGCCCTATTTTTAGCGGCAAAATCTAAGATTGTAGAGAGGGCCTTACTTATTGGTGAGTCTTGAACGATAGTTTTAACGTTGCTAGTGGTCCGAGACTTAACATTATTTTTTTTGGTATCTTCCTCTCCCGCATCTGCTAAGGCAGAAATCTCGCCCATAACATCTTTGCCAATATGGGCTTCGTACTGTTTGAGAACTTGTCGGATACCCTCTTCACTTGCGGCGTAAACCTTGAGTGGGCGGTTTATTCGGTTAGATAAAAAATCGACGGCCTGGACATTATCGGCATCAAGCATAGCCACAACTAGACGATTGTTCATTTCACCAAGAGGTACAGCCATGTAACGCTCGGCTATTTCTTGCGGTAGCAAATCGAGAATCTTGGGATCGATATGTGTATTACTTAAGTTCACGTAAGGCATATTGGTAACGCGAGCAATAGTTTTGGTCAAGATCTCGTCGGAAATCTGTCCGTCACTGACTAGAAAACTTAGCAGTGGTACATGCTTTTCAGTGGCCTTCTGTTTGAGGTCGTCGAGCTTGGCAGAAGTTAGTACACCCTCGTGTACAAGATCTTCTTCTACCTGTTGTTGCGTAGATGTGGACAGAACACTCATAAAATAGCGCTACTCCTCTTTTCTACTGTGTTGAATTAAAAGGATTAGTGTTGTTGTTTGGACCAATTTGAATTGTTTGAGTCGGGTCTATAGATTGTGGGTTGAAATACTTGGAATCTGGTGTCGGGAAATCAGACGAAATTTGCGGGATTACCTCAACCTGCTGTTGACGTTGAGCGGGTGTAGAGAATACTTTACTCGAAACAAATAGAGAGATAGCGGCGCTTACTATCACAACTACTACGATTGTTAGTAGGTCTTTTGACTTCATCTCACGGCCTCCGAGGATATTTTAAAACTTTTAGCGGGCTGGAAATAAGTCTGGACGCTGAGTTCCATACTCATGCTGCTTTGGTTACCTGATAGCTGAATTGTCTGAATCTGCATAGGTCGGATTGATGCCTGCAGCTGATTAATAACATTTTCTATAGCCTGATAGCTGCCGCTAAGAGTAACCGAAAAAGGCATATCAACCGCTTGCGGCGTATTGGTCGAGGCTGATGTGCTTTCAGTGAGTTGCTCGTCGGTACCCGACAGGTCGGAAACTTGCACTCCTTGGGCACTCAATAAGGAGTTTAGGCTGGTTATTAAAGCTGGGAAGTCGTATTGATATGGCAAAGCATCCAAGATAATATCAGCGTTGTCACCTTGGTTCTGCCCGGTACCAGCTGGGTCGCCACCTATAACATTGGGCGTTTCTGCGTTGAAGGCTTGGTAGGAACTATTTAACGCTTGTACGGCCGTTATATCACTATTGAGTTGTCTAACGGCCTTATTCTTCGCAGAAATGACTCTGTTTTGGTACTCAGATTGGTTAATAAGAGTCTTGGACGAAACTAAGGAAAAGACTGTAACAAAGGCAGCTGCCGCCATAACAACAATTATAAGATTGTTAGCTTTATCAATCATTAGTCTTTTAGTCAGTGAAGTTTTCTGTGCCATAGTACTTATCTTTTAATTTGTACCTGATGAAGTTGTTGATGAAGTTGGACTATTAAAAATCGCTGTTGGTAGGCCAAGTTCTGTTCGAGTAATATTCTCGGTTGGTACATTTAGTGTGGCATTGTTCGATTCACTGAAAATAGTCGGATCAAAACTTGCATTAATTTCGTAAGACGGTCCTAGCGCGGTAGTACCAGTACCAAGACCAAAACTAGTTAAAACCACACTGCTAAAGGCGTTTGGCTCGTTTGAAGTAGTATTGCTTGTTGTTGAATAAGTTGTATTTTTCAGGATATCAACAAACGTGTTAATCGTAGCTATACTATCAGCATTGCCGTCAATTACAACGGTGTTAGCTGTAAAATCCATATTCACACTAGATACCGTAGCAGTTGCGGGCAAAACTTTAGAAATAAAGGTAAATAAACGCGATACCACTGGCTTATTGCTATTTATCTTGGGCAGTGACTCAAGCTGATTCTGAACCGTTAAAATTTTATTAAGATTCGGCGTCTTTTCAACTTGGGCTACATCACTATTTATAGAATTGCTTAGGTCACTGATGCTCTTTTTCTGTATACCATAGACCAAAATGAGAAGAAAAATAAAAACCACCAGTGCCGCACCAGCCACAATTGATGATATGACCACCACGAGTCGCTTCAAACGACGGGCTTTGATATATTCTAGCTTTACATCTGGGAGTAGGTTAAATTGAATCATTCTAGCCTCTCCGCCAGTCCTGCTGCCACACCAAAGTGATTGGACACAGCTAGAAGTTCATTTTGCCTATCAGCAGCAAAGGAAACATTATGCCAAGCATTGCCAATTTCAACGTTTATACCAAACTTATTGGCCACGTAGAGTGGGAATTCGGGCATTGCTGAAGCTCCACCAGTAACAATTATCCGATCAATTTTGTTGCCGACATATCGAGTCTGGAAAAACTTAATCGATTTTTCTATTTCGTTAGTCAATAGATCGATAGTACCGATCACTGCCTGATAGACTTGACCTTCCAGCTTTTCCTTACTAAGACCGAATTTAAAGACAAATTGTTCGGCCTGTTTATCGTCAACATTTAGATTCTGAGCGGCAGCGCGAATAATTGCTTCAGCACCTGTTGGAATAGCTCGGGTCAGATGTGGTGCATCGTTCATAGTTATGACTAGATCAGTCCCCTTACTACCAATATCTAAAACTAGTTGCGGTAGGCTTGCGCCTGGCGCCACCATAGCTCTAGCTAGCGCTAGATTATCTGGTTCAAAGGCTACGACATTAAGCCCGATTGACTCCAGCATATCTAGTCTTTCCTCAACAAATTTGTTTGTTACGCTTGAAAGCAAAACCTCTATTTTTGTCTTATCCTGCGGCGAGTCGCCAAGCATTGACCAATCAAGCTTGGACTCCGCCAACGGCGTTGGGATCAATGAGTCTGCCTGATAGCGAATAGATTTGGCTAGTTCACTGGGCGCCATACGGTCAATGTCAACTACTGTCGTAAACACCCTTTGTGAGGGTATGCCGACAGCTACATTATTAGTTGCCAGATTGGCCTGCGTACAAAGATCATGAATAGCTTGAGCAAGTCTTTGTTGATCGGATGGTGAGTCACTCATGGCTATTTTAGAATCAATTGGTACATAAGCATATTTCAACAGTGTTTTAGGGTAGTTGCCACGAAGCTCTACCAGTCTTACAGCTGTTGTGCCGATATCCAACCCGAAAAATGCTGATACCCCACTCAGTAGACTCATATTGGCCTGATTATAGCATAAGCACTGCCCTGTACCGCAACTGTTAATTTAAGTATTTTGTCTTAGCCGGAAGATTGCAGCGCTTTCTTATGCAGAACGCGACTAAAAAACTCTAGTTAGTTGTAGTGTTAGGCAGGTTACTACTTCCCGATGACGATCCACCGCCGTTAGCACCGCCAAAGCTGGGATTCACGACAATTCTTGAAGCGTCACTCGTATTACTGCTGTCTTCACTCACAAAAACAGTGTTACCAACTTGGATGTCACTATAACTTACCGCCTGACCGCCATCGTTAATCTCAGTGCTGCTGGTAATGGTTAATGTCGTAGTAGTATTGCTAGATGTGTTTTGAACAGAGATGCTGGTTGGACTTATGACGGTGACTTGTCCAAATACCCGATTGCCGCTGCCGAAACGATTGCCGCCGCTAAAGCCGCCGGCAAATGGTGAGTTAGTGGCCGCTGTTGAGGCAGTCGTAATATGTCTATCGTGGCTTTTTTCGTAACTAACCCCGCTATAAAAACTTAGTCCAGCAATAACTAAGAGGCCAACTAGTATTAGTAACGGTTTAGCGAAATTAGTCTTTGACTTAGTCTCCATAGTTAACCTCTTCAACGCTTTAGCTACTCTAAGAAAATAGCAAATAAGTTAAACTGTTAACAATCTAGTGATTTTTACTGAATTATTGCTGAGGGTTTTTCACAAAAAGTTCTTAAAAACTACCTGTACTGTTATAGCACCGGTGGTAGCGTGGTTATTGAGTCATAGTTCGTTGGTAGGGCAGATGATGATGAGTCTAGCCACTCTTCCGGCCCGTAGTTAAACTGTTCGGCGGGTGTTGGAGGATTAGCGCCGATACCAAATATATTACTGTTAAGTCTTTCATACTTGATCTGGTTAGCAATAAAAGCTCCGTTCACGACGAGGGTATTATTGCAGCTTGAGCCTGCGTAAGTGCCAGCTAATGCCGCAGTTGAGCAATCATAAATTGTCCCGCCATTAGCCAATTTATCCGGCTGGTCGATATAAGTGCCATCAAGTTGAGTAGCCGACGGATCAATAAAGATACTCCCGCCATAGCTGACAACCGTTAGCGATGGAATGGCCGAGGGGCCAGTCCAGCTACCATTGGTCACATACTGAATGCTGCTTGGAATGTAAATATTGCTGCTGTTCGGCCCTCCTGCCTCTTTAACGTAAAGCTGTATCTTAACACCGGCAGGAATTTTTACGTCTCCTACTAGAGTAATATTACCGCTTATAACATAGTTACCGCCTGTTCCAGCACCACTACCAAGGATAAGAGCTGACATTTTCACCGTTGGGTTTAGTAGAGTTGTACTACCGGACGTATTTATGGTTGGTGGGCACGAAGCGTAGCCAAAATCTCCGCCGTAGTAATCGGTTGGCAAATTTACAGCAACCGTGTTTGCTAGAGATAGCGCCGTGGGCGGAGAAGGTCCAGATTGTTGCGAGGCAAAACCGTCAATTTGACCTAAAGCTTCGGCGGCCAGTTGGGTACCGGAACCAATATAGTTACCGCTGTTTTGGTTATAGCCAATAATGCCATCGTTTTTAGGCGGATTGGTGCAGTCAGCGCTACCAAAAGCGCTGCCAGCCTCAACATCACCACCGAGTACCGACACATACGGCTCGTTAGAGACGGTCACAGAGCTGCCAGCGCCACAGTTAGTGGCTGCATTAGTCAGAGTATGCCCAGCATCAGCCCAACCCCAACTCACCGGATAGGTACCCGGCGTCGGCGGGGTAAACGTCGAATTCGCCGATGTCAATATTGCCGGACTACCAGCGGTGAATGTACTGTATGCCGGAGTAAAGACTTGGATACCAACCTTTGCGTTAAATGCTGGAATAGGCGGTGGCGGTGGGGTTGATACATTGGCGGCATTAACAGTAACGTCAAAAGTCACTGGGTCATTTGTTGGCATCGTAGCAGGCAGGTTTTCGGTGCCACAAGTTATAGCGGCACATGGACCAAGGGTCACGGTTTGGTGAATGGTATATGTATTATCCTCGCCAGTGTCACCTGCATTTACGCCAACCGCATAGACCGTAAACGTTTGGTTAGTCCAGTCTGTAGAGCCACCGTTAGGTCCAGCATTGGGATGAGCATTAGCGCCCCCCGCAGGGGGTGTACCAACTAGCGGACTAGGATAAGGATTATATATTCCGCTTGCCTGAGTGTTGCCTGGAACAATATCGGTGGATATGGGAATATCAAAAGAGTGAGTCGCTCCTGAGGTATGGGTTGTATACTGCCTGTCCGTACCGGGGACAACCCCGCCCTCATAGACATCGATCCGGAGCTGCTGAGCGGCTGTTGTGCCATTTAGGTTCTCCTGGGCAGCGCCGCTTAGAGTGTCGCCGTTACAGGATGCCGTTACGGAGTGAGTAAACTTATTGGGATTTGGCAGAAAGTTAAGGTTAATAGAATAATTATTGGGATAAACAGCGCAGCCTGCATACTGACTAGACCTAGTAATTGGACCAATATACGCACCTGTCGGACTAGTGCAATAGATGTCACCAGCGTTGTGAAAGACAGATATAAGCTGCCCCTCAACATCTGCATTAATCGTGGTAGTCACACCGGGAGGTAAAACTGCTCGGTGAACGGTTATAGTAAAGGGGTCGTGAGCGTTAAACCAGTAACGGCTGTTGTTATCTCTCGGCGTGCTAGTTGTACTGGGGGGCCCTGAGGCTAGAGTCGCATCGGCAGCCGGCGAAAAGGTCGTGCTCTTAACATAAAATATCCTGTTCATGAGTGAGGCAGCGTATATGGTGCCATTATCAGGCACTGGTGGCTCGTCTTCTGGAAAGTTGGCTGCCGATAGATTGCTAACAAGGTTATCATGATTTGCAACATTATTCGGGTCACTAGGGTAAGGACTGCCCTCGCTGACCGGAAAACACATGAATTGAAACATATTAAGCTGCAGTGTTATATTGATGTCAGTTGTGCCATACGGAACGGTTACGGTGTTACCCGCGCTCGGATCATTGTCCGGCGAAATCCACGTACCATAACCATAGTCAGAAGGTTCATAACCAGTAGCTGACCCGTTAATCATAACTCTAGTAGTGGGCCAGCCGCCAAGTACGTGGTTTGCAGCTAAATTAGTTGCACATCTTTGGTCTAGAGCGGTAGGAAGTGATCCATCGTCACCCGGTAACATTGATTCTAGCCTCGTCTTACCTGCAGCACCGCTATAAGTCGCGGCCTTTGCCTGCGATGAATACACCAGCAAAACTGCCACAAAAACCACGGCTATGGTTACAAGCCGTTTCATGCTGGCAGTCGGCCATTTTAGATTATTCATAGTCTTCAAGGCTTAGCCTATTTCTGCTTGTATAAATTAAGCTGTTTTTCATCACTGTATATATTCTTAAGAATACCATACCGCTTACGCCTAATTAGGTTGGATTATGGGGTTTTGTTGTTCTTGCTGCAGCGCCTGAGATTGTATTTGCGCACTGGTCTGGTTTGCAACGTTCACTTCTTCCTGGAGAACACTTGGGTCGTCGGTCGGTGAGCCAAGTTTAGAGCTGTATCCCACCGCTGGGTTATAAACTTTATTAAGCAACGTCAAGTACTTCTGGGCTTGGCTTCCATTGCCGCCAACAAGATAATACTTAACTATCACGTAGAGACAATTGGGATCTTGCTGATAATTAGGCAGGCCCATAATTTTAGTTACGCTCGTTTGCAGTTGAACCACATTCGTGGAACTTATCTCTCCAGCCGCCTGCTGTAATACATTGCCGGAGGCAGTGCTCGAGCAAGCTGGCCCAGCCACTAAATTTTGTGGAGAATGTCTATGTTCAATCTTATAAAATATAAAGGCTGCAACAAGAATGAAGACTAGACCAATTAATGGTCCAAGTACGTTCAATTTTATCTTGTAGGGAGATGAAATTTTAGATACAACAACCGTATTATCATCACTACCCTTTTGTTTAGTTCGACTCATTACTGTACATACTTTAGCAAAGGCATAAGCAATTACAAGAGACATAACGAGCTCTTGTATAAAAATAATCTCTATTGACTTAACGCCGGCTAGTTGTAAGATAAACATGAGTATCTTAAAAATCAACAGTCGAAATAAATATAAAAATGGAGGAAACCAAAAATGGCGGGTGCCAACGCGTATGCTGGCGGGTTTATTGGTAATGATCTTGTATTACCAAAACGTCAGCCAAAACAACCAACAGTTGAGGTCGAAGAACCACAACTCTTAAAAATAGAAACAACGGCTCAAGCGAGACCTTTTGCTCAACCAATAATAAAGCCTAAATCAAGAATAAGTAGGTTGTTTAGTTTAAGAACGGCCGGTTTGTTCGTCGCTATGCTGCTCTCATCCTATTTGCTCCTATCAACTATTGCAGTCGTTAATCATAGCAATGCACTGGCTAGTCTAAGCAGCGCAACGGCTAGTCTGCAGCAAAGGGTAAGTGATAATCTTCACCACCAACCAGCGTATGTATCTTTACCGGCCTACAGTGTAGCTGTTGAAAATAGTCATCTAAAAAATGACATTAGTAATATTAAGGAGCAATCCGTAGTCATTAACTTCTCATTTGCTAGCACCAGCCCATCGTCTGCTCAGTTGTCCGGATGGATCACAACTTCTGCCGGGCCAAAAGCCGGAACAACACTCCTGTCAGTAAATACTGTGGCAGTTACAAAGTACCTAACTAGTATGGTTAGACTTTACGACCAAAGCTCTTCTAATGAGGTGATCGCCAACTTAGCTAACGGTACTTCACAAGTTATCAGCAACGGCAGTAATGGCATAACCTACTCAGGAGTCAGTAAAGCAAGCAAGCAATTAGTTACTCAGTTGCTTACAGCTAATGGAGTCAATGTCAGTTTAGTCGGCACTATCGTGCCATATAAAACCATCGTCACAAACAAGCCCTAAACGCCTTTTCTAAGCTGTCAATACCCAGCGGACAACCATATCTTTAATTTTGCGGTACTCGCTCTCTTCAAACTGCATATTCGCGATACAAAACTTTTTACTAGTTATGTGTGAACAAAACATACATTCGTACATGTCGCCGCAATCTTGAATGAAAAAGCTATTTACTATCTTCTGCGACCAAACAACTGAGAAACTATTTGAGGATTCTTTACTGTCTTCAATCCGTGCACAAAAACTCGACGTCTGGGAGCGCTGGCCGGCAGCAACGAATTCAGAATCAAATACCCCGTCAGAAAATAGAATATTTTTCGACCGCCCACAATCGGTTGAACGAAAAACGTTTTCGGCGGCGTAAATACCGTCTGATTGAGCTACGTTGACAGAGTCCAGGTGTCTATCCGTAGCCGTGTAATTTATTTCATTCCAGGCCGCTAGTATATCCTCAATCCCATTAATTGGTCGTTTAGGCATATTTTCCCAGTCTTGCCTGGCCCAGGCATTTTTGACAGCTATAAATTTGGTAGGATTTACCGACTGTGTCCAGGTTGGTTCGCCAGTCGTTGAGTCCGTTACCTGTTGCGGTAAACGTACATCAAAGGCGTATTTTTGCATAAATTGCTCTAAACTCATGGGGTTCTGATAGCCAAAAATTTGCCCGATAATTTTATCTAATGCCGCCTTGGCTTGTTGCTCGGTCATGTTTTTTCCTTTCGTTTGTTTACTTTAAGCCGGCTAGACGAATGTTCAGCCAAGAGTTCACTCAAGTTAAACAGGCCGGCTGGCTGGGGCACAGTGCTAAACTCAGGTCCGGGGTTATACGGTTTTGATTGATTGACCGGCTGTGGTGAAGTTTGGGTAGTTTTTGGAATTTCGGCGACCGACGCAGGTTTTCCCTCTTTGAATTTTTCCGGCAGTGCTGAAGCGGCTTGCTTGTAAGATTTTAGTTTCTCTGGATCAGCGCCAACAGCAGCAATAGCATTGGGCGCATCGACTGTTCGAGCTTTGACGGCAGGAACTACCTGCCCGTTGGCTAAGACCCTTACCAAACATTCACGGGGATGAAGCTCTGTCATAATTTTAATCCGGATATCTTGTTCTTTCAGGCCCTTGTTATGTTCTTCTTCAACTATTTCTTTGGGTAGTTCAATATTTAAGTTTCCCTCCAGAGCCCGGGCGTCTTCTTCCGATACCTTAAAGGCATAATAGTTATAAACATTGGCAAAAATAGCATCGCGCAGGTCTTTTTCTATTTGACCGAAGTATTGTTGAGTTAATATTACCGACAGATTAAATTTTCTTGCCTCGGCTAAGATAGACGCCAAAGCTGGATTTTGGACTACCGATACTTCATCGATTATTAGAATAATTTTTTGACTAAAGGCCCGGGCTTGAGCAAGCAGGAATATTTGTTGGATTAGCAAACCAGCGACCGTTTTAACTACCTTTTCGCCCATACTAACTTTGTTGAGTGAAAAGACTGTTAGGAAATTATCTTGAATAGTTTTGGCCAGTGACAGCTCGCCCTCACCTACCAAGACTGGCTGCAGCTGCATCTCATCAACCAGAGACACTAATGGAGCGATGGCCTCGTTATAATATTTGGTGCGCATTTCATTAAAATCTGCCCCAAAGAAATGAACAATATTGGCTGGCACAAAGCCTGATACGTGTTCAACTATCTGATTTCTAAGTTCAATTTCTGTTAAGAAACGTTTTAAGCTGTCGAGCGACATGTTTTGGGCTGTAAACAGCACAAACAAGCTAAACCTCAGTACTCGGTCAACCTTAGAGTTAAATTGGTCGCCCATCAGTGATTTGAACAATGTACTTGTTAGTTCGGTGGCCGCCGAGATATCGGCAGCGGCGCCAGCAAATAATTCAGTGCTTTCACTACTAAAATTAACAATTTTGGACTCCTTTATATGCCCAAAGTCGCCAGCAATGGCCGAGTGAGGATCTATAACTACCACTCTGTAGTTCATTTTTAGCGCCGTACGGTAAAGGCGATCAACAAAGAGTCCAATAAACTTTGACTTTCCACTACCGCTAGCACCAATTATGAAAGAGTGTTTGTCAAACTCGTAACTTGTTAGATTCAAATAGTAGTTATGCGAAAAATAAGGAAACGTGTCTATTTCAAACAAAGCATCGACGTTGCTGCTAACTAACATGTGTAGTGATTTTTCAATGTCGAGATACCGCGGTACCGTTTTTTTGAGATACCGGGTATTGGTAGCAAAGTCGATGGCTAATAATTTTGCCGGGAAGAACATAATGACTTTATTGGCTTTCGACCAGTTCCCAGCAGCATTTTTTAGATACAGAGAGCTTCGAACGACGGCCTTATCGGCGTTAATTACCCGAACCTTAAAGACGGCATACTCCAGGTCCTTAGACTTTTTAACTGCCGTCTTTTCTTTTAAGGCAAGTAAGTTACCGCCAGCTACGAACTGCATGAATCTTTCCTTAGTGTTGGCCTGTGGCGGCTTAAGTTCTTTTTCGTCAACTGGGCGCAGCAACATGCCCTCAATGTTATTGGATAGTGAGCTTAGGTCTTTGTCAGAGGCTATAAAAAAGCGCACCACGTTATCACTGCAGCGAAACGTAAGTTCAAACTTACTGAGTGGTCCTAGATATGAAAGTAGAGCTCTGTAGAGTTTTGTCCAATTTTCCGGGAGCAATTCGTCAGTAAGTATATAAAGCTCGAAGTATTGTTTCATATCCGTTTATTCTTAGAAATAACTATAGGGATTCTATGCTCCATTGTCTATTAGCACTATTGAATATCGGGATTTTAAAAGAAAAGTTAAATAGTCTTTAAGTCTTCACTGAAACCCCGCATAAATCAGGGCGCAGATTATTTTCTGGGAGTTAAATTATCTGCGGCAGGTGTTTCACCAGGCTTTCGAAGTTTAAGGCCTCTTTTGCCAAACCCTAAGGGCTGGCTAAAACTTCCATTAAACGACGGAGCATTTCGATACCTACCCTGCTTAGTTCTGGTTATTGCCATACTCGTATATGCACCACCGTCACACACCTGAAGTATGTTACACATCTCAACGAAGCTACTAATCTGGTTGTCAGTAATATTATCGGAACCATAAAATTTACTCAGTGTTTTTACGGCAAATTCCCTCATCTTTACTTGAGTTGATTCTCCAGCGCCTCTAATTGCAATTTGGAACGCTAGATCTTCACCATCACCAATTACGGCCAGCAATAAATCCTTTAATCTATCGTCAACACCGACCCTGCTGAGGAAATCATCGGCTTGGGCAATGTTGTACTGTTTCTGTTTATGTTTTTCACCACTGGCTGAAGCCAAGGGTTTACCAACGTCATGTGCCAGAATAGCCAGGCGCATAGGTGTGAGCATCTCAACCGGGAGTTTATCTGCATAATTTTCATCAAAATTGCGTAATACTGCTTCGGTATGCTCAGCCAGGGTAAAGCCTTCCCAAGTACCGGTGTCTCCCTGAAATATTGCCCGATAACCATCCACCTCCTTGGCCGCTTCAACCAGTTTTTGTGGCTTTACATGTACATCGCTGAACAATCGCAACAAAAGCTTGGAGTCGGGATTACCTTCAATTTGGGGTAGCTGATTAAGCCCGCTAGCAAGTTCACCAAGTTTTTCTAGAGTTTCTGTTCGAGACGCTTCTAGATGTTCGGTGGTGGTGGTCTTATCAAGATCAAAGAATGAGATAGAAGTAATGTTTTTTCCCAGTGTCGCCGAACGCAATAGCTCCTTTACGCCAACAATGTGATTTAATCGCATATACCGCTGAACGTACTCTAGATTTACAGGCACCTCGGTTTTTTCACCATTGATCGTAACTTCATCGACAAATATATCAGTAGCTTGACCCGCCAGCTTATGAATTAGGTATTTTGGGTCAAGTCTAGATATCTGTCGGGCATTAAAGGCACCAACTAACTGCAGGGCAACTTGGTCACCTATGCCCGCGATCGCAGCAACTTCGGCAACCCCGTCCCTGCTTATATAGTATTTTTTAAGTTGATTTATCGCCTTAATGAACGGTCCAACAGAACTTCGGTCTTCAAAACCTACCGGCGACCCCTCGGTAACCGGAATAGCTAGTACCTCTAGCGCTCTTCGGTACCTTTCAGTCTGTTCTTCATCTAGCTTTGAAATATCAAAATTCAAATCAAGTACAACCGCATCGGTATCGGCGACTGCAATTTCGTGTAACTCACCTCGATACTTATCGGAAATACTACCCCAAAGATCACTTTTCTGCTCCTGCGGCATTGTGTCTTCTAAGTATCGACTCTCCCTATAGATCTCCGAGCTACTATCAAGATCATCTAAAGCACGCAACCTAGGACCACTCTGGGAGTAGCGGCTGCGTTGGTCTTTGGGTAACGAATCCCACCAGTCTTGCTCTGTGCTGTTTAGCCTGCTGAGCCATGCCTTTCGCTGCTCCGGAGTATAGTCTCTAACTTTTTGCATAAAAAATTTGTCATACTGTGGCCTTATAATTTCAGCGGCCCGTCGGTTGATAAAATCATTGGCTACCCCCTCTTCAGAGGTATAAAGTGTTGGCCGAGAGTATACATTATTATTTCCGCTATCATTGCTGCCGTTTGCGAAGCTAGGGTCAACAGCCCACTCGCTTTGGTCCTGGGCGTTACCCACTCGACCATGGAATGTCTCCAGTTCACTAACAGGAACAAAGAGGCCAAGCTCTTTGAGGGTATCAATAGAACGGTATTGTTCTGCGTCTTCAATACTTCTAGAGTGCTCGGTTCGGGTCTGTAAGTTTTCCATTTTTTGTTTTAGCGGCTTACTTAATATAATCTACCATAATATTGCTCTTAACGCAATAACATGTATTCATGCTTTATTCGTAAGTCCGGTGTAGCATGCTATTATTAACTAGTAAATTACTAAAAACAAAGATGTACATAATAATACTTGGCTTTATCGCCCTAGCGAGCTTACTCGTTTGGTATTTTTTACACCACGACCACGGTCGAAAATTACCTGTCGGCTCACTGTGGGTAGCCTTTGGTTTTGGTGTTCTAGGTATGATACTAGCCGGCTTTTTGGAACTTAAGCTATTCCCCGCTAAGTTTTGGACTTCACCTCTAAGTGTTTCTCTAAGCACCAGGTTTTTGTTTTTTCTAGGCGTAGGCGCACTCGAGGAATCCGTTAAGTTTATACCACTTGCTATATTTATCTACAAAAAACCTTATTTTAAGGAACATACTGACGGGGTAATTTATTTTGCTATCTGCGGGCTAACTTTTGGCCTGGGTGAAAATATTCTATATACGCTGTCGTTCGGCACAAAGGTCGGTATCACAAGACTTATTTTGACGCCATTTTTGCACGCTGCAGCGACCAGTATTCTTGGTTACTATCTCGTGAGCATGAAAATCAATCATTCATTTAGGAATAAGTTTATCTTGGCCTGTGTTGCGATTCCGCTTATGCACGGGGTGTATGATTTTGGACTGTACTCAGGTATTGCTCAACTGATCGTACTGTCGCTAATGATAACGCTACTGCTAACTCTAGGACTTTTCCTGTACTTTATGGAGGCCAACGACCTAGATAAGGCAATTGCGGCTAGATTACTAGCAGCGGCACCCAAATTTTGTGGTAATTGTGGTAGGGTCAACGCCGATCACACTTTATTTTGTGAATATTGCGGACGTAAACTATAATCCAAGTTAAAGCTAGCGCTTAAAACTCAAACATGACTTGTCCAAACTGCCACCAAGAGACGAAACCCGGAGCTACTTTTTGTGGTAATTGTGGCTTCCAATTAAGCGGCAGCCCCCAGCCGAGCCAAGCGGTCAGCACTGCCCAAACAACTCAGCCGAATACGCCTCCGAGCGCACAGCCCCAAGTTGTAGCCCCAGCAAGCCAGCAACCCAGTACCCAACCAGCTACTCCACCTCCGCCGCAACCAACACCTACGGCACAACCCCAGGCCTTTCAACCTGTTTATAGCGGCGCGAATGGGGCCTTTGTGGGCAGCCCCGCTGGTACAGCCCCATTAAACACAACCAACCCAGCAGCAAATACGCACGATAACGGTAAGGCTATAGCCGCTTTTGTCCTCGGTGTACTAGGCTGTGTCGGTTGGCTAATACCGCTAGTAGGCGTAATTCTTGGTATTTTAGCTCTAATTTTCGGGACTACCTCGATAAAGTCTCCGCGCCGGGTTTTTGCGATCATCGGTATTATACTGGCCGTGCCGGTTATAGCAGTCTCGATCTTCTTCTGGGTGAGGGCCGCGGAACAAATTCAAAAAGAAAAATCAAACCCAATTAGTGGGCTAACAACTAAGAGCACCTCCAGCGCCACACGGACTATTTCAACGGCGTGTTACACGACGAAAGTCCCTGCTGCACTAACCATCACCCAAACATCTGGAAGTTGTACCTTCCTCGGCCAAGACACAACCAGCGGAGAAGAATATGAAGTAAGGGTCTTGCAGGTAGCAGGACTGTCAACCGCTAATCTGCCTCAAGCTGCTCAGTCTGATGCACAAAACGTTGTCAACTCCATACCGGGTGGTTCAATATCCACTCAAGGATCTAGCACCTTTGCCGGTAGTCCGGACTATGCTGTGGGCCTAAGTGCTACTGATGGCAGCGCCGGTACTGTTGCCTATGTTTATAATTCCACGGCTCAAGGAAATCTCGTGATTGTTTTTCATAGCCAAAGAACCGGTAAGAATTTCGATCTTACCTCTATTGAAAACAATTGGACTTGGCAGTAGACTGTAAATATGATTAAACATAGCTTTCAAAAGGTGTTAGTAATTGTTCTGTTATTGGTAGTGTTCTCTGTGCCCTTTTATATTAATAGGACTCAAATTGGTTTGCATGACAGCAACGCCTACATGGTTGGAGCGGTGTTAAACACTACCAAGAGCTCTTCCCCACCGGCTCCCAATGTTTTAAGTGGTAGTCAAGAAAGTGCCTGGGCTAACACTGTTGGTAATACATTTATTGGTGATCAGCTCTAAGTCCTAGTCATTATTAAATAAGTCTTCTGTAGTCCTTGGGGTTTGCGTAGATTGGCCTGTGTTGATCGCAAATACGGGCCAATCTACGCGTCTAGTCTGCAGCGTTTGTCTGTTAGAATAGCTGCATGTCCTCTCAGGTGTCATGCGGCATCGTCAGGTCGCAACCATACCATTCGTTATCACCTTTGACATGCCCGAACTAGATAAAAGAACCCGTGGTTACCTGCCAGAATATATAAAAGAGCTACAAAGTACTGTTGGCGGTGAGTGGTAGCCACTTACTGCTCAACGTCTTTGGCCTGTTTTTCTACTTCGTGCGATATTATTCGCCACTTACCCCTTCGAACACTCATCTTGCGACTAATCATTGCGTAATCAACATTAGAAGTATCAACTGGACCAGTAACGGGTTGAGCTTCATCCCTTTGCTTTTTTAGCTGCTCAACTAGCTCCTTATCAGTTGGTAGATCATCTTTGCCAGCCAGTTTATTACTCTCTATTTCACGCCAATCAGGTCGCATAAATCTGTCCCATAGCTGTGTCACAAGATTTTCGACATCAGTCGGAGGATAGCCAACATAACTCATTAAGCCAACTTTTTCTATTTCATCTTCGAATTTAGCGTAATATTCATCCATTTCTTTTAATGCAACTTTCAGGTCTTGTGCCTTAACAAAAGCTTGACCTGTTTCCATGAACAACTCTGCTGTTCTAGCGTGTAGGTTGTCTTTTGATACGAAAACGTGGCAAAACGGTAAATAATATAAGTAAGCAATGTCGGCCTTATTGCTAGCACGTTCTTTAGAAATAAAACTTGAACGAAGGCAGAGATAGTAAAAAATCTCTATCTTTAATACAAAAGACGAGTAAGGTGCAAATTTTTCCAAGGCTGGCTGATTCTGGTTAATGTATCTTTTCTGAATACCGATCCACATTTTCTTTGGCACACCAAGCAGCTGGAGCATGAAGCTCAACTCAGGAAGACCAGTCTTTTGAACAAATTCATCAGCAAACGCTTTTACATCAGCTAAGTTACTGAAATGCCTGTCTGAAGGAACTATGTTTTTAACCCATTCTGTAGTCAAATCAGGATTTAATGCATTGAGGCCGCTCCGCCAACTTTTGGCATAGTCCCTTTCAATTTCATGGAACTCACCTTGAAACCACCGATTCAAAGCTGCTTGCTCAGGGAATTCATTTACATGGAAGCCGAGTTTACCGTCTGGGTCTATTTTTGGTTCACCTCCTGCAATTGGGACTTGGTGCGTATCCATAGGAGGTGAGTTGCCATGCAAGTCTTGAATAATCATGTCGTAGTGGTGGGCATTGGGAAAAGTAGAATTAACTGGAGTTTTACCAGCAATATCGGCAACAATCCGTTCACTGCTACGGCCAGTTTTGTCAGTCTTCTCTAAATCGGCTAGCGTTTCAACGTAAAGCAAGGGCGTTATGTTTGCACCAAAGAACATATCAAGCCACACAGCCTCGTCAACACTAAGGCTTTCTAATGCTGATTTATCTAAAAGTAAGGTTGGACCCATAAGGTATATTTTAATACCCCACCACTCAACCCACTATATTAATTCGTGGTGACTAGTTGATGTATGGAAACTCTTCTTTTATTTCAATACTAGTTAGGTCGTTGCTGGTGAGCTCAGAGCCTTTACCCAAAGCATCAATAAAGCCAAGCTTAACACTACACCATTGATAAGAAGCAGCGTGTTGTCGTTAGCACTTACTAGAATAATTGCATTAATATAAAGAACCATTAAACCAATTCCCATGACTGACTTCATCGCCTTATCTTTTATAGCGGAGGCTGCGGCACGAATAGCAGGCAAAAAGCTAACTGACAGAGTTGCGATATAAAGAGCTATCGGTACTGGTTTTAAGCCAAAGAAAAGTAACCCTTTACTTGAGAAGTAAGGATCAGATGGATAAAAGAATGTCCGTGCAATGAACGTTGCTGCAATCAAGACCGCTACAAGCCATATTAGGGTACTGGCTTTAACTGGAAATTTGTCAGATGCTGCTTTTGCATAGGCCAGACTCCCTAGTAAAAATGGAACTACTCCAACTAAAATTAAGGGCTTTAAGTCTGTTGGTCTAATTAACACAACGGCTGTCCAAGCAGCAAGACCTAGAGTATAGCCAAGCATGCCCCATCCAAAATCCTTGAGCACGGCTTTTTTCTTAGTTAAAAACCACCACGATAATACTGCTGTACCGAGAGTCGCATGTATAAAAAAGAGATCCACTACTATTTTTGTTCCTGAGCTGCCCATTATTGCCCCCTAGAGTTAATATTCATTATGGAATTATAGTAGCATAAGCGGTTCATTTTGATTAGCTGCATGTTTTATTAATGTGTAATAATAATTTCTATGCAGCCTGAAACAAAAATCGCCGCCAGCGATTATCCCTTAGTTGAGAGCACAGCTCAGAAGTTTTTCGTCAAAAGTACTCAGATAATAATAGCCCCTATTCTCCTAACTATAAGGTTGCTTGTAGTTAGAAATGAACTCTATCGTGACACCGCAGCTCTTAATCTCAAATCAAACGGTAGTAAAGCAACTTACATTTTGTACTCTAATCATCAGAGCATGCTTGACCCATTTATAATCTCTGCGTCACTCCCACTCAGGACTATTAAGCAGTTACTGCCATTTCGCTTTTTTGTAGAAAACTCATACTTCAAAGGTTCTTTGCGTGCATTTCTAAACGTGTTGGGTGGCTTCCCTGCACATTACGAAGCCAACAAACCGTACGGTTTAGACAAAGCAAGATCGTTGATGGCTTCTAATCAAACGGTGGTTATTTTCCCCCCAGGAATGCGTACAAGAAAACATGTAGCAAAATCTGGTGTTTCAATCTTAGCAACAGAGCCTAATAGCTTTCTCATTCCTGCTCACATTGATTGGAAGAGTCGCTGGCACTGCGAAGTACATATTGGTGCGCCAATAAAAGGGGGTGTTGCGCATACACCCGAACAGTTGATGGAACATGTTTATCAACTACCCGAATTACTGAAGTAAAACTATTTTGGTTTGGTGCCAACAATTACTTTATAACGCCACAACTTCGCTCGAAAAGTATCGTATAGCTCATAGTTTGCCACCGTATAATCTCTCCTTATTTGATCGATAAGCCTAAGCCTGCGTAAAGTACCGACAAAAGGTAACGCCATACTAGCATTGCGTCTGCATTTTTTTAAAGAAGGCTCAACATTATCCGATAAATCATGGATTTCCACGTTACTAAAACCTGCCTTCGTTAGCATATTAGTATATTGACCAGGTGTTAAAAGGTCAGGCATCATCCACCCATTCAAGAAAGGTTTCATGGTTTTATGTTCCTCCTCAGTTAAGGGCGGTTTTTCTCTTAACATATATTCAGATATAAGGATACGGCCACCAGGCTTCAATAACCGATAAGCTTCCTTAACAAATCTCTGCTTATCTTCACAGTGGACTATGCTTTCTAGTCCCCAAACCACCGTAACCGACTCTTTGGGTAGACCAGTGTTGGAATAATCACCTTCTATAAAGTGAAGCTTTTGTGATGCTGATGAACTGCCCGCATAACTCTGAGCCTTAGAAACTTGATATGGTACTACCGTAATTCCTACTGCCTTACAGCCGATATTTTCAGCTAGCCAGATTGAACTTCCACCATATCCACAGCCAGCATCTAAAACTATGTCGTTAGCGTTAATATGTGCTAGGTTGGCAAGTTCCTCGTTCAGCCTCATAAGTGAAGCTTCGTGGGTCTTTGTGCGGTCATCATAATAACCAAAGTGGAGGGCTAAAGCACGCTTACCAGACCAAAAGTGTTCATAATCAAAGTTTGTTGATTTGTAATAGGATAAGACTTTGTTAATTTGATCTGCCATTAGTTACCTTTACGTAATCTAAGTTCTGTAGCCAATTAAAGGCTAGTAGTACTAGCCCTACTGCTAGTGGTATCACCTCTTTCTCTGTAGCCGATAAGCCTACGTGTTGATGGCAAAGTAAGTAGGCCAAGATAGTAATAATTGCGAAATTAGCGGCTTTGGCAATAATAGCCACTAGTTCTTGTTGTTCAGTTATTGAGCGTGCCCTGGACAGGAGTAACAGCCATTTACAAACCATTACAGAGCCTATTAGGAGAGGTATGATGATTCCGAATGGAAAAGAAGTTGCGGCTACTACTATCAGCATTGCTGCAATCCAAAATACACCACTGACAGAAGTAGTGACCTTTGAGCCAAAGCGTAAAAGAAAAGTTATCTTGCCGTGCTTTTTATCTCCCTTTACGTCCCTAAAGTCTTTAAGTAGTAGCCTAGCTATGAAGCCGAAACAGAGACCAATTGTAAGCAGCCAAGGATATGTTGTGCTCGTATGAACTGACCAAAATCCTAATGAGAAAGAGTAGTAGGTATATGCAGCTGCCAACAAAAGCGGACTAGCAAAAGTCCTGTCTGTTATACGTAGTGGTTTCAGGGAGTAAATATAGTCAATAAAAAGCACTGCTAGCGTTAGAACAACCCCACCAAGCCCATAAAATATAGACAGCCCAAGAGCCAAAAATCCACTAGTAAAATGAATAGCCCAAAATTGAGTATTAGTAATGTCCTTCGTGACTAGTGGCCTGTCGTGTGCATCTTTTAGGTTTATCTCGTCAATGTCTCTATCGGAATAGTCGTTAATGGAGTTGGCGTGGACAGTAAACGCAACAATAAGTATAAAGGCGAGTATGGTCTTAGGGGTTACTGAACCCGCAGCGGCACTGCCCAAAAATACCAAGGCAAAGCAGGTGGCGATAATTCTTACTCTCGCAAATTTGACAATAGATTTAAGCATGGTTACTTCTTTAAAACCTTTGCTGGAACATGGCTAAGAGCTACAAAAAGCAGTACTGGCCACAGAAAGTTATAAGCAACCACTAATGCGACAAAGAAGCTTACTTCGACAATACTTAAAACTATTTGGGCTTTTTCTTTCCTCATCTGTATGGAAGTATAATATACTGATCTGTAAATGGGTAAAGATGAAAAACGCCGCCTTGAGATAATTTATAAAGAAAGCAAATTAAAGCCGCCTTATTCGAAACAATCGTTTGTGTATAGGTTTTGGATTTTTCAAAACGAACGCATACCTTTAATAGTAATGGCTGCTATTGCATTATCCGTAACAGCCGCAGCAGCAAGAGCTAACGACCGTTTTCAGTGGTTTCAGGTTACCATTGCTACTTTAATGATTATTTTATATTTTTTACAGATACGTTTAGCTGATGAGCCAAAAGACTTTGAACATGACAACGAGTATTACCCAGATAGACCAGTCCAAAGAGGTGTTATTACGTTAAAAGAGCTATCTCATTTGAAAAACGGAGTTGTTGCTAGCTTTTTAGTCTTGGCAGCTTTGTCAGGTTCATGGCTAGTTTTTGGTTTGGCCTGCCTTCAGCAAGCCTACTCTTACCTAACCAGAAAAGAGTTCTTTATACGTGATTGGCTTCGAAAGCACTTTTTAACTTATCAATTTTCACACTATGTTCAATTGTTTATACTTGCCTGGCTAATTTTGACGGTATTAAACATTCAACCCCTGAATGATAAGTTTATATATTTTGCCTATGTGATGCTTATGATAGGCATGATTGAGTCTTCTCGTACCGTAGGTGGAACAGATAAAAGTAAGGCACAGGACAGATACTCTTATAGACTTGGGATTGGCGTAGCCTTGGCATCATTTGCCGCCTTCACCTTAGCAGTGATCGGCTTTACTGTTTTTCTGATATACCGTATGCAATCTAATTTTGGCTGGCTGTTCTTATTAATAATAGGAATCCTAGTTGTCGGCTGGACGATAATTAGATACGAGCATAAGCCCATAACTAAGAACGCTGAATTCTTAAACGGAGCATCACTAGTAATGTTCTTGTGCTCCGCCATGGCAATTTTACTGAGTAAATGATATGTATGGAGAAAAGGCAAAAAATCTACATGTATTGCAAGCTCTTGATTTACATGTACCAGAGTTCTACGAAATAAACGCAAAATCATTAAGAAGACTTGATGATGTAACAGTAGTCGAGCAGTTAACTGATGCTTTTATTAAATGGTGCAACGAACACGATTGTGAAACGGTTGCCGTACGGTCATCAGCGGAAGACGAAGACAGTGTTGAACAATCTTTTGCTGGTCAGTATACGAGCGTAATGAACATACAGGGCAAGGATCGGTTCCTCGAAGCCTTAAAAAAAGTAGCCAAAAGCAAACCTAGTACTGCCTACAGCAATAAAAAAGGGTTGAAAGTTCATGCTATTGTCCAGCGATATATAGAGCCAGATACGGCTGGTGTTTTGTTTACGGTAAACCCAGCAAGCGGTCGCCCTGAGATGCTCATAAACGCCGTTGTTGGTCATGGAAGCAAGGTAGTTGAGGGTGATGAAGCTTTATCCATACACGTAGACAGAGTTACTAATGACATACGGGCAACAGAAAAGGACTTGGTGTTATCAGTAGCTCAAACGAGACAGCTTCAGAGATTAGGCGAAAAAGTTGAAGATTACTTGCAGTCTCCCCAGGATATTGAATGGGCGTTCGCAGGCAATGTTTTGTACGCTTTGCAGACTCGCCCTATCACACGAATAGGTCATTTACAGGTTTGGGACAATGCTAACATTGGCGAGAGCTTCCCTGGTATTGTTACCCCACTTACCTTTTCCATATCTCGCCGTGGCTATGAGCTGGTATATAAATCTCAAGGCTACGAGGCTGGACTAAGCTGGTACCAGCTAGAAGCTAGTCAACGAACGTTTAACGCAATGGTTGGCCTTTTTGCGGGACGTATGTACTACAACCTTGCTAACTGGTACAGGTTTATCGGGCTTTTTCCAAACAACAGTCAAAATCAAAAATACCTGGATGAACAGTTACAAACAGTAGGTAATGCCGCCTATCTTCCACCAAGTCATTATCCGCTTAGCTATAAATTGAAATTTTCCTTGAGAGTAGTTCGTAGGACACTCCTTTTTGAAAGAGAAAAGAAGCGTTACTGGCGTTACCTAGAGAATAGCTACAAAAAGTACGAATCTCTTCCCATTGGCAGCGATCTATTCATTCTGCTTGACCGTTACGCATTTATTGAGCAAACAGTAATCCCGCATATGGGTCGCAGTGCTGATAACGATTTCTTCGTTATGATTTATCACGGCATCTTAAAAAATAAGTTTCGCCGTTGGTTTGGAGAGGATAATAATGCCACAGATTTTCTAGGTGCATTACATGATGTTATTAGTGCACGACAAGCTAATTTACTTAGTGAAATAGCCAATTATATTAGTAACAATCCAACCGCACGAAAACTTTTGCAGCAAGATAATTACGAAAAGCTGGATGAATACCTACTATCAACTGATGCAGGAAAACTTATTAAGGAGTATCGAGCTAAATTTCTTCACCGTTTTGCCGAAGACCAAAAGATCGAAGCAAAAAATCCTTTACTTCCTTTGTCTGGATTTTACGGCCTAGTTAAAACCTACCGACAATTGGATAGTGGAGCCACCAAAGAAAGACAGAAAGTTGCGCTTGAAGCCGAAAAGCAAAGAAACGATAGAATTATGCAGAAGCTTGGGCCTATTAAAAAGTTTACATACAAAGTACTACTGTGGCGGCTGAAGCATCACTTGAGAATTAGGGAGCATAATCGCCTGTTGAGAGGGAAAGCATACGCTTACTTACGAGCTTTATTTATACAGGTTGGAAAATCGTTGCAGTCAAAAGGTCAGATTGATGATGTTAATGATGTTTACTATTTAGACATAGAGGAGTTATTCCGATTAGTTAATGGAACTGGCTATAACGAAGACATTAAGCAGGTTATTAGTTTACGAAAAAAGAGCTATGAACATTACAAAAAAATTAAAGCTCCAGCTAGATTTATTACAACAAGTTTCACGGACAAACTGCCAAAAGATTTTACAAAATCTAGCACAAACACTGCTCAAGCATTGAAATCGCTAGCTGGTACCATATCCTCTCCAGGCACAGTAGAAGGAAAAGTTATAGTCTTAGATAAGCCGATTATTCCTAAAGAGCCGTTTGATATTTTAGTAGTCTCTCATACTGACCCTGGCTGGACACCATTGATAGCGCTCGCTAAGGGACTCATTATTGAACACGGGGGCATTTTGTCTCACGCTGCAATTGTTACTCGGGAACTAGGCATACCAAGCATCATTGGCGTTGAAGGGGCTACCCAGCAACTTAAAACAGGAATGAAGGTACGTATTAATTCTGCAAAAGCAGCGGTAGAGGTTATATAGCAATGGCGAAAAAACATCTTCTCAAAGAGTTGTCAAAGGCCGACTATGTCACTTTCTTGGCAGTACTATTTATCGTCAATGCGTTCTGGCTGCTTTGGCATAAACAAGTAGAGCTAGCAATCGCCTTAGCCTTTGTTTCAATGTTTCTAGACTACGTGGACGGTACAGTAGCACGAAAATATGGGGGATCGCCCTATGGCCACGTTTTTGACTCACTATATGACGTACTTGGATGGGTATTGTTCCCTGCTCTTGTTATTAATATAGAAGCAAACTGGGCATGGTGGGCAGTCATTGTGACTACTTTATACTGCTTGTCTGCAGTTATAAGACTTGGTCGCTTCACTGTCGCAGGATATGTTGAAACTGACAAAAAATACTATACTGGCCTACCTGTACTGTTCAGCAAATATGCTCTGCTTGTATCTTTGCTATTTCAAGCAAAAATATCTGTCTTAATTTTAGCCATTATGATTCCCTTGATGATTTCATCACGGTTAATTAAAAAACCTCATCCATTTTTGGCTCAATTGGAGTTAGCCTATGCAGTTCTATTTTTATGGTTGTATATAAAAAATGTCTAAGCCTAGCTTCCTAAACTCCAGTCTTAAACAACTTAATGCCATAACTGAGCAAACTCATAATAAAGAAACGCTGCCAATAGCTAAATCAATATGGCAGAAACATTTACAGCCCCAAAATCCTTTGTGGAATTTTGTTACGGCTCAACCCTTCTCAATCGAAAGCTCAGAAGGTTCAGCACATGTTATAGCAATGGTTGATAAGCGATTACCAGGCATTGGGCTAGTTGGCTTTTTTGCCTGTACAGATACTTCTGTGGGCTCAAAAGTGCTAGAGCAAGCGTGTCAGTGGTTGAAAGAGAAGCAAGGTATTAAAGACGTTTACGGCCCAATTAATGGCACTATAACGAGGGATTACCGCTTCAATTTAAGTGACGATTACAAAGTCCCTGGTGAGCCAGTAAACCCTGCTTGGTACATTGAAGCATTCCAGGAAGCAGGTTTTAAGGTCTTTAACCGCTATGTTACTGGCATATCAAAACATTACAAACTCTTCATAAAGCTCTTGGCCCTCCAAAAGCCTGCTCAAGAATACTCAAGGCTTACTTTAAGACCATTCAATACGTCTCGGCAGATGGATGATTTGAAAATCTATCACGAACTTATGAACGCTATATTCCCAAGCACTAGTATCTACTGTCCTGTTCTGTCGTGGGAGGAAAGAGTTTATAACGTTGCTGACCATGACCCCATATTTGACCCTGACTACTCATATTTCTTAGAGGACAAAGGCAATGCCATAGGCTTTATTGTTGCATATCCCTACAAACAAAACCTTATCGTCAAAACCATTGGTCTGCTGCCTGAGTATCGTAATAAGAATTTGTCTGGAATATTGATTAAGAAAGTACACGATCAAGCAGAAAAGGACGACTTAAAAGCTGCTATATATTCCACGATACGAGTTGGTAATGCTGTCTACAAAATGAAGCGGCCAGGCGTTAAGGTATATAGAAAATACATAACTATGCATAAACACCTGTAATCCTTTTTTAAAGGCTATTCGTCTTTTAGGAATGATATAAAGTCTTCTTTGTTCTTTGAAGGGTGAGTGGTTGGTCGTATAAGGTTTGAGCGTGACTTATTATTCACCCTAACTTCTACCAAAATTGGACCCGTCAATTTTCCCGTAGCCCGTAAAACGTTCTTAAGCCCCGACTTATCCTTAACTGAATAAGTATGTTTGTAGCCGCAAGCTTTTGCTATAGCTGGAATATCAATGTTAAACGCAATCGTAGGCTGTCCCCCTACTGATTCGTGAGTACCGTTGTTGATTATGAAATGATAAAAATTCGTTGGCCCTCTACTGCCAATGTTCGCCAGTGCGCCCAAGTGCATCAGGGCTGCGCCATCCCCATCAATGCAATAAACTTTTAGTTTTGGTTTCTGTCGAGCAATTGTAAGGGCAATAGTGGATGCGTGCCCCATGCCACCAACGATAAGTAAATCTTGAGCGTGGTTTTGGCCTGCAACTTCCCTGTGCTCAAAAAGTTCACGACTAGCTTTTCCTGTGGTAGCTACAACCACGTCAGAGCTATCCAGACTACTAACTATGACTTTGATTGCATCTTCACGGCTCAACGTATATTTATTTTCTTTTATCTGATTGATGGGTGGAATAAACGTACCATCTTCCACAAGCAGGGCAAATGGCTTATGAGATCGCCGCATGTTCTTAATAGCACTCGCTACTTGTTGAGAAACTTCAGCATTTTTGCTTGAAAGGACAACGTAAGGTATATCCAGGTCAGATAGCAATTTGGTCGTTATTAAACCCTGCTTCTTATGCTGTGGCTCATCTTTTTTGCCAGCCTGTCCTCTCCAACCTATGAGTAAAAGTAGCGGAATACCCATTACTAAAGGATCAGCCAATGATACTAAGGGATTGATGGCGTTACCAAGCCCTGAGTTTTGCATATAAACTAAAGGCACTTTTTCAGTAGCCAAATAATAGCCAATCGCTAAAGCCACGGCGTTGCCTTCATTAACAGCAATGTCGTGTGAGTTTTTAGCGTGTTCTATAAGGTAAAAACTGAATGAACTTAAAAGTGAATCTGGTACACCGCAAAAATAATCTACTCCGTTTTTAGTAAGGGCTTCATACAATTCAGATGGACTTAGCTGATTGGTTTTTATCGGCATAGCTATTTACGAACCTGGAATCATCTTTAGGAAATCCTCTATCGGCGTGCAGATTGCCTCGGTCTCACTTGCCCTGCCATTTTCCAGAATTGTTTCTGCCGCTAATTGCATTGCTGGGAAGGCCGCACGTAATAAATGGTTAGCGTAAACAATAATATTGGCACCCCAGCTGGTTAGCTCTTGTTCGTAAATTCCGTTATAGGATGTGGGTACTAGCATCAGAGGCTTTCGGTTTTCCAGCTTATTGTAAGCATCAGCAAACTTTTTTATGTCTTTCCCGTCTGTTTCTTTTGAATGAATCACTATTGCGCTTGCACCAGCGTCTATGTAAGCTCGGGCTCTCTTAAGTGCATCGGCTTGGCCTTTGCCTATTATCAAGCTCTCTATTCGAGCAATTATCATAAACTGTTCGTGAACTCGTGCTTCAATGCCAGTTTTAATTTTGGTAGCAAAAACTTCTATATCTTCTTGCCTATGGTCTTGCGGCCTGTCGTGCAGCGAATTCCTTTTCAACCCATTCTTGTCTTCAATGACGACTGCAGATACTCCCAGTCTTTCCAGTGTCCGTACAGTGTGGACAAAATGCTCAACATGACCACCAGTATCACCGTCAACAATGAGCGGTTTAGTAGTAACCTCAAGAATTTCATTGATTGTCGCAACCCTTGATGTTCTGTCAACCAGTTCTATATCTGGCTTCCCCTTTGCTATTGAGTCGGTGAGACTGCTAACCCAAATAGCATCAAACTGCTCAGTCTTACCTGATTGGCTTTTGATATGCATATTTTCAACTATAAGGGCGCTTAGTCCGTTGTGGGCTTCAAGTGTACGAATTGTAGTTTTAGTCTCTAAGAGCCTCTCTAACTGAGCTAGGCGTGCCACAGGAGATATTCCTGAGGACTTTAGCTTTTGATGAAACTCTGTGCTTGAAATGCCCTCTGTATACTCTGGCTCAACAAGTTTGCCGCCCCATTCAGCAATTGTTTCTATGGCTTGTTGCCTTGGCTTACTCATTACACCTCTGCGCCAATCAGTCCCGTGTACGAAATAATCAGGTTTGAGCCTACGTAAGTTTGGACGATAATCTAGTGCTGTCTGCGGGATAACCCTATCTACACCTTTAATACTTTGGATAACTTCAAGTCTTTGTTCATATTTCATAAAGGGGACTCTTTTATAACTTGCAATTGCTTGATCGGTTAATAAGCCAACCACCACCTCACCAAGTTTTTGGCCCTCTTTAATAATATTAAGATGCCCTGGATGCAGAATATCCGCAGCCATAGGTATGTAGACTAGTTTTCTCTTTCTTTCCACTTTCATTACCTCTTAGAATAACAAATTAAAACCGAGCCCGAAGGCTCGGCTTAGCTTTGCCTCTTTGTTTGTTTGCATTATAGCAGCCTACCCTCGCTCCCCATTATATTTTAAACAAGCCTGTGCTTTGTAAGTCCCAGATGATACCCCATAATAGTCCAGTAATGATTATGGATATGAACATCTCTGAATATTGGGACGAGAGGACTGTATTTATTTACGGCTTGCTGGCGGGTTACACACAGCAGAAGCCAGAACAAATTACAGAAGCCGTCAACCGTTTTGTTAACGACAGCAAGAATCTGGTTCACGCCGTTCGTGTAATGAAGGCACTTGAAGTTGACCGACTTGTCTACTTTAACGATGTTACCATCCATTTGTGGGGCTACCGTAACCAGATTAACGAAGAATTAGAGGATGATGACGCTAGTACATTACTAGCCACCATAGAAAAGAACCTACCCTACGAGTCACAAGACAAGGAGCTTGATTTGGTTAACATCACCGATTTGGCCAGCAAAGACGGGCTGGTTACGAGCAGCCTCCACGGTCAACTTTCATTTGGGATTTACGTGCAAGATCGACTTAGCCTGCAGGCAAGGTTCGCAGATTACCTCAACAGATTTAAGCACGGCGAGCTGTTTTCCCCGCTGAATGGCTATGCACCCTACCGAGAGCAAGAAAAAGACGTGTTGAATTGGATTAACAGCCATAAAGAGGGAGACAAATTACTCGGTATAGCCCTGTCCGAAACCACCAGATTATTAGAGACAATCTTTACACAGGTGACCGAAGGTAAATTGGCAATCAAGAATTTTGCCCCTGAGAGTGACGCAACTTCACCGTTTTTTGGAATTGTATTAGCAAAAGCCGTTAGCCATTCTGGTGTAAACGGCTTCGGATCGGCAACACAGCGTATAGACATCAACAGGCTCAAGGTTACGCCGAGTAGCTATAGCCACCAAAGCGGTGTCTTGAACCTTGCTGGCGTTCTGGTTGCTATTACCAAGCAAAAACAGCGCCAAAAAGAGACCAAAGAAGCCACGTTAATGCGCCTTCTATTTAGTGTCAAGTACTTTTATGACGGTTTACCAATAGAAAAAATATACAAGAAACCATCTGTTAGCAACCCTCGCACTAAAGCAAATTGGCACAAAAAAGCCAAAAGTCTTAAGACAGCAATTAATAATAAGCTACCAGAGGAACTTAAGGACGATAAGCTGATAAAAGTAGACGAAACCCGCTTTTTTATAGCCCCATCTTATAAGAAATAACGACAGAAAACTTTTCTGACACCCTAGGTTATACGATTATGCCCGTAAACGTAATGCGGGTGTTTTTAATGCCCAGAATGGAAAATGAAAATGGCAAATAGATGTCTCATTGCACTGAGCTTCCCATTGGAAGCTATCCCAGAACCAAAACTGAGAGAAGAACTATACAAACAATATAAAGAGGATAGAGCTAGAACTCTGGTTGATGACCTTGGAGCACATGGCAATACAGAGGAAAATGATAACGAAATATGGGTTACACCCCCCTCCTATATGCACATAACTCGTGCACGTCATGCGGGTGAAGTTTATAGCCCATTAAGCATAGCTCTAGACCCCTGTTGGGAATTCAGATGGAGCTTTCCAGCATGGGCGCAAATTGGATTTGCTGGAGCTAAAAAGACTTGTGGTGGCATTGATCATGGTGCAAGAGGCTACCTGCTCTGGGAGCTACCAGTTAAGGAGGTTATTAGTAACCTTAAATATGCAATAAAAGTCCTCAAAAACTTCCCAATTAGTACCAAGCTAGCTTCTTGGAAGTGGGTGACAGACGACTTACATCAGTTGCAGGAAGTATTACTGTGGTTCAGCACAGCTTACGAACTTTGTGAGAAGACTATCGCCGTATTAGATTGGGCAGAAGTTGCTGTGCTTACTATGTCTGAAGCCGATGTGCGTAAGAATAACAAGCCGAATGACTACATGGAGGAGTTCAAGAAACTCAGTGCCGACATCAGAAAACTCAAGACGGGCAAGATTACGCTTAGGACCTTTGAACGCAAGTATACGGAGACAACGTGATGGGGATTGTAATACGAAGCCAAAGTGAAGGCACTAGCTCCTTTGACACGGAGGATTTCGGGCAAGCTGTGGCCCTGTTAAGTAAGGGTTACGAAATCATTGATATGCACCCGAAAGAAAATAGTCGTCGTGTTGTTTTTCACTTTGAGATAACACCGACTATCGAGCGGGCAGCACAAGACTATTGGAACGGTAAATTACAAGTTGACGCTAAACAGTATCAAGCCGAGTCCAAAAATTTAAAAACAAGATTGTATGGAGTACAAAATGAAAATACTGGCAGAACAAGAAGTTAAAAACTTATTAACAGACATTGGCATTGAGTTCCGTGAACACGGCAACGAACTAATTACTCGCTGCTGGTTTAGTAGCTGTGACGATGATAGTCGTGGTAACGAAGCCCACCTATACATCAACTCCACTACTGGTCAGTACTTTTGCCATAAGTGCGGCGAGAAAGGCGGTATAAAGAGCTTGCGTGAGGCATTGGACATTATTAATGGCCGCATTGCTTATAAGCAACCCAAAGAAGCCAAACAAGACGCCACTAAACAGGCTGGGCAATGCCACAAACAGTTGCCACTCAACATTCGTGAGTGGCTTAAAAAAGATCGTTTGTTGCTAGATGAAGATATTGATGATTATGAACTAGGGTACGGTGAATTTTACGGCAAAAGTTGGGTCACGATACCTGTCCGTGATACGAATTCCAATGTACTGTTTATGAAGTTACGTCACGACCCTTTTGTACAGTCCGATGGCCCAAAGTATATGAGCAGCGGTGGTGCAGCAGCTATATTTAACGTTGAAGCACTAAAAGAAAAGCCAGACCAGCTTGTTATCTGTGAAGGTGAGTTTGATTGCCTAGTGTTACGAGCCTACGGCATACAAGCCATTACCTCCACCGCTGGCGCACGTACGTTCAAAGATGAGTGGATTGAACAACTAAGCTTTGTACGGCACTTATACATCTGCTATGACAACGATGAAGCTGGTAAGCAAGGTGCAGACGAACTTATTGCAAAAATTGGCGACAAACTCCCTAACACTTCCGTGTTACAGATCGACCTACCTAGTGAAGTTGGCGAGCATGGTGACATTACTGACTACTTTAAGTTAGAAAACACTGACCCAGGTGATTTATTTACAAAATATGCAACTCTACGAACTGGCCCGAAGCCAATTGATGTCAACGACTTCAAAGAAATGGGTACTGCTGAGTTGGGAGCAGTTCTGGACGCTACAATTAAACACGACCACGAAAACAAAGTAGTTAGCTTTCTGTGTATGCTATCAGCCTATACAGCTGATTGCCAACTCAACGTTAGTTTTAATGCCCCATCGTCTACTGGCAAGAGCTATATTCCAACCCAAGTTGCACAGTACTTTCCCGAGCCAGACGTACGGGAGTTTGGTGGAGCTTCACCCACTGCTTTTTTCCATGATAATGCCACCTACGATAAAGCCCGTAACTGCTACGTGGTTGTACTTGAACGCAAGATTTTAATCTTTTTAGAGCAGCCCAACCCTAAGCTACAGGAAAACCTACGGCCAGTTCTGTCGCACGATAAAAAGGAAATTTCATACAAAATAACAGATAAGAACCAGAAAGGCTCAAACAGAGCGAAGAACATTGTAATACGGGGCTATGCTGCAACAATTTTTTGTTCAGCTGGTATGCGCCTTGATGAACAAGAAGCCACTAGAGCCATTCTCTTATCCCCTGAAACCAGTACAGAAAAAATACAGGAAGGCGTACATATGGCAACGCTAAGAAACGCTGATAAGGCTAAGTTCTTGGCTATGATTGAGGCTAATCCTGAGCGACAACTACTTAAAGATCGTGTATTAGCCATTAAGCAGGAGCATGTCGAGGACATCATAATACCTGACCCCGCCAGCATTGAGCAACGCTTCCTAAGTCACGTCAAATCAACCAAGCCTCGCCACCAGCGTGACGTAAGCCACCTAATGTCGTTGATTAAGTGTATTGCCCTGCTAAACATCTGGTTTCGCCGAGATGATAGCGGCTACGTAACCGCAAGCCAGTCAGATATTGACCAGGGGTTTGAGATTTGGCAAAAGATTAATGCAAGTCAGGAGCTTAACCTGCCACCGTACATTTACGACTTTTACAAAAAGTACATCTTGCCAATTTACATCGACAAGAATGCTGGGCGTGATGAGGCTTTTGTCTCAATGACTGGCAACCTGGGCGTAAGTCGTAAGGAGATTATTCATCGCCATTATGAGCTTGAAAACCGCCTTCCTAATGACGACATGCTGCGCCGACAGGTTCTACCCATGCTGGAGGCTGCAGGGCTTATAACGCAGGAAAAAGACCCAAACGACAAACGTAACAAATTAATATTTCCCCAGTTAATCGAGCCAGAGCAATATAGTGGCGAGCATGGTGGGGACGCTAATAAGGAGCAGTTATGAGCAAGACAAAAGACCCAATTGACACAATGATGGAGCATTTTGAAGACATTAACGAAAAAATCAACTTCCCAACTCATTTCTTTGGTGCTAGCGAAGATCAGCCCAAATATTTTTCGTGGCTGCATGTTTGGTGTCACAGCAAAAACTCGGCGACTGAACAGACTATAGCGTTAGAGTATATGACTGCTGGTGAGTTTCAGGTCAAGATTCTTCAAGCTGTCGCTAGTTTCTTTAGCACGGACGCTCTTGAGCTGGTACGTGAAGGTAAAATAACTGATTTTGGCATGCAGATTGGCCCAGAGTTACCATCTGGCGGTAATTTAAATGATGAGCTTGGTCTAGAGGTGAACTATGACAAAAAATAGCCTTACACTACCCAACAAAAATACGCCTATTGAGCAAATGTCAGTCGACCAGCTTAAGAAGCATGTAGGCACAGCTATGAAGCCAGAAGCCGACCCGTCACGAGTCCTAAAACAATTTGCTAAACTTGCCGCTCAATATAAGGGCGACATTAAAAGTATTGACCCTGAACTGACGAAAGCCTATGCCCTTGCCGTTTCGGTTATGTCACTCAACACGCATGCCCGTTTAGCCGATACAACCACTGCTAAGCTTGCTCCACTAGCCATAACAGTCGCAAACCAGCTCATTGATGAGTACGGCTGCGTATCAGCAGCTGAACGAACACTGGCCGAAACGGTAGCCAATGCCTACATACGAACCCTACGCTACGCTGAAGCCCTAAATGAGGTGTATAGCCAAGGATCGACAAGCCCAACAATAAACCGATACATAGAAGTAACGGGCAAAGAGCTTGATCGTGCTAATCGCCAATATCTAACAGCACTAAGCATGCTAAAAAGCTTCAATCAGCCTAGTGTAAACGTGACTTTCAAAGCCAATACTGCCTTCGTTGCCCAAAGCCAAACAATCAACCCTACACTCAGCCAGAAAACTGAGGGCGAAATCAATGAAGTGCAGTGATTACGGAAACTTTTCTATAAGTAGCCTCACTACGTCAGTCAACATTGACGATGTTGTTAAAGCCCTCCGTAGCCAGTTTGAGCAAAGCCTATTGGATAACGCCGTAAACGTTGCTGATGTTGAAGTTAAGCTCTCGCAATCTATTACTGGTAACAACGGTCACCGATTCTGGTTCATTTGTCCGTCTTGTGGTAGCCGAGTAGCTAAGCTGTACTGTCAAAGCCCTATTGTTGCTTGCCGTCACTGTTTAGGAATTAAATACCGAAGTAGCCGCTATAAAGGCATGATTGAAAACAGACCCGAACAAGATCGAGAGACTATTTAAGATGTCACGAAAGCCCATTCCACCAGAGGTGTTTTACCAATATCTTGCTAGCGAAGATAAACGGGCTATTGATGACGTGTTTAATTACTTATTTGACAGATTTTTCAGCGAAAGGAGCAATAAAATGTAAAATACTCATTGATATTTGTTTATAAAAGCTTATAATAATTAAAGTAATGGCAGACGATACATATTACACCGTGCAAGAAGTAGCAAATCTACTTAAGCTCCACTGGCAGAGCGTACTTAACTACATAAAAAAGGGTGACCTAAAGGCACTGAAGTTAGGTAAGGGCTATCGAATTAGCCAGCAAGCATTGGATAATTTTATCGACAGCCGTAGTACGAGAGGAACAAACCAAAAATGAAAGCAGCAATTTACATTAGAGCGAATAATACACAAAGAGTGGCAGAGCAGCTATTCCCTCTATACGCCAAAGCCTTAAAAAAGAACTATGAAGTAACTCTTAAGAACATATACACCGATGATGGTTCAGCAAATAAGCCAGATCGAAGCGGTCTTGAAGCCCTACTATTTGATGCTCATCAGGGTCAATTCGATAAGCTATTGGTTACCAGTTACGACCGATTGGCACGTAGAGAGACGGACATTATAGAGATTAACAGAGTGTTAGAACTTAGCAACGTCGATATTGAAATGGTAAATTAAAATGTTACGAGCAGCACTCTACGCACGGGTCAGCACCGACCGCCAAAAAGACGAAGAAACTGTCCAGAACCAGTTAGGAGAAATTAGAAAAGCAATAAAAGAAGATGGTAATTCTTTAACTGAAGAGTGTGAGTATATAGACGAAGGTTGGTCGGGTGCTATTTTAGAACGACCTAACCTGGATATAATGCGCCAAGATGCAAGAGACGAGAAATTCGACATACTTTATGTTTATGACCGTGGCCGTTTGGCTAGAAAATTCGTATACCAGGAAATAGTAATAGAAGAGTTACAGGGTTACGGCATAGTCTTCAAAAGTCTTCATGACATAAATGGTGATTCAACCGAAGAAAAGCTTATGGGCGGGGTTATGGGTCTGTTTCACGAGTACGAACGTGCAAAGATCACAGAACGGTTTCGAATTGGTAAGCTCAACAAGGTCCGCAGAGGCTTTGTAGTAGGCACTGTTGCCCCATATGGCTATGATTACATACCAGTTAAAGGTAAGGGTGCTAACAGAGTTGAGGGACGCATAGTCATCAACAAGCAAGAGGCCGAAGTGGTACGCATGGTCTTAGGTTGGATTGGCGATGAGGGTATATCACTCAAAGAAGTTATTAGACGATTGTACGATAAAGGCATACCCCCTAGAAAACAAAAACGACCCAACTGGACTAGCGGCCCAATAACACGACTGGCACGCAATGAAGCTTATACTGGTCGATACTTTTGGTTTAAATCTGAGTCTGTTGTTCCCAAAAACCCCTCAGCCAAAACCGTTAAATATCAATATCGCCATACAACAAAAACCAGTAAAAAACGGAAGCCCAAAGAGGAATGGTTTAAACTCAAAATACCAAGAATAGTGAGTGATGAGCTATATGATAAGGTTCAGGCGCAGCTAGATAAAAATGCTACTTTTGCTCAGCGATGCAAGAAAAATCCGTATTTATTTGGTGGCTTAATCTATTGTCCTTGTGGCAACAAACGCACTGGTGAAGGTCATGATAAGCACTTTTACTACCGTTGTACCTCGAGAATACTAGAGTTCCCCTTGCCTAGAAGTTGCTTCGAGCCAGGTATAAACGTACAAGTTATCGACGCAGTTGGCTGGCAAAAACTTACAGAGTTGCTTACCCAACCACAATTACTGGAAGAACAGATCGAAAATTATAAAGAGCAGCAAAAAGCTAGGTCAACTCTAGCACCCACGAACGAAGACATTAACCATAGAATTAAGGCTCTAGAGGACGAAGAGAGACGCTATGTACAAGCTTGGGGCGTCGGTAACATGAGTGAGTCGGTTTACCTTGAACGAATGAATAGCATAACTAACCGCCGCAAAGAACTAAAGAAAGAATTAGCCAAGTCAAAAGAACTAGGCAATTTGGACCACCTAAAAGACATAGACCTAAACGCAGTAGCTGAGCCGTTTAAGGAGTTTCTAGGAAAACTTCCTTACGAGAATAAGCTTTTTACGGTTCGTAAGATTGTTGATAAAGTAATAGCAACTAAGGAGAAAGTACAAATATGCGGAACTATCCCTGTTTTCGAGCCAATAAAGGAATCACATGTAGGGTTGCATGCTAACGATCGGTATCGTCGGCTTGCCAAACGTTGGCAAGTCAACTTTATTTAACGCGCTTACTAAAAATAATGTTCTGGCCGCTAACTACCCTTTTGCAACCATAGAACCGAATACTGGGAGTGTGCCAGTTCCTGATCAGCGGCTTAGTAAACTGGCCGAACTTTACCAAACTGAACACACAGTGCCGGCCACGATAAAATTTGTAGATATAGCCGGTTTGGTTTCGGGTGCTAGCAAGGGCGAAGGCCTGGGAAATCAGTTTTTGGGTCATATTCGAACCTGTGATGTCATTGTCCAAGTTGTACGAGATTTCAGTGATAGTAATGTTGTGCATGTAGATAACGCTGTTGAGCCCAAAAAAGACATTGACATGATAAATACCGAACTTGTACTGGCCGACTTGCAAACGCTGGAAAACCGACTGGGCAGATTTGAAAAAGAAGCCCGAGCTAACCCCAAACTTAAACCACAATTGGATACTCTTATGCGAGTAAACCAACTACTTAACGACGGCAAACTCATTTGGAGCGATCCAGGCGTAAACACTGAGCATATTGCCGATTTACAGTTCATTACGGCCAAGCCTATGCTATTTGTATTTAATACCGACGAGGCTGATATTACCGACCAACAGCATGTGGCGAAAATATCCGGGCTTGTTAAGCCGACACAATCAGTCTTTATCTGTGCGAAGATAGAGAGCGAGCTTAGTCAGCTTGATGATAACGATGCGCAGGAGTTATTGGAAAGCTATGGTCAGAGTGAGTCGGGCCTAATTCAGCTTATCCACGCTGCTTATGAGGCGCTAAATTTGCAGAGCTTTTTAACGGCCGGCGAAAAAGAAGTCCGGGCCTGGAATATAGCAAAAGGCTCTACGGCTCAGCAGGCAGCCGGCACCATACATAGCGATTTTGCCCGTGGCTTTATCGCAGCCGAGATAGTAGATTACAACGATCTGATAGAGTGCCGCTCACTTGCGGCCGCTCGAGCAGCTGGAAAACTGCGAACCGAGGGTAAAAACTACGTTATGCAGCCCTCTGACGTAGTGGAATTTAGGTTCAACGTCTAGGCTAGTTCACCACCTACGAAAGCCTCCTCGATGACGTGTCACCAGAGGAGTTTTAAGAAATGGGTTCATGCCCATACTACTGGCACCAACTGGTAATGCAGATTGACCGGTAGCCAGTGGTGAAGTTGGTAAGGCCGTCATGGTAAATGCTGGGTTAAGAGCATAGGGGTCACGAGTTTGGTTCGCAGGGTGCGGCATTGTTAATGGCGTCATTGATTCGGGTACAGCCTCGGCTGGGTTTTGTTGAAATTGTTGCTGCAATTGTTGGTGTTGCATGCTATTTATCTGCTGTTGATATTGTCGCATAGCCATGACGTGTTGCTGGGCCCCCATTACTAATTTACGTAAATGAGCTCGGTTCCAGCTAGTAAAGGCCAGCGATGTTGTCGGTGTAAATATTTTCACTGTGGCATCGAGTAGACGGTGGCTAAACTGAATTTCCGAAATCATGTCATAACGCAGATCCTCAAGAGTTAGAAACATCGGCTTTTTGTCAACCAATAGAATTCTTTGGTTAGTTGAGCAGAGCATCGCAAAGCCCCCCTCATAATGCCCGTTTAGACAGGCCTGGATCTCTTCATTTTCCATTAGAACGTTACATAGTTCCCTCACCTCTGCTCTGCCCCACATCTGAAATGTACTACCAGCGCGTTTAAGCTGGCTCTCGACGGTTTTTAAGCTCACCATGTGACCTCTCCCTCTTACAAGTACTTCTATCGTATCGTTGATGGCTTGGCTTGTCCGTTAGTTAGTTCACCTATTTCGTGCGATCTTTATCACAGGTTTGCGAAGAGCCGACTCTTGTGACATAATGAATACATGTTGGCAACACCAACACAAACAGCCTCACTGGTTGATTTGTTCCATCAGGGAAGAAAACTACATTATGACAAAGGTGAGTTTATCATTCGTCCCGGCGAGACCCCGCCGGGCATTTTTTTAATCGAAGAAGGCCTGGTAAAATCGTACGATATTACCAAGTACGGCGAAGAAAACCTGTTGATTATTCGTAAGGTCGGCGAGGTGATTGCCCTAACTACCGCCATTACTGGCCAAGAACGCGATATTATCTACTCTGCGATGGAGCCGACGACAGTATGGTTAATAACCAAGAGAAAATTTTTGAACCATATCCAGGCCCATCCTGAAATAACCCTACCAATACTCGATATGGTAACCAATATGTACAAACTGCACTCTGAACGTATTCTAAATCTGGAATACAGGAGTGTCCGGGAAAGATTAATCTCCTTCCTGCTCAATACCTCGGAACGATTCGGTGACATCCAGCAGGATGGCAGTATCGTTATCGCTGTTCCGCTTAGGCAACAAGATATCGCTAGTTCAATTAACGCTACTCGCGAAACAACTGGCCGACAACTGGCGTATCTTGAACGACACAGCTTTATAACCAAACAACAGTCGTTCCTAACGCTTCATAACGTTGATAAGCTCAAGGGTTATCTTTGAGAATGGTACCAGTTTTAGTGGCTGGCCAGTGCTCCAGAACATTTTCGACAATTTCAACGATCACCTGATGATCAGGTACATCGTTAACTTCGTAGTAGTGTTCCGTCGACAGATAGTCCTCAATAACGCTTAAACAAAAGATTTCATCGGCCAACACGTGCATCCGGTCAACGGCCGAGACGCTAGCTAGGGGCGTTGCGATAATTAGTTTCTTAATAGCTAGGGGCTTTAGGAATTCACTGGCTGCATCAAGCGAAAAACCACTATTTAGACCATCGGAGACAAGAATGACGTTGCGCTTTACCAGCAAGCTCTTACGAATCAGGTTACCCTCACCCAGTAGTTCGTTAATATGATGGGTTTTGAACATTCTTTCTTGGTCGATATAAGTGCGATATTCCCCTTCTAAGTCTTCTAGCTCACTTGGCGAGTAGGCCTTGTTATATGCAAAACCGCCGTCCTGCGTAACTGACGCTATTGACTCGGGTTCGCGCGGCAGATCAATCGATTCGGCCAATAGTAGCATTAAGGCACTGCGTAGCCTTAGAGCAATTTGTGAAGCCACCAGCACACCTCCATCACTCAGTGCCACAACGGCGCAGCGTTGATTGGAGTACTTAGGCAGAAGTTTTTCGGACAGCGCAATGCCAGCTTCGGTCCGACTTTTAAAATACATAAAAGCAGTGTAGCATTCTTCAGCGCTTTCTAAGTAGGTAAAAGCGCTCAAGGTTACCACCTGCCCCAGTCACCGCCGAATCAGCCTTCCCAAGAATCACAAAATAGGCTTTAGCCCACGCTTCAAAGTCCTTTAGTATATCTCGTCGGATGTGATCATTCTTAATGATACCGTGGTGCTTTTGTTCGGTCTTGGCTTCAAACTGGGGTTTAGCCATGGCAATAATGGAGGTGTTGTCGTCAGATAACTTAATTATCGATGGCAATATATCCCTTAACGATACAAACGAAACGTCTATCACGACAATGTCCGGTAGACCAGACAGTTTATTAATTGACCGAACGTCAGTTTGCTCGTGTAGTTCAATTCGCGGATCTCCCCTGAGGGAGTGATGCAATTGCAGCGATCCTATATCGACAGCGATGACTTTTCTGGCGCCATGCTTAAGGGCGTAGTCGGTAAATCCTCCGGTTGAACTGCCGACATCTAGAACAAGCTTGCCGCGAAAATCAATAGCCAGCGCTGTGGCCACGCTTTCCAACTTAAGGCCAGCTCGGCTAACGTAGGGCTTGTCCATATCAAGTACCGCCTACTTACTACGCTCTAAGTAAGTACCAGTTCGAGTATCAACTTTTATGATGTCCCCTTGCTTAATAAAAGCTGGCACTTTTATTGATATACCGGTCTCAACAGTAGCGTCCTTAAGAACGTTGCTGGTAGTATCACCTTTTACGACATCTTCGGCGTAAGTCACTCTCAGCGCCACATTTTTTGGCAACTCTACGTTTATAACTTGGCCATTAAAAAGTTGGGCAATGGCCTGATCGCCTTCTCTAAGATAGCCTGCCTGATCACCAACACTGTCACTAGGCAATTCAAACTGTTCATAGTTATCACTATCCATAAAATGGAAATGGTCATTGTCCTTGTACAAATACTGAACTGTGCGATTGCTGACGTCGGCGCTATCAAGTTGCTCGCTACCCTTGAAGGTCTTATCTAGTACTTTAGCGTCGAGCAAGCTTTTTATTCGAACATTGACTATCGAACCGCCCCGGCCCATGACTTTTTGAGAATAATCAATAACTTTATATGGCACACCATCAAACTGAAAAATAGTGCCTTTTTTAAGATCAGTAATACTAAGTGCCATTATCTACTTCCTAAATAGTCTACGAACTGCTAATTATTAGCGACAAATGGCAGTAGAGCAATGTGTCTGGCTCTTTTAATTGCTCTAGCTAGCTGGCGTTGTTGACTTTCGCTTAGACCAGTCTTTTTTCGGGTCTCAATTTGACCGTAAACATCAACGTAGCGCTGCAACGTTTTAAAATCTTTATAGTCAAAATAAGCTAAGTCTGTACGGTGTTTAAAAATCTTTGCCATTTAGTAATCTCCTCTTAAAATGGAATGTCGTCTAGATTAATTGGTTCATCGCTGATGTCTTCGATAACAACGTCAGCATCTGACTTAGAGCTTTTCTTTGGGGCAGCAGCTTTAGTCGGCGCGCTAGTCGGTGACTCACTAGATTCACCACCACGACCATCTAAAAAGGTTACGTCGTTGGCTAGGACCTCGACTTTACTGCGTTTTTGGCCATCTTGCTCCCAGTTACGACTCTGCAGTCGACCTTGAACTAAGACTCGACGACCTTTAGCCAAGTACTGCGTTACGCGCTCAGCTAGGGCTGCCCAAGCCACACAATCGACATAATCAGTTGCTTCTTGCCATTGGTCGCTAGAGTCTTTATAGCTACGGTTTAGGGCCAAGCTGAAGCTACAAACACTTTGGCCATTTGGAGTTTGTCTGAGTTCAGGGTCACGCGTTAGGTTGCCCATCAATGTTACTTGGTTCAAGCTTCTAGCCATTTTTTAGGTCTCCCTACTATGATGTTCATTATACGCCCGCTCTTCCCTATCAGTATTATCGCCAGTGGGCTCCTTTTCGCCTCTAGCTGCAGCTTTAGCCTTTTTCTCCTCATGAGCAGCAGTTGCTTTGGCGATCTTCTTAAGATCAGGTCGAACGATTAGAAAACGAATTAGTTCTTCGGTTATATTCAAACTAGCTTCAATTTTCTGAAGCGAGCTGGGTGGTAGATCCAAAGTATAAAAGACATAAATAGCATGTTCCTGTTTCTTGATTGGATAAGCTAGTTTGCGCTTGCCCCAGTTATCGGCATTTTTTACCTTACCGCCGTTATCTTTGAAAATTTTCTCAACACGATCAGTAGCCTTCTCGAGGCCAACTTCTAGGCTTGGATCGTACAGTACAGCAATCTCGTACTGATTCATGACTAACTCCTTTGGTTAAAGCCTGTGCGTTTTATAACTAAAACCGCAAGCTGAGTTGATAATAAGCTCAAGTATAGCTTATTGACCTCTGTTGGTCAAGCGGCTTCCTCGGAGGTGTCTTCCTCAGCGTCAAGGCCATCGCCAGAAGCTGGGCTACCAAAAACCTCATCTAGACTAGTAACTAGCACTTCTCGGGGTCTAGCGCCGTCAGCTGGACCAACAATACCCTGCTCTTCCATTGTTTCAACCAGCCTAGCGGCTCGGCCATAACCAATTCTCAGTCGGCGTTGCAGTAAACTAGTACTGGCTTTTTTGCCATCAATAACCACCTGTACGGCGTCGCGCCATAGGTCGTCGTCGGCATCATTAGCACCATAGTCAGCAACCACGCCGCCTCGACCATTGAGTTGGACCGGCTGACTAATGATTTCCTCGTCATATTGTGGTGGCCGTTGCATTCGTATAAAGTCGGCGACTTTGGCCGTTTCCTCAGCCGATATAAAAGCGCCCTGAACGCGTTTTGGCTTTGGCATTTCAGCTGTCAACAGTAGCATATCACCTTGGCCTAAAAGCTTCTCAGCGCCAATCTGGTCAATAATAGTTCGGCTATCGACTTGGCTAGCTGTGGTGAAAGCCACGCGAGCTGGAATATTAGCCTTAATTAATCCGGTAATAACATCAACACTGGGCCGCTGTGTGGCTAGAACAAGGTGAATGCCAACAGCTCGAGCTTTTTGGGCAATGCGGACAACTAGCGACTCAACATCGCGGGCAGCCATCATCATAAGGTCAGCCAACTCGTCAATCACGATTACTATATAGGGCATCCCGGCTTCTTTTTTGAGTTCGTTGTACTCACCAATATTGCGCTTACCAACCTCTGCCATGGTGCGTAGCCGTCGTTCCATTTCGGCCACCGCCCACTTCAACGCACTAATACACTTTTCTGGTTCGTTAATAACCGGCGTAAGTAGGTGTGGTATATCGTTATAAGGGGTTAGTTCGACCTGCTTGGGGTCAACTAGTATTAGTTTTAACTCACTAGGGCTGTTGTGATACAAAAGACTGGTCAAAATACTATTGATCATGACCGACTTACCTGAGCCGGTTTGGCCAGCAACGAGCAAGTGCGGCATTATTCCTAAGTTGCCAACGATCGGTGCGCCAGTAATGTCGCGGCCGATAACAAAGCCAAGTGTTGAACTAACGTCTTGCCACTCATGGGACTGGAGTAATGAACTAATTCGGACAATCGCTGGTTTGACGTTCGGTACTTCGATTCCAACGGCTCTTTTGCCTGGTATAGGCGCCTCAATGCGTATTGATTGAGCCGCTAGATCAAGGGCCAGATTATTCTCTAAAGCAGTAATTTTTGTCAGCTTTACCCCAGTTGGCGGTTTAAGGGTATACTGCGTCACCCGCGGGCCAACGTTGGCACCTTCCATATCAACGTCAATATTAAAGTTGGATAAGGTCTCTTGTATGGCTCTAGCGTTACCCTCAACATCACCGGCATCTGCCTTCTCCTGCTTTTGGTTAAGCAGTGTAATCGGCGGGAACTTCCAATCCGGGTCGCTAGCTAGCGTCAGGGCCTCGTGATTCTCGCTGGCGCTGAGTTTTTGAGCGGTATTTTTCAAATTAGACAGTCTTGCTCTATCAACACTGTGCTCAACTGGTACACCTTCATGAAGTTGAAAAGCGCTTTGGCTTTTGAGTTTAGCTAGATCTGTGTCGTCGGCTGGTTCTGGGGATTTAAACAGCTCACCTAGCCTTAGTACAACCTTCGGTGAAATACCGAAAGCAAAAAAGACTGCCAGTACTGAGAAGACAAAAAACACAAAGGATGCTGGTATTTTATCGACAACTATTAGAACTGTTTCTCCAATGACCTTACCGACATTGCCGCCATGTCCGCCAACCCAGACACCGGCTGCGTCTTTACTGGCCGACAGTGTAAATAACCAACCAGCTGAAAATATCAGCACAGCTAACATGCTAAGTAATTTAGCCAGTGGAATTTGGTGCTCTTCGTCGGTAAACTTGGTTATCCCGTAATAAACAAGTGCAACAGGAGTTATGTAAGCAGCCCAGCCGAGTGACCAATAGGCGCCGTGGAATAGGTCCTTAGGCAGTGGGCCACCAGTACCGAAGCCTCCCAGAAGCAGAAACAAGGCAATGACGCACAGTAGTAGTGCACCGGACAACGGCCAGAAAGATGATCTTTCGGTCGTGGTCTGCACCTTTTTGGATCGTGTTTGTTTTTTCTTTTTTGCCATAGAGGTCATTATAACATTTAGATATCAATTTTGTGATGTAAGCGAGATCCTGTCAAGCCCGGTACGACTACCTGTTATAGGTTGATTGAGCGGCCTATTGCTATGGCTTTCCATAAACATATTCTATAAGTTTTACTGCTATTTGTCAAATAACTGGCTGTTTGCTTGTCTAGTCAGAGCGAGCGTCTTGAGTTAGTAAGCGAGCTCGCATTTCTTGGAAACGGCGTTGCTGTTCGGTAGCAATTGTCTCGGGCGATTTAGGCTGCCCGTTAACCGATGTTTTGATATCGCCTTTGCCACTACCAATGACGTTAACTACCGGTATAACAATCGGGCTCCGGCCAGTTTGCTCAAACAGAAAGTGCGTAACATGTTCGCGAAGCTCAACCTTGAAGCGGTCTAGATCAACTCGCTTGAAGCGTTGCGTAGCCGCCCGTCTTAGTTCCTGACGTAAGCTATTCATCAGCTCCTCGTTATCACGCATATAAATAAAGCCCCGGCTAATGATGTCCGGGCTAGTTAACAGATTGCCGTTTTTCTTATCAACAGTTAGGACGATAGCCACCAAGCCTTCTTCAGCCAGTAGTAGACGATCTTTTATGACAACATTGCTGACAATTGCTCCAGTTTGATCAACTAGTATTGTGCCGTGTGGTACTTCGCCAACAATTTCTAACTTACTACCAGTCAAAGCAATTATTTGACCATTTTCAGCATTGATACAATTAGCTCTAGGAATTCCCTGCTCCACGGCTATTTCTAGATGACGTTGTTTCGATCTGTAGCTTCCATAGATCGGGATAAAGAACTTTGGACGAAGCATGTTAATCATGTCACGATACTCCTCAATACTGGCATGGCCAGAGACGTGCAGTGGGCCACAGCCGTCTAGCTCGTGAGTCTCGTGACGAAAGACGTGTACGTCCTTGCGCATCAGATCGTCAACCATTTTGCCTATCAACGAATCGTTGCCGCTCTCCGGAATCGGTGTACTTGAGAGTATTACCGAGTCGTTAGCTTTAAGCTTAATGTGCCGGTGATCGCCACTAGCCATGCGCTGTAGAGCGGAGCTGGGTTCACCTTGACCACCTGTACATACAATAACCACGTCCTTATCTTTCAAGGCGGGTACGCTAGCAATCGGTATAAATGTACCCTTTGGCACTCGCACGAAGCCGTGGCGAACGGCCATTTCTAGAGTCGAGATCATACTCCGTCCATCCATTGCCACTTTGCGGTTATGATGGACTGCGGCATTAATAATCATCTGTATACGATTAACGTTGGTCGAGAAGATCGCTACAAAAATTCGTCCAGGAGCTTTATCCATTAAGTCGATAAAGCTAGGCTCAATAGTACTTTCACTAGGAGTGCGGCCTGGTCGTTCGGTGGTTGTGCTTTCGCTGAGTAGCGCTAGCACCCCCTCATTACCGAGTTCTTTGAGGCGTTCTATGTCCGTTCTTTCGTGGTCCAGTGGGTTGGGATCGAGACGAAAGTCACCGCTATTCACTATTCGGCCGACCGGGGTATCGAGGATGATACTGGTGCTACCGGGGATAGAGTGGGTTATGCGAACGAGTTCGACAAAAAAGGCACCGATTTTAAGGCGCTCGTGATTGTTTTCGTTCATAACAACGGTTTTTAGATCGAAGCCTTCGGGCATTGGTAAGCCAAAATTTTGGAAAATTTCTTCTACTCGGCCGATAGTGAACCGGCTGCCGTAGACCGGTGCCGGAAATTTAGGCACAATGTGCGGTAAGCCGCCAATATGATCAAGGTGGCCGTGGGTAATAATATAGGCTTTTATTTTATGTTTGATGCTCTCCAGGTAAGTTGTATCGCAAATTAGGTAGTTGATTCCCGGCAAGTTACCTGTGCCTAGGTCGTTTCCGCAGTCCATGATGACTGCATCATTTAGATATTCAATTAGGATCATATTCTTTGATCCACCGTGGTCCATACCACCAAGAGAGATTATTTTTAGGCGGGGGCTGTCGTCAATGACATTAGCCCTGCGAGGCGACTCAGTCGGTGCTGCAGCATATTGATTGGCAATACGCTGGGCATCTTCCTGATTACGTTTCTGCGCCCTGATAGCCGCTCCACGCGAAGCGCCGCGGCCAGATCCCCGATTTTGATCAGGGGGATTTTTTTTATTAGTATTATTCATTTAGTTATTAGTTTCCTTTCTTTAAGGAACTTAAGATTTTATTCATTTAAATTAATTTAAGGATTGCCGGTATTTTGGCAAAATCATCGATTATAGTTTGCTTCATGGCAGCGTTGTAAAGAGCTGCAGCGGGGTGAAAAAGCGGTAGGTAAACTTGGTTTTGGTAGCGCTTAGGCTGACCATGCACTTGGGATATCTGGAGTTCGGGTAAAAAGCAGTTTAGGCTATGGCGGCCAAGTGTTACAACCAATTTTGGCTGTATAACAGCTAGTTGCGTTTTCAAATAGGGTAAAAAAGCGTCTTTTTCATCTGGAAATGGATCTCGGTTAGCAGGCGGGCGATATTTAACTATATTGGTTATATAAACATTGGCTCGTTTTAGGCCAATGGAGGCAAGAAGTTCATTAAGAAACTTGCCAGCCGCGCCTACGAAGGGTAGGCCCTGCTCATCTTCGTTTTTGCCGGGTGCTTCACCGACAAAAACAAGTTCAGCGTCTGGGTCACCATCGCCAAAGACCAGCTGAGTGGCACTGGCGGCCAGTTCTGGACATATGTTGTCTTTAATAATATTGGACATAATTTGATCAAGCTGCTGTTGTTTACTAAGACTTTTGTTCATGATTTCTTGTGATGGAAAACCTCGCTCACAGCCACGCTGAAACGATTAACACCGAAGACTAGTAGCGCCAGTGTGTAGCCGTACTCCCACCAGCTGCCGGTATCTAGTGCTCTGGAGCCAACAAGATAAGCAGCGAAGACAGCAATTGCTGCTAGCCCAGTTAATCTAAGGCTATGGCTCGTCATTGACGATTGTTTAGCGGACTTTTTCACTCGGTTCATGTTTACGCTCTCTTGCGACGGCTTTCATGCTTAGCTGCAGACGACCACGGTCATCAATAGCGACCAATTTAACAGTTACTGTATCACCTTCCTTAACCACATCACTTGGCTTATTGACTCTTTCTTCGCTCATTTCACTAACGTGTACTAGCCCTTCTCTACCGGGCAAGATTTCCACGAAAGCTCCAAAGTCCAACACACTAACAACCCGACAGTCTTCGTAGATTCGTCCAACCTCAGGTTCTTCAGTGAGGTTTTTTACCCATTGTATGGCACCATCAATTGATTGCTTATTAGGACTGGCAATAAACACCGTTCCGTCGTCCTTGATATCGATCTCGGCGCCTGTTTCAGCAATAATCTTATTGATCATTTCACCGCCCTTACCGATGACTTCTCTTATCTTTTCAGGGTTGATCTTAATCGATTCAACGCGCGGAGCATAAGTACTCATTTCTTTACGCGGTTCGGCAAGCGTGCTAAGCATGTGCTGCAGTATGTAAGCTCGACCTTCTTTAGACTGTTCAAGTGCTTTACGAAGGACGGCGACATCCAGACCGTGGACTTTCATGTCCATCTGCAAGGCGGTAATTCCCTTAGACGTACCAGCAACCTTAAAGTCCATATCGCCAGCAAAATCCTCGGCATCGGCAATATCGCTTAGCACAATAGCGGTTTGGTTATCGAGCATCAAGCCCATTGCGATACCACTTACCGGTGCTTTAATAGGCACCCCGGCGTCCATAAGCGCCAAACAACTAGAACAGGTCGCCGCCATACTGGTACTACCGTGTTGGCTCATGATCTCGGTGACTGATCGTATGGCATAAGGAAAGGTCGCTTCGTCGGGGATAACTGGTAGAAGTGCTCGTTCAGCTAGCGCACTGTGGCCAATTTCGCGTCTCCCAGGGCTACCCAGGCGGCGAACCTCGCCGATGGTATAGCCGGGGGCGTTATAGTGATGCATGTAGCGCTTTTCACCATCTTTTTCCATAGTATCGACAAGCTGGGCGTAGCTCAGTGGCGCAAGCGTAACTATGTTCAAAGCCTGAGTCATGCCTCTAGTAAATAAGCTTGAGCCATGGGCTCTTGGCAAAATACCGACTTCGGAACTCAGTGGTCGGATTTCGTCAAGCTTGCGGCCGTCCGGACGGACACCATCATCGATAATTCCTTTTCGGACATCCTGGTTAGCTGCAACTGACCAAGCTTCTTGGTAGGCCGGTTTGACCAACTCAAAAGCTTCGTCGCCCAGTTGCTGGGCAAAATGGGCTAACATTTCCTCACGCAAAACATGCATTTTTTCGTGACGTTCGTGATAGGGCGCCCGTATTTTAGCTCCCATTTTACCTTCCAGCCAATCACTTACCTGCTTTTGGATGTCGTCACTGATGGTAATCAGGGAATACTCTTGAGGTTCAACACCTACAGCCTCAATCAATTCTTTTTGCAAGGCAATGGCCGGTTGAATAGCTTTATGAGCAAACTCCAGGGCTTCAACTACCTGTTTCTCGGAAACTTCGTTAGCACCAGCCTCAACCATCATGATGGCGTCGGCCGTCCCAGCAACCACTAGATCAAGGTTGCCGCTGTTGAGCTGTTCTAGGGTTGCAAATGGTGTTAACTGGTCATTAACCATACCGATGCGAATACCGGCTACTGGGCCGTCAAACGGCGCGCCAGTGAGCATAAAGGCAGCACTTACCGCAATCATAGCAATACTATCTGGCCGGAAGTCTGGGTCTAGACTTAAAACAGTTGCGATACCCTGGACCTCGTTGCGATAACCTTTAGGCCACAGCGGGCGAATTGGTCTGTCTATGAGCCGGCCGATTAAAACAGCGTCATCACTAGGCCGACCCTCCCGCTTAACATATCGACTACCGCTAATCTTGCCAGCAGCATACATTTTTTCTTCGTAATCAATGCTCAATGGAAAGTAGTCCATGTTGGTCATAGAATTAGGGCTTATCATGGCCGTGCCTAAAATAACCGTGTCCCCGTAGCGAGCAACGACCGAACTAGAGGTACGAAAACCGACTCTGCCCACCTCGAGCGACAGGGTGCGTCCACAGAACTCAGTTTCAACTTTGATTATTTGTTTTCCCAAAGGATTAATGGTTTTACTCATACGTTAGATCTTAGATATACCTTTCTGTTGGTATTTATGAGCACAGTTCAAATATATGGCCGAAGTCTTCTTGTGCAGATTTCAAGACAACGCTATATATCTGTTCTTTGCCCATAAATTGACAACTAGTTTTGTTAAGATGCACAAGCTTTGAGTCTTTGCCAACAAAGACGCCAAGCCAGGGCACTATTTTCTGAGACCAAGCTTTTTAATCAGTTTGAGGTAGGCGTCGCTGTCTTGTTCGGCCAGGTACTTGAGTAGTCGACGACGTTGACCAACCAGCTGTAGTAGAGCTCGGCGAGCTGTAAAATCCTTACTAGATAGCTTTAAATGATCTGTTAGTTCTTTAATGCGCTCGGTAAATATACTGACTTGTACGGCTACAGACCCACTATCAGATTTATGCGTCTGCAGGTCAGCGATTAGGGCCTGCTTCTTCTCACGAGTTATCATGCTTAGCTATAAGATAGCATACTTCTTTCGATTGAGCAAGTGTTTTACCCAGTAATGAGGTTCTGCTGGATTAGACCCACGCGGAGCTCTTCAGGCTTAATAGCGTCATGAAGGGAGTAGCTACCAACCTGTTCACGACGTAGCGAGCTCATATAAGCTCCGGTCTTTAGAGCATTTCCGATATCTTCAACAAGCGACCTGATATAGGTTCCGCTACCGACCTTTGCGCTAAAGTGAACCTCCGGATAGGCGTAGAGACCTACCTGAAGCATGTAAATGTGTACAATTCGCGCTTCAAGGCTAGGCACCTTGCCCTGGCGAACTAATTTATAGGCACGTTGACCGTCGACTTTAATGGCCGAGTAAGCCGGTGGTACCTGGTTGATATCTCCAATAAATCGTTCAAATACGGTTTTTAACTGATAGGCCGAGGGTTGTTTATCAGATATAGAAGTTACTTCGCCCTCACCGTCTCCGGTTGTACTGGTTTTGCCCAGACACATCACTACTTGATAGGTCTTGTCTAACTTGGTAAGCGTCTCGGCTCTTTTAGTATATGAACCAATTAAAAGAACCAGTAGCCCACTAGCCAGAGGATCGAGTGTACCGCTATGTCCGACTTTTGGTTTAGGCAAACCGCTAGCTTTTAGTACTCCCCGGACTTTGGCAACTACATCAAACGATGTCCAGCCCACTGGCTTATCTACTAGTAACAAGCCGTCCACTTTTTAAGACACTTCTTTGTTTTTAAGAGATGTTTTGATTGTCGTTAGTCGGCATGACTGGTGGAATCATTGGTGGTGGCACTGGTGGTGCACTTGGTGTATCTAACGATGCTGATGCGTCCGAAGATGGCGCCGGGTCGGCTGGCGTCGAAGTGTCCAGTGACGGTGTACTGCTGAGCGAAGGGTCGGTCAGTCCTAGATCGGTAGTGTCATTAGTGTGGAGGGCCGAGCCAAGGGGCTGGGCACCAAGCGACTGAATCGGCTGAAGCGATGAAGTCGACTCAGCATTAACAGCGTTACGAGCATTGTTAAGATCCGATGAATTGTCCTGTGGTGAAATAAGGTGCGGGCTATGGACTTCCTGCTCAATCTCTTCCAGTGTTTCGTTCTGATGGTCTTTATTTGAAGTATCACTAGAGCCTTGGGCCGAATTATCGTGGCTCAAAATCGGCGGTGAAACTGCTGGCAAAGACAGTGAGCTTTGATCATCAAGATCAGCTGTTGATGGAACGTCAAGATCTGATTCAGAGTCAACTGGACCACCGGCAGCGGCTACCGACGATGGTGGTTGTGCCATAAAATGCGGCTCCTCGTCGGGTGTTGATGGTGCGGCGGGAGACGAGTCAGCGCTATCATCAGACAGTTTATGGAGTGTGCCCTGATTATCTATCCTGATCTGCTCCAACCGTTCCTCTTCGCTTAATTTGTCGTCGCTCAAGCTAAACCCGTCAATCGGATTGGATTCGGCTTTCTTCTTATCGTCGTGCTCGATGGTTAGGGTACCGTCTTTAGATATAGTTGCCGATGGAGTTAGCTCCGGTGGTTTGGGTTGTGGCGGTAGTGGTGGTGGAGGCGGCGGTGGAGGCGGCGGTGGAGGTGGTGGAGGCTCAAGTTTTGTTGCTACAAGTTGTTGGTTAGCCCCAGCCGCCATCAAAATGGCACTGGCGCTCATAGTTTGCGACGACGTTTTGTTGTTACTAAAGCGTTTGGTTACTGCAACAATTCCAGTTAATAAGGATGTCGCTATTTGACTATCGAGCAACTCGCGGCCACCCAGGTCTGAACTTAGGGCGGTAACCATCTCACTCAAACTGCTAATCGTTGTGTCTTGCCAGTTGATAGTACCGAGATTTATGCGCTCTGGCGTATTAGCCATCGAGATTATAGTAGCGTCGTGTAAGATTCTACCGTGAGCGGTTATGGCCTGGTCTAGGTCTTGCTGTTCACGTACTCCAAGCGCTACAACCACATCAACGTTTAAGTCTCCCTGGCTAAATTCTAGATCCTTTTCGGTAATTGAGGTTCGATAAGGAGTTATGAAAATCTTCACAACCTTGTCCTCGACTTTGTAACGAAGCTTGTCGGCTTTGGACTTATCGAGTGCAATAATGAAATCCCTGAGGCTGTCGGTATTCTTCTCAATCGTCTTTTCTGGCTGCAAAAACTCAATTAACGAAGGGATCTTGCCGCTGAAAACGGCTGTGGCATGCTTGCCCATTTTGTTTAGTATCAGAGTTAGGCCAATACATGCTGCTAGCTCATCAACCGTTGGATTGGCGTTAACCGTCACTAAAACGTTATTGGCCTGCTTAATACGAGCAGAAACTTGTTGTCTGGGATTCATTGGCGGAGGGGCTGCAGTCTGTTGAGCTTGCTGAGCCTGGAGCGATTGCAAAGGCGGCTGCGGAGGCAATGGCGATATTGGGGGTGGTGGTGGAGATGGTGATAGGGGTGGTGGAGCTGTTTGCTGAGGCTGATATGGCTGCAAAGGCGGCAAACCCTGTTGGGGTTGTAGCGGGTCTAATACCGGTGGCTGGGGCTGATTGACCTGACTTTGGTTATCCATATTGCTTTTGTTTTAGAATATCTACTTACTAAGTTACCATAAACATTTATGCTTGTCGAGCTTTTTTAGTGGCGCTCCTTTACAAGCCATACAACTCTTTTGTATAGTTGACGTTTGATAGATTAAACGAAAGAGTACGAATGCCCATCATCAAGTCCGCCAAGAAGCGCGTCAAAGTAGCTGAGAAAGCCGCTGTCCGTAACCACAAAACCAAAAGATCACTTAAAAGCGCTATTAGAGCTTTTCATAAAAGTTTAAGTAGTGGCAGTAAAGTTAACGAAACACAAGCCAAAGCCCAAAGTGCTATAGGCAAAGCCGCCAAGAAGCACGTTATTCATAAAAATAAGGCTGCTCGTCAACAAAAACAGTTAGCCGCTAGAGCAAAAGCTGCGGCCACCGTTAAGAAAGCAACGCCTCGTAAATCTGCCAAGAAACCCATCAAAAAAACAACCGCAGCCAAGAAATCTTAAGCCTTTAGAGTCAACAAATAATATTGAAGGGCTTCGTCGGCATCCAGGGCTTCGCTTTTTAAGCGTACGTCTAGCCCAAGAGCCTCACCGACCATCAGTTTAAGTTGTTCAAAACTTAGGTGACGGGCGAGGTTGAGGCTTTTCGTGACCACAAAAGGACTTAGGCCGGCCTCGCTAGCGATAACTGCCGCACCCTTAGTGCCAGCTGTTTTAACTATTGCTAGAATGTGAAGCTGCCAAGCAAGCATTGCAATAATTTGTTGGGGCTCGACCTTAAGCGCTCGTTGCTCCCTGTAAAGCCGGGTGGTTTGCTTTAAGTCTCCGCTCAAAGCTGCATCCAAAAGCTCAAATAAGCTACTTTGAGGCGTCTGTTCAGTGAGTAGTTCAATGCTCTGTCGTGTGATATCGAGACTATACAGCGCCAGCTTATCGATCTCACTTCTAAGTAGTAGTTGGCCGGATCCGACTCTGTTAATAAGCCAATTGGCGTCGCTAAAACTTATCTTAGCACCCTGAGTTTCAGCATAGGAAATAACCCATCTGACTAGATCGCTGCCGGTAGTCTCGTTGAACTCACGGAAGTCGGTCAGCTTCTTCAAGGTCTTGTAGTAGATCGAACGTTTGTCTAGCTTTGGCTCGACAATAACAACTTCAACAACCTCACTATTGTCGGTGATTATCTCAGCTAGCTGTTCATTAAACTGTTTTTGTTGGCCCGGGGTATATAGAATTACGAGTTTTCGACTAGTTAAAAAAGGTAAGCTTTGAATAGCCTCACGCAGTTGTTCAAAGCTAACTTCTGATCCATCAAGCCGCTCAACAGCAATATCGCCGTACCTAGACACAAATTCATTTATCTGTTTAGTGAGTTCAAGTTGTCTGAGAAAGTCGTTTGGACCAGTGAGAGTCGTTATCATGATCTGGGTATCCTTTGATCGTGCGGACAAATATGGGTACCCCGACCCGCTACTCTGATTTTAATAATTAATGTGCCGCAACGCGGACAGGGTTGACCATCTAACCTAAAGACCTTTGCAAAGCTGAGATAACTCCCCTTTTTGCCTTCGGCGTTGACATAATTTCGGTCGCTTGAGCCACCAAGTTCGATGCTTAGGCTCAAAACTGTTACAATGGCCTCAAACAGTCGATTTAGTTTAACCGATGATAGCTTGTTGACCGCGGCGGCAGGATGAATTTTTGCCGCCCATAAACTTTCATCAGCATATATATTACCAACACCGGCTATAACTGATTGATCAAGCAGCACGGCCTTGATAGAACTGTTCGGACGCCGCTCTAAACGTTGCCTAAAGTCTTTGGCACCGAAGCCGGCACTTAGTGGTTCTGGCCCCAACCTCTTCATAAAATCTATATTGGGGACTTCAGAAGATGGTAGTAGACGCATCCAACCAAATTTTCGTTGATCATTAAAAAATAGCTTAGTTTTATCCTTAAAGGTAATTACAACGCGGGTCGACTTATCGGGCAAAGAGCCAATAAGCGAATCACTCGGGTGGCCAGCCCCGAAACTTTGTTCGCCCCTAAAGACCAACTGCCCGGTCATTTTTAGATGAATAACTAAAGTGTAGTCAGTGCTCAGATCGATAAGTAGGACCTTGGCCCGACGCTCAACTGCGATTATTTTGGCTCCAACCAAAAAAACAGCAACGTCCTGTTGGGAATTTGGAAAGCTTTTCGGCCAATCGTCCCACACCTGTCTAATCACCCGCCCAGGCAACAACCGATTTAAGCCAATTTTTACCGTCTCAACCTCGGGTAACTCTGGCATAGTAGATCTATTGTATCAGTTATAATAGGTACTAGATGGTAGACCTAGGCGAAATATTAAAAAACAAAAAATTTAGTGAACCACCAGAGCTAATGGCCATAAAAAAGTATGTTCATGACAACTTTCAGGCCGACGTCAGTCTAGCTATCCGTGATGATAGGATTGTGATAACAGCCGGCAGCGGAGCGCTAGCTAATACTCTGAGGTTGCATAGTCAGCAAATAATTGAAACCTGTCAGGTAACCAGAAAATTGGTCTTTAAGATCGGCTAGATTTATTGAATACCAACGCCAGAAGTCTCGGCATCATAGTTTGGGATTTGATTTTCAAACAAGTTTTGAATGCTATCAATAGTGCCGGCAGCCGTTCCCTCGTTACAACTAGAGTTCCAGAGATTTTGAATATTATTGCCGAAGCTGCCGATAACTTCTAGATAGTATCGTTCACCGGTAGCGCAGGCGCCGATGTCGCTGCCTTTAATTTTTTGACTTTTAGTAAATCCGGCTATTTGGAGAGCATGGAGAAATTCATTATAAGCGGCTTGGTTGTTTGGATAAGTGTTACTTGATAAAACACTGCCCTGGTAGCCTTCAACGATAGCTATCGAGTTCTGGTTCTGGCCAACTGTAATGTCAATTTCACGGTGGGTACCGTTATAAACAACTGGGCCATCGATAACAAACTTCGTAACAGTCTCAGTACTGGCGTAGTTAGGGAGGTATATTGGTTGAGGCACAGTTTTAGGTGGACCACTATGGTGAAATAGGGTAAAGCCGAAAATACACAGCCCAACGAAAATTAAAAATCCGACAAAATATCTCATAAATTCTCTATTTAGCTAGTGTATAATACCACATATTGTAGTATTTTGCAACAATAAACTGCTTAAGCTGCTAGTCTAGTGAGCATCTGCTGGGCAAACTGATCTGAATACTTTTCCTTAAGATGGGCAGCGGCAGTTCGGGCATCAACCCATTCATACTTGGTGTGCTCGCCACTTAAAGTAATTTTGGCCCCGTCAGGTACGCTCAGCAAATAGAACATTAAAACCAGTCTGACCTCACCACGGTCGGTCGGTATGTGAATATTCGTTAGAGTAGCTGTAAAGAACTCCGGCTTTGAGTCATAGACAATACCAAGCTCCTCTTTTATCTCCCGGGCTAGAGTCGTTTCAAAGTCTTCACCTGGATCCATTCGTCCGCCGGGCACGTCCCAGCTACGACTTTTGTCGTCTCTAAGCTGTTTAGGGTGAAGATTCAAAAGTAAAAAATCGCCTTTTTTGTTACGAATAAGTCCCTTAACACCGATATGAAAGATTTGTTCGCTCATAGTTCTCCCCAATTTTTACCGGTCGACGTATCGACTGTTAGCCTAACGCTTAGTTTACAGACGTTTTCCATGGTTTCTTTTAACAATTTAGCCGTTTTGCTGGCGTCAGCCTCGGGACATTCCACCAAAACTGAGTCATGGATTTGAAGTAGCACTTTAGAATTACTACTAGCTAGCTTCTTATCAATCGTAATCATTGCTAGTTTCATGATATCAGCAGCCGTTCCCTGAAAAGGCATATTGACTGCCGCCCGGTTGGCGGCTTCACGAACGGCAAAATTTGAGGAATGAATATCTGGCGTTGGCCGGCGGCGACCAAAAAACGTTGCCACGTAACCGTCTTTGCGAGCCATTTCTTTAACTGAATCTATGTAATTTAAAAGGTTCGGTCGAACTTCAAAATACCTTTCGATAAAATGTTTGGCTTGATCATAACTCATACCTGTAGCTTGTGTTAAGCCGTGCGCACCAAGACCGTACATAACACCGAAGTTTACAACTTTTGCATCTCGTCTCATGTTTTTGGTAACATCCTCTGGCTCGCGGTTATAGATCTGAGCAGCGGTAGCCGTATGCACATCAACATCTTTATTAAATTGCTCAATTAGCTGTTTGTCATCAGATAGAAAAGCTGCTAAACGGAGCTCAAACTGCGAGTAGTCGGCGCTAACCAGGACTTTGCCTGGCCCGGCCACAAAGGCTGTTCGAATCCTACGACCCAACTCCGTTCGAACCGGAATATTTTGCAAATTTGGATCAGTTGAACTCAATCGGCCAGTCTGTGCAATTGTTAAATTAAAAGTAGTGTGCAGACGGTTGTGTTTATCGACCAGTTTCGGCAAAGCGTCGACGTAGGTATTTTTTAGTTTTGTAACTTCGCGGTATTGACTAATGAGATCAATAATAGGGTGCGAACCCCTTAATTTGTCTAGCTCTCGGGCAGCCGTACTATAGCCAGTTTTGCCTTTCTTTATTCCATTTTTAGGAAGATTTAGCTTGGTAAAGAGTATTTCGGCTAATTGTGAGGGTGAGCTAATGTTAAATTCTTGGTCGGCATTACCATATATTTGCTGTTCAAGGTCTGATACTAGATCATCGATTTCAACTGAAAACTTCTTTAAATAGCCGACGTCTAGTTCAATGCCTTCGTATTCCATACCAGCTAGGACTGGAATAATTGGCCATTCAATATCGGCAACTAATTCGGGAAATTTAGGTATAGCTGCTAGTTCTTTGGATTGTTTTTCGTATAGGGCTCGAATTGTCGCAACAATTTCGGGAGCTCGCTCAGCAAGTTCGTCATCACTCAAATCCTCCAGCGACGAACCCTCATAGCCAAGATCAGCTGAGGCTAGTTCGGTTAAGGTTTGCTCGCGGCGTAAACTATTTAAGACAAAGGCCCCAATTAGTACGTCATGTCCGACGACGCTGAGGTTTATATCAAGACTAAAGCACGCTTTAATGGTCGACTTTATGTCGTAGCCAATTTTGCCAACTTTGGGATTTTGAAGGAGTGGCGCAATGACTTGGCGCAGCGACTTGAAGTCTAGTTTAGCTAGATCAAAACAATAAACCGTTTTAGGGTCAGTACTAATAAATAGCAGTGTCGGGTTTTGTCCGTGTTTACCACTGCAGCGACTATGGACAACAGCTTTATCAAAATCACCAAAATTAACCTTATCAAGTTGGCTATTCGAATCGATATTAACTAGACTCGGCAAAACTAATTGACCATGAAAGTTACTAGACAACTGCTCAGTTTGAACTTGCATTACTTCAGGTAGTTGTCTTAGCAAGCTGCGAAATTCAAGCTTTTGGAGCATATCGCGAATCTTGTCTGGATTAGCCTTACTACCGTCGACTTCCTTAAGATTAAGTTTAATTGGAGCATCGGTCCAGATAGCCGCCAATTTCTTGCTAAGATAGGCTAGGTCCCTGCCCTTCTCTAATTTAAGTCTGGTACTCTCCTTGATAAGCGCTAAATTATCGTAAACACCATCTAGAGATTTATGAGCTTTTAAAAGTTCGATAGCAGTTTTTTCACCTATTCCCGGGACACCTGGGATATTGTCGCTACTGTCGCCCTTGAGGGCTTTTAGATCAAGGAATTGGCCAGCATCCAGACCATATCTAGCCGTGAAGCTCTCTGGGCTATAAAGCTCGATATTGCTCAGTCCAGTCTTCAGTAAATAGGCATGAGTGTGAGAATTTACCAACTGTAGGACATCTAGATCGCTAGTTACCAATAGTGTTTCAATTTCCCTCTCCTTGGCTTGAGTCGCAAGCGTACCCATAATATCGTCAGCCTCGTAGTCGTCAAGTTCGTAAAGCGGCCAACCAAAGGCCTTTAGCAACTCTTGGAGTACCGGGATTTGGGCATAGAAGTCTGGGGGTGGTGGCTTTCGGCCAGCTTTGTACTCCGGGTACATTTGAAGCCTTTTACGAATATTGGTTTTTGGTTTATCCCAAGCCACGGCAACGTAATCAGGTTTAAGTCGCTTGATTACCTCTAACGCCATAACCGCGAAACCGTAAACCCCACCGGTTGGTGTGCCACTTTTGGTGGAAAGGTTAGGCATGGCAAAATAGCCCCGGTAAAACACGCTCTTACCATCAATGATGGCAAGTTTCTTACGGTGGTGGTCAACCTCACTCACAGGTTATAGTATACCTTAGAAGTTATACTGTTCTATTGTTCGCTTGCAGTTTTTCGGCTTAGATCATCAACAAGTTTTTGGGCGCTGGTGCGAAAGTGTTTAATATTGTCATCGTTGTTGACAAATCTCATTGTGGCCTTGGCCTTTACATAAGAAATATCCATCTGAACAGAAGCTGGTATGCCAGGTTGTGGCTCCCACTGCAAAGCCTCCTGTGCCTTAAATTCCGCAATTGTTAGTTTTGACTCACCTTCCCTTAAGTAGCGCATCGCCCGATTATAACGAACCAGATCGCTAGCCTCCACCCAAATGAGCTCGCCGTGGTGTTTAAGAATAAAGTCGACTTCGACAGGCGCTCTAATACTCCAGACCACCAAACCCTCATACACACCGCCGCTCTCTATAGCATTCTGGTATAGTGCCAAGGCTTGCTTAAGTGCAAAGTCCGGTCCCTGCTCACCTCTTAGCCAGTTAGACGTCTCGGTCATATTTGAAACCGATATTGGATCGAGTGAATCTTTATGACGAACTCGTGAGACATCGCGAACTATGTCACCAAAAGATACTCCGTAGTAGCCGGCCTCTTGAACGAACAACTCGGCTAGCGTGTCTTTGCCGCTTCTGGGTAAACCGCCAATACCGATGATTTTAGCTTCCTTTTTCACTTTGTATTTCTACTTTATGTAATCGTGTAGTTTGCGGGCGTCTTTATGTTTACGTAGCTTAGCTAGGGCTTTTGCTTCAATCTGGCGAATACGTTCACGGGTGACGCTAAATTCTTGGCCCACTTCTTCAAGCGTGTGATACTTACCATCCTCCAGCCCAAATCGAAGCTTAAGGATTTTTTGTTCACGTTCGGTAAGGGCACTTAGCAGATCTTTAATCTGCTCTTTCATTAACTGGCCAGTGGCTGATTCCTCTGGACTGATCGTTTCTTCATCTTCTATAAAGTCGGCTAGAACTGACTCTTCTTCGTCATCTTTAATACTGGCGTCCAGACTACTAATGTCTTGTTTGATTTTCATAATATGCTCGACTTTGTCGACCTCAATATCCATGGCTGAGGCAATTTCCTCGCTTGTTGGTTCGCGGTTCAGGTCTTGGGTCAGGCGTCTTTGGGTGCGTAGTAATTTATTAATCGTTTCGACCATGTGAACCGGAATGCGGATAGTTCGAGCTTGATCGGCGATGGCTCGAGTAATTGCCTGGCGAATCCACCAGGTCGCATAAGTACTAAACTTAAACCCTTTGTCCGGGTCAAATTTTTCGACGGCTCGCAGCAACCCGGTGTTGCCTTCCTGAATTAGATCAAGTAGGTCAAGTCCTCGGCCAACGTAGCGCTTAGCGATTGATACCACCAGTCGCATATTGGCTTCAGCCATTTTGTCCTTGGCGTCTTTATCACCAGCCACGACTCGTTGAGCAAGCGCTAGCTCTTCCTCAGCCGACAAGAGTGGAATTTTGCCGATTTCTCGCAGGTATAAACGAACCGAGTCATCAGCGATGTCGTCGAGGTAACTCTGGTCATTAACGGCCGCTTCTTCAGTTTCTTCCATTATCCATTCATCGCTAAACTCGTCACTGTTGGGCTCAGAGGTAACCTCTATATTGGCATCAGCCAGCTCGGTGTATAAGTTGTCCAGAATCTCGACATGCTCAGGTGTATCGGTAATAGAGTTCAGGATTTCTCTCTGGTCAATCTTACCTTCCTTCTTGGCTTTATCAATCAGGCGTTGTTTGACTTGCTCCAAGTCATTGGCCTGCTGATTGGAAGTTGTCGCTTTGTCATCAGTCATGCATTGCTCCTTTATTGGTCTTTAATAGTTTATCGAGTTGTTTCACTTCTTCAAGCAACTTTGAAATTGTTGGTTCATCAGCTTGATCTAGACGTGTTGATAAGTCTTGTTTTTGTATTTTTACGTAGTGTTGTATTAGTTGTGCCTGTAGCCGGCCAGCTTCATAATGCAGTTCAAGTGGTTCGAGATCTCCGTAGAGCTCCTCGTACTGTAATAGTAATATTTTAATATAGTCAGCAACAGATTGCAACCCCCTATCGGTTGTCGGGGCAACTATAAAATCAGGGTTATCTTGGAGGAAGACGAGTAGTTTCCGAGCATTTTCCTCAACCAATATTGAGGACTTAACTGGTTGCATAAACTTCCGCAGTTCAGGTCGCTGCAGCATTAGTGCCAAGAAGTGGTCCTGGAGTTTAATGCGCTCAACGGTCTGTTTATCGAGTTGAAAAAGGTCCTGTTTTGGTCGTTTAAGGCTGGTTGGTTTCGTTTGACTTTGACTTATCTTGGCCAGTAAAGCGTCTTTACTGACGCCTATAATTGAAGCAATTTTATCGATGTAGTGTTCCCTCTCGACTTGATCAGACAATTTACTGACAACGTCAAGCATGACATCACTAAACTGCCTCTTGCCTTGTCCGCCACTAATATCAAGCTGCTGGGCATACCGTTTTATTAACCAATCAACGGCGTACTCCGGTTTTTCAATAGCTTGTTGCCAAGTTTTCGGATCCTGTTTAATTAACTCGTCGGGGTCCTTAGCCGATGGCAGGCTGATCATGTATAAGCTAACCCCAACCCGGCTAGCAATCGGTATGGCCCGTTCACTGGCTTTTTGGCCGGCACTATCCTGATCAAAACTAAGCCGAATATCAGTAGTTAGTCGACTCAGGGACTTTAACTGCTGTTCGGTAAGTGCCGTGCCAGCTGTCGCGACGACTTGCTTGACTCCAACTTGGTGACTAGCAATAACATCTAGATTGCCCTCGACAATTACGGCGTATTTGGTCTGCCTGATTGCTTCTTTGGCTAAGTGTAGGCCAAAGACATGTCGACTTTTGTCATATAACAAAGTTTGTGGCGTATTAATATATTTTGGCGCATCGGTGTTGTTGTCTAAGACTCTAGCGGTAAAACCAATTATCCGGCCGGTTGGATCAGCTAGAGGGATCATAATCCTTTCTCTAAACATATCGCTTAACCCCCGCGAACGACTGGTGGCAAGGCCTGCTGCTTTAAGTTGGGTCGCACTAAAACCTTTCTTACTTAAAAAATCGACCAACGCTGTGCCGCTATTTGGAGCATAGCCCAGACGAAAATTTAGAACTGTTTGTTTGTTAAAGCCACGTTGAGTGGAAATATAGTTGATGGCTCGCTGGCTTCTTGTTAAATGTGTCTGATAAAACTTGGCCGCCAAATCGAGTAAATCGTATAGCTTTTCCTTGTCGCGTGTTCGACTAATCGACGAGCCCGTCTGGTACTGACTTAGGTCCACTCCCGCCTGTCGGGCTAGTAGCTCCAACGCAGCTTTGAAATCCAAGCCTTCCATTTCCATCACAAAGCTAAAAATATTACCACCACGACCACTACTGAAGTCGTGCCAAATTTGTTTTTCAGGACTGACGATAAAGCTTGGTGTCCGCTCACTGCTAAATGGGCTAAGGCCCTTGAAATTACGACCAGCGCGTTTTAGTTGAACATATTGACCAATAACGTCTTCAATATTCAACCTCTCCTTTACCTCATCAACAGCACTTGTCATCTGTCTATTATTGTACCTTATCACTTCTTGGGAACATGAAGTCGGTTATGATTTAATAGACGTATGCAGCCGCAGAATAATCCTTATGAATTTATCACAACTTCACCGCAGAGCACTGGCAGCCCCAGTCCAATAAGCCAGTTAACTGGCGGTGGCAATACGATCCGTAAGCGAATAATTACGGTTGCCATTGGTTTAGTGGTGCTTATAATCCTGGCAATTGTGGTGTCTTCTATTATTTCCAGCGCTGGAAAAGGTGGCGTCGTGGCATTTGCCGATGTCGCCCAAGACCAATCCGAATTAACAAATATATCGATGGCTGCAAACATGCAGACAACCTCAATAGGAGCTAAGAATCTCGCCATTACCACCCAGCTTTCGATGGCCAGCTCAGAGGCCCAGCTGCTAAAACAATTGTCCAAGGCTGGAAGTAGCCTATCGGCGTCTCAGTCGAATAAAAATGACAAGACCATAACCTCACAACTTACTACCGCCCAGACTAGCGGTACATATGATATTACCTACATTCATGTGGTCCAGAGTCAATTAAGTAATTACGGTGCAAACCTGCAACAGGCGTTTAAGGATACTTCTAGCATGACAATCAAAAACTTGTTGTCTAACTTCTACAACCAGGCAAAGTTGCTTGAAATCCAAGCCAGTGCCGCTAGCCAAAGTCTTTCTGGTTAGTAGAGCTAATTATTTGTCTGACACTCTGCCAAGTTCATAGGCATGTCGTATGAGGTCTTTTAGTTCATCCCGATTCAACTGACCGCTTAGTATTAGGGTATTCCAGATCTGCTTGTCTAAATTGTGCGCCGGCATGACAGTTTCATACTTTTGGCGGAGCAGCGAGGATAGTTGTGGATCACAACGTAGGCTCAGGCGGACTGGCATGGTACCCTCGTCTAGAAGTGCAAACATCGTATCACCAACCCTATAAACAGCCGTGGCTCTACCATACGGGTAGTCTTTAGTTACGCCCTCAAGATTGCTTAAGTCCTCTTCGACAGATTTTTGATCAATCATTGTTCAGAGCTATTTTTTCGTGTTAGAGGCTGCCAGTGATGGAAGTTTTTCTAAATAAAACTGAAGTTCAGCAATCGAGGCTTGAATATCGTCAAAGGCTCGGTGAACATCCTTTTTCTCGAAAATAACAGCGTATTTGCCCTGCATTAAAACTTTGAATGAACTAACGTCAAGCATGCGGTAATGAAGTAGCTTAGAAACTTCTGGCCACCAAGCGTCAATAAACTTACGGTCATTATGAATTGAATTGCCGGCCAAAATTGCCAGCTCTGAGCCAAACTGGGCTTGAATAAACCCAACTAGCTCATGTTTGACATCTTCTTCGGGACGCCCGGTGCTGCGTATTCTTTCGCTCAGACCACTGGCGGCATGTTGATTGGTTGCCCATTCGTTCATAGTACCCAATACCTCTTCAGAACGGCTTATTACGGCTTCGTAACTAGCTAAGGTTTTAAAGTTAAAATCTGTTACTTCGGCAGCAACCTCTAAAATTACATCACGACTGGAATCAAGGCCAGTCATTTCCAGATCTACCCAAAGTAATTTAGTCGGAACCATATTTTTTTCATCCATTACCGGCCATTATATATGGAGACAAGTTCAGCTGACAATTTTATATATATTACTATAGACTATTGTACTTTCAACAAGCTTATGCTATAGTATTAAACATGTCAGTAAAAACTATTGAAGCAGGGCCAGATTTACTAGCTAGGGTCCAAGCCGAACAAATACGAAAACTTAAAGTTGCTCCTACTGCCGGCAAAATCGTTGGCAGAATAGTTAAAAAAGAAGCTGTAGTTGATGCGGATGGTAATACTGTTTCGCCAGAGGACGCAGCTAATGTATCAATGGCCGAAGCTACGATTAGGACCCACGTTGAAGCTAAAAGAAAGGCTCACGTTCTATCCACGGGAGATGAACTTGAAACGATTAAGGGACCAGGCAAGTGGAGAGCTGAGAAAGTTCACGGAAGCGGAGACTTTGATCAGCCAACTGCCTCAGAAGTTCGTCGAGCTATAGCCGAGACTATCCGAAATGACGCCCGCGACGCAGCAGCCATATTTGAGGCTATGGGCGTAAAGCCAAAGGAGAGATTTAACGTTCTGGGTAAAAAGGGAGACAAGCACAGTTTCGGCGGATGGAGAATCGATGTTCGCCCACCCGCTTGGGGAGACGATCCACGATACCCTCCTAAACCCGACAAGATTGCCAGCAATATGTACAATATGGTGATTGCTGAAGACGGTAGTATTTACGAGTTTACTAGAGGAGCTGACCGAGGTGGCCCTACTGAGACAGATTGGACGCAAGTTCAGGCGCCGGTAGTACGCAAAGGCAGGAAGAGTGACCGTTTCTTACAGTCCAGAGTAGGAAGACTCGAAAGGCAGGCGGCAAGACCGGCCGTCGCCCAGGTTAGCAAGTTCCAAGGTTCGGACCAGTTAGCAAGTCACATTATCCCTAAATCAGCTAAGCCAGGTTCTACTAGCCCCGCTGGTGTTGTCGACAATTGGAGAAATAAACTAGCCAGTTTTGTCGAAACTACCCTGGGTGAGAGCGCAGCTGTTTCGGCACTAGGAACTGGCCCGGAAATGGATGCTACTAGACAGCTTGGAGGAGACGGTTGGACTGAGGGAGAAATAGTTAGTCCATCGGAGCTACCACAAGGCGCAGGACCTTATGACGTAATCGATGCATGGGGTGAGGATGTACCACCCCAAGGTTTGCCACCTGCTCCCCGAGGCTTACCGTCTGGGCCACAGAACCTACTCCCACGACCTCCTATACCTCTCCCGCCAGCACCACCCACTTCTAAATAGTTAGGTTAGAAACCGATTTCCTCTCTTATAACGATGACCGTTATCCGGCCCGGCTTCTCTTTGTTTAGAATTAAAAGTTTGTTAAATGAGGTATGTGCTCCATAGGCTTTTAAGGCCCTTTCGTCTTCCAACGGCACGACGTAGTCATTAATTCGTTTTAGTCCTTCTTGCAGATCTCTTACGATTTTTTGGGCACCAATTACCAAAATAACGTGATCAGCACCGTAAGACTCGGAAGGCATTTGACTACCGGTGGCTGAGGCGATCATGATTTTCCCGTCTTGAGTTAGAGCGTGGGCGCTACCGACTACGTAGTCAGGCGCCACAGTAATTCGGCGCGTGTCCTTTAGTTTTTCTGGGTTACCCATAAGTTCCATCATTTTGTGGCGAACAGAAACATACCCAGACCCATTAACGACCTCGTTGATCCCAGATTTATCAAGCGTGACAGAAGTAACAGTAAGCACTTCTGAGCCTTTGGGTATAAGTTTCAAAACAGCTTCTTTGGCGGCTTCCTTGTTTTCTACCACCTGTGCCTCAAAGCCGTTTACTTTTAAGGCTTCTGCGGTTTTAGCGATTTCATCATCACTGGCCGCTGTAGCGTAGACTGAGTCCATAATCTCTCCTTTACGTATTTGGTGGTACACTTTATATAGTAATAGTATATGGTCAATACTATATAAAGTAAAGCAATGAAAACATCAGATCATATTTCAGTTGAACCGAAAGATGGTTGTGTAGCTACAGCCATGAATGTCATTGGCAATAAATGGACCGCACTTATTCTGCGCGATTTAATAGATGGTAGTCGACGTTTTAGTGAGCTAGAACGGTCCTTAACGGGCATTAGCCCCAGAACGCTTTCAGCTCGTCTCGATGATCTTGAAAGGTGTGACATTGTTACGAAAGCCAGCTACGCCGAGGTGCCGCCAAGAATTGAATACACCCTAACCGAAAAGGGCCGAGATTTATTGCCGATATTGAGACAAATGGCCGCCTGGGGTGATAAGTACTACGATATTAGTCAGTAATATTTTTTAGGTTTTCTGTTTAAAGTTCAGAGCCGCAGAGTTAATGCAAAAATGCTGTCCATTTGGAGAGGATGAGTCTTCAAAAAGATGCCCGAGATGACTGCCGCATGTTCGACACAACACCTCTGTTCGGTGCATTCCCATTCTGTTGTCATCGACAAGTTTCAAGGCGTCATTGCTAGCGGCTTCGGAAAAGCTCGGCCAACCGATAAGCCCAGGAGTAGTTGATTCATATTTTTTGTCACTGGTAAAAAGCACCGACCCACAGACCGGACAAATATACTCACCTTTATCGTTATTATAGAGAAGTTTACCTGTTCCAGGTACTTCAGTTCCCTTTTCGCGCAGGACATGATACTGCTCCTCTGATAGCTTCTTTTTAAGTTCTTCCTCGGAGATATCAATCATGACTACCTCTACTTTTTAGTTAATTTGTCGAGTTTTAGAACCTTAACTGTGTAGTAAATTATGGCGGCAATGATAATAAAGCTGATAAGAGAGGATACTAGGGCACCCCAAGCAAATAAAGTGGTCTTGTTATTAACATGAACGACGAGATTTTTTTGAGCCAAGCCCCCCGTACCCGGTAGTACAAGGCCTAGTATCGGGTTTACAAAGCTGGTTGTAAATTGGTCGACGACAGTTTTAACTTGAGCGCCAAACACAAAACCCACAGCTAATGCCACCACCCCATATTCCCTTAGAAAATCACTGAATCCGCTGACCTGTTTACCAACCATGCCACCGCGCGGCATGGCGACTCTAGTAGCCTTATTAACAGTTTTTGGAGATTTAGATACTGATGCTTCGTCAGCCATACAAACAGTCCCTTTTTAAATATGTTGTTATCCCACTGCTTTTTTATTCTAGCATGGACACTACAAGTGTTCTGGAGTAGGAATACCAAGCAGGCTAAGTCCCTTTTTCAGAGTATTTGCATAGGCTTCTACCAACCGAAGACGGATTTCTTGTCTTGGATCGTCGATCACATGGTTATTCTCGTAAAAGCTATTAAAGTTCTGGGCCAGTTCGTACAAGTAAGTACAAATATAGTGTGCTACTAGCTCATTGGTAGCTTTCTCAATAACTTCTGGGTATTCGCTTATTTTGCGGGCCAGAGAACGTTCATCCGGCTGTAGTTCGGTATTTGCTGGGTTTGTGACGTCAGTGGCCTTAGACAATACGCTACGTGCCCTAGCGTGGGCATATTGAAGGTAAGGACCGCTATTGCCAATCAGACTAACCGATTCAGCAGGATCATAGATAACATCAGCACCGAGTCTTTGCTTCAAAAAGGCATATTTAATGGCTCCCAACGTCGTCAGTTGATTTTCTTTGCCTATAAGCTTCTGGCTGGCCTTGGCTGTAGCCTCTAGTATATCGGTGGCTCCGACTATATTACCCTTTCGACTGCTCATTTTTTTGCCACCCTGGAGTTTGACCAAGCCATGTGTTAGATGTTTAGTCCGTTCGACTAGTTTTGGCTCAAACTGCTCAATACTTTTTAGTACTACCTTCATATACTCGATTATTTCGTTAGCAGTAATAACGATTGACTGATCATAGTGATAATCCTGCCATTTTAATAGGATTAAGCCGACATCCTTTGTTTCGTATGTTGGGAGTCCAGCAGAATTAATAAAAACCCGGGTGTGCAGTCCATACTTTTCGCCGTCAAAAACTATTGCACCCCTGCTCTTTTTGTATACCCTATTGCTAAGTTGTTCGTTGACAGCCTTTATGCCGATCGGTCCCGTCTGGCTTTCCGGGTAATACTTCTCAAAAGGGTGTACGTCGATTTCCCTATAAAATGACTCAAAATAGTCATAGCTCCATTGCCGGCAAGTCCAATATATCTGGGCTAGAGGCGAGTCGTGATCGTTATCAGCAACTAGTTGATAAATACGTTTATTTAAATCAGCTACGTGGGCTTTTGCGCCCTGCTTATCGTCATCATAGTCAGCCGTACCACGGACATACTGCTGAGCCAACCACTTGGATCTATCTAGCAGCGATTCAGACTCGAGTTTTTTAACGATTTCGACAGCCTTATCGACATTATCAATATCGCCATCACTGGAGTAGTACAGAGTAGCCCAAAGTGTTTTGGCGACGTGAAGCCCCACATCACCGCCAAAATTAACGCGGTGTACAGTCGCACCGGCCGTTTCAAGTAAATTAGCTATGCTATCGCCGACGACACTCGTGTACAGATGTCCGACATGTAAGACCTTAAAAGGGTTTGGGTCAGAGTACTCTACTACGACTATTTTGTGCTGGTATGATTTTGGGCTGTAGTTAGATGCATCTCCAACGGCCGTTAACAAGGCCGAACCACTTAAACGAATATTAATAAAGTTGCCCACAACTGCGATATCTTCAATTTGATCACCAAGATCAACCCTTAACTTGTCACAAATCTTGTCGGCAATCTCCGTAGGATTTAGGTGAAGCTGGCCAGCTAGTTGCAGAGCAACATTCGTACTGTAATCTCCAAATTGTTCCTCTGGTCTATCTACTTGCACCTCCGGGCTAATCCTATACAACGTATTAACGGCGTCAGCTATTGCTCTTTGTATTTTCTCCAACATAAGTCGAGTATAACAGATTAACTAAGGGCATTTGTCCGGAGTATTTTGACATAGTGCCAGGCTACCGTGTAGATACTACCAAGAAGAGCGAAGAAGCCAAGAGTTGTTGAAAATGTTTCTGGATTAGCAGCAGGGTCGACGATCGGTTCAGATACGTCAAACAGTATGCCAGCTGGGTTCACTAAAATATCCCAAGTATTCCAGCGCAAGTCTCGGCCTAAATAGATCGCAAAACCACACAACAGGAAGACTATCGCTATGATTAAATGTGCTTTGCCTAGCCGTAGACGTTTTATCAGCTGGCGATGCACTAGATAAACACTACTAAAGCCTAATGTTAGTCCAGCTGTTGCAAAAGCCGCGAACATAATAACGTCGGCCACCAAGTCAACCCGTACCACGTCGCCAAGGTGTATGAAGTCGCTTAGCATATAAAAACTATTGGGTAAAAACCCTAGCCATAAAGCCGACAGCAAGACGCCCTGCCAACTAACCCAGGGTCGCGTTTTTAAGTACTCCGAAAGGGTGTAAGCAAATAATAATGGCAGCCAGGCCAAGAAGAGATTCCAGATAATGTACCAGTACTGAAAGCTATCGTTACGCCAAGCTCCGACGAAAAACAGGGCGATAGCCACGAGACTTTGCAGCCCCAGAGCAACTAGTACGCCCACGTGCCGAGCTTTACGCTCCTTACTCATAATCTAACTATTATAACTACTGGGTGCTTATTGACAAAAAGTCTACCAGGGCTTAGGCCCTGTTAACCGAAATAACAAACTGCGCACCGCCGGTTGAGTGATTACTGGCAGTGATAGAGGCATCGTTGGCCTTAGCAATTTCTTTAGCCAGGGATAGTCCGAGACCATAGCCGCCGGCACGGGATGAACGAGCTTTATCACCACGATATAATCGCTCAAAAATGTGAGGCATGTCAGCTTTATCAATTCCCGGCCCTTGATCACGGACGCTAATCTTATATTCACTGCCTTGAGCTGTCCCGCTGACAAAGACCTTAGATTTATCCGGACCATACTTCACAGCGTTGTCCAGAATTATCGACAGTAATTGGGTCAGACTGTGCTGCTGACAGCGGACTAGTCCCGATTGAATTTCAGTTTTAAATTCAATATGCTTGGCTCCAGAAGCCTTAGAAACACCGTTAATGGCGCCGTCGATGACTTCTTTAATAGGCACATCGGACATTTCAAGGTTGAGCCCATCGTACTGAGCTAGTGATAATAAACTACCGGCTAGACTTTCTAGGCGCTGGACCTCTTCCAGGTTACTTTCGATGAGTTCCCTAGCCTCTTTCGATGAGAAGTCTTTTTGGCGTAGAAATACTTCGTTCTCCACACGCAGATTGGTCAGTGGAGTACGAAGCTCGTGGCTAGCATCGGAAGCAAAACGTTTTTGAGTTTCGTGCGACTCCTCAATTGGTCCGAGAGTCCTGCCGGCAAACCAGTAACTAACAACTCCACCCACCGCCAGAGCTATCAAATTAATAAATACCAAATCTTCATTTAAGTGTTGACGTACCAAAGCTTCCTGTTGATTTTGAATCTGGTCTATACCTGAGTCAGGCCGATCTGTAGGTGGTTCATCGTAATAAAACGGAAAACTTTCCAGTAGCAAATGATGGAACTCTCCCCTTTGGGTGATATCTGAGTTGCGGTAGGCATTGAGTGCTAAAGCTCTGGTCCCAAGTGTCAAAGTCAAACTAAACACCAAAAGCACTGCTAGGTAGAAAAGCGTTAGCTTCAAACGAGCCGAGTGGAACATGTTCTTAGGAAATTTTATATCCATAGCCTCTTACCGTCTTGATGACACGCTGGCCATGGCCGATTTTCTTGCGTAAGTTAGCAATAAACGTTTCTACGGTATTGTGTTGGACGCGCGTATCATCAGCCCAAACGTGATCAAGCAACTGATCTTTGCTAAGCACCTCTCCCCGGTGACGCAATAAGTACTCAAGCAGTTGAAATTCTTTTGCAGTGACGTGAATTGGTCCCCCATCATAATCAACAGTTTTAGCGGTTACGTTAAGGGATACTGGGCCAGCGCTTAAAACATCACCATCATGAACTGGCGGACGTCTAAGCAGAGCTCTAATCCTGGCTAATAGTTCATCGAATGAAAATGGCTTTATTAAATAGTCATCAACCCCTGAATCCAGACCAAGTACCCTGTCGCCGATGGTAGTTTTGGCCGTCAGCATTAGTATCGGCATTTGCTCGCGTGACTGCCGCCAACGGGCTGCGAGCTGGGAGCCATCAAATTTCCCCGGTATCATCCAGTCCAAGATTACTAAATCGTAGCTGCCGTTACCGACCAAACTATCAGCCGTGTCGCTATTACTAACAACATCAACTATATAGCCCTCAGCCTGAAGGCCCTTTTCCAGACTTCGGCCAATTTTTACTTCGTCTTCAACTACTAAAAGCTTCATGTTTCGTAAAATCCTTAGAACTAGTACTTTAACTATTCGAACTGGAAACTGGCTGCATAAAAACTCTAACTACTACCCGTCAAGTTCGGTTTTAAAACGCTCAATTAGATCGACTGGTGTTGGATTTAGGTTACTGAGCAAAGCCAGGTAAACACTAACAAAATCACCAAGGGTAATAACCCAGAGGAGTTGTTGAAGAATAGTTTCGCCACCAACTTGTATAACGATTGGAGCGGGGCGCAGACCACTAAGCAGTTTCTCGGTGACCACAAAACGTTTTTGGATTCTTTTGTTCTCCAGATTACTCCTTAGATCGATCACGGCGTAGGGTTTCTCAACAGGCTGTTTAGTCCAACCCAAAAACTCGTTATGGTTAAACTCTGGAAATTGATTGACCCAAGCAATGTGTTTGGCATTTTCATTGAAATTAATTTTCCATTTGTAGGCCGCCGGATACATTAACGGACCGCCGTAAACGACAATTGATCTACCCATGAGTTCCTGGGCAATTTGTTTGGCTTGGTTATCTTTGGTGGCTGATTGGGGAAGCCATGAAGAAATTTGGCTTTTCAACCAATTGGCCGATTTGTGCAGCTCATCAATTCTATCTTTACCACCAATAAAATCAGTTGATGACAGAAGCTCTATTAGGGCAGCCAAGTTATAAAAGACTGCCATGCGTGGCTGCAAACCGCTAGGTAGGCGGAAAATCGGATAGCCTTTTTCCTCACCTTTAGCTACTAGAGCCCCGCCCGCGGCAACGATCACAATTTGACAGCCGATTTTCTCGGCTTGTTCGAGGGCTGCCAGAGTCTCCTCGGTGTTCCCTGAATAGCTAGAGGCTACGAATAGCGTTTCCCGGTTCACCGAGAGTGGTAAGTCATAATTACGGATTACCGAGAGTGGCCGGGTTGTTTGTGGCCAGCTATTTAAGATTGTTGCAGCTAGCGCCGAACCGCCCATTCCGGCAACAGCAATCGAACTTATCCCCCCTTGGAGTTGCCACTGCACCTTGTATTCATGCAGCAATTGCTGCCATTGCTTAGCTACGTTCCCGAGAGCATCCTGAGCATCACGTTCATGAATAAACTTTAAATCGTCGAGCATTTCTTCCTTTCAGACCAAAGTGCTTGTCGTTATTATTTGGCTTGTATATAGTAATTATAGTATATTGTGAAAAACAACAGGGGGAACTAATGTTCGGGCACGATGATGAGCAACCTAGTACAGATAATGGCACAACACAAGTAACAGAACCTAAAGTAGCTGAACCGGCAGCGGATGGTTCGCTATCAAGCGATAACACAACAAGCGTAACTAGTATTGGAACTGACGACGTGCCTAGCGCTCCGGCAGTAGTACAACCAGATGAGCCGCCAGCCACGGTTAATGAGCCGACCGTCGACGACATGGCCCAGCCTGAGAAACAAGAGGATACTGAGCCCGTCATAGAGCCGCCAGAAACCCCTAGCTCAGACACGAGTCCGCAGGATAGTGATTCGTCTGGTGGGGACGACCACCCTTCTGAGACACCACAACTTGACCTTCCAGCGCCCAGCATCAGCGGAGCCCCAGACCTGCCAACAACTTCTTCAGCAGACACGACAGCTAAGCCAGACGATCTCTTATCTATCAAGCAAGAGGCCCTACAGCAACTATCGCCATTAGTCAGTCACTTAGACCAAACACCAGAGGAAAAGTTTCACACCACAATGATGATGATTCAGGCCTCGGACGATCAATCGCTTATTCAAACGGCCTTTGAAGCCGCTAAAGACATTACTGACGATAAAGCCCGAGCCCAAGCATTACTGGATATTATTAACGAAATTAACTACTTCACCCAACATCAATCAGCTGACCCAGTAACCTAAGTCTCGGTCTAGTAATCCATTCCCATTCCGCCAGGAGCAGGCATGGCGTTTTCCTTCTTTTCTGGGACATCAGCGATTAGTGCCCCCATGGTTATAGCGGTTCCAGCAATACTGACTGAGTTTAAGAGTGCTCCTCTAGAAACTCTGGTGGGATCAACAACACCGACCGTTTTCAGATCGACTAGTTTTGAAGGGTTGTTTACGTCAACCCCGAAACCGTCTTTAGATTCAAAGATTTTTGGTAACCATTCATCGGGATTCAGGCCTGAGTTATAGAGTAGTTCATAAAAAGGGCGAAGCAAGGCTGTTTTAAGGATCTGCCGCCCAGCGGCTACGCTGTCGGTACCGTCAACAACTATCTTTTTACTAAGGTTTACCAGAGTTACGCCGCCGCCTGGTACTATTCCCTCGTCTAGAGCTGCTTTAACGGCAGCGACTGCATCATCTACACGGAATTTCTTTTCTTCAATTTCGGTTTCAGTTGCTCCACCAACTTTGATAACTGCAACTTTTCCAGACAGTGAAGCTCGCCGTTTTTCCAGATTTTCTTTGTCGTACTCGCTTGTTGATATCTTGATTTGCTCGTTGATTTGTTTGATACGAGCTTGAACTTCAGCGGATGAGCCACCACCTTCGATTATGGTAGTTTCGTCTTTGGTAACTATAACTCTGCGGGCATTCCCGACAACGCCAAGATCAATATTCTCAAAACTATCGCCTTTTTCATCGGTAATAACATCGGCGCCAGTCAAAATGGCAATGTCATTTAAGACGTCCTTACGACGATCACCAAAAGCCGGTGCTTTTATCGCTACGGTATTAAAGACGCCTTTTAGACGGTTCAGGATTAGAGTGCCTAAAGCCTCACCTTCTACGTCCTCGGCAATTAAGATTAAGTCTTTTTTACCTGCTTGAGCCAGTTTTTCTAGAATCGGCAGAAATTCTTGGACTGAACTTATTTTCTTATCAGTTATAAGAATTGCTGGCTTGTCGTACACCGCCTCCATGCGTGAAGTATCCGTCACCATGTAAGCACTAACAAAACCTCTGTCAAAAGTAAATCCTTCAACAACTTCGCTCTCGAGAGCCAGGCCTTGACCCTCCTCAACAGTAACCACACCATCCTTGCCAACCTTATCTATAACGTCGGCAATTAGGCTACCGATCTCGGAGTCGCCAGCCGAAATAGTTGCCACTTCGGCAACTCGAGTTTTCTTACCAGCTATTGCTTCGCTCATAGAACCAAGCTTTTTAGCAGCTTCTTGGGCGGCTTGTTCTAGACCCTTGCGCAGTAACATTGGGTCGTGCCCAGCGGCTATTAACTTGTTAGCTTCGTTTAAGATATGGTAGGTCAAAACGGTGACAGTGGTAGTACCGTCGCCGGCAACGTCATTCATCTTGCTAGCGGCCTGCTTAATTAGTTCTGCGCCAACTTTGTAGCCCAACGTTTCGTCATCAACATCAGCAAGTTCAACACTTTTGGCTACTGTGACACCGTCGTGGGTAACCGTCGGATTGCCAAAACTTTTGCTTATTACTACATTACGGCCCTTGGGGCCCATAGTTGTTCTGACGGCATCGTAAAGAACTTGAGCGCCGCCCAGAACTCTTCGCCTTGCGTCATCATCATAAAATACTTTTTTGGCCATTTAAAACTCCTCTATAACCTTAGTTAACAGTTGCTAAAATATCTTCTTCTTTGATCAAAAGATAATCGCTAGAGTCAACTTTCACCTCTGTTGAGCTGTAGCTTTTGTATATAACTCGATCGCCGATCTTGACTTGCTTGACGTCCTTACCAACAGCCACGACTTTAGCTATTTGAGGCTTTTCAGCAGCTTTGTCGGGAAGATATAGACCACTTGCTGTCTTGGTTGCTGCCTCTTCTGATTCAGCTACAACATAATCTCCCAATGGTTGTACATTAACCTTCATTTGGCAATTCCTCCTAAAATAAATTACATCTAAAACATTTTTGCCGTTAGCACTTCACTGATGAGAGTGCTAACTATCAGTATTAATCATAGCCGAGCCTGATCTTCCCTG
>Ga0302326_10000308_pt1 | contig 141517 bp, 133 predicted proteins | sample Palsa_T0_3_FD_202264 | JGI IMG/M metagenome (GOLD analysis project Ga0302326, IMG submission 202264) | Peat permafrost microbial communities from Stordalen Mire near Abisko, Sweden - Palsa_T0_3 | ecosystem: Environmental > Terrestrial > Soil > Palsa > Peat permafrost | place: Sweden: Abisko... | reverse complement strand
GCGCCGCGCGCTCGGGCGGAAAGGCCAGCGGCGGCAGCCGGTAGATCTGCTCGCCGCCGACGTGCAGCGGCTCGCGGCTCGTTGCGAGCAAACGCACGTCGGGACACGCGCGCAAGATCGTTTCCGCAATGCGCGCTGCCTCGACGATCAGATGCTCGCAGTTGTCGAGCACGAGCAGCACGCGACGGCGTCGCAGATACGGCAGCAGGGTCTCCAAGACGGGACGGTCCGATCGCTCCGCGATGCCCAGCGCCGATGCGATCGCGCCGGCGACGAGCGCCCCATCCGCGAGCGGCGCCAGCTCCACCAACCACACGCCCTCGAGCGATCCGCCGGCTGCACCGTCGGCGAGTGCGCCGGCCGCGATCTGTAGCGCCGTTCGCGTCTTGCCGATTCCGCCCGACCCGACGATGGTGACCAAACGGCTGGTCGCGAGCAACGCACCAAGCTCGGAGACTTCCACTTCGCGACCGACGAAATTGGTCAGTTGAAGCGGCAGATTGTTCGGTTGGGTGGGCTCGTCGGGGGCGGCGCCGCCGGCCGCCGGCGAGTCGAGCGGCGCTCGCTTCGGGCGCTGCGGGCGTGCCGCCGACTCCAGACGCGCTCGCTCTTCGGGTCCCAGCGCTAGCGCTTCCGCCAGCAGTGCAACCGTGTCGCGGTACGGCGCGCGGCGCGCGCCGCGTTCGAGGGCGCCGACCGTGACGACGCTCATCCGCGCGCGTTCGGCTAAAGCCTCCTGCGAAAGCCCCGCCTGCAGCCGCAACTGCCGGAGCAGCGTGCCGAATGCCGGCCGGCCGACGTCCTCCATCGACCACCCCATTCACGATATCGGGACAAACCCACTACGCGCCGCGGCGCCTCGCCGCCTGGTGTGGCGCTTACGCCTCGACGGCCACGCGCTCGCTCTGCGCCAGGTCGTGGAGGCTTTCGAGGTTTTCTTTTTCCAGGAATTCCATGTGCACGCGGTCGGGGCGCACGGCGCCGTGCGCGCGCTCGTCGGCCAGCACCGGCCCGAGATACTGCCCGGTGAACGAGGCCGGAGTTGCGGCGATCTCTTCGGGCGTGCCGGTCGCAACGATTTCGCCTCCCCGGTCGCCGCCCTCGGGGCCAAGGTCGATCACGTAGTCGACCGTCTTGATGACGTCGAGGTTGTGCTCGATCACGAGCACCGTGTTGCCGAGCGCGACCAAACGCCGCAGCACGTCGAGCAGCTTGTGGATGTCGGCGAAATGCAAGCCGGTGGTCGGCTCGTCGAGCACGTAGAACGTGCGGCCCGTGGCGCGTTTCGAAAGCTCGGTCGCAAGCTTGACCCGCTGCGCTTCCCCGCCCGAAAGCTGGGTTGCGGGCTGGCCCATTTTGATGTAGCCCAGGCCCACGTCGGCGATCGTCTTGAGACGGCCGTGGATGCGCGGGATGGCCGCGAAAAACTCGCTCGCCTCGTCGACGCGCATCTCGAGCACATCGGAGATCGACTTGCCTTTGTACTTGATCTCCAGCGTCTGGGCGTTGTAGCGCTTGCCCTTGCAGACCTCGCACGGCACGTAGACGTCGGGCAGGAAGTGCATCTCGATCTTGATGATGCCGTCGCCTTGGCAAGCTTCGCAGCGCCCGCCCTTGACGTTGAACGAGAAGCGGCCGGGGCCGTAACCGCGCACCTTCGCGTCGGGGACGAGCGAATACAGCTCGCGAATCAAGTCGAACGTACCGGTGTACGTCGCGGGATTCGAGCGCGGCGTGCGGCCGATCGGCGATTGATCGATCACGACCAACTTGTCGAGCGCCTCCGCGCCCTTGACCGTGCCGTAGGTGCCGCCCGCAGGGCGGCCGTGAAGGTACTGGTTCAGCGCCTTGACCACGACCTCGTTGACCAGCGTCGACTTGCCGCTGCCGCTGACCCCGGTCACGCCGGCGAACACGCCGAGCGGAATGTCGACGTCGATTCCGTTGATGTTGTTGGCACGCGCCTTGGTCACGCGCAGCCAGGCACGCGGCTTGCGCCGGTGCTTTGGAATCGCGATGAACTGCCGCCCCGAGAGATACGCCCCGGTCAGCGACTCGGGATTCTTCATGATCTCGGCGAGCGGTCCGACGCTGAGAATGTGGCCGCCCTCGGCCCCGGCACCGGGCCCGATGTCGACGACCACGTCGGCCTCGCGCATCGTGTCCTCGTCGTGCTCGATCACGATCAGCGTGTTGCCCAGATCCCGCAGCGTCTTGAGGGTCGCCAGCAACCGGTCGTTATCGCGCTGGTGCAGCCCGATCGACGGTTCGTCGAGGATGTAGAGCACGCCCACGAGCGAGCTGCCGATCTGCGTCGCCAGCCGAATGCGCTGCGACTCGCCGCCGGAGAGCGTCGTCGCCGAACGCGCCAGGTTGAGATAGCCGAGCCCGACGTTGCTCAAGAAGCCGAGCCGCGCTTTGACTTCCTTGAGAATCTGATGTGCGATCAGCTCTTCGCGCGGCGTCGGATGGAAGGAGCGCACGAAGGCGTCGGCCTTCTCGACCGACATCGTCGTCAGTTCGTGGATATTTTTGCCCGCCACGGTGACGGCCAGCGCCTCCGGCTTGAGGCGCGCGCCCTGACAGGTTTGACACGTCGTGGCCGACATGTACTTTTCGATGTCTTCTTTGACGGTATCGCTCGAGGTCTCGCTGTGGCGCCGCTGCAAGTTGTTGACCACGCCCTCGAACTGGGCTTCGTAGCTCCACTGGTGGCCGCTGCGCGACTCGTAGGTGAAGCGCTGCTTGGTCTGCGCGCCGTAGAGAATCGTCTGCACGACGTCGGGCGGCATACTCTCGATCGGGGTCGACATCTTGACGCGCCGCGAGCGCAGCAGCTTCTCGACCTGCTGCATGTAGTACGGGTTCATCGACGGGAAGCGCCCGGATCCGATCGCCTTGCTCCACGGAACGATCGCGCCTTCCTCGATCGACTTGGAACGGTCGGGAATCACTTTCCAGGGGTCGATCTCGATCTTGACGCCGAGGCCCGTGCAGTCCGGACAAGCCCCGTAGGGCGAGTTGAATGAAAACAGGCGCGGCGCCAGTTCTTCGAACGAAAGGCCGCAGTACACGCAGGCCAGGCGCTCCGAGAAGGTCAGCTCGCGCGCGGCGGGCGCCGCTTTCACGGTCCCCTCGTTGACGTGCAGCTGGTTCGGTTCGCTCGTGCGAGCCGGCTCGACGAGGACCGTGACGATTCCGCTAGAGAGCCGCAACGTCGTTTCGATCGAGTCGGTCAGCCGCTTGCGGACGTCGGGCTTGACGATCAAACGATCGACGATGACCTCGATCGTGTGCTTGCGCTTGCGATCGAGCTCGATCTTCTCGCGCAACTCGCGCGGCTCGCCGTCGACCCGCACGCGCGCGAAGCCTTCCTTCTGGATTTCCTCGAAGAGTTTCTGGTACTCGCCCTTGCGCCCGCGGATGACCGGCGCCAAAAGTTGAATGCGGGAACCGGCCGGCAGCTCCAGCACCTGATCGACGATTTGTTCGCTCGACTGCGCGCTGACCTCGCGCCCGCAACTGTAGCAGTGCGGCTTGCCGATGCGCGCGTAGAGCAGTCGCAGGTAGTCGTAGATTTCGGTCACCGTGCCGACGGTCGAGCGCGGGTTGCGCGACGTCGACTTTTGGTCGATCGAGATGGCCGGCGAGAGCCCCTCGATGTAGTCGACGTCGGGCTTGTCCATTTGGCCCAAGAACTGCCGTGCGTACGACGAGAGCGACTCGACGTAGCGACGCTGGCCCTCGGCGTAGATCGTGTCGAAAGCAAGCGACGACTTGCCCGATCCCGACAACCCGGTGATGACGATCAGCCGGTTGCGCGGCAGGGTCAGGTCGACGTTCTTGAGGTTGTGCTCGCGCGCGCCCTTGATGACGATGGCATCGAGCCCGCGCGGCGCCCCGTCTTCGGTATGGAAGGCCACGACCTATAGACCGCTCCCGGACGCCCAGCGTTGCGCCGCGTCCGCGGCAAACTCGATTCTGCAGGCGGGGCGGGGCCATCGAACGCTCAGAGCAGTAAGCCCATCGAGATGACATCCCACAGCTCGCCGTTCTTTCGGCGCAAGTGTCTTGGATGATAGCCTTCGCGAAGGAAACCGGCTTTCTCGTACAGGGCGATCGCCGCGTCGTTATGGGGAAAGACGTCGAGCGCGATCTTATGTGCGCCCGTGGAACGCGCCCAAGCGATCGCTGCCGCGAGCAGGCGGTGGCCGATGCCTTTACCGCGCCACGGCGCTTCGATCGCCATGCCGAATTCACAGAGTCCGGGCCAATCGCAGGAAATCCAGATCTCGCCGACGATCGCTTCCCCGGCAACCGCCGCGAAGACAGCGCCATCGCTGCGCGCGAGCCTAACGCGCAATCCCGCAGCGCGGCGCTCGCGATCGAGCGGCGATTCGGTTGCTATCCAGCGTCCTTCGGCGGCCACCGTTTCGATCAGCCCGACTAACGCCGGGATATCCGCTTCGCGAGCGCGCCGCAGCTCGACGTTCTCACCCATTGCGGCCCGGCGAGAGCCTGCTTTCCAGGGCGTCGAGCACGCCGCCGACGTCCGCCACCACGGCGTCCGGCTGCGGGCCGCCGGGCGGAACGCGTTCGCCGCGCACGTTGACCCAAACGGTGAACATGCCGGTCTCGTGCGCCCCGCGAATGTCGCGCTCGTAACGGTCGCCCACCATCGCGCTCTGCTCGGGCTTCGCCCCGAGCCGTTGGCACGCAAGCCGGAACAGGCGCGGATCGGGTTTGAGCATGCCGACTTCATCGGCGATGAAGACTTCATCGAAGGCCGACTCGAGGCCGAGCAGCACGATCTTCTCGCGGTGCGTTTCGGCGAAACCGTTGGTCACGAGCGCGAGCTTGCTGCCTCGCTTGCGCAGCGCCGCCAAGAGCTCGAGGACGCCTGGCCACAGCTGCAAGTACTCCCTGCGGTAGTCGTTGTAGGAACGCGCGCACAGCTGGGCGAGCGTGGCATCCTCGAGCCCCGTCTCATGCAGCGCGGCGGTCCAGAGGGAGAGGCGCAAGCCGACCAGCGGCGTCCCCAGCTGCTCCGGCGCCAAGTTGATCCAAAACGCGTCTGCCTGGCGCACGTAGGCTGCCAGAACGGCGCTCGCCGCCACGCCGTGCGTTCGAGCCACGTCGAGCGCCACGCGCTCCGCTGCGCGGCGATACGTCGCCGTGTCGTCGTGCAGCGTATCGTCGAGGTCGAAGAGTACGGCCTCGAAGGGCGGCGCCGGCGGCTTTGCGGCCAATCGCGCTTTCAGACCGGCGGGACGCCGGCCAGCACGGCCGCGATCGTATCGGCCACGGCCTGCGGGCGCTCGCGCTGAATGAAATGACCGACGCCGCTGAGCAGCTCGCGCGCGAACGAGTCGGTGAAAAACTTCTCGATCCCCTCGGTCGCTTCGGGAAGCGTCGCGCCATCGTCGGCGCCGGCCATGACGATCGTCGGAACCGCAATCTTCGGAAGCGGCGCGAGCCGCGCTCGATCGTGCTCGTAAAGCGGATCGCCCGGCACGAAGCCCCAACGCTGGCGGTACGAGTGCAAGACGATCTCGACGAAATCGGGATTGTCGAACGAGGCGGCGGTCCGCTCGAATTCGCTCTCTTCGAAGTGCCAGCTGGGCGACCACGTGCGCCACAGATAGCGGCAAAACGCGCGGCGCTCGTCGCTCAGCGCCGCTCGCCCGCGCTCGGTCGCGAGAAACCATTGATACCAGTAATACTCGTTCTGCGGCATCGAGATCTTCTGCGAGGGAACGTTGGTGCCGTAGCCTACCGAAAGCGCGATCAGGTGACGGATGCGGTCGGGCGCGAGCACGGCGGCGGCATATCCGGCACGCGCGCCCCAATCGTGCCCGACCAGCACGCAGCGCTCGATGCCGAGCGCGTCAAGAAATTCGATGACGTCGCGACCGAGAGCCGCGATCTCTCCGCTACGCATGGTCGAGGCGTCTCGAAAACGCGTCGGGCCGTAACCGCGCAGATACGGCACAAGCGTGCGCACGGTGCGTAGCTCCGGGGCGGCAAGCACTCCCTCCCACGTCGCCGCATCGTCGGGAAAACCGTGCAGCAGAACGACGATCTTGCGGGCGTTGGGATTGCGCTCTTCGTAAGCGATCTCTAGTAGCGGCGTGCGAACGGTCGGCAACTGATCTCCAGCGAGCTAGCGAAAAGCGGCTCTCACTTACAACGCGAAGCGGACTTCGAACGTCACGCCGCCTCCGACGTTGCGGTCGACGAGCGCTTGCGTATTCAGATTGCGCGTGTGATAACTGAGCCCGCGAGCGCCGATCAAGTACGTCACCAGCCCCCGTCTCCAGCCGTACGCCGCGCTGTAGTCGACCTCGGCCCCGCCCTCCGGCTTGTTCGGTTCCGAGGTCGCACCATTGTCGAAGATGTCGACCACGCCGCGCAAGTTCGGATCGACCATCAGGTTGAGCTCCACGAAGTGACCGTGCGATACGGGCAGCGTCGCGCCCGCGGCAAAAATAGGCGACGTTACCCGGGAGTCGTCGATGTTGGCGTTGTTGCCGTTGAAGTTGGTAACGTTGATGACCTGGAAGCCGAAGCCGAGCCGAAAGCGCCGCGCCGGGTCGAGGTCGACGAGTGCGGTCGCGTTGAGCAAGCTCAAGGTCGCCGACGAATGCCCGAACGGGCCCGAACCGCTCGAGCTCGCACCGATCTGCGGAAGCCCTTCCAGGTGGAGGCGAAAACGGTCGACGTGCTGGGTCAGCTCGAGCAGAGCTCCGGGAACGACCCCGCTAACCGGATTCGGATTCTCCGATCCGACGTGTGTCCCGGTCACGACCGCTCCCAAGATTCCGACGTCGGTGTGGGTATCGACGCTGTCGGCGCACGCCGGCAAGGCGCAGGCGAAGGCCGCAAGCGCAGCGGCGGCGGCGAGTAAACCCCGGCTATTCACCGTCAAAGTAGTCGAGCAGCGGATGGTCGCGCAGCATCAGCCCGGCCGGGTCGAACAAGACCTTGCGCGAGTCGGGATAGGAGCAGATCTCGATCGGCGACGTGTTCGCGATCAGCACGATCTCGCATGTCTCGCCGCCGTCGTTGACGATCTTGTGCGCGCCGCTCGAGCGCGTCGGGAATGCGATGAAGTCGCCCTTGCGCAGCGACCAAACGCCGCGTAGCGTGTGCAGCGACGGGGTTCCGGAGAGCACCAGAAAGAGCTCCTCCTCGGCGGCATGCCAGTGCAGCGGGCAGTACGCCTTGCCGGGCGCGATGCGGGTGACGCGACAGCCGACCTTGGCGCCGCCGATCATCCCGTCGACCTCCCCGTCCGCCGCCTCGTAGACGCCGTGCCCGGGGTCGCTCAGCCATTCCAATTCGTCGATGTTGACGCGATTGACGTAGACGTCCGTGCGCGCTTCTAAGCAGGCCCAAAGCGCCTCGTACGCACCGCCGAAGATGCAGGCTCCGTCGCCGACCAAGAGATGCAAGGGATGCCGGGCGCCAAGCCTGCGCAACGAAAGCGCCGCTCGCGCCGGATCGGCTAGCTTCTGGTCGGGCATCAGCCGCAGCGACCCGGCCGGATCCCCCCACAGCGCGTCACCCACGACGATCGCCCGCTGCTCGCGAAAGTGCAGCGCGATCTCACCGGGCGACTTCAGGCCATCGAGCGCAATGACCGTCGCGCCCGCAAACGCTTCGCCGTCGTGCAGCTGCCGGTCGACCGGCCCCGAGAGCAGCGGCGCATCGCCGTCGCTCGCCGCAATCTTTGCGCCGAAACGCTCTGCGAGCGCGCGGGCGCCGCGCTCGTGATCGCGGTTGGTAATCACGATCCATCCCAGGCCCCCGCGCCGCTCGATTTCGGCCGCGTCGGCTTCGGTAAGCGGCAACGGGTCGATCGCAAGATTTCCGTCCGGGCGCTCGATGAAGAACGAATTGAAGTGAAGGTTTCGTTCGGGTTGCCAGGCCGACCACATCGCGAAGCCGGCGACCGTCTGTTGCATTGCGAAGAGACCTCGGCGTTTGAAAACGGTTTAGCTGCCGACGAGTTCCTTCAATGCGTGTTGGAATACCTTGGGCGCTCTGCCTTGGAAGAGCACCGACTCGTTGCCGCCGATTTGCCGGCGCAGCGCAAGCAGTTCGTCGCGCAGCGCGGCCGCCTTCTCGAATTCCAAGTTGGCGGCGGCCTCGCGCATCTTCTTCTCGATATCGTTCGACATCGCGATCACGATCTCGCGCGGCAGGCGCTCGCCCTTGAAACGCGCGGCCAAGCGCGACTCTTCCTGCGTTGCGACCAGGTCGAGGATGTCGCGCACCTCTTTGCGGATCGAACGCGGCTCGATGCCGTGCTCGGCGTTGTAGGCGACCTGGCGCTCGCGGCGACGGCGCGTCTCGCCGATGGCGCGCGCCATCGACTGGGTCACGACGTCGGCATACATCACGACCTTGCCCTCGACGTTGCGCGCCGCGCGCCCGATCGTTTGGATCAGCGCGGTCCCGCTTCGCAAATAGCCTTCCTTGTCGGCATCGAGGATCCCGACTAGCGACACCTCGGGCAGGTCGAGCCCTTCGCGGAGCAGATTGATCCCGACCAAGACGTCGAAGACGCCCTTGCGCAAATCGCGCAGGATCGCGATGCGCTCGAGGGTGTCGATCTCGCTGTGCAGGTAGCGCACCCGCAACCCGTTTTCGAGCAGGTAGTCCGTCAGGTCCTCGGCCATCTTTTTGGTCAGGGTCGTGACCAGGACGCGCTCGTTGCGCTCGGTCCGCTGCCGAATCTCTTCCATCAGGTCGTCGACCTGGTTCTTGGTCGGGCGGATGTCGACTTCGGGATCGACGAGCCCGGTCGGCCGGATGATCATCTCGACGACTTGGCTCGACTTCGATACCTCGTACGTCGAGGGCGTGGCGCTGACGTAGACGACCTGGTTGAGATGCGCGCTGAATTCGTCAAAGGTCAAGGGCCGGTTGTCGATCGCGCTCGGCAGTCGGAATCCGTGTTCGACCAGGACCAGCTTGCGCGAGCGGTCGCCCGCGAACATGCCGTGGACCTGCGGCAACGTGACGTGCGACTCGTCGACGAAGAGAAGCCAGTCCTTCGGGAAGAAGTCGAGCAGGCACGACGGCGTCGAATGCGCTTCGCGACCGGCCAGATGCCGCGAATAGTTCTCGACGCCGTTGCAGTAGCCGACCTCGCGCAGCATGTCGAGGTCGTAGCGCGTCCGCTGCTCGAGGCGCTGCGCTTCGAGCAGCTTGTTCTCGGCGCGCAGCTCCGCGAGCCGTTCGCCGAGCTCGATCTCGATCGCCACCACGGCGCGTTGCAGCTTCTCTTCGGGCGTGATGAAGTGCTTGGCCGGGAAGATCGTGAGCTCGTCTTTGCTCTCGACGTACTCGCCCGTCAAGATGTTGACGACGTTGATGGCCTCGATCTCGTCGCCGAAGAACTCGATGCGGTGAACCAGCTCCTCTTCCACGCCCACGAACTCGAGGGTGTCGCCACGCACGCGGAACGTTCCGCGAACGAGGTTGATGTCGTTGCGCCGGTACTGCATGTCGATCAGCCGCCGCAGGAAAACGTCGCGGTCCATCGAGTCGCCGACCTTGAGCGGCAGCGACATCTCAATGTAGTCGGCGGGCGAGCCCAAGCCGTAGATGCACGAGACGGAAGCCACGATCAGCGTGTCGCGCCGGCTGAGCAGCGATTGGGTAGCGGAGTGCCGCAGTCGCTCGATCTCGTCGTTGATCGAGCTGTCCTTCTCGATGTAGGTGTCGGTGTGCGGGATGTACGCCTCGGGCTGATAGTAATCGAAGTACGAGACGAAGTACTCGACCGCGTTGTGCGGGAAGAAATCGCGAAACTCGGCGCAGAGCTGGGCCGCGAGCGTCTTGTTATGGCACAGGACCAGGGTCGGCTTCTGCACGAGCTCGACGACCCGTGCCATCGCGAGCGTCTTGCCGGAGCCCGTGACGCCCAGCAGCGTCTGGGCCCGGTCGCCGCGGAGGACGCCCTCGGCAAGCGCCTGCGTGGCGACGGGTTGGTCGCCGGCCAGCGCGTAGGGCGAAACCAGACGGAAACGGTCGGACATGGGCAAGGCCTATGACACACGCCGCCGGGGACCCGTTTCATCGTGCGTTGGACCGCTGCGGCAGCGAAGCCGACAGCGGGCCGCAGGGCCTGAGCCTTCCGACGCGTAGCGCGGGACCAGGCGCGCCGACCCGGGAGAGGATGGGCACCTCGCGGAACATTCGCCTCGCGTTCCTAATCAACCAACCCATCGTCGCGAGACCACGGTCTCCCGTTAGGTAGGAAATCGCACGTGACTCAGAAGCCGTTGCTCTTTACCGGAAACTCGAATCCGGATCTGGCGCGCGAGATCGCGCAGAGGATGGACACGCGCCTCGGCAGCGCGCTCGCCGATAAGTTCCGCAACGACGAGTGCCGCATCGAGATCAAGGAAAACGTCCGCGGCGCCGAGGTTTTCGTGCTGCAGTCGATCTGCCGCGCGCCCAACAACCAGACCGTCAACGACTCGTTGATGGAGCTACTGCTGATGATCGACGCGCTGAGCCGGGCTTCAGCCTACCGCATCTCGGCGGTCGTGCCGTATTACGGCTACGCCAAGCAGGACAAGAAAACCAAAGGGCGCGAGCCGATCTCGGCCAAGCTGGTCGCCAACCTGATCGAGAAGGCGGGCGCCAAGCGGGTCGTGACGCTCGACCTGCATGCGGCCCAGATCCAGGGCTTCTTCGACCTGCCGGTCGACAACCTCGAGGCCGCACCGACGCTTTGCTCGTATCTCAAGAGCCAGGGGCTCGAAGGCAACCGGATCGTCGTCGTGTCGCCCGATGCCGGCGGCGTTGCGCGCGCCGAGAAATTCGCCAAGCGGCTGCGCAGCACGCTTGCGATCGTTTTCAAGCGCCGTCCCGAACCCGACGTCTCGGAGGTCACCGAGATCGTCGGCGACGTCGACGGCCGGGTCGCCGTGGTCGTCGACGACATGATCTCCACCGGCGGTACGCTCGCGAAGGCCGCCGAGGCGCTGATCAAACGCGGTGCGACCAAAGTCTACACCTGTGCGACCCACGGCATTTTCGCCGGCGACGCGGTCCGCGTGCTCTCCGAGTCGCCGATCGAGAAGATCATCGTGACCAACACGATTCCCCACGTCGAGTCCGAGCTCGGCCCGAAGTTCAAGGTCCTTTCGATCGCGCAGATCCTGGCCGACGCGATCAAGCGCATCACCGCGAACCGCTCCGTCTCCGAGCTCTTCTCGAAGGAAGACGACGGCGGCCAGGATACCCCAGGCCCGGATCCGCCGCGAATCGAGCTGCCCGAAGTCTTGACCCACGCCTCGTAAAGAGGTGCCGGCGCCCGGCACCGGCTAAGGCATAGGTCACTATGCCAAAATCGACCGACACGCTGAGCGTTGCGACGCGATCTCGCACGGGAACGCCGGCTTCCAATGCGCTCCGCCGCGAGGGAAAAATCCCCGGCATTCTCTACGGACACGGCGCGGAAGCGAAGGCGGTCGCGCTCGAAGCGAAAGCTTTCGAAGAGCTCCTGCACGCCGGCGGCCGGAACCGCCTCTTGACCCTTACGATCGACGGAACGACGCAAGACACGGCGCTCGTACGCGACGTGCAACGCGACCCGATCTCGCGCCGCGTCGTGCACGCCGATCTGCAGCGCGTCGGCGCGACCGAGGAAATATCCGCCTCGCTGCCGCTCGTCACGACCGGTGTCGCCGAAGGCGTGCGCAGTTTCGGCGGGGTGATGGACGTTATCGTGCGCTCGATCGAGGTGACCGGGCCCGCGAACGCACTGCCCGAGCAGATCGAGGTCGATGTCAGCGCGCTCGGCTTATACGGTCACGTCACCGCGGGCGAGTTGAAGCTTCCCTCCGGAATAACCCTCGGCATCGATCCGGCCACGGTCGTGATCTCGATCGAGCCGTCACGGGTCGAGCAAGAAGCGGTTGAGGCGGCGGAACCAGCCGTTTCACCGGCCGAGACGCCCACCGTCGGCGAGAGCACGGAGCCCCAAGCATAGCCCAGACGCGCATCGTCGCCGGTCTGGGAAATCCCGGCCCCGGTTATCAGCGCACGCGCCACAACGTCGGCTTTCGGGTCGTCGACGAAGTGGCGCGGCGCTTCGGAGTCGATCGCTGGAAAACCAAGGACGCTGCCGCGCAGGCGCACGTCGCAGCGCGTGCGGTCGTTCTCGTCAAGCCGCTGTCCTACATGAACGAGAGCGGCATCCCGTTGCAGCGCATCGCCCATTGGTGGAAGGCCGTGCCCGAGCAACTGTTGGTCGTCAGCGACGACCTCGATCTGCCGTTCGGCCGGTTGCGCATGCGCGCATTCGGCGGCTCGGGCGGGCACAACGGGCTCAAGTCGATCATCGAGGTTTTCGGCGAGGGCTTCCCACGACTGCGCGTCGGGATCGGGCGGCCGGCCAACGACGCCATCGATGCCGTGCTCTCCGCTTTTACGCCCGAAGAAGAGAACGCGCTGCCGGCCATCATCGAGAAGGCGGCCGACGGCGTCGTTTGCTGGCTCGAGCGCGGCGCCGTCGATGCAATGAACGTCGTCAATCCTTGGCAGCCGCCGGAAAGTTTGCCCTCCGGGACCGGACCATAAACGAAGGCGCCCCATGACCGAGCCGTCACGGGGCGCCGCGTGGTTACCGGGTGCGATTCAGCGGCTGGAACCGATCGGCGTGCTCACGGTTTTGAGGAACGCGGCGCGATTCTCGCTGAGATCTTGACCGCTGCGCTCTACCGAATACGCGATGTTGTCGCCGGCGATACCCTTCCAGAGCAGGCGATTGTAGCTGTCTGCGTCGTTCTCGTCGGGATGCCGGAACGAGAGACCCTTGGTGTTCCTGATCCACCACGAGCCGTTGCGCAGCGGCGCGATCGCCGGCGTAATACGCGAACGCATCGACGGATCGTGGCAAGCCGGCACGAGCGACTTCTTGACCGGCGGCTGGCACAGGACGCCGGGAATAAGCACGTTATACGGCTGCAGGTCGGGCTTCGTGGCAAACACGTCGTCCATCGACGCCGCGTTCGCGTCGTTGAAGCCGAGGTGGTCCATGCCCAGCAGATCCTCCATCGTGCGATCCATGTTGGGGGTCGCGTAAAAACTGTGGACGACGCTGTTGTGAAGGGTGTAGGGGGAGATCACGAAGATGGGCGAGCGATGCGAATCGATGTGATCCGGTCCGCTTTGGGAATCGTCCTCCACGATGAAGATCGCGGTGCTGGCCCATAACGGGGAATGCGACACGGCATCGACGATCTGGCCGATTGCGTGATCGTTACTGGCCACGTCGAGCTCCGGCGTGTCCAGATTCGCGACGTTGCTATCGAAGCTCCCCGTGTGATCCATCATGATGCACATGAACTGGAACGCCGGCATCGTGCCGTTCTTGACATCCTGATCGAATTGATCTTTCCAAACCTCGTAACGCCACTCGTCGGGGATATTCGTATCCCACTGGTAGAAGTACGGATTGGTGTAATTGGTCAATGTCTTGTACTGGGGGTACCCTTGTACCGCTCCGACGCGGTCCGCGTGGCGAACGTACTTCTCGGGGCCGGCGAGGTAGGCGCTGTAGTGCCGAATCGACAGCCCGGCACGCAGTGCAGTGTCCCAGAGATAGCCGCCGGTTTGGTCTCGTCGAAGGTCGCTCGTGCCGGCGTTGTCTTCGACTGCGTGATTGCCGAACACGTCGACCGCGCCGTTGATGTTGATTCCCCCGAAGATGCTGCTCTGTAAGTCACCATCGCCTGCGTAGTTGAGCGGAGTCCCCTGGCGGTTGATGTCGTTCGAGTATCCCTCGAAGTCCCAATTCCAGCCGTCCTGGCTCACGTCGCCGGACGTATAGTAGTTGTCGAGGTCGGCGAACTGCATCGCCAGCGAGTGGAAGTTCGGCGTGAGCGGCTGCGGAAAGAGCGTCAGACGCGGATCGCCGTTGCCTTCGGGAAGATCACCGAGGACCTGATCGTACGTGCGGTTTTCCTTCTGGATGAAGATGACGTGCTTGATCCTGCTCCGCAGGTAGAGCATCTTTGACGTGACCCCGTGGGTTGTGGTGAAGGAGTTGTTCGCATCGACGATCGCCGAGAGATAGGAGAGCGTCGCAGAATCGGGGATCGGCAGCACTGCGAGGCCGCCTTTGAGGTTGGCCAGGTCGTAATCGTTTCGAGACGTAGTGTTCCGCGCAGCGACGGCGGCCGGCGGATCGTTGAACGGATTCGGTCCGGTGTTCATCTTCATGTTCGAGACGTACAGCCGCGTGCCGTCAGCGCTGACTTGCACCGAGCTCGGGAGCCAGGCCGTCGGAATGCGGCCCAGCAACTCGCCACTGGCCAGGTCGATCACGCCGATTGCGTTCTCGCCGGAAATCGTCACGTAGAGCGTCGAACCGCTCGCGTTGAGCGCCAGCGAGTTCGGATTCGACCCGTGGTACGGATAGCCGGGGCGGCGAACGTCGATCACCCGCGTCAAGATATCGGTCTTGGTGTCGATCTGATCGATTTGATCTAAATTCGGGTTCGCGACGTACAACCGCGTTCCGTCGCTGGAGAGAATTGACTTGCCGGGTTCACCGCCGACCGCAATCGACTCTTGCGCGCCGGACGAAGTGAAGACCGCGACTTGGCCGTCACGAACGCACGAAACGTAGAACTTGTCGGTCTTCCCGCCCGCACCGGTGTGCGGCGTGACCCAAATCGGAAAATCGCCGCCCAAGTCTTTCGGCCCCGGCATCGTGAGCTCGTTGACGACCTGACGGGTCGTCGTGTCGACGACCGAGACCGAGTTGTTGTTGTAGTTTGCGACGTACAGCGTCTTGCCGTCGGCGCTGACGCTGAGGCCGGCGGTTTGCGGCGTCGAGTTATAGTCGTTATGGGTATTGGGAGCGTGGTTCAAAACGACGAAGGGCGCGTCAGGGCGGAAGACGCCGCCCCTATTCTTATAGATGTAGACGCAATCATCGTGGCCGCCTGAGACGTAGAAGATCGTGCCCGACGGATCCCAAGCAAGGCCGTCGAAGGAGCTCGTCAACATGATTCGCTGCTCTTGGACGGGCAAGCGGCCGGAGACGTCGTAGACGAAAACCCACTGGAAGGTATTCGACGTTTTCCCAGTCGGCTTGCCGGTAGCCGGATTGCGGTACGGCGTCGTGATCGGCGCGCCGGCGGTCGTATAGAAGTTATCGTTGTAGCCAGCCGTGATGACCAGCAACGTCTTGCCGTCTGGACTGAGCGCGCTCGTGATGGCGCCGTCGGCGTCGGCGGTGCCGTCGGGGCGCAGCCCCGTGGTTAGCCGCTGGAATGTCGAGCCCGGCGTCACGAGTGGCGTGATGTATAAGCCGGTCGGGATGAGACCCCCATTACGGTTCCCGCCGACGGTAGCATCCGGTCGAGCCGCGGCGGCGGCCGCCGGCGGCGAGCCGGCGGCAAGCACGAGAAAGAACGTGCCGGCAAAGAGAACGCGAAGTCGCATGCAATGCCCTCCGGGAGTTAGCACTGAAGGATAGCCCTGCGGGGGTATGCGACGACCGTATCAACCCGAGATTATAGAATAGTTAGGGGTTCGAGCGGGGGAGATTAAGCTCTCGACCTCGCGCTCCATAGATTTCGAAGCCGGGCTCGATTCGGGTTGGTACGATGGGCAATGAACGGGCTCGAGCGCACAGCGCGCCTTCCCAAGCAGGAGCTCGACTCGGGCACGCGACAAGGCCCGCCAATGACCCCGCTCGCCGGCCGAACCTTCATCGTGCGCATCGATCGCGCATCGCTCGAAGCGACGACGCTCCCAGGCGACCTGGCCTTTCTCATGCAGCGCAAGGTGCGCCCGATCGTCGTGGCGCCGACGATCGACGCCGCCCGGTCGTCGGTGCGTACCCTCAACCGGCGAGCCAACGTCGCCGTCGGGCTAAGCGGCGCCGACGCTGCGTTCTTACCGGCCGCCGGCAAAGATGCGCTCGGCCGGGTTCAAACGCACATCCTTTCGACCCTGACCTCCGCCGGATACATTCCGATCATCGAGCCGACCGCCCTCGGCCTTCTCGGCGACGACATCGACCTCGCGGCCGACGACGTCGCCGCGGCGATCGCCTCGGCAACGGAAGCGGCCCGCGTGCTCTTCTTTCACGAGGCCGGCGGCGTGGTCGATCCCGACACGACGACCTTGATCGACGAACTGACGCCGGCCGAGGCGCTCGCGCTTGCTGACCGAACCGATCTAGCGCCCGAGCTGCGCAGGGCGATCCGCGCGGCGGCCCTGGGCGTTCGCGCCGGCGTCGAGGCCGCGCAAATTCTCGATGGCCGCATCGCCCACGCCGCCATCGTCGAGTTCCTAACCGAACGCCATCTCGGTACGCAGGTTACCGGAACGGTCTATCTCGGCGCCGCTTAAGAATGCTCTGACGGATTTCGATCGGCTCCGAGCGCCGCATTGATCGCATTTTCCCAATGTGGGCCCTGAGTCGGAAAGTGGGTTGCAAAGGCGAGCACGCCGTTGACGCCGTCTTCGTCGAGTGCGGTGCGCGTGTACGTTACCGTTGCAATGCTGGCGGCCGTGCCGTTCGGAACGACGGTGATATCGATCGTCGTCAGCATCGACGTGCGGAAGTTGACGTAGCGGATGACGCCGGCGGCGGGCTCGTAGCGGTCGAGCAGCCACGTCGTACGGCTGTCATCGCCGGTCATAAAGATGAGACCGGATGTGACCTTTCCGTCGCCGAGCAACGTCGGTTTCCAGTCAGGTGACCAGCGCGCTTCGTTGACCGGATCGAACATCGGAAAGGCGCGGATCGCGGGCGCGTTCAGATGAAGGGTGATCGCCGCGCGCACCGTGGGGAGATTCGCGGCGTAGGTAGGATTCGGCATTGCAACCGCCATCAGCAAAGCGTGCAGGAGTAAACTCATACTAGATCGTATAATACGAAATCGTTATATTGTCAAGCAAGGAGGATGAACACGTCGTTTCTGGCTTATATCGCGGAGCTGCATCGTGCCGTTCACGCGATCGGGTTGTTCCTCGACACGTCTCTCGACGGGGAAATCTCGCAAGCGGAAGCGCTCGTCATCATCCACCTCTCCGCCCAGTCCTCGCCGACGATCAACGAGCTGCACCACGCCTTTCTGCACCGGCGTTCCACACTGACGAGCGTTCTCGACCGGATGGAGGGCAAAGGGCTGATAAAGCGCGTTACCGCTGAGGCTGACCGGCGCAGCGTCACCGTCACCCTGACTGCGAAAGGCACGCGCGTTGCCGGCGCCATCGCGAGCGCGCTCGATCGATTGCGCGGCGAAGTCGAGTCGTCCCTTCCGATCGCGGAACGCGATGTGGTGCGCCTGCGCAACGTCGCCGACCGGGCCTCCCAGATGGCATCGGAGGGCGGGAAATAGCGCACGCGCGAAGTCCTTCATCGAATCCTCGGATTGCGCGAAACAATGCAGAAATCCGACGTCCTGGGTCAACCCGAGATCCACTTTCTCGAGAGTTAACCTGCGAGCATTCCTAGCGGCGTTTGCGAGTGAGTTCGCGATAGCGGAAACAGGAGACGAGATGGTCGTTGACCATTCCCGTTGCTTGCATGAAAGCGTAGACGATCGTCGAGCCGACGAAGGAAAAGCCGCGCGCGCGTAAGTCCTTGCTGATGCGGTCGGAAAGCGGCATCAACGCGGGGACGTCCTCGATGCGGCGGCGAGCAGAGACGATGGGCGTTCCCTCGACGAAACGCCATAGGTAGGCGTCGAGCGAACCGAATTCCTTAGCGACGGTCAGCGCCGCTTTCGCATTCTGGATGGCCGAAGCGATCTTGAGACGATTGCGCACGATGCCCTCGTCGGCAAGCAGCGACGCAACCTTGCGCGAACCGTACCGCGCCACGCGCGCGATCTCGAAGTTGTCGAAGACCTCGCGGTAACGCGCGCGCTTGCGCAAGATCGTTTCCCAGCTCAGGCCGGCCTGCGCGCCTTCCAACACGAGCAACTCGAACAGCGCGCGGTCGTCGTGCTGGGGCACGCCCCATTCGGTGTCGTGGTATTCGATGGCGCGCTCGCTCATCGCCCAGGGACAACGGATCAGCGGCACGGATCGGGCCTGCCCTGCGCCCGTGCGATGCGCGATCCGAACGGCGGCTGGGTGAGGAAGTAGAACGTCGCCGCGCGTGAGGGGCAGAGCGGCGAGAGGCTGTCGTCGGCAAAACGCACGAAGGCCCGTACTGCCGAGGCTCGGTCGCCCGTCAACAGAATGCCGAAGCGATCGGCCCGGTCCTCGATGTGGCGTTCGTAGACGTTGAAGGCGGGCAGCACAACGAGCGCCGCCGAGCCCAACAGCGCGCCGACCAGCGTGAGCCTCGCAAGCGGATCGTCGTCGCGGCGAAACGGGATGCGGTCCGCGACCCCGACGCCGATGCCGGTGCATAAGATAAACAGGAACGTCCCGTAGAGCGCGACCCGGAAGCCGTCGCCGTGCGTGTAGCGTGCAAACTCGCGCGCCAAGAGAAACACGACCTCGCCGGGCGTCGCGTTTTGCAGCAGGGTGTCGCTCACCACGATGCGGCGGGTGGGTCCGAAACCCGAAACGTCGGCGGTGGCGATTTCGCTGCGCGCCGAGAGGTCGGCCACTTCGATCGGCGCGCCGCCGATGCCGGCCTTGGCCTCGATGCGCCGAATCGGCTGGCGCAGGCGGCTGTTGACCGCTAGCGGCGTGAACCGGTTGAAGAGCGGCGAGACGACGACCGGCAGCAAGACGTTGATCCCGAGCGTGAACGCGAACAGTCCGGCGGCGCCGTACAGATACCAGAGCCGAGTTTGGTCGACGAGCGCAAGGATGAAGGCGACGATGAGGCCAGTGGCGATCGCATCGAGCGCGACGTGCAGGAGGCTGTCGTGCAGCCAGCCGCCGACCGGCTGCGAGGTCAGACCGTAGATCAGGTCGATCTTGTACTGGGCGAGGGAGGACGGGAAAGCGGCCAATGCAGCGTATCCCGCCAGGGCGGCGCCGTAGCTAAAACGCAGCGCGATCTTCGAGGAAATCATCCGCCGTAACGCGTCGCGCAAACGTGCCGCGGTTCCCGAGCCCCACAGATAAAAAAACGCCAGGATCTGCGAGAAAGCCCAAATCAGGAACAAGGTCTGGGTGTCGGTCCGAAACGTCCTGGCCGCCTCTTGACGCCGCGGGTCGACCAGTTTCGCTCCCGGCAGATGCAGCAGCGCCGTCTTTGAAAGCGCCGTTACGCGACGGTCGACGGGGTCCGACAGGATCGAGGCGGATATCTTGGGAGTGCCGGCCGCGAAAGCGGGCCGTATGCCGGCCAGTGCCGCAGCCGCGAATACCGCCGAAAACAGCACGGCCAGGGAGCAGGCTCGTGGCCAGCGCACGAGCGCGCGCCTACGAGATATTGCGAAGCTCGTCGAGAATCTGCTCTTCGTCGGGTGCCTCGTTGATTTTGTGAACGTCGATGTAACGAATCGTTCCCGACTTGTCGATGATGAAAACCGCGCGCTCCGCCATTCCCTCTTTGCGCAAGATGCCGTAACGCTGCGCGACGGCTCCGTGCGGGTAGAAGTCGCTCAACAGCGGAAAGCGAATGCCGCCGAGCGACTCCGCCCAGGCTGCGTTGGCGTAGCGATGGTCGACGGAGAGGGCCGCGACCTCCGTCTCGCGATCGGTGAAGCGGTCGAGATGATCCTCGAGGCCTGGGATTTGGCTCGTGCACGTGGGCGAAAACGCGAACGGGTAAAACGCCAAAACGACGTTCTTTTTCCCACGAAAAGCCGACAGCTTCCAGTCCGCGCCCGCGTGCGTCTTCAGTTCGATTTCCGGGGCCGCGTCGCCGACCTGCAACGTCGCAGTGCGACCGGCGGTTGACGTTCGACCCTTGGTTGCTGCCATGGGGCGAGGTCTTCAACCCCGGTTGAGAACGGCCCCTTCCGTCGTCATCCGGCCATCGCGGCGGTCTGATGGTCGGCAATGACCGCGTCGCTCGAGCGCTCCGGGCCGTCTTCGCTCAAACCGGCCCGGCGCCGCGCCGCCACCGGATTGGCCACGACGACGTAGCGCGGACACTCGGGACCGTTGGGCTCGTTGCAGTATCCGCGCACGCAGGTCGCGCCCGCCCGCACGAACAGATCCGGCGCGACGCGCTTGACCAAGCGCAGCATCGCAAAGGCCAGTTCCCGAATCTCCCATTGCGCGTTGTTGCACGTGCGCAAGCTAAAGAAGTCGAGCAACGCACGAGCATTTGCGGTGATGACGATCTGCGTCTCGGCCGCGTTTGGCAGCGCAAAGCGCGCGTCCTCGGCCGGCGTGCCGGCTGCGAGCGCGTCCTGATAGAAACCGGCGATCGACTCCATCAGCGCGTCGAATTTCGCCTTGACGTCGGGCCGGGCCGCAATCGATGGCGGCGTGATGTACTCGAACTGTCCTTTGACCTTGACGTAACGCTGGCTGCGCTGCTCGAACGACATGTGGCGGTGGCGAACGAGTTGATGGGTCAGCGCGCGCGAGACGCCGGAAACGCCGAAGGTGAACATGGTGTGCTCGAACGTCGAGAGGTGGCCGGCGTCGCGGACGCGCGCCACCATCTTGCGCACCTCTTCGCCGCTCCAGCCTTCATCGATCGACTCGATGTCGCGCGGGCTGTAGCAGTTGCGCGCGGCGGTCGCGACGGCGCGCTCCGGATCGGGCGAGTGCGAGAGCAAAACGACTTTCAGCGCCATGCAGCTTACGTTCGAGCCGGCGAGCGACGGACCCCGTTGTCGCCGCGCCGGCGACGGTTAAACCGGGTCCTTTTTGCGCAGCGGCTTGGCGGGGTTGCCGGCGACGCGTTCGCCGGGCTCCACGTCGCGAACGACGACGGCGCCGGCACCGGTCAGCGCGCCGTCTCCGACTGCAACCGGAGCCACGAGCGACGAGTTCGAACCGATGAACGTGTCCTTGCCGATCGTCGTGCGATTCTTCTTCTCGCCGTCGAAGTTGCAGGTGATCGTACCGGCGCCGATGTTGGCACGCTCGCCGATCTCTGCGTCGCCGAGATAGGTTAGGTGTCCGGCGCGCACGCCGGGCCCTACCACCGACGCTTTGATTTCGACGAAGTTTCCAATGCGCGCTCCGGTGCCGATCTCCGTGCCGGCACGCACGTGCGCCCACGGCCCAACGAGCGCGAAGTCGCCGATTTCACTATCGACCACGACGCTGTCGGCGATCGTCGCGTGCTGCCCGATGCGTGCGTTTTGCAGGCGGCTGTTGGGACCGATCTCGCTGTGCGCGGCGATGTGGGAACGGCCCCCGATCGCCGTATTCGGCAGAACCGTCACGTCGGCTGCGATCTCGAGGTCGGGCTCGAGGTAGGTCGTGGCCGGATCGAGGATCGTCACGCCGGCACGCATGTGCCGTTCGCAGAGCCGCTGGTTGATGAGGCGCCCGGCCTCCGCCAGCTCGACGCGATCGTTGACGCCGAGCACCGCACGGTAGTCGCCCGCGTCGAGCGCGACGACGCGCTCGCCGCGATCCGCCAACCGGCCGATCGTGTCGGTAAGGTAGTACTCGCCTTGCGCGTTGTCGTTGCGAAGCTCGGCGATCGCCGCCCGCAGCTTGGCTTCATCGTAGGCATAGAGACCGGCGTTCATCTCGTCGAGCGCCAATTCGTCATCCGTCGCATCGCGCGCTTCGACGATGCGCCGCACGTGCGCGCCGTCCCGAACCACCCGGCCGAATGACGAGGGCAAGGGCATACGGGCGGTGACCATCGCGAGCGCGTTGCCGTCGCGCGCTCGCTGCACGCTTGCGATCAGGTCCGCATCGATCAGCGGCATGTCGCCGTTGATCACGAGCAGCGTCCCCTCGCTGGGCTCGAGGGCGGCAAGCGCGACCTGCACGGCGTGGCCGGTGCCGAGCTGCGGTTCTTGCCGAACGGTCTGCGCGCCCGCAAAACCCGCATCGGTGGCCAAGCCCCAAACGCGTTCGTCGATGTCGCCGCTCGTCACGATGGCCACGCCGTCGACGCCCGCATCAGCGAGCGCGCGTAACACGTACCATAGTAGCGAACGGCCGCAGAGCCGGTGCAGCATCTTGGGGCGAGCGCTTTTCATGCGCGTGCCTTTTCCGGCAGCCAGCACCACGGCTCTCACGCGCGCGCTCATGCCTGCACCTCCGCCGCTTGACGGGCAGCCGCCCCATTCGCCGACAGCTCGCGGCGCCAGGCTTCCTGTTCCTTTGCGGTCGCGCCCCCCAAGAGATCGAGCGCATTGCGCAAGCGTTCGCGCACGAGGTCGCGTCCGAGAATCTGCATCGAGTCGAACAACGGTACCGATTGCGCACGCCCGGCGATCGCAACGTAGAACGGACGCACGACCTCGCGCAATCTCTTGCCGAGCACATCGGCGATGCGGCCGAAGGCCGCGTTGATCGCGCCGGCCTCCCAAAGCGCCAGCGCGTCGACTTCGGCCAGCGCCAGCACGAACGCTTTGCGCAAGCTCGCGTCGTCGAGTTTGGCCGAACGCAGTTGCGCCACGTCGACGTCGATGCGGCCGGCGAAGAAAAAGCTCAGCAGCGGACCGAGGTCCGAGAGGCGCTCGATGCGCGGCTGCGCGAGCGGTGCAATCGCACCGAGGTAGCTTTCGTTGAGAGCCCAGTCGCGCACGCGCTGCTCGAAAGCAGCAAGGTCGAGGCGCTCGCGCAGATACCGGCCGTTGAGCCAGTCGAGCTTGGCAACGTCGAAGATCGGGCCGCCGAGCGAAATGTGCTCGAGCCCGAAGCGCGCGACCATCGTCGCCAGATCCATCATTTCCTCGCCCTCAACCGGAGTCACGGCCAGCAGCCCGAGGAAGTTGATCAGCGCCTCCGGCAGATAACCCATGCGCCGGTAGAACAGAATGCTCGTCGGGTTCTTGCGCTTGGAGAGCTTCGAGCGGTCGGGGTTGCGCAAGAGCGGAAGGTGGGCGAGTTTCGGCATCGTCCAGCCAAAGTACTCATAGAGCAGCTTGTGCTTGGGGGCGGATGAGATCCACTCTTCGCCGCGCATGACGTGGGTGATCTCCATGTCGTGGTCGTCAACGACGTTGGCCAAATGGTACGTCGGCCAGCCGTCGGACTTGACCAGCACCTGCATGTCGACCGTGCGCCACTCGAAGCTGATCTCTCCGCGCAGCAGGTCGTCGATGACGACCGAACCCTCGCGCGGCACCTTCATGCGAACGACGAAGGGCGTGCCGGCGGCCTCGGCCTGCGCCGCTTCGCCGGCCGTCAACGTTAGGCAGCGGCCATCGTAGCCCGGCGGAATGCCGAGCTTGCGCTGTTCTTGCCGCAACTCCTCAAGCCGCTCGACGCTGCAAAAGCACTTGAATGCGTGACCGTCCGAAAGCAACTCGTTCGCGGCCACAGCGTAGCGCTGCAACCGTTCGCTCTGGCGGTACGGCCCGTGTGGTCCACCCACGTCGGGGCCCTCATCCCATTGCAGCCCAAGCCAGCGCAACGCGTCGAGGATAACCGTTTCGGCCGCGTCGCTGCTGCGCACCCGGTCGGTGTCCTCGATGCGCAACAGGAACCGGCCGGCGTGCTGCTTGGCAAAGAGATAGTTGACCAGCGCAACGTAGGCCGTGCCGACGTGCGGGTCGCCCGTCGGCGACGGCGCAACCCGAGTGCGAACCATCATGCCGAACGGAAGCTATCCGACGAGGGCGCGGCGCCGGCCGCACTCGCGTTCGACGAACGTGACGATCTGCGAAAGCGGCGCCCCGGGCGTGAAGATCTCGCGCACGCCGAGCGCTTTGAGCTCGCGCGCATCGTCGGCCGGAATCGTTCCGCCGCCGAAAAACACGATGTCCCCCGCGTCCTGGGCGCGCAGTTGCTCGATGACCGCGGGAAAGAGCGTCATGTGCGCGCCGGAAAGAATCGAAAGCCCGATGCCGTCGACGTCCTCTTGGATGGCCGTTTGCACGATCTGCTCCGGGGTCTGAAAGAGACCGGTGTAGATCACTTCCATCCCCGCGTCGCGCAAAGCGCGGGCAATCACTTTCGCACCACGGTCGTGGCCGTCGAGACCCGCTTTGGCGACGATGATGCGCAGAGGCCGTTCAGCCATATCAAAAGCCCTTTCGTCGCCTCGAAGGGCTTTTCCCGAGGTGCCGAGTGCGACCCCTCAGGGCGAGGCGGCCGGAAGCGGCGTCGATGCCGGCCCGGTTTGCGCCGTAAATAACGTGCCTTGCGGGAAAACCACGTCGCTCGGCTTGGAACCGCCGCCCACGAACACGACCCCGATCGGCAGCGGAATGGGTATGATCGCGCCTTTGACGTGTTTTCCGACCCCACCGACAGCGCTGCCCGGCGCAAAGCCGACCGGAATGTCGCGCCCGTCGGGCAGGTCGATGCTCACGAGCGCAAGGGTAAGCTTGCCGGGGCGCGATCCGACCGTCGCCTCAGCCACCTCAACCCGGCCGTGGCCGAGCGTGCCGACCGGCACGGTGATGTCGCCGACGTGGGCCTCACTCGTCGTCTCGAACACGAACGTTTGCCCGACCTTCGCGTCGTGCGACGAGATGCGCTCGTCGAGCTTCGCCTCGATCAATACGCCGGGCGGAACGTCGATCAAATGCGACGCGAGCGCACGATTCGCGCCGGCGCCGAGAACCAGCGCGGCGGCGACCAGCGCCGGGAAAAGCGTGCCGCCGACCATCGGAACCCTGCTCATCAGAAGGCGGCGCGCTCGGTGTAGCGCCCGTAGACGGCAACCATCGCATCGACGATCTCGCCCTCGGTCGCAAGCGCGTTCACCGCGTCGATGAGCGGCGGCATGACGTTGCGGCTGGGGTCGGCGCAGGCGCGCTTGAGCGCTGCTAGCGCTTCTTCGACGCGCGCTCCGTCGCGGCCGGCCCGCACGCCCTGCACCGCGCGTGCCTGCCCGCGCTCGATCTCGGCCGTGATCTTGAGCAAGTCCATCGGAGCCTGCTCGTCATCCCTTTCAAACGCGTTGACGCCGACGATAACGCGATCCTTCGTTTCGAGCGAGCGCTGGTAGCGATACGACGCGTCCGCGATTTCGCGCTGGAAGAACCCAGCCTCAATCGCCTCGATCACGCCGCCGTACTCGTCGATCTGCTCGAAATAACGTTCGGCTTGGCGCTCCATCTCGTCGGTCAGCGCTTCGACGAACCACGAACCGCCGAGCGGATCGATGACGTTGGTGACATTGGTCTCGTAGGCGAGCACCTGCTGCGTCCGCAGCGCGATCTCGACCGACTTCTCGGTCGGCAGGGCCATGACTTCGTCCATGGAGTTGGTGTGCAGCGACTGCGTTCCGCCCAGTGCTGCGGCCATCGCCTCGTAGGCCACGCGAACGATATTGTTCTCGGGCTGCTGCGCGGTCGCGCTGCAGCCAGCCGTCTGGGTGTGGAAGCGCAGCGACCACGAGCGCGGATCCTTGGCGCCGTACTTGTCGCGCATGCGCCGCGCATAGATGCGCCGCGCCGCACGGAACTTGCAGATCTCCTCGAAGAAGTCGATGTGCGAGTTGAAAAAGAACGAGAGCCGCGGCGCGAAGGCGTCGACGTCGAGGCCGGCCTTGGTGGCCGCCTCGACGTAAGCGAAGCCGTCGGCCAGCGTAAACGCCAGCTCCTGGACCGCGGTCGAACCCGCCTCGCGGATGTGATAGCCGCTGATCGAGATCGTATTCCAACGCGGCATCTCGGCCGTGCAGAACTTCATCATGTCGACGATGATGCGCACGTGCGGCCGCGGCGGAAAGATCCATTCCTTCTGCGCGATGTATTCCTTGAGGATGTCGGCCTGGAGCGTCCCACCGAGCCGAGCGCGCGGGGTGCCCTTGCCCTCCGCCGTCGCCACGTACTGAGCGAGCGCGATGCACGCCGGCCCGTTGATCGTCATCGACGTCGTGATCTCGCCTAAGTCGATACCGTCGAAGAGCGTTTCCATGTCGCGCAGCGAGTCGATTGCGACGCCGCACTTGCCGACCTCTCCCAGCGATTGCGGCGCGTCGGAGTCGTAGCCCATCAGGGTCGGCATGTCGAAGGCGACCGACAAGCCGGTTTGTCCCTGCGACAACAGGAAATGGTAGCGTTCGTTGGTTTGACGCGCGTTGCCGAAGCCGGCGAACTGGCGCATCGTCCACAGCCGGTCGCGATACATGCCGGCGTGGATGCCGCGCGTATACGGAAACTCGCCCGGAAATGCGAGGTCGCGCGCGAGGTCCAGGTGCGCCACGTCCTGCGGGCCGTAAATCGGCTTCAAAGGCAAGTCCGAAATCGTGCGGTCGACTGCCCCCGAGCCTGGCTCGCTGCGGCGAGAGCCGCGGGACGTCCAATTCGCCTCCCACTCCGCGCGTTGCGCTTCGAACTCCGGCGACGCTTCGGCCCCCAAGCCCGTCGCCCGATCGATCATCTTCGCCAAGGTTCGTCCTTTCGGCCAGCTCCGAGCCACGAGGTTCGCCGGCCGGGCGAAAAATCCCGACCCGCCGCCACCGAAGGTGCGAGAAGACGAAAGAGTGCACATGAGGGCGATGTCGTCGCGACGCGGATTCATCGGCGCAAGCGTGGGCGCCGCGCTCGCGGGCGGCGCGGGCGCAGCAGGCGAGGCCGCCGTTGCCGGCAGTCCGTACGATCTTGCCGCAGTCCGGGCGACGTTGCACCGTCCGTCCCGGCACCGCCAGGTCTTCGGGGTCGCACGGGTCGCTGACGGTCTCGCGATCGGGCAGATGCGCCACTCGCTCGATGCCTACGAGACCGCGCTCGGCGAGGGTCCCGGTTCTCTGCACGTCGCGGCCGTCTTCTACGGTCGAGGCGTCGTGATGCTGCTCGACGATCGTGCGTGGCGCACCTACGCGCTGGCGCAAGGTCTGCGGCAGCGCGGGGATACGCCGGTACGCGAGGGCGACGGCAATCCCTATTGGAGCGACGGGGCGAACGGGCCGGCCCTGCATTCCCTGGCCATGCGCGGAGCCAGCTTCTTTGCATGCGACAATGCGCTAGCCGATTGGGCCGCTTACATCGTGTCGATGGCGGGTGCGAGCGATCGCTCTCTCGACGAAATCCACCGGGACCTGCGCGCACGGCTCGTGCCCGGAGCGCTACTCGTCCCCGCCGGCGTGGCGGCGCTGAACATGGCGCAAGAGGCGCACTTTACCTACGTCCAAGCAACGCTTTAACGACGCGACCGCTGGGTCGCTTTTCAAATTCCCGCGGAGCAGGGGCAATAGGGGCGTTAGCTTTGCAGCGACATTCCTTGCGGCGTCATCGAGCGAACGGTCTCGAGCGACAAGTTCAACTCCGGCTTGAAGCGTGCGCCGTACGAGACCATCGTGAGCTCGAAGGGGTCCAGTTCGAGGAGCGTCGCGCGATAACGCGCGACCGCGAACGGTACGGCGCTCGTGTGCCAAAAATCGAAGCGCTCGAGGCGGGCGCCGGCGCTCGGCGCGCCGTCGAACTCGACGGCGACGTGCGTGCTCGCGTGCGCCTTTCCGCCGATACGCACGGTGGCAGGCGCGATCCGGCGCACGATGCATGGCCGCGGGTCGTACAGGTCATTGACGTCGAGCAAGCGCAGACGGGCGTCGTGTGCGTTCTGCGGCTGACCGGCATCGACGTCGCCCCAGCGCGTCAGCGTATTGCCGGAGCGCGATACGTTGGCGAGCACGGCATACGTCGTCAGCAACGAGCCGAAGTGCCGCGCCCGGAGGTAGGTTCGCCGCAGCGTGTTGGGGTTGCACTCGCCGCCGGGCAGGCCGATCTGCGTCTCGACGAAGAGCCGGTCGCCGTCGGGGCCGGGCTCGACGCCCAGGCCGATCTGTTTCTGATACGGCGTCCCCGACCCTAACACCAAGCGCACCCAATCGCCGGCACGCGGCGCGGGCAGTGCCGCGAACAGCTCGTCTTGGGTCGTGCGGCTGCCGGCCAGCGCATCCGCCAGCGCGCCGGCCGGAAGGGAAGCGGCAACTAGCGCCGCCGCCGTCGTTTGCAAGAAGTCCCGCCGAACCATCCCGTTCACGCTCCTTTACCCGTAGCAAGCTTTTCGAGCCGGCGCTCCAGCTCCTCGCTCGAGATCTCGCCACGCCACACCGCGCGCACCACGCCGCGCGCGTCGATGAAGACGGTCTGCGGAATCGCCGCAGCGCCGTACTCGGCGGCGAAGGGACCGTCGTCGAGTGCGATCGGGTACGGCACCCGCATTCGTTTGGCAAACGCAGCCGCCGTCACCGCGCCTTCCTGTTCGTCGACCCCGAGAAACGCAAGGCGGCCTTTGTAGCGTTCGTAAGCGCGCTCGAGCCTGGGCAGTTCGTGCCGGCACGGCGGGCACCACGATGCGAAGACGTTGACGACGAGTGCCCGCCCGGCGAACGATTCGAGTGTGTACTCCCCGCCGTTCGGCCGTTCGAGCACGAAGCGCGGCGCGGGTTTCCCGGCGACCGCACCCTTGGGCGCGGCGGGTGCGCCGTAGGCGATCGCGGCGCAGAGCGTTAGCACCACGGCGCCTCGCTTCATGCGGCAAACGCATCGACCGCTTCGACGAATGCGTCGAAAGCGGTGCGGTGCAGATTGTGACCCTCGTTTTCGAAGACGCGCACGGCGACGTTGGGGCCGCCGCGTTCGCGCACGAACGCAAGATCGTCGGGCGACATGACCGAGTCGACCCCCGCCGCGAGAATTAGGAGCGGCACCGGGTAGTCCGCCAGCGCTTCACGGATGTCCCATCCGCCCTCATCGACGTGATTGTCGCGTCCCAGCTGCTCGAGCGCGGCGATCGACATCCCCGACATCGCATGCAGTTTTGCTGCCAGATCGGTGGGATGAAGGCCCTCGTACATGGCGCGCAACGCCGGCTCGCGCTCGCCGCGCGGCAGCCCGAGCGTGTCGCGCAGCTCGTCGACATAATCGGCTTCGAAGGTTCCCGGCATGACGCGAACCATCGGATCGATCGCGAGCACCTTGTCGGGGTCGATTTCACGGCCGCCAAGCAGCGCGACGGCACCGCCCCAGGAGTGACCCACGAGCAGGTGGACCGGCCCGGGCAGAGCGCCCGCGACCGTTTCCAAGTCGCCCAGACTGCGGGCCAGCGTCATTGGCCCCAGCACCGCAGCGCTGTCGCCATGGCCGCGCTGATCGTACGCGAACACTTGAAAGCGCGACTGCATCCGTTCGGCAAAGCGCCCCCAGGAACGGCGCGAGCTCGTAATCCCATGGACGCATAGGATGATCGGCCCGGGCTCGCCCCACGAGGCCAGCATCGTCGAAGCCCCGTCATCGAGCGGAATGGGGCGTTCGGTCAAAGCGCCCGGCGCGTCACTTCTTCAGCGACGTCATCGACACGGTCGAGCTCATCGCGGCCGCGTACGTCAGCGCCTTCTGGCCGGCCGGATAGCCGTTGAACTTCAAGATGTAGGCCATGATCGCGGCGTATTGGTCCTTCTTCAGGCTGGCCGGCGCGTTGAGCGGCATTTGCAGCGCCATGAAACCGAACAGATCGCCCACCTTCAGTTTGGTGTTCTTCGCGAGCGTAACCAGATTCGGCCCGGTCAGGGCGGGCCCGACGTTGCCCTGCAACTGATCGCCGTGACACGACGCGCAGTTAGCCGAGAACAACTTCGCGCCGGTGCCGGCTTGCGCTGCAGTATAGATCGCCGGCGTACTCGACGCGAGCGACCGGCCGGCCAGACCGGCGGCGGTAAGAACGGCGACGAGCGCCGCGGCTGCGGTCGCTCGTCGCCCAAGGTCGCTAACGGGCATTGGTGCCTTTCTACTTAGCCCCCTTGACTTGATGGTGGACTTCGTCGAGGTCCTCGATCGTGTTGAGGGTCACGGCGTCCTTGACGTGCTCGTGGCGATTGCCCGATGCATGGCGCATCGATTTCGCGAGGTCGTCGGCGTGGTTGTACCCGCGAATCGCGGCATTATGCTTGTCGATGCGCTCCTTCGAGACCGCCCCACCGTTTTGCTCGACGACGTATTCCTCGAACTCCATGTACGACGGCTTCTTGTCGCGCACGAACGCGATCGTCTTTTCGCGGTCGAGCCCGAGTGCGTCGAGCGTCATCTGGTCGAACCCCTGACCGCAGAAGTCGTAGCCGTCCGCGAGCATGTCGTTCGTGCCGAGCGTGAGCTTGAGCCATAAGCGCGGTAAGTGCGTCGCACCCAGCGGTCCGGCCGTTCCGGAACTCACGAGCGGGACGTGTTTGTTGGAAACTGCAGTGGCCATTGGTGTTCTCCCCCTGAAGGTCGTCAGTGTGATTAGTGGACGCCGGCGGCGGATCGTGCTTGGTCGGCCCGCCTGGACTTGAACGTGAGCTCGGCAACGCCTGACTTGTCGAGATCGCCCAAACCGATCTCGACCATCCGGTCGAACTGTGCCGCGGTTGCCTCCGCCAGCGGCAAGTGGAGCCCGACGTCGTGCGCGAGCGCGCTCGCGATGTGCGAGTCCTTGGCGGCGTGCGCCGCCGAGAAGTACACGTCGTGCTCGCGGTTTTGCATGTCGAGCCCATCGGTCTCGAGCACGCGCGAGTTGGCACCGGTTTGCGAGAAGACCTCACGCAGCATCGTGAGATCGAGACCGAGAGCGTCGCCCAGGCCAAGGCCCTCGGCAAGCCCCTCGGTATTGATGTTCATCACCATGTTGACTAAGGCTTTGACCTGCGCGGCGCTGCCGGCGCGGCCGATGTAGCGCAGGGAAGCGCTCATCTGCTCGAGCATCGGCTTGAGCCGCTCGAAGACTTCCTCTTTGCCGCCCACCATCAGGTAGAGCGTCCCGTTGCGCGCCTGAGGGATCGAACTCGCCATGCAGGCCTCGAGGGAATCGGCGCCGCGTGCGTTGGCGAGCCGCTCGACTTCAACGTGCACGCTGGGCGTGATGGTCGCGCAGTTGACGAACGTCTTCCCGTTCGCACCGTCCAGCAGCGAGTCGCCGCTCTGCGCAAAGATCGTGCGCATCGCGGCATCGTCGGTGACGACCGTAATGATGACGTCGCTGAGCGCGGTGACCTGCGCCAGGCTGCGCGCAATCTCGGCGCCGGTTTCGCGGGCGACGTTCTCTGCGCTCTCGGGCCGCGCATCGTAGACTGCCGCGATTCGATAGCCGACGTCCTTGAGGCGCAAGGCGATGTTGGCGCCCATCCGGCCGACGCCGACGACTCCGATCGCTGGGTTTCCTTCGTGTGCCATCGTCATTTCCCGATCGTCGAAAACAGGCCCGTCACCGGGTGGCGACGTCGCCCGGCTTGTAAAGCTTCACGCCGTCTCGCGCCAGGATGCGGGTCAATTCCACCGCGTGCGCGGCGATGACGGAATTGAGGCGGTCGCGCGTCACCGTATCCTTCAGCCGCACGCCCATCGCCATCGGAAAGGAATACTGCTCGGGCGAGCCCTGACTGCGCGAGTTGGGCACGGGTACGACGGCCAGTTGCGGCCGCTGCTGTAAGAACGAGCCGACGGCGGGCTCCCACGTGACGCCGACTCCGATACGGCCGCTCTGGATGGCGTCGAGCATCTCAGCCGGCGAACCACCCGGTTCGTCGCTTGCGTCAAAGGGAACGGCGTGCAGGATCAGCGCGCGTATCTTGAGACCGTTCTCGGCCGGCGTATCGCTTTCGAAGCCGATGCGCAGTCTTTGCAGTTCCGGAGAGTCCATCGACGTGATGTCGTAGTGCTTGGATTTTTCATACACGAAAACGTACGACGAAATGTAGTAGGGTCGCGTCGTCATGACGTTCTCGCTCGCATACGGCACGTCGACGAGCACGTCGCAGCGCTTGGAATCGAGCGTGTCGTGGACGAACTGCTCGAACCCGCCGGGCCCGCGCTCGGTCTCCCACGTGTACGTGAGCCGCGCGCCGAGCGTGCGCGCGATGAACGCCGCGATTTCATTTTCAAAGCCCTGCCCGGCCCGGTTGGAAAACGGCAGGTAATTCGGGTCCTCGCAGACGCGCAGGGCATCGGCCCGTGCCGCAACCGGCGCGAAGGCGAGCAACCCGAGAAGGGTCAGTATGAACAGGCGAGGGACGTTTTTCTGCATGTGCCCTATGTTCGTCCGTGAGGAGCGCCGTCCCGGCACGAGGGCCGGGACGGCGCAGTGTTTGGTTCGACGTTCGCTAGCTTAGAGCGTGAAGACGACTAGGTCTCCACCCAGTTGCGTGTAGCGCGCCAGATCTTGCGCGGCGTTGACCGCGCCCAGACCCGCCGTCGGCTCGGTTAGGCCTGCGGCCAAGCCGATACCGGCCCATCCGCCCACGCCCGAGAGCAACGCCACGTACTGATGGCCCCCGTGCATGTAGGTGATGGGGTTCCCGATGATGCCGGAAGGCATGTGGAACTTCCAGAGTAGCGCACCCGTCTTCGCGTCGACCGCTTTGAACCAGCTATCCATCGTTCCGTAGAACGCGATGCCGTTGGTCGTCGTCAGCACGCCGCCCCACGCCGGGAAACGCTCCGGATCGCTCCAGACGATCTTCCCATCGTTGGGATCGTACGCGATGACCGCGCCGCGATTGCCGCCCGGACCAGGGTACATCTTGACGATTGCGCCGACGTACGGGAATCCGGACTTGTACTTCACTGCAAAGGCCTTGTAGTCCATGCAGTTGTGGTTGGTCGGAACGATAAAGTAGCCGGTCGTCGCGTCGAACGATGCCGGTTGCTGATCTTTGCTGCCCATCGCGGCCGGGCAGATGTTTCCGACGTTGACTCCGGCGTGCGTTTCCTTCGAAGCAACGACGTTGGGCCGCCCGGTGCTCAGGTCGATGCTCGACGCCCAGTTGACGTCGGGATCGAACTTGTTGGCGAGCAGCAGCTTACCGTTGCGCCGGTCGAGTTCGTAAGCGAAGCCGTTCCGGTCGAAGTGGACGAGCGCCGGCACCTTGTTGCCTTTGACGTTGATGTCGGCCAGGATCATCTCGTTGATGCCGTCGTAGTCCCAAGCGTCGTGCGGCGTCATCTGATAGCCCCACTTCGCCATGCCCGTGTCGGGATTGCGCGCAAAAATGGTCATCGACCACTTGTTGTCGCCGGGACGCTGGGTCGGATCCCACGTACCGGGGTTACCGGTTCCGTAGTAGACGAGGTTCAACTCGGGGTCGTACGAGTACCAGCCCCACGTCGTGCCGCCGCCGATCTTCCACTGATCGCCCTTCCATGTGGACACGCCGGCGTTATGCGGACCGCTGAAGTCGCTGCCGATCAGCACGTCGCTGTCGGGCCCTTCGCTATAGGCGCGCCAGACGCGGTGCCCGGTCGCGAGATCGTACGCGGTCAAATAGCCGCGCACGCCGAACTCGCCGCCGGAAACGCCGACGATCACTTTGTTGTGAACGATCAGCGGCGCGTCGGTGACGGTCTGCCCCGCTTCGGGATCGGCGTTGTGCGAATCCCACATGACGTGGCCGTCGCTCGCCGACAGGGCGATGATCTGCCCGTCGAGAGCATCGGTGATGATCTTGCCGTCCGCGTAGGCGACCCCGCGGTTGACGAGGTCGCAGCATGCGACCGAAACCGCGAACGGATCCTGCTTCGGGGTGTACTCCCACTTGGTGTGGTAGTCGCTCAGATCGATTGCATAAACGTGGTTCGGATAGGCCGACTGGTAGTACATCGTGTCGCCGACGACCAGCGGTTGGCCTTCGTGGCCGCGCGTGGCGCCGGTCGACATCGTCCAGGCGACCCGCAGGTTCTTAACGTTCTCGGGGGTGATTTCACTCAACGTACTATTGCGAGTATTCGCGTAATTTTGACTGGGCATGACCCACTGATTGGGGTCCTTGGACAGGTCGGCCAGCGACACACGCTCCTGCGCTGTGCTGACTCGCCAAACGCCCGCGACGCCGATCGCTAGGACGGCTGTCGCGACCGAGGCGGTGAGGATTCGATTCATGCAAGCCCTCTCGATCGGTCGGGGCCGATGCTCGTTCGCAGGCGCGCATAAGGTTGCCAACCCGCGACCCGGGCGGCCCGACTCCATCCAAGCCTAACGCTGCAACGTTTTTCCTGAAAGTCGTCCGACCGGCGTAAGTGAGGTTCGCACCTATTTTGACCGGTTTGAACGGAAAAGGCTTTCGCATCGTCCAATCATCGATCTGCCGAAAAAGCGCCGTTGTCCCCAAACTCATCGTGACGTTTTTGCGGTAGAGGTTTAGGAGCAGGTCTCTTCTCCATGCTGGAACGCCGTAAACCCCGCCTCGGAACCCTTGACGTGATCCCCGTCGCCGTTGTCGCCGACCGCGAAACGACCCGCGGCGCTCTGCTTGCTTTGATGGACGAGGACGCCGAGCTCGTGGCGGCCGGCGAAGCGTCGAGTCCCGAGGAAGCCGATAAGTTGCTGGCCTCGCCTGACGTACGCGTCATCCTGGTCAGCCTGCCCCTCTCGGCTGACGGCTCCGAGCCGCCCGGATTGGCGTTCATCCGGCATGCCAAGAAGGTCCGGCCCGATATCGGCATCGTTTCGCTCAAGCGCGACGTCGACGAACACCGGCTGCGCGCCGCCCTCGACGCCGGAGCCGATGCGTGCTGCATGGTGACCACGCCCCAGACACGGCTTGTGCAAGCGATCAAGGCGGTTGCCGCCGGAGCCACCTGGCTCGATCCGGAAATTTCGAAGGTCCTGCTGCACCCCTCGCAGCGCGCCACCGGCACGGCGGCCCCGCGCCTTTCGCCTCGTGAAGAGCAGATCTTGCGCCTCCTGACGCACGGCTACACCAACGAAGAGATCGCGCTGCGGATCGCCTGCGCCCCGGCCACGGTCAAGACGCACCTGCTCCATCTCTTTCGCAAGCTAGGCGTGCGGGATCGGGTCAGCGCCGCCGTAGCCGCCCTGCGCGCCGGCATCTTCTAGGATAGCGCGGGTCGCGCGCGCCAGATTCGGCTCCAGGCGCGGGTGTGAGTGCTTTGGTGAATGAGATCCTGACCGAGCGGCGCGGTGCCGTTCTTTGGATCACCTTCAACCGGCCCGAAGCGCGCAACGCGATGACGCTCGCCATGTACGGGCGGCTGCACGGGCTGTGCGGCGAGATCGAGGCTGACGCGGAACTGCGCGCGGTCGTGCTCGTCGGAGCAGGCGGCCAGGCCTTCGTCTCGGGCACCGACATCGCCGAGTTCGAAGCGTTCGAAAGCGGCGACGACGCGCTGCGCTACGAGTCGCTCATGGACGAGGTCTTCAGCGCACTCGAAAACCTGCGCATTCCGACGATTGCTGCGCTGCGCGGAGCGTGCACCGGCGGCGGCGCGGGCATCGCGGCCGTCTGCGATCTGCGGATCGCCGCCCCGTCATTACGCTTCGGGTACCCGGTGGCGCGGACGCTTGGAAACTGCCTCTCCGTTCGCAACTACGCACGCGTGGTCGCGCTGGCCGGTGAAGCCGCAGTCAAGCAACTCGTCTACAGCGCCGAACTGATCGACGCCCGCCGCGCCTACGAACTCGGCGTCGTGCAAGAGGTCGTCAGCGACGAGCCCGCCCTCGAACCCCGCGTCGACGCCTTGGCCGCCCAAATCGCGGCAAACGCCCCCCTAACGATCGCAGCGACAAAAGAAGCCCTCCGTCGCCTACGCGACCAGGGCCGCACCGCCCCCGACCGCGACCTAATCCTAAGCTGCTATCTAAGCGACGACTTCCGTGAAGGCCGAAGGGCGTTTTTCGAAAAGCGCCCTGCCCGCTGGACCGGACACTAACGGCGCTCGGAGGGAAGGTGCTCTAATTTTTGCCCAGGCCGAGTCGCAGCCGGGCGAAGTGTACTTCAGGCGTACACGAGCCCGGCGCAAGAACGGCCTGGCGGGAAGCTCTGGTTTTGCTCGGGCCTAGGCGCCGCCGGGCGAAGTGTACTTCGACGTACATGAGCCCGGCGGCAACGACGGCCCGGGCGAAATCAGAGTTTCCCCAGTCAGACGCAGCGGCCGGCTACCCAGTAGCGATGCCCATGCGGCCCATACGCCCAGTGGCCGGCGACCCAGTGCGCATGCGGTCCGCAGCGCGGGCCGGCGTTCGCTTGCGACGCCGGAGCGACGGCTAGCGCACCCAAAGTGGCCAGAGCGAAGGCGACGATCGAAAGTCTTTTCACCGGTGTTCCTCCTATGCGTATCCAGCTGTGCGTATCCAGCGTTGTACCCGGCCGGGCAAAAAAACAATTCGCATGGAGGCCATCCGGCCGAGCGGCGAGTCGTCAAGGGGCCGAGGCCGGCGGCCGGCCCTCGCGCGAGCGAAGAGCCGCTCGCCGTTAGACGGGAACGATGTCGAGGCCGATGTCGAGGGCGCGCGCGCTGTGCGTCAATGCGCCGACCGAGATCACGTCGGCGCCTGCGCGCGCGATCGCGGCGACGTCATCGAGGGCGACCCCGCCCGAGACCTCCACGACGAGCGCCCCGGCGATACGCCGCACTGCCGCGCGCACCGAATCGAGCGTGAAGTTGTCGAGCATGACGGCGTCGGCCATGCCGCACTCGAGCACCTCCTCTAGTTGCGCGAGCGTATCGACCTCAATTTCGACCTTCACCAAGTGACCGGCCCGGGCGCGCGCGGCGCGCAGCGCAGGAACGATGCCGCCCGCTAACGCCACGTGGTTGTCTTTGATGAGGATCGCGTCGTCGAGCCGCAAGCGGTGGTTGGTGCCGCCGCCGGCGCGCACCGCGTACTTCTGCAAGGCCCGCAGGCCGGGCAGCGTTTTGCGCGTCTCCGAGATGGCGCATGCCGTGCCGGCGACCGCCGCGACGTAGCGCGCGGTCATACTTGCGATGCCGCTCAGGTGCGCGAGCAGATTGAGCACGGTTCGTTCGGCGCCGAGCACCGCGCGCGCCGCTCCGGTGACGAGCGCGAATGTTTCAGCAGCCTCAACGCGATCGCCGTCGTGCTTCGTGCGTTCGAACTGCAGACAGCCGTCGAGCAGACGGAACGCGCAGCGTGCCATGTCGAGCCCGGCAAGCACGCCGGCTTCCCGCGCGACCAGACTCGCAACGACGGTGGCATCGCCGGCGATGGTCGCATCGCTCGTCAGATCGCCGCCGAGCCCCAGATCTTCCAGCAGCGCGGCGCGCACGACCGGCTCGTACGCGATCGCGGGCAACGGTGCGACGCGCGGCGCCGTGCGCGCTGCCACCTTCAGGCCGAGCGGCCGGCCGCCGGCGCCATCTCGCTCAGGGTCAGAAAAGAGCGGTGCTCTTCCTGCGGCTCGCTGGCCGGAAAGTCGCGCCGAATGTGGCTGCCGCGCGTCTCGCGGCGGCGCAGGGCCGCGTGCGCGATCAGCGATGCGACCAAGGCCGCGTCGCGCAGTTCGCGGTCGGGATTCGACGCGAGCGCTTGGAAGGCGGCGCGCGCTTGCTGCAGGCGAGCTTCGTCGCGGTCGACGCCGACGTTATCGTACATCTGCGCCCGAAGGATGCGCCACGCTTCCGGTTGCGGCGCAATCTCCGCATCCGCCGCGGGTGCCTCTTGAGCCGATTGCGTGCGCGCGGGTTGTAATTTGACCTGCACGGCGATCCGCTCCGGGTAGACGACCGACTCGAGCAACGAGTTGCTGGCCAGACGGTTGGCACCGTGCACGCCGCTGGCTGCCACCTCGCCGCACGCGTACAATCCCGCAATGCTCGTGCGCCCGTTCAAATCGACCGCGATGCCGCCCATGTGGTAGTGCGCCGCGGCGACGACCGGGATCGGCTGCGTCCGCGGATCCATGCCAAAGCGCGAGCAGTGCGCGAACACGGTCGGAAAGCGCGTCGGCAGTTCGTCGCCGAGATGACGCGCATCGAGGTAGGCTCGGATGCCTGCTTGGCGCAGCGCGAAGACGCGGCGTGCGACGCGGTCGCGCGGGGCGAGCTCGAGCGCGGGATCGATACCCGCCATGATGCGTGCGCCGGCGCCGTCGATCAAGAGCGCGCCCTCGCCGCGCAACGCCTCGGTCAGCAGCGGCAGCGGGTCGCTCGGAACGTCGAGCGCCGTCGGATGAAACTGAACGAACTCGAGGTCCGCGAGCCGCGCGCCGGCCCGCGCCGCCATCGCGATTCCCGCGCCGCGCGAGGCGCGCGGGTTCGTCGTGTACGCATAGAGGCCGCCGATGCCACCCGTCGCGAGGATGACGGCGCCGCTCGCCAGCGTTTCGCATGCGCCGCCGGCGTGGCGGACGACGATCCCATTCATGCAGCCGTCGCGCACCAGCAGCTCGAGCGCACGCGCGCCCTCGAGCCGTTCGATCGTGCCGCTCGAGCGAACGGCCTCGACGAGCGCGCGCACGAGCTCGGCTCCGGTCGCATCGCCGCCCGCGCGCAAGATGCGCCGCCGCGAATGCGCCGCCTCGCGGCCGAGCGCGTAGGCAGCGCCGGCACCGGCGCCGCGATCGAAGCGCACGCCGAGCGCGGCGATCCGTTCGATCGCCCCAGGCGCGTCGGCGGCAAGGCGCGCCGCAACGCGCGCTTCGACCAGGCCCGCGCCCGCGCGGACCGTATCGGCTGCGTGCAGCGCGGGCGAATCGTCGTCGCCGACGGCGGCAGCGATTCCGCCCTGCGCCCATGCCGACGAGGTCGCTTCGCCGAGCGAACGATACGAAACGAGCGCGACCTGCAGCGGGCGCAACTCGAGCGCCGTCAGCATCCCGGCGAGACCGCCCCCTACGACCACCGCATCGAACGAGCGGCTCATCGCGCGTCGCGACCGATCGCCGTCATGCGCTCGACGGCGCGCCGCGCGCGCCCGGCGATCGCAGGATCGATTTCAATGCGCGGCTCGAGCCGTTCGAGCGCATGTAAGATCTTGGGCAGCGTGATGCGCTTCATGTGCGGGCAGAGGTTGCACGGCTGCATGAACTCGATGTCGGGAAACGCTTCGCCGACGTTGCCGGCCATAGAACACTCGGTGATCATGGCCACGTGCGAGGGCCGGTGCAGCGCGACGTAGTCGAGCATCGCCGTCGTCGAGCCGACGAAATCCGCCTCGGCCAGCACGTCCGGCGGACACTCGGGATGCGCCAGCACGACGAGCCCCCGTTGGCCGGCGCGCAGCGAGCGGATCTCGGCGCCCGTGAAGCGCACGTGCACTTCGCAGTGGCCTTGCCACGTCACGATCTCGACGTTCGTTTGCGACGCAACGTACGCGCCTAAATACTCGTCGGGCAGGAAGATTACTTTGGGCGCGCCGAGAGACTCGACGACTCTGACGGCATTAGCCGACGTGCAGCACACGTCGGACTCGGCCTTGACCGCCGCCGACGTGTTCACGTAGGTAACGACCGGCGCACCGGGGTGCTGCGCGCGCAGCGCGCGCACGTCCTCGGCGCAGATCGAGTCCGCAAGCGAACAGCCCGCCGCCAAATCCGGCAGAATGACGATCTTCGATGGGTTGAGCAGTTTGGCCGTCTCGGCCATGAAGTGCACGCCACACATCACGATGACGTCCGCTTCCGTGGCCGCAGCCTGTTGCGCAAGCGCGAGCGAATCGCCGATCACATCGGCCACACAGCGGTAGATTTCGGCGGTCTGATAGTGATGCGCGAGAACGACCGCATTCCGTTCGCGTTTGAGTTGCTCGATGCGCGCGACGTACGGCGCAAAGAGTTCCCACTCGGCGGGTGTCACGCTGCGCGCGACGCGCGCATACAGATGGCCGGTCGTCGCCGCCACGTCATCGGTATACGGAAGGGTCAAGCGTTCGGGCGCTGCGATCATGGTACTTTTCAGAACGACCCGATACGAACCGGAAGTTTCGATTACCCGCCGGCGGCGAGCGATAAGCAATGAAACAGTCGTTTCAAGAATTAGCGGACCCAGGCGTGGGTGCCGCTTAAAAGCCTTTGACCGCGGGGCGCGGCGCCCGCGCCGGAGCGGCGGCGGGCGGCGCGCTGGTCGAGAAATCCATCGCGCGCACCTGCGCGGCGGCGCGGTACGGGTCGTTCGGCGCATCGCCCGGCGCATCGCCCGGCGCGGCCAGGAGCGCTTCGATCCGCGCGTCGACGTGGCGTTCGAGGTCGCCCAAGACCAAGGCGCGCACGCGGTGCGCGAAGGCGGCGCGGCGCCGGCGCGCGAGCTCGCCGCTTTCCCTTAGATACGAGGCGTGTTTCCCGATCGCTTCCCAAAGGGCCGCGACGCCGCTGCCGTCGATGGCCGCAGTCGCGACCAGCGCAGGAACCCAGCCCGGATAGTCGAGCATTTCGAGCATGCCGCGAATTTCGCGTTGCAGATGCAGCGCCATCGGATGGTCGGCCTTGTTGACGACGAAGATGTCGGCAACCTCGAGAATGCCGGCCTTGAGCAACTGCACCGAGTCGCCGCTGCCGGGCTGAAGTGCGACGATTGTCGTGTCGGCGAGTTCGGCGATTTCGATCTCGGACTGGCCGACGCCGACCGTCTCGATGACGACGACGTTCAGCCCGAACGCATCCATGAAGGCAGCCGCGTCGCCGGTCGCTCCGGCAAGCCCGCCCAGATGCCCGCGGCTGGCCATCGAACGAATGAAGACGTTGGGGTCGGTGAAGTGCTCCGCCAGACGAATGCGGTCGCCCAGAATCGCACCGTGCGAGAACGGCGAGCTCGGGTCGACCGAGATTACGCCGACCGATTTTCCTTCGCTGCGCGCGACGCGAACCAACGCGGAACACAAGGTCGACTTCCCGACCCCGGGCGGACCGGTCAACCCGATCGTCGTCGCGCGGCCCGTGCGTGAAAAGACGGCGTGCATGAGATCGGCGCCCGAACCCGATTCGGCCCGCGAGATGGCACGCGCCAGAGCCCGGGGGACGCCGGCTTCGAACTGGGCGATAATCTGGGAATCGAGCTCCGTCATCGCGCCGCCCTTCGCGCAGCGTTCCGGCCATACTCTTTGCGCACGGCCGGAACGGGCATTTCTCTCTCCCGGGAACCCTGCGCTGCGGTCGCCAATGTCGCACACATGGCTCAGCTCGGATACTACCGTTACGCGACGGTCGCGCGCGACTTGCTTGTTTTTGTATGCGAAGACGACTTATGGTCGACGTCCACGTCCGGCGGCGTGGCGCGGCGCTTGACCGCCTCGGCGGGCGAAATTACGACGCCGCGTCTTTCCCCCGACGGCGAGTCGATCGCCTTCGTCGGGCGCGAAGAAGGACAACCCGAAGTCTACCTGATGCCGGCAGCCGGCGGTGAAGCGCGCCGGCTCACCGCGCTCGGCTCCGAAGTGTGCACGATCTCGGGCTGGTCGCCGGATGGCCGCTCGATCTATTTTACCTCCGACGCAGCCTCGCCGTTCGTGCGAGAGATGCAGGGATTCGCGGTTCGGCAGGACGGCGGGGCGCCCGAGCCGCTGCGTCTGGGCGGGATGCGTTCCCTCTCGGTAGCCGCCGACGGCCGCTTCGTCATCGGCCGCAATAACGACGACCCGGCGCGCTGGAAGCGGTATCGCGGCGGCACGGCCGGTGACCTGTGGGTCGACAAGGACAACACCGGCATCTTCAATCGCCTCATCTCGCTACCCGGGAATCTCGTGTGGCCGATGTGGGTCGGCGAGCGCATCGCCTTTCTGTCCGACCACGAAGGCATCGGCAACATCTATTCGGTGTTGCCCGACGGAAGCGACTTACGCCGGCACACCCACGAGACCGAATACTTCGTCCGCTTCCCGTCGAGCGACGGGAAGCGGATCGCCTACACGGCGGGCGCCCAGTTGTTTCTGCTCGACGTCGCAGCCGACACGGTCGCGCGGATCGAGGCCGAAACGCTCTCGAGCGCACCGCAGACCGTGCGCCGTTTCGTCGAACTGGCCGATAACTTGGAACATTTCGCGCCGAGCCCCGACGGCACGTCGCTCGCGGTCGTCGCGCGCGGCCGTGCGTTTGCGATGCCGCTTTGGGAAGAGGCCGTCGTCGAACACGGCGAGAGCAGCCGCGTGCGCCGCCGCGCGGCCGAATGGCTGCACGACTCCAAACGCTTCGTGTGCGTCAGCGATGAGGGCGGCGTCGAGCATCTCGAGGTTCGCAGCGCTCTGGGCGACGATTCGGCGCTCATCGCAACCGGCGACGACATCGGTCGCGTAACCGAGCTTGCCGCCTCGCCGACCGCCGACATCGTCGCGATTGCGAACCACCGCTACGAGTTGCTCTTGATCGACCTTGAGAGCCGGCGCGTTCGAACCATCGACAAGAGTCCGACCGCGCACATTCGCGACATCGCTTTTTCGCCCGATGGGCGCTGGCTCGCCTACGCCTGCTCCGCGCAGCAAGAAGCAGGCGGCGTGCCGACCGCCGACACCTCGATCATCCGCATCGCGAAGGTGAAATCCGGCGCAGTTGCGGACGCGACCCCGCTGCTGCGCGTCGATTGCTGCCCCGCCTGGGATCCGCAAGGGCAGTATCTATACTTCATCTCGACGCGCGACTTCAATCCGGTGTACGACTCACTGCAGTTCGATCTGAGCTTCCCTTCGTCATCACGCCCGTTCGTCGTAACGCTGCGGGCCGACGTGCCCTCGCCGTTCGTGGCGAAGCCCGCGCCGCTGCACAAAGACCGCCGTGACGACGACGCCGAAGACAAAAAGAACGACAAGCCCGTTCGCGTCGAGATCGATTTCGAAGGCATCACCGGCCGCGTCCTCGGGTTTCCGGTTGAAGAAGGCAATTACGGCGAGATCGTCGCGGCGCGCGGGCGTGTCCTGTTCACGCGCTTTCCCGTCAAAGGCCTCAAACCCGAAGGCAAATCGTGGGAAGATGAAGAGGACGAACCGGGGACGCTGCTTGCATACGACTTCGAACAACAGCGTCTGGTCAACGTCCAAACCGACGTCGGCGACATTCGTCTGGCGAACGACCACCGCACCCTGATCTACACGTCGGGCCATCGGATGCGGGCGATCGACGCGCTGCTCGACCTCCCCGAGTTCCCCGAAGACGAGACGAAGCCGCAGCTCGATCAGCCCGGCCGGCGCAGCGGCTGGCTCGATTTGACGCGCGCGAGCGTTCCGGTCGAACCACGCGACGAGTGGGCGCAGATGTACGAAGAAGCGTGGCGCATGCAAAGCGAGCAGTTCTGGGACGAGAAGATGTCCGGCGTCGACTGGGATCTCGTCCGGGTTCGCTACGCCAAGCTGTTGCCGCTCGTGCGCACGCGCGGCGAGCTTTCCGACCTGTTGTGGGAAATGTTCGGCGAACTCGGTACTTCGCACGCGTATGAGATCGGGGGCGACCACCGTCAACCGCCGCAGTACCGGCGCGGGTTTCTCGGAGCCGATCTCACCTGGGACGGCGACGCGGGCGGTTACCGTATCGTCAAGATCTACCGCGGCGATTCATGGAACCGCGACGTCGACTCACCGCTCGCCGAACCGGGCCTCGACATCCGCGAAGGTGACGTCATCCTCGCGGTGGGAGGGCGCACGGTCACCAAGGCCGTCGAGCCCGGCGAGTTGCTCGTCAACACGGCCGGCCGCGAGGTGCCGCTGCTGATCGCTTCCGGCAAGCGCGATCGCCGGCGCGTGATCGTCAAGGCGCTGCGCAACGAGCGAATGCTCCGCTACCGCGGATGGGTAGAAGCCAATCGCGCGTACGTCCACGCGCAAACGCAAGGCAAAGTCGGCTACCTCCACATCCCCGATATGGGGCCGTGGGGCTTTTCCGAGTTTCATCGCGGCTTCTTGTCTGAATTCAATCGCGAGGCGCTGATCGTCGACGTGCGCTACAACCGCGGCGGACACGTCTCGCCGCTCCTGCTAGAGAAGCTGGCGCGCAAACGCGTCGGCTACGACGTGTCGCGCTACGGTCCGCCGGTTCCGTACCCGCCCGAATCGGTCGCCGGTCCGATCGTCGCGCTCACCAATCAGTTTGCCGGAAGCGACGGCGACATCTTCAGCCACTGCTTCAAGCTCTACAAGCTCGGACCGCTGATCGGCAAGCGCACGTGGGGCGGCGTGATCGGCATCAATCCCTACCATCGCCTGGTCGACGGCACGATCACGACCCAGCCCGAGTTTTCGTTCTGGTTCGTCGACGTCGGCTGGAAGGTCGAGAACTACGGCACGGATCCCGACTACGACGTCGACATCGCGCCGCACGACGCACGCGCCGGGGTCGATCCGCAAATGCAGAAAGCCCTCGACCTCGTCGCTCAGCTGCGCTCGGCGTCAACCAACGGCCGGCCGCACTTCGAGCCTGCGCCCATGCTGACGATTCCCACGACGCTAACCCCGGCCGTCCGCTAGCTCGACGCACGGGAAGGCCCTACGCGTGAGCGGCGCAGGGCCTTGCGCTCTGATGCGCGTTACTCTACTTCGAAGAACACGCTTGCGACTTGGTTGTTGGGGAACGAGTTCGTTAAGAACGACGGGATCACCAGCGTCAAGTCCGCCGTGTCGCCGCTTGGCGAGACCGGCGGCCCCGGCGACTTGTTGAAATCGTCCTGAATGACGATGCCGAGCGAGATGACGCAAAGGCCGTACTTGTGACCCGACGTTATCAGCGATGGCGAGCTGAAGGTCAGCGGGATGTCGCTGCTCGTAAAGGTCGTCGCCTGGCTCACGGGACCGTTGATTTCCAGCGTCGAGTACCAGAATACCGGCGCCGAGCATTGTGAAGACGAAGACGCGCCCGAGATTGGCTTATTGCTCTCGACGAGCGTCAGCGTCACCGTCGGCGTCGTGATCGGCGGGACGTTGGAGGAGCCCGTCGCGTCGCCGTCCGGCGGGAAGGTGATCTTCTCGCCGCTCGAGGTCAGCGTGTAGGTCATCGAGAGCTGGGTGTAGGTCGGCGTCGGGGTCGGCGTCGTGGAAGGCGCACTGGTCGGCGTCGCGGTCATCGACGGAATGGGCGTCGGCGTATGGAACGGCGTCGGCGTCACGATGGGCGTCGGCGTGGCGACGGGGGTCGGCGTGGCGACCGGCGTCGGCGTGGGGACCACGGTCGGCTTCGGTTTCGGACTCGATTCGGGGATCACGATGCCGCCGCCGGTATTGCAGGCAGCCGTCAAAAGCGCAAGACAGGCCACGACGGCACCGAGCAGTCGCTTGTTCAACCGAGCCTCCTTCCGGCGCCGCGCCCGCCGGCTGGTATGGAACACCAAAGACGATCCGGAGAATCGTTTGCGCCCGGATTATTGTCGCAAGTGCGTCACCCCTTTGAGCGCCTGCGACTTAGAGGCGAGCAAACGAGCCTTAGGGCGGGCAAGCGAGCGTTGACGGCCGTGGTGCGTTCCTGCTACCATACGTGAGCCGAAGCAGGGCCGGAAAACCGGTCCTCACCGGATGCCTTCGGGCGATCCGGTCGCACTGTCGGAGGTCGCCGGTAGACCTCGTCGAGGTGGCACGCTTGGGCGTCCGCCTTTTTTGTTCGCCGTCAAGGAGTTTCCAATAGCACGACCGCTACGCATAAACGACCAAATACGGATCCGCCAGGTTCGCGTGATCGACGACGAGGGCACGCAACTGGGCGTCATGCCGACCGAGAACGCACTGGCGCTGGCGCGCCAAAAAGGGCTGGACCTCATCGAGGTCTCCCCGACCGCGGTGCCTCCGGTCTGTCGCATCAGCGACTACGGGCGTTTGAAATACGAGCAGTCGAAAAAGGACAAAGACGCGCGCAAGAAGCAAAGGAATTGGGAACTTAAGGAAGTTAAGCTTCGGCCCAAGATCGAAACCCACGACTACGAAACCAAAGCTCGCATGGCCGAGCGCCTCCTCTTAGATGGCGGCAAAGTCAAGGTAACGATCATGTTTCGAGGCCGTGAGATTACCTACACGAGCTTCGGAAAGCGCTTGCTGGATCGCATGGCCGCCGACATGGCGCCGATCGCGACGGTCGAGCGCGAAGCCAAACTCGAAGGCAAGAACATGTTCATGATTCTTGCGCCGCGGGCGGTACCGGCCGGACCGCCAAAATTTACCCCCCACCCGGTTCCGGAGCGTGCTCCGGAGGCAGCACGCCAAGGAGTCGACACCAGTGCCAAAGATCAGGACGCATCGAGGGACCGCCAAGCGCGTGAAGGTCAGCGCGAACGGGAAGGTCACACACCGACACCAGTTTAGCGGCTGCGGTCACATCCTCAGCAAGAAGCCCCGTAAACGCAAGCGGAAGTTCCGCAAAGACCAACCCGTCTTCATCGGCGATCTGAAGCGCTTCGCGCCGCAGATTCCATACCTGCTGTAGGAGCGCCCCATGGCACGCATTAAACGCGGACTCAACAAGATCAAGCATCGCCGCAAGGTGATGAAGCTCGTCAAAGGTTTTCGGGCGGCGCGGCGGCGCAACTATCGAGTCGCCAACGAAGCGCTGCTGCATTCGCTCGCATACGCCTATCGCGACCGGCGCGTCCGCAAGCGCGACTTCCGTTCGCTTTGGATCGCCCGCATCAACGCGGCCGCGCGGCGCGAAGGACTGTCCTACTCGCGCTTGATCGACGGTCTCAAGAAGAGCGGCGTGATGCTCAATCGAAAGACGCTGGCGGACCTCGCGGTCAGCGACCGGGCGGCGTTCGATTCGCTGCTTGCCGTCGCCAAGGCCCAGCTCGAAGCCCCGTCGTCAGAGCAGGTCGCTTCGTAAGATTCCCACCTTCCTGTCCGAAAGGACAAGTGCATGACCAGGAACCCCGTTCAAGGCAAGCGCGACTATCCGATCGCCATTGGCCTTAGCATCATTCATCTCGGAGCGCTGGGAGCATTGATCCCGGCGCTCTTCTCGTGGCAGGCCGTCGCCGTAGCCGTCGCGCTCTATTGGATCACCGGCTTCGGGATCACGCTCGGCTACCACCGCATCCTGACGCACCGCAGCCTTGCAATGCCGCGCTGGCTCGAATACGTCGTCGCAACCTTAGGGACGCTCGCGCTGCAGGGCGGTCCGGTCGAATGGGTCGCGCAGCACCGCGCTCACCACGCCCACACCGATGCAGAAGGCGACCCGCACGATTCGCACAAGGGTATGCCCTGGGCGCACGTCGAGTGGCTCTTCCGGCGTAACGCCGCGCGCGTCTCGGTTGAGGAGCGGCCCCGCTGGGCACGCGACGTCATCGACCACCCCTACTACCGCTTCCTCGAAAAAACCAACCTTTGGTGGCAGGTTGCCCTGGGGCTCGTGCTCCTTGCAGTCGGCGGATGGTCCTTCGTGGTATGGGGCATCTTCGCGCGGCTGGTCTTCACGTACCACTGCACCTGGCTCGTCAACAGCGCCTCGCACAATGCGGGTTATCAAACGTTCCGCACCGGCGACCGCTCAACCAACAACTGGTGGGTCGCCATCTTCACCTTCGGCGAAGGCTGGCACAATAACCATCACGCCTTCCCGTTCTCGGCACGCCACGGGCTGCGCTGGTTCGAGTTTGACGTGACCTTCGCGATCATCAAAGTCTTGGGCTGGTTCAAACTCGTGCGCAACGTCAAGATCCCAACGCACGAAATGATCGACAAGCTAAAGTTCCCCAAACCCGTATGGCTACCGGAGGGTCGCAGCGGCCTCCCGCAGTCCTGAGGGAAGCTGTCCGGTAACTAGCCCTAAAGAGCGGAGGCGATGGCGCGGCCGACCTCTTCGGTTGTGGCGGAGCCACCGAGGTCGCGCGTGCGCGGGCCGTCGGTGAGAACGGCTTCGATGGCGGCGACGACCGCCGCGCCGACGTCGGGGTGGCCGAGATGGTCGAGCAGCATCGCGCCCGACCAAATCTGGCCGATCGGGTTGGCAATGCCCTGACCGGCGATGTCCGGCGCGGAGCCGTGCACCGGTTCGAACATGGAAGGGAATTCACGTTCCGGATTGAGGTTGGCCGAGGGCGCGATGCCGATCGTGCCCGCGACCGCGGGGCCGAGGTCGGAGAGAATGTCGCCGAACAGATTCGAACCGACGACGACGTCGAACCAATCGGGATGCTGCACGAAGTGCGCCGTGAGGATGTCGATGTGGTAGCGGTCGGTGCGCACCTGCGGGTACTCGCGCGCGATCGCCGCAAAGCGCTCGTCCCAGAAAGGCATCGTGATCGTGATACCGTTCGACTTCGTGGCCGAGGTCAGATGCCGCTTGGGACGGCGGGCGGCGAGTTCAAAGGCATATCGCATGACGCGATCGACACCGCGCCGCGTGAAGATGGCGAGCTGCGTCGCTAGCTCGTCGTCTTCGCCTTGGTTGATGCGTCCGCCGACCTCGCTGTACTCGCCCTCGCTGTTTTCGCGGACGACGCAAAAGTCGATGTCCTCGGCGCGGCGGCCGGCGAGCGGCGTGCGCACGCCCGGCATCAGGCGCACCGGACGAAGGTTTACGTATTGACGAAAATGGCGGCGGATCGGAATCAGCAGCCCCCACAACGAGACGTGATCGGGAACGGTCGGAAATCCGACGGCGCCCAGGAAAATGGCGTCGTGGTTGCGGATGCGGGCCAGACCGTCTTCGGGCATCATGCGGCCGGTGCGAGCGTAGCGCTCGCAACTCCAATCGAAAAGCTCCCACTCGAAGGCAAGCTCGAAGCGCTGCCCGGCCGCTTCCAGCACGCGCATTCCTTCGGGGACGACTTCTTTGCCGATGCCGTCGCCCGGGATCGTCGCAATCCGGTACGTCTTCATGCCGAACGCGCGAGCGCCCAGGCGAGCGCGATCTGCGTCTTGGCATCGCGCAGTTCATCGGCGAGAACGAGGCGCCACGCTTCCTCGACCGGCCACGTCCGAATTTCGAACTGCTCGTCTTCTTCGGGTTCGGCCGCGCCTGCGATCAGGCCGTGCGCTGCGAAGAGGCGAATCCGTTCGTTGCAAAAGCCCGGCGTCGTGTCGATGCTGAAGAGATACTCCAAGCGCTCGGCGCGATAGCCGGTCTCCTCCAGCAGTTCGCGGCGTGCGGTCTCGGCTTCGTCTTCGCCGGGCTCGATGCGACCCGCCGGAACCTCCCAGAGATCGGCCTCGACGGCATGGCGGTACTGCCGCACGAGCACGATCTCGCGCGGCGACGGTTGCGCGACGATTGCGACGCCGCCCGGATGCTCGACGACTTCGACCGTCCTGCGCCGGTCGCCCCGGTACGAGTCGATTTCGTCGACGCGCAAGCTCACGATTCGCCCCCGGTACGGCCACTGCGAAGCGTAGACCGGCATCTTGCGCTGGTTCACCGTGCGTTCTCCCTGTCGTAGCGGGCCAGAAGTTGTGCGGCGCTTTGCCCGGCGCAAAGGCGCGTAGCAAGCGCCTCGAGTTCGCGCGCGATGCGGCGGTGCCGGCCGGGATACCGGCAAAGGACGTCGGCCAGCACTCGATAGTACCAGAGCGTCCCCCATTTGCCGCCGTGAAAGCGCCCGTAGACCCGTTCCCCGACGGCGTCGTCGTCGAGGTCGGTCGCGATCGAGCGAAGGTTGTACAGCTTGTCGGCAGCGGTGACGAGCAGCGTCGATGCGTCGCCTTCCGAAGCGTGCGCTTCGATTCGGGCGACGTGGCTGCGCTTGCGCTCGAGCCACGGAGCTTTCTTGGACGGATCCGCGGTCAGCGAGTCGCTGCAGCGTTCGACGATGCGCGCCACCTCAGCGCCGAAACGCCGCCGGATGTCGTCGAGCCGGTCAGTTCCCCCATGATCTTCAGCCGCATCGTGGAGCAGCGCCGCAATCGATTCGGTTTCGTTGCCGCCGTTCTCGATCACGAGCGCGCAAACGCCGAGCAGGTGACCCACGTACGGAATGGCGGTCGACTTGCGGACGTCGCGCGCATGCAGGCCGGTCGCGTAGCCGAGAGCGTCCTTGAAGCGCTCGCCCAGCGCCGCTTCCGAAGGAAGCCGGTCGAGGCCGGCGGCGTCGGGCATCACATCCTGGTCTTCTCTTTCGGGATCTGCGGAGTCCCGGCGGGGGCGAGGCGCATCAAGAGCTCGAGCACGAAGCCGAACTCAAGCGCGCTTACCGTGGCGCCGTTCGACCAGCGGGCGGGCGCGAGCACGAAACAGATCGCCGCGACGATCGCCGCCACGAAGGCGACGTCACGCGAGGCGCGCACGCGCGCGCCAAGGCCCACGGCGACGAGGTCGCGCCGCAGCGCGGCAAGCACAAGCACCATCAAGACCCCCAGGCAAATCCCCGAGACGAGCGGCGCGCGGGTCAGCTGGACGAGCAGGCTTGCACCGCCGACCAGCACAGCGACGGCGATGACGGCCACCATCGCCACTTCGAAGGCGCGCGCAGCGGTACTCACGCCACCCGAGTGGACCGCGGCGGCGAACTTTCCCTTGCAGCGTCGAAGGTTCGCTCGTGGCTACCGTGCTGGGGGCGCACTCGCCGAAGCTCGCGACCGTTCGGGCGCTGCGGGCCAAGAAGGGCCGCCGCGAACAAAAGCGCTTTGTCGTCGAGGGCCCGACGATGCTGCGCGAGGCGCTCGAAGCCGGATGGGTTCCCGAGGCCCTCTTCGCGACCGAGGCCGCCTACGCTGAGCTCGCCGGCCGCGACGGCCTGCCTGCGGCGCAGGTCTACCTGATCACCGAGCGCAGCCTGGCCCAGCTCTCGGACGTCGAGTCGCCGGCGGGCGTCGTCACCGTATTCGCCCACCGCTTCGATCCGCTCGACCGGCTCTTCGCGGGCAACCAGCCGATCGCTCTACTTGCGGGCGTCGCGGATCCCGGGAACGCCGGCACCCTGCTGCGCTCGGCCGAAGCCTTCGGCCTAGCCGGGGTCATTTTTGGCAATGACGGGGTCGAACCGTACAATCCGAAGGTCGTCCGAGCCTCGATGGGGGCGCTTTTCCGGCTGCGCCTCGCCGTTGCGGGGCCGCTCGAGGTCGAGGCGGCCGCCGCACGGCACGGTTTCGCCCTGGTGGCAACCTCGCGGGCCGGGACCCCGCTGCCCGCCGCGCGCATCCCCCAACGCTCGGTCATTGCGATCGGGAACGAGCGGCGCGGTCTGGGTCCCTGGCTGACGCGCCGGGACCTCGAGGTTGCGATCCCGCAGCGCGGTGCGTCCGACAGCCTCAATGCCGCGGTCGCGGGCAGCATCATCTTCTACGCCGCCATGCAGCACTTAGAAGATGCAGTTTCGCGCGAGCCATAACCCGGAGAAGCCTGATTTGTCAAGACTTGGCGGGCAATATGCGCTGTGCTATACTGCGGGTGTTCTCGGGCGGCTTCGAGGCCGTAACCGTACACAAAGCAAAGAAGGGTGCACGCTGACCGATGCGCACTAGCGACCGCTTCTGGAAACTGTTTACGAGTACAGGATCGATCTACGCATATCTGATGTATCGCCAGGTTTACCAAACAGCAGCAAGCAGTTAAACGACCGTCACACGCGAGAGTTTGAGGAACACCCGGCCGAAATCGGCCGGGCGTTCTGTTTTCGGAGGAACGGCGAAATCGGACGACTGGAGGACGAACTCGAGGCCCTTGGCGCGCGCTTAAGCGCTGCGCTCGACGAAGCGGCCGACGAATCCGCGCTCGAGGCCGCTCGGGTCCGATACCTTGGCCGCAGCGGCGAGATCACGGCGGTCCGGCGCAGTATCGGCGCGCTTGCGCCGAGCGAGCGGCCTTCGGCCGGCAAGGCGATCAATGCGGCCGTCGAGGGTTTCGAACGACAGCTCGCGGTGCAAGCCGAGCGCCTGGCACAGCGCGCCGTGGAAGCGCAACTCGCCGTCGCGATCGATGTAACGTTCCCGGCGCCGCCGCCGCGCGCCGGTTCGCTGCATCCGCTGCGCCGCACCCTCGAGGACGCATGCGGCTATTTCGAACGGCGCGGCTTTGCGGTGCTGCTCGGCCCCGAGATCGAGACGGAATACAACAGTTTCGACGGGCTCAACATTCCGGCCGATCATCCCGCGCGGGAAGGCCTCGATTCCATGTACGTCGGTCCGGGACTGCTGCTGCGCCCGCACACCTCGCCGATGCAGATTCGCGCGATGCGTGCAAACCCGCCGCCGCTCGCAGTTGTGACGCCCGGCAAAGCCTACCGGCGCGACGCGGTCGACGCGCGCCACAGCTACATGTTTCATCAAATCGAAGGTCTGCTCGTCGCCCCCGGCATCCACATGGGTCACCTCAAAGGGATGTTGACCGGAATGTGCCGCGAGCTTTTCGGTGCCAACCAATCGGTGCGCTTTCGCCCGTCGTTCTTTCCCTTCACCGAACCCAGCGCCGAGGTCGATACGACCTGTCCCGGTTGCGCGGGCCGCGGCGTGCGGGACAACGCGCAAACGTGCCGCACCTGCGGCGGTTCGGGTTGGATCGAGCTCGGCGGCTCGGGGATGGTTCATCCGAACGTTTTGCGTGACGCCGGCTACGATCCCGAGCACGTCACCGGCTGGGCTTTCGGCGTCGGCATCGAACGCATTGCGATGGTGCGGCACGATATCGACGACATTCGCGTGTTCTTCGAAAACGATCCCGTCGTGCTCGCTCAGCTTGCGTAGCGGCGGCGCCGGATGAAGCTCCCGATCGCATGGCTGCGCGACTACGTCGATCTCGCGCTTTCGACCGACGAGATCGCGGAGCGCTTGGCGGTGCTCGGCTTTCCCGTTGAGGAAATCGTCAGGCGCCCGAAGCTTTCCGGCGTCAAAATCGGGCGACTCGAGAGCGTCGCGAAGCATCCTAACGCCGACCGTTTGCTGGTATGTCAAGTCGACGTCGGGCCCGGCGAACGCTTGACCATCGCGACCGGCGCGGACAACGTGGCCGAGGGACAAATCGTACCGGTTGCCACGATCGGCGCCGAGCTCGCCGGCCTTTCCATCGGACCGCGCAGCATGCGCGGCATTGCGTCGCAGGGGATGCTCTGCTCGCCCGACGAGCTCGGGCTCGAGCCCGGCTGGTTCGACGATGGCATCCTGCAGCTCGAGCAGGGTCTGCCGGTCGGCGCCGACTTTGTCGAGACGTTCCACTTGAACGATGACGTGCTGGATGTCGAAATCACGTCCAACCGCGTCGATGCGATGTGCGTCCTCGGGATCGCGCGCGAGCTTGCCGCCTCGCTCGGCCTCGTGCTGCGCGAACCGGATTCGTCGATCCCCGCTATCGACGAAGCGCTTTGCGATGCAAGGGTGACGATCGAAAGCCCCGACTGCAAGCGCTTCGTCGCACAACGCTTTTCCGGCGCGCGCGTTGCGACCGCGCCTTTCTGGATGCGCGTGCGGCTCGCCTTGGCGGGCCAGCGGCCGATCGACAACCTCGTCGACATCTCGAACTTCGTCATGCTGGAAACGGCGCAGCCGCTGCACCTGTACGACTTCGAAAAGCTGGCGGGCGGCCATCTGATCGCGCGCGATGCGCGCGAGGGCGAGGTTCTTCGCACCCTCGACGGCGAGGAGCGCATCCTCGACCCTCGCTTCCTCGTGATTGCCGACGAACGCGAGCCGCAGGGCATCGCCGGGCTCAAGGGCGGTGTGGCGAGCGAGGTCTCCTCCCAGACGCGCGAGCTTCTACTCGAGAGCGCGACCTTCACCGGCGCTCGCATCCGCCGCATGAGCGTCGCGCTCGGCTTGCGCACCGAAGCCTCGACGCGGCACGAGAAGGGCTTGCCGCCGGCGCTAGCGGTGGTTGCAGCCGCGCGGGCTGCCAAGCTGCTGCACGAGCAGGGTGCGCGCGCCGGGCCGGCCGTCGCAACCGGCGAGCCGCTTGAATCGCGCGCGCCAATCGGTCTGGGCGAGGCGGACGTGCGCGCGTTGCTCGGCGTCGACGTTTCGGCCGCGGCCATCGAGCGCGCGCTGCAAGGGCTCGGCTTTGAGGTGCGCCGCGCGAACGAGCAAGCCGCGTCCGGTCAGCAAACGAGCCGCTCGTTCGCGGTGACTCCGCCGTATTGGCGCGGTGACGTGCGCATTCGTGAAGACCTCGTCGAAGAGATCGCGCGCATCGTCGGCTACGACACGATCCCGGCCGAACCGCCGCCCGTGTTCCCGCAACACATCGCGAGCACGGCGTACGACGACGAGCGCCGCACGGCGCAAGCGTTGCTGACGCTGGGCTACCGTGAAGCCGTGAACTTTTCGCTGCAGCCGGCGAGCGTTGCCGAGGTGTATGCGTCGGCGGGCATTGCGCCTCGTGCGAGGCCGGTCGAGGTGCGCAACCCGCTTTCCGAAGACCAGCGCTACCTGCGCTTTTCGCTCGTCCCGGCGATGCTCGCGTGGGCGGCTCGTTACGAAAGCGCCGAAGCGTTGCGGCTCTTCGAGATCGGGCACGTGTTCGAACAGGGTTCGGAGCAGCCGTTCGAAACCGCGATGTGCGCCTGGATGCTGGTGCGGCCGCGGCCCGACGAGCCGCCCTTTCGCGACTCGGGCTTTCTCGAATTCAAAGGCGATTCGCTCGCCGTCTTACGCGTCGTCTCCGGCCGCGATGCGCAGGCGTGCAGCGCCACGCACCCGGAGCTGCATCCCGGCAAAACTGCGAGCCTGCTGCTCGACGGCGTTGACGCAGCCACCATCGGCGCGGTCGACCCGCGCCTGATTGCAGCGTACGGCATCCGCAACGCGGTGTACGTGGCGCTCGCGCGCATGAACGACTTGCCGTCCTACCACATGCCGCGCTACACGGCGCCCTCGAAGTATCCGGCGATCGCTCGCGATCTGGCTCTGATCGTCGCACCGGAGATCCCCGCCATGGACGTCGAGCACGCCGTGCGCGCCGGCGCCGAAGGCGTTCTCGCCGCGGTTCGGGTTTTCGACGAGTACCGCGGACCGCAGATCGAGGACGGCAAGAAGAGCGTCGCGGTGCGGGTCGTGCTACAGCGCGCCGACCGCACCCTGACCGACGCCGAGGCCGACACGCACGTCGCCGCCATCTTGGAGAGCCTGCGCGAGCGCGTGGGTGCCGCCATCCGGCGGTGAACGGGATCGCGTGGCCCGACCTCATCATCGGTGCGATCCTGATCTTCGGCGCGCTCAAAGGGTACAAGCGCGGATTCATTGCGGAACTGACGGGAGCCGTTGCGCTCGTCATCGCAATCGTCGCCGCCTTCCAGTATCCCGGCACGTGGGACGAAACGGTGAAGACGACGACGGGCCTGCATCCCGACTCCGCCCACGTCGTCGCGATGGTGCTGTACTCGGCGGCCGCGTACGCTATCGTGCTGGCCGTGGGCGCCCTCCTTTCGCGCATCGCGAAGCTTCCCATCATCGGCTTCGGAAACGCGCTCCTCGGCGCGCTGCTGGGGCTCGCGAAGGCGGCCGCTTTTATGTGGGCGGTCGTGTACGTCGCGCTCTTTTTTCCGCTCTCGCGCGATCTGCGCCACGACCTCCACCAGTCGCGCCTGATCGCACTGCTCGAGGAGCCCAACCCGCCCATCGACGGCGCTCTGCGCAACTCCCTGCCCTGGTTCATGCGGCCCTTCGCCGAGGGCATGTTCGCGCGTCACCGCGTGTAATGGAGCAATCGGCGGCCCCCAGCGGCTTTACGTTCTCGTATCGCTTTCGCGTGCGGTGGGCCGAGGTCGATCGCCAGGGCGTCGTTTTCAACCCCCACTACTTCGCCTACGCCGATCTCGGCTGCACCGAGTATTTTCGCGCCATCGGCTTCCCCTATCCCGAGGGCTTGGAGTCGCTCGGCTGCGACCTCTACGCGGTATCCGCACAGGGAAACTTCCGCGGCTCGGCGCGCTACGATGACGAACTCGAGCTCGCCTACCGGACGGCGCTCCTGGGCCGCACGAGCGTGCGCTTCGAGACGCGTATCGATCGGGGCGATGCGCTGCTCTTCGAGGGCGCGCTCGTCTACGTGTGCGTCGATCTCCGTTCGCGCGCGCCCGCAGCCTTGCCGGCGGAGCTGGTCGAATGCATCTGCGCGTTCGAACGCACGCCGCCCGGCCGAAAGATCGGCTAAAGCCGCCGGATCGTTAGACTTTGCGCTGATGCAGGATGAAGCTGTTGCCTTCGCTGTCCTCGCCGAAGGCCATGAAGCATACGGGCGTTTCCTCGACCGCGCCGTCGGCTTCGAACTTGACGCCGCGCGATTTGTAAAGATCGACCGCCGCCTTTGCGTCATCGACCGCGAACATAACCCCGCCGCCCGGACGCCACGTTCCGTCGTTCATCTTCCAGATACCGAACGTCGCGCCGTCGTCCAGGGTGAACTCGGCGCCTTGTCCTCCGTACTCTTGGCCGACTTTGAGGCCCAGCGTGTCGCGATAGAACGCGATCGCCCGGTCGGGCTCTTTCACGAGGTACGTCGTGATGTCGATGCCTTTGATTGCGGGCTTGTCGGCGACTGCCATGCGAGTTTCCTTTCAGCGAACGAGCAGCGGACGGGCCGCCTTCTTTGACGGTTCGCCCCAAGTTACTGCCGGACCGTCCTAAACGGCTGCGGTTTCCATTCCCAAGAAGGTAGCAAGCGCCGCGCGCAGGCCGGAGCCGATCTGCAGGCGGTGGCCCTGCCCGAGCAGCGTGATCTCTAGCGCTCCGATGCCGCCCAGGACGTCGGTTCGCGAGAGCGCCCCCATCGTTCCCATTCGCAGGATCTTTCCCTTGAGCTCCTGCTGCCCGCCGCCGATCACGACGTTAGCATCCTCGCGCAGCGAACGGCGCAGCGCGTCGGCCTGCAGGCCCTCGGGAACGTTGAGCGCGACGACGGTCGACGAATGCGCGCCCGGCTGCGAAAACACCTCGACACCGAGCGCCTCGGCGGCGGCGCGAATCGCGCGAGCGTAGCGAGCGTGACGCGCCCACACGTTCTCGGCACCCTCGGCATGGTAACGTTCGATTGCAACGTCGATCGCGTACGCAATCGAGACGGGCGGCGTCCATGGCGTTTGCCCGAGCTTCGCAAAATCGCGCGCTTTGCGCAGGTCGAAGTAAAAGCGCGGCGCGCCGGCCTTTTCGATGCGCTCCCAGGCCCGGCTCGAGACCGCGACCAGGGCCAAGCCGGGAGGGACGGCCAATGCCTTCTGCGAGGCGGTGACGACGATGTCGAAGCCCCATTCGTCCATGCGGAAATCGGAAGCACCTAGTCCACTCACGGCATCGACGATCACGGTCGCGGGATGATCCCCGATGGACGCGGCCAGCGGAGCCATCTCGTTCTGAACGCCGGTGGACGTCTCGTTTTGCGTCAAGAGAATGCCCGCGATCTCGCCCGTCGTATCGGCCCGCAAGCGCGCGGCCAGCGCTTGCGGATCGAGCGCGTAGCCGTTGGGCGTGTCGATGGTCTCGACCTCGAGACCCCAGGTTCTGGCGATGTTGGCCAAGCGCTTGCCGAACACGCCGATCGGACACACGAGAACCTTTTGTCCCGCCGTGAAAGCGCTCGTCACTGCCGCCTCGAGCCCGCCCGAGCCCGAGCTTCCCAAGATGAGAACCTCACCTTGCGTGCCGAACAACGGCTGCATGCCGCGCGCGATGCGCGCCAGCAGGGCGGCGAACTCGGGACCGCGGTGATCGATCATCGGACGCGCCATCGCGGCCAGCACGGGGTCCGAAACCATCACCGGCCCGGGGATGAAGAGCAACTGCCTTTGCATATCGCACGCTATGGTATCACAGCCCGTCCAGGTTCGGCACGGACCGAAACCGCTGCCGTGGCGCGAGGTTTTCGATCGACGTGAACCCCGGACGGCGCGTACGGCTGACGTCTCTTTCGCAGGGCGGCGGTTGAGCGAGTAAAGTCGGCTCGGCCGACCTGGCGCAAGTCTTGCGCCGCTTACCCGCCGGCCACGATCCGCGAATCCTCGTGGGCTTCGGCACGCGCGACGATGCCGGCGTCTACCAGATGAGCGACGATCTCGCGCTCGTGCAGACCGTCGACTTCTTCACGCCGATCGTCGACGACCCATATGATTTCGGCCGCATCGCGGCGGCCAACGCCCTCTCCGACATCTACGCAATGGGAGCGACCCCGCTCTGCGCGCTCAACATCGCAGCCTTTCCGATCGAGGAATACGGGGCAGCGCTGCTGACCAGCATTCTCGAGGGCGGGGCGGCGATCGCGCGCGAAGCCGGCGTCGCGCTGCTCGGCGGCCACACGATCAAAGACGACGAACCAAAATACGGCATGGCCGTGACGGGCACGGTGCACCCCAAGCGCATCGTTCGCAACGCCGGCGCGCGGCCGGGCGACGCCGTCTATTTGACCAAGCCGCTCGGCACCGGCATCCTGAGTTCGGCGCTTAAGAAGGGAGCGATCGACGAAGCGCAGATGCACGAGGCCGTGCGCTGGATGACGCAGCTCAACGCCGGTGCGTCGCGCGCGATGCTCGCGGCCGGCGCCCACGCCGCGACCGACGTCACCGGCTTCGGATTGCTTGGCCACGCCGGCGAGGTCGCGCAGGCCGGCGGCGTGCGCATCCGGATCGTTGCATCGCGCATTCCCGTGCTCGATCTCGTGCGCGATATGGTCGCGGTCGGCATCGCGCCGGGCGGTTCGCGCGACAACGCACGCGAACACGAACGCTTCACCGACTTTGCATCCGGTATTTCGCCCGAACAGCGGCTCATTCTCAGCGACGCGCAAACCAGCGGCGGGCTCCTGATCGCAGTCGCACCGGAGCAGGCAGAAACGCTGCGCGCGGGCTTGCTCGCCGAAGGCGCGCTCGCGGCTCGAATCGGCACGATCGAGCGCGGCGAAGGCCTCGTCGTCGAGGGTTAGCTCGGCGGTCTAATACCCCAGGTACGAGCGCCTGATGCCGTCGTCGCGGAGCAACGCTTGGCTTTCGCCGGAGACGACAATTCGGCCGGTCTCCAGAACGTAGGCGTGCGTCGCGGCCTCGAGGGCGACGGTCGTGTTTTGCTCGGCGACGAGAATGCTGACGCCGTCCCGCGCGTTGATTGTTTTCAGCAACGCGAAGATCTCGCGCACGACGATCGGCGCGAGGCCGAGCGACGGCTCGTCGAGCAGCATGAGCTGCGGCTCCATCATGAGGCCGCGCGCGATGGCCAGCATCTGCTGCTCGCCGCCGCTCAGCGTCCCGGCAAGCTGCTTCTTGCGCTCGGCCAGCCATGGAAAATACCCGACGACGCGCTCGTACGAGCCGAGCACGCGCTTGCGGTCCCTGCGCGTGTAGGCGCCTAGCATCAGGTTCTCCCAAACCGTTAACGCACCCATCGTCCCACGCCCTTCGGGAACGTGCGCGATTCCCAAACGAGCCGCGTCTTCAGGGCCGTGCCCGTTGAGCGCGTTACCGCCAAAGCGAACCGTGCCCTTCGTTTTCACGACCCCCGTGATCGCGCGGAGGGTGCTGGTCTTTCCCGCGCCGTTCGCGCCGAGCAGCGCGACGATGGCGCCGCGCTCGACGCCCAGCGCAATGCCGTGCAAGGCTTCGATCTCGCCGTACGACGCATGCAGATCGCTCACTTCGAGCAGCGGCGCTGCCGCCACTATACGGCCCCCAAGTAGGCTTCGATCACGGCCGGATTCCGTTGGACAACGTCCGGCGTGCCGTCGGCGATTTTACGCCCGGAGTCGAGCACGACGACGTGGTCGGAGACGCCCATCACCAGCCGCATGTGGTGCTCGACCATCAGAATCGTCGTCTTGAAGTCGCTGCAAATTCGTTTGAAAGTCGCTCCGAGCGCGGCGACCTCGTCGTGGTTAAGACCGCCGGCCGGTTCGTCGAGCAGGAGCAGCTCCGGGGCGGCCATGAGCGCGCGGGCTAACTCGACCGACTTGCGCGTCCCGAAGGAAAGGCCGTGGGCGGGCCGCGTCGCGACCTCGGCGATACCGAGGTACTCCAGCATCCGCAACGCTTCACGCCGCACCGCCTCCTCCGCTTGCCCCGAGCCGTTGCCGGAGGCGTAGCGCGAGTGGTAACCGACCAGGACGTTTTCGATGACGGACATCCGGTCGAAGAGGGCCAGGTTTTGGAACGTGCGCGTGATGCCGCTGCGCGCGACCTCATAGGGTGCTCGGCGCAGAAGGTTCTCGCCCTTGAAAACGATCTCGCCGGAGGTCGGCTCGTAGAGCCGCGTGATGCAATTGAAACAGGTGGTCTTACCCGCACCGTTGGGGCCGATAAGCCCCACGATGCAACCCTCGGTCACCTCGAACGAAACGTCTTCGAGCGCCGTGAGCCCGCCGAAGCGTACGGTCAGTCCCCGCACGGCAAGCAGGGGAATCGCGGCGCTCATACGTTCGTTTACTTCTACTTCGACTCGGAGGCGATGATCGGACGAGCGTCGATAATCGACCCAAACGGGACGAACCGGCCGTTGTCGTACTTGGCCAGCTGCTCTTGCGTGATCGGGAAGTGGTTGCTGGGTGTCGTCTGCACGACGATGCCCGGCATCACGAATGGATTGTTGGCCTCGTTGAGATGGATCGCCGCGTCCATGAGCTTCTGGCGCGTCAAGTCCCTGCCGGCCTTCTGCAGCGTGTCGACCATCGTATAGGCCGCGCCGCAGCCGTACATGTAGAACAGATTCGATGTATCGACGCCGGGTGCATATTTGGCCATGATCTGCTTGAAGAGCGCTAGGCCGCTATCGTTGGCCCAGCGCGGGTCGAGCGGGTCCTTGAGGTATCCGACCGAGATCACGCCGGCGGTTGCCGTCGCTCCGCCCTTTTCCGTCGCGCCCTTCATGACGACGTCATTCGCCGAGACGTTGTTCAAGTAAATCGTGGGGTGCCACGACTGCTGCGCCGCGATGACCAGCGACTGCAACGCGAACTTCGGCGTCGCGAAGATGAAAAAGGTGTCCGCGCCGCTCGCCTTGAGCTGGCCGATTTGCGAGCTCACGTCGGGATCGGTCGTCTCGTAGGAAACCTCCTTGACGATCAGGCTGCTCTTCGGGCCTAAGCCTTTGTGGAGACCGGCCAAGTAGTCTTTGCCGTAGTCGTCGTTCTGATAGATCACGCCGATCTTGGCATTGGGGGCGACCTTGAGCAAGTTACGCGCGTAGATGATCGCCTCAGACTGGTAGTCCGGTTGCCAACCGATCGTCCACGGGTACTGACTCGAATCGTGCGCCCACGTCGTTGCTCCGGTGGCGACGTAGAGCTGCGGCACCTGGTTTTGGTTGAGATACGGCCGGATCGCGGTGTTCGAAGGGGTCCCGAGCGTGTTGAACATCGCGAAGACGTGATCTTGCTCGACCAGCTGTCTTGCGAGTTGCATCGCTTGCGGCGGGCTATACGCGTCGTCGAGGTCCTTATAGGTGATCTTTCGGCCATTGACGCCGCCCTTGTCGTTGACGTAGGCGAAGTAGGCGGCCGCGCCTTTGCCGATCGTGCAGTATGCGGATGCCGGGCCGCTGCAAGGATGGAGCCCACCCAGCACGACTTCCGTGGCCGTTACGCCGGGCACGCTCTGCGCCACCAGTGGAGACGTCGCACCCGATGTGAGGACGAGTGCGAAGGCTGCGGCGACGCTCCCGATGAGTTGTTTGCTACTGATGAACATACGGTTTGCCTCCTAGGCTATTGTTGCGAATGATGGCGATGGTTGGTTCACTGTTCCACGGCGCGAGTTGGTTCAGTCCGGCGGAGTACCGCATCCCCGGGCGCCGGCGGGCGCCGTTGGACGAGGCGCAGCAACGTGCCTGCGATGCCGCCGGGCATGACGAGCATGACCAGAATCAACGCCACGCCGTAAACGACCGAAGGCGCGGCGTTGTTGATCTTCTGGACCCATAACGGCAAGAATTCGATCATCACGCCGCCGGCGAGCGCGCCCCACATGGTGTCGATGCCGCCCAGCACCGCGCCGATCAGCAGGGTGATCGAAAGCAAAGAGCTGTAGCTGTCCGGGCTGACGTAGGCGGTCGGGATCGCGATCAGCGCACCGGCGATGCCGGCGAAAGCGGCGCTCCAACCGAAGGCGAGCGTCTTGTAAAAGTGCGGGTTGACGCCGAACGAGACGGCGGCGATCTCGTTGTCGCGCAGCGCGCGCAGCGAGCGCCCGACGCGCCCTCCGAGGAAGCGTGCGGTCACAAGGAACAGCACGCCGGCGAAGGCCCAGGTGACATAGTAGAACCACTGCACCGGCGTCAGTACGCCGGCGAGTACTTTCGGCGCGGCTACGGGCGGCAGGACGATGCCCATGACCCCGCCCGTCAGATCGCCGAAGCGCTTGAGGATGGACGGCGTCGCCACCGCAAGCGAAAAGGTCGCCAGCGCCAAATAGACGCCTTCGAGTCGTAACGCGACGAACCCAAGGCCGATTCCCACGATCCCGGAGACGATCGCTGCGATCGGAATCGACAGCCAAAACGAGAGCCCGAAGCGGTGCGCGAGGATTGCGACCACGTAGCCGCCGACGGCCAAGAACGCGCCGTGCCCGAGCGAGATTTGTCCGTTCATCCCGGTCAGGACGATCAGGCCCAGAATGGCGATCGCATACGCTCCGACGTAGGTCAATTCAAACGTGCTGAACGAGGGAACGATGAACGGCAAGAGGGCAATGACGATCGCGACGATTGCGACGGCGAGATTCCGGTCGGCGCGCAGACGCATCAACGGCTAGACGCGCGCGACGCTGACGCGGCCGAAGAGACCGGCAGGCCGGATCAACAGCACGGCGACGATGATCGCGAAGGCAACGGCGAGCCGCAGGTCGGTGCCGACGAATTCCACGTATGTGCCGAGCAGATTCAAGAGCACGCCGAGAATCAGGCCGCCGACGACCGCTCCGAGCGGGCTTTCGACGCCGCCCAGCACGGCGGCGGCAAAGGCGTAGACGACGATCCCCTGCATCATATTCGGGTCGAGGAAAACGACCGGGGCGACCATCATCCCCGAAATCGCGCCGACGACCGCTGAGAGGCCCCAGCCCAGTGCCAGCATCCAGCTCACGCGGATGCCGAGAACTTGGCTCGCCGCAGGATAAAGCGCGGCGGCCCGCATCGCCAAGCCGAGCTTGGTCTTGGCAAAGAACAGCGAAATAACGCCGAGCGAAGCAAGCGAAACGAGGATGATGCCCACATCTTGGCTGCTGAAGGCGACTCCGCCGATGTTGATCGGCGCGGCTGGGAAGGGGCTCGGAAACGACTTGATGACGTAGCCCCAAAAAAGTCCGGCGAGGCCGTTGAATGTGATCAGGAGGCCCAGCGTCACGATGACGATGGTCAGCGGGCCGGCCCGCTCGACCGGTCTGATGACGATCCGTTCGAGCAGCACCGCGCCGACGAACGCGACGGCGATCGTGGCCGTAAAGGCCGCCCACAGCGGAAGGCCTTGTTGCACCAACTGCCAGGCGATAAAGGTGGTGAACATCGCCATCTCACCCTGCGCAAAGTTGATGACGTTCATCGAGCGGTAAATCAGGACGAGTGCAAGCGCCATGCTGGCATAGATGGAGCCAGACGCCAGGCCGCTGACCACCTGTTGAGCAAGCTCTTGCACGCCGATCGACCCTCTTTCCAAGTCTGCCTGGCCGCCGCCGCAGCCCAAAATTTCAGGCTTCTTGAGGAAACCGACAAAGATGTCTCGTGCGGAACGCCCGCCGCGACGAGCCTTCCCATACCTCCGCCAATCGGCGCAGCCGAACCTGCGAGCCGCCGCTTCGGAGAGCCGAAGGCCGTCTGCCTTGGGAAGCAATTCGCGCCGGCGAGGACGCCGGTTTTTCAGCCGTTCGATTGACAGCACGCTCCCTTGCGTTTTAAATTATTGAGAGCTCAACTATCAAACGGGAGCGCGCATGCGGGTCGTTTGCATCGGCGGCGGTCCGGCCGGGCTGTTTTTCTCGGCCCTCTTCAAGCGTGCGCGGCCGCAAGTGTCGGTCGCGCTGTTCGAACGCAACCGGCCCGGCGACACGTTCGGCTGGGGCGTCGTCTTTTCCGACGAAACGCTCGGCAACGTCGCCGTCGCCGATCCGCGCGCCTACGCCGATATCGAGCGCGACTTCGTGCATTGGAACGAGATCGAAGTCCACTATCGCGGCCGAACGCTGCGCGCCGGCGGTCAAGGCTTTGCCGGCATCGCACGAACGCGGCTCTTGCAGATCTTACAGCAGCGCGCGCTCGATGCAGGCGTCGACGTGCACTTTCAAACTGAAGTCGTCGACGAAGCACCCTTCGCGCAAGCGGATGTCGTGGTGCTCGCCGACGGAGCCAAGAGCCGCTTTCGCGCCGATTGGGCGGAACGCTTCGGCACGACCATCGATCTGCGCCGCAATCGCTACATCTGGCTCGGAACGCAGCGGCGCTTCGAGGCGTTTACCTTCGCGTTCGAAGAGACGCCGCACGGCTGGTTTCAGATCCACGCGTACCAGTTTGCGCGCGATCTCGGCACCGTGATCGTCGAGTGTGACGAGCGAACGTTCCTGGCCGCCGGCCTTGCCGCCGCAAACACCGCCGAGTCGGTCGCGTTTTGCGAGCGGCTGTTTGCGCGCTATCTCGATGGGCACCCTCTCATGAGCAACGCGGCGCACCTCGCCTCGCCCTGGCTGCGCTTTCCCCAAATCTCGAGCGAGCGCTGGTCGGTCGAAAACCGCGTGCTGCTGGGCGATGCCGCGCACACCGCCCATTTCTCGGTTGGCTCGGGGACGAAGCTCGCCATGGAAGATGCGATCGCGCTCGCCGCGGCGCTGGCGGACGAGCGGCGGCCCGCCGATGCATTCGCGCGCTACGAGCGCGAGCGGCGCGTCGAGGTGCTGCGCCTCCAAAACGCGGCACGCAACAGTACCGAATGGTTCGAGAACGTCGCCCGCTACGCGACCCTAGCACCCGAGCAGTTTGCCTACAGTTTGCTGACGCGCAGCCAGCGCATTGGTCACGAAAACTTGCGCCTGCGCGATCGCGCCTACGTCGAAAAGGTCGAGTCGTGGCTGGCCGGCAGCAACGGCATCGCCCGCCCGGTGCCGCCGATGTTCACGCCGTTCCGCTTGCGTAGCGTCGAGTTGCGCAACCGGGTCGTCGTTTCGCCGATGGCGATGTACAGTTGCACGAACGGAATCCCCGGCGATTTCTACCTGGTGCACCTCGGCGCCCGAGCCCAGGGCGGCGCGGCACTGGTCTTCACCGAGATGACCGCTCCCTCGGCCGACGGGCGCATCTCGCCGGGCTGCGCCGGCATGTACGCGCCCGAACACGTTGTCGCGTGGGAGCGCATCGTTGCGTTCGTGCACGCGAACAGCGAGGCGAAGATCGGTTTGCAACTCGGCCACGCCGGTGCCAAGGGTTCGACCCAGCGCGGCTGGGAAGAGCCTGACGAGCCGCTGTCCGCCGCGAACTGGCCGCTCGTCGCACCTTCGCCGCTGCCCTATGGTCCCAACAACCAGATACCTCGCGAGATGACCCGCGACGACATGACGCGGATCAAAGCCGACTTCGTTCGGGCGGCCCGCATGGGCGTGGCGTGCGGGTTCGACCTGCTCGAGCTCCACTGCGCGCACGGCTACTTGCTCTCAAGCTTCATTACCCCGCTCGGCAACCAGCGCAGCGACGACTACGGCGGCGCGCTCGAGAACCGGCTGCGCTATCCGCTCGAAGTCTTCGCCGCGGTGCGCGACGCCTGGCCCCAGGCGCTGCCGATGTCGGTGCGTATCTCGGCAACCGACTGGTGCGAGGGCGGCGTAACGCCGGATGAGAGCGTCGAGATCGCGCGCGCCTTTCGCGCGGCGGGAGCCGATTTGATCGACGTCTCGGCCGGCCAGACCTCACGCCGCGCTCGGCCGGTCTACGGGCGGATGTTTCAAACGCCCTTCGCCGATCGCATCCGGAATGAAGTCGGGATCGCAACGATGGCCGTCGGGAACATCTTCGAGCCCGATCACGTCAATGGGATCATCGCCGCGGGCCGCGCCGACCTGTGCGCGCTGGCGCGCCCGCACCTGGCCGATCCGTACTGGACGCTGCACGCCGCCGCGCAGCTCGCTTACGACGGCGTCACCTGGCCCAAACCGTATCTGCCCGGCCGCGATCAGTACCGGCGCAACCTCGAGCGCGCCGCCGCGCTCGCACTCGGATGACGGGCGCGATCGAAGCCGTCGACCTCGAGTCGCGCACGACACTCGACGATCACCTCTCGCTGCGCGTTTGGTTGCGCCTCTTGAGCTGCGCGAACCTGATCGAGGCGCGCACGCGCGTCCGTTTGCGCGACGAGTTCGCCACGACGCTCGGCCGCTTCGACCTCATGGCCCAACTCGAGCGCAGTCCGGCGGGTCTGCAGATGAACGAACTGGGGCGCCGCCTGATGGTCACCGGCGGCAACGTCACGCGGCTGACGGATCAACTCGAGTCGGAGGGTCTGGTCATGCGCGAGCCTGCTCCTAAAGACCGGCGCGCGCTGCGCGTTCGGCTGACCAATCTGGGGCGGCGCACCTTCGGCGCGATGGCGCGGCGGCATGAGGAATGGATCGTCGAAACGTTCGGCGCCTTGACGCGCCGCGAGCGCCTGCTGCTCTACGGCGTGCTCGCCAAATTGAAAGCGAATGCGGCTCGGCCGGAGCGGAGCGCGCGATGAACGGACGCAAGCGAAGCCTTGCCGGCTTTACGTCAGAACATTTCGGCTGGAGCGTGCGCGATCGCGTCGCCACGATCACGCTCGACCGGCCGCAGCGCAAGAATCCGCTCACGTTCGCATCCTACGCCGAACTGCGCGATCTCTTCGGTGACCTGCGCTTTGCCGCCGACGTTCGCGCGGTCGTGATCGCGGGCGCCGGCGGAAACTTCTGTTCGGGCGGCGACGTGCACGAGATCATCGGCCCGCTCACCCGGATGGCGGCCCCCGAGCTGCTGGAGTTCACGCGCATGACGGGCAGCCTCGTCAAGGCGATGCGCGCTTGCCCGCAGCCGGTCGTCGCCGCGCTCGACGGCGTCTGCGCCGGTGCGGGCGCGATGTTGGCCCTCGCTTCGGATTTGCGCGTCGGCACGGCGCGTACGAACGTCGCTTTCTTGTTCGTTCGGGTCGGGCTCGCGGGCGCTGACATGGGTGCGTGCGCGCTCTTGCCGCGCGTCGTCGGGCAGGGGCGGGCGAGCGAACTGCTCTTCACCGGACGCGCGCTTGCCGGCGAGGAGGCGTACGCGTGGGGCTTTCTCAACCGTCTCGTCGCGCCGGGAGACCTGGAGGAAACCGCGGGCGGAATGGCACGCGAGCTGGCTCGTGGTCCCTCGTTCGCGCATGCGATGACCAAAACGATGCTCCAGCAAGCTTGGGCGATGGGGCTCGAGGAAGAGATTGAAGCCGAAGCGCAAGCCCAAGCGCTCTGCATGCAGACGCGTGATTTCCAACGCGCGTATCAAGCCTTCAGCGAAAAGCGCACGCCCGAGTTCGAGGGCGATTGATGGGGCCGAGCGCACTGCATCCGAGCGCCCACGTCGATTCGTTCGCGCGCGATAACCTGCCGCCGCGCGCGCTCTGGCCCGAATTCCGCTTCGACGAAGCGCTGCGCTACCCGGCGCGCTTGAATTGCGCCGTGGCCTTACTCGACGCGATGGTGGCGCGCGGCTTCGGCGAACGCGAGGCGATCGTCACGCCGAAGCGGCGGCTCTCCTACGCGGGGCTGCTCGCCGAAGTCAACCGCATCGCATGGGTTCTGCGCGACGATCTGCATCTGGTCGCGGGCAACCGCGTGCTGATTCGTGGATACAACGATGCGACGACCGCCGCCCTTTGGCTCGCAACGGTCAAAGCCGGTTGCATCGCGGTGACGACCATGCCGATGTTGCGCGCGAAGGAACTGGCCGAAATCATCACCTCGGCTCGAATCAATGCGGCCGTCTGCGACGCACGCTTAGCCGGGGAGTTGGAGTCTGCCGGAGAGCGCTGCGCCGTCCCGTTCGCGCGCGCGCTCTTCGGCACGAGTGAACCGGACGGACTCGAAGCGCGCATGCGCCGCCGGCGCTATGCGTTCGAAGGCGTCGCGACGGCATCGGACGACGTGTGCACGATTGCCTTTACCTCGGGAACGACCGGGAAACCAAAGGGAACGGCGCACTTCCATCGCGACGTTCTGGCGGTTTGCGACACGTTCGCCGCGGCGCACGTGCGGGCCGTGCCGCAGGACCGTTTTTGCGGCACGCCGCCGCTCGCGTTTACCTTTGGTTTGGGGGGCCTGCTGCTCTTTCCGCTGCGCGCCGGCGCATCGACCCTGTTGCTCGAAACGAGCGCGCCCGAGACGCTGCTCGGGGCGATCGACGAGTACCGGGCGACGGTCTGTTTTGCGGCGCCGGTCGCGTACCGCGCGATGGCCGCACTGCGCAATCGCTTCGACCTCGGCAGCCTTCGGACGTGCGTGTCGGCTGGTGAAGCGCTGCCGATCGCGACCCGCAGTGCGTGGCAGGATGCGACCGGCCTGCGCCTCATCGACGGGATCGGATCGACCGAGATGCTGCACGTTTTCATCGCCGCCTCGGGCGACGCGATCCGCCCCGGCGCGACGGGGATGACCGTTCCCGGGTACATCGCCGCGGTGCTCGACGACGAAGGCTGCGAGCTTGGCCCCGGAACGGTCGGGCACTTGGCGGTCAAAGGCCCGACCGGATGCCGCTACTTGGCCGACGACCGGCAGCGAGATTACGTCCGCTTCGGCTGGAACATCACCGGCGACGCTTACCTGCGCGACGAGGAGGGATATTTCTGGTTTCAATCGCGCACCGACGACATGATCGTCTCGGCCGGATACAACATCGCCGGACCCGAAATCGAAAGCGCGCTGCTCGCCCACCCGAGCGTCGCCGAATGCGCCGTCGTGGGAATCCCCGACGCGGAGCGTGGAGCGCTCGTCACCGCGTTCGTCGTCCTGCAGCCCGGCGAGCGCGCGGATGAAACGACGGTGCGCACCCTGCAAGATTTCGTCAAGGCCACGATCGCACCGTACAAGTATCCGCGCCGCGTCCATTTCGTCGGCGCGCTGCCGCGCACCGAGAGCGGCAAGCTGCAGCGCTTCAAGTTGCGCGCGAGCGCGGTTGTCTCCGCGTGAAGAGGCTGCAGCCCGAGGGTTGGCCGCGACCGCGCGGCTACTCGGCCGGCGTCGCCGGGACGGGGACGATCGTCTTCATCAGCGGACAGGTCGGGTGGGATTCCGAGGGCCGCTTCGTCTGCGAGGATCTCGTGGGCCAGACCGCGCAGGCGCTGCGTAACGTCCTAGCCGTTCTTGCCGAAGCGGGCGGCAGCGCGCAGCACGTCGCGCGCCTCACCTGGTACGTCACGGACACGTCTGCATACCTCGCCAGCCAGCGCGCGCTCGGCATCGCGTACCGTCGCGTGATGGGACGCAACTATCCGGCCATGTCGGTCGTCGAGGTCAGCCGCCTAGTCGAAGCCGAGGCGCTCGTCGAAATCGAAGCGACCGCCCTCATTCCCTGATCAGCCTAACGACCGTGCTTCGTTAGAACTTGCCTTCTTCGAAGCGGCAAATTCGGCGGCGACGAGGCCGGCCATCGTGTTGAGGCTGTCGACCAGCAGGTCGCATTCCGTGAAAATCTCTTCGGCGTCGGGGTCGCCGGCGGATGCGTGCGCGCGCTGCGCGGCATCAAAGGCTTGGCGCAGCGCTGGGTACGGCCGCGGCGGAGCCTGCGTACGCAGCGCGTTCGCCGTGCTGCGCAGAACCTTGTCGATGGCTTCCAGCAGAATGCGCAGTGCAGGACGCGCGACGCGCGCGATAGCAGCGTGATGGGCGTTGAGCGTGAGCAAGCCGAAACCCAAGCGGCGCGACGCGGCAAGCACGCCGAGAGCCGTGTCGGCCGATAGGGCGTGCGTCTGCGGCGGCTCGCTCAGCATGCGGTCGACTGAAGCTTCGGCTTCGGTGCGCGCCGTCCACGAAGCCGTTTGCGCTTCGCCGATCGCGCGCTCGTCCGTCTTTGCGGCGTCGATGTATGCAGCAAAGACGACATCGGCATAATGGCGCTGCACGTCCAGAAGTTTGCCGAGTTGTCCCGGTACCCGGTCGGCCTCCCACGCCGGATACAGGAAGACGGCGAGCTCCGCCAAGCCGCCTCCCAGAATCGTGGCGATAACGCGCTGGGCACCGGCGGTATGCGCCGACGTTCCGAGCAGCGAGAAAAGGAAAATGATGTATGCGGTCAGCGCGGCCGCGAAGAAGGCGTAGTTGACGTTCGGTGTAGCGAACGTGAGCGTCGCGAAGAGGATCGCAAGAGCGACGTCGACCGCCGGCGATTTCGGCACGAGCAGTGCAAGGCCGCCTGCGAGCAACGCCCCCAAGACGGTTCCAACGATGCGCGCGATGCCGCGAGCGAACGTCGTCGTGAAGTCCGGTCGCAGCACGATCGCGGCCGTCATCGTCATCCAATAGCCGTGCTGGATGCCGAGCGCTCGATACAGCAGCGTCGCGGTCGCGAGCGTCACTGCGAGCCGAATTCCGTGTTGCGCGTACGGCGAGCGCAGCGAAAGGTTCGCACGCAGCGTGCCGAGCTGGTCTGCGATCCGCGGGAAGGCTCGCTTGCGGCGCAACGGGGAGCCGCCTACGCGCGCAGCGGGCTCCTCACCGGAGGGAAGGGCGACCAGCCGCCATGCCGCGCGCAACTGTCCGAGGATGGCAGCAGCATCCGTCGCTGCGTGCGCCTTGTTCGCGCCCGACGCTCCTTCGAGGGCGCGTGCAGCGTCGTCGGCACGTTTCCAGGCATCGTCCGCAGCGCGGGGCGCCTGCGCCGCGTCGAGGGCGGACGCGAGCGCCGCCAGTAGATCCGCGCACGCTTCAAGCACGTCGTGAACTCGCGCGACACCGGGGTCGTCCGGCCCGCTCTGCTCGGCGGCAACGAGACCGTCGGCGGCCAGTGCCGCAAGCGTCGATCGCATGCGTTCGGCTTCATCGAGCAATGCGGTGAAGACGGCGATGTCGCCGCGTCGAGCAAACGGCTGCGGATCGGAAAGCGTGTCGCGCACCCGCGTGAATTGTTGCGAACCCGGCGACTCGAGGTCCCCTCCGGCGGCGGCGCGGGCGTAGTCGGCGAGGTGCCGGTAAGCCCCCGCGAGTGCGCGCCGCTCGACCGAATAACGCTTGAGCGGCCACACGAGCACGAGCAAGAACGTCTGCAGAAGGCCACCGGCTAGAACGAGCGCCGCCTGCACCACTCCCGCCGACGGCTCGAGCCCCTGGCCACCGAAAACGATGAAAGCCACGACGGATTGCAAGCCCACGATGCTCGCGGCCGGGCCGAGCGACGACAACACGCCGTAGCCATAACCCCACACGGCAATCAAGACGATGGACGCGACGCTCGAATGGCCGGCCAGCACCGCGACGAGCGTCGAGACGCTCATCGCGCAGGCCGTAGCCAGCATCGCTGCGGCGCGCGTGCGATACAAGCCCTGCTGCGACGCGAACCCCGTGCTCAGTGCGCCGATCGCGCCGGCGACGCCCTGCCGGGGGGAGCCGGCCGCGAGCGCCCCGAGCAGTGAAATCGCAACCCCGACCGCGCAGCGCAGCGCAAATCCAGGTTGGAACTGCGACCGGTCGACGCGCAACGCGCCCTGCACGGCGTTGCGCAGGGTCCCCAGATGTAGCGGAGCCAGCGCCGGATGCTTCACGGCGGCGCGGCGCTCCTACACCGCGCCGTCACGCGTGTCTTAGAGGGTCACTAACGCTTACGGGACGAGACGGCCGGACGGTGAGGGCGCTTGCGCTCGCCGTTGGCACGCCGGGTGGCGTGCCCTCGAATCGGGACGACGACGCCTTCGGTGCGGTGCTCGGCGGCGCTGGCAATCGGCGCGCGGAAGCCGAAGCGCTTGCCGAAAGCTTGCTCGAAAACGTCGGCGACGTCTTCGACGGGCTGGAACGTCATCGTGTCGCGCACTTCTTTGGGCACGTCGTCGAGATCGATCTCGTTGCGCTTCGGCAAGACGATCTTACTGATGCCTGCGCGCTTGGCGCCGAGCACTTTCTCTTTGAGGCCGCCGATCGGCAGCACTTGCCCCGTGAGCGTGATCTCGCCCGTCATCGCGAGGTTCGGGTCGACCTTGGTGTTCGTCAGCAAGGACGCGAGCGAGGTCGCGAGCGCGATTCCGGCGGACGGGCCGTCCTTGGGAACGGCGCCGGCCGGCACGTGGATGTGCAGGTCGTGCTTGGCGAAGTAGTCTTCCGGTAAGCCCAGCTCCGACGAACGCGAGCGCACGAACGAGACGGCCGCCGTCGCGGATTCCTTCATGACGTCGCCCAGCTGGCCGGTCAAGACGAGCTTACCGGTACCCGGCATCGTCGAGCTCTCGATGAACATGATGTCGCCGCCGACCGGCGTCCAGGCCAAACCTGTGGCGACGCCCACCGAGGCGGTGCGCTTCTTGACTTCGTTATAGAAGCGCGGCTTCGACAGAAAGTCGACGAGGTTGTCGGGCTTAACGCGCGCCTTATAGTTCGGCTCCTCGGCGATCCGGCGCGCCACCTTGCGAAAGACCGAGCCGATCTCGCGCTCGAGGTTGCGGACGCCGGCTTCGCGCGTGTAGTCGTTGATGATAGCGCGGATGGCAGCATCGCCGATCTGCACTTGCGAGTCGCGCAGACCGTTGGCCTCGCGCTGCTTCTTGACGAGGTAGCGCTTGGCAATCTGCAGCTTCTCGAACTCGGTGTATCCCGAGAGCTGGATGATTTCCATCCGGTCGCGCAGCGGCGGGCTGATCGTCTCGAGCTGGTTGGCCGTGCACACGAAGAGCACTTGCGAGAGGTCGAAGGGCAGATCCAAGTAGTGGTCGCGGAAGGTGTGGTTCTGCGAGGGGTCGAGCACCTCGAGCAACGCCGACTGCGGATCGCCCCGGAAATCCGAACCGACCTTGTCGATCTCGTCGATCATCATGACGGGATTGCGCGTCCCCGCGTCGCGTAGCGCGCGCACGATCGTCCCCGGCATGGAACCGATGTAGGTGCGCCGGTGGCCGCGGATTTCAGCTTCGTCGCGCACGCCGCCCACCGAAAGGCGCACGAACTTGCGGCCCATCGCCTTGGCGATCGACTGTCCGAGCGACGTCTTTCCGACGCCGGGCGGACCCACGAAGCAGAGGATGGGACCGGTCAGCCGCTTCTTGAGCTTGCCGACGGCGAGGTACTCGATGATACGGTCCTTGACCTTATCGAGATCGTAGTGATCCGCGTCGAGAATCTCGCGAGCCTTGGCGATGTCGATCGCGTCGGCCGTTTCTTTGCTCCAGGGCAACTGCACGAGCCAATCGAGGTAGGTCCGAATCACCGAATACTCGGGCGAGGCCGTCGGAACTTTCGTCAAACGGTCCAGCTCCCGGTCGGCCGCCTTCTTGGCGTCCTCGGGCATCTGCGCTTCGTCGATCTTCTTGCGCAGCTCGGCCGCTTCGGCTTGCTGCGGATCGGTCTCGCCGAGCTCTTCCTGAATGGCCCGCAACTGCTGGCGCAAGTAGAACTCGCGCTGATTCTTCTCCATCTCGCGCTGAATGTCGGACTGAATCTTGTGGCCCAGTTCGACGACCTCGAGCTCCTTGGTCAGGAGCATCGTCAGCTTGCGCATCCGCTTCTCGGTGTTGCGCTCCTCGAGGAGCCCTTGGCGATCCGCGGTGTCGAGCCGCATCGACGACGCGATGAAGTATGTCAGGAGGTTGGAGTCGGTGATATTGTTGACTTCCATCTCCATCTCGCGCGGCGCTTGCGGCAGGAAGCCGATGAGCTTGGAGAAGAGGCCAGCCAGGTTGCGGTGCATCGCGACCAGCTCTTCGGAATCGCGCGTCAGGTCGGGAAGCTCGGTAACGGTCGCGGCCATGTACGGCTCGACTTGCGTGAACGTGTCGATTTTGAAGACCGCATTGCCGCCGACGATGCAGCGAATCGTCCCGTCGGGGACTTTGATCATGCGCTGAATCGAGCCGATCGTTCCGACACGCCGAACGTCGTCGGGGCCGGGATCGTCTGTGTCTTTGTCTTTGAGGGCGACGAGGCCAATCTGGCGGCCGTCGCGCAAGGCTTCCTCGACGAGCGCGATTCCCGGCTTCTTCACGACAGCAAGTGGGATCACGGTGTTGGGAAACAACACTGCGTCTTGCAGCGGCAGGATGCCGAGCACGTCGGTCTTTTTTTCAGGGGTCGTGCGCTGGGGAGCCATTTAGACGGGAATCCTTTTTACGGTCATTCGTATTTCGGTGCGGCGGGTCGGTCGGTACGATTCCTTCGAAACGGGCAAGCGAATCGTCAGGATGCCGTCCCGGTAGAGCGCGGTCGCGCCGCTGTCGGCGACGGGGGTGGGCAGGTGGATCTTCTTAACGAAATCGCCGTACTCGATCTCCTTCATGAGGAGCGAGCCGCGGCCGCCGCGCTCGCGCTCGTTGCGCACCCCGACGATGAAGAGGTAGCGCTCTTCGAGCAGCACGCGCAACTCGCTCGGCTCGGCGCCGGCAATTTCGACCTTGACGACGAGCGCCGCGTCGTCGTCACTCAAATACACGTCGCAGTTCGGCTCGAACCGTCCGGGCCGCACCCGCCGCGCCAGTTCGGCGAACATCGCGTCGAACTCGCCGCAAACATCGTCTCTCATTTAGCACTCACTAGGACACTCTGCTAGGACCCGGGGTTGCCGGTCAAGGGCCTCTTTTCATCCCATACCCCGGCCGAGACCCCCTCGGTCGACCGCTCGGCCTCCCGGGAGGCGAAGCGGCCTATTGCTGCTGGGTGCCGGTCAACAAGTCCATCGCCACGTTGACGCTCATCTCGCTCGCGCCGCCGCCTCGATAGATCCCGCGCACCGGGCTGACGTCGCCGTAATCCCGGCCCACCGCCACGCGCACGAACGAGTCGTCGATCAAGCGGTCGTTCGTCGGGTCGAAGCCCACCCAACCATACGGCGGGAGGTACGCCTCGCACCAGGCGTGAGAGGCCTCGGCGCCGAGAACCGTCGAGTCGCCACCAAAGATGTACCCGCTGACATAGCGCGCCGGAATGCCGGCCCCGCGCAGCGCCGCGATCATGATGTGGGCGAAATCCTGGCAGACGCCGGCCCGCGCTGCCAATGCCCCGGCGACGGCCGTTCGCACGTTGGTCGCCGTGCGGTCGTAGGCGAACCCGCGGTGAATGGCGGCGGCCAGGTCCAGACACCAAGCGCCGATCCTTTCCCCCGGCGGCTCCAGCTCGGCCACGAAGTCGTCGAGCTCGGGACCCGCCCGAACGTATGCGCTGTCGTGCAAGAAGTCGTAGAAGCGCGGGACTTTCCGGTCGGTCTCGAGCAGCGCGCGGGTCGCGGCGGCGGGCCGGGTGGGTTCGGAGGAAGGCAGCGTGACGACGTGCGAGCGGGTCGTGATCGAAAGCGCGTCGTGCGCCGGTAAGATGGCAAAATGCTGGACGTCGTTGCCGAAGCGATCGACGTACGAAAGCGGCGAGCTCTCGGGCTGCACGCGCAGCTCGTACTTGCTGCAGAACTGGCTTTGGTCGCTGCGCGGCTGAAGGTGCACGACCGTGTAGCTTTCGTGCACGCTCTTGGGATAGACGTACGAGGTCTCGTGCGCGATCGTATATTCCACGTTACGTGACGAGCGCGGCCACCGGGTGGCGCGGGAAGTAGGCGTCTTCAACCTCGTGCGAGAGGTTTTCGAATTCCCCGACGACGCCGGCCGAAAACACGGCGATGCCGCCGGCGAGCACTTCGTCGATCGAGGTGAAATCGAAGAGGGAGCGCAGCCGTCCCAGGCGCCGCTCGGCGGCGTTGGTGTACGAGCCCTCGCCGGTCCGCGAGAGCCGGTGCATGGCAGCGTCGACCGCCCGCGTGCAGAAGCGCAGCGCACGCGGAAAATCGGCCGACAGGATGATGAATTCGAGCGCATCGCGCGGCTCGGGCACGTGCCGCGAGGCCTGCGCGAATGGGACGTCGGCGCAGCACATCTCGAGCAGGCGCTGCGACTCGCGCCACGGTTCGTGTTCGACGTCGAGCGCGACCAAGAAACGCGATGTCATGTAGGCCCGTTCGAGGAAACGGCCCACTTGCAGGAAGCCCCACCCGTCGCCGTGGGTCAGCGTCGCGTCGGTCACGCCGCTGAACGCAAGCGCAGAGTCGCGCACGTAGTGCAAGAATTTGGAGGGCCCTTCGCGCATCACGCCGCGCAGCGTGACGCCCTCGACGTAAAGGTACAGGACGTTGATCAGCTGCCAGACTTCGGTCGTCAGCTCGGCCCGCATGCCCAGACCGTTGCTGCGCGCGATGCGCACCGACGAAACGATCGAGCACGGGTTGTCGGGGTCGAGCGCGCAGTGGGCGATGGCTTCGGCGGCAGCCTTGGACCCCGGGCCGCTCGAGATCGCCGGCTCGTCGAGGAAGCCGACGGAATGCATGACCGATCGCCACAGACGCTCGGCGTCGCGTTGCGCGTAGAGGTCCATGGCGCGCGTGTAATTGACGTCGAGCACGCGGGCGATCGTCTCGGCGCGCTCGACGTTGCGTCCGAGCCAATAGAGCGATTCGGCGACCCGGCTGAGCATCAGACGCCAAGCACCCAGGTATCTTTGCATCCGCCGCCCTGCGAGGAGTTGACGACCAGCGACCCTTCCTTCAAGGCGACGCGCGTCAGGGCCGCGGGCGGCACGTCCACGTCGCGTCCGTAGAGCGCGAACGGCCGCAGGTCGACGCGCCGCGACGCGAGCGTCCCGTTGATTAGGGTCGGCGACGAGGACAGCTCGATCATCGGCTGCGCTATGAAGTCGCGCGGGTTTGCCTCGATCAGATCGGCGAACTCGGCGCGCTCCGCGGCGCCGGCAAAGGGGCCCATCAGCATGCCGTAGCCGCCCGAAGCGTTGGCATTCTTGACCACCAGCTTGTCGAGGTTGGCAAGGACGTGGCGGCGCTCGAGGTCGTTCGTGCAGTCGAAGGTCGGCACGTTGGACAGCACCGGCTCTTCGCCGAGATAGAACCGAATCATATCGGGGACGTGGCGGTAGATCGCTTTGTCGTCGGCCACGCCGCTTCCGATCGCGTTGGCAAGCGAAACGTTGCCGGCGCGGTAGGCATTCATCAAACCCGTGACCCCGAGTCCGGAGTTCGGCGCAAAATAGAGCGGATCGAGAAAGTCGTCATCGATGCGGCGGTAGATGACGTCGACGCGCGCGAGGCCCCGCGTCGTGCGCAGATAGACGACGTTGTCGACCACCAGCAGGTCGCGCCCCTCGACGAGCTCGGCCCCCATGCGCCGCGCGAGCAGGGCGTGCTCGAAGTAGGCCGAGTTGTAGATGCCCGGCGTCAGGACGACGACGTTCGGCTGCATGATTCCCCGCGGCGCGGCGAAATGCAACACGTCGAGCAAGCGGCTCGGATAGTCGTCGACCGGGCTGACCGCATAGCCGCGGAACAGGTCGGCGAAGCCGCGCTTGAGCACGTCGCGGTTCTCCAGCACGTACGAGATGCCCGACGGCGTGCGGCAATTGTCCTCGAGCACCAAGAACTCGCCGCTCGCGTCGCGGATCAGGTCGATGCCCGAGACGTGAATGTAGACGTCGCGCTGCACGTCGACGTCGATCATCTCGCGGCAATAGTTCTTCGATGAATACACCAGCTCCCGGGATATCGGCCCGTCGCGCAGGATCCGCTCGGCATGGTAGACGTCGTAAACGAACGCGTTGAGCGCGCGCACGCGCTGCTGGACGCCGCGCTCGATGTGAGCCCATTCGGCACCGGTCAGGATGCGCGGGATCACGTCGAATGGGAAGATGCGCTCGGTGCCGCTCGACTCCGCATAGACCGTGAAGGTCACGCCGCGCTGCAGCAGCGTCGTGTTGATCGATCCGACGCGACCCAGGATCTCGCCGAGCGCGAACTCGCTGAGGGTCGCCGAAAGGGCCGCATAGTGGGCGCGCGGCAGTCCGGCGGCATCGTAGAGCTCGTCGTAGTGCGAGGAAACGCTTGGGCGCGGCTGCAGTTCCAACATGCCGTGCGCACTTCGCCCTTTTGGCACGCTCTTTCGTTAGCCAGGTGGCCAAAGCGACACCTCGTTTCCGAAGCATTCCTGGCGCCCGGCACCGAAAAGGCCCGGCCAATGCGCGTTCCGGCTTGGCTGCGCCCGCGGCGTCTCGATGCGGCTGCGCTCGGATTGGCCGCGCTCTTCGGCTTGGCCGACCTCGCCTACCCCTACAACGGCGACCAGGCGCTGTTCGCGCTCGGAGCGCAGAAGATGTTCCACGGGGCAGCCCTCTACCGCGATTTCTGGGATCTCAAGCAGCCGGCAATCTACCTGTTTTACCTGAGCGGCGGAGCGCTCTTCGGCTTCGGTGAGATCGGGCTGCACCTCTTCGAGCTCGGCTACTGGCTGCTCTTCGGCGCGCTCCTTGCGGTCGCGCTGCGCGGCGCGTTCCGCGACGTGCGCTTGGCAAGCGCCGTGCCATTCTTGGTCGTGGCCGGCTACTACGCCGGCAACGGACCGCCGCAGCTCACCCAAGTCGAGGCGCTCGCCGGCTTCCCACTGTTCGTTTTCACCGCGGCCGCGGTGGCCATTAGACGGGGGCGCGAACCGCGCCGTACTCTTTACGCGGTGGCGGGCTTGGCGGCCGGCGTGACGCTGCTCTGGAAGCTGCTCTTCATCGGCATCATCGCGGCTATCGTGCTGGCGCTGGCCTTTCACGCCAAGGCGCGCGCGACGCAAAGGCCGCCGCACGACGCCGCCGCGTGCGCCGCGGCCGCGCTCGCCGGGTTCACCGCGCCGTTGCTTGCGTTCGCCGCCTATACGCTGGCCAACCATGAGGGGGCGCTCGTACTGGAGACGTTTTTCGTGATCCCGGCCAAAATCGCAGCGACGATTCCGGCCGGATCGCCCGAGCGGCTGCTGTGGTCGGCGCGCTGGTTCGAACACATGTATTTGGCGCTCATCGTCCTCGGAGCACTCGGCTTGGCGCGCTCGCCAGGCGACCGCGGCGGCGCCTGGCGAACGGCTCTGGGCGCATGGATCGCCGGCGCGGCGTTCGTGATTGCCGCTCAGCGCCAGTCGTGGTGGGACTACCACTTCGATCTGTTTCTGGTTCCGCTCGGGATTCTGGGCGCTTTCGGAATCGACGCGCTGCTGCAGGGCGTCACCGTACCAGCCCGCCCGAGCCGTCTAGCCGCCGGCCTCCTGATCGCGCTCGCCGTCCTGTTCCTGGCCGCTCGGCCCCTGGCGAGCGCCGGTCGCAACCTCGGTCTCTTGGAGCGAAACGGCTTTGCACGCGAGCCGGCCCAGCGGCTGCGCTACCAGTATGCCGCAAGCGAACAGTCGGCCGAAGGCATCGATGCCGCCGCCTATCTCAATGCTCCCGGTCGAATGGCGGGCGAAATCTACGTGGCCGGCGATCCGACGGTCTACATTTACAGCGGTCGCCAGCAGGCCGTCGCGCTCAACGGCTGGAGCCTCGAGTTTTTCGTCGGCGACCAGTGGCACGAGCTGTACCGGGAGCTGGCTGCAGCCGCGCCGCCGTACGTCTTCGTGGGTGAGGTCTATCGCACGCTTCTTCCGGAAAAGTCGCCCGAGATTGCGCGCTTGCTCGCGACGCGTTATCGCATCGGCTGGCGCGAGCACCTCGGAGCGTGGTACGCCGCCGTTCACCCAGCGCTAGCCACACAGCCGCGCCGGGTCGCGATCAGCGTGCGACCGGCGAGCTGACGCGATAGAGCGTACCGGCATGATCGTACCGGACATCTTCGCCAAGCGCGCGGGCCGCGTGCCGTTCGGCCCCTCGGATGACGCGCCGTTCCTCGGCATCGTCGTAGCGTGCGTCGAGCGTCGCGCTGCCTCGGTTTCGTAGCCGGTAAGCGGCGGTTGCATGGTCGAGCTCGTGCCCGAGCCCAAGGGCCGGCGACTGCCGGCCGCCTTCGCTCGTGGCCAGGGCACTGTGCGGATCCCAATGGACGGTCCGCGTGTTCGGATCGTATGAATCGTCGCCGTGCGAATTGATGCGAACGTGAACCGGACGCGAAGCGTGCTCGGCTTTGTCGATGACGCCGCGCATCACCGAGTCGCCGCTGAGGTAGGAAGTCGCTTGAGCGAAAACCCCGGCGGATCGGGCCGGTACGTCGAGGGTTCCAAAGCGAACCAGGTTCCCGCGAAAGTGGTGCCAGGAAACGAGCGAAGCGCTCGCGCCCTTCGGCGCGGACACGGCCAGCATCCCAAACCTCCCGTGATGAGTTCGTCTGAGTCCTCATCGCGACGAAGGTTCGGATCGTCAAGGTGTGCGGTTACCCACATGTTGCTCACTGGGTGTGGGCAACATTTTGCCACGGCGCGTGGCAAAGCCGCGCTGCGGCGCTAGCGGGATGCTCCCAGCTCTTCCAGAGCGCCATCGAGCGAGGTAAAGGCTTCTTCAAGTTCTTGCCCGGTCACGACCAAGGGCGGCGCGATGCAAACCACGTTGAAGCGGCCGAAAACGTAGACCCCACGCCGTCGCAGGCTGCGCAAGAAGCCGCCCATGACCTCGGCTCCGTCGCCCCGCGAGAAACCGAGGGGCGCGCGCGAGGCGCGGTCCTCGACGAGCTCAACGCCAAAGAACGCGCCGATGCCGCGCACCTCGCCGATGGATGCATGGCGCGACGCGAGCCTCTGGAGGCCCGTCCGCAGGTGGGTTTCCATCGAGCGGGCCCGCTCGAAAAGCCCCTCTTCGCGATAAGCCTCAAGTGCCGCGACGCCGGCCGCGGCGGCCAGCGGGTGTCCGGAATAGGTGTGGCCTTGATCGAATGGCCGCCGGTCAAAGTAGCTCGCGAGCGATTCGCGGACGAGCGCCCCGCCCATCGGCACGTAAGCCGAGGTGACCCCTTTGGCGAAGGTGATGAGGTCCGGCACAACCCCGAAGCGCTCTCCCGCGAACGCGGCGCCCGTGCGCCCGAAGCCCGTCATCACCTCGTCGAAGATCAGCAGGATGCCGAAGCGGTCGCAGTGCGCCCGCACCCCGGCTAGGTAACCTTCGGGATACACGATGACCCCGTTCGAACCGACGATCGGCTCGAGCACGAGCGCCGCGATGTTCCGCGGATTCTCGGCGGAGATGACCTCTTCGAGGTGGGCCAGCGCCCGAGCCGACTCGCCCGCTGCGTCGAGGGACCCGAACGGGCTACGGTACGGGTACGGCGCGAAAAAGTGAACGACGCCGGGAACGCCAGGTTCGTTCGCCCAGCGCCGCATCTCGCCGGTGAGGGTCGCCGCACCGAGCGTCGAGCCGTGGAACGAACGGTAGGCGGCTAGCACCTTGAAGCGGCCGGTGACGGCACGCGCGAGCTTGACCGCGTCCTCATTCGCCTCGGCGCCGCCCGCCGTGAACAGGGCGCGCGCGCCTTCCGGCCACGGCCCGAGCGCTGCCAGACGCTCGCCGAGCTCGGCGCGCACGTCGCTGAAGAGCCCCGGAGCAACGTAGCAAATGCGCTGCGCTTGGTTCGCAATCGCCGCGACCATGCGCGGATGGGCGTGCCCGAGGTTAGCCGCGACCAGACCTGACGACAGATCGAGGTAGCCTTGGCCGTCGGCATCGTAGATGCGAGAACCCTCGCCTCGGACGATGACCGGCACATCGTGCGCGGCTTGCCCCGCACTCCACGGCGTCAGCACGTAACGCCGGTGCTTGGTTTTCCAGTCGACGGTCGTCGTATGAAGCATGCTCCATCCCTTGGTCGCCGAGCGCGGCCCGGCGCGTTGCAGGTGCGGGCCGAGGCCTTCGCTGCCCGCGAGCAAGCTTCTTTGCAAGCCGAAAAGCCGAAGGGCTCGCATCGCTGCGAGCCCCTTTGCTTCGAAGTCATTCGAACGCGTACGTTGCGTTCGAACTACATCATGTCGTAGCCGCCGCCACCCATGCCGTTCATGCCGCCGCCCGAATGCCCGTCTTTCTTGGGCTCCGGTTTGTCGGCGATGAGCGTTTCGGTGGTGAGGATCAACGAACCGATCGATGCGGCGTTTTGCAGTGCCGAACGCGTGACCTTGAACGGCTCGACGATGCCCGCAGCGAGCATGTTGACGAGCTTGCCGGTCATCGCATCGAAGCCTTCGCCCGGCTGGGCGGACTTGACGCGCTGCACTTCGACCGATCCCTCGTATCCCGCGTTCTCGGCGATCTGACGGAGCGGTTCCTCGAGCGCGCGCCGGATGATGTCCCACCCGATACGCTCGTCGTGTTGCCCGTGCTCCTTGAGGCTATGCTCTTGTTTCTCGAGTTCCTTGAGAGCGTGCACGAGCGAGCTGCCGCCGCCGGGGATCATGCCCTCTTGAACGGCCGCGCGGGTCGCCGAGAGTGCATCCTCGATGCGGTGCTTCTTCTCTTTGAGTTCGGTCTCAGTGGCCGCGCCGACTTGAATGACCGCGACGCCGCCGGAGAGCTTTGCGAGGCGCTCCTGCAACTTCTCGCGATCGAAATCGCTGTCGGTCTCCTCGATCTGCCGCTTGATCATCTCGATGCGGCCCTTGATCGCTTCCGGCTTGCCTTTGCCGTCGACGATCGTCGTCTCTTCCTTGGTGACCTTAACGGTCTTGGCCTGACCCAGCAGTTCGGGCGTAACCTTGTCGAGCTTCAGACCGAGCTCTTCGCTGATGACGGTCGCGCCCGTGAGGGTCGCAATGTCCTTGAGCATCTCTTTGCGGCGGTCGCCGAAGCCCGGCGCCTTGACCGCAACGGTCGTGAACGTGCCGCGCAGTTTGTTGACCACCAGCGTCGCGAGCGCTTCGCCCTCGACGTCTTCAGCGATCAGCAGCAGCGGCTTCTGCATCTGCACGATTTTCTCGAGCAGCGGCAGGATGTCGGCAATCGCCGAGATCTTACGCTCGGTGACCAGGATGTAGGGATCGGTGAGCGTGGCTTCCATGCGCTCGGAATCGGTCACCATGTACGGCGAGATGTAGCCCTTGTCGAACTGCATGCCGTCTTTGGTCTCGACCTCGGTCTTGGTCGTCTTGGATTCCTCGACGGTGATGACCCCGTCTTTGCCGACGGCTTGCATCGCCTGCGAAATCAGGTCGCCGATGCCGGCGTCGTTGGCCGAAATCGAGGCAACCTGGGCGATCCGCTCGGGAGTGTCGACTTTCTCGACCATCTTTTCCATCTCGCGGACCGTCAATTCGACGGCCTGCTCGATGCCGCGCTTGATCAAAAGCGGGTTCGAGCCCGCCGTAACGTTGCGCAGCCCTTCGCGAATGATCGCTTGTGCAAGCACGGTGGCGGTCGTCGTGCCGTCGCCCGCGATATCGTTGGTCTTGGACGCTACTTCTTTGACGAGTTGCGCGCCCATGTTCTCGAAATTGTTGGAAAGCTCGATCTCTTTGGCGATGGTGACGCCGTCGTTGGTGATCGTGGGCGATCCGAACTTCTTGTCGAGAACGACGTTGCGGCCTTTCGGCCCGAGGGTGACTCTCACGGCGTCGGCAAGGATGTTCGCGCCGCGCTCGAGGGCGCGACGCGCGACCTCATCAAAAACGAGTTCTTTAGCTGCCATGTCTTACCTAACTCCTGCGGGGACGCGCTCGTCGGTAAAGACCGCCAAAACGTCCTTCTCTGAAATGATCAAGTACTCGGTGCCTTCGAGTTTAATCTCGCTACCCGAGTACTTGGAATAAATGATACGGTCGCCGACTTTCACGTCCATCGGATGCTTGTTGCCGTTGTCGAGCGTGCGGCCGGAACCGACTGCCAAGACTTTCCCCTCTTGGGGTTTTTCCTTGGCGGTATCCGGCAGAAAAACTCCGCCGGCACTCTTGTCCGCCTGTTCGACGTGTTCGACGACCAGACGATCGCCCAAGGGCCTCAAATTCACGAAATGACCTCCACGGTGTGTAACAATGTGCGTTGGCACTCCTGGCAGCTCTCTGCCAGCAACGAAAATATTAGCAGACTCGACCTGAGAGTGCAAGGGCTAAAGCCGGGCTACGGCGCCTAGGGGATCAGTCGGCGGCGGCTTGGGCTTGGCGCTCCCGGAAGCGCTTGACCTTGTTGCGGTTTCCGCAGGTCTCGGCGCTGCACCAACGGGAGCAGCCGTTTTTCGAGTGGTCGTAATACGCCCACAAACAGCCTTCGTCGGCACACGCCTTGAGGCGCGACCACGAACCGTCGAGCTGGCCGTCGTGAACGGCGGCAAGGATCGAGCCGAGGGCGCCGTCGATGCCATCGGCCGCCGCGATCAGCTCGCTCCGGCCGGACTTGTCGAAGGTCAGTCCCAGGCGAGCCCGGCGGGCCGTCTCCTGCAGCACCGCATCGTCGGACGCGAGCAAGAGCCCGTTGTTGCGGGCCGCTAACCCCCGGATCGCCTCGCGGACGGCTGCTGCCGAGCGGACGTCCTCCGCTCCGAGCCGCACCCTGCGGTCGATGAGGCGGTACTCGCGCAGCCAAGCCTGCAGCCCCTCGGGGGTCGCGATCTCATCGGTGCTTCTCTCGAGGTCGCGCGTATTGAGGAAGCGGCGGACCAGCTCCACGCGCCCGGGCGCCGGCGGCCGAACCAGCTCCAGTTGGCTCGGCAGCAAGGTCAGCGGGCTCTTCTTCACGCTCTTCATTGTAACACCAGTAAAACTTCTTGACAAGTTACTGTAACAAGCATATAATCTTTGCAGGTTACAGTGTTTGGTAGTTACAGAGCGCGACCCCGCCACGAAAGGACGAAATGGAGATGTACGAAGACAGCATGGCTCGGGAAGCTCGCCAGCGGATCGAAACGATCCTGCACGAGGCACAGTCCACGCAGCTCGCGGTAGAAGCCGCGGAAGGCGCCGAGTGCAACGTACCGCTCGCGGGCGCCCGGCGCGAGGTCGCTCGGCTTCTGATTAGGATCGCCCGGGCCGTCGAGCCGGCACCCTCGGCGCGGGAAGGCTACGCGCCGCGGGCGAGTGACGTGGCATGATGGAGCAGCACGTGACGACGATCAAACCGAGCTCGATCGAGAACCTCCCGGCGCGGCGGCCGACGATTCCCGCGTTCCCCGCGCGCCTGCGCGACTTTGAGGGTTGGGGGCCGAGACTACGCTACTAGCGGCCGCTCGAGCCGCGAGCGCCTCGCTCAGGGGCGTGCGAGCAACCCAACGAAAGGCCCGATCGGCAAAGCCGTATCGGGCCTCTTTCTTAGCGGGCGTACTTGCCGCGCAGCGGGTCGATCACGTAGTGCGCGAAGGCCGCCAGCGGAAGGCTCGGGTCGACGAACCCCGAGATATTGAAGACGGCGTACGCGAGCAGAAACGTCGTCGAGAACATCGAAAACGTGCGCAGCGCGGTGCCCTGCTCTTGCGTGAAGTACGGCACGATGAGACCGACCATCAAGAGCGCGAGCAGGATGAAGAAGAGCGGCCTCTGCAGCTGATCGTCCCAAAGGGGGCCGTGCGGCAGTTGGCTGATCCGCAGCGCGAGCGAATAGCCAAAGGCCGCGACGACGTAACTGACGATCGCGAGCGTCAGGGTACGCGTGCCGTCGTAGAGCAGCGACGTCCGCATATCGGTCAGGAGGGCTGCGCGCGGCCGAGGCGTTTGCCAGGTCTTGGGCACCTTGGAGTTATCGGCCGGGGTGGGGCGGAACTTTCGACGGTATGCAGCGACCTGCGCCCGGGCTAACGGCGGCGTTCGTACCGGGGCTCATAGCCGGCCTGCTGGGCGGCGTTCTCATCGACGTGTATCTGATCCTGACGGTCGTCGTGGTACGGCACGCCATCGACCTGACGACCTTCTTTCAGGTGGTCGCTTCGGGGTTACTCGGTGAAGCCGCGTTCACCGATCCGGCGTCCGTCTGGGTGGGCGTTGCAATCCACCTCGTGGTCAGCCTCGCTTGGGGTGTCGGCTACGCGTACGTCGCGGCCGGCGCACCTCAGGTACTGGCACGCCCGCTCGCCTCCGGAATCGTCTTCGGGCTCATCGTCTACGTCGCCATGGGCGCCTTGGCCGGAGCCGCCGGCGCCTTCCGCGCCTTGACGCCGCTCGCGCTGCTCAATGCGGCGGTCGCCCACACCCTGTTCTTCGGCATTCCAATCGCTTTCTACGTGTCGCGACGCTTGCGCCCCGCGTGATCGCGGAGCTCGAGATCGATCTCGGCGCGATCCGCGCCAACGTGCGACGCCTGGCGGAGCTGGTTCGCCCCGCCCGCTTCGCTGCCGTCGTAAAAGCGAATGCCTACGGTCATGGGCTCGAGCCGGTCGCCCAGGCGATCGGACCCGAGGTCGACGCCATGTGCGTCTACCGCACGGACGAAGCGACGGCGCTACGGGGCGCGGGGATCACGTGCCCGATCCTGATCCTGGGCCCGATCGAGCCGTGCGACCTCGCGTTCGCCCACCAGGCGCGCGCCGCAATGACGATGTGGAGCCGTAATGGTTTCCGGCGCGACGCCGCAGCGGTTGCGCGCCGCGGCGGCCGGCGTTTCGACGTGCATGCGAAAATCGATACCGGCGTCACGCGCCTCGGCCTAGAGCCGGACGGCGCCGCCGAGGCGATCGCGGCTTACCTTTCCGATCCCGACTTCGACCTGCGCGGGGTCTATACGCACCTGGCTGCGGCCGAAGAGTTGGAGTCTGAATTCACGCTCGCTCAACTCGCCACGTTTCGCCGTGCGCTCGCCCCGCTCGACGGAGTTTTGCGCGAGCGCCGCGTCGCCCGGCATGCGGCCGCGTCGGCCGCCGCGATTCTGTTTCCGGCGCTGCGGCTCGACCTCGTGCGCGCGGGGATCGCAACGTACGGCATCTGGCCCTCACCCCAGACGCGCGCAGCGGCAAGCGAGGCGATCGAGCTCGAGCCCGCGCTGACGTGGCGCACGAATCTCGTCGTCGTGCGTGAGGTCGAAGCGGGCCGCTCGATCGGGTACGGGTGCACGTTTCACACCGCCCGCCGCTCACGCATCGGCGTCCTCCCGATCGGATATGCCGAAGGGATTCCACGCTCGGCCGGCGGCCGCGCCGAGGTCTTAATCGCGGGAAAGCGGGCGCCGATCGTCGGGCGCATCTGCATGAACATGGCGTTCGTCGACGTGACCGACGTGCCGTTAGCGCACGCAGGCAGCAGCGTTACGCTGATCGGCGCCGACGGTGACGAGCGCATCGACGCGAACGACTTGGGCGAGCACGCGGACACGATCGGCTACGAAATCGTCGCCCGCCTACCCGCCGAGATTCCGCGCCGCTATCTGGCGCGCGAAGCGGCAATCGTCGCGCGCACGAGCTAAGAGCCTGCAACCGGCCGCAAAGCGATTCGGTCACGCAAACGCTGCAAGCGCCTCTGCGAGATCGATCGTTCCCGCATAGAGCGCGCGGCCGACGATCGCGGCGTCGACATTGAGGGGCGTTCCCTCGAGGAGCGCGCGCAGATCGTCGAGCCCGTTCGCGCCGCCGCTCGCGGTGATGCGCAGCGGCGCCAGCCCCGCGACCGCAGCGAGCGCGGCGACGTCGTAACCCGTTCCGGCTCCGTCGCGGCTGATCTCGGTGTAGACGATGCGCTCGACGCCCCACGTCGCCAGCTCGCGCACGAACGCATCGCGGCGCAGGCCCGTCTCGACTTGCCAGCCGCGGTAAGCGACCACGTCGCCGCGCGCGTCGACGCCGCCGATGATGCGCTCGCCGTAGGTCGCGATCAAGGCGCGTGCCAGCGTCGGATTCTCGACCAGCATCGTGCTGAGGACGATCCACTGCGCCCCCGCTGCGAAACGTCCGCGCGCATCGGGTTCGCTGCGGATGCCGCCGCCCGTCTGTACCGGAACGTCGACCGCAGCACAGATTGCGCGCAGGGCCTCGATGTTCTCACCCGTTCCGAACGCGCCGTCCAAGTCGACGACGTGCAGGCGCCGCGCTCCGGCCGCAACGAACGCTTGGGCGCGCGCGACCGGGTCGTCGTCGTAACGCGTCTCGCGCGAGGGATCCCCGTGCAGTAACCGCACGCAAGCCCCGCCGCGCAGATCGATGGCGGGCACGATCTCGAGGCGCCGCGTCACGAGCGAGCGAGCGCGAGAAAATTGTCGAGCAGGCGCGCGCCGGTCGTCTGGCTTTTCTCGGGATGAAACTGCGTCGCGACCACGTTGTCGCGCGCAACGATTGCGGCAAAGCGCTCGCCATGCGTCGTCGCCGCCAGCGTTTCGGCGCCGACCGCGGCCCGATAGCTGTGCAAGAAATAGGCGTATGCTTGCGCCACGATGCCGCGCAAAAATGGATGCGATCGGAGCGGTTCGAGCTGGTTCCATCCCATATGCGGCACGCGCGGCGCGTGCTCGAAGCGCGCAACCGTGCCGGCGAACACGCCCAGACCGCGGTGCTCGCCATGCTCGAGGCTGCGCTCGTAGAGAAGCTGCATCCCGACGCAGATGCCCAGAAACGGCCGGCCGCGCGCGATCGTCTCGCGCACCGCTTCGTCGAGGCCGCGCTCGGCGAGCGCCTGCATTGTCGCACCGAACGCTCCGTCGCCGGGAAGAATGGCCGCCTCGGCGCGCACGACTTCATCCGGATCCCCGGTGACGGCGAAGGCTGCTCCGCGGCGCTCGAGCGCCCCGACCAGCGACCCGAGATTGCCCCCGCCGAAATCGACGACCGCTATCACCCCGCTACGCGAGCAAACCTTTTGTGGACGGAACGTTCTCGTCGCCGCTCAGGGCGATCGCCTGCGCGAGCGCGCGCGCAAACGCTTTGAAGGCGGCTTCGCAGAGATGGTGCGAATTGCTTCCGGCCAGCTGAATGAGGTGCAGGTTGAAGCGCCCGTTCTCGCTGACGCTGCGGAAGAAGTGCGGGATCAACTCCGTCTTCAGGTCGCCCAGGTTTTCCGCACCGAAGCTCAGCGTGCAGTTGAGATACGCTCGCCCCGAAAGGTCGACGCTTGCCAGCACGAGCGCGTCGTCGAGCGGAACGGCGATCGACCCGAAACGCGCGATCCCGCGTTTCTCGCCGAGCGCCCGGGCGAGCCCCGTGCCGAGCGCAATCCCGACGTCCTCGACCACATGATGATGATCCATTCCGTCGCCCGTTGCGCGGACGTTCAATCCGATGCCGCCGTGTTTGGAGAAAGCCTCGAGCATATGGTTGAGAAACGCGACGTCGGTAGCAATGTGCGCCGGACCACCCTCGAGGTCGAGCTCGAGCGCGATATTCGTCTCCTTGGTCGCGCGCGTCACTTCCGCGCGGCGGCGGGCCGCCGGAACGCTCAGCTTGCCGCCTCGGACGCGGGCGAGGCGCCATTGGGAAGACCCGACCGGCCGGCGTCTCGGCGCCCACGCTGGTCGAGCGGCACCCACGGCAGTCGCGCTTGGCCCGTGTAGCTGGCCTGCGGCCGGATCAACCGGTTGTCGGCGAGCTGCTCGAGAATGTGCGCCGTCCAGCCGGCCATTCGACCGCACGCGAACATGCAGGTGAATTCGTCCGCCGGTATGCCTAAACTGTAGAGCGTCGGCGCCGTATAGAACTCGACGTTGGCATGGATCTGCCGCCCCGGCTTGTGCTCGCGCAACACGTTGTCGGCGGCAGCTTCGAGCGCGCGAGCAATCGCGTACCATTTGGGGTCGCTCGCGTCACCGAGCTCTTGGGCCATGCGCTCTAAGTGGAACGCCCGCGGGTCGCGCACTTTATATTCGCGATGACCCATGCCCATGACGCGCTCGCCGCGCGCTAAGAGTTCCCGAACGTAGCCTTCGGCGCGCTCCGGTTGGTCGATCTCGAGAATCATTTGCATGACCTTGCCCGGCGCGCCGCCGTGCAGGTCGCCTTCGAGCGTCGCGATGGCCGACGTCGCGCCCGCGAAGATGTCGGCGCGCGTCGATGCCGTCACGCGGGCAGCGAAGGTGGACGCGTTGTACGAGTGATCGGCCAGCAGGATCAAGTACGTGTCGAGGGCGCGCTCGGCTTCGGGGCTCGGGGGTTTCCCCGTGCGCATGTAGAGAAAGTTTGCGGCAGTGGAAAGATTCGGCAGCGGGTCGATCGGTGTCAGACCGCGTCGAATGCGATCCCAAGCGGCGACGATCGACGGGGTCCGCGCAATGAGCGCAATCGCGGCACGCGGATTCGAGGGATGGGCTCCGTCCTCCATGACCGGCGTGAACAGTGCGAGGCCGGAAACCATCGTGCGCAAGACATCCATCGGCCAGGCGTTCTTCGGGGTGGCCTGCATCCAGTCGATCAGCGCTTGCGGCAGCCTGCGGTTGGCGGCCAGCCGCACGCTGATGTCCTCGAGCTGGTAGCGGTTGGGTAACTCGCCGAAGAGCAGCAGATAGCAGACTTCTTCGAAGCTCGCATTGGGCGCGAGGTCGTTGAGATCGTATCCTCGATAGGTGAGCCGGCCCTCGAGGCCTTCGACGTTGCTCAGTCCGGTGGCGCCGACGATGACGCCTTCGAGGCCGCGGTCCACGACCGTTGACGGTGACATGCGGCCTTGAGTTCGTGGCGCCGGCACCTTTCTCTTGTATACGCCGTTTAAGCGACGAAAAAGGCGCCCGGCCGCCGTTCGCGGCGCATGCGGTCGAGCGTCAGCACGGCGCGTGCATGCGTTCCCCGTTCGGCCCGGCGGTCCGCGTTGAATTCCACGCAAAGCGAATTGACGATGAACAGGCCGCGGCCCGTTTCGCTCAGCACGTCGCTCGGCAGATGGGCCGCACGCGTGAAGCCCGGCCCACGGTCGAGGACCGAAAGGACTGGAAGCGGGCCACGCAGGTCGAGCGCGACGTCGACCGGGCCGTGCGCGTGCCGTACAACATTAGCGATCAACTCGCTAAAGACGAGTTCGGCGTCGCGCACTTCATCGTCGCTCGCCCCGATTGCGCGCAAACGCACGGTCAGTCCGCGACGTAACTCACGAGCTGCGGCAGCGTCGTCGGAGTGGAGCGACCAACTGCAGACGCCTTCGTCGCCACCGCGCCCGCGCGGCAGGACGAACAGCGTGAGGATCGCGACGTCGTCGTGTTCGGCCTCGCCCAAAACGGCTTCTTTGAGCGCGGCCGCGACGTTATCGGAGGCGCGCACTTCCTCGCTTTCGAGCGCCGCTTTCAAACGGCGTTCGCCCTCGACGATGTCGTGACTGCCCTCGATCAGCCCGTCGGTGAAGAGTACCAGCAGGGAGCCAGGCCCGACGTACGTCTCGCCCGCGTCGGACGTCGACTTCTCGCGGTACCCGAGCGGCAAGCCGTTCGCGCGAAGCTCCTCGAGCGACCCGTCGGGGCGGCACACGATCGCCGGCGGATGCCCGGCCGAAGCGAACGCGAAGCTGAACGTGATCGGATCGAGGACGCCGACGAACGCCGTCACCATGCGCTCGAGGCCGTCGATGCGCAGGATCCGATCGGCAGCTTCGAGCAAGGCCAGCGGTTCGGGATGAATTTGGGCCGCGCCGCGAATCGCTTGGCGCACTTCGCCCATCGTCGCCGCCGCGCTGACGCCGCCGCCCGATACGTCGCCGACCGAGACGACGATTCGTCCGTCGACGAGGCGCATTGCGTCGTACCAGTCTCCCGCACCGATCGCCTCGCTCCGGCCGGCTGAATAGAGCGCAGAGAAGCGAAAGCCTGCGATCTGCGGAATGACGGCCGGCAACGCTGCCGCCTGCACGGCCTGGGCGTCGGCCCGCGCCGACAGACGGCCCTCAGATGTCGACGAGCTCACGCCCGCGATCCAAAGCCGCGCCGACGAGCCGCTCGATCAAGGCGTCGTACTGAATGCCGGCCGACGCGCACTCCTCGGGGAGCAAGCTGGTCGAGGTGAGACCGGGCAGGGCATTGATCTCCAAAATGTACGGCCGCCCTTCCTTGGTAACGATGAAATCCGTGCGCGAATAATCGCGCAATCCGAGCAGCCGGTGCGTCGAGAGGGCCAGTACCTGCAGGCGATGCCCGAGATCGGCGTCGATGCGCGCCGGCACGTGGTGGTAGCTTGCGCCCGCTTCGTACTTTGCTTCGTAGTCGTAAAAGTCGCGCGCGTTGGGGACGATCTCGATGACCGGCAGCGCCTCTTCGAACAGCACGCCGCACGAAAACTCGCGACCGTTCACGTACTCCTCGGCAAGCACCGTCGAGCGCCGTTCCGAGATCGCAATCATCGTCTTCGACCATTCCTCGTGCGTGCGCACGATCGAGACGTCCGCACTCGAGCCTTCGTTGCGCGGCTTTACCACCAGCGGCAGGTTCAACGAACCGGGCAAAAGCGGAAGCGTTCCGCCCTCGAAATCGAACGTGTCCCACGACGGGGTCGGTAAGCCTTCAGCCGAGAGCAGCTTCTTGGTGAGATGCTTGTCCATCGCTAGCGCGCAGCCGCGCACGTCGCTGCCGGTATAGGGGACGCGCAGCCATTCCAGCACGCCCTGGATCGTGCCGTCCTCGCCTCCCGGACCGTGCAGCGCGTTGAAGACGACGTCGGGTGCGAGTTCGCGAATCGCGTCGACAAAGCGCTCGTCGAAGTCGACCGACTGGGGCTCGTAGCCGAGCCGGTCGAGCGCCTTCATCACGCCGTTGCCGCTTGCAATGGAAACCTCGCGTTCGGCGCCGAGCCCTCCCATGACGACGACGATCCGTTCACGCCGGCGATTCACGAAATACTCCTGCCATGTGCACTTCGAGTTCGAGTTCGACGCCGAAGCGCTCCACCACCGCGCGCCGAACGCGCGCGAGCAGAGCGGCGACGTCGCGCGCGCGCGCCCCGTCGCGATTGACGATGAAGTTGGCGTGCAGCGCCGACACCTCGGCCCCGCCTTCGCGCCAGCCCTTCGCTCCCGCCGCTTCGATCAAGCGGCCGGCTTTATCGCCCGGCGGATTGCGAAAGCACGAACCGGCATTGGGCAGCTGCAGCGGCTGCGTGTTCTTGCGTCGCACCAAGCGCGCGCGCATCTCCTCGCGCACTCGACGCGCATCCCCTTTGGGGAAGGCGAGCGTAACCCGCGCAACGACGACGTCCCGCGCAAGGGTCGTATGACGGTAGAAATACTGGGGCGTCACGGGGTGTGGTTCGGGCTTCGTCGGAGCCTGCACCCAAACATCGCGGACGAACTCACCGATTTCCCGGTCGGTGCCGGCGTTCATCCGCAGGGCGCCTCCCGCGCTGCCGGGGATGCCGGCGAGCGAACCGATTCCGACCGCACCGTTGGATGCAGCCTGCGCGGTCAAGGCCGGCATGGAGGCCGAGGCGCCGGCCCTGACCACGACCAGGTCGTCTTCGAGCTCGACCTCGATCCGCGCGAATTCGCCGGAAAGGCGAAACACGAGCCCGCGAATGCCGCCGTCGCCGATCAGCAGATTGGATCCGCTGCCGAGCACGAACCACGGCAGGCGCCGCCGGAAAACAAAGCGGAGCGCGGCGGCCAGTTCGTCCGTTGTGGCCACGTCGGCGAAGGCGTCGGCCGGACCGCCGATACGCCACGACGTATGGGAAGCGAGCGGCTCGTCGAACCGAACCCGATCGCCGAGCAGGTCGCGCAGAACGGTTTGGTCGCGCGCGAGCAGCAGTGACGGCTCGCTCACGTCGCCTTCCCGTTCGCGAAGGCGGTCAGTTCGCGGCCCAGGACCGCGGCCGCATCGGTGATCGAGCCCGCTCCTAGCAAGAGCACGAGCGCGCCCTCGGGCGCGCGCTCGAGAAGGTACGCGGGCAATGCGTCGACGTTCGGGACGTAGCTCACCCGTCCGCCAAGCGCCCGCAATGGTTCGCCGATGGAGGCCGCGTTCACGCCGGCGATCGGCGCCTCCGAAGCGGCGTATACGTCGGTGAGCACGACCGCATCGGCGCCGCTCAGCGCGCGCGCGAAGTCGCCCGCCAGATATTGCGTGCGGCTGTAGCGATGCGGCTGGAAGGCGACCACGATCGGTCCGGCGTGATCGCGGCGCGCCGCAGCGATCGTTGCGGCGACCGCGGTCGGATGGTGTGCGTAATCGTCGACCACCGTCATGCGCGGCGACCGGGCGACGACTTCGAAACGGCGCCGGACGCCTTGAAAGGCTGCCAGCGCCCGGGCGATGGTGCTGAAATCGAGTCCGAGCTCTAGCCCGATTCCAATCGCGGGCAAAGCGTTCTGCACGTTGATCGCGCCGGGGCACGCGGTCGTAATTTCCCCGAGCGGCAGGCCGTCGCGCTCGACGACGAAGCGCACGCCGAAATTCGCATAGCGAGCGTCGCGCGCTCGCAATGCGGCGCGCTCGAAACCGAAGGTCAGCGTTGCGGCCGAGCGCGGCTGTGCGGCGATTCCGGCGGCGCGCGGTTCGTCGATGCCGACCAGCGCTAAGCCGTGCGCGGGAAGGGCAGCGAGAAACGTCTCGAAAGCGCCGATGAGGCGCGCCAAATCAGCGTCGGAGGCGACGTGGTCGTTCTCGACGTTGGTTACGACCGCGATCTCCGGCCGCAAATCGAGAAACGAGAGGTCGGACTCGTCGCTTTCGCAGACGAGCCAGGCGCCCGCACCGTCGCGCGCGTTACGCCCGGTGTCGTGGCGCTCGCCGCCCACGATGACGGTCGGATCGAGGCCGCCGAACTCGAGAACGTGCGCGATCATCGCGGTGGTCGTCGTCTTGCCGTGCGTGCCGGCGACCGCGATGCCGCGCCGCTCGGACATCAAATGCGCGAGCAGACGGCCGCGCGAAACGATAGCAAGGCCGCGCTCATGCGCGGCGACGAGCTCCGGATTGCTTGCGTCGATCGCCGAGCTGACCACCACGGTTCGAGCCGCGCCCACATTGTCCGGACGGTGGCCGATGGCAATCGTCGCGCCCTCTTCGCTCAACTGCTGCGTCAGCCACGTGAGCCGGTCTGACGATCCGGAAACGTGGTGGCCGCGCTCGAGCAAGATGCGCGCAAGCGCCGACATGCCGATTCCGCTGATGCCGATGAAATGGACCGTGGACGAGAGCCTCACGGTTGGGCCGTGTTCGCAGGCGACCAGCGCTTCACCCGCGCTCGAATCACCGCGCGCGGGTCCCCTTGCGCTAGCTTGTGCGCGGCCCGGCGCATCGCCGCGATCGCTTCCGGTGCGAGCGCTTCGTGCAGCTCGCGGGCGAGGCGCTCGCCCGACAATTCCTCGTCGCGCAGCAAGCGGGCGGCGCCGAGTGCGACGTACGTCCGGGCGTTGTGCGTCTGATGATCGCCCGTGGCATGCGGGTACGGCACGAGGATCGCGGGCGTCGCGGTAGCCGCCAACTCGGCGAGCGTCGAGGCGCCCGCGCGAACGACCATCAGGTCGGCGGCCGCATAAGCCACGCGCGGATCTGCAAGATAGTTGATGACCCGCGCGTCGCCGCGCGCGACGGCGGGCTGCTCCCGCGCGGACATCGCTGCGAAGTCGCGCGAGCCGGTGAGGTGGAGAATCTGCCAGGGCGCGCCTCCCGCCTCGAGCAGCGATGCAACGGCCTCGTTGAGCGAATGCGCCCCCTGGCTGCCGCCGATGATCGCCACCGTCGTTCGTTGCGGTTCGAGGCCGAGCGTAAGCCGCGCGATGCGTGCATCGATCGGTTTGAGGAAGGCTGCGCGCACGGGCGTACCGGTGACGATCGTGCGACGGCCTTGTGCGCCTGCGACCTGCGGCAACGAGACCCACTTCTCGTCGACGAGCGGCTCCAGCAAGCGATTCGTGAGGCCGGCCGTTGCATTTGGCTCGAGCAAAACGATCTTGGCTCGCGAACGGTGCAGCAAGCGGGCCAGCCGCGCGGCAACCACGACCGGAAAGGTCACGTATCCGCCCGTCGCGATCACCGCGTCGGGCGCGAAGCGCTGCACGAGCGCAAACGCATCGCCGACGCCGCGCAGATTCTCAAACGCCGTTCGAACGAGCTCGAGCGACGGGCGCCGTTCCAGCGGAGCCGCGCGCACGAAAGCAATCGGGATTCCTGCCTTCGGCACGATCTCCGCCTCGAGACGGTCGCGCGTGCCGGCAAACAGCACCTCGAGCGGCGCGACGGCAGGCTCCTCTGCGAGCGCTTCGGCAATCGCAAGCGCCGGGTACACGTGTCCTCCCGTCCCGCCGCCGGTCAGCACGATCTTCACGGCTTGGCAGAACGATCTACACTTGGAGTTTCGCCGGGGCGCGGCGGCTATCGACGTTGGCGACGAGCGCCACGGCCACGAGCGACACGACGAGCGATGACCCGCCGAACGAAATGAAGGGAAGCGGAACGCCGGTCACCGGCCACGACGACGTGATGACCCCGAGGTTCACGAAGGCCTGGATGACGATCATCGCCAGACACCCGACCGTCAAGAAATAGCCGAAACGATCGGGCGCGCCGAGCGCAATGCGAACCGCGCGGAACGCGAACACCAGGAAAAGCACGACGATCGCCGCCAAGCCGACGAAGCCCAGCTCCTCGCCGATGATCGCTCCGATGAAATCGGTGTGCGCCTCCGGCAGCCAAAAGAACTTCTGGCGCGAGAACCCGATCCCGACGCCGGTCCATCCTCCGCTTCCCAGCGCCATCAACGACTGGACGATGTGAAATCCCTTGTCCTGCGGATCTTTCCAGGGGTCCATGAACGCCGTGATGCGTGCCAGCTTGTATGGATCGTGCCGAACGAGCACGATCGCCGGCGGCAGCGTAATCGCGGCAACCGCGAGCAAATGGGCGACGCGCGCGCCCGCCGCGAAAAGCATTGCGCCGGCGGTCAGCACGAGCAAGCTCGCCGTCCCTAGATCGGGTTCGCGATACACCAGCACCGCGACCAGCGCCGTCATCGCCGCGAGTGGAATCACGCCGTTCGAAAGCGAGCGAATGCGTTCGCCTTTGGCCGCGAGCGCCGAAGCCAAGTAAAACACCAGCGCCAGCTTGGCAAACTCCGAGGGCTCGAACGAAAGCGGGCCCGCGCCGAGCCAACGGCGAGCCCCGCCCGAGACGATGCCCACGTGCGGAATCAAGGCGGCTGCAAGCAGCACGACCGCGGCCACGAACCCAACCGGAGCGAGCTTGCGAAGCTTGCGGTAGTCGATGCGGTAGGCCACGAAGGAGAGCAGCAGCGCGACCGCAAGCCAGGCCAGCTGGCGCTTGAGAAAATACAGTGCGTCGTGGTGGATCGCGACCGCGGTCGCACTCGAAGCGCTCAAGACCATGATGAGGCCGATGCCGACCAACGTAGCGACGCTGGCCGCCAGCAGCGGATCGACGGCCGGACGCGGCGCGGTTTCAACCACGCGCGGCTGCCACGGTGGCGCGGACCGCTTCGGTAAACGCTTCGCCGCGCGCCTCGGCCGAAGCGAACATGTCGAACGACGCACAGCCCGGCGAAAGCAAGACGACGTCGCCCGAAACGGCCAGTCCCCGCGCGATCGTCACCGCGTCCTCCATTGAGTCCGCTCGGGCTGATTTCGACGGCTCGATGAATTGCGCGATCTCGTCGGCGGCCTCGCCCATCAGCACGACGGCCTTGGCACGATGCTTGATGGCGTCGCCCATCGCGCGGAAGTCCGTGCGCTTCGACTTGCCGCCGACGATCAACACGACCGGCCGATCGAACGATTCGAGGGCTGCGATCACTGAGCTCGGATTGGTCGATTTGGAATCGTCGACGAAGCTCACGCCGTTCTGCTCCGCCACGCCTTGCAGGCGGTGATCGAGCGGTTTGAACGAGCGTACCCCGGCGCGCAGGGCTTCGGGGTCGAGCCCAGCCGCCAGGCCGACCAAAACCGCTGCCAGGACGTTGGAGAGATTGTGCCTTCCGGGGAGCGCAACGTCTTCGACCGGCATGATGTCGACCGGTCGCGGATCGCCGGTCGGAGGCGCGAACACGATGCGTCCGCGCACGACGTACAGCGCGGTCATCCGCCGCGCCGCGAAACCATACCACAGCGCGCGCGCCGGAATGCGCTTCGACGGATCCCCTTCGGCCAGTTCGGCGACGATCGGATCGTCGAGGTTGCCCACGAACGTGTCGCCCGGACCCTGGTTTGCAAAGATGCGAAACTTCGCTTCCGCATATTCGTCCATCGAATGGTAACGATCGAGGTGGTCCGGCGTCACGTTGAGGAGCGCGGAGATGCGCGGCTTGAACGAGCGAATCGCTTCGAGCTGAAAGGACGATACTTCCGCGATCACCCAGTCGTCCGCCTCGGCGACGAACGTTTCGCCGATGAGCGCGTTCCCGATGTTGCCGCCCACTCGCGTCGTCTTGCCGGCACTGCGAAAGAGCGCGCCGATCAGCGCGGTCGTGGTCGTTTTTCCCTTGGTTCCGCTGACCGCCACGATCGGAGCGCGGCAGATGCGATAGGCCGCTTCGATCTCGCTATAGACCGGGATGCGCGCCGCCTGAATGCGCCGCACGAGTTCGTTGTTGAGCGGAATCCCGGGCGAGAGCACCGCGGTGCTCACGCTCGGCAGCAGTTCCGCCAGGCGCTGCGGCGGCACGAAGGGGACGCCCAGCCGCCCGATCTCGTCGATCGTGTCGGCGAGCGCCTCGGGCTCGCGCTCGTCGGTCGCAAACACCGTGGCGCCGCGAGCTCTGAGCACGGCGCAGCTGGCGCGGCCGCTGCGGCCGAGACCGATGACGAGCACGCGCTCGCGCGCGTCGAACGTTCCGCTTGGCCCGCTCATCGGGCGATTGCCGCCCCGACCAATGAGAGCAGCGCTGAGGCCGTCCAGAAGCGGCCGGTCACCTTCGTCTCCGGCCACCCGCCGAGTTCGAAGTGATGGTGCAAAGGACTCATCCGGAAGATGCGTTTCCCGGTGGTTTTGAAGCTGGCCACCTGCAAGATCACCGAGAGCGTTTCGGCCGCGAACACGCCGCCGATCAGCGGAAGCAACAGCAGATTTCCCGTGAGAATCGCGCTCCCGGCAAGCACGCCGCCGAGCGCAAGCGCTCCGGTATCGCCCATGATCACCTTTGCCGGATGGCGGTTGAACGCGAGAAAGCCAAGCGCGGCGCCCGCGGTCGCGAGGTCGATCGAGGCGACGCCCGGCAGCGCGGCACGCCAGCCGAGCCACGACAAGACGAGCAGCGGCGGCAGGACCGCTCCGGCCGCCAACCCGTCGAGGCCGTCCGTCAGGTTGACGGCGTGGGTCGTCGCAACGATCGCCAGCAGCGCAAGCGCATACCAGATCGCGTGCGGAACGTGGAGCGCGTGCGCGCCGAGCGAAAGGATCGTGCCGCCCGAAGCACTTGCGCTCGAGCCGCTCGCGCCCAGGAAAACGATCCCGGCGAGCGCGCTCAGGGCAAGCTTTTGCAGCGCCCTCAAGCCGCGGTTGCGGCCGCGCAGGATCGAGATCAGGTCGTCGGAGGAGCCCAGCATTGCGCACAGGCTTCCCAACAATGCGAGCGCCCATGCCGAACCGTCCGGTTTGCACCATACACCGACCGCGAAGGCCGGTAGAAAGAGCAAGCCGCCCATCGTCGGCGTGCCGGTCTTGACGGCGTGCGTTTTGGGCGCGTCTTCGTACACGTGCTGACGGGCCGAGTGCCGGCGCAGCAGCGCGACCAGCGGTGAGCCGAGTGCCAGCGTCAGAACGAGCGCGGCAAAGAACGGAAGGACCGTTTGCAGCACGACCATCACCCGACGTCCCGCAGCATGGGATTGGGTGCAGCGCCGCGCCACTTCAAAACGACCAGCGGCGTCTGTTCGTCGCCGTTGCCATGCGGATTCGAGCGCAGCGCCGCTTCGAGCGCCACGCGGTCGACGCGCTCCGATGCACCCAGCACCCGCGCGATGCCGAGATCATTGACGTCGACGACGCTCGCGTGCGCGCCGCTCGCCACGGCGATCGCGCGCGCGACCCCGTCGGGATCCTCGGGACCGAGAACGATCGTACGCTCGAAGGGCGGAAGCGTCCCGGTATATCCGTCGATCGCAGCGATCCGCTCGCCGAGAACGCGATAGAACCATCCGCGCCGGCGCAAGAGCCGGCCGATCGCTTGGCACATCGACGCGAAAAGCACCTTCGCGGCGCCGGCCTGATCGATCACCAGTTGCAACGACTCAGGCTGATTGACGGTAGCAAACGCACTTGCCCGCCGCGAGAGCCAATATGCAAGGGGGCTAGGGCGAATCGTCTCGGCCGCGATGACGCGCCCCTGCGCGATGGCGACCGCGGTCTCGGAAACGGCCAGCACGTCGCCGGATCGCGCGATCCCTCGGGCTGCGGCGGCAATCGATGCGGCCACATCGTCGCCGGGCCTTACCAGTTGCGTTCGCACCGGCAGCGCCACGAGCGCCCCCGCGAATGGGGCGCGGCGCTCGAGCGGTGCGGAGCGCCCGACGACCGTCACCTCAGGCATGCGCGACCCGCAGTCCGTCGCGTACCTGCTCGAGCCGGTATTTGCGCGAACCTTTGAGCAGGACGAGGTCACCTTCCCGGGCGTGTTCGCGCAGCCATGCGATCGCATCGTCGTTCGACGCGAAGGAAACGAGCGTGGCCGGATCGATCCCGGCGCGCCGCGCGCCGCGTGCCAAATCGTCGGCGAAGTCGCCGCCGACGAGCAGTGCGCCGACGCCCGCCGCGACGGCCGCCGCGCCGACCCGCTCGTGCATGTGCGCCGCCCCCGTGCCGAGCTCCGCCATGCTCGCGAGCACCGCGATGCGCCGGCCCGGTCCTTCGCGCGCGAACGAACGCAGCGTCGCGAGCGTGCCGCTCATCGACGCGTTGTACGCGTCGAAGAACACGTCGAGCGCGCCGATGCGCGTCCGCTCGTAGCGTCCCGGCGGTAGCACCAGACCTTCGACCGCGGCGGCGAGCCGTTCGGGCGCTAGACCGAGCTCGAGCGCCGCAGCTGCCGCAGCAGCAAGGTTGAGCAGGTTATGCGCGCCCGCGAACGTGCAAACGATGGGATACGCGCGCTCGTCCGGGCCGCGCCGCACCAGCAGCTGCGAGCCGGCTATTACGGCCGTCGCGGTGGAACCGTCGGTTCTCGCCGAAGGCTGCTCGTCGTACGCCGCAAACCAATGCGCGCCGCGCGCAAGCGATGCGGCGCGTTCGCGCGAAACCGGATCGTCGCGATTGAGAACCGCTTGCGCACCGGTCGCGAAGATGCCCCACTTGGTTTCTGCCAGGCGCTCGGGCGAGCCCATGATTTCCAGGTGCGCGTCGCCGATGTTGGTCAGCACCGCGACGTCGGGCGATGCGACCCGGGCGAGCGGCTCGATCTCCCCGTAGTGGCGCGCGCCCAGTTCGACGACAACGAAGGCTGCCGCCGGATCGAGCCGCGTGAAGAGCTTTGCGACGCCGATTTCGTTGTTTTCGTTGGCCTCGCTCGCGGCCACCGGCCCGGCCTGAGCGCGCTCGAGCAATTGTCTCAAGAAGCTTTTGGTCGTCGTCTTGCCCGTGCTGCCCGTGATCGCGACGACGCGGGCCCGCGAAGCGCGCCGCGCGACCCCGGCGAAAGCGAGATACGCGAGCTTCGTGTCCGCCACCAGCAACGCCGGGACACCGTCGGGGACGACGGTCCCTTGCGAGACGACCAATGCCGCAGCGCCGCGCTCGAGCGCCTGCGCGACGAAGGCGTGCCCGTCGAAACGTTCGCCGCGTAGCGCAACGAAGGCCTCGCCGCGCGCGAGCGTTCGGGTATCGGTCGAAAACGCGAGCCGGTCGGGCAGGTCGCGCGGGTTGAGGATCGTTGCGCCGGCAGCGCCGGCCGCATCCTTCGCGAGCACGATCACGTCGCGGCGGCCGTCTGGCGCGCGGCGAGCGCGGCGCGGACTTCGTCGCGATCGTCGAAGTGATGGACCGACGTGCCGACCAGCTGGTAGTTTTCGTGTCCCTTGCCGGCCACGACGACGAGATCGCCGGGAGCCGCCTCGGCAATGGCGCGGCGGATTGCAACGCGGCGATCGACTTCGATTGCAACGCCGCTGCGCTGCGCAATTCCGGCGAGAATCTCACTCATGATAGCATGCGGATCTTCACCGCGCGGGTTGTCGCTCGTGATCATGACGCGATCCGCCAGCGCCTGGGCGATCCGCCCCATCAGCGGACGCTTGCCGCGGTCGCGATCGCCGCCGCAGCCGAAGACCACGGCGAGCCTGCCGCCGGTTGCCTCCCGCGCGGCTTGCAGAACCTCCTCGAGCGCATCCGGCGTATGCGCGTAGTCGACGAAAACGTCGACGCCGGACGCAGAGATCCGTTCCATCCGGCCGGGAACGGGTTCGAATGCAGCGAGCGCTCGCGCGCACGTGCGATCGTCGATTCCGAACCGGCGCGCGACGCAGAGCGCGGCCAGCGCGTTGCGCACGTTGAAGCGCCCGGGCAGTTGCAGCCGAAAGGGCTGATCTCCGACCGCGAACGTACTGCCCGCGGCCGATAGCTCGAGCGCACTCGCGCGCACGGCGGCCCCTTGCTCGAGACCGTACGTCACCGGGGCGCGGCCTTGCGCGCGCAACTGCGTGGCCCAGCACGCCCCATGAGCGTCGTCGCTTCCCACGACGGCGTGGGGCGCCATCCAGAGGAAGCCGCGCTTGGTGGCAGCGTAGGCCTCGAAGGAGCGGTGGAAGTCCAGATGGTCGCGGGTCACGTTGGTCAACACCGCCAGCGCAAACGTCATATCGGCGACGCGATCGAGCGCGAGCGCATGCGAGCTGACCTCCATGACGACTGCGCGCGCGCCCCGCTCGCGCATCTCGGCGAGCAGCGCGTGCAACTCGAGCGCGAGCGGGGTCGTGTTGTCGAGCGGCCACATTGCTCCCGCGAAGATCGCCCCGAGCGTTCCGATCCGCCCGGACGCGATTCCGCCGCTTTCGAGCAGCGCTGCAATCAAATGCGCGGTCGTGGTCTTGCCGTTGGTGCCCGTGACGCCGACCACGTCGAGCGAGCGCGACGGATGCTCGTAGAAGCCGGCTGCGATGTGCGAAAGTGCGCGTCGCGTCTGGGCGACGACGACCGTCGTCACCTGCCCCGTTGCGCTCGGAGGATTGGCGGTGGCGTAGGCCTCGTCGACGACCACCACGTGCGCTCCGCCGGCGATCGCGCGCTCGACGAACGCATGGCCGTCGGCGCGCTCGCCGCGCAGCGCGACGAACGCGCAGCCTGGCACCGCTTGACGCGAATCGGCGACGATGCGCGTCACGGTGCGGTCGAGCGGCCCAACGAGGCGCGCACCGTCGAGCGCGGCGACGAGCCGTCCGAGTGGCACGGCTTGGCGCGCCTGGGAGGTCATATCCGTCGCTTCGACACCGTCTCGTCCTTGACCAAGCGAGGACCCGCCGGCAGGATTCCGGCGTGCATCATCGCGATCCGCGCAATCCGGGCGAAGACCGGAGCCGCCACCGCGCCGCCGTAAATCGCCCCGCTCGGCCGGTCGACCTTGACCAGGATCAGATAGCGCGGCACGTCGGCCGGCACGTATCCGATGAAGGATGCGATGTATCCGCCGGCGGCGTAACCGCCATTTTCAGGGATTTGGGCCGTCCCGGTTTTTCCCGCCGTCGTGTAACCGGCGACTTGGGCGCCGTCCCGGCCCGTCCCGCGGGTCACGACCCCTCGCAGGAACGAGCGCAAGGTCGCGGCGGTGCGCTCGGAGATCACGCGCCCCTCGGCCAGCCGTCCAAAGCGCCGGATGGTTCGGCCCTGGGCATCGAGCACCGCACTGATGATACGCGGGCGCAAGAGGATTCCGCCGTTGGCGATCGCACAGTAGGCCCGAGCCAGTGCCAGCGGCGTCACCGCGATGCTGTGGCCGAAGGCCATCGTCGGCAACGAGGTCGCGCTCCACTCGTCAAGCGGCGTGACGATACCCGGGCTCTCGCCCGGCAAGCCGATCTTGGTGATCTCTCCAAAGCCGAACCGGCGGATCGTTGCGTCCATCGTGTGCCGCCCGATCGCAAGCGCGACCTCCGCGGCACCGACGTTGTGCGAGTAGACGACGATGTCGCCGAGGGTCTCGCTGCCGGCTCCGCTCGCCATCAGACCGTCCTCGGCGTTGTGGATGGTGCGCCCTCCGATCGTGATCTCGTCGCGCGCCGGGAATCGATCGCTGGTCGTTACCTTGCCGCTGTCGAGCGCCGCGGCGGCGGTGATCAGTTTGAAGGTCGAGCCCGGCTCGTAGGCGTCCATAACGGCCCGGTTGCGTCGCGCATCCTCGCTAAAACGGCCGTAGGTGCGAATGTCGTAGTTGGGGTCGTCGGCGAGCGCAAGCACCTCACCGGTCCAGGGATCCATGACGATAGCCGTCCCGCTCCTTGCGTGCCAGCGCGCTACCGCGGCGTGCAGCTCGCGCTCGACGCTGTATTGCAGAAACGAGTCGATCGTCAAGACCACGCTATCGCCGGGCCGCGGGGCGACGACGACGCGCGGCACCGCGAAAGGAAGCGCGCGATCGAATTGGTCGGTCTCGAGCGTCATTCTGCCCGGCGCGCCGCGCAGAAGATCGTCGTACTCGTACTCGACCCCGGCCAAGCCGTTGTCGTCGATACCGGTAAAACCGATCAGCGTCGAAGCCAGCCGGCCGCCCGGGACGAAGCGCTCGCCGGTACGCTCCGCAACGATGCTTACGCCGCTCAGATGCCGCTGCGAGATCAGTTCGGCCGCCTCATGCGAGACTTTACGGCCGATCAAGACGTTCTCGCTGCGCGAAGCGAGATCGCTCTCGATGCGAGCCGCCGACCCGCCCAAGATCGTCGCAAGCGCTTTGGCAGTGGCCGCCGGATCGGTCACCTCGCGCGGCGCTGCATAAACGCTGCTCGAAGGCAACGAGCGCACCAGCGGCACGCCGTCCCGGTCGAGGATCGAGCCGCGCGGCGCAAACATATCGATCGTCGAGAGGCGTTGCTCGAGCGCGCGCCGCGCCAGGGTCGGGCCCTGAAGGATCTGCACGACGACGAGCCGGGCGATCAGGCCCAGCGCTAGCGCCGCCAGCAGCCAGTAAAAAAATTTGAGACGCGCGGCCGCGCGGCGCGCCCAAAGCTCGGCGGGGCGGCGCGGCTCGAAGGCCGGGCGGCGGTTGGGTCGGCGCTTCACCGACCCGTCAGTGACCGAACCACGGGGCAACCGACGAAAGAAAGGCGAGGCCGCGCGGTGCGTCGGCCACGACGGGCGGCTCGGGCAGCCTCACGAGAACGAATCGGGCGGCCTCGTGCATGCGCAACGAAGCCGCCACTGCGGCCAGCCGCTCGCGGGACTCGAGCCGCGCGATTCGATCCTCGTTGCGCGCCGTCTCGTCGAGCAGCCGCGACTCTTCGGCCCGCGCCTTGGCGATCTGATAGTTCATGCGCGTGACGTTGGCCATCAGCGCGAGATAGGCGCAAACGACCACCGTCACGAGCGTTGCGGCGACGAGGATGCGGGAGAAGAGGGTGTAGCGCGAGCGAAGGGTGCGCGCGCGGCGGCGATCCGCAGCAGTGCGCGCGGCGCGGGAAGCGAGACGCGCCCGTGACGGCTCTGCCTCGTAGACGCGCGGGCGCGCGATCACGGCAGACGCTCCGCAGCGCGCAGCTTCGCGCTGCGCGCGCGTGGATTTCGGGCGCGCTCGGCGTCGTCAGGACCCACCGGCTTCTTGGTCAAGACCGCTAGACGCGGATCGTTGCGAAAGGTCTGCTTCACGATGCGGTCCTCAAGAGAGTGGAAGCTGATGGCCACCAGACGCCCACCCGGGCGCGTGCGTGCGGCGGCGGCCGCGAGCCCACGAGCCAGCGCCCCAAGCTCGTCGTTGACGGCGATGCGAAGCGCCTGAAAGGTGCGGGTCGCCGGATGAATGCGCTCGCGCCGCCCCCGAACGTGGACGACGCCCGACACCAAGCGGGCGAGTTCCAGCGTCCGCGCGGGAAGACGCCCGGCGTCGCGCGCGGCCACGATGGCACGCGCGATCCGGCGCGCGGCGGACTCCTCGCCGAAGCGCTGGAACAGCGTGGCGAGCTCGTTCTCGGAGCGCGATGACAAGAGCTCGGAGGCCGGCTCGCCGGCGCCCGGATTCATGCGCATATCGAGCGGCCCGTCGAGCTGGAGTGAGAAACCTCGCTCGGCCGAGCCGAGCTGCATCGACGAGAGCCCGAGATCGAACAGCACGCCGTCGACCGCCGCCACTCCGAGATCGTCGAGCGCAGTCTCGAGGCTGTCGAACCCGCCGCGGACCAGCGTAACCGAGGCGGCGAGTTCGCTTGCAAGCGCCGCGGCGGGGTCGAGGTCGAAAGCGATGACGCGCGCGCCGCCTGCCGCGATGGCCGCGGAGTGGCCGCCGGCACCGAAGGTCGCATCGACGTACGTCCCGCCGCTGCGCACCCCAAGCCAGCGAAGCGACTCGTCGAGCAGCACGGGAACGTGCGACGGCTGCGCCACATCAGTACAGGCCAAGCTCGGTGGCGAAGACGGCGAACTCGTCGTCCGCCGGCGGAACGAGCGGGTTACGCTCCTTCGCCCAGATCTCGACCCGCCGGTGCGTTCCGATCGAAACGGCTTCGCGATCGATCCCCGCGTAGGCGCGCAACGCCTGGGGGACCAGCAGACGGCCCTGACCGTCGCAGCCGGTATGGTCGGTGTTTGCGAAGAGATAGCGGACCAGTCGCCGGAAGCGCTCGTCCTTGACGGGCGCCTCGTCGAGGCGCTCACAGAACTGTTCCCAGGCCTCGATCGGGTAAAGTGCCAGGCACGGATCGGGTTGCGCTATCGTTAGGATGAAGCGCGGTCCCAAACGCTCGCGAAAGCGCACGGGAACGACCAAACGTCCTTTGTCGTCAAAGGCGTGCTCCGCATAACCGGTAAAACGCGGCAACTCGCGAGCCAGGGGAAAACCTCCACATGGACCCAGACTCTACCACTTTCCCCCACTATACGGGTCCAACGGCGCCTACGCAAGGTGCCGGCGTCACCGCTTTGCGAGCGCGGGTCAAGCTGCGGCTTGCTTTCGAGCCTTCCGCGAGGCGCCGGAGGCGGTCTGCTGCCGCCAGCGAAACCTGCCGGAGCGTGTTGAGACCCACCCTCGGCCTCGTGTTCCTGTGTTCGCTCTTTGGCTGCAGCGGCGGCGGCTTTATTCCCAATGGACCGCATTCGATCGACGCCGCGGCACTACGGCAAATCGTCGCCGCGGAGTCTGCTCGTGCGGGCGTTTCGCCGGCGCTCGTCGGTGCGGTCATCCGCGTCGAGTCGCACGGCGATCCGAGCGCAATTTCTAGCGCCGGCGCTGCCGGACTGATGCAGTTGATGCCGGAGACGGCCGTCACATACGGCGTTACGAACCGTTTCGATGCAGAGGAGAATGTCGCCGGCGGATGCTCGTATTTGCATGATTTGCTCGAACGCTATCACCACAACGTTTCGCTTGCGCTGGCCGCGTACAACGCAGGTCCGGGCGCGGTCGATGCAGCGCGTGGAATTCCGCGCTTCTCCGAGACGCGAGCATACGTGGCTCGCGTGAACGCCGCGCTCCGCAGCCTCTAGTGGCTGTTACGGGCCACTAACGCCTCATGGCGACCTTCCCTGGCGTCCGCGCAGCACCAGTTCTGCCGACGGGATTCCGCCCGCGTTTTCCGATCATGGACTCGTACATCTTGCGGGAGCTAGCGGCGCCGTTTGCCTTCGCCTTCGGGGCGTATCTGCTGTTCTGGTTCGTCAACATCTTTTTTTTGGCGGCCGACTACATCATCAACGCGCACGCGCCGCCCTTCTTGATCCTGCGCTTTCTGTTCTTCCGCGTGCCGCAGAGCACGCCGCTCGCGTTCCCCTTCGCCTGTCTTTTCGCATCGCTGCTCGCCTTCGGACGGCTCGCGCAAGACAACGAGATCAACGCGCTGAGAACGGCCGGCATCACCTTTTTGCGAATCAGCCGCACGCCGCTGGTCCTGGGTCTGGCGATGTTCGCGCTTTCGTACTACATCAACGAAACGGTGGCTCCCAAGGCGGTCGAGTTATCGACGCGCACGTTCTACCAGATCGTCTACCACACGGCCGATCTGCCGGTGATTCCGCAGTTCTTCCGCAAGGACGACACGACCGGACGGGTTTTTTACGTGGGCAACGTCGAGAACGACCACCACACGATGGACAACGTGATGATCTTCGAGCCGGCCACGACGACGCCGTTTCGCCAGGTGACCAACGCCGAAAAGGCCATTGTCGACGGCCAGACCCTGCACCTGATCAAAGCCCGCGTCACCCGCTTCAAACGAACGGGCGAAGTCGACGGTTTCGCGGTCCAGAAGGACGTCGACGTCGGTCTGCCGGTTGGGGAGACGATCGACCAGTTCATCAATACGGCCAGCAACGATCCGTATACCACGAACTCGAAGCAGCTCTCCGGGCAGATCTCGGCGATGCAGGCGACCGGCCAAGGCGGACAGGCACTCGACCAGCTCAAGATCACGCTGGCGCAGAAGCTCGCCTTTCCTTTCGCCTCCTTCGTTGCAGTGCTCCTCGCCCTTCCGCTGGCGTCGCAGGTCGGGCGAAAGGGGCGCAACATGGGCGTTGCGCTGGGCATCGCCCTTTCAGTATTGCTGCTGTTCGTCTACTACTTGATGATGTCGGCCTTCGCAGCGCTTGGCAAGAACGGCGCGATGAACCCGTACCTAGCAGCCTGGCTGCCCAATGCCATCATGGGCTCGATCGGCGCCGCGCTGTTTTGGCGCGTCGAACATTAGTGTACCGATAGGCATGACGCGGCGCGGTATGCGCGTCGTGCTGGCGGCGCTCGCAATCGCGGGTCTCCAGCCGACGTTGTGGAACCCGGTCCGCGCCGAGGCGCCGCAATCCCAAACCGACTCGCGGTTCCTAAGCATCGCACAGTCGGCTTGCGGCGCACCCAGCCCAACCTCGCCGCCGGCACGACCCAGCGCGTCGCCCGCGACCGTCGCACAGGTTCAGTCGAGCCCGTCGCCCGCGCCTCCCAGCGGCGAACCATCGCCCGCGCCGAGTCCGAGCGTTGCGCCGAGCGCGGTGCCGGACCAAAATGCGCCTCCCTTGCCGCCGCCGTTCCCAACCCCGAGCCCGCTCGGAATTCCACCCGCCTTGCCCGGGCCCGGCCAGATCGTGCCGCCGACCCCCTTCCAGCCGCCGGCCGCAAGCCCGCCGGCGCTGCCGACAGCAACGCCTTCCGGGCCGCCGCCGCCGGTGTTCCTGGTCCGCCCGAGCAGCACGCCGTTCATCCCGCCGGTTCGCTCGAGCGCCACCCCGTTGCCCTCGCCGAGCGCGGCCGGCCCGACGGCCCTACCGACGCTCGGGCCCGACCAAATCGCCACGATATCGGACCGCATCAGCGGCTCGACCGAAAACGGCAAACCCTCCGACCTTGACGGCAACGTCCACATTTACTACATCGACGGCCAGATCGTCGGCGATCACGCGCACTACGACGGCCAGCACACGATGACGATTACCGGCCACACCTACCTGATCAACCGCTATCAGGATTCGATCCTGTACGCGGACTCGATCCAGTTCGACACCGACACGCACAAGGCGACGCTCGTGCGGGGCCGCGGCGAGACGACCGAGGGCGTCCAAGTCGGCAAGCTTCACTACACGGCGCAGCAGCTGGTCACGGCATCGAGCGGCGTCTCCCACGGCGACCGCGCGTCGTTCACGACCTGCGAGAACCCGCATGGCGGGTATCACGTCGAGTCGCGGACCCTCGACCTGTATCCCGGCGACAAGATCGTCGCCCGCAAGGCGGTCGTCTTCCTCGGGCCGCTCGCGATCTTTTACCTGCCGTTGCTCGTCATACCGCTACGCGACGTGCAGAATCCGCAGCGCAACACGAGCTTCCTCCCGATCATCGGCTACTCCCAGCTCCAAGGCTTCTATATCAAGCTGCGCATCGGGTTCGCGCCGTCGAACACGTATTACGGCTACTACCGCGTCGAGTATTACACCAAGGAAGGCTTAGGCCTGGGCTATACGGCGTACATCGGCTCGAAGAACAACCGCCGCACCCTAACGGTCGACTCCTACACCATCGACGACCGCATTCAGGACGCTCGAGAAACCAACCTGACCATGACCGAAACGGAAAACTTCTCCAGCCGCCTGCGAAGCCAGGTCAACCTGAACTACACGGGCGACTACGGCGCCGGTATCACGATCCCGGCCAGCCTCAACCTCAACGCTTCGATCATCCATCAAGGGAACTTCAGCACCGAAAACCTGACCTTCTCGCGCTTCGAACAGGGTTCGCTCTCCGACAATTTGACGTTCGGCTATCTCGACACGCTGCAGTTCTCGCAGTACCTGCAGCAGCAGATCAATCTGAGCTACTCGAAGTACAATAGCGACGAGGGCGGGACGGACACGTTTCACATCAACACTGTAACGCACTGGTTTACCAAGCTTGCCGACCTCAACGTGACCTACGATCAGACCGACTACTCGGCCGAGCCTTTCGGATACAACACCGTACCCGAACTGCAGATTCTGCCGCACATCAATTTCGGCGACTACCGCTTCCCCTTCCAGACGCAGTTCACGATCGGCCAGTACACCGAACCCGAGAACCACTTCACGACGGGGCGCGCCGAGTTCGACTTCGATCAGCCCATTTTCCTGAAGGTCTTGAACACCAGCGACTTCAACGCGAGCTTCGACCTAAAGCAAGACTGGTACGCGACGGGCGACGAGAAAGCGTTCATCATGCAGAACGCGTCGCTATCGACGCCGATCGGCAATCACATCGTAAACGCGATCACCTATAACGAGCAAAACCCGATCGGCCCGTCCGACGTCCCCTTCCAGATTCTCGACCACCTTTCCAGCGGCTCGCACGGTGCGGCCGACGTGCTGCGCCTCTTCAACTCCGACATCTACTCGCTATCGCTCTCGGATGGAACCAACTTCAACGAGGAAGCGCAGCCCGTCCAGTATCAGTTGAGCATGCGCCCTTCAACCCGCTCGGTGCTCGTCATCGGCGGCTTCTGGAGCCCTGGGCCGGGCAATGGCTTCGGCATCACCAACGTGCAAGCGTACACCCCGTTCGGCCGCGACACGACGCTCGAGTTCACGACCAACGTCGACTGGAAGAACAAGGGGCGGCTTGAGGACAAGAACATCGACCTCATCAAGACGATCGGGAACTGCTACAGCCTCAACCTTTCCTACAACCAAGACCTCAAGGAATTCACCTTCAACATCAATCTGCTCGCGTTCCCCAACCAAGGTATCGGCACCGGCTTCGGCGGCCCGACGAGCAGCCCCGCGTCGATCCTGCCGCAAAACTTCGCCTACTAAGCGGATCGGGGCCGGTAACGATTATCCATGAATTCGGAGGCGCGCGTGCGAGTGCATCGAGCCGGCGCAAGCCAGGCCGGCGTCGTGCGTGACATTTTCGAAGAGTACTACGACGCGATCGGCGTCCTCGTTCGCGACGACGCAACCCAGTTCGCGGCGTATTTTGAGGACGGCTCTGGCGTCTGGCTGGCATCGGCCGGATGCGAGGTCGCCGGATGCGTTGCGCTGCGGCCCATCGCCACGCGACCGGCCGCCTGCGAAGTGAAACGCCTCTACGTGCGGCCGGCGCATCGCGGCGCAGGCATCGCCGCCACTCTCATGGACGAGCTCGAAGCCTATGCCGCGCGCCATGCCTACCGCTACGTGTATCTCGACACCAAGGACGACCTCGAAACGGCGATTCGCTTCTATCGCCAACGCGGCTACGAGGCGTGCGAGCGGTACAACGACAATCCCCAGGCGACCGTCTTCATGCGCTACCGCATTCCCTCACCGACCGTCGCCGATGCCTGACGAGCGCTGCGTACCTTCCGATCAGTTCATAGCATCGCAAGGAGCATGCCCGCAGGCGCAGGCTTCTTTCTCCTCGCCATCGGCATCCTCACGACAGTCCTCGCTGCAATACGCCTCCACCGGATCGTCGCTCTCAAGCTCAACCGCGCTAACCTCGCACAAACAAGGCTCATTCGCACACTGCATCATCTCACTATTCATAAGGCCCTCGTACCCTCAATCGCCCAACAGCTAGCGCCCCTTGCATCGCTTGCCGACCGAAGCCTTTAAGGATGCATGCCGATCCAGGGCAAGGCGCCGCGGAGCGCAGCGTGCTAGGCCGCACATCGTACCTGCGGCGAAAAACTTCAGCCACCGAGGCCTTTAAGGATGCGATGTCGGTCCAGGGCGAGGCGCCGCGGGGCGCAATGTGCTAGGCCGCACATCGTACCTGCGGCGAAAAACTTCAGCCACCGAGGCCTTTAAGGATGCGATGTCGGTCCAGGGCGAGGCGCCGCGGGGCGCAGTGTGCTCGGCGCACATAAGCCCCGCGGCAACGAAGTCCCTGGGCCGACAGCGCGTCCTTAAAGGTAGTTGTCGATTTCGCCGCCGGATATCTGCGCCGCCGCATTGGCGGGGAGGTTGGCACCCGTCTGCCGGAAGATCGGATCCATGAAGTTTTGCGTGATGTCGCAGCTAAAACTGAACGAGGTGTCGGTCGCGCCGCCGATGCCCAGGGAGTCTTGCACGTTGTTATATTTGTCGATCGTGAAAAAGTTGATGTACCACGTCGTCGAGAAGTTGGGCGGCAGGGTGACCGCGGGCGTCGGGGTTGCGTTCGGCGCAGCCGAAGGACTCGGACTCGGCGACGGGCCGACTCCGAGCGGATCGTAAAGCAGCGTGCGCACGAAGGTGAACTGAAACTCGCTGCCCGCCCCGTTATAGTTGAGGACCAGCGCCACCTCGGGCGGATTGTAGTGCACTTGTATCGGATTGAGCTGATTGTTGTTTCCCGGGGTCAGCACGTACTGAATGAGTACCGGCAGCGCGGTTCCGTAGCTTGCGCCGATGGCCCAAGCATACGAGTAATTGAGGAAGGACGTCGCGTAGGCGTTCGGATACGGCTCGCCGCCCGTTCCGCTGGTGTTGAAAACGACAACGTAGTTGAAATTGGTGAAGTCCATTGGACCGTTCGTGCCGAACGTAATCACCATGCGGCCTGCAAGGTTGCTGTTTAAGACCGGATTGGGCGTCACTTGGCGCCCGCAAGCAGCGAAGCCGAGGGCAGTCAGCCCGGAAGTCACGAATGCGGCGCGACGGATCATAATGCTATTGGTCCCCTGGACTGTTGCGCTGGCAAGCGCAGCGGCGATGGCGTTGGCGTTTCCGAAAACGAACCTGGTGGTGCTCGCTCCTGTCGGCGCGATCGGCCTCTTTTGGGCTTGGTTTGGGGCGACCCCGAAGCGCGCCTTCTGGATCGGCTTGGCGGCAGGGACCGTATTCTTTACGATTACCTACTCGTGGTTCGGTGAAACGGCGGGCGCGCTGATCGCTCCGTTTGGCTTCTTTCTAACGCTCGGCCCCGCGGTCGGTGACGCATTTTTCGGCTTCGCCCTGGTCGGGGCGCTGGTCGCATTTGCCGCACAGCGCAGCGCTCGTCCGGTCGCTCCGCTTGCCGGCGCAGCCGTGTTCGCGTTCGGCGAATGGTTCCGCTCGGAGGGCCTGGGCGAGCTCGGCGTGCCGTTCGGCAGTCTCGGATACACACAGGTTGGCTCGCCCTTCGCGCCGCTTGCGGCGTATGTCGGTACCTACGGCGTGACGTTCGTGCTGTGCGTTCTGGCCGCATACGCTGCCTACGCGATCCGATTGCGGACGTTGCGCGGATCGCTTGGAACGGCCGCAATAGCGTACGGGGCAGTCTTGGCGTTGACCGCCCTCGGCTGGGCCCTTTGGCCGGCGCGCGCCGCTGAAACCGCCAAGTTTCGCGTTGCGGCCATTCAGGGCAACATCAAGCAAGCCACGAAGTGGTCGCCGGAGGCCTTCGCGCGTGCCTTGGATCGCTATCAAACGCTCACGGTGCGAGCCGCCGCGAGCCGGCCGCGCTTGATCGTTTGGCCCGAGACGGTCATCACCGCCGCCCTCAACCGCTCGCCGTGGCTCACGGCCCAATTTTCGAAGCTCGCGAAATCGACGCGCGCGGAACTGGTCGTGGGAACGCTTGCCATCATCGATGGAAAAGACTACAACGTCCTGTACTTTTTCCGGCCCGACGGCTCGCTCGATTCGATCTACCGCAAACGCCGGCTCGTACCGTTCGCCGAGCACGTCCCATTCGCGCGTTTCGTCGGTTGGATTCCGTGGGCCAAACAGGCCTCGAACTTCGGGACCGGCGACGCGAGCGGGATCGCGGAGGCGAACGGCATGCGCTTCGCGCCGATCATTTGCTGGGAGTCCGCCTTCAGCGGTCTCGTGGTCGACGACGTCCGCGACGGGGCAGACGCATTGATCGTCGCAACGGACGACGCGTGGTTCGGTACGACGGCTGGGCCGTACCAGCACGCTCAGATCGCGCAACTTCGCGCCATCGAGACCGGGCGCTGGGTCGTACGGGCCGCCGCAACCGGAATCAGCGGCATCATCGCGCCCTCGGGCCGGTATACGCTGCGCAGTCAACTCGATGAAGAAACCATCATCGAAGGCGAGATCGGTGCTCCGCAACCGACCGTCTACGACGCGCTCGGGCCCGAGCCGGTCGCGCTTGGTCTGGGGGCGCTGTACCTGGTTGCCGTCGCGTGGGGGGCAGGCCGACGTCGCTCCGTTTGAGGACGGCGCTATGGATTGCCGCCTTCGCCCTTACGGCTTTCCTCGCGGCCGGAATCTATCTGGCAGGCAGGAACGAATTGCCCGCGCCGCCCGCCAATCCGGCCGTCGTCTTTCGTCAAGGCAGCGCAAACGGACGGCGCATCTCGTTCCCGTCGTGGTCGGCCAATTACGACCGCATCGTGACCAACCAGGACCAGACCGTGCTCAACGTCGACGGCGTGCGCGACGGCCTCATCTATAAGAAAGGAAAACCGTACCTGCGCGTGAGCGCCGCACATTTCACGGTCGACACCCTCTCGCACGACTTCGCAGCCGCCGGGCGATTGCGCGTCGAGACCGTTGGAACGGAACCCAAGCGCTCGTTCGAAACGACCTCGGCGGTATGGAGCGACGCCACGCAGATATTGACGATGGCGCAGCCGGTGCGCATCGATACCGGCGCGGACGCTCCGCTTTACGTCGCGAGCTTGTCCATCAACGTGAGAACCGGCGATATCGTATTGCACAAGATCGCCGGTCCCATTCGGTTGAAGTGAACGTTGCGTTCCGCCGGCAGCGGCGTTATTTGGAGGGTTCTTCGGCGAGCGTCTTCTTTGCTTCCGCGATCAAACGCTTGACCTTTTGGCCGCCCTTGTGGCCGATCTCTTCGTAGAAATCGGTGCCATACTTGTCCTTGACCACGCGACCGCCTTTTTGGCCGATCGCCTCGTAGAATTGAGCACCATGCCGCTCGCGCGTGGCCTCGCCCCCTTTGCGCCCGATCGTCTCATAGAAACCCGATCCATAGCGCTCGCGAACCGTATCGCCGCCCTTTTTACCGGCCTCGCGCACGGACATGTCACCGCCCGAGCGGTCTCCGTTGTACGTCCCGTTTGCGGACTTGGCACTCCCGTTCGAGATTGTCTTTTTCTGCGAATTGTTCATGCTTAGAATCCCTTTCGCTCGCCCGGCGAGAAACGGGCCACACGCCATGCTCGTACCCACAGCGGACGGCCCTAAACTCAGCGCAGGCTTGCGATGCTCGATTTGATCGTCGAGGGAGCCCGCATCTTCGACGGCGTCTCCCCCGTCCCGATCGCAACCGATCTCGCCGTCGTCGGCGAGCGGATCGCGCTCATCGGTGACCTCCGGCAGCGTGAAAGCGTCCGTCGCGTGCAGGGCGGGGGCTTGACCCTCGCGCCGGGCTTCATCGACGTCCACTCCCACTCAGACGAGCTGTGGTTAGTCGAGCCTTTGTGCCGCAGTAAGATCATGCAGGGCGTAACGACCGAAATCGGCGGCAACTGCGGCAGCTCCGTCGCGCCCCTGCTGCTCGAAGCGCTCGAGCGAAAGCGTACCGACGCGGCCGCCTACGGTCTCGATGTGGAATGGACCGATCTCGAAGGATTCTTCGCGCAAGTCGAATCGGCCGGCATCGCACTCAACGTCGCGACGTTGGTTGGCCTCGGAACGACGCGGCGCTGCGTGCGCGGCGACCGCGAGGGACGCCTCGCTAGCGAGGAGCTCGTCGCGCAAATGGCACTCGTCGAAAGCTCGGTCGAACAGGGCGCGCTTGGGGTCTCGAGCGGCTTGATCTACACTCCTTCGCGCTACGCGGATTCGGCCGAGCTCACGGCTTGCGCACAGGCGGCCCGGCGCGCCGGCGCTGGGCGCTACGTCTCGCATCTGCGCAGCGAAGGCGATCGTTTGCTGGAGGCCGTTGACGAAGCTCTGGGCGTCGGCCGCGCAGCCGAGGTCGCGGTACAGCTTTCGCATCACAAGGCGGCCGGTAAACGGAATTGGGGAAAAGTGCATCGCTCGCTTGAGGCCATCGAGCGCGCGCGGCGCGACGGACTCGCCGTCGCTGCCGACGTTTATCCGTATGTCGCAAGCTGGACCGGGCTCGATACGATTTTGCCGGACGACGTCGCGCTCGGCGGCCGCGCCGCAACGCTTACGCGCTTGCAAAATCCGGCGGACGCGGCGCTCCTCGCTGTGCGGCTCGAGCTCGAGCGCGGCGGCAGCTGGCACGACATCCTCGTCAGCGAGGTCCAGAGCGAGCGCAACGCCGAGTTGTGCGGCCTGCGGATCGACGAGATCGCCCGTCGCTGGCGCATGCATCCGGCGCGCGCCGCGATCGAACTCTTGCTGCAAGAACAGCTCGAAGTCGAGGCGATCTTTTTCTCGATGAGCGAGGAGGACGTCGCGACGGTCCTGAGCGCAGGCTTTGCGTGCGTCGGCAGCGACGCATCGGCGCGTGCTATCAGCGGCATCACCGCCAAGGGCTCGCCGCACCCGCGCACCTTCGGGTGCTTCCCCCGTGTTTTCGGACGCTTCGTCCGCCAGCGCCGAACGCTCGACGTCGGCGAAGCCATTCGCCGCATGACCGCGTTGCCGGCCGAGCTCTTCGGCCTGCGCGATCGCGGGCGAATCGCCGAAGGTGCCTATGCCGATCTGGTTCTCTTCGACGCCGCGCGCATCGTCGACACCGCTACCTACGAGCGCCCGTTTTCGTACCCCGAGGGGATCGCCGGCGTCTGGGTCAACGGCACGGCGGTCGTGCGCGACGGTTTCGCGACTGGGGCTCGCCCGGGACGCGTCCTGCGCCACGGCCGGTAGGAATCGAATCAGCCGCGTTCGTGCGCGTGCGTACGGGCCGGCAAGGCTAGCAACGCGTCGTAGATGCGAGCGGTGGTCGCACGCAAAACGTCGAGCCCGGCATCGTTCTCGATGACGTAGTCCGCCAGCAGGCGCGCACGCTGCGGGTCGATCTGCGCTGCGATGCGCCGCCGCGCTTGGTCGAGCGAAAGGTCGCTGCGTCTTTGGAGGCGCTCGAGCCGCAGCGGAAGCGGAGCGATCACGAGCACGTTGACGTCGCACTCACGATAGAAGCCGCCCTCAAAGAGCAACGGCACGTCGTGAACGACGATTTGATCCGGTCGAGCGGCGGCTTCACGCTCCGCGCCGGCCGCGCGCACCAGCGGATGGACGATCGCATTGAGCTCTGTGCGCGCGCCGTCGTCACCGAACACGAGCGCCGCAAGCGCTGCTCGGTCGAGCGTGCCGTCGGCATGCAACGCGCTAGGCCAGCGCGCGGCAACGCGCGCGAGACCCGGACTCCCCGCCGCCGTCGCTTCTCGTGAAAGCGCGTCGGCGTCGATAATGAAGGCGCCGAGCCGGGCGAGCTCCTTAGCGACTTCGCTCTTGCCCGAGCCGATGCCGCCGGTCAAGCCAACCCTCAAGCGCATGGCCGGCGGAGCCCACGGGACGAACCGCACCGCTCCGGCGGCTGGAATCGGTCGGGCCGAGCGGCGCTAGTCCGGAACGGCTTCGAGCGCGTCGGCGATCGGGACCGGCTCGCCGTCTACGGCAAACTCGGCCAGCTCTTCGGGCGGAATATCCGCGACGTGCTGAATCGAGCCCGTGATGCGGCGCGTGGCATGATTGACCGTGAGGATCGTGACGTCGACCTCTTGGCCCGGGCTGTACTGAGCGGTCGGCTCGAACTCGCCTTTGGGAACCATCGCGAGCACGCCTGGAATGATTTCGACCAGCAGATAGTTCGGCGTCACTTTGACGACGCCGGCGACCAAGTGCTGTCCTTCCACGAGCTTCTCGGCGTATTCGACCCACGGATCCGGCAACGCGTGCTTAAGCGAAAGCGAAACCTTCTTCGCATCCGGGTCGAATTTCATCACCTCGACCTGCACGACGTCGCCGATTTTGACGACCTCGCTTGGATGCTTGATCCGCGCGTATGACAGCTCGCTGTTGTGAATCAGTCCGTCGATGCCGCCCAGGTCGACGAACGCTCCGAACTCGGCCAGCCGCACGACGACGCCCTCGCGAATCTGCCCGACGGCCAGCGTTCCGAGCAATTCCGACTTCTTCTGGTTGAGCTCTTCCTCGAGCACCAGACGCTGAGAGAGCACGACCCGATGACGCTTGTGATCGAGGTCGATCACCTTGAGCCGCAAGTGCTTGCCCACCAGTTCGTCGAGGTTACCGACGGGCTGGCGCCGGATCTGCGACGCGGGAACGAAGCCGCGCATGCCAAGATCGACCAGTACGCCGCCCTTGACGACTTGCGTGACCGTCGCTTCGATCACTTCGTCCTGCTCGTGGGCCTGGATGACCTTTTCCCAGGTTTTGAGGGCCCGGGCGCGCCGCTCCGAGAGAAAGAGCGTTCCGTCTTGATCGTCGATCCGGTGAATCATCACCTCGAGCTTGTCGCCGACGCGCAGCTCCTTGGGATCGATCGCGAGCGAGAGCTCGCGGAAGTTCAAAATGCCTTCCGATTTACCGCCGATGTCGACGAGTAGTTCGTCCTGGTACTTCGCGACGATGACTCCGGTGAGGACTTGGCCCTCGTCGAGGACCTTGAGGCTCTCTTCGTATAGGCGTTGCTCGAGAACGAGCTGGTCTTCGAGTTCTTCTTCCGGCCTCGGAACCGTAACGGGTCTTTGGTCGGGGGCGATTTCCGGCGGCGGTGCGATGTCGATGGTAGTAATACGTTTCCCCTTTACTCGATGTGCCGGATCGAATCGTCCGGTCACACCCCCGCGCTTTGCGCAGTTCCTCTCACGCGAGGCGAAGTTTTGTTTATCGTCGCTGACATCGGCGGCACCACCAGGTGCCGCGCTGGGCGAGGACCGTTCTTACGATGCTGCGTCCACAAGCGAGACAAGCTTCGCCTTCCCGACCGTAAACGCTGAGCTGATTTTGAAAGCCGCCCCGCAGGCCCTCGGCATCGACATAGTCGTCGACGCTGCTGCCCCGCATCTCGATCGCGCGCCTGAGCACCGACTGAATCGAGGAGTGGAGACGGCGCCGTGCTTGCTTCGAGAGCGCCCCCGTCGGCCGACCCGGACGGATGCGTGCCTCCCAGAGCGCCTCGCAGGCGTAGATGTTGCCGAGCCCCGCAACGCGGCGCTGGTCGAGAAGGAACACCTTGATGGGGGTGGTCCGCCCGTCCAGCAGCCCCGAAAACCGGTCGAAGGAGAAATCTTCCGACAGGGGTTCGAGGCCGACCTCAGCAGCCCACGGTTCTTCAGGCCCGGCAAGTCGCATCCTGCCGAACTGCCGCGCATCCGCAAAGCAAAGCCGGCTGCGGTCGGCAAAGGTCAGCAGAACGTTGGTGTAGGGTTCCGGGTCCGTGGTCCCCGCGGGCTGGACGATCAGCCGCCCGGTCATCCGGAGATGAACCACGAGTTGCCGGCCCGACCCCAGGCGGACGACCACGAACTTGCCGCGCCTGCCGACGCCGGCGATGTGCTCGCCGGCAATCTGCTGCTGGAAGAGTGGGGGTTCGGGCGAGACCACCTTGGGTAGTCGAATCGCCGCACCCGCGATCGTCTTTCCCGAGATTGTCGCTGCCAGTCCCCTGGCAATCGTTTCAACTTCGGGCAGCTCAGGCACGTCAGCTCCGCATGACACGGTGCCCGTCCCGAAAGTTGCGCCCTTCTCGCCCCCGGGCACGCTCCCCGGCGCTGATTCGGCAATGGGCCTGCACCTAGCTAGGAGCGTCCCGGGCGTGCGCGCCGTATTGAGCGGGGTCGAAGTACCAGTCGGGCAGCGCCGCCGGGAACGCTACCGCCTCGAAGCGGTACTCGCTCCAACGTTTGACGTCGATGCGCCCAAAGCGCGGATCGATCCCGGTCAGACCGAAGATCGTCGTGACGACCGGGACCCCCGCGACCTCGCCAAAACGGATGTCGGCCCGCCCGTCGGTGAGCGCGCGACGCAATGCGTAGCCCTGCATGTCGACCGAAATCTCGCGCAGGCGGTGCGCGGCGGGATCGCCCAGCGGCGCAAGCCGCAGCCGGTACCAGCCATCCTCCACGCCGTCGAACTGCGCGTCGTAATCCGCATTTCCCGAAACGCTGACGCGCGCTACGGTGCGCAAACCCGAGTCGCGGTCGTTCGCAGGACGGTACGCGCCCGCGGTCGCCGCCCCGAAGGCATCGAAGGTGGGCGGTCCCGGATCGACGTCGACGTCGATGCGCGGATGCTCGAAACGCAGCGGCCCGAACGCTTTACCGTCAATGGCTTCGCGCACGAGCGCAGCGCCGTCCGAGGCGCGGTACCAAATGCGAAGGTCGTAGCGGTGCTCGACGGTTCCCAGTTCGTTGAGGTGCTCGAAGCGCTCTAGCGTGTAGACCACGAACGGCGGGCGCGGACGGGCGCGAAAGACGGCTTTTGCTCGAGCGAGAATCGACTGCGGGCTTGGCTGCGCATCGCCGCCGCCGGCCGGCCCGGGCACCCCGAGGAGTGCTGCGAAGGCGACTGCGCCCAGACCCTGCAGCGGCTTCAGCGCGAGCCGCGCGAACACTACTGCGACGCGCGCAGCGATGGGATGACGAGCGAGGCACCAGCCACGATTCCATCGGCAGCCGCTTCACCCGCCGGCAGCTCGATCACGTAGACGCCGTGTCCGCGCCGGCGGGCGACCCGATCGTCCGGCGTATCGAGCGCGGACTTCGGTACGTTGGCCGCAACGGTATCGACTTTGCCGCTGGGCTCGACCCAAATTTGATCGAGCGCGATCAGGGTGTTTTTCATCCAGAAGCTCCAGTCACTCGCCTGCGCAAAGACGAAGATCATCCCGGCACGGGGACGCAGCTTGGTCACGCACATCAGTCCGAGATCGCGGCTCGAGTCGTTGGCCGCGACCGCAAGGCGCAGCACCGCCCTCGGTGCGCGCACGTCGATCAGTGCAAGCGCGGCGCCGCCTCCTCTTGCAGCCGGCCCGTCCAGAATGGCGGCGGGGAGAGCGGGGTTCGCGCAGGCAAGCGCGGCTTTTTGCGCGGCAGGCGCAGCCGGCGGTGCGCTCACCCCAACAATCGCGAGGAGACAAGCCAGCACTCGACCCCATGCGAGCAGCGACTCACCCATCCAGCAGCTCCACGTCGTACCAGGTTCGGCCGGTTTTCAAGCTGACCTGGAGCGGGACGGAAAGCTCGAGCGCGTTCTCCATCTCCCGCCGAACGACGTCCGCGACCGTCGCGCGCTGCGCCGCATCCAGTTCGAAAATGAGTTCGTCGTGAATCTGCAGCAGCATCTCCGCGTCCAAGCCGGCCTCCCGCAAAGCGCGGTCGACCCGCACCATGGCGAGCTTCATCAGATCGGCGGCGCTGCCTTGCATCGGCGCATTGGTCGCCTCGCGTTCGGCGGCCGAGCGCAGCGGGTAGTTGCGCGAGCGCAGGTCGGAAAAGTACCGTCGGCGTCCGAGGATGGTCTCGACGTAACCGTTCTCGCGACCGAACTCGAGGTTGCGCTCGATCCAGTTCCGCACTGACGGGAAGCGCGCGAAATAGGCTTGCGTCATCGCCCGGGCTTCGCCGCGCTCGATTTCGAGGCGCTGCGCCAAACCGAAGTCGGACATGCCGTACAGCAAGCCGAAGTTGACCGACTTCGCGATGCGCCGCTGATTGGCGGTCGGATGGTCGACATCGGGAACGCCGAAGATGCCGCGCGCGGTCACGTCGTGAATGTCGTCGCCTCGGCGGAACGCTTCGCGCATCGCTTCGTCCCCCGAGAGGTGGGCCATGATGCGCAACTCGATTTGGCTGTAGTCGGCGGCCAGCAATAGCCGCGAAGCATCCGGCGCGACGAAAGCGCGTCGGATGCGCCTTCCGAGCTCGCCTCGCACCGGCACGTTCTGAAGGTTCGGGTTGGTCGACGAAAGCCGCCCGGTCGCGGTCGACGTCTGATGGAAGACGGTGCGCAGGCGCCCGTCCGCGCCGACGAGCTTGGGAATCACGTCGATGTAGGTGCTTTTGAGTTTGGTGACTTCGCGCCACTCCAAGACTTTGGCCACGATCTCGTGCTCGCGCGCGAGCGGCTGCAGCACTTCGATGCCGGTGGCCCAACCGGTCTTCGTGCGTCCGGCGTTCGGCAAGGCAAGGCGCTCGAACAGCTGCGTGCCGAGCTGCTGCGGCGAGCCGATGTTGAAGCTCTCACCTCCGGCGAGCGCAAAGATCTCTTCCTGCAAACGCTGGACGGCGTGGTCGACCTCGGCCGAAAGCGCTCGGAGCGCCGACGGATCGATCGCGATTCCGCGAGCTTCCATGTTCGCCAAGATCGCGACGAGGGGTAATTCGAGTTCGGCATACAGCCGGCGCTGGCCGCGATGGCCGAGCCGGTCGTTCAAGGCTGGAGCGAGCTGCAGCGTGGCATCGGCCCAAGCGCTCGCGTCCGGCGGCAAGTGCTTTCCTAAGAATTCGCTGGAGGCGTCTTCGAGCGTGCCGTACGCGCGGCTCGGATTGAGAAGGTGGCTTGCGATCATCGTGTCGTCGGCGACCGCTCCAAGCGACAGTCCGTTCGCGCGCAGCCGCGCGGCTAGCGCCTTGGCGTCGTGTGCGACCAGCGCCCGACCGCCGTCCAGCACTCGTTCGAGCGCGGAGCGAACGCCGCGATGCTCGAGCGCCGCCAGACGGAAGGCTAGTCCCGTTCCGCTGCTCGCGGAAAGGCCGAGCTCGTCGTCGCCCCGCAGCGCCAGCGCAATGCGTTCGGCGCTCGCAAGTGCGGTGAGCTCGTCCGCGAGCCGATCGAACTCCGGCGGATCGACCGACGGCACGAAGCGGCGATACGCGCCCTGCAGCAGCTCCGCTTCGTCCAGGGCCGGAAAGAGCGCATCGTCGGCCGGCAGCGGCAGCCGCGCGAGCAGCGACTTGAACTCGAGGTCGCGATAGAGCGGGTAGAGTTCGGCGGGCGAGGGTGCAACGAAACGCGCCTGCTCCCACGGGACCGTCACGTGGAGCCGGCGCGAGATCACCGAAACGTCGCGACACATCCGAGCCGTCTCGCCGTGTTCGCGGATCAGCGCTACGAGTTTGGGAGAACCGGCCAGAGCCGGATTCGCGAGCAGCGCGTCGAGCGATCCGGCGGCCTTGAGCAGTTTGGTCGCGGTCTTTTCTCCGACGCCGGGAATGCCCGGCAGATTGTCGGATGGATCGCCTTTGAGGCCGCGATAGTCGGGAAGTTGCGCGGGGTCGAGATCGAAACGGGCGCGCACCGCGGCCGGATCGTAGCGCATCATTCCGCCGGCTCGTAGGCGGACGAGTACGGTGGTTCGCTCGTCGACGATCTGCAACAGATCGTTGTCACCGGTCACGACGATGGTGCTTTGGCCGGCTTCCTCGGCTTGGCGCGCGAGCGTTGCGATCACGTCGTCGGCCTCTTCGCCCTCGACCTCGATCTGCGGAATGCGATAGACGTCGAGGATGCGGCGCACGAGCGCAAACTGCGAGCGCAGGTCGTCGGGCATCGTCTCACGCTGCGCCTTGTAGTCCTCATAGCGCGCGATGCGCGCGAGCGGCAAACCTTTATCGAAGCAGGCGACGACGTGGGTCGGCTTTTCATCGGCGATCAATTTAGTCAACGTCGTGGTGAATACGTACGCCGCCTCGATGCGCACGCCGCGCGACGTCGTCAACGGGCGGTCCTTCATCGCGAAGAAGGCCGCGTAGATGAGACCATAGCTGTCGAGCAGCATCAAACGCGCCGTCCCCGGCGGCGCCGCGTCGACGACGGCCGCAGCGTCGTTGCGGTCAGCGCGCATCAACGTTCGTACTCGTGCGGAGCGTTCGCAGGAAAAGCAGCACGCTACTCGACGTTGAAGCTGGCCGAGGCGGCGCCGACGTCGCCCTCGTCGGAGATCTTCAGGATCGAAAGCACGAAGTGACCGCGCTCTTTAGGGACCGGCACGTCGATCGCTTCACCGGCATGGCGCACCACTTGCCAGTAGAGCGTGCGCGGCGCTGCGACGCCGATCGACGGGGGCTCGGTGGGTGCTTTGCGCGGCCGCTCGGCAGCGAAGATGTCGTTTGCTTTCGAGTGTGCCGGCGTTACGTACGCATGCCACGTCGGGCGCTCGGCGGCCGGGTTCTGCGAACTCGTGCCGCCGATCGAGAGCACTTGCGGTGCGTCATCGAAAAATGCGGGCGCGCTTTCGCGGCCGTCTGCGATGCGAATCGCAAAGGTCGCTTCGCCTGCGATTCCCCCATCGTGAATCTCGGCATGCAGCGTCTCGCCGTCTTCGTAGCTTGCCTTGTCGAGCGTCAACTCGGTGGCGCGCGCGTGGCCCGGTCCGTCCACTTCGACCGGCGCCGTAGCGAGCGCTACCGAGCCGTCGCGCACGACGGCGGCCCCGACGCGTACGTCGCCGAGCACTTCGCCGAGATCCAGGGTCGCGGCAGCTTGGCCGTGAACGCCGGAGACGACGCGCACCTGATACGTCTTGGCGCCTTCAAGGGTCACGAGCGCGTCGCCCGACGAGCCGGGAGCCGTCGCGCGCACGAGGACGCGGTCGCCCGGCCGGTAGCGCGCTTTATCGGTTGCGATTTTGACGACCTCACCGCCCGCCTCGACGGCGCCCGACAGCGCGCTCGGTTCGACGAGCACGGCGGTCGCGTCGAGCGCGCGACGCCCGTCGACTTGCGCCTCCGCGACGATGAGATTCGATCCGAGGCTGGGCGTTTTGAAGACGGCGTGGGCGCGCCCACGCTCGTCGAGAATGACGGACTGTTCCTGCGCGGTCGCACCGTGCGTCGCGCGCAGCGTTACCACAAGACCCGCCGCCGGCGACCCGTCGGCCGGGTCGAACCCGCGCACGTCGAAGGCGATGGGTTGGCCCACGTCGGCGCTGGGCGCATCGGATTCGACGGCGAGTGCGATGCGCGCGTTCGCAACGGTAATGCGCGAGGTTGCGGTCGCGCCCTTCGCGGTGGCACGCAGACTGTAGGTCGAGTCGAGGCCGTCGGTCGGCTGCGCGATCGCGATGCGTGCGCCGCCCTGCTCGTCGGTGACGACGGTTCGCTCGTACACGATCGTGGTGCCCCAACGCGGTGCGTCGTCAGCCGCGCCCGGCGGCACGATGTGCGGCGTGCGCACGACCTGCACGCGGATCGGCACCTGTGCGACTCCTTCGCCCCCGCGCCGCGCGAAGAGTTCGATGGGCACCTCTCGGTTCGGATCGCAGGGACAGGTCGAGCGCACGCCTAGCGTCAGATCGCCGGCGGCGTCGACGTGCACCGACGTCCCGCCGACCGCACCCGCGGCACTGGCCAGAACCGCGTATTCGCCCGCATCCGCGAGCGCTGGAACCGGCAGCTCGGCCGTGAATGCACCCGCCGCGTCAAGGCGCGCCGTAACGCTCGCGAGCATGTGCCCTCTTCCCGCAAGCGAGAGGTGAACCTCGCCGCTCGCGCGCCGATAGGTTCCGCCCGCACGGCGCCGCGCGAAGCCGGCCAATCGAACCGCCGAACCGGCCCTCACCGAGGCGGACTCGAGGCGTATGCCGACGATGGCGGGTGGAAGCGGAGCCTGCGGCAGAATCGAAACGAAGGCGCGGCCCGCGCCGTCCTCGGCTAGCGCAAAGCTTGGGCGGGGGCCGCCGCTCCAAACGATGAGACCGTGCGCGTCGGTTTTTGTCGATTGCAGCGTCAAACCGCTCAAGAACGAGACGGTAATTCCGGCGAGACCATGCCCGCTGCGCAGATCGACGGCCCATAGTACGAGGCTTTCCGGGCTTTCCTTCGTGACGAGCCCAATATGGGTGCGGTTGAGCCAGACCTGTTGGACGGCGTCGCCGCGCCGCGCTTCGACGACGAAGAACCCCTCTCGCGCCCCAAGCGGAACGGTGACGTCGTTCGATTCGAACGAATAGCCGGCAGGCGGCGAGAAACGCCAGTGCACGACCGGTTTGAGGCCTTTCGTGTCGAGTGCGCGCGGGCGGCGATTCTGACCGGCGATGATCACCTCGGCTGGGTCAACCGCGTACGCCGCAAAATCGACGGGCGCGCCCGAGTACGTGTCGAGGCGCACGACGGTGGGCTTCCACGGCACGTACGCGTCGCGCGCGAACAGCGCGAAGTACGCGTCCCACTGTCCCTTGTCGAGCAGTGGGCGCGCCGCGCCGGCCGGATCAGCCCACAGTGCGGCCACGGCCAGCAGCAAAGCGGCAAGCGGTCTATGTCGGATCGTAGAACAGCGTCCCGGTCGTACTGATGGGAACGCGGAAGCCGAGGGTATATTCGCGCGTGTCGCCTTCCTTGAGCACGGCTTCCGAATTGCTCAAGCCGACGAGCACGGCGCTGCCCGATTCCATGCCGGAGTGGCGCGTCTTGTTTTCGTCCTCGAGGATGAAGTGGTTGAACAGCGGGACGAAGTCGATTCCCAGGTGATTGGTGAAGGTAAAATCCACGATGTAAATCTGGCCGGCTTCCGGGTTGTTTTCGGTCGCCGAAAAAAGCCGGACCGATTTGATGACCACGTCTTGACCTGCGGTGACGATCCCCTGCTGGGCGTCCGAATTCGGCTGCTTGCAGGCGGAGAGGAGGGTAACGCCGGCCAGGATGACGCCGTACACGATCCGCTTCACGGACGCTCGCCTTCGGCGGTCTACGCAGGCATCCCCCGCGCGCGTGCGTAAGCGCGCAATGGTGGATCGCCGCTCTCGCAAGTCGACTACGAACCCCTGCCGGTACTGCGGCAGCGAGGGCGCGAGGGAACGCGCCAAGCGGGTTCGCGCTCTGTCAGCGACCTACCAAGTGATCGTCGCGTGCGCGTCGTGCCGCGCCACCTTCGCCGCGCTCTCAAAAAACTAACGGCCTGCATGCGGCCGGCATGCGGTTCGGTAATGCTTGCTGCGCTACTCGGGGCAACCACATTTGGCGCGTTCGCCGCACCGGCGCCGCGCAGTCTCGAAGCCGCCCTCCTCGCACGCGCCCCGCGCACGCGCCAACACTGTGAATTCGTCGTCGAGGTCAACCGGAAGGGACAGGTAACGCGCGTGCGCTCGGGCCGCACGGCGCACGATCCGAATTTCAACGCGATCACGTACGGCAACGCGCTTCAAGCCTTCATTCGAACCCCGGATGGACGTGCGATTGCGGGCGTTTACCGCTTGACGTACGATTACAACCCAGCCGACCGGTCGGTGCGGCGCGGCGTAGAGCTGCTGCATCCGGGAGGCGTCAACCCAAACGCGCCTGGGGCGGTCGATCAGATGATCCACCTCGCACGCTCGGAAGCTGCGCGCACGGCGCGGCCGCTGGGCTCGCCCAAGCCGCTGCCGGACCTTCAATCGATCACCGGCCCACACTAATAGCCCACGAGGCTCGCCGGGTTACGCCGACGCGGGCGTTGAACGGCGCGGCATGGAGTTGGCAAACAAAGTCGTCTGGATCACCGGCGCGTCGGGCGGTATCGGTGAGGCGCTCGCCTATCGCATAGCCCGCGAGGGAGCGCTGCTAGCGCTCTCGGCACGGCGCCGGCAAGAGCTCGAGCGGGTCACGGCGGCGCTCCCTCCGGGAACGCGTTCAACCATGATTGCAAGCGACGTCGTCGACTTCGCCTCGATCCCGGAATGGCTCGCGCAGGTCGAAGCGGAGCTGGGGCCAGTCGACGTGCTCGTTAACAACGCAGGCATCTCGCAGCGTTCGCTCGTGCGCGACACGTCGCTGCAGACGTACCGGCTTCTCATGGAGGTCGACTTCTTCGCACCGATCGCGTTGACGCAAGCGGTTCTGCCTTCGATGCTCGAGCGCGGCAGCGGGCAGATCGTGGTGATGTCGAGCGTGGCAGGCAAGTTCGGCACGCCGCTGCGCTCCGGATACGCTGCCGCCAAACATGCCTTGCACGGCTTCTTCGATTCTTTGCGCGCGGAGGTCGCTAAAGACGGCGTCAGCGTGACCGCGATCGTCGCGGGCGCGATCCGGACCGACGTGTCGATCAACGCGCTGACCGGCGACGGGTCGAGTTACGGCGTAATGGACGAACTGCAGGCAACCGGGATCGAGGTTGCGCGCGCCGCCGATATGATGGTCAAAGGCATCGTCGCGGGCGAACCGGAGGTGCTCGTCGCCGAAGGCACGAGCCTGCAGGCGTACCAGCTCTCCCGCCAGGATCCGACGAGCGTGTACCGGCTGTTCGCCTTACGCTGAAGGCCGCGTGCGCGGCGCATCGTGCCCGGCGCGAATGGCCGCCAGCGGAACCGCGAGGATGCGGCCCGTTCCGCTCCCGACAATCAGCGTCCCTCCGACGACGACCGGCGACCCGACGTTGAATGGAGTCCCTTCGAATTTAACGCCGACGACGCGGCCGTCGCGCTCGTCGAGCGCCCACAAATAGCCCCGCAAGTCGCCGAAGTACAGCGTCCCGCCGACGGCCACGATACCCCCCTTGACCGCTCCACGCACGCGCGCGCGCCAGCGCAGCGCACCCGTCCTGACGTCGAGCGCGTGAATGTACGGCGCAAATGGGCTCCCCATGAAGACGAGCCCCCGGTCGACGAGCGGAATTGCCGTTTGATTGCGCATCGGAACGATCCCGTCTTCGAGGTGAACGTCCCAGGCGAGCGCACCGCTCGATGCTTGCAGCGCGAACGCGTGCTGTTCGTTTCGCTCGCCCGCTTTAACGTAGGGGTGCGGCGCGATCGGCAGCAGATAGTCGCAGTAGATGCGCACGCCGTCCGAAGCCGGCGCGCAGTCGCCGAGGCCGGACGCACGTGGAAAGGCGTATCGCCACAGCACCGCTCCATCGGCTGCACGGATAGCGGCGAGCTGCGTCGCGGTTTGGCCTCCGATCGCGAACGCGCCGCCGGAGAGCGGGCGTGCGACCGACATCGACGCGATCGTACCGATCTTGCGAGCGTAGCGAACGTGTCCGCTTGCGGGATCGATGCCGACGGCGTCACCGTCGCTGTCGGCGTGAACGAGCAAGCCGTCGACGATCGCAGGCGCGGACATGCCACTGCCCTGGAGAAAGGTGCGCCAGCGAATTTGGCCGGTGGCGCGGTCGAACGCGACGAGGGCGTTCTCACCTGCACCCAGATGCACGACCCCGTGGTGGACGAAGCCGATCTCGTTTCCTTCGCCGGCGATGACGAGACCGTCCCACAGCAGCGGCTGGGACTTCATCGAGCTCGCCATTTGGCGGCTCCAGACGAGCCGCCCGTCGCGCACGTCGAGCGCTACGAACCGTCCGTTGTTGTTGCCGACAAAGAGCCTCGTGCCGTCGATCGCGGGGCTGGCTGAGATCGCAAAGCCCGTCTCGAACGACCACGACGTCGACAGATCGCCCGCGATGACCGCGTTGTTCTGCGGATTCAAGCGAAACTGCGTCCATATCGCGCGCGGCGCAGCCCGCAGCGTAAGCGGCGCGAGCATGGCGAACGCGCAGGCGAGCGAGGCAAACGAGGCGATCGCGCGAGGGAACCAGCGGAAAAAGGCGTTCACGGCGTACGGGCCGCGCTGTTTCGCTTTACTCCGAGACGATCCCGCCGCGCTCGCTCGCGCCGCGTTCGTGCCGCCGGTAGGTGGGCGAACCATCGCGCAGTAAAGCCGGCACACGACGATGTCAAAGCCGCGATCGAGACAGCCTGGGGACGGTGGTGAGTTCGATCCACTCAAGTGGTGGCTGCGCAGCCGCGACTCGATCGACGAGGCGATCGACCGCGATCTCGAGCGCAGCTGCACGCGCAAGGACGGCTATCGCAGCGAGGAAGAAGCGCGCGCACATGCCGCCATGAACGACATGGCCGGCAAGCTCTTTACCTACCATTGCCGCTACTGCGACCTCTGGCATTTGACACGCCGGCCGACGTAAGCCGGGCGCGAGCGCGCCTCGCGCCCGTGCCGGGCCGCCTTGCCGCGTCCGGTCGCGCCGGCTTAACGGGCCTGCGGGCGCGGAATCTCGATCGGCGTCGAGGTCTGAATCGTTGCGACGGCACCCGTCGCAACGTCGAAATTCGCTTTATTGTTGCTGGCGTACAAGAAGCCGCCGACGGCTCCGCCCAGCAAGCCGACGACGCCGCCGGCAACACCGCCGAGAATCCGGCCGATGGTCTGGCTACCGACCGCCATGCCCGCGCCGGCGCCGAGCGCCTTGCGCGCGGTCGTGTTTGCCTGCTGCGTCTGAAGGTTCAGCACGGATCCACTGACCGGCTCGCTCCGGCCGCTCGCAAAGATAATGCGGTCGAAAGCCAGCCGCAGCTGGGCTTTGCGACCCTGGCCGGCGCTACGCACGGCAGCAACGTGGCCCCGAATGCGAGCCGAGGCAAAGGCCGTGTCTCCATCGGGAAATGGCGGCAGGACGATCATCGTGAAGGGATCGCCGACTTGAGCGTTCTTCGTGTTGATGTCGGGTGAAATCAGCTTGGCGTGAATCGACACGCCCGCCGGAAGCGTCTGAGCGCCGGCCGCGCTCGCGCCGAGGGCCAGGGCCAACCCCCACGCGGCTGCCGGGCCAAATCGCCGCGCGTGAATTCTCTTTACGGTCATCTTTCAGCCTCACGATGCATGGTTACTCAGGTTCCCTCATTCCCACAATCGCGGCCTCTCTCACAGAGCTGCGCCAGGCCCGCCGCTCAGTACGCGAGCGCCGCGATCTTGCGAATCGTCCGCTCGTCGGCGATTGCACGGTACATGAAGTCGGCCACATCGGCGCGCGAAATGCGCGAGCCACGTTCGGGCAAGAGCCGCTCGTTCGCCCGATAGAGGCCGGTGCGCGCGCCGTCGTTCAATTTGGCCGGCCGCACGATCGTCCACACGAGGCCGCTTTCGATGACCAAGCGCTCCATGCTGCGCATGTCGGCGAAGACGTTGCGCAAGACGAGCGGTGCGAGCACTCGGCGGAAGAGCCGGTTCATATTGGGATCGTCTTCGAGGCCGGCCGACGAGACGACGATCAAGCGCGAGACCCCGGCGACCTGCATCGCGTCGACGATGTGCGCGGCGCTGCGCGAGTACACGGTCGTCGCGCCCAGGCCATCGGCACCGATCGCGGAGAGCACGACATCGCTGCCGGCGACGACGGCTTGCACCGCGCGCCGATCGTTGATGTCACCTTCGACGACGCCGATCGCACCGAGATCGGCCGGCAGCCGGCGACGGTCGCGCACCAGCGTCTTGACGTGCTCGCCGTTTTCGCGCGCGACCGCAAGCAGCCACCGCCCCACTCCGCCCGAGCCCCCGATGATCGCGAGCCGCATGGCCAGCGGTTCGCCGCATCGAAGCGCGCACCTCATCATGCGATACGTCACGTTTTCGAGCGGCGGGGCGGCCGTACCGGGCGTCATCGAAAAGGACGCGGTGCATCCGCTCGTTGGTCCCGCGAGCTTGACCGGCTTCATCGGCCTCTCGCGCGAACGCCGTGCCGCCGTCGAAATCGGCCCCGGACTGGCACTGGAGAGCGTCCGCCTGAGCGCTCCCGTCCGGCCGGCCAAGAACGTCTTTTGCGTCGGGCGTAACTATCTGGGACATGCCGAGGAAATCGCGCGCGCGCAAAACCGCCCGCTCGATCTTCCCAAGGTGCCGGCCTTCTTCACGAAGGCTCCGAGCGCGATCGCGGACCCCGGGCAAACGCTGCATCTCTCAGGTGCGGTTTCCTGCGAATACGATTGGGAGGCCGAACTCGCCGTGGTCATCGGCGAGCGCTGTAAGGACGTTGAGCAAGAGCGGGCGCTGGACGTCGTGTTCGGCTACACCTGCCTGTGCGACGTCACCGCGCGCGATCTGCAACGCGCCCATCAACAGTGGTTCAAAGGAAAGAGCCTCGACGAAACTTGCCCGATTGGACCGTGGATCGTCGAGGCCGCCGATATCCCCGATCCGCAGGCGCTCGACATCGCCCTGACGATCAACGGCGTCACCAAACAGTCGTCCAACACGCAGCAGATGATTTTCTCGGTAGCCTCGATCATCGCTCACCTTTCGCGCGGCATGACCCTCGAGCCCGGGGATGTCATTGCGACCGGTACGCCTGACGGCGTCGGCATGGCGCGGACGCCGCCGGAGTTCCTCCAGGACGGGGACCGCATCGAGGTCGAGATTCAGCAGATCGGCGTGCTGCGCAACGCCGTCGCGCTTACGCCGCCTGCCTGACGGCGCAGCCTCGGTAAGCGGCGCTACACACCTTAACCATCGGTGTCGAGCCAGGGATCTTCGACGGCGAGGCGCGGCGTGCGCCGCGGATAGGTGCCGCCCGGATGGTTGCCGATCCAATCCCGGGCACGGCGCGCAATGTACTCGAAATTTTCGTACTGCATCGCGCCTCGCTCGCGCCGCAACAGCGCGATCGACGGCTCGAGTAGCTGCCAGTAGTGGACCGTCAGGCGGCTGAAGAGATCGAGGAACGTGCGTTCGTCGACCAGCCCGTTTTTCACGAGGGCACCGATGCGGTTGAACCAGTTCAGTGCTTCCATTTCCGGATGGGCGCGCGCGTCGACGAACCCAATTTTGCTGAGCTCGCGGCGGTACGCCGCGTCCTGCATGCGCGCTCCGAGCTCGAACTGAACGTAGCGCAGGGCGCGTTGCAGCGACTCTTCGTGGAAATCGCGGTCGACGCTCAGCAGCGCGGTAAGCTCGTTGCTGGCGCGCAGATGCCGGAGTTGAACGATGGCCGCAAGCGCAGTCGCCGCGACGACGAAAAACTGTCCGACTGCGGCCAGGGTCGCGACGAGATCGAGCGTCGAGCTCACGCGCCGATTCGGCGGTTCAGCGCACCCCGGCCGCGATTGCGGCTCGGACTTCAAGGATGGCCTGATTGGTCAGTGCCAGCGCCCGCGGGCGATGTCCGGCGCCGTCGCGACCCGCGATGCTGAGCTGGTAGGCGGCTCGGCCGAGGTCGGTCAGCGCAATCTGCATATGCGGCGCAGACGTCTGGGCGACGATCGGCTGCGGTGCGAGGTTGCCCAACACGACGGTGAGCAGGATGGCGGCGACGAACGCGGTTTGACGCGCGACGGCGAATTTGGCGCCCACAGAACCTCCAAAGTGCGCGATCCATCCGGCATGAAGCCGGCGTCCCAACCGTTCGGGCACGATGGCAGCGCCGACCTTCGAGCAATGGCCCGGCGGGACTCCGGAGGCCTGAGGCGGTAATCGCCCACACCCTTGCGCAGACGCAGTCGCAGCGCGCGGTGCTCGAGCGGAGGACGAGGAAAAACGTATGCTGATCGGCGTTCCGACCGAGGTTGCGCCGGGCGAACGACGCGTTGCGCTCGTGCCCGAGACGGTTGCGCGCTTGAAAAAAGCCGGGAACGACGTGCTCGTGCAGCGCGGCGCGGGCCACGCGGCGGCGTTCCTCGATGCCGCCTATCAGGAAGCCGGCGCTTCCCTCGCGGACGATGCGGCCGGGGTCTACCAGCAAGCCGGCCTCGTCGCGAAGGTGCAGCGGCCGCTCGACGCCGAGCTCGATCTGATGCACCCCGGCCAAGCGTTGCTGGCGTTCCTGGCACCGCTCGGCGACCCGGCTTCGGTGGAACGCTACGCCGCGCGCCGCCTGACCGCGCTCTCGATGGACGCCATCCCGCGCATCACGCGGGCGCAGTCGATGGACGCGCTCTCGTCGCAGGCGAACATTTCCGGCTACAAAGCGGTGCTGATCGCTGCCGACCGTTTGCCGCGCTTCTTCCCGATGCTGACGACCGCGGCCGGGACGATTCCGCCCGCGCGCGTCCTCATCATCGGCGTCGGCGTAGCCGGCCTGCAAGCGATCGCCACCGCTCGGCGCCTGGGCGCAGTGGCCTCCGGCTACGACACGCGCGCCGTCGTCAAGGAACAGGTGCAAAGCCTCGGCGCTAGCTTCTTGGATCTCGACCTCGGAGTCGATGCCGAAGGTGCGGGAGGGTATGCCCGAGCGTTGACGGCGGAACAGGAGCAAAAGCTTCAACAGCTGCTCGCTCAACACATCGGCGGGGGAATCGACGTCGTGATCACGACCGCGAACGTTCCCGGCAAGCGTGCCCCGCTGCTCGTCACCGAGGACGCGGTCAAAGCGATGAAGCCGGGGTCGATCGTGGTCGACTTAGGCGCCGAAAGCGGCGGCAACTGCGCGCTGACGGAGCCGGGAGCGGTCGCGATAAAATACGACGTGACCATCGTCGGCACCACGAACCTGCCTTCGACCATGCCGTATCACGCGAGCCAGCTTTACTCGCGCAACATTTTCGCTTTTCTGCAACTGCTGATCAAAGACGGCGCGATGAACCTGGATTTCGGCGACGAGATCATCAAGGGCACGACGCTCGTCAAGGAGGGTGAGATCGTGCACCAGCCGACCCTCGACGCCGTGGCGGGAAGCAAAGCGTGAGCGCCCACCTGCTGAACGAGTTGACCGTTTTCGTGCTGGCTGTTTTCGTCGGCTTCGAAGTGATCTCGAAGGTGCCGACGACGCTCCACACCCCGTTGATGTCGGCCACCAATGCCATTCACGGCATCGTCTTGGTCGGTGCGCTGCTGGTGGCGGTCGTGGCCGAACCCAAGCTCGGCGCGGTCCTCTCGGTCGTCGTCGTTTTTCTCGCGTCACTCAACGTCTTCGGCGGTTACGTGGTGACGCAGCGGATGCTTGCGATGTTCAAGCCGCGCGCCGCGCCCGGCGCTTCGGGCGGCGTAAAGAAGTGAGTGCGGTCCAGCCCATAGTGCCGAACGCGCTTGCTATCGACGTCGCCTACCTCGTCACCGGCGTCTGCTTCATCTTGGGTCTGCGTTACTTGAGCTCGCCCAAGACGGCCCGCGCCGGAAATTTGATATCGATGGTCGGAATGGCGATCGCGCTGATCGCGACCGCATTCGAGCTCGACTTTGCGCAGTGGTTGCCGCTGGTTTTCGGGCTCGGCGCGGGCGCCATCGTCGGCATTTACTCGGCTCGCGCCGTGAAGATGACCGCCATGCCGCAGATGGTCGCGCTTTTCAATGGTGCCGGCGGCGGGGCGGCCGCGCTCGTCTCGACCGCCGAATTCCTCAAACTCGACCCGTCGACGTCGATCCTGACCCCCGATCAAACGGTGACCATCGTACTCTCGAGCATCATCGGGGCCATCAGCTTCTGCGGCTCGATCATCGCCTTTCTGAAGTTGCAAGAGCTGATGACGGGGCGCCCGATCACCTACGCCGGCCAGCAGATCGTCAACGGCTTGGTGGCGCTGGCCATCGTCGTCTCGGCGGGTTGCGTGATCGCCAACGCCGACTCCGTTCCGGCCTACTTCATCGCGCTCGGCGGCGCGGCGCTGCTCGGCTTTCTGTTCGTGCTGCCCATCGGCGGCGCCGACATGCCGGTGGTGATCTCGCTGCTCAACTCCTTTACCGGTTTGGCCGCGGCCCTGACGGGCTTCGTCCTGGGCAACAACGTGCTGATCATCGCCGGAGCGCTCGTGGGCGCGTCCGGTACGCTGCTGACGCTGCTGATGAGCAAAGCGATGAATCGCTCCATCACCAACGTGCTCTTCGGAGCGTTCGGCGCCGTCAAAACGAGCGCCGGGGATGCAGCGGCTGCGACGGGCTCGGGCGTCATCCGCGAAGCGACCGTCGATGACGTCGCGACGATGGTCGGCTATGCCAAAGAAGTCATCATCGTTCCGGGCTACGGCATGGCGGTCGCGCAAGCGCAGCACAGCGTGCGCGAACTTGCCGACCAACTCGAGAAGAAAGGCGTCGAGGTCAAATACGCGATTCACCCCGTCGCCGGACGCATGCCCGGGCACATGAACGTCCTCCTCGCCGAAGCAAACGTCCCATACACCGCGCTCTACGATATGGACGACATCAATCCGGAGTTTCCGCGCGCCGACGTAGCACTCGTGATCGGGGCCAACGACGTCACCAACCCCGCGGCGCGAAACGTCCCCTCGAGCCCAATCTACGGTATGCCTATTCTCGACGTCGACAAGGCGCACAACGTCGTCGTCCTCAAGCGCTCGATGAAGCCCGGCTTCGCCGGCATCGACAACCCCCTCTACGAAAACCCCAATACGGTCATGCTCTTCGGCGACGCCAAGTCCTCAATCGACAAACTCATAGCCGCCGTCAAAGCCCTGTAAAACCAGCCGCATCGAGGCCAGCTGGCGATGCCAGTCCTGCGCGGCGCAGCGGGTCGCAACCGGTTCTGCGCGGCGCGGCGCAGCCGGTTGTGCGCCGTGCCGCTGGGCGCAGCCGGTTGTGCGCGGTGCGGCGGGGCGGGGGCGCGGCCGGTCGAGCGGCTTCCGCGCCGCGCGAAGCCACGGATGGCGAGAGCGCGGCGCGGCGCAGCCGCGTAGGCGCAGGATGCGCCGGAGCGGCGAAGCGAGACCGGCTGCGCCCCCGCCCCGCCGCACCGCGCACAACCGAGCCCACCGGCGACAAGCCAACGCAAACGGCCCGCAGAGATCCTGCGGGCCGTCCGAGTCTACGCGAGACTGGGGTTAGCGGGAGTGATGCCCGCCGCCGCCCCCGCCGCCGCTGCTATGCGAGGCGGGCGCCGCTTGCGGATGGCTGGCCGGTTGGCCGTATCCGTGCGACGAGCCGGCGCTCGGGCGTGAGTAGCCGGGGCTAGAGGGATGCGACTGGTAGCCGCCGCCCCAACCGCGGTATCCCGATCCGGACGAGCCGCTCGACTGAGTGCGGGCGCTTGAGGCCGGGTGCGACCAGGCGTTGCTCGACCACGGGTTGCCGGACGAGCTGCGCTCGATGGTGGCCGGCTGATGGCTCTCCGATGAGGAGCCGAAGCGCGACCAGGAGTCGCCGCCTGACGCACCCTCATGGGTGGCCGCCGCGGGCCCTTCACGCGTAGTGGCGTTGGTCGCGTGCTCGGCAGAGGATCCGCTCGTCCCGGCGCGATCCGGTGACGTGCTCGTCGAAGCGCCGCCGCGTTCGGCGTTGAACCGGTTCCAGGGACCCTCGGCGGCGGCGCCGCCCTCAGGGCGTGAAGCCGCTGCCGAGTTGCCCTCAGGCCGCGAAGCCGCTGCGCCGCTTTCGGTATGCGAACCGACGGACGGCTCACCCGGACGGGAGCTTGCACCTGGAGCCTCGCGACCGGCTTCCGAACCGCCGGTTTGCCCGGCGCGCTCGCTGCCGCTCGCTGAAGGCGCCGACCGTTGCGCGATCGACTGGATCGCCTGGCGGTCTTGCGTCAAGCTGCGTCCCGGAGCCGTCGGCTGGCTCGGGAAGGACCCGAAGCGCCCTGGGCTCGCACCTGCGCCGCTCGCAACCGGATGGTTATTGAAGGCGAGGTTCCGTGCCGTGGGTGCCACGGGCAATGGGCCGTGAACCGCGGTAGCTCCGCTGAAGCGCGACGGCGCGATCGGGGCGATGTGGGCGAAGTTACCGTCGCCGAAGGCACGTCCCGGAACCCCAACCACACCGTGAGGAGCGGAAGCGTTCTGATAGATCCTCGTGATGTTGAAGTTGTTCACGAAGGCATTACCGCCCCAGCGGCCGCCCCAGAACCCAGGGCCCCACCACGGGTGGAATGGCTCCCAAGGCCCGAGCGGCACCCAGCCGATGGTGCCGAAGCCCCATCCGCCGCCAAAGCCGATCGAAAGACCCCAGCCGCCGCCGAAGCCGACGAAGCCGACCAGAGCCGGTTCCCACACGGGGGCAACATATGCCGGGCCGGGATACCATGCCCAGCCCACGTTGGCGCCGTAGAACCAACGACCATAGTGATAGGGGGCCCAGCCCCACGGCTCGTAGCCGACCCAGGTCCAGCCGTAGTACTGTTCCCAGGTCCAGGAACCGTCGCTGTATGGGGACCAGCCGGCCGGCTCGTTGTTCGGCTGCCAGACTTCGCCGTAGCCGTCAACGTCGACCCAGTGACCGTACTGATCGAGGTCCGACGCGCCGACCATGTCCTGGTTGACGTTGTGGTCGGCAAGGGCGCGTTCGATCGCGCGGTCGCGCTCCTCATTCCATTGGTCGAATGAATCGAACGCAACGGTTTCGATCGAGCGGAACGAGGGGTTTGAAGCCGGTCCCTCGGCAACCAGCGTGCTGCCGACGCCAAGCGCCTGGGTTCCCTGCGGGGTCACGATGTCGGCCCGTCCGGCTCGGACGGTGATCTCGGTGACGCCGTTTGCGCTGACGCTCACGCGATAGCGGCCGGCCTCGTCGGGCCGGATCGCGACCGATGGCGTCTCGATTTCGGGATGTCCGTCTAGCCCGCGATAGACGCTAAGTTCGATCGTCCCTTGCGCGATCTGAAGGGTGTGCGCGGCGTTCTCGACTTGGGTGAAGCGCAGCTGGGTGTCGGCGCTGATGCGAAGCGCGTCGGACGCGTCCATCTGGACCTCGGCGCGACCGTCGCCCCGCGTCGAAAGGTAGTCGTCGGCCATGAGCGGAGCATTGATGTTGGCCGCGACGTCGCTGCCGGAGTCACCGCGGCGCACGACAACGTCGCCCGAAATGACGCTCATGCGCGCGACGGCCGGCGGCGTCTGATCGTCGGCGCTAGCGAGCGCCGGCATGCTCGCGAAAAGGACCGCGAGCGCCGGTAGCAGAGCCAGCCAGCGCCAGATCGTTCCTGAGTTCTTGTTCATTATGTCTTATTGAATCCTCGAAAGAGTAGTCCGGGAGACGCACCCGTTGCGGTGAATCTCGTTCGTTCCGCGTAGCCGGGCAGTGGCCGGGACGGCGAACGTGAAGTCATCGTACACCGCGAGTTCGTCTGCTACCTTAGCAACGGACTAGAACTGCGCCGCGGCGTGGTGCTGCGTGAGAATCGCGAGAGAACCGGCGGCCTTCTTTTTCTCATCTGCGTCTCATCCGAGCGCGCTCGAGCTACAAGAAGCGGTCGATCACAGCGAGCATTCGCCGGGTTCGGCGCGTGTACGGTGGATAGAGCAGCGGCGCCAAGCTAAAGGGCGTCTGGCGCAGGACCGCGCGCTCGTGCGAAAACGTACGAAAGCCATACTCGCCGTGATAGCTTCCCATTCCACTGGCGCCGACCCCGCCGAAGGGCAAATACGGGTTGGCGAGGTGCATCACCACGTCGTTGACGGCCGAGCCGCCGGCGCTCGTCGCTGCGAGGATGCGCTCGGCGCTCCGGTGCGAGCGGCTGAACGCGTAGAGCGCAAGGGGCTTGGGCCGGGAACGGACGAACGCGAGCGCTGCATCGAGCGAGTCGTACGGCAACACCGGCAGGATCGGACCGAAGATCTCTTCGCGCATGATGGGTGCATCGTAGGCGACATCCGACAGCACGGTCGGCGCGATGTAGCGGGTCGTGCGCTCGAGCCGCCCGCCGAGCTCGAGGCGCGCGCCGCTTGAGGTCGTCTGCGCGAGCACTTCGGCCAGCCGGTCGAAGGCGGCGACGTCGACGAGACGCGTGAGATCGGAGCTGGCTGCGCGTGCGTCTTCGGTCGGGCCGAACATGCCGGCGACGCTGGCGCCCATCCGCTCGATAAAGGGACGCGCGACGCGCTGGTGCACGAGCACGTAGTCGGGTGCGACGCACGTCTGACCGTCGTTGAGAAACTTGCCCCAGGCAATGCGCCGCGCCGCCAGTGTGAGATCTGCGTCAGCTTCGACGATGGCCGGCGACTTGCCGCCGAGCTCGAGGGTGACGGATGCCAAATGCTCGGCGGCTGCGTGCATCACGTGTTTCCCGACGCGCGCGCTGCCCGTGAAAAAGAAGTGGTCGAACGGCAACGCGAGCAGCGCTTCTGCCGTGTCGACCTCGCCGCCCACGAGCGCAACCTCGGCGGGGGCGAATGCCTCGGCCACAATCGCGGCCATCACCTCGCGCACGTGCGGCACTTTTTCGGACGGCCGCACGATCGCGCGGTCGCCGGCGGCGATGGCCGCGATCAGCGGCGCCATCACGAGATAGAAGGGGTAGTTCCACGGCGCGAGGATCAGCACGACGCCCTTCGGCTCGTAGCGCACTTCGCTCGCGGCGCCGAACAGGATCGGCGGCGTGGGCACGCGCCTAGGCCGCATCCAACGCACCAGGCGCTTGCGCGCAAACCCGAGCTCGTCGAGCGTCGGACGGATCTCGCTGATTTCGACTTCTTCGGGAGCCTTGCGGAAATCGGCGCCGAGCGCTGACGCGATCTCGCCACGCCGGCGCCGGATCGCTCGCTCGAGGGCGTTGAGCCGCGCAATGCGGGTCGCGGCGCTCGGATAGGACTCCGCCAAATAGCCCCGCCGCTGTTCGTCGAAGCGCGCTCGCACGTCGAGCGCGGCGGTCGGTTGTGCGATCATCATCGTCTCCAAGCGTAGGCGTTCCAGGTGGGCGTGAATCCGTTCGGCGCGAATCCGCGCAGCGACGCCGCGAACGCGTAAACGTAGTTCGGATTGAAGAGGTAAATCACCGGTACGTCGCGGGCCACGATGCGGTCGATCGTGTGGTAATCGCGCCGGCGCCGTTCGCGCTCGGGGTCGGCGGAGGCGGCAGCTTCGAGCCGGTCGACGGTCGCATCGCAAAAGCGCATGTAATTCGATGCTCCGCCGCAGCCGAGCAGGAAACGATCGTCCGGGTCGGCGCCCATCAACCACGGCACGTAAGCGATGTCGAAGGCACCGCGGGCCAGCGTGCCGCGCTCGGGCAGAAAGAGCTGCGCGTTCGAGATCGACTTCAGCGTCACGTCGATGCCGCGTTCGCGCAGCTCGCGCTCGACGACGGTCGCCACCCGCACCCCGGTGGTCGTCTCGGGAAACTGCACGTAGGTCAGCTCGAGGCGGCGCCCGCGCTTACGCCGGACGCCGTCGCTGCCGCGGCGCCAACCCGCCGAGTCGAGTGCCTGGTCGGCCGCGTCCGGGTCGTAGCCCGGCTGCAAGACGGTCGGGTCGTAGGCCCAGGAGAAACGCGGCCGGTCCGAGTCGGCCACCGGATAGCGCCCGAAGGTGAGTTTGGCGCTCAGCGCGCGCCGGTCGATGCCGAGCGCCAGGGCACCGCGCACTACCGGATCGTCGAGCGGCGGGTGCCGGAGGTTGAGGGCCAGTCCGGCGACCAGAGCCGTCGGCGCGTAGGCATAGTCGAGCCCGGCGGTGGTCTTGCGCAGCTCTACTTGCTGCAGCGGGGCGATCAGGTTGAAGTCGACCGCACCGCTTTGCAACAGGGTTAGGTTCGTCTGCGGGTCGGGGACGATTCCGATTTCGAGGCGCTCGATCTGCGGCCGTCCCCGCCAGTAACGCGGATTGGCCCGATACGTCAGGCGCTCCCCGCGGCGCCAGGACTCGAAGACGAAAGGGCCGTCGCCGACGCCGGGTGCCGCATTGAACGGAGAGCGCGTCAGCTCGCCCTGGGAGCCGAGGACGTGCTCGGGCAGGACGTACTGCGGGGCGGTCCCGTATGCGAAAAATGTCGCAACCGCCGGCGCCCAGGCGCGCGCGAGATGGAAGCGCACGGTGCGCGCGTCCGGCGCGTCGGCGCGGTCGATCAGATCGTAGCCTTCTCGCGAGACGACCGGGTTGCGCGCGTCGCGAATCGCACGGAGCGTGAAAAGGACGTCGCGGGCCGTTAAGGGCGCACCGTCGCTCCAGCGCAGGCCCTTGCGCAGATGATAGACGAGCGTGCGGCCGTCGGCCGATAGGCCGCCGTTTTCAGTGCTCGGAACGATCTCCAAGAGTTCGGGGACGCGGTCGCCGTGCGCGTCGAGGTCGAAGAACGGTTCGAAGGCCAAGTGCGCGAGCTGCTGCTCGACCCCCGCCGCATCGGGCCGGGCGAAGAGCGGATTGAGGCTGCTCGGGTCGCTTGCAACGTTGAAGCGGACGACCGTTGAGCGCGAATGGGCTCCCCCGCAAGCCGCCGGCGAACCCAATGCAAGGGCAACCGCGAGGGCGCGGACGGCTCGGCGCCGTCTCGCGACTTGTCCGAATGGCTCGCGTGAAGTATAGTTAGGATTCCGAACGAATGAAGGGTCGTCTATGACGGTCAGGGCCTCTATATTCGAACACCCCGAGCTGGACGCGCTGGACGTGCGTCTGCTTGAGGCGTTGCAGCAGAACGCGCGCTCG
>Ga0302326_10000307_pt1 | contig 141942 bp, 115 predicted proteins | sample Palsa_T0_3_FD_202264 | JGI IMG/M metagenome (GOLD analysis project Ga0302326, IMG submission 202264) | Peat permafrost microbial communities from Stordalen Mire near Abisko, Sweden - Palsa_T0_3 | ecosystem: Environmental > Terrestrial > Soil > Palsa > Peat permafrost | place: Sweden: Abisko... | reverse complement strand
TCGACTTGCGCGACTCCGCGCCGCCGGTATTTCAATTCCTCGCTGATTCGCCGCACGATATCTACATGGCCGACGCCATAAACCTTCCGGCTGCGCGCGTTTATCTATGGTTCGCGCGGTTCCCGGTAATTCGCTCGCACCTCATGGGCGATGATCACGTTATCGACTTTTCCGATTCGCGCTTCACCGATCCGGGAACCAAGCTGCCAGCGCCATTCCGCCTTCGCTTCGTGCTCAATCCCGATGGCCAACTCGTCGAAGAGGATTGGACGGAGGGCGCCGCCGGCTTGCGAGCACGAAGAACGGACAAGAACACTCCGGAGTCCGAGACAAAATGAAAGTTCTCATTTTCAGCGACATTCACGGCGATATCCGCGCTCTTGAGAAAGTGGTGCGCCAGCCGGCTGACATTTATATCGCTGCGGGCGATCTCTCAACGTTCAAGAAATCTCTCGATCGCTGCGGGGAAGTGCTCGCGCCGCTCGGCGAAAAAGTCTGGGTCTTACCCGGCAATCACGAAACGCATGAAGATATGCGCGATCTGTGCCGGCGATTCGGCTTCGTGGATTTTCATCGCCAGGTGCGCCAAATCGCCTCGACCAACTGGGCCGGTCTCGGCTACAGCAACATCACGCCATTCAACACGCCCGGCGAATACACAGAAGATCAAATACAAGAAGCGCTCGACGCGTTCGACGGACTCTCGCCGCTTTATCTCGTCGCGCACGTGCCGCCGAAAAATTCTCAGCTCGACGAATTCGCCCCCGGACAGCATGGCGGCAGCCCTGCTCTCAGTACGTGGCTCGAGCGGGCGCAGCCGCTGTATCTTTTTTGCGGGCATATCCACGAATGCGCAGGCCGCAGCGATCAAATCGGCCGCACGCAATGCTTCAACGTCGGCAAAGCGGGATACACGCTGGAAGTGGAATGACGAAAACCGGCGAAACGCCTAGCGCTTCGTTTCGGTGGGATAGATCACCAGATGGCGGCGCTCGCCGACGCCTTCGCTGTTTGTGCGCACACCGGAAGCGCTCGTAAGCTCGAGATGAATCAGCCGCCGGTCGCGCGCCGGCATGGGATTGAAGTGAAAGGCTTCGTGCGTTTCGCGGACACGTTGCGCCGCAACCCTCGCTGAAAGTTTCAATTCCTCGACGCGTAGCGCGCGAAACCCTCCGCAATCGAAACGGATGAGATCGTAATGTTCCGGCTGCAAATGCAGCCATCGAAGAGCAATGTGCTCGAGAGCCAGGAGCAACTCGGCCTGGCGTTCGAGAAGCAGCGCTTCATCCTCGCCGCGTAAATCCACGAGAATTTGAGCTTTGTCAGCCTGGCCATCCTTCAGCGGCGGCAGAGTGATTTCAGATTTAACGTTCAGCTGCGTCGAATTCAGCACGAGATCAAAAAACTTGTGTAGCTCCGCCGCAGCATTCTCGCGATCGAACTTTCCGTCCTTGAAAACGTTCGAATTCATCGTCCCGCCCGCACCCCCCGCCTTCGCCTCGGAGGCCGTCATCTCTTATTGCCTTTCGAATTATCTCTATCCGTCAACGGGTGCGTCTTGACGAGGTAATACTGCTGCCCGATTCCAACAATGTTGCTCGTGAGGTAGTAGAGGTTCAACCCGCTCGACAAGTTGATAAAGATGAAGCCCATAAAAAGCGGCATGAACGTCATCATTTTTTGCTGCGCTGGATCAGCCGTAGCCATCGGCGTCATTTTCTGCATGAGATACATCGTGATCGTCATCACGATCGGCAAAACATAGTAGGGATCGTGCACGCTTAAATCGTGAATCCATCCGAACCACGGCGCGTGCCGCAGCTCGATCACGCCGCCGAGCATGCGGTAGAACGCCAGAAGAAACGGAAATTGAACCAGCATCGGCAGGCAGCTGCCAAACGGATTGATGCCTTCGCGATTGTAGACAGCCATGACCTCTTCGTTCATTTTCCGCTTGCGTGGATCGTTCATAGAATATTTCTTGTAGCGATTCTGAATAGTCTGCACTTCCGGCGCGACTTTTTGCATTTTCTTCATCGAGCGCCAGCTCGACACCTTCAGCGGAAACAGCGGAATGTTGATGACGATGGTCAGAACGACGATGGCCCAGCCCCAGTTCGGAACGTATCGGTGCGTCCATTGCAGGGCGAAAAGAAGCGGCTTGGCGATAATTCCGAACCAGCCGAATTGAATCAGATCATCAAGCGGCGGCTTCAGTTGCCCCAGGACATTTAGGTCTTTCGGCCCAACAAATATGCGCAAGCTAATCGGGCCCGGCGTCGTTGAACCGATCGCAATCTGCGCCTCGGGCTCTTGCGCCGGTTTGCCCTCCTGCATGACGTCACGCTGCTGGACCCAGTCCCACAAATTGACGCCCGATGTATTCGGTAAGAACGCTGCAGCGAAAAATTGATCTTCGATGCCCGCGAATTCGAGCGTCCCTGGTTGAAGCGCGCGCTGATCGGAATGGCCCGAAACGCCGAGCTTCTTGTACTGCAGCAGATTCAATTTCAGATTCTGACTGTAGAAGACGTTGACGATCTGCGATTGCTTGGCGATCGCGATGTCGCCGAACCCGCCCCGCCAGCCGACCGCAATTGGGAGCGCCTTGCCATCAAGACTTGCCGAGGCATCGAGCTCAATTTGGTAATTGGTGTCGAATTTCAGCTTTTTCACGACGTCCAGGTGCCCGTCACTCCAGTGAAACGTGAGTTCGACCGGCGCCTGAAATGAAGTGCTCTGCGGAGAAACCTGATAGAGGCCGGTGTTAGCTTTCGATTCCAATTGCGCATCGTCGAGTGTTACCGAAAGCGGCCACGCATCGAATTGCTGCGCCGCGGCCGTGTTGACGAGTTCAAGCGGCCTTGGCGGATTTTGGTCATCAAAATATTTCTGCAGCCTCCAGCTATGCGCAGTCGCGCCGCGATTCGAAAGTTCGACGCGATACACCGGACTCTGGACGACAATCGTTTCCGCATCACTTGCCTGCAACGCTCCCGCAGGCGGTGCAATCGGAGCGGCCTGCGTCGCGCCCGGAGCATTCCCCGTCGAAACACTCGCGACACTAGCGGACGACGGTTTAGGCGGCACAACTGGCGGTTTGTAGAACTTGCTCCATATCCCCAAGATCGCAATCATCAGCACGAATGCGAGGAGCATCCGCTTTTCGTCGGACAGCTCCTTCATCGCGCTGGCTCCTTCGTCTGCAGGCCCGAGTGAAATTCAGCATCGTCAACTTCGGGAACCGGATCGAATCCGCCCTTAGTGAATGGCCGGCAGCGCAGCAGACGCCTCAGCGCGAGCCACGAGCCGCGTCGCGCGCCGTGCTTCGCGATGGCTTCCTGCGCATAAACCGAGCACGAAGGATAAAATTTGCAACTTCCGCCAAAGAAGTGTGAAAGAAATACGCGGTAGAAGGAGACGCCGAAAAGAAGTAGAGTGCGCGCAACTCCCGATTGCTTCGGTACAACTTTCAATTGAGCAATTGTAGCGCCCGGCTTCCGCGATTTGTGCGTCCCGGCCTGGCCGGGAAGCCCGGCACTCTTCGCTTTTTCTCCCAGCGGCAATGACAACGTAGACCGGTCACGTACAAACGCAGGACGGAAGCCCGCCGCTACGTCTCGGTCGCGCTCGCCGCCGGCGGCAGCGTGCGCAGCAGCTCCTTCTCCAGCGAGGCGAACTCCGCCTTCGCTACCGACGCGCGCGGATGAATCACAATGTCCCATCCCGAGGCAATCTCCTGGCGGTGCAAGCGCAAAATTTCGCGAATGCGCCTGCGAATCCGGTTGCGTACCACCGCGACGCCGAGCGCCTTTTTCACGCTCATACCAAACCGGCTGATCTCGCGTCCGTTGGAGCGGAAGAAAACTACGAACGATTGGCTTGAGCGGCGCCGCCCTTCGCGGTACACGGCGTCAAACTCGCCGCGCCGGCTGAGCCGGTTGGCGCGCGGGTAATCCTGTCGCGGCTGGTCAGACGCGCGTGAGGCTATGGCGCCCCTTTTTGCGGCGCTGCGAAAGAACTCGCTTGCCGCCCTTGGTCTTCATTCGTGCGCGGAACCCATGCTTCTTGTGACGGCGGCGCACATGCGGTTGAAACGTCCGTTTCGGCAAATCAAGCTCCCCAGTCCGCTTCGGCGGATGAAAATCAAACAAGTAGTGTAGTCGAGCCTACGCGCACCGGTCAAGAAAACGCCGATGGGAGCCCGTTTCGAACTATTTTTCAAATAGGGGTTCACATCCGAATGAATTGCGGCCTACTCAAGTGCTCGAGTTCGTGGCGCGGGCATCCTGCCCGCGGATCTTCTGTGCGGCAGCAATCAGTTACTCGCCGAATGCTACATCAATGATCAAACATGGGCACGCCCTAAGTCCAGGCACTCTTCGCTCTACGGCGCGGGCCGTTCGTGAATAATCATCCACGAAGTGCCGAACTTATCTCTCAACATGCTGAACCGACGCGCAAAAAACGTCTCCTGCATGGGCATAAAAATTTCGCCGCCATCCACAAGCAGCTTATGAATCCGCTCCGCCTCTTCGTTGGTGTCAACATTCAGCGAAAGATAAACGCTGCGCATAGGTTGAAAACGATCCTTCGGCGTGTCGCTCGCCATAATATCCGTCCCACCGATTGTCATGCGCGCGTGCAGAATATCGTTTTGCAGATCAGGATGGGCTTTGGCGGTTTCCGCCTGTTGGCCGTAAGTCATCATCATTGTGATTTTTCCGCCCAAATGCTTTTCATAGAAGCGGAAGGCTTCCGCGCAGTTGCCGCCATAGTTGAGATAGGTGTGTAGTTTCATCGTGCCGCTTTTCCTTTCAGATCGTATTCGTCATGACGCCGCACAAAATCCATAGTCTTCTCTTCATTGCGTCCCTTCGGCGCGCGATCGAGAATCATCAGCGTTCCGATCACTTCCTCCATGCCGCGGGTGTAGCTCGAGTACGTATGGAAAATCTCACCGGATTCATCTTTATAAAATGCGCTGAGGCCGGGCTGCTCGCTATCCGCCGGCTTCGCGGGAGCCGGTATTTCCCTGAAGTTATAGATAGCCTTGCCGCTGGACATCTCATCCTTGGTAAAAGACACGTGGTAGTCGTAGTTAAAGTCGCTTCCGAATGCGGAAACCCAGGGAAATCGCCAACCCATGCGCGTTTTATACGCCTCGATTTCAGCCAGCGGCGCGCGCGACACCGCAACCCACGTCGCGTCGTGATGTTCGAGATGCGCCAGCGCTCCATCAACATGATCGGATAAGAAAGAGCAACCGGGGCAACCCGCCTCCCAGCCCGGCCCAAGCATGAAGTGATAGACGATGAGTTGACTGCGGCCGTCGAATAGTTCGGCCAAAGTCTTCTTTCCCGTGGGCGTGTCGAACACGTACCCTTTCTCAACTTTGACCCAGGGCAAAGCTAACCGCTCGGCGTTGACCTTGTCGCGTAAGTGCGTTGCTTCCTTTTCCTTTAGCAGGAGCGCCTTTCGAGCCACCAACCATTCTTGCTCTGATACCACCGGGTGTTGCGGCATGCGATTCCTCCATAAAAGCGGCTTGACAACCGACCCCGCTGACCGCCGCAGCCGGCTAATGACGCTCACCGCTAAGGGGAGAAACTTGCTCGCTGCCGCGGTGCCCATTTGGAAACGAACCCATCACGAAGTTGAAGCGCGTCTCAATAACGGCAACCCCAGTCGCTTCCGAAGCGATCTGCGCGCTCTTTCCTAATCCTTCTCCAAGGGATAACGAAACGTCCCGGTTTGCAGTATGAGAATTTCGGAACGCAAGGACTCGCCCTGCGCTTATTGGCTGGCTGCTGCGGAAGCGGGCTGTTCTGCGTAGTAGCCATCACGGGCCTGCACGGCCAAATCTTTCTGTTTCGTCACCAGATGAATCTTGCGGTAGTCGGCGCTATTGGGAGATTTGTCCGGAACGTAGCCGAGAATGTACTGAGCTCGCAGTTCCTGCGCCAATTGATCGTAAATCTGATCCACCGTCAGCTTCTTTGAGACTTCAAACAGCCGCCCGCCAGTTTCCTTCGAGATTCGCTCGAGAATCTTCTTTCCGTCAGGACGCTGTTCTTGCTGCGGGTAGCGATGTCCGCCGCCGCCGCCGCCGCCGCCGCCATGCCCGCCCCAACCCCCGCCGCCATATCCGCCTCGCTGACCAAATGGCTCGTCGTCCTTAAAAAGTATCGAATAGACAACTGTGTTCGCGCGCTGCGCCGATTCGATGGCGCTCGCGAGAGTTTCCTTGCTGCCCCGGTCGTCTCCGTCGGAAAGAATGATCACCGCTTTCCGGCCTTGCAGTTTCATCATCATGTCGTTGGACGCGAGATAAATTGCATCGTAGAGCAGCGTGCCGCCGCCATGACGATGTCCGCTGCCGTCGTCGCTCGCGCGTTGCATTTCCGGCGTTTCCAGCAAGTCGAGCTTGGACTCCAACTTTTTTCGTGAAGAAGTGAAATCCTGCAGAAGCTCGACCTCGTAGTCGAAGTGAATCAGAAACGCTTGATCTTTCTTGTCTTCACGCAGCGTGCGCTCGATGAAACTCGAGCTCGCGGATCGCTCCTGACCGAGGACGCGCCTCTGGCTGAGGCTCGTATCCACCAGCAAGCCGACAGTCAGCGGCAAATCGCTTTCGCGCGCGAAGTAAGTGATCGCCTCCGCCCGCCCATCTTCATCGATCGAAAAATCGTCTTTCGTCAAATTTGAAACGATCTGCCCTTTTTTGTCCCGCACGCTGGCGAACACCGTCACCATGTTCGCTTCAACAGCTATCTTCGGCTGTTGCTGTGGCAGTTCCTGAGGTTGTTGCTGCGGTTCTTCCTGCGAGGATTTTTGTTGGGGTTGCTGCTGAGACTGCTGCTGGCTGCGGAGCGGCGCGCCCGTTACAAATAAGAGCGCCAGGACCAGCACCGAAATCACGCGCACAAACTCCAACCCACGCGTCAAACCAATCTTCTCAATAATGCGATTCACGCCCAGACAGACTTCTCCCCGATAGTCATTCCGTTAAGCCACGCTGGAAGTTCCAGTATTCGACTCGCACGCCGATTCACCTCTTGCAGCGCCCGGCTTTCAGCCGGTCATCTTCGCTTTCGGCTGTAACAAGTTCGTGCAGAATGCAACAATTCCTAAGCGCCCTAGACTCGCGCAGTCTTCTCGCGTCTCAGCAAAATTCGTTTTCACGATAGCCAGCCTACTCGTGACGCAACGCCACCATCGGATCCACGCGCATCGCCCGCCAGTTAGAGACGCCACGGCGATTGCATCGGTAAGCAGACCCATTGCGACGCGATCACAACTCAAATGATGCTCATCGCGATGTAAAACGACGCTGACTCCGAAAAATCTACGCGCGCCGGTAAAAATAGTAGAAAAGCACTAATACCGTAAACCCTGTATTTGTACCCTACCTCATTAAAAATAAGCGTTTTAGCAACCTACCGGTTTGGCACGCCTCCTGCCTAATGGCAATTGGCTCGCGTGACGCTAGTTGAATTTGAAAGGGTCCTCAAAGAGCTACACCGCTAGCAACAGAGCCCGGCCCTTATTTCAATTCAAACTAAAAATAAAAGGAGAAGTGTCTTGAACACCAGCTCGAAGTGTGTCGAAGCGCTAGCAGTGTTGGCGCTTCTTGTTTTTTGCGTCTCGCCAGCAGCCAACGCCCAATCTTGGGCGTCCACTTCCACCAAAGCTTTCCCAGTTCAATATCTGCAGAACGCCGCGCCGCTCGGCACTTTGGCCTCTTCGACGCCGATCCATATCGTCGTCGGCCTGCAAGCGGAGAATGCGAACCAGATTCAACCAACCCTTCAAGCCATGCTGACGCCGGGCAACGCTCTCTATGGAACGTCGCTCACCTTGCAGCAATTCGTCGCACAGTTCGGTGCGACTCCCGCGCAAGTGCAGGCCGTTGAGAGCTACTTAACATCTGCAGGATTTACAAACGTCACCGTCGACGACAATCAGCTTCTCGTCGAAGGAGACGGAACGGCCGCCACCGCATCAGCGGCATTCAATACGACTCTCGAACAGTATTCAGCGAACGGAGCCACTGTGTATCTGAACACCACGGCTGCCCAGGTTCCCGCTTCGCTCTCGGGTATTGCCGTCGCCGTCCTCGGCCTGAACAACGTCGTGGCCCTGCATACGTTCTTGACCAAGCCAGCCCTGGGCCCGATGACCGTCCCTTGCTCGCCGCCAGAGTGCCCGGTGCCAGACACAAGCAATGAAAGCTACACGCCGCAGGATTATCAAATCGCCTACGACGCAGCTTGCCCCTCAGACAATACTTCGTGCGCCGCGAAAGGTTTCTCCACGGGATCAACGACGCCCATCGGCATCGTCGCGGAAGGCGATCTCACGCAAGTCGTCACGGATCTCCGCACCTACGAGAAAACATATAATTTGCCGCAAGTCCCCGTCACCGTTGTGAACGCCGGCATCGCCAGCTCTGACACCAGCGGCGCCGATGAGTGGGATCTCGATTCCCAGACTTCCACCGGAATCGCGCAGCAAGTCTCGCATCTGTATTTTTATGTCGCCACGTCTCTCACCGATTCCGACATCGCCACGGCGATTAGCAAAGCCGTCTCTCAGAACAAAGTAAAAGCATTCAACATGTCCTTCGGTGAATGCGAATTCGATGCTTACATTGACGGTTCTATGCTCGTGGACGATGAAATGTTCGCGGAAGCGGCGTTGCAGGGCATCACTCCGTTTGCGTCGGCCGGCGACAACGGCTCCGCGTGCCCTGCAGAAGCGACCAACGGCGTGCCTCTCTCCGGGCCTCCGGATACAGCCTATCCAGCATCCTCGCCGTACGTAATCGCCGTCGGTGGAACCAATATGTTCTCCAACGCCGACTTCACTTACGATTTTGAAACTGGATGGGAAGCAGGTGGCGGCGGCATCAGTTACTTTGAAACGGCGCCCTTCTGGCAGAGCTACACCGGCGGCGGTTCTCTACCGATCGTTCCCAGCGCCGAAGCTGGCCAGCGCGGGGTGCCGGATGTGTCGATGTGCGCCGGCGGCAGCGAGCTTGCCATTTGCGCCGCGAACGTAGTCGTAGACGGCACCATCACGCTCATCGGCGGAACGAGTCTGTCTTCGCCGCTGTCGATGGGTTCATGGGCCAGAATCGAAAGCGCGCACAAGAACAAACTCGGCTTTGCCGCGCCGTTGATTTATCAACTCGCGACGAGCGGTCCTCCCGCGACCAGCCCGTATTTCAATGATGCAACGATCGGTGCGAACGGCTTGTACACCGCTCTCCCCGGATACGATTACGTCACCGGCCTCGGATCGTGGGACGTCCATAGGATCAGTCAGGTAATTCCGACGACTTATCCTAAATAACTGGCGCCTGAACGATTTCGGCGCGCCGCGCGAAAGTTTCACTCGCACGGCGCGCCGATTCCCTCTTGTACCGCCGGCGTCTCGCCGGCTCTTAGCCGCTCGAAGCCTACGAATAACTATCGCGGCAAGCTCGCCCCTCCAGCACTTGTAGCGCCGGGATTCAGCCCGGCACTCTTCGTCGTTCTTCCGTGCGCGTAAATGTACTCCACAGGGTGGGAGCCCCCTGCTTCAGCAGGGGGAAGCTGGACTTTTAGTCCAGCGGAAAAACGCCCCGCCGTCGACGGGCTTTCAGCCCCGGAGGACAGATTTCTACATCTTTGGAAAATTCGGATCCGCCTTCACTTCCAAAATCTGCTTCGTATGCCGCTCGCTATGCGCGCCAATAAATAGCAGAAATTCGTAACCGTCCATAGGCTGCCCGAGCGGATCTTCCGTCACCACATGCTCGCGCAAATCCGGCGTCGTCTTCATATATTCGATCGTCTTCGCGCGGCTCTTCAAAAAGTGATCGAGCGATTCCGCGGGCGTCCACTTTCCGGTCGGAACGAGCGGCGGCGGTGCCTGCGCTTTGTGCGAGCGGTCCGGCACCATCGCCAGGACCATCGCGTCGGTTTTCTTGTAATCGCGATCGGGCGCGCCCGCAGGCGCCTTCATCACTTTGTCGGTTGTAATTCCGAAAATGAAATCCTCCGCGAGCGCAATGTGCTCGAGCGTCTCGGCCACCGACCAGCGATCCGGCGCCGCCTTGAATTTAAATTGCGCCTCCGACAGCCCCTTCGTCGCTTCAATCACCCCATCTCGCGTCTGCTCAAGAAACTTCACGCCGCTGGCGCGGTCCGCCGGCGACAAACTCTGCGCAAACACAAGCGCCTGAAAACACAAAACTGCCACCACGAGCAAACTCACCTTTTTCATCGTCGTTCCTCCCGTCGTCCGCCAAAATCTTTCACCAATCCCCGCGCGGTCACGGATTTTAGTCTCCTTCGCCGCTCCCCGCAACGGTTGCATCCGTGGCGTCAAAAAAATCACAAAACGAACGAAGCGCGATCGCTCTCTAAGACTGGTATATTGCCTCACGCAGTTCAATACTTCCGGCCCGCGACGATTAGGAGGACGCCATGAAAATATCTCTCAGGAGTTTGCTGCCCGGATTTATCGTCGCGATGCTGATGCTGTGCGCCGCAGTCGCAGCACAGCAATCGTCGAATCGGGTAATCGTGAAAGCCGGCCATTTGCTTGACGTAAAGAGCGGCAACACCCTCGCGGACAGAGCGATTGTGATCGAAGGAGAAAAAATAGTGAGCGTCTCCGCTGCCGGCGATCTCAAAACTTCTCCTGGCGACACCGTAATTGATCTCTCGCACGCGACAGTTCTCCCCGGACTCATCGATGCGCACACCCATTTGACCTTCAACCCGAGTTTCGGCTACGGAACCCTGGCGATTTCTGTTCCTCGCGAGGCGCTAATCGGCGCCCGCAACGCCCGAGTCACTTTGGAAGCCGGAATCACCACCGTGCGCAACGTCGGCGCACATGGCTATAGCGACATTGCCCTGCGCGACGCCATCAATGCAGGAGACGTGCCCGGCCCGCGCATGCTCGCGAGCGGCCCCGCGCTCAGCATCCCCGGCGGCCATTGTGATAACGATTTCTTGCCCTTCGAGTATCACGCAACGAGCGATGGTGCGGCGGACGGCGTCGAAAACGTTCAGCACAAAACGCGCGAAATCATCAAGTACGGCGCCGACGTCATCAAAATCTGCGCGACTGGAGGCGTCCTCTCCAAAGGCGACGATCCAAACGCGGCGCAGTACACGCTCGAAGAAATGAAAGCGATCGTCGCCGACGCTCACAGGCTGGGCAGAAAAGTTGCCGCCCACGCTCACGGCGCTCAAGGCGTGATCTGGGCTTCCGAAGCCGGTGTCGACTCAGTCGAACACGGCCACTTGATGAACGACGAAGCCATTGCCACACTAAAGAAGAACGGCACCTACCTGGTTCCCACTCTCTATCTGATCGACTGGCAGCGCGAAAATGCCGCCCGCGCCAACTTGCCTGAATTCTCGCAGAAAAAGATGGCGATGGTCTCCGAGATGGCGAAGGGCAACATCCGAAAAGCAATTGCGGCTGGAGTGAAAATCGGCATGGGCACCGACGCTGCGGTTTATCCGCACGGATTGAACGCCCACGAGCTCGCGGTCTACGTGAGCTTGGGAATGACGCCGCTGCAAGCCATTCAAACCGCGACCGTCAACGACGCCGATCTGCTCGGCTGGTCGGACAAAATCGGAACCATCGACACCGGCAAGTGGGCCGACATCATCGCCGTAGACGGCGACCCATTGCAGGATGTCACCACGCTCCAACACGTAAAATTCGTAATGAAAGGCGGCGCCGTCGTGAAGAATGACTACACCAAGTAATCCGCGCCACTCCCTTTAACAGCTGAGTTGCCTCGCGAATCCCCCCACGTGCGCGGTCCCACGGAAATACGTGTCTAATTCGGAAGGTCGGCGCCGCTCAGATATCCGCCCAAGTGCGCAGTCATCGCTACGAGGCCGATAGCGAAGAGCTCCATTGGCAGGCAATACGACGGCAGCGTTTGCTCCGGCTCGCGTCTCGCCCGGAAGTGAACGTACCAGATCAGGCAGATCATCGCACTCGATGCCACTCCGAGCACCAAATGCTGCAGCAATACTCCCTTCAGTTTCTGTCCCTCGAGTGCGAAGTGCCACGCAAGCAGCCCAGTTGCGACCACTGGAACGGTCGAAATTGCGGCCACGGTGAAATTGTAATAAGCCGCCGCGGCGAGTGCGCTGCTCTTCGTCCAGCGCGCCGTGAAGTCAAAAGCCACGCCGGCCATGCACAGTGCGATAGGAAAGTGGATTAACACCACATGTTGAGCGTGCTTGGCCAGCAGCGCTTCGCGAATGTTGTATGGATTCACGGCTGGCTCACTTCACCACAATCTTCCCGGTCATCTTCGGATGCACCGAGCAGAAGTACTCATACGTCCCCGCATCCTGAAACGTGAACGAAAACTTCTCGTCCGTATCAAGTGCCCGCGATTTGAATTTGTGATCCACGCTGACAACCGTATGCGGCACGTCGTCCTTATTGATCCATGTCACTTGTGTGCCCACCGGCACCTCGAGCTGCATCGGCCCGAAACTGAAATTGTCGATGGTCACCGCCTTCGCGCCGGATTTTTCCTCGCCCGCCATCTGCGCTGCAGTCGGAGTCCCCGTTTGAGCCCCGCCGAGAGGACGCGCCCGTAAAGTGCCGCTCGCGAGCGTGAGCGAAAGAATCGCCGCAGTTCCAAGAATTACAGTTCCGAGGTTTCGTACGGCCTTACTTTGTTGCATTTTCGAATGTCGCATCTTAAATCTCCTCAGTTTTAAAGTGTTGAATCCACGATTGCCAATGTGTGTTTACCGCGAACAAAGTTCACGTCGGTGATGCCCAGCATGCTGTGCAGTTTTTCAGCCGGCACTTTCAGAGGACCCGGAGAATCGGCCTGCCCCGGCTCCGGTTGCGGAAAAGCCGTGGAATTCGCCGTGTGAAACGTGATGTTGCCCTCGATCTTCTGCATGGTCTGGTGAATGTGTCCGTTCAAAACTGTCACCGAGCCAAATCGCTTCAGGTAGGAAAGCGCTTGTTCGCTATCGTCAGTCCCCCAGCCCCATTGCGGATAAATCGACCACAGCGGAATGTGCGCGAAGACAACAATCGGCGTGCTGCTCTTTAAACTGGCAACGTCTTTCTCGAGCCATTCGAGCTGATCCTGTCCAAGATTCCCGAGCCCGCCCGCCTTCAGATTCAGCACGTTTACCAGCCCGATAAAATGCGCGCCCTTCTGATCGAAGCTGTACCAGCCGTCTCCCTGTGTATCCTTGCCAAATCGCTCGTGGAACATCTCGCCGTTGTCGTTGAGCACGTCATGCTCGCCTGGAACGTAAAAGATTCGATCTGTTCTCAAGCTCTTCAGCGACTCAGCCAGTGTGTCGAATTCCTCAGGTTTCGAGAGGTGCGTCAGATCGCCTGTATGGAGAACAAATGAAGGCGGCGTGGGCAGCGCGTTTACCTTGGCAATGGCCTCACGCAGCGTCGCCGTCACGTCGGGGTTTGCCGCCTTATTGAATCCGATGTGGCTGTCGCTGATTTGAACGAAACTGAGATCGCCTTTCAGATCGCCCACGTATTTATGCATCACGTCAGACAGCGCAAATGATTTCAAAACCCCGCCCTGCAGCAAACATAACGTCCCCGTCCCCGCCCAAGCCATGCACTTCAGAAATCCCCGACGATCGATTCCATCCCGATCCAGATTCTTCTCAATAAAGTCCGACATATTGTCTCCTCCGATTTCGCTTTCGCACTCGCGTTGGCCCGAAGGCCTCTGGCGCTGCGTTCACTTGTCTAGACTTCCGATGCCCGCCGGATATTCCCGCCAGCCGCGACTAAATTCGGCTCCGGATCGCGTCATTCGTTAACAGCGATTAGCGGGAATAAATTCAGTTGATATGCAGTCTGGAAGATTGAGAATCTAGTGCCCGCATGGAAGAAAAGCGCGGGTCAGTCCAAGCCGGTGCTTTTGAGCAAGTTGTGCTGCCGCACCTCGATGCAGCCTACAACCTCTCGCGCTGGCTCGTTCGCAACACCCACGATGCCGAGGACATCGTTCAGGAAGCCTATCTCCGCGCCTTCAAATTCTTCGGCGGTTATCAGGGAGGCGACTCCCGCGCCTGGGTGCTTAAAATCGTGCGAAACACCAGCTACACTTTTCTCGAAAAAAATCGCCCCGCCGATCTTTCGGAGGAGTTCGACGAAAAGGTTCACACGGACACCGCCGAGCAGCCCGGTGCTGAAGCCGCGCTCCTGCAATCAGCCGATACCCGCATGGTGCGTGACGCCTTGGCCGAATTGCCGGTCAATTTTCGCGAAGTCATCGTCCTGCGCGAACTCGAGGGAATGTCTTACAAAGAAATCGCTGAGGTGATGGGCAAGCCCATCGGCACGGTGATGTCAGGCTTGGCTCGCGGCCGCATCCAATTGCGCGAACGCCTTTTGCAGATGCGCCCGGAAGTGCATGGCAAAATTCGCACCAAAGTAAGCAACGAGCCGCCTAACGAAGCTGAGGAGCAACGTGGCCTGCCAAAATAGCGAACTCTTGCTCCCCGCCTATTTCGATGGCGAACTCGACCTCGTTCGCAACATCGAATTCGAAGAGCATCTAAAATCTTGCCCGCTTTGCGCGCAGCAGCTAACCGAATTGCAATCCATGCGCAGCTCACTTCGGTCGGCAAATCTCTACGAACGTGCGCCGGAAAGCCTCAGATCCCGCATCCGCGCCGCGCTTCCAGCAGTGGCCCGGCCGCAACCCATCCCCATGCCTCGCCGGCGCACCTTCGAATGGCTAGCCGTCGCCGCTGCCATCCTCATCGCAGTAATTCTCGGCGCGAAAGTGCTTCCCAATATTGGCGGCGACAAGCAGAACTTGATTGCCGAGGAAATCGTCGCGAGCCACATCCGCTCACTGCAGCCCGGCCACTTGTACGATGTCGAATCCACCGATCAGCACACCGTGAAGCCCTGGTTCGACGGCAAGCTGGATTTCGCGCCGCCCGTCGTCAATCTCGCGGATCAAGGCTTCCCGCTCATCGGAGGCCGCCTCGATTACGTCGGCCATCGCGACGTCGCCGCCCTCGTCTATCAGCGCCAGAAGCATCTCATCAACGTGTTCGTCTGGCCCGAAGATTCGAAACCCGCGAAGACGCCGGAAGTTCAGACCATTCAGGGCTACAATTTGGTGTTCTGGTCGCACAACAGCATGTATTTCTGCGCCGCCTCAGACTTGAATCTCGCCGAACTCCGCCAGTTCGCCCAACTTCTCGAACGATAGAGTAACGAATTGACACCAGGCCGCCTCGCGTCGCCCGCCTAGCGCCCCACAAGTACGAACGCGCCCCAATATTGCGGCCGGTCTTCTCCATAGCGAGCTTTCACGCGCGCCCGCATTTCCAGTTGCGCCTCGCGCAAAGCCACATGTTTGTCTTCGTCCGCCAGCCACTTCTCATAAAACAGTGCCATCAATTCCTGCGTCTCTTTGTCCGGCACAGCCCACATGCTCATCAGCACCGAATCCGCACCGGCCACTTGCAGCGCGCGCCGCAACCCGAACACGCCTTCACCGGCGGCAACTTCACCAAGCCCCGTCTCACACGCGCTCAAGACCACAAGCTCAGTCCCCTGCAGATCGATCTGACTCGCCTCGTAAGCCGTCAGCACTCCATCATCTAAATCCGCGGGCGTGGCCTGCCTGGAAAGTCTCCGATTCGCCCCAGCGAAATATAGTCCCGAGCGCAACATCGGATCTTCCAAACTCGGCGGCTGATCCTCAGCGGAACTCTGCGCCTTTCCCGCCTGATCGGACTTTTGCTCATCCGGCTCAAAAAATCCATGCGTCGCCAGATGCAGCACGCGCGGTCCCTTCACTTCCATCACCGCTTCCTTCAACGCGTGCTCCCGCGTGTAGACCTGCGCCTGCCATCGCTGCTTCTCGAGCAGCGAAGAAATCTCTTCCACTTCAATCTGAGTCCCCGGCAGCGGCTTCAGCGCAGCGCCCTCAAGGTCGCGCGATCGCAGACTCGAAACGTCCACACCCACAGCCGCGGCGTGCTCCGCCGTCGGCTCCGCGGCGTGCAAAGATTGCAATGCCGCCCGCTCCTGCGCTTCGTCAAGATCAAACGCAGGATTCCCAACAAGCACAGCCGTATCGTTTGAAGAAGAAGCTTTCCGCGGCGCCCGCAAAATATCCTTCGTGCTCGAAACAATCCGCAAATCGTACTTCTCCATCAACAATCGCCCATCGCTCGCAGCAACATCCCCAAGCGCCACCTGGTTCAGCACGCCATCCGGCGAAAGATAAATTCGCTCGACGCCTTTCAACGCGGGTTCAAACGGCTTCCAGAACGCATCATAAAAACTCACCTTCGGCGCCGCCCCGCTTTTCTCGTCAACCAGCTCAGCCGCCACGCCTCTCGCCGCGCCATTCGCCCGAAGCCCCACGCGCAAGCGATAGTCGCGCAGCGGATCGCCCTCCAGCTCCTTCGCCTCGCCAAGCGGCACCAGAGTCGGCGCAGTCTGGCTCAGCGCCGTCACAATCAACGCGCCGTAATTAAATCTCCTCGTCCAGTGTTTCCCGTCATTGAAATGAAACCGCACAATTTCCACTGCCGCTTCGCCCGCCTGCAGCTTCTTCTGCACATCGCGCCACGAAGCATGCGCGGCGCTCCGCTGTTCGCCGATCGAGCTAACCCGCCGCGCCAGTCGCTGCTCCAAATCGTTCGCTTCATCATCAACGCGTTTCTGCAATTGCTCCCATCCGTCAAGCCGCGTGCTCGCGAGCCGCGCCGATTCACTTTTCTTCGCCGCCAGCCGGTCAAAAATCGCCACTGCCTCCGCGTCCCCGCCGTCGGCCACCTGTGCTCGCAGCGCCGCCACGCTCGTCCCCACAATTCCCTTTTCCCACAGCAGCAAATCGTACATCGAGCCCACCAGCGCGGGATCCGCCGCGCAACGCGCCAGGCAAAAACTCATATACGCGTCGAAAGTCGGCCGCACCGTGCTCAAAAATTCCAGCCGGTCCTTCTCGCTCATATACGTGAAATTATTTTCGAATTGCTTCGAAATATTTTGCAGCGCAGGCTCGAAGTAAGCCTCCGCCTGCGCCGAATTCCCCTCGGCGTAATAAAGCGTCGCAAGATTGCTCAGACTGAAACCCACCTCGGGATGATCATTTCCAAGAACTTTTTCACGAATCGCCAGGCTGCGTTTATAAAGCGGCTCCGCGTCCGCATACTTCCCCTGATTCTCATAATCTCGCGCCAGATTATTCAAGCTCGACGCCACATCGGGATGCTCCGGCCCCAACGCCTTTTCCCGTATCGCCAACGCGCGCTTGAATAGCGGCTCTGCATCCGAATACTCCCCCAGCTTCTCGTAGAGCGTCGCCAGGCTGCTCAAGCTCCTCGCCACATCGGGATGCTCCGGCCCCAGCGCCTTCTCGCGGATCGCCAGGCTGCGCGCGTATAGCGGCACCGCTTCGGCATATTTCCCCTGCTGCTCGCAGACCAACGCTAGCGCGTTCAAGCTCGCCGCCACATCAGGATGCTCCGGCCCCAGCGCCTTTTCGCGTATCACCAAGCTGCGTCGAAGCAGCGGCTCCGCCTCCGCATATTTCCCCTGCTTCTGATAAAGCGTCGCCACGCTCACCAGGCTCCGCGCCAACTCCGGATCGTCCGCCGCCACAATCTTCTCCCGAATCGGCAAACTCCGCTTAAAAAGCGTCTCCGCCTTCGCAAACTCCCCCTGCCTCTGATACACCGACGCCAGCATATTCAGCGTCACAGCCACCTCGGGATTCTCCGGTCCCAGCGCCTTCTCGCGAATCGCCAACGCGCGCTTGAACAGCGGCTCCGCCTCCGCATACCTCCCCTCGTGGTAATAAACAAACGCCAAACTATTCAAACTCTTCGCCACATCAGGATTGTCGGGGCCAAGCGCCTTCTCCCGTATCGCCAGCCCGCGCCTAAACAGCGGCTCCGCCTCCGCATACCTGCCCTCATCGTCATAAATCGCCCCCAGCAAATTCAAACTCATAGCCAAAGCCGGATGGCCGCCCCCAAACGTCTTCTCCGCCACCCTCACCGCCTCCTCAGCAACAGGAATCGCCTCGACATACTTCCCCTCGCCCCGCAGCGCATTAGCCTGCTTAACAAGCTCCCGCCACCGCGCGTCCTGCGCGCCAACCGGCACCGTCAGCGCTAACAACAGCAACATCGCGACACCCGTGGCAACCGACCCGCTGAAAGCGGCGCGCATCTTCTTTAGTCTTTGCAATTTCCTCGCACCCGAAAGACCGCGGAGGAAATTGGGAGTGAGAATCATGATCGTCGCGTGGGCCCGAAGAGACTCTCGCCACAATGTAACCCGATCTCTCGCCGTGTCAATGAAGGTCAATGCAAGCCGTTTGTCCTGTTGAACGGAAAAGGCGTGCGGTCCTTAGAGAAGTTCTGGCTGGATCTCGCAAAAAGAAGTGGTCCGTGCTCCATTGCACGTTTGTGAGTACTCCCGAAATGGCGCCGCAGCGAATCGTACTCGCATCATTGGCTGAGCGGCACGTCTGGCAGGACGACATGGACCACTGTCACTCTTATGGTTCCGTCATCTTTTTCGGCGCCGAGTAGTGCGTCAAAGGAAATATTGACCCTCGACCCGCGAAAATCCTGAGGGCCACGGAAGTTCAGCACGAAATTCAATGGAATGCCCGAATACGTCTCCGACCAGAGGTTCGGTTCGGGCTTGGCGCAGTTTGCGGCGATATTGCCGTAGGCATTGCAGATCTGAACGCCATCAACGCCATACCAATTGCTCGCGACCCCGTTGCTGTCGATCGCTTTCGGATCCAGCGGCACCAATGTCTTGAACCTCAAGTCCCGCTGCTGCGTATTCGTCGCCGCGACTAGAACGCGAATCGCTTTGTCGCCGGCCTGGGCAGCCACCACGTCAAATCGAATGCCTTCGTACGCCTGACTGGCCACCGTCGACCGAACCGGCGCATCGGGATTGAGCGGAACGTTTGGCAAAACAACCGGGATCATTGTCGGCTTTATGGTTCCATCATCCTTTTCGGTGCCGAGCAACACATCAAAGGAAACGCTCGCGCTCGAGCCGCGAAAATCCTGCACTCCACGGAAGTTCAGCACGAAATTCAATGGGATGCTCGAATAAGCCCCCGACCATAAGTTAGGTTCGGGCTTCGCGCAGTTTGCCGTGATATTGCCGTAGGCATTGCAGATCTGAACGCCGTCAACGCCATACCAATTGCTCGCGACCCCGTTGCTGTCAATCACTTTCGGTTCCAGCGGAAATAGGATCTTGAACTTCAAATCTCGTTGTTGTGTGTTCGTCGCGGCGACGAGAAAGCTTACGGCCTTGTCGCCGGTTCGGACGCTCGTCACGTCAAAATGAATTCCCCCATAAACTCGACTGGCCATCGCTGGCCGAACGGGCGCGTCAGGCTTAAGCAGCACGTTGGGAAGAACGACAGGGATCATCGTTGATTTTATAGTTCCGTCATCCTTTTCGGTGCCGAGTAATACGTTAAAGGAAACACTCGCGCTCGAACCGTGGAAATCTTGAGGGCCACGGAATTTCAGCGCGAAGTTCAATGGAGTGCCCGAATGTGCCACTGACCAGCGGTTCGGATCGGGCGTGGCACAGTTTACTGTGATATTGCCGTAAGCATTGCAGACCGGAACGCCATCAACGTTGTACCAATTGCTCGCCATCCCATTGCTGTCGATCACAATCGGATTAAGAGGCGTTAATATCTTGAACTTCAATTCCCGCTGTTCCGTGTTGGTCGCGGTGATCAAAACGATCGGAGCTTTGCTGTCGTTGGTGTTGACGCTCTTCACTTCGAAGCGAATTCCTCCGAACGTCTGGTTTGCCGATACTTTGTTGGTAGGCATTTCAGTCGGCGCCACGTTCGGCGAACTGTATGGTTGACGAGGCGCGGCCGGCGGCCGGGATGGCGCCGGTTGTGAAGCCATCGTCTGAGGCGCGGGCGCCTGATTGTTCGCGGGTTTCTGTGCTGCGCTGGCCGCAGGCGCACCGCCCGATCGCACGAAAACGAAATCGCCGAAGTCGTGCCCGGAATTTCGAATCGGAGCGTATTGCGGCGTCTGATCGGATCTGCCGGCCACAGAGACTTGAACGTACTGATCGAAAAGTCCGCCCGCCGAGAAAATAGTGTCGCTGGAAGTGGCGAGCGCCTTGATCAATGCGCCCGTGAACACCGAATGTCCGCCGCCACCCCCGTCTGCGACCGGTTCGAGTGCGCCGCTCGACATCATGGTGCGTGACTTCCCGAGAGCCATCTTTGCGAGGTACCGCTCGCGCTCCTGCGCGGTGTATGAGACCGCTATGTCGCGCGTCAGGCCGCCGGAATAGCAACTATCGGAAACGATCAGGACATGTCGCGCCGGAATCACTTTCGCCGCGGTTGTAATGGACTCTGCCATGATCCAGTGCGAATTGTCGTCGCGGTCAGCATCCACGGGCAGCCAATACGCCTTGTCGGCATCTCTGTCGTAATAGCCGTGGCCGGCGTAATAAATCAGGAGGCTCGCATTTTCGTCGAGGCTGTGACGGTAGTCGTTCATCGCCTTCATGATCTGGTCGTGCGTGGCATTTAACAGAGGTGTCGTTTGAAATCCGTACTGCTCGCGAAGAATCGAAGCGAGCCCCTGCGCATCCTGCACGGCGTGCCGAGCTTCGGCAAATGCTGGTAATTGTTGATGCCGATGACGAGCGCGTAATAGTGGCCGCTCAATTCCGACGCGACCTGCGCCTTCGTGTCTTGCTCCGGCGCAACGCCTCGCATTTGCCTCGCCTGCTGCGATAAACGGTTCGTGGCCGAGGAATGCTTCGTAGCCAAAGAGCCGCCTGCAAATGCCGCGGCACACAGGATCGTTAGTGCGGCGGCAACCGGCAGCGCGAAGAATTTCGGCTTCACAGCAAATTTCGCTTTCGTGAATTCCCGCGGTGGACTGGTTGCACCGTACAACAGATCAGCTACGAGCACAATATCCAGTTGTGCATCACTGCTCGAATCTCTCGGCACGCCATCCCTCACCGAGCATCGCACTTGCATGCTACAAAAGTTCGTTCGAGCGTACTTCCAGCGGAGTCAAACACTCAGCAAGCCCGCGACTCCACATACCCCACCCCTTGTATCTCCCGGCCCGGCATGTTATCCGTGAATGAGTGAAGAATACGACCAACAACGTCGATCAGGGCCGCGTAGCTCTTAATGTAGCTCGGGTCGCCTGCCCTGACGAAGGAAGGGTCAGACCCGAGGCCCCTGCTCTATTGGCCTCGCGCGTCGAAAAATGCCCAGAAGTCCTCACCTCTAAAGAGGTGAGCTACATTTGCCAGACGCCGAGCGGATCACTTGCCTGCCCTGTTTACCCTGAGTCTCGAAGGGAGGACGCAACAGCGGACCAACGGGTCACTGTTTTTCTAACCGGGACATCAAAACAATTAGAATTCGCCGCAACTCCCTCAAAACAAACGACCGCGGCCATTCCTAAACGGGACAAAAATACTACCCCTCCAAGCGCGATCAGACGCTCTTCACGTAGCGCCGGACCGGGTTTCGTCCGGCACATTTTTCTCTCGACCGCGTCCCACGAAGATCGATACGGCGGCGCAATTCCGGGCCAAATATCGCGACACTCCCCGCGAGAAATAACTCCCGTAACTCACACAAAACAAACGATCGGCGTCCCAATATCGCGACACAAAATTGACACTCCCGCAATCGCCAATTTCGCGCTCGTTTTGACCCACGATTCCACTTCCGATCCCACCGGGGCCTTCGCCCATGTTTGAGAACCTAACCGACAAACTCCAGCGCGCATTCAAAAATCTCCGCGGCCAGGGCAAGCTCACCGAAGAGCACCTCGACGCCGCGCTCGCCGAAATCCGCGAAGCCCTCCTCGAAGGCGACGTCAACGTCGGCGTCGTGGACGAAATCATCGCCCACATCCGCGAGAAAGCTCTTGGCTCCGAAGTTCTCCTCCAACTTTCGCCCGACCAGCAAGTCGTCAAAATTGTTCGCGACGAATTGAGCGAGCTCCTCGGCCGCGAAGTCAAAATGCAATTCGCTTCGCGCCCGCCTTCCGTCTGGCTCATCGTCGGCCTGCAAGGCTCCGGCAAAACGACCACCACCGGCAAGCTCGGCAAATGGCTCGGCGAGCATGGCCACCGCCCGCTCGTCGTTTCCACCGACGTCTACCGTCCCGCCGCGCGCGAGCAACTCGCGCAAGTCGCGAAAGCCACAAACACGCCCGTCTGGCCGGGCGCGGGCACCGACAAGCCCGTCGAAATAGTTCGCGGCGCGTTGCGCGAAGCCAAGCTCTCCGCCTACGACGTGATCCTCGTAGACACCGCAGGCCGCCTCCACATTGACGACGAGCTGATGGGCGAACTCGCGACATTGAAGCGCGAATTCTCGCCATCGGAAATTCTCTTCGTCGCCGACGCCATGATCGGCCAGGACGCAGTCCGCTCCGCCGGAGAATTTCACAAGCGCCTCGGCGTCACCGGCGTAATCCTTACAAAACTCGATGGCGACGCCCGCGGCGGCGCGGCGCTCTCGATCCGCAAAGTAACCGGCGCGCCCGTGAAATTCGCGGGCGTCGGCGAAAAATACGACGCGCTCGAAGCCTTCCATCCCGACCGCATCGTCTCGCGCATCCTCGGCATGGGCGACGTCCTCACGCTCATCGAAAAAGCCGAAAAGACAATCGACGAAAAGCAAGCGCGCGAAATGCATCGCAAGCTGCGCGAGAACGATTTCACCCTCGAAGATTTTCGCGATCAACTCCGCCAGATTCGCAAGATGGGTTCGCTCGAACAGTTGATGGGCATGCTGCCGAAAATCGGCCCGTTCGCCAAGCTGCCGAAAGATGTGGACCTCGACGACAAGCAACTCAAGCGCGTCGAAGCCATCATCAACTCGATGACCGCGAACGAGCGCTCCGACCACAATCTGATAGACGGCAAGCGCCGCAAGCGCATCGCCCGCGGCAGCGGCACCTCGGTGCAGGAAGTGAATCAAGTTCTCAAGCAATACGGCGACATGCGCCGCATGCTGAAGCAGTACGGCAATCTCGCCAAGAGCAAAATTCGCGGCATCGGCAAATTCGCCGGAATGAAGCCGCCAGTTTGAAGCGAGGTGTGAAGCGAGCCCTCGGCCGATATTTGAATCATAACGGTACCGGCAGGCGCGCCGATTCAGCACTTGTAGCGCCGCGCTTTCGCGATTTCTGCGTCCCGGCCTGGCCGGGAAGCCCGGCACTCTTCGCAGTGGGCCAAACGCGCAGCAAACACGCTGCAATTCGCGCTAGGGTAAACCCAACGGATTCGCTATAATTGCCTGATTCGAAATAGGAGGAATTTGAAGTGGTAACGATTCGTCTTGCTCGCATTGGAAAAAAGAAGAGGCCATTCTACCGCGTCGTGGTCACCGAAAAGACTCGCCCGCGCAACGGCCGATTCGTAGAAATTGTCGGAACTTACGATCCGCTGAAGAAACCCGCCGAAGTAAAGCTCAATGCCGACCGCATCAAATATTGGCTCGGATGCGGCGCGCAGCCCAGCGACACGGTCCGCAGTTTTCTTCGTAACCAGAAGATTGCTTAGTACGTCGCAACCACAGGGAAGGGTGTTTCTCTAGTTCATAGCTCTTACTCGAGCGAATTGGCGCGCTCAAGTCCAGCTACCTGTGGAGGAAATGTAATGAGAGACCTCGTGGAGCAGATCGCAAAAGCGCTCGTCGATCACTCGGATCAAGTCAGTGTTCGCGCGATTGATGGTGAGCAAGTTACGGTTCTCGAGCTGAAAGTCCATCCTGAGGACTTGGGAAAAGTAATCGGACGCCAAGGCCGAACCGCAAAATCCATCCGCACCATCCTCGGCGCGGCGGGAATGAAACTGAAAAAGCGGTATACGCTGGAAATTCTCGAGTAGTGAATTCAGAAGAGTCGAGCTACGTCACGCTGGCGCGCATCGTCCGGCCTCAAGGCCGGCGCGGTGAGGTTGCGGCAGAAATCCTCACAGATTTTCCCAACCGGCTCAAGCAGCTGAAATCAGCCATCCTGTGGGATGGCAAAGCAAAAAGGCGCAGCGTCTCTGTGCGCTCGTGCTGGCTCAGCATGAGCCACGGCGGCCAAGCCATCTTCCACTTCGAAGGTTCGGACTCCATCAACGACGCTGAGAAATTTATCGGCTTGCAGGTGCAAGTTCCGTTCAAGGATCGCGTCGTTCTCCCCGAAGGCAGTTACTTCATCTCGGATTTAATCGGATGCGATGTGCTTGTGGCCGGAGGAAAACGCCTCGGCGTCGTCCGTGACGTGCAGACAACCGGCGAAGGCACCGCCGGAACGCCGCTGCTATCCGTGGATTCACCTCAAGGTGAAATTCTCATTCCTCTCGCCGTCGAAATCTGCACGAAGATTGATCCAGCCGCCCGCCGAATCGAAATCTCGCCCCCGGAAGGCTTGCTCGACTTAAATCGCAGCGAGTAGTTGCCGCCGAGAATTGGCTGCAATAAATATAATCAGAGCCCGGAGGCCCCCGCCTCCGGGACCAATCACCATTGACGGCAATCCTCAGAACCGACGCTTCGAACTCCGCGGCGCTGCGTCTCTCCACACCAATCTGCGCTACACTTCTCCCCAATGCATTTCGACATCGTCACAATTTTCCCTGAATTCTTCACCGGGCCGCTCGACCACGGAATCATTCGACGCGCGCGCGAGGCGAATCTGATCGAAATTGCCGTGCGCGATTTGCGCGAGTTCGCGCACGACAGGCATCGCACCGTGGACGATCGCCCATTCGGCGGCGGCGAAGGCATGGTGCTGAAGCCCGAGCCGATTTTCGAAGCCGTCGAATCCATTCTCGGAACGAATACGGCTCTCGGAGCGAGCATCTCACCCGATGGCACAGCAATCGTCCTGCTCTCGGCGTCCGGAAAAATGTTTCGGCAAGAATGCGCGCGGCGATTTGCAAAAATGGAACGCATCGTTCTGCTCTGCGGCCGCTATGAAGGAGTGGACGAACGCGTGGCCGAGCATCTCGCCACTGACGAAATCTCGATCGGCGATTTTGTTCTCTCCGGCGGCGAACTCCCCGCGGCAATGATCGTCGACGCGATCACTCGGCTTCTCCCTGGCGCGCTCGGCAACGAAGATTCCACCGTGAACGAGTCTTTCAGCGAGGAAAAGACGAGCGAACAATCGCGGGCAATTGAAAATCACGTGATTTCAGGGAGAGGAATCCTCGACTATCCGCATTACACGCGCCCGCAAATGTTTCGCGATTGGGCCGTGCCGGAAATTTTGATGAGCGGCAATCACGAAGAAATCCGCCGCTGGCGCCGCCAGAAGGCGCTCGAGAAAACTTTGCGCAATCGCCCCGAACTTCTTGAAGCCGCAGCGAAAGAATCCGGGCAGCGCAATGCCTGAAGCGAACGATTCCACAAACAATTCCGGCCGCAATTCCAGCCAAGGACGCGTGATCTCACGCTGGTTACGCATTCTGTTGGTCGCCGCCGGCGCCGTGACTTTCTTCCGGCTCTATCCGAAGCAGCCGATGACACCGGTGCGTGTGGCGGGAATTTGCTTGATGATTTCAGGCCTGGCGCTCTGGCTCGTGGCGCAATTCCAGTTGGGAGATTCTTTCTCGGTTCAGCCGAAGGCGCGGCATCTCGTCACGCATGGAATCTACTCGCGCATCCGGAATCCGATTTACGTGTTCTCAACTATCCTCTTGGTCGGAGCGGTCCTGTTTACTGAACGGTTCGGGATGTTGGTAATTGTTCTAGCCGTCGCTGTGATGCAGGTGCTTCGCACGAGAGCGGAAGCAAAAGTCCTCGAAGAAAAATTTGGCGACGAATATCGCGAGTATCGCCGAAAGACGTGGTTTTAAGAGCGATGACAGCGGGCGTGGGCCCTTTGAGTGGCACAAATCGTTGAGTTTCTGTGGAAAGATGGCATAAATCTGCGTATAATCATTGATTGTCCGTAGAGTGCTGGCCCCACCTAAGCGGGTCTGCCGGGAACTAAAACTATGAATCCAATACTTGTAAAAGCGCAACAAGCGCAATTGCGCAAAGACCTCCCCAATTTCCGTCCGGGCGACACCATCCGGGTCAACGTGATCCTGAAAGAAGCCGATGGCGAGAAGGAAAAGGAACGCGTGCAGCCGTTTGAAGGCGTGGTTATGCAGCGGCGCGGCCAACTCGCCGGCGCATCCTTTACCGTGCGGCGCGTCACCTTCGGCATCGGCGTCGAGCGGATTTTCCCTCTGCATTCACCGACCATCAGCTCGATCGATGTAGTACACCAGGGACGCGTGCGCCGCGCGAAACTGAATTATCTCCGCGGGCGAAAGGGCAAGGCTGCGCGCATCAAGCGCGTGGGACGAACTGAGACAGCCGCCGTACCAGTGGCCGCGGCGGTCGCCGAATAGCTGCGTACCTTTTGCTTTAGTTTTTCACGAAGGGCCGGGAATTCCCGGCCCTTTTTATTTTTGGGCGGTAGGACGGAGAGAATCGAATTCAGGAGAGCTCGAAAATCGTTGCGGAAATGAGAGTTCGTAGGAACTGAGGGAGCTGCACCAGTTTTTTTTGCGCTTCATAAATCTCGATTGTCTAAGATCAGGCTAGGATGCTGAAAACGCTGCGTCAACCCGCGGGTTTCGCTTCGGAGCATTTACGATGTCCACCACTATAAGTAGACGCTTACGACACCAGCACCACATTATTTTGTATTTCATCTCTGATTTTCTCTTGACATCATTTCCACATCCCCTATACTCGCGTCCCAGACTCAGAGGGAAGAAGGACGCGGTTCGCATTCGTTCTTAGCGCGCGATGCCAAGTTCGCACTGGGTTTAAATCTCAAAAAGAGCGGCTTTAGCGCCAGCAAGCCTGCCCTTGACAGATTCAGTGTCATGGACTGGCTACGCTATTCTATTTTTTGGCCAACTCGGCGGGACGTTCCCAGACGGTCCGCGACATTATCCGAACGGCACCCGCGGGTTTATAATAGAACTTCCCGCATTGCCGTGCGGCAACTTCACTGAGCGGCTCGATTGCCTGCGCGGAGGCATTTATGGCGGAAGTTAGAATGGCTATCGGAAATAAACTCCAGGAAATTCACCAAGAGAACTGGTCCAAGACGGGACAGGAGTTCCGCCGCGTGTTCACCGACGGAAAACTTTCGCCTTACGATGCAGTCGAGTGGGAGAAGCGTACCGCTGCAATTGGAAACGATAAGGGACAGACGATTTTCCGCCAGGAAAACGTCGAAGTGCCCAAGTCGTGGTCGCAGACTGCGACGAACATCGTCGCTTCAAAATATTTTCACGGCAAACTGAATACGCCCGAGCGTGAGACGTCGGTGCGGCAATTGATCGGCCGCGTGGTGGATTCGATCGTGCGCTGGGGCGAGCAGGGTGGCTACTTCGTTTCCGCTGAATCGCGCGACAATTTCCGCGATGACCTTGCGCATCTTCTTGTCGAGCAGAAGATGGCATTCAATTCTCCCGTGTGGTTCAACGTCGGCGTGCAACCCAAGCCGCAATGCTCCGCGTGCTTCATCAATTCCGTCCAGGACAACATGGAATCCATCATGGGCCTGGCGCGAACAGAAGGCATGCTCTTCAAGTGGGGTTCGGGAACGGGCACGAACTTCTCGACGCTCCGCGGCAGCCGCGAAACGCTATCTGGCGGCGGGATCGCATCGGGCCCGGTGAGCTTCATGCGCGGCTTCGACGCGTTCGCCGGCGTAATCAAGAGCGGCGGGAAGACGCGCCGCGCCGCCAAGATGGTGATCCTCAACGTGGATCACCCGGACATCGCGGAATTTATCGATTCCAAAGTGAAGGAAGAGCGCAAAGCGCAGGTGCTGATCGAACAGGGCTACGATCCCGCAATCGACGGTGAAGCCTACACTTCAATTTTCTTCCAGAATGCGAACCACTCTGTGCGCGTCACCGACGATTTCATGCAAGCCTCCGAGGAAGACCGCGATTGGTGGACGAAGAATGTAAACGACGGCAAGCCGACAGAGAAATTCAGCGCGCGCGAATTGCTGCGCCGGATGGCTGAATCGGCCTGGCAGTGCGGCGATCCGGGAATGCAGTACGACACCACGGTGAATCGCTGGCACACGTGCAAGTCAACCGACAGGATTTACGCGTCGAATCCCTGCTCGGAGTACATGTTCCTCGACGACACGGCTTGCAACCTCGCGTCGCTCAATCTGCAGAAGTTCCTCAGCCCAAACGGCACGTTCGATGTTGCCGGATTCCGCCATGCAGTGGACGTCACCATCACGGCGCAGGAAATTCTGGTAGACAACGCGAGCTATCCGACAGAGCGAATCGCGAAGAATTCGCACGACTACCGTCCGCTGGGACTCGGCTACGCAAATCTCGGCGCGCTGCTGATGTCGCTCGCGGTGCCGTACGATTCTGATGCGGGCCGCGACATCTGCGGCGCTATCACCGCGCTGATGACCGGCGAAGCGTATTACCAATCCTCGAAGATTGCGGAGCGCATGGGGCCGTTCGCTGGCTATGCGCGGAATCGCGAAGCGATGCTCGACGTCATTCGCATGCACCGCGATTCGACGCGGCCGATCAAAGCGGAGAACGTGCAGCCATCGCTGCTGCGCGCGGCGCAGGAAGCCTGGGACAACGCGCTCGCGCATGGCGAGAAATTCGGCTACAAGAATTCGCAGGTTTCCGTGCTCGCGCCGACCGGCACAATCGGATTCATGATGGATTGCGACACAACCGGCATCGAGCCTGACTTGGCACTGGTGAAGCAGAAGCGCCTCGTAGGCGGCGGCGTGATCAAGATCGTCAACAACACCGTGCCGCAAGCGCTGATGCGTCTCGGCTACTCGGGCGAAGAAGCCGCGCAGATCGTGGATTACATTGACAGCAACTCCAAGATCGAAGGTGCGCCGCACCTGAAGCCCGAGCATCTTTTTGTCTTCGATTGCTCGCTTGCGCCTTCCGGCGGCGGCCGCTCGATTGCCTGGCGCGGACATTTGCGAATGATGGCTGCCGCACAACCGTTCCTTTCCGGCGCGATTAGCAAGACGATCAACATGCCGGAGGAATCGACTGTCGAAGACATCATGGAAGCGTATATTGAGTCCTGGAAGCTGGGGCTGAAGGCCGTGGCAATTTATCGCGACAATTCGAAGCGTTCACAGCCGCTTTCGGCTGCGCTCTCGAAGAAAGATGCTGCCGCTGCGCAGAGCGCCGCCGGGTCAGTTACCGAAGAGCCTGATCGCCATCAGCGAGAACTTTTCCCCGAATCGAATCGCAGGAAGCTCCCGGCTGAACGACCAGCCATCACGCACAAGTTTTCGGTTGCCGGGCATGAGGGTTACATCACCACCGGCATGTATGAAGACGGGAATCCCGGCGAAATCTTCATCAAGATGGCGAAAGAAGGATCAACGCTTTCCGGCTTCATGGACGGAATTGCGATCTCGATTTCCATCGGCCTGCAGTACGGAGTTCCGCTGAAGGCTTACGTAGACAAGTTGATGAACACGACGTTTGAGCCGCTCGGATTCACGGACAATCAGGACATTCGGATCGTGAGTTCGGTGCTCGATTACATCGCGCGCTATCTTGGCGGCAGATTTATTTCCACGTCGTATCTGAAAATTCATGGAGCGCCCGGCGAGAACGCCTCCTCCGACACTCCCACGCCCCTCTCGGCGATTGCGACCGCGAATTCGACGCCGTCAACGCGGATGGTGGATCCCGCACAGGGACGGCCAATCATGGCAACGGGGCCGCTCTGCTCCGAGTGCGGAACGCCGATGGTGCCGAACGGCAGTTGCTATAAATGCGAGAATTGCGGCGGAACTTCAGGCTGCAGCTGAGTAAATTTTGCGGCACGCCAAACCTGATGGAAAGAATCAGAGCCCGTGGCTAAAAGGAACCCGATATGCACACGACAATAAGTGCCGAAAGAACTGGCCATAATAGCTTTAGGATTTTCCTGCCGGGAGATTTTCAAAAAACTGTCCAAAATCGTCGGGACCTAAGAAGAATGCTTAACCCCTACTACGTGTATGGTGATCGGTACGCTACATTTGAATCCGAATTAATGAACACAGGGCAAGCGTCTACTACTATTACGTTTGGAAAATTCTTCCAGGTGTCATAGCCGCTCCACAAGATTTGACGAGGCGAGCGCTACAATAGCGCTGCCATGCCTCGCACGCGCGAGATCATTCCACCCCTGACGCTTCACTCCCTCGATGGCCGCAGTGTGCGCGCCTGGGATTTCAAACAGAAGAAAAATCTCGTCATTTTATTTCTTCATGCGGGCTGCGCGTCTTGCGAAGATTATTTGCGGCGAATCGCAGCGGATTCGGCGGTGTGGAAAGAAAATGGCGCCGTTGTTCTCGTTGCGCTTCTCGGCTCGCCCTCGCGCGCCGCAACGGATTTCCTGCCGGACAATGTGATCGTTGGCTTGGATCCCTCGGGGCGCGCTGCGAATGCTTATCTCGGCCGCGACACGCTAACTCCTGCAGGCGATGTTCGATTGGGCGTGTTTCTCACGGATCGTTACGGCGAGCTGATCGTGCAATGGGAGATCGCGGCGAGCCACGAGTTCCCGGCTTTGGCCACGCTCCGCACGCACCTCGAGCGCATCGAAATGGCTTGCGACGTATTCAGCACTCCCCTGTGGCGGATTGACGAAGGATAAACGGCGAGCCGGAAAAAATGAAGGGGTCCCGCGGACGAGACCCCTCGCTCAACTCCCAGAAATCCGGTTTCGGCGCGGCGAAACCGGCCCACCCCGGGAAGAAGAGACAGCCGGGATACGCGGAGCACGCGCGATGCCATGAAGTGCAGCTTTCGGTTCGATTTCCAGATGATTGTTTCGGCGAGACTTATGCGAAGTTTCCGCGCCGAAACGATTCGGTTGAGATGTGCCGCAATATGCTTTCTCACAAATTGCGGGCCTGCGTTCTACAGTCTTTTGTATTGGGAGGACTAGGACCATCGCCAATCTTCGCGGTGAAGAATTCCTGGGTGATTGCTCGTTGGATTACGGGGGACCCGGAAGCGGGGGCCTCCGGGCTCTGAAGAAAAGATGAGTTCTGAATCAGAAATGAAGCGCTTCAGCTGCGATAGCGTCTCGGCTTTGAAGTTTGAAGTTTCAGACGGCCCCGATGGAGGAGCGGAGGGCGGTGGCTAGGGACTCGGACCAGCGGCGGACATCGTCGTCGTGCTCGGCTTCGACCATGACGCGGGCGAGAGGCTCAGTACCAGAATATCGGAGAACGATTCGGCCGGAATTGCCCAGTTCGCGCTCGGCCTGAGCGAGGAGCGCTACAATTTCCGGCAGCGTATCGAGGGGCGGCTTCGAACGAACGCGCACATTCACGATGGTTTGCGGAAAGATTTTCAGGTCGGCGACGAGCGAATCGAGCGGACCTTTCAACGCGACGAGTGAAGCGATCTTGACGGCCGTCAACATTCCGTCGCCGGTCGTCGCGTCATCGAGAAAAAGAATGTGGCCGGATTGCTCGCCGCCGAGATTGGCGCCGGTGCGCTGCATTTCTTCGAGCACGTAGCGATCGCCCACATCGGTGCGAAACAGTTTGAGGCCGGACTTTTCGAGCGCGCGCTCGAGACCCAGATTTGCCATCGTGGTTCCGACAATCGCCGGACCTTTGAGCAATCCATGCTCCTGCATGTACCGGCCCATCGAGAGAAGCACGCCATCGCCATTGACCAAGCGCCCTGCGGCGCTTGAAAAAATAGCGCGGTCGGCATCGCCATCGAATGCGACGCCGAGCGAGGCGTGCGTCTCGAGCACTTTTTTCTGCATGCCTTCTGGATGAAGCGAGCCGCAACCGGCATTGATGTTGCGCCCGTCGGGTCGATCGTTGATGGCAATCACATCGGCGCCCTGCGAACGGAAAAGAAGCGGCGCGAGGCGGCCGGCAGCGCCGTTCGCGCAATCAAGAACGATTCTCAGATCGGCGAATTTCGCGCCTTCGAGAACGTCGGCGCGCAGGGATGCGAGATAGTCGTCGTCAAGCTTCGGGTCGGTGCGGATACGAGGCGGCGCGGCAACGCGCTCGCGCGAAGATTGCGCGAGAATTTCGCGCTCGATCTGAAACTCCGTCGCATCGGAGAATTTCATTCCTGCGGAGGAAACGAGCTTCACGCCATTGTCGTGGTAGGGATTGTGCGATGCCGAGATAATTACGCCGGCCGCGAAGCCTTCATTTCGGACGAGCCACGCCACGCCGGGCGTAGTCAGCACGCCTGAGGAGACGGTTTCAACGCCACTCGCAGCGAGGCCTCGCGCGATGCACTCCTCGATGTGCGGGCCGGATTCCCGGGTGTCGCGGCCGAAGAGAACACGCGCTCGCGCCGCGCCCGCCGGAGCTTGAGACGTAAGATAAACGCCGAGAGCTGCGCCGACGCCTTCGAGCGTGGCGTCGTCGAGCGGATATTCACCGGGGACTCCGCGAATGCCGTCCGTGCCGAAAAGTTGTTTGCTCATGGAAGAGGACGAATGCCGAGTCTAGCACACCGCTCCGGGCGCGAATTTGCCGCGCGCAGAGGCGTGGCTGAGTACGCAACGCTCCCGCTTGCCGCCTCCGGACGGCTACTTTGTATGTGTTATCTTTAGGTGAAATTATGGACACCCAGACGCCCATCATTACGGTAGCGAACGCGACTGTGCGCGCCAGTTCAACTAGCGCGCGGATCATTGCCGCCGGAATCGTGGTCGCGTTTTGCTATTGGGCGTCGAGCGTCATCGTAACGTTGCTTGTCGCCGTGCTGCTGGCGTACTTTCTCGATCCCATTGTGAGCTGGCTCGAAAATTTGCGTGTGCCGCGCGCGCTCGGGTCGTTTCTGATCGTGATCGTGTCCTTGGCAGCCGTCGGGCTTGTCGCCTGGATTCTGATTGACCGCCTCGACTTATTTTTCGCCGACTGGCCGAAATTCCGGGCACCTTTACGATCGTTCACCGACGCGATTCAGAAGCACATCGAGGGCTTCGAAGCGCGCGTCTCTGAAATCACGCCGGCGGAGCACGGGGGGAAAGTCGAGCTGGTCACGGAATCGCATCCGTTTCGTTCGGTCGTTTTCGAACAGCTCAGCTCCGTTTATTCGGTGCTCTTCGCGTTTACGTTCGTCCCGTTTCTTCTTTTCTTCATGCTCGCGGCGAAGCGGCAGGTGTGGCACGCGACGATGCAGCTCTTTCCCGCGTCGGAGCGCACGCAAGTGAGAGATACGCTTGACGACGTGAGCGGCGTATTGCGCAGCTACGTGGTGGGCACGCTGCTGGTGGGAGTGATACTCGTCGTATTGAGCTGGCTTTTCTTTTGGGCCATCGGGCTCGAATTTGCGTTTCTTACCGGACTCGTCTGCGGGCTGCTGAACCTCGTGCCATACCTCGGTGTAGTGCTGTCGTGGGTGCCCGCGACGCTTGTGGGCTTGAAGCAATATCATACGATCGGGCCATTCCTGGGAATTTTTGCCGTGCTGACGTTTCTTCACGTGATTGCGGCGAACCTGCTTTTTCCGGCGATGGTCGGGCGGCGCGTTCACTTGAATGCGCTTGCGGTGACGATCGCGTTTCTATTTTGGGGTTGGCTGTGGGGCGCTGCGGGGTTGATTCTTGCGATTCCGATTACCGCGACAATCAAGGTGATCTGCGATCACGTGGATGGGTGGCAGCCGGTGGGGCGCTGGCTCGGCGCTTGAGTTGTTTGCTTCGGTCTGTTTACTTCAGGTTCGCTTCAGACTTTTCAATTGATTGATCACACTTCGCAGATCGTCTGAGCTGCGAGCTTCCTGAAACATGCGGATTGCGGCGATGCCTGCGGCGCCGGCGCGTATGCAGCCGGATGCGTTTGCGGGATTCACGCCGCCGATTGCCAGCACTGGAATCTTGATCCCGGCGCAGACTTCGTGCAGCTGCTCGATTCCTTGAGGCGGCCCGAAGCTTGCCTTTGATGGCGTTTCGAAGACGGGACCGAAGATGATGTAATCAGCGCCATCGAGTTCCGCGGATTGCGCTTGCTCGAGACTGTGGCACGACGCGCCGATCAGAAAGTTCGATGTGCTCTCCGCATCACTTTCCCGCCACGCTTTCACCGCGCGCACCGGAAGAGATTCGGTGCCAAGATGCACGCCCGCGGCGTGCGCGGCGACCGCGACATCGAGCCGGTCATTCACCAGAATTTTTGTCGGCGTGCTGGACGCAGCAGCGACAGCTTCCTGCGCGAGATGAATTAACTCCCGCCCCGATAAATCTTTCTCGCGAACCTGAATCCAATCCACGCCCGTCTCGATGGCGCGTCGAATCATCGCGAGAAGCTGGGCGAATGAATTGCTTTCGAGACCGAGAGCCTTGCGGTCTGTGACGTAGCAGAGGATCGGCGAATCAGGTGGGGTCAACAAGCGCAGTGGCCCTGCGGCGGAAAGTCTCAGCGGCGAGGAACGCGTCCAGCAATCCTAATCCGGAAATGGCGCCCCGCAAATACGGATTCAGCAGAAATGGGATCAGGCTTGGGAAGCGATTCAGAAAATAGTTCGCCTCCCAATAAGTTGACCACGGCACGAGAATCAAGAGGAGACCGATTTCCAGCCACATCAGCAGGAAAAGCACACGAAAGGCACGGTTCATTAAGTGTTCAGCGTTTTTGGAGCGTCGCAATGCGCTCGGCCACATCGCGATAGTCAATATTCACCGCGTAGACCTGCCGGAAACTGCTCAATGCGTCGCGGGTTTCGCCCGCCAACTCCTGCGCGAGGCCCAGATCGTAGCGCAGAGCAAGAATCGTTTCCTGGTCGAGGCCCGGGATTTCGAGGGCGCGAGAATACCACACTGTAGCAATTTGCGGCTCACCCTTATCGATGAAGGTCAGGCCGAGAAGAGTCGAGCACTGCATAGCGTAGCGGAAAGGCTTGCCGCGCTGAACGGCCTTGGCGACTTTCTGGAATTCGCTGATGGCCTCGTCGAGAAGACCCATCTCGCGATAGGCGATACCGAGGTTGTAATGTGTTTCGAGATCCTCGTCTTCATCGCCCATCTCGCCGAGGTCGCTGCGAAATTCCTGGAAGACTTCTTCGAGTTGATTGAGATTTGCAGGGTTCGATGGATCGTTGTCTGAAAGGGATTCGGTTGCAACGGCATGCGGCGCGGCCGATGCGGATGCGGCGGGCTGTCCCGATGGCGCTGCGGCGGCGGGAATTTTATGGGCCGGGATGGTCGCGCGAGCCGGGACTGGTTCTTCTACATCGCCGAATTCCGCGGCGAGATCGCTGAGAAATTCATTCGAGGTCATTGGCCCGGATGCGGACGAAACGGGCGGCGCGTTCATCGGCGCCGGCTCGGAAACCTCTGCGGGAACCAATTCGAACTCTTCTGTTTCTTCAGCAGCCGGCGCTTCGGCTTCCGGTGCCGCTTCAGCTATCGGCTCTGCCTCGCCTTCTGGCCGCGCATGCGTTTCCGATGCCGCAACGATTTCCGATGGGGCCACTGTTTCAGGCGCTACGTTTTGTGATGCCGCTACCGGGCTTTCCGCCACCGGTTCAGGCGTTGCTTCTTCGGTAGCCACGGAATTTTCGGGCTGCGATTCCGGGAGAGCTTCCGCAGCCTCGTTCTCGGCTTTAACCGTTTCAAATTCGGCGCTTGCGGCCGCTTCCGTCGCGCGATCCCGGCTCAGCGATTCCCATTCGGCCGAGAGATCGACTTCGGCTGCCTGATCGGCAGGTTCCGGCTCGATTACATTGACCGTAAATTCCTGCGGAGCTTGGGGCACCTCAACAATTGTTGAAGGCGGCGCGACCGACGCGGAGATTCTTGGAGGCACCGGCGATGCCGCTTCGGCCGGGAACTCAGCTGCGTGCTCGTATCTCTTCCGCAGCCCCGCAAAGCGCTCGGCGCTCGCCTGATCGCCGCGCTGCGAATGGATTCGTTCGAGCGACGCGGCTAGCGCGGCCGTGCGCGCATCGTTGCCAGAGCCCAGCGTAATATCGAGAAGCCGCTCGAGAGCCGGGGTGTATCGCGGCGCGCGCTGCAATACGCTTTCGAGAAGATTGGTCGCTTTTTGCGTTAGACCATAGCTCGAGAACAGATCCACGTCGGTGAGAGCCTGCGCGATGTAGCGTTGCGTGTCTTCGTCGAGCGGAGTTTCTTCGAATGCGGGAACGGCTATTTCCGCCGTCGCGGCGTCTTCCTCGGCCAGCGCTGTAGCAGTCTTCGATATTTCTCGGGCTGGCGCTTCTTCCGTGGGCGCCGCGGAACCGCCGTGGACCTGGGTCCGAACTTGTCTTAGCCGCTGCGCGATCCGTTCATCGTCCGGCTTTTTCTCGTAAAGTTCCTGCAGGAGCGATTCGGCGCGATCGAGGTGCCCCGCGTCGACGTTTGCCTGCGCGAGGTCGCTGAGAGCGTCCGGCAAACGGAAAGAATTGCTGGTAACGCGGCAGAACGCGACAAGCTCTTCGAGCGGCTCGATTTCTCCGGGCAGGAGCTGCGTCACGGAGCTGAGTGTCTCGAGATACTGATCCTGCTCGCCTCCCTCGATCATCGCGTCGCGAACACCCTTCAAAAGAGCGAACGCCTCGGCGGGCTGCGACGCTTGCAAGAGCGAGCAGGCCACACGATAGGGAATCGCGAACAGGCGTTTGTCCTTGTCGAAAATCCTGCGCGCGAGCGCGATGGCTTCCGAATGATTCTCCAATTGCAAAACGAGATTGAGGATGTGGTTTGTGGTTTCGCCGCCCGCTTCGGCGTCCGGAAGCGACTGAAACAGAGCAATGGCCTGCGGCAAATTGCCGCTGGCGCCGAGCGACTGGGCCTTCAACGTGAGAGCGGGCAGGCTCGTTGGCTCGAGTTCGAGCGCGCGGTCCGCAAGTTTCTGCACCTCGACGAAATCGCCGCGTTCCATCAGGCGTTGGGCGCAATTGAGGTACATGCGCGCCGCTTCCATCTTGTGCCCCATCACGTTGTAAAGCTCGGCGAGGCGCATCTGAACGCGGAGATTTTCCGGTTCGACTTCGAGCAGCCGCCGCAGCACTTCCACGGCTCGCTGCGCGCGGTTCGCTTTTAAATGGCCTTCGGCAATCTGAAGAAATAGCGGCCGCGCCTCGCTAAGGACGCCCTGTTGCACATAAAGGTCGGCGAGGCGCTCGAGCGGATCGAGTTCGTTGGGCGCGAGCTTGGCAATTTTCTTGTAGATCGCGATAGCTTTGCTGTTGAAGCCATCATTCAAATAAACATTGGCGAGGCGCTCGAAGTATTCCGTCGCCTGATGGAGATCGGCCTGGCGGACAAACAGGTCGCCCAACGTCATGAGCGTGACCTGGTCGCGCGGATCCATGCGCAGGATTCCCTGATATTCGCGAATAGCGTCAGGGAGGCGGCCCTGATTCATGAACTTCAGCGCCGATTCCAACGCCTTGCTTTTATTGAAAGCCATCGTCGTTTTAGCCGAGTGACCCGACCCGGGCGCCCGCCGAAAGGCATGCACAAGTAACCAACGCGGAAAACGAGCCCGTTGGCCGCAGCGAACGAACGAAAATCGGAAACTCAATCACGGTAGCACACGGGAAAAACGAGGGTCAACGAAGCGACTCGGAGGCTGTACGGAACACGATAATAGGCAATGGGAACCGTCTATGGGTGTCCAGCGGCCGGCGGGCAACCCTCGATTGGTGCGCGGGCCGGACGGCCGGGTCAATTCGCCGGTTCGAACTCAGGATCAAAGTCAGAATCAAAACCAGACTCAAATCCGGGTTGGCCGTCCGGTGGTGCGCTTGCGAGAGGCAAGGGTTCCTGGGTCGCGCCGGTGGCCCAGCATTTTGACTCACGAACTGGAGCGAACGAATACCGGTGATGGGGCGTGGGACCGTAGGACTTCAGAGCTTCGAGATGCTGCGGCGTGCTGTAGCCTTTATGGCTCGCTAGGCCGTACTGTGGGTAGACTTTGTCCCATTCTTCCATGATGCGGTCGCGTTCGACCTTCGCCAGGATGGAAGCGGCGGCGATGGTGACGGAGCGCGCATCGCCGTGAATGAGCGATTGCTGCTCGCAGCAGACGTCGAGATACATCGCATCAATCAGAAGATAGTCGGGCGAGAGGGCGAGAGCTTCGAATGCGGCGGTCATGGCCTGACGGCTGGCCTGGTAGATGTTCCACGCGTCTATGCGCGAGGCGTCCACTTCCGCGACGGCCCAGGCGAGCGAGTGCTCGCGAATGCGCGGCGCGAGTTCCTGGCGATATTCGGGAGTGAGTTTCTTCGAGTCGTCAAGGCCGACGATTCGCCGCCGGGGATTGAGGATGACGGCGGCGGCTACGACGGGACCAAAGAGAGAGCCGCGACCAACTTCATCGAGACCTGCGATACGTTGCCAGCCGCGTTGTCGCGCGAGCCGTTCGTACCGCGTACAGCAGAGTCGTGGCATCGGTGGAGAATTCTATCACACGCGTGTGCGGACGCGGCGACTGGTCGCCTGTAAATCTCGCACGTCGTTAATTCTCCTACATCTGAGCACTACCCCACCTGATTAGCCGCCGTCTTCACTTTCAGCGCACTTGTCGGTCGTATCGTCGAAACCACCAATACACCATCGGCAAAAAGTAGAAGTAGATCATCAGGCTTGCGAGCACTCTTAGCGTCGCTCCCCTAAGAGCCAGGTACTCCCCCTGCGTCAGCACTTTAAGGATTCGCCCGTGATTATCGAGGACGTATTGCCTGTCCACAATTGCTGGCACTCCCGGGCCATTCAGCGCGGCACTCCAAAGAAGGTGCACTGTAGCATTGAGCAAGAGTACCTTGGCGCACAAAACGACCCAACCTGGCATGCCTCGAGAGAATCCTGACCAGGCGAAACTAAATGATCGTGAGGCTGGATACTCGATGGCATAGATCGGGAGAAAGAGCGCAACCCAGCCGAGAAAGAGCAGAACCGCCCACGGCAAAACCCTGTCCACCGATGCGCCGAAAAAACTGTACACGTAGGCGACTATGCATGCGGCAATAACGCACGCCGACAGTAAGGCAAGGAACCTTCGAACAGATGTAGTCATGACCGGAGCGCTGCACAGGCCTCGACCGAAGCACTATTCACAAAAAGCTCAACGATTACAGGTTTCATTGTGAACTTTCCTTTTTCACGTCGGCATCTTACCGCATCCGGTAAGGCTTCCAATGCTTCCTCAGGCGCCACGATGCACTGAAACGCGTTAGCGGCAAACAAAGCTGCTGGTAGGCTCACCGCAGGGATGTAACAAAACGTCACAACGGCAATTGACATCGGCGGCGTTCTCTACAAAATAAAATACATGGGGTCAGCGGCGATTGAAATTGACGGGTTGACGAAGGACTATGCGACGGGCTTCTGGCGCAAGAAGCGGCGGCGCGCGCTTGATGGCTTGAGCTTCGAGGTGAAGGAAGGCGAAGTCTTCGGATTTCTTGGGCCGAACGGCGCGGGAAAAACGACGACGATCAAGCTGCTGCTGAGCCTGATTTTTCCGACGTCGGGCACGGCGCGAATTCGCGGGCGCTCGATTGACGACGTGGAGATGCACCGCGAGATCGGCTTTCTGCCCGAGCAGCCCTATTTCTACGACTACCTCACGGCGCGCGAGTTTCTGGATTATTCAGCGCAGTTCTTCGGGTTCAATGCCGCCGAGCGCCGCGAGCGTGTGGCGCGATTTCTCGAGCGCGTGGGCCTTGCCACCGCCGCGAACGTGCAGCTCAGAAAATTTTCGAAGGGCATGATGCAGCGCGTGGGCATCGCCCAGGCGATCCTGCATGATCCGCCGGTGGTGATTCTCGATGAGCCGACGTCGGGGCTCGATCCCGTCGGACGGCGCGAAGTCCGGGACATCATCCTCGACCTCAAGAAGCAGGGCCGCACCGTATTTTTCTCCACGCACATTCTTCCTGATGCTGAAGTTCTCTGCGACCGCGTGGCGGTGCTGCTCGGCGGAAAATTGCAGGGCGTGGGCACGCCGCGAGAAATCATGGCAATTGAGGTTCAGGGAATGGAGATTCATTTCGAGTTGGCCGCGGGCCAGCCACTGCCGGCGGCGCTCGCGAATCGCGCCACGCCCACCGGCTCACTCTATCGCCTTGAAGTGCCCGAAGCGCAGCTCTACGACACGATCGAACAATTGCGCGGCGCCGGAGCGCGGATTCTTTCCATCGCGCAGTTGAAGCCGACTCTCGAAGATTATTTCTTCCGGCTGGTGGGCCGCGAAAAAGGCCCGGCTTACTCGATTGACGGGAGCGTGAAATGAGCAACGTGCCCGCGGTCGTGGCTGTCAACACGTTTCGCGAGTCGGTGCGTGACCGCGTTCTTTACAATTTGATTTTCTTCGCGCTGGTGATGATTGCCGCGGCCGTTGTTGTCGGGAAGATTTCGATTGGCGTCGATCACGAAGTGATTATCAACCTTGGGCTTACCGCGATTTCTCTCTTTGGATTAGTGATGGCGATTTTTATCGGCGTTGCGCTGGTTTACAAGGAGATCGAGAAGCGGACGCTTTATAGCTTGCTGGCTAAGCCGGTGCGGCGCTGGCAGTTCCTGACGGGAAAATATTTCGGGCTGCTACTGACGCTCACCGTCAATACCGCGGTGATGTGCGCCGGAATTTTCGCGGCGCTGCTTTACGTGAATCACAAGCTGGTCCGCAGCGACGCGCACATTCTCGTGGCCGTGTATTTCATTCTGCTGCAGCTCGCGTTGATAACGGCCATCGCGCTTTTCTTCTCCTGCTTTTCGACGCCGATGCTCTCGACGATCTTCACGCTCGGGTTCTACATTGCAGGGACGTTTGCATCGGACATTCGCGGCGTGGGAGCGATCACCGGCAGCCTGACGCTGAAAATTGTGACCTCGATGATTTACTACCTGCTGCCAAACTTCAGCAACTTCAACGTCATTGCTGTGACCGCACACGGATATGCGATTCCGAAAGCTTTGATCGCGCTCAATACGGCTTACGCGGCGATTTACATCGGCGCCGTGCTGCTCGCGGCCTCCGCAATCTTTTCGAACCGGAACTTGAAATGACAGACACGACGCGCAGCGGCCAAATCAAAATCGCCACGATGGCGATTCCGTTGCTCCTCGTACTGCTTTACCCGGTGCAAAAGCGAATCGCAATACGCACAGAATTTTTGGAGAACGAAACGAGCGACACTCTTCTCGCTTCAGGCCCGATGCTCAAAAAGCTGAGCCTGGGCTACGCTTCGCTGCTCGCAGACATCTACTGGACGCGAAGTGTTCAGTATTACGGCCGCCGGCTCGGACACGTGGGCGCGAACTACGATGAGCTGGCGCCCCTACTCAACGTCACTACTACACTCGATCCGCAGCTTCTGGTGGCGTACCGCTTCGGCGGAACGTTCCTTGCTGAGGGCCGTCCGATCGGCGCAGGACGCCCGGATCTTGGAGCCGAGCTTTTGAAGCGAGGAATCGCCGCGAATCCGGACGAGTGGCAACTCTATTCCGACCTCGGGACAATTTACTACTGGCACACGAAAAATTATCAAGCGGCGGCGCAGGCGTTCTGGCAGGGCGGCGACATCGCGGGCGCGCCGCCGTGGATGAAACCCTTCGCGGCGCACATCGCGCAAGAAGGAATGTCGCGCGACACTTCGCGTTTCATGTGGTCGCAGATCTACAAGGAGGCGACCGACGAGCGGATTCGCAGAAACGCGATGAACCATCTGAAGGAATTGCAGACGGAAGCGGACCTCGAAACTTTGACGCAGATCGCCGCGGATTACAAAACGAAATTCGGCCATTTCCCGGCGTCGGGAGCGGATTTGCTCGCCGCCGGAACGGTGCGCGCGATTCCGAAAGATCCTGCAGGATATGCCTATAGATTGAGTGCCGATGGCAAGCCGAGCGTCGATCCAGCCAGTCCTATCGCGGCACTAATCGTCGAATTAGCGCAACAATAGTTCAAGTCCACAAAAATTTCCGGCAAAGAGATGGATTGACCGCGCAGTTGCGTGTCCAGCGGCGCTACCGCTTTTGTTGGAGGCGTCGAAGAAGTCGAATCTGGCCGGCGTGATAAATGTCGTGATAGGCAACGCCGAAAATCATTCGAAGCTGATTCTTCACGACGCGCGAATTACGCGGATCGGCCACGGTAGCCATGAGCTTGCGGTGCTCGTCGTCGAGGAGTTGGCGGGCGCCGCGCCACTCTACATCGGTGTGCGGGTCGGGCATCGCGAAAAAATTGCTCCCTTTTAGGGCGAAAGAACCTTGCGGCAGGCCGAGCAGACGGCGCCGCACGGCATATTTCCAGTACGCGGCGTGCAGAGTTAATTCCCAAATGTTGTGGCGGCCGGAAGCGGGACGCCAGGCCGCGCCGCGCGCCGAGACGCCGCGGATGGACTGCCTCAAATTCGGGCCGTGCCAGGTTTTCTTTTCGTAAGCTTCTCCCAGAAGCATAAGTTCGATTTCGCTATCTTTCGAGCGCGAGGGCATTGAAGTTATCTCCCCGGTTGGACGGAGCCGAAGAATCGCGCGCTATTCATACCGCAGGGCTTCGACGGGATCAAGGTTCGCCGCTTTCACGGCAGGCCATACGCCGAACACGAGGCCGATGCTGATCGAGACGATCAGTCCAGTGGCGATGGACCAGAGCGTGATGACGGCGTTCACTTTTGTCAGCATCGGAATCAGCACGACTGCGCCGCCGCCGACGACAATGCCGATGAAGCCTCCGAGGCCGGTGAGAGTCATGGCCTCGAATAGAAATTGCCACGTAATATCGGCGCTGCGAGCGCCAATGGCTTTGCGAATGCCGATCTCGCGGGTTCGCTCGGTAACCGAGACGAGCATGATATTCATCACGCCGACGCCGCCGATCAAAAGTCCAATCGAGCTGAGGACCACGATCACGACGACGGTGCCCTTGATGATGTCGTTGAACTGCTGCGCGGTCTCGCGATTCGTCTGGATGAAGAAATCATCCGGCTTGTCGTACGGCACGTTGCGCCGGCGGCGCAGGACATCGCGAACCTGGTCCACGGCCGCATCCACTTTTCCCGGATAGGCGAGGAAGCGAATGAAAATTTCGTAGGCCGCGGGATAGAGCTTGCGGAAAGTGTAGTAAGGCAGAATGACGCGGCGATCTTCGTCGTCCATTCCGAACGTGCCGGCAGGCCGTTCGAGGACACCGATGACGAGAAATTCGGAGCCGTCAACGTTAATAGTTTTGCCAACGGCGTCGTCTATGTTGCCGTAGAGCGCCGTGGCTATGTTTTCGCCGATGTCCGCTACGTTATCGCGATGATTGTTCTCTGAGTCGGTGAAAAAGCGGCCAGCGCGCATGGTGGCATTCGAATAGACTTCGAGGAATGCCGGAAATGTGCCGCGGAATTCGACGCCCTGCACTTCATTGGCCTGGTAGCGAACGCTGTGAGTGAGTTCCCATTGAAAAATCGAGACGGCGACGGACTTTACGGCCGGGGACGCGGGCAGAATCGCATCGCCATCTTCGAGGGTTAGCGGTTTGCGCTCGCGTTCTTCCTTGGGGCGGCGGCCATTCGTTCCAAAGCCTTCTCCGAAGCGCTGGACCCAGGCGGTATCAATGCCCTCGGACGTGATTTCCTTCTGAATGTTGGCGCGGAAACCCTCGACGAGGCCGACGACGAGAATAATCAGGCCTACGCCGATCGTTACACCGAGGACAGCGAGAAAGCTGCGAAGCTTGTGGCTGCGCAGCGTGTCGAAGGCGAGCGCCAGGTTTTCGCGATAGTCCTGCTTCATGAATATTCTTTAAGCTTCCGCGCGCAAAGCTTCGATGGGATCGAGCCTCGCCGCACGCATGGCCGGATAAATGCCAAAAAACAAACCGATCACGGTCGAAAGCGTCAGCGCGATAGCAATGGTGAAGAACGGAGTCGAAATCGGAAGCGACGTGGTGGAGCGGACAAGAAATGTGATCGCAAGAGCGAGAGCGACGCCCACGAAGCCGCCCGTCGCGGAAAGTAATGATGACTCGACCAGAAATTGCATGAGGATGTGAATGCGGCGCGCACCGAGAGACTTCCGCAAACCAATCTCTCGCGTACGCTCCGTCACGCTGGCAAGCATGATGTTCATGATGACGACGCCGCCGACGACGAGGAAGACGGATGTGATCCAAATGGCGATGGCAAAAACATTTCCCGTGATCCGGTTCCAAAGCCCCGTGATCGAATTGGGCGCGATGACGGCGAAATTATCCTCCGCGTCATAAGGGACGTGGCGGCGCGCGCGCATAATGACACGCGCCTCATCTTCAGATTCAGGCATCAAGTCCGGGTTCGGCGCTTGAACGAACACGCTTACCGAATCGAGGGGCGCGAGCCAGCCTTTCCGGTACGACCCGAGCGGCATCATGATGAAATTATCAAGCGATTGCCCGAGAATGGTACCGCGCGCGGTGGCGATGCCGACGACTTCGTACTGTTCCGCCCCCGCGCGAATTTCCTTGCCGATCGGATCACTGCCGGGGAAAAACTGATTTGCGACATCGGCGCCGATAACGCAGACCGAAGACCGGTGATCTTCGTCCACATCCGTGAGCAAGCGGCCGGAGGAAACTCCGATGTCACGGATCCCGGCATAGCTAGGCGAAGCACCGATAATGGTTACATTTTCGCGAAGCTCGTTTCCATAGCGGACGTCGGCGACGGTCTGCATCACTCCGGCGATATTCGTGGCCAGCGACATTCCGGTCCGCAAGGCATCGAGATCAGCCATATCGATAGGCGGTCGCTTGCGAGCCTTCGTCCACTGCTCCATGTTTGTGACGATGCCGACGCGATCAACGATATAGGCGTTAGCGCCGAGATTCGCTACTTTATCGGCGACGTAAAGATTAAGGCCGTTCAAGACGGACATCACTGCGACGAGGGTCGTCACAGCGAGGATCACTCCCAGTAACGTCAGAGAACTACGGAGTTTATGAGCGCGGAGCGTGTCGAGGGCGAGAACAAATGTTTCGCGCAGGGCGATGGCCGTTTGGCGCGCGGAAGCCCTGAACTGGGTACGATCCATGACCTTTTGTATTATAGACGCGAGAGCCGGAGAAATAGTGTGCGCTGATTCGCTCGAAAACTTCAGCTCCGCAGTGTGCTGGTGCTGAACAAAAAATCGGGAGTAAGGCCCGAACAGAGACCCTTCCCGGTAAGCGGCATACAATGTTCCTGCAACTGGAATTGGGCAACTCGAATCGGACATAGATGGTGTTGCGGGCCGGGAGAATCGTGAGAAAGATGCTGCTCAATTCGGCTGCGTCGATGGTGAGCGCGGCACTGATTTGTCTGGTGGCGCCAGTTCCGGCGAGCAATGCGCATTTCGCGGGGGCAGAGCAGACCGCCGCGCCGTCTGACACCGAATTGAAAGCTCTCGGCGACCGAATTATCAACGCTCTGCACAACAACGACACCGCGATGGACGAATACGAGCGAATCGAGCATCACACGATGGTTTCTGGTTCCGATCGCCACGTCGTGGACGACAAAACTTTTCGAGTGGTTCCGACCGGTACGGGCACGCTGCGGTTGCTTATCAAAGAAAACGGAAAGCCCGTGGATGCCGAGATGTACCAGAAGCAATTGCGCGATTGGGAGCAAGTGCTCGAGATCGCCATCAATCCGAAGGATTCCCGCCAGCAGGCCGCGTATGGGAAATGGCAGAAAAAAATGAAGGAACGCCGGGATGCGGTTGAAGCGGCGCGGCAGGCCTTTCGCACGACCTGGGCAGGCCGTGAAACGCGCAACGGGCGAACGGTGGCTGTGCTGGCGCTCGAGCCGAATCCCAGTTACGTCGCGCAGACCATGCTTGAGAACGTGCTGACGCACACGCGCATGAAAATTTGGGTGGACGAAGCGTCCGGCAATATCGTGCATGCCGAAGCGGAAATTGTTCGAGATGTGCCTTTTGGCGGAGGACTGCTCGGGAAGCTCTATCGTGGCGCGCGATTCTCTATCGACACGGCCGAAATAGCTCACGGCTTTTGGGCGCCCACGCGCGTGCAGTACGATTACACCGGAAGAAAATTTCTGTTCGTGTTCGAAGCTCATGAGATCACGGAAACGACGCGATACCGGCGCGACGGTCCTCCCGCGCAGGCTCTCGCACTGGCGCGAGACGAACTGGCGCACGGCGTCGCTGCGGACCCGTAGGATTTGGAAACTGCACGGCAATTCAATCGTGAGAGTGAAACTTTCGGGCTGACAATGGATTTACATAGGAGGCGCTATGCGCGTCCGTCCGTTGCTCACGATATTGCTCTCTGTCCTTGTATTCGCTATCGCTCTTCCATCTCGCGCGCAAAACCAGCAGCCAACTTCTGCACCAAATTCGGCGCAGCCCCCGGCACCCACCGCGACAATTGAGGCATCCGGGGCGCAAAGCCAACCGGCATCGAAAAAAGTTTGGACGAATGACGATTTCGATTCGCACGCGGCGGCAACAGCGCCGAAGCCGGCCATGGCTCCAAAACCCAAACCGGCGAAGTCGAAGACGGCGGCCGGAAAAAACGCGAGCTGGTACCGAACTCAAATCAGCAAACTGAACAACCAGATCGCCGTGATCGATCAGCAGGTCGCGTCGTATCAGGCCGCACTCAATGGAGAGTCTCCGCCGAATCAGGGCGTGCAGGAATATCACATGCGGCGCGCGGATTGGCAGGCGGAAATTCAGAGGCTAAACAAACAGAAGCAGGATTTGCTCGACAGAATTAGCGCTCTCGAAGACGAAGCACGGCACAACGGCATTGAGGTCGGGCAACTTCACTGATTGGGTGCAGAATTTAATCCGTACAAACTTAGACGAAATAAAAAGGGACTCTGTGAAGCGCGAGTGAGCCCGGAGGCGGAGGCCTTCGGGCTCTGCGTCTTCAGATCAGACCGGAACGAGGCTGCTGCCGGTCGCCTCGTAGTCGATTCGAAGGACCCAGTCGAAATGGAACTTCTCCGCTGCGAGCCACTTTTCCAACTCTTCGCGATTCGCGGCATCGAATTCGACGAGCAGCTTTCCATCGTGCATGGCGAGGAGGACGCGCCGCGCTCGGACCGTTGTGGCGGCATTGAGCCTCGCCGTCAGCTCCTCGGCGCCTTGCCGCGTGAGGCAGGCTAGCGTGTGCTGCGATAAATAGCGAGGCATTGCGTCCTCCGTGGGCTCAGGCGATTCGCGTGCGTTTCGTAAGAAATTGGCGTTCGCGCTTCGCGAGTCTATCGGATACACTGCCGCGGGAGAAGATGCAAATGCCCGAGACGCGAGACAAACATCCATTTTTCCTCTACGACGCCATCCAGGCGCAACCTGATTTAATCGACCAGGTATTTGCGAAGCAGCGAGTGAAAATCGAGGATGCCGCGGGTGCCGCGGCCGGCAAGAAACGGTTCGTGTTCATCGGCATCGGGACATCGCTGAACGCGGCGAACGTCTGCGAGCGGTGGATGCGATTCCACTCGGGCGGACGGGCGTCGGCACGAGCCGAGCAATCTTTCGAATTCGTGCACTACCCGCTCGCGCTTGGACCGGAAGATGTCGCTATCGTCATCACCCACACGGGGACCACGACGAAATCGATCGAGGCTCTTCGCGCCGCGAGGGCGGCCGGGGCGATGACGATCGCGGTCACTGGGCAAAAATCCGGAGACGGGATTCAGGGCGCAGACTTTCATATTGAGACTTGTGAACAGGAACTCGCATTTGCCTACACGAAGAGCTACACAACCGCGCTTGCGGCGCTTGCGAAATACATTCTCGCCGTGCTCGAACAGCGAAGCTTGATCAAGGATGCCGCCGGCGCCGACGCGGCGCTCGAAAAAGTTCCTTCATTGATGCGCTTGGCGCTTCGCAGCGAAATCAAAATTCGCGAGATTGCGAAGCAAGTCGCGCCAAAGCAGCGGCTCATCTTTTTTGGTTCGGGTACCGGCTGGGCGACAGCAGTCGAAGCCGCGCTGAAAAACAAAGAGACGAGCTACATCGCCGCGGAAGGCTTCGAAACCGAGGAACTCCTGCACGGCCCGTTCTCAGAAATTGATTCGCGCGGCGCGATCGTGGCGATGCTGACGGGAGAGCCCGCCGATGATCGCGCGCGCACGATTCTTCGCGCGGCGGGCGAGCTTGGAATGTTGCGTGTTGCGGTTACGGTGCCCGATGCGAACCGCGACATCGCCGCCGAGCACGTTATCGTCCTGCCGGAAATGGCGGCCTGGCTGGCGCCATTCATTCATCTCGTTCCACTACAATTGCTGACTTATTACATCGCCATCGCCCGCGGCGTGAATGCCGACTCAGGCCGCCAGGATCAGGAAGCTCACGCCCGGGCCCACAAAGTCTACAAGCTTTAGTCGCGATTCTTTCATCAGCACGAACACGAATCCCTATACGACCTTCCGCAACTTACGCATGTTAGCCGCCGGAACGAGTGGGCTAACCTTTACGGCGCAGTGTCTCCGCGGCGGCCGCGTGCCGGGATAGAATGAGTACGGGCGGGAGAGGAGGTAGGTTGTCAAAGTTTATCTCGGCAGTCTGCGTTGTCGCATTATTGTGCCTCATCGCAGCGCCCGCAAATCCTCGCGACGTTACGAGCACGATCGAAGGCGTCGTCTTCGGCCTGGACGATAAACCTGTCCCGTCGGCTCGGGTGATCGTGCAGGAATCCGGCAATGGCGAGCATCCGCACGCAGCGCTCACGGACGTTGAGGGCCGCTTCTCATTCCAACGCTTCTTGCCGGGCGCGTATGACCTTCGCGCTTCGTACTTGGGCATCTGGTCACCGTGGGAAAAAAACGTCCGGCTGCAGAGCGGAAAAGCGACGAGGGTCACTCTGCGCATACCCGCCAGCCCATCAAAAGACAAGCCCACCCAACCTCCGCCACAGGCGCCACCGACGCCGGAAATTCCCAGTCCTTCAAAGCCTTAGCGCTCCATTACTTACGCACTTAGCTTCGAATGGGGTACTGTACCCCGAGTACGTGGAAAATGTGACTTCCGAGCCATTCCGATGAACCGTTCTGATTTCTATTATGACAGTGCGGGTTGGGGGCTGCGTTGCGGGGACGACGGCTTCGAGAGGAGCCGGGGCACGCTTCCAACCCGTCCAAGCCCACCCTGTCGGCGTACCCCTCCTGACCCCCCGCTGACAGAGTGGGCCCAAGATTTACGGCCTTCCTCTGACCACTCCTAAGATTCCAATCCACCTCATAACTGCATCCTAAGAAACGCGCGGCTATTGGCGTGCAATAATCGAAATACCAGCGAGCGGGGCGATTGATTCTGTGGAAATAAAGCGCAAATCGAGATCGAGTAAGTCTATGACCAGTAGAACCCGCCGACAGGTGGCGGGAATTGGCTCCATCGTTCTGTTTCTGGTTGTGTTCACGAGCGCGGAACCCGCAATTGCGGCCCGCTTGAAATCGCAGACGGCGAATGCTTTCGGCCGCTACGTGCAGGTTTCGGAAAAACAGACAGATCGGCTCGATGCAAGCCAAGCGGCGTTCCTGTGGGTCGATCGCCTGCCCGAGGATCGACGCGGCGCGGCGCTTCAGCAATTGCGGCGCGGCGACGTGATCATCGAACCGCTCGAGACGCTCGACGACGGAAAGCCAATATCTGTGCCGGACGGAATGGTCCACGATTGGATCGCAACGGTTTTCATTCCCGGTGCGACCCTCCGACAGACACTTTCGTTCGAAGAAGACTACAACGAGCATCAGGATTTTTTCCAGCCGGACGTGGTGTCCTCAAAAATACTGAGCCGCAGCGGCGATGATTTCGTCGTTTACCTCCGTCTGCACAAACAGGAAGTGATCACGTCAATTCTCGACACCGAACACGACGTTCACTATCAGGTCCTTGATGCCACGCGCGCGATGAGCCGTTCGCACACGACCCGAATACAGGAAGTTGAGAATGCGGGCACAAGAGGCGAGAAGCTGAGGCCGGTTGGGGATGACAACGGCTTTCTCTGGCGAATGCAAACGTACTGGCGATTTCAGGAAAAGGACGGCGGCACCTACGTGGAGTGCCGGGCCATTTCATTGACTCGCGACATTCCTGCCGGGCTCGGCTGGATGGTCGGGCCCTTCGTCAAAAGTATCCCGCGGGAATCGCTGACCTTCACGCTCGGTAGAACCCGCAGCGCCATCATGCAGCGTTCAGCGACACACTCGTAAGACTTCTAATTTGTTCGAAAATAAGCGCCTAAAATGACGTCGCGACAAGAAAGACGTCGCCGAGACCCGTGGAGTAATTCGAGACGAGGTTGGTCGCCGGAGATAACAACGCCACGGTGTGGCCATCTCCGCTGATGGCGGGGTGCAGCGACACGTTGTTGGCGAGCGTACCATTCTGCGATGTGCTGAGGAGTACGGTGCCCGGCAGGCACGTGGGCGAACTGCTTGAGCCGGCGCACGTGTTCCGCACGAAGGCGTTTTCAAATCCGTTGGTGATGTTCGCGGCGAGATTCGTCGAAAGCGACGAAAACGCAACGTATTGCGCGTCGCCTGCGCCCGAGGACGTCGAATTGATGGTCGGCTCTTCGCTCAAGGCGTTGCCGGGCGTCACGTTGTCGTCGGCAATAGAAACAAGCGATGTCGCGGCCGTGCATCCGGAAGTTAATGTGCCACAAGTGTCGCGAACAAAGATTTGCTGGACTCCTGACGAGGCCGTTTGAACTAGATTGGTCGCCGCGGAAGCGAATGCAAGGTAGCGCCCATCACTTGTCATGGAGGATTCCGAAGTCGGCCCATTCGCAGGTGTTACACCGTCATTCGAGGAAACGAGAGTAATCGCGGGAACGCAATTGACCAAGCCAGCGATGCAAGTCGTCGTGCGATAAATCTGCGTGAACGATGGAACCACGCCGTTGATGAGATTGGTCGCTGCGGATGTATACGAGACGTAGAGGCCACCGGTTGCCACCGACGGCTGCGACGATGGGGCGCTTGCTGGCGTCATTCCATCGGCCGAAGAAACCAATTCCGTCGTTGGCGTGCACGTTGTGGTTGTGTTTAGGCAGGTGTCGCGAAGATAGATTTGAGCGGTTCCGGCGGTGACGCCCGGTATCAGGTTCGTCGCCGACGAAACAAACGCTACGTACCGGCCGTCAGAACTGATTGAGGGCTGCGTGGCGTCGGCATTGGCGGGATTGACTCCATCGGCGGCGACGGATACCAACTCGGTGAATGCACTGGTGCAAACCGTAGTGGAAGTCGAGGTGAGGCACGCGCTGCGGAGGAAAACCTGTCTCGTTGTGCCGTTCAGGGTCGGGTAATTGGGATCGAGATTGGTCGCGTGCGAAGAAAACGCGACGTAGGTTCCCGCGGAATTCATTGAGGGCTCGAGACTATCGGAGTTTCCCTGAGTGCCCGGAGCGCCATTCCCACTTGATCCGGAGATGCTGATGAGTTGCGTGGACGGAACACACGAAGTCACGGCAAAACACGTATCCGTCAGGAACACGTCCGGATTTCCATTCGTGTCGTTGAAAACGAGATTGCTGGCCGCGGAGGCGTACGCGACGTATCGGCCACTCGAACTAATGGAGGGCCCGGAGAGATTCAGATTACCAACACCGCTATTCGGTCCGAGTCCGAGATAGTTATAGTCAACCAGCTCCGGTAGGCCGCTGTAACCGGGTCTCGCGGTTGTCGGTACGATTCCGTCCACCCCGAAAATCGCAGCAACAGACGGTCCTCCACCGGGCGACGGATTCACGGCAATAATCTGCGCGACCTGCGCCGAGAAAAGATCGGACTCCGTAAGATTCGCGCTCACGGAGGTGTTCGACACGTAAGTAGTCGTTCGCGGGCTGCCGTTGAACGTGATCACGGTCGCGGGAGTCATGCCCGTCCCGGTCACGGTTAGAACTTGAGAGTTTCCTCCGGCGGCCGCACTTGTCGGCGAGAGCATGGTGATGGCCGGCACCGCATAGGTGACCGTCAGGGGAAGAGTCTGCGAGGTTCCGCCGCCGGGCGATGGATTCAGGACCGAGACCGACAGAACGCCCGCCGAAATGAGTTCGGTGGCCGGGATTTGTACCTGCAAGTCCTGGCTATCGAGAAACTCCGTCTGTTGGCCGGTACCATTGATCGTCACCTCCGATTGCGGCTCGAAGTTGTTTCCAACAAGGTGCATTAGAAACTGATCTCCTCCGGCCAGGCCTGCCGACGGCGAAATCGAGGTGAGGATCGGAATCGGGCTGTTGACCGTATTGATCGTAAACGTCAACTGGCTTGTCATGCCGCCGCCAGGTGCGGGAGTTTGTACCTCGATAATCGCTGAGCCCGGAGTGGAGATGAATGAGGACGGAATAGTGGCCTGCAGTTGGTCGCCCGACAGGAATATCGTGGAGATCGCAGAACCATTCCAATAAATCAGGGACTGCGGTGCGAAGCCGCTTCCATTCACGGTTAACGCGAAGCCGGGCTGTCCAGCGTTGATGTTCGTCGGAGAAAGGGAGCTGATAGAGGGGGCGGGGTTATTTACAACACCGCCGCAGGACGGCAGCAAGAGCGCCGCCGCAAGCAGAATCCAAATCGAAACTGATGCCTTCCCTCGCAAGAATCCGACTCCTTAGACGCAGTGCCCGCATCTGGCTACCTCACGGGTAGGACGGAGAGCCTGATGGAACTAGAGAGACTACTAGAGATGACGAATTGGAGCAATCCGGATGCCTGGGCTTAGGCGGTTATACTCGCAGCGCGTCCTGTTGTGGCTCACCTGGGCGTTATGCGAGCCCAGATAAATTTTATGTAATCTTCGATTTCCCATGATCGAAATCGGGGGATGTGCATTATTCTACGGCCGTGAAAGCGGATAGCACCAGTAAACTGACCTTACGAATCGAGTCCGATGCCTTCGAAGATCAGCCTCCGGGCGTGGCTACTCCTCGGTACGTTCCTGCTTTGCCCGGCCGCATTGTGCGCACAGGATGCACCGGCTACTTCCAACGGCCAGGCGTCCTCAGATAACACAGACGCTCCTGCCGCGGACGACACGTCTTTAACTATCTTCCCTCACTCCGAAACGAGCCGATACTGGATCTCGGGCCAGGCGAACATTGTTTTTCAGTGGCACCCCACTTTCCCGGCCAAATACAGCGGGCCGAACAGCCTCTCGCCTGGGGCGCAAAGCGCTACAACACACATCCTGACGCTTTACGCGGGTTATCAGGTTACGAAAACAACAGAGGTCTTGGTTGATTTGGAGGACGCGACGGGCGGAGGCATCGGGAACGCTCTCGGGGTGGCAGGTTTTACCGATTTGGATGCGGTGCGTACTGTTCAGGGAGTCCCGCTCTCGACGGAGCCATACCTTGCACGCTTCATGGTGCGCCAAATCATTCCACTCAGCGGCGAGCGCATCACAGCCGAACGCGGGCCGATGGGACTTGCGACGTCGCTTCCGGCGCGGCGAGTTGAATTGCGCGTGGGCAAGTTCAGTCTCGCCGATTTCTTTGACCTAAACTCGGGCGGCAGCGACAGCCACCTGCAGTTTCTCAACTGGACGGTGGACAACAACGGCGTCTATGACTACGCGGCCAACACGCGCGGCTACACCGATGCAGCGATGATGGAATATGAGGATCACTCGTGGACGGTGCGCTTCGCCGAAGCGATGATGCCGAAGGTAGCGAACGGAATTCATCTTGATGCCGACCTCGCTCGCGCTCGCGCGGAAAATCTCGAGGGCGAGTGGCGCAGAAATTTCGTGCCCGGGCGCGCCGGCGTTCTCCGCGTGCTGACATATCTGAACCACGCGAACATGGGTAACTATCGGGAGGCCATCGACGAATTTCTTGAAGGCGAAACCGGCACTCGGCCGAGCATTGTCGCAACGCGCCGCCAAGGCCGGCACAAATATGGCTTCGGGCTGAATTTCGAACAGGATATTGCCTCTCAATTCGGGGTGTTCGCCCGCCTCGGATGGAGCGATGGGCGTAACGAATCATTCGCGTACACAGAGGTGGATCGATCTGCCGAGGGAGGTGCGTACTTCAAAGGAGCCATGTGGCGCCGCCGCTATGACCGCGCGGGAGCAGTGTTTACGATCAACGGCATTTCGGGCGACCATGCGCGCTACTTGGCCCTGGGCGGACTCGGATTTATACTCGGTGATGGCGGGCTCTCCTACGGTGGGGAAAAAATCTTCGAGACTTATTACACCGCGCACGTCTGGCGCGGAATTTTCGCGTCTTTCGATCTTCAGCACATCAACGATCCCGGATACAACGAGGCGCGCGGCCCAGTGCTCGTTCCGGCGTTGCGCGCGCACGTAGATTTCTAGCCATTCCATTCGTCACGCCCCATTCCAAACGCCTTTTCCGACGGCGATCCCAATTTGTTTCGCGCTTAACCGCGATTCCCTTAGAGTGTCGATGGAGCGATCGATAGGACGAAAGGCGGTGAATCATGTTTGAGCGCGATTTGCTAAAAGGCCGCAATATTCTCATCACGGGGGGCGGGACCGGACTCGGCCGGTCGATGGCGCTGAGATTCGCGGAACTCGGCGCGAACCTGTTTCTTGTCGCGCGTCGTGAAGAACCGCTCGCGGGGACCGCAAATGACATCCGTGCCAAAGGCGTGAAAGCCGGTTATGTCACGTGCGATGTCCGCGACTTTGCGGCGGTTGAAAATGCAATCGCCGCTGCTGAGACAGAACTCGGCACCGTGGACACCCTCGTGAATAACGCCGCAGGAAATTTCATCGCGCGCACTGAAAAATTGTCGCCGAACGCGTTCAACGCTGTCATCGGAATCGTCTTGCAGGGGACATTTCACTTCACGCTCGGGCTCGGCCGGCGCTGGATCGAAGCGAAACAGCCTGGGAATATTCTGAACATCGTAGCGACGTACGCGGCGGTTGGTTCGGGATCCGGCTTTGTCGTGCCGTCGGCTTGCGCGAAGGCCGGCGTGCTGGCGATGACGCGATCGCTGGCCGTTGAATGGGCGCCTCACGGGATCCGATTGAACGCCATCGCTCCCGGGCCGTTTCCGACGGAAGGGGCGTGGTCGCGGCTGCTTCCGTCGAAAGAACTGGAAGATCGCGCCAAGAACTATCATCCGATGAGGCGATTTGGACGGCACGACGAGCTCGCGAATCTTGCTTCGTATCTGCTGAGCCAGCAAGCCGAATACGTGAACGGCGAATGCGTGGTGATCGACGGCGGGTTATGGTTGCGCGGCGCCGGCGAGTTTAATGATTTCCTCGAATTGCCTGACGAGGCTTGGGATATGCTCGAGCAGGCTCGCAAGAAATAACGCCTTGGGGCGAACCTTTGCGGTCATACACATATTTAATCGATGTCAATTAAGTATGTCAGTATATTTATCGATATGTGCGTTGACATACCGGAGTTTAACTGCTAGGGTTTGAACTGGAGTTTAACTCGATGAAATCAAAGAACGCGGTCACGGTGTCTCCGAAGTTTCAGGTCGTAATTCCGAAGGATTTGCGCGAGAAGCTCAAACTTCGGCCGGGCCAGATGCTGTTCATGTACGAACTGGAAGGGTCGTTGCATTTGGATCCGCCCCGGTCGATTCGAGAATTGCGAGGAATAGCGAAGGGAATCGTGTGGGAGGAGAACGACCGTGACCACACCGAGCGAATTTAGGCTGTCGCTCGTCGATTCCTCGGGTTGGATCGAGTATCTTACCGATGGAAGAAAGGCTGATCTCTTTGCCCCATTCCTTGAACTTGAGGAATTTTTGCTAGTCCCTTCCATTGTGTTTTATGAAGTCTATAAGAAGCTCCTGGCGGTATCGGAAGCCAATCCGGCAATCAGGACCGCTCCATGGCGTTTTGTTTCGCATGCATTGCGCGCGACGAATGCGGTGTTCGACGCGGACATCGCATTGAAGGCCGTGGAAGTCAGCCGCAATTACAAATTAGCGATGGCGGATGCCATCATTTTTTCCACCGCGCAGTTTCACAACGCCAACTTGATTACCTCCGACTCGCATTTTACGGGTCTGCCTGGCGTCACGCTGTTCTAGCTTGTACGTATTTACTCCGGAGAATCGATGCGCTAGGCTCGTGGCACGTCAATCCATTCACGCGGAGCTAGGAGGCTTTCATGCATGCGCGCGTGACCCAATTCCATATACTCCCCGGCAAGAGTGAAGAGTTCGCCAAAGCCGTCGCGTCGTTGATTCCCCTGATGAAGCAGCAAGCCGGATTTCGCGGAATCTTCGTGCTTCATACGCACGCCACCGATCCGATTCAGGTTCAAGTGCTCTCGCTTTGGGACACGCTTGAAGCGCTCGATGAAAGCGAGAAGAATTTATATTTCTATCAAGCTCTCTCGCGCGTGCAGGCATTCGCACAGGGCTTTCCGAGCATTCACGTCCACCAGGTGCTCGTAGGTGAATACGAACAAACTTGATCTCTGCCGGCCTCGTCCGTAATTAATGACGTTCGTTATCGTGCCTTGACCGTGCGGGCGCCCGGCCAGTAAGCTAACCAATCCAAGGCTCGCGGCCAAAATTTATGGACACCATTCAAATCACGTTGCCGGACGGCGCAAAGCGTGAAGTTCCGAAAGGAACAACTCCGGCCGAAGTGGCGAAGCAGATTTCGCCACGACTGGCGAAGGAGGCGCTCGTCGCGCGAACGAACGGCGACCTGATTGATCTCAGCCGGCCGCTCGACCAGGATACCTCGCTCGCGATTCTCACCGCGAAGGACCCGGACGCGGTTCAAGTCTTCCGGCATTCGGCAGCGCATCTGCTTGCCGCGGCGGTGCTCGAGCTCTACCCGAACGTCAAGTTGGGCATCGGGCCGCCGATTGATTACGGCTTCTTCTACGAATTCTTGCGTCCCGAACCATTCACTCCGGAAGATCTCGAAAAAATTGAAGCGAAGATGCACGAGATTGCCGCACGCGACGTGCCGAATGAGCGGAGATTCCTGCCGAAGCCGGAGGCGCTGAAGCTCTACAAAGATTCCGATCAAACTTTCAAGTGCGAGCTTGTGGAAGAAAAGGCCATCGAGCCGATGGTGTCGTTCTACACCACCGGAAAATTCATTGATTTCTGCCGCGGGCCGCACATTCCTTCGACCGGGCGGATCCAGGCGTTCAAGCTGCTCAACGTCGCCGGCGCTTACTGGAAAGGGCACGAAGGCAACCCGCAGATGCAGCGGATTTACGGCGCGTGCTTTGTTGAAAAATCGCAGCTCGACGAATACTTGCACAAACTCGAAGAGGCCAAGCGCCGCGACCATCGCCGGCTAGGCACCGAGTTGGATCTTTTCAGCATCGAGGAACTGGCCGGGCCCGGACTTATTTTCTGGCACCCGAAAGGCGGATTGGTTCGCAAGCTGATTGAAGACTGGCTGCGCGACGAATTGCTGCGCCGCGGCTACGATCTCGTGTTCACTCCGCACATCATGCGGCTCGATCTCTGGAACACCAGCGGGCACACGAATTTTTACCGCGAGAGCATGTTCGGTCCGATCGAAGTCGAAAAGGCCGAGTATCAGCTCAAGCCGATGAATTGTCCGGGCCACATTCTGATTTACAAATCGCGGCTGCGCAGCTATCGCGATCTTCCGCAGCGGTATGCGGAGCTTGGCACCGTCTATCGCTACGAACGCTCGGGCGTGCTGCATGGCCTGCTGCGGGTGCGCGGCTTCACGCAGGACGACGCGCACATTTTCTGCATGCCGGACCAGATCGAAAAGGAAGTGGAAGCGTGCGTGGATTTCGCGTTCGCGGTGATGAAGACATTTGGATTCGATCGCTACGAGGTCGAGCTATCGGATTGGGACGCGGGGCACCCGGAAAATTATGCGGGCAAGCCCGAAGACTGGCAGCGCGCGACGCACGCGCTTGAGACTACCCTCGAAAGAATCCACGTCCCGTTCAAGCGCATTGAAGGTGAAGCTGCGTTTTATGGGCCGAAGATTGACGTCAAGCTGATTGACGCCATCGGCCGCCCCTGGCAGCTCACCACCGTTCAGTTCGATTTCAATTTGCCGGCGCGTTTCGATCTCGAGTACGTAGGCGAGGACGGCGCGCGGCATCAGCCATTGATGGTCCATCGCGCGCTGCTTGGCTCGGTCGAGCGATTCTTCGGGATTTTGATCGAGCATTACGCCGGCGCGTTTCCGGCGTGGCTTGCGCCGGTGCAAGTGGAAGTGCTGCCTCTCAGCGAAAAAATTGCAGCGTACGCGCAGCAAGTGACGGAGAAACTTCGCGGCTCTGGATTCCGCGTGCACCTCGACGATCGCAACGAAAAGTTGCAGGCGAAAATTCGCGACGCGCAACTTCAGAAGATTCCCTACATGCTTGTCGTCGGCGGCAAAGAGGCCGAGGCTGGCACCGTTTCGGTGCGCCATCGCGCGAAAGGCGACCTCGGGGCCCGTCCACTGGACGACTTCATCGGCACGCTCAAGGCAGAGATCGCGCAAAAGGGCGCGAGCTAGCGCGATTTCCGCGGTCCTCTCGACATTCTTCAGCCAAACGTTTCAGTCGCAGTCAAACTTCGGGGAGTCGAGTAGAGGCTATTCTGGATTCCGCTCGCTGAGGTCATTCTCAGCGTCGCTGAGCACCGGATAAATTCGGAAAAGCTTGTCGACGCTCATGTTTCTCAGCGTCTTTCGAACGCGGTCGCTCAAACCCACCAGCGCCAGCTTGCGGCCGGATTCACGGCTCGCGGTGTAAAAGTGAACGAGGACGCCGATCGCGGATGAATCAACGTGGGGAACTTCGGTGAGATCAACAATCAAGACTCGCGCGCTGATTCCTTCCGCGGCCTTTCGCAGCGCCGGGGCCGTCGTGATGGTGACCGGGCCATGTATAGCAATGATGTGGTGGCCGTCTCGGGAGCCGGCATGGCTTTCAATCCGAGTCGTGTCGTCAGCCATTCGCCGAGATTCTGACCTTCTATGAATGCAGGTGTCAAGCCCTGCTAAGTCCATAGATGGTAGTGGGTAAATCTCGGACCGAGGCGTTTAACGACCGTTTTACTTTTCGAGTTGCGCATCAACCTCTGGCAGCACCGGCGTACCCTCCGCTTTCACCGCGTCAAGCGTCGCCGGATCCAGTCCCAACGCTTTAACAATCGTCGGCGCGACTTGCATGGTTGTCACCGCGGCCGACACTGTCTTTCGGGTAAAGTTTGGATAAGCTACCAACATAATCACATTAGTATCGTCATGTGCGAATCCGCCGTGATCGCCAATCATCGTTGTGCTGCCCGAGTACGTCACGCCCACGTTCGGCGTCACGATAATATCCGGCGTTCGCGAATCCTGACCAGGATCAAGGCCCCCTACGTTGTAGTTCAGCGCCAGTGTCGGCCCGTAGTAAATTTCTCCCAGGCCAATTCCTGTGGCATTTTTTTCGAGTACCTCCACTGCCGAGGTCAAGCTCGCGCCCTTCTTTAGCCAAAGCACTGACACATCATCTTCGGTGGCGCCAATGCCCCCCGGGTTCAGCGGCGACTCCGAATAAGGAATGTACGCTGCTAGCAGCGTTGCCGGCGTATTGGCGCCATCTGCCACGTACAGACTCGGATCGATCGGCGACTCCCCATGCTTCGCTGTGATGATGATTAGCGTGTCGTCATAGAGGCCTGCACCTTTTAGCGCGCTGACGATGTCGCCGATGGAGGCGTCCAAGAACTCGATCTCCTTCAACAGCGCGTTGCTGGGCAAGGCCGCCGCGTTCTGATATCCGCCTGTGCCGACGTTCGGCTCATAGACACTCTCACCGATGTACACCGACTGGAAGTTCATGCCGAAGAGGGCTGGTACAACCGCTGCAACGCCGTTGTGAGTCTTGCCGGCGATCTGATTCAATAGCGCCTTTACCTTAAGCGCGTCATAACACTGAATGTTGTCGAAGCTGCTCGTCCACGATGAGGTTCCAGCCGTATCGCGAATTGTTGTGCATGAAACGCCTTCCGAGGTCGTCACGCCGGGCAGTGGCACGACGGTCGAGTCAACCTCCGGCGAATAGTAATCATTCAGTCCTTTGCCACCTGGTCCAGCCGTAAACGAATACGACGCGTGTTTATCAATCCACGCCGTATATCCGCCTGCCGCATGGACTACGCTAAAGATCGTGTTCGTGCGGACAAAGTTCCACGGGTACACCGGCGCACAGCCCGCTTGCGGATCTCGCACTAGCTTGGCCGGGTCAATTGAAGCGATACCGCCTTCGGTCAATGCGGAGCCGGGTGCGCCGCCGTTCAACTTGGTATCGTCAAATTCGATGCCTTGGTCGTAATCAGTCGTCGTTCCGGTCGGTAAGCCGTAAGGCGTGCACGACCCTCCGGCCAAACCGGTACCAGTCGTCGTCGCTGGCGCATCGAGTGACCGATCGTATGCCACGTCGTAGTACAGGCCGGTAGATTTCGGCGAGCCACCGGTTACTATCGCCGCCAGTCCAGGAAAGGAGTCCGAAGGTTTTGATGATGAGACGCCCACATAGTTGATGGCCGTTCGACTCAACGCTGCCATGTTTGGGCAGTACGGGTCGCCGCCGTTCGCACCTGCGATTCCGTGGCTACAGTTATAGAAATCCACCGCGTGCATGCCATCAATGCTCAACAGCAGCACATGCTTGATCTTTCCCGAGCCGACAGGGCTGGTATCAGCCGCCGTTCCATGCATCGACGACGCCAGCACCACCGCTGCCACCACAGCTCCAACCAGTATTAACCTATTCGCCTTCATGTAGGCCTCCACGGGGGGAGCTACGTGTTAGTCCCCGAAGAATACGCAGGAGTTACATCTCTGTGAACACTCGGCTAATGCTGTCGTAGCGCGTCCATTCGCGGTCATCATGTTTGTTGAGCATGCCGCTGTACGAGGGAGTTAGCCGGTAGCGGCGTTGGTATCAACTTACCGAGTGGTTGGAACACTTCAGGCAAAAGTGAATCGCAAAAAACAAAAGGCGCCCACCCAATCGATTGCCTCTTACCGAAGGCCCGTCGGCTCGTGCTATACTTTGTAGCCCAAACCCCCGACGGGCTGGCCCGCGGGGGGTTCGATTTTCTGGAGGTGGGTTTATCGCTGAACGTGGTGGTGGTCTGAGGGTTAACGAGCGCATCCGAGCGCGCGAAGTACGAGTTGTTGATGAAGCGGGGAACCAGCTCGGGGTGATGTCCCTCTTCGACGCGATGAAGGCCGCGCGCGAGCAGGGGATCGATGTTGTGGAAATATCCCCCAACGCTGTGCCGCCCGTCTGCAAGCTCGTCGATTTCGGTAAATTTCTCTACGAGCAGAATAAAAAAGCGCACGAGCAGAAAAAGCATCAGAAATCCACACACATCAAGGAAGTGAAATTCCGGCCGGCGACGGCCGAGCACGATTACCAGGTGCGAAAAAATCAGATCATTAAGTTCCTGGGCGAGGGCTCGAAAGTGAAAGCGATGATTTTTCATCGCGGGCGTGAGATGGCGCACCAGGACGTTGGCCGCGCCAAGATGACTCGCCTCCTGCAGGATATTGGCGAGCACGCGATCGTCGAATTCGGGCCGCGAATGGAAGCGAACATTCTGCTGGCGCTGCTGGCGCCGAAAAAAACCAGTACAGGAGGCGGGTCGTCAAAACCCGCATCGGCGCCCGCGGCTGGCCAGGCCTAAAACTTTTCTGAGAAGGTGCAATCGTGTCGAAAGCGAAAGTTAGAAAGCTAAAGACGCATCGCGGCGCAGCCAAGCGATTCCGAGTGACCTCGACAGGAAAGGTCATGCGCGCGCATTCGGGCAAGCGTCACTTGCTGGGCACGAAGGCGCCGGGCAGGATGCGGAAGCTGCGCAAGTCGATACAAGTGAGCCCTGCTGACGCGGCGAATGTCAAGCGGATGATTCCGTACGCATAATTTTCGGCATAGCGGAATCCTCACGGAATCCGTTGTGCGATATAAGAAGTTGTTCCGCGCCAGGCAGCGCGAAATCCCGCCACGACGGGCCTGCCGGCCGGATGTCCCGGATTTGGGTTGGGACGCAACGCTGCTCCGATGATTCGTCGATAGAATCGCCAGGAGCGGCAACCGAAACACGCCGTGGAGATGCGCCAGCCGATTCGCGTATCATGCGCGCAAGCGCCCGGTCCGCGGCGGTTCGTTGCGATTCTCCACGTCTGGATTTAAAAGAAATCATTAGATACAGGAGAATCAACACATGCCTCGTGTAAAACGCGGTACAAAGCGGCGCGCCAAGCGCAAGAAGCTGCTGAAGCACGCGAAGGGCTTTTTCCTTACCAAGAGCAAACTCTACCGGTCCGCAAAAGAGGCGGTAAATCGCTCGCTGCGCTATTCCTTCCGCGATCGCCGGACGAAGAAGCGCGATTTCCGGACTCTGTGGATTCAGCGCATCGGCGCCGCCGCTCGAAATAACGGAATTTCTTACAGCCAGTTGATTCATGGCTTGAAGGTCGGCGGGATCGATCTCGACCGCAAGATTATGGCGGACATGGCGGTCAACGATTCCACCGGTTTCAAAGCGCTCATCGAGACGGCGAAGTCACATCTCAAAACAGCGCCGGCCAAGGCTTAGCTTCGAGGCTCGAACAGAACGACGCGAATTAAACGTCGTTACTAGCCGGAATAAAATTACCAAGGCTGCCGGAAATGGCCACGGACGCTCTCCAAAAGACCACGTTGCGCGTCGAGCAGCTCGGTGTGTCTTCGCAGGCCGACGTGGACGTGCTATTCGAAGAGCTACGCGCGGCAGTGGATGCCGAGGCGGCGCAGATTCATGGGCCCGAGCCGCTCGAAGCGTTTCGCGTTAAATGGCTCGGGCGGCGGGATGGCATCTCCTCTCGGATCTCAGAGAACTGGCTAAAGCCGGCTCCGCCGGCACTGAAGAAATTCATCGGCGCAGGCCTCAATCAGCTTCGCGCAGCGCTCGAAGCCTCGGTCGAATCCGCTAAGAATTCTGTTACGGATAGCGATGCCGGCCCTCAGACTGATCTTTCGCTTCCCGGCATCGAACGGCCCGTCGGCACCTCACATCTCATTCGCCAGACCTACGAAGAGCTGGAACGGATTTTTCTCGCGATCGGTTTCAGCGTAGTCGAAGGGCCGGAGATGGAGACGCCTTACTACAATTTCGAGGCGCTCAATATTCCCGAGCATCATCCTGCGCGCGACAACATGGACACGTTTTATATCGAAGGCTCCGGCGGCCACTTGCTGCGCACGCATACGTCGCCGATTCAGATTCGCACGATGGAGAAGCAACCGCCGCCGGTGCGAATCATCGTGCCCGGCAAGGTCTATCGCCGCGACAATCCCGATGCCACCCACGGATTTATTTTTCATCAGCTCGAAGGCCTGGCGGTCGATTACGACATCACGTTTTGCGATTTTCGCGGCGTGGTGGATTATTTTGTGCACGCGCTGCTTGGGCCAAAGGTGAAGACGCGCCTGCGCCCGAGCTATTTCCCGTTCACCGAGCCTTCCGCGGAAGTGGACGTGTCCTGCCACGTTTGCGGTGGCAGCGGATGCCGCACGTGCAAATTTTCCGGATGGATTGAACTCTTCGGCTCCGGAATGGTGAATCCCGCTGTGTACGGCTTCGTGGGATACGACCCGAAGCGTCTATCGGGATTCGCGTTCGGAATGGGCGTGGATCGCCTGGCGATGCTCCGCTACGGCATCACGGATTTGCAGGCGTTTTTCCAAAATGACGTTCGCTTCCTGCGCCAATTTCCATGACGATTGAATCATCCGCGGTCGCGCGCTCTTCGGACGGCGCCATGATAGCTGAATCTAACGGTGCGCGCGGAGGCTTCCGCAAACGCGTATTTGCGTGGTTGATGGCGAATTGCACCGCGCGCCACGAGCGGACAATCGCGCGTCGCAAGCGCGAACTTCTTGGCGGCTTGACGGGAACGATTGTCGAGATCGGCCCTGGCGCCGGCGCCAATTTGCCATATTACGCGCGCGGAGTGCGCTGGATTGGCATCGAACCGAATCCACACATGCATCCGTATCTCGCGCGGGCGGCGCGCGCGGCGGGGCTCGACGCGGAACTGCGCGAAGGATATGCGGACCATCTCGATTTCGCTGACGGCAGCGTGGATACGATCGTAAGCACGCTTGTGTTTTGCTCGGTTAAGAATGTCGCTGGTTCACTCGCAGAAATTCGGCGCGTCTTGAAACCCGGAGGAACATTCGTTTTTCTCGAACATGTCGCCGCCGCCGAAGATTCTGGAACGCGTCTTTGGCAGCAACGGATCGCGCCTTTCTCGGCGTTCTTTGCCGATGGCTGCCATCCGGATCGCGAAACGTGGAAAGCAATCGAAGCCGCCGGCTTTTCCGATGTTTGCATCGAGCATTTTCGCGTGCCGCTGCCGGTAATCGGGCCGCACATCGCGGGCGTGGCGACCAAATGACACGGATTTACTGCTGATATGAAAGTTCTCTACAACTGGCTGAAGGAATTTGTGGATGTGACAGCGGCGCCGGCCGAGTTGCGCTCGCGGCTTTCTTTGTCGGGCACAGCTGTGGATTCGATTGAAGAGAGCGCGGCCGGGCCGGTTCTCGACGCCGAACTCACTTCGAATCGCGCGGATTGCCTCGGCCACTACGGCATCGCGCGCGAAATCGCGGCGCTCTATGGCGCGTCGTTGAAACCGGTGAAACCGAAGCTGGCGGAATCGGCCGAAGCCGTCTCGAAAGTTACACGCGTCGAAATCGAATCTCCGGATTTGTGCGCGCGCTACACAGCGCGGGTTCTGCGCGGGGTGAAAGTGCAACCGTCGCCAGATTGGTTGCGCCAGCGTCTCGAAGCGCTCGGTCACGCTTCGATCAACAACGTTGTGGACGCGACGAACTACGTCATGCTCGAGCTGGGCCATCCGTTGCACGCGTTCGATCTCGACAAGTTGGTGGAGGGCCGCATCGTCGTTCGCCGGGCGCGGGCGGGCGAAAAGTTGCGCACGCTCGACGGCATCGAACGCACGCTGACGAAAGATATGTGCGTCATCGCCGACGCGTCGCATGCGGTGGGCATTGGCGGCGTGATGGGCGGCGCGGAGAGCGAGATCGGATTCTCGACGCACAACATCCTTATCGAAGCCGCCTGGTTCGATCCAATTTCGATTCGCCGGACTTCGAAAACTTTGGGACTGCGCACCGAAGCTTCGATGCGCTTCGAGCGCGGAGCTGACATCGAGATGGCCGAATTGGCCTCGCGCCGGACGGCGGAGCTGATTCAGCAGCTTGGCGGCGGCGAAATTCTCGCGGGCGTGGTGGATGTCTACCCAAGCCCCGAGCCACAGCGAAAGCTGGAGCTGACGCGAACGGAATTTCTGCGCGTGATGGGCGCGGATGCTCCGGATCTCGAGATTGAAGGCATTCTCGCCGCGTTGGGATTTCAACCCGTTCGAGCGGACGAAAATCGCGGCCGCGATGGATCGTTGACGGCCGCGTGGGAATGCCGCGCCGTTTCGTGGCGGCGCGACGTAACGCGAGAGGTTGATCTTGTCGAAGAAGTCGCGCGAATTTACGGCTACGCCAAGTTTCCCCCGCGAATGCCGTCGTCGAAACAGCCGGCTGCGCGACTGCCTCATGCAGGCGCCGAAGATCTTCTTCGCCAGCGTCTGATCGGCTTGGGCTATCAGGAAATTGTCGCGGTCCCGCTTGTGAATAAAGAGCTGGATGAATTGTTCAGGCCGGAGGGCGTGACGCCTGCGATCATCGCGAATCCGCTTTCTGAAGAAGCTTCGACAATGCGCGGTTCGGGCACCGTCAGCATGCTCGCGACACTCGAATGGAATTTGAATCGCGGCCAGCGCAATCTGCGTCTCTTCGAAATCGGCAAGGCTTACGCAATCAAAAATGGGCAGCCGGTGGAGACGCGCTCTCTCACGTTGGGCGCGACGGGCGATGCGAGAGAAAAGAGTATTCACGAAGGAGCGCGCGAGTTTGAATTCGCTGACTTGAAAGGGGATCTCGACAGGGTCGGCGAGCTTGCCGGCGGCTTCGCATGGGATTCGGACGCTCCGAACTGGCTATCGCATGCCGCTGCCGGCCGGATCGGGCTCGCTGGCTCCGGCGGCGCGCTGGGCACGGCAGGAAAGATCGGCCGGAAACGTGCCGAATTATTTAAATTGCGGACGGATGCATTTGTTGCCGACCTAGCGCTCGAACCGCTGCTGGAAGCGATTGATCGCACTCGTGCATCGCGACGCTATGAACCGCTGCCGCGATTCCCGGCGGTCGAGCGCGATTTTTCACTGCTTCTTCCAGACGGAATCAAATTCGCGCAAGTGCAGGAAGCAATCCGGGCTTTGCAGATTCCCGAAGTTGCGCACGTTGAAGCCGTGGATTTGTTCCGCGGCAAGAATGTTCCCGCCGGAAAATACTCTCTTCTCGTTCGAGTTACATTCCAAAGCGCGCAGGCGACATTTACGGATGCGCAGCTCACCGATTTCTCCGCCCGCATCGTGGCTGCGCTAGAAAAATCGCTGGGCGCGTCCCTTCGCGCAAGCTAGTTACCCCCGGCAACCTGCCTCGCGAACCGCAATTGGTGGCGCGCGCAGAACCCGCACGTTTCCGCTTGTCACTCAAGACGCGACGCCGCAGAATACACTTGGCTCAGCCGGAGAGAGGCTCCCGTGAAGATTGAAATTTACAACCAGAGCTACAACGTTCAAGCCGATGACAATGAAGAATATCTGAAGGAGCTCGCGGCGTTCGTGGATGAAAAGATGCGCTCGGTCGCGGAAGCCACTCGGACGATCGACTCGGTGCGCGTCGCCGTCCTGGCCGCGTTAAATATTGCCGACGAACTTCATTCCTTAAAGAAGCGGCAGGACACCATCGAAGGCCCGCTGCGCCAGCGCGTCGAAAAATGCGTTGCGATGGTCGAAAAGACGCTCGAACAAACAGCCTGACTTTCGCACTCGTCCGAACGTATCGGGTGAGTATCGAGGCAAACACAACGTTTCAGTTCTGCCAGGCATCTCCGATACAATGGTTTAGGGCTCGTCGCTGTACGGCAATAAAAAAGACGTTGAACGGCAGTGAAAACGTGAAGTCTTTGAGCAAATATACTCGCTATCTCGTCGTGCCCCTGGCACTCGTCGCGCTTCTCGTCATCACGACCACACTAGGCAACGTCTGGCACCATCACGATTCAAACTCTGAGACCACCTGCCCGATCTGCCATTTCAATCATCAACCGATCGAGAAGCCGCTCGCCGGCAATCGTCTGCCCGTGCTGATGCCGGTAAGTTCGAGCCCCGATGTGTTTCAGCCCTCCCTTGAGCCGACGCCAGATTCACACCGCATTCCCGCCCGCGCACCTCCTTCTGCGTAATCTTCTGTCTGTGCGTTCTGCGCCGCGCTCGGCGCGTTGATCCACTCTTTTTCCGATTTTCGTTTGAATGGTGGTGTTATGCGCTTAAGAATTTATTATTTCACGGCATTATCTGTCTCGTTGTTGTGGGCGGCGATCGCCGCTGGACAAAGCTCCGGCCCCGTGCGCGTGAGCCTAGATCACGCGATCACACTCGCGCTACAACACAATCACACGCTACTCGCGGCTCGCTTGACGATCCAAGAAAGCCAGGCTGAGGAGATTACAGCGAATTTGCGGCCCGATCCTGTGCTCGGCGCCGATGCTCAATTTCTGCCCTTCCAGCCGGTCACTTCTGATTACTTCGACCAAAACGCGCAGTTTGACATCGGCCTTAGCTATCTCTTCGAGCGCGGCAGGAAGCGGCAGCACCGCCTCCAGGCCGCGAAGGACACAACGGCGGTAACAACATCGCAGGTTGCCGACAACGAGCGCGCTTTGACGTTCCTTGTCGCGTCCGATTTCGTCAACGTGCAGCTCGCAGAATCGACTCTGGCTCTCGCCGAGCAGGACCTGAAAAGTTTTCAGAACACAGTGGACATCAGCAATATCCGTTACAAAGACGGAGACATGAGCGAAGCAGACCTGCTCAAAATCAAACTGCAGCTGCTGCAATTTCAGACGGATCTTTCGCAAGCACAACTGGCGCGAGTGCAAGCGCTCATCGCGCTCCGCCAGTCGCTCGGTTTTGAATCCGTCACGGCGGATTACGACGTGGCCGGAGACCTCGACTACCAGCCGGTCCACGCAAAACGCGATGACCTCGAATCGCTGGCTATTCAGCAGCGGCCCGATTTGCGCGCAGCCGTGCAGGGTGTGACCGCAGCGCAGAGCCAATACGAACTGCAGAAGGCCATCGGAAAACGCGATATCACCGGAACGGCCGATTACAGCCACACGGGAGGCACGAACGCGGTTTCGCTCTTTATGAGCATGCCCCTCCCGATTTTCGATCGCAATCAGGGCGAAATTGCCCGGACGCGATATGCCATCACGCAATCACAGGAAACTCAGAAGGGCGCACAAGAGCAAGTGCTGACCGACGTCGTCAATGCGTACGAAGGGCTTCAAACGAACGACCAAATCATTCAGCTGTACCGCGGCGGCTACCTCGATCAGGCGCAGCAATCGCGAGACATCAGCGAGTATGCGTACAAGCGCGGCGCTGCAAGCCTTCTCGATTTTCTCGACGCCGAGCGCAGTTATCGCGCCGTTCAACTCGCCTACCGGCAGTCGCTCGCGGCCTATCAACTCGCGGTTGAGCAGCTTCGCGAAGCGGTGGGCACAAGGAGCCTGCCGTGAAAACTAACAGGCATGCTTCCATCCGAATTCGCAGGAGTGGGAGCGGTAAAACCCGGTGCGATTCGCCCGGGCCGCGAACGCGATCTTGGAGAGTGAGCGTCGCGATGCTGGCGGTGGCGTTCGCGCTGGCCGGTTGTGGCGAAGGATCAGAAAAGGCCAGCAAAATGACTTCGTTCTCGACAGCGGAAAGTCCCGAAGCCAAGGCCGAGATCTTCTCGCTGCCCGCCGGCCAGATGTCTCACATCCAGGTCGTGACGGTCGAGCAGGGACCCCTGACTCGCATGCTCCGATTGAGCGGCGCGGTCGAGTACAACGACTTCAAGACCACGCCAGTGATCACGCAGGTGGGCGGGCCAGTTAGCCGCGTCGTGGTTGCGCCGGGCGAGCATGTGCGGGCCGGCCAGCCTCTGCTTTACATCGCCAGCCCGGACTACTCTCTTCTGCGCGCAGCTTATATCAAAGCACGCGACGCATTTCAGCTCGCAGACAAGTACTACGTCCGCGCGCAGGACCTTTTTGCGCACGGCGCGATTGCCCAGGCAGACCTCGAGCAAGCTGAATCGAACCGCGCGCAGACACAAGCTGACTTCGCGTCCAGCGCGGACGCCATCCGGATCCTCGGCATCCCGGACCCGGAAACGATTGTGAGCAAGGCTCCTTCACCGGAAATCCCGCTGCTCTCGCCGGTGGCCGGAGAAGTCGTCGACCGCGAGTGTTCTGTGGGGCAATTGCTGGCGCCCGGCGCCACGCAGTGTTTCACGCTGTCGGACATGAGTTCGGTCTGGATTCTTGTAAACATCTACCAGAAAGATGTGGCCTACGTGCACGTCGGCGATCCGGTAACGATCGACAATGAATCGTATCCGGGCGTCGTGCGCGGCAAGATCGAATACATTTCTCCCGCGCTTGACCCCACCACGCGCACGCTTCAGGCGCGCATTGAAGCCGCCAATCCCGGCGAGCGCCTGAAAAAAGAAATGTATGTGACCGCGGAGGTGCAAGCCGGCGTGATTCCCAACGCTCTCTTCGTTCCTAACTCCTCCGTGTTGCGCGACGAGCAGAATATGCCCTACGTCTATCTGCAGACGGGAAACAGCCAGTTCGCCCGGCGCGACGTTACCCTCGGCGAGAGCCAAGGCGGGAAAACGCAAATCCTCACCGGGCTGCAACCGAGCGACCATGTGATCGGCGACGGCAGCCTGTTCCTGCAGTTCCAGAATTCGCTTCAGCGCTAAGGGGACTACGTCCTGAGATGATTCATAGCATCGTTCAATTCGCGCTTCGGCAGCGCTTCCTGGTCTTGATGCTCGCTGTGCTGGTGATCGTGGCGGGCTCGATCTCGTTTCAGCGGATGCCGGTGGACGCTTACCCGGACCTTTCTCCTCCGCTCGTCGAAGTCATTACGCAGTGGCCCGGGCACGCGGCCGAGGAAACCGAGCGTCTCGTCACGCTGCCGATCGAACTGCAGATGAACGGCGTGCCGCACATGGAGTTCATGCGCTCGATCTCGCTGTATGGCTTGTCCGACGTCATCATGACGTTCCAGGAAAGCACGGACGATTATTTCGCGCGGCAAGTCGTGTTCGAACGCCTCTCGGATGCCACGCTGCCTACGGGCGTGACGGGCAGTCTGGCGCCCCTCTCGAGCCCGTCAAACCTCGTCTATCGCTACGTGATTGAAAGTCCGGACCGCACACCGCAAGAGCTGAAGACCTACGAAGACTGGGTGATTGAGCGCGCTTACAAGTCCGTGCCGGGCGTCGCCGATGATTCCGGCTTCGGCGGCACGGTGATGCAATACCAGGTGCTCCTCGATCCCGCAAAAATTTACAGCTATCACGTTCCCTTACCGCAAGTGCTCACTGCTTTGGCCGCAAATAACGCCAACGCCGGCGGCGGCTTCTACTCGCAGGGTTCGCAATTCTTCTACGTGCGCGGCCTCGGGTTAGTCACGAAGACCGAAGACATCGGCGACATTGTCGTGGGGAATAACAATGGCGTGCCGGTGCGCGTCCGCGACATCGGCGAGGTCACCATCGGCCACGCTCCCCGCCTCGGAGAGTTCGGCTTCCAGAACGATGACGACAGGGTCGAAGGCGTCATCCTCATGCTCACCGGTGAGCAGACGCAGAACGTCCTCAAACGAGTGGAAGCAAAGACCGAGGAGATCAACCGCGACCTCCTGCCGCATGACATTAAAGTCCGGCCTTTCTACGACCGGAGCGACCTGGTGCAGGTGACGATCGATACGGTGGAACATAACCTGCTGCTCGGCATGTGCCTGGTCTTTATCGTCTTGATTTTCTTTTTGGTCAGCGTGCGCGCGGCGGTTATCGTCGCGCTTACGATTCCGTTGAGCCTGCTGTTTTCATTTATTTTTCTGCACGCGCGCGGCATCCCGGCAAACCTGCTTTCGATTGGCGCAATCGATTTCGGAATCATCATCGACGGCACGGTCGTAATGATGGAAAACATCTACCGCGAGCTGGCTGCGCGTCACGATCGGGAATACAACCTACACGAGGTAATTATTGCGGCGGCGCGCGACGTGGATCGGCCTATTTTTTATTCCGTCGCCGTGATCCTCGCCGGTTACATTCCCATATATGCGCTGAGCGGACCGTCCGGCAAACTCTTTCATCCGATGGCCGAAACGATGTCCTGGGCGCTGCTCGGCTCGTTGATCTTCACCCTCACGTTCGTTCCCGTGCTCGCCTCCTACTGGTTCACTCGCGGCGTGAAGGAAAAAGCGAACCGCGCTTACGATTGGCTCAAGGACGAGTACGCATCGGAACTCCGCTGGTGCCTGGACCGCCCGAATTTAACGATGATCCTGGCCACCATCATTTTCGCCGCATCGCTGCTATTGATCCCCTTCATCGGCGGCGAGTTCATGCCCCACCTCGACGAAGGCGCCATGTGGGTGCGGGCGACGATGCCTTACACCATTTCGTTTGAGGAAGCAGCCAAGTTCGCTCCACAGATCCGCAAGATCCTGATGGCCTATCCGATGGTTACCGAGGTCGGCTCCGAGCTGGCGCGCCCCGACGACGGCACCGACCCAACCGGGTTTTTCAACTGCGAGTTCTACGTCGGACTGAAACCCTACAAGGATGCGACGTGGGGCCGGGGGCCGATCCACAACAAGGCCGAGCTGACCAAGGACATTCAGAAAAAGGTCGAGTCGTATCCGGGCGTAATTTTTAACTTCACGCAGCCAGCCGAAGACGCCGTGGATGAGGCCCTCACGGGCTTGAAGAGCGCGCTGGCCGTGAAAATCTTCGGGCCGGATCTGCAGGTGCTCGAAGACAAAGCGGTCGAAATCAAGCGCGTGCTCCAGCAGGTGCCCGGCTTCACCGAACTTACGGTTGTGCGCGAGTTGGGACAGCCGAGTGTGCAGATCGACGTGAACCGCGAAAAAATCGCGCGTTACGGCATCAACGTCTCCGATGTCGAGGGTGTGATTCAGGCCGCGGTGGGCGGCCAGGCGGCCACGCAGGTGATCCAGGGCGAGCAATTGTTTGACCTTGTAGTGCGCATGAAGCCCGAATACCGCTCGAGCGAGCACGCCATCGGTAATTTGCTGGTGCCGACTACTTCCGGGCAGCAGGTGCCGATTTCCGAGTTGGCCACGATTCATCAGGGCAACGGTGCTTCGTTCATCTATCGCGAGAACAATTCGCGTTACATCGGAGTTCAATTCAGCATTGAGGGGCGCGACCTGGCGCGCGCAGTGGACGACGCGCAGAAAGCAGTGCAATCTTCCGTAAAACTGCCGCAGGGCTACCGTTTGGACTGGGGCGGCGAATACAGTGAGTACGTTGCCGCTCGGCAGCAGTTCGCGGTGATCGCCCCGCTCGCCGTTCTCTTGATATTTGTGATCCTGTTCGCGCTCTACGGCAACTTCAAGTTTCCACTTACCGTCCTCATCGGTGTGGTGATGACGGAACCCGTCGGCGCGCTGCTCGCGCTCAAGCTCACGCACACGACGTTCAGCGTCTCTTCCGTTCTAGGGCTGCTCGTGCTGATGGGCGTATCGGCGGAGACTGCGATTATCGACGTTTCCTACATCAACAAGCTGCGTCTCGAAGGGTTCGGCATTCGCGAAGCCACGCTCGACGGGTCGCTGATCCGCCTCCGGCCAATCATGATGACGGCGCTGGTCGCTTGCCTCGGCCTTCTACCCGCGGCGCTTTCCACCGGCGTAGGCTCGGACTCGCAGAAACCGTTTGCGATCGTCATCGTGGCTGGACTCGTCTCGCGGTTGTTCCTGGGCCGCATCGTGAGCCCGGTGCTGTACCAAATGGTGGCGCGCGAAGGGGATGTTTTGCAGGTATGAGATTGACATCATCAACGAAGCGCTCGCAGTTGGCCAAGGCCGGTGGGACCATCGCCGCGACGCGGTCTGATTCGTCACCCTTTCGCGTGTAGCTGCGTCTAATTGGCTGATTGGTGGTATACGATGGCGACTAGATGAACTCAGGTTCGAATTCGAAGTTCGGCACGTCGAGGCTGTTGGCGGTGTGCCTGGCGCTCTTGGCTCTGCTGTTCATCACAGCGGAGTCGAGCCTCGTTCACAATCACGACGACACCTCTTCCGCGACATGCCCAGTCTGCCACATGGCGCAGCAAGCGCCCGTGCAGACAGCCGTCACCGTTAAGCTGCCGGTGCTTTTTGCAGTAGCTTGGCGCGTGCCGGGCGAAGTGCTCGCGCCGGAACTCGAGCAACTGCCTGAGGACAATCCCTCTAGGGCGCCTCCTTCGTATTCGGTCTAACCTCTCCGACAATCGTCATGCCGCTCCGCAATGCGGAGTGGCCCCTTTTCCACTCATACACCGGGCAGCCCGATTGGGCCGTTGCCCATCCCGTGGGAGGGACAAATGAATCGAGTCATTCGCTATTCCGGAATATTGGCATTCCTAGTTTTGTGTCTTGGCGCAGAGACTTCCGTTCGGGCGCAGTCGTCCGGCACGTCAGGCAGTGTCGGCGGCACAGTTGTAGATCCATCCGGCGCCGTCGTGGCCGGCGCAACCGTCGAAATTCAGAATCCTGTGAGCGGGTTCAACCGCACCACGACGACGGACAGCTCGGGAAATTTCATCATCCAGAACGTACCGTTCAATCCGTATCATCTGACCACCATGGCGACTGGCTTTGACGGATACTTTCAAGACGTCAGCGTTAATTCGACGGTTCCGATCCTCCTGAAAATCGCTCTCAAGATCACGGGTGCAACCACATCGGTTCGGGTCGAGGCCTCGGGAGAAGACCTTCTCGAGACCGATTCCACGGCACATACGGACATCGATCGCGCGCTCTTTGAAAAGCTTCCGCTCGAGAGTGCATCGTCCTCACTCAGCTCTCTCGTCACGCTGGCGACGCCGGGAATTGCGGCGGATTCGAATGGGCTCTTTCATGGGCTCGGCGACCACGCGTCCAACTCGTTTTCCATCGACGATCAACCCATCACCGACCAGCAAAGTAAGGTGTTCTCGAATCAACTTCCAGTTGACGCCGTGCAGTCCATGGAAGTGATCGAAGGCGCGCCGCCGGCCGAGTACGGCGACAAGACGAGCGTGATTATTGTGGTGACCACACGCTCGGGGCTCGGCGTCACGACGCCTCATGGCAGCGTCACTTCTTCATACGGCTCCTTCGGATCAACCAACGGAGGATTCGACCTCTCCTACGGCGGGCAGAAACTGGGAAATTTCATCGCGGTAAACGGGCTCGACACCGGGCGATTTCTCGATGGGCCGGAGTATGTCGTCACGCACGACAAGGGCAACGAAGCGAACGTGTTCGATCGCGTTGACTTCAAGCCTTCGCAATCGGACACCTTCAATCTGAACTTCGGCTACACGCGTTCGTGGTTTCAGACGCCGATTTCGTACGACGCGCAAAACGCAATGGCATGGTCGGGACTCGTCGTGCCGGCAATGTGCCCTATCGGGCAGATCGGGTCTTGTGGCGGCTTGGGGCCGAACGGCGAACCAGTCGGCTCACAGGATCAACGCTCGCAAATCAAGACGATTAATTTTGCGCCAGCGTGGACGCGTCTGATTAACTCCAACACCGTCCTCACGGCCGGCGCTTTTGTGCGGCAAGATCAATACAACTACTATCCAAGCGACAATCCGTTCGCCGATCTGACTCCCGATCTTCAATTTCAGACTGTAGGCCAGAGCCGCCGGCTAACGAATATCGGCGGCCGCGCAAGCCTGTCGTATGTGAGAGGCATAAACAACATCAAGGCCGGAATCATCTATGAAGACACGCTGCTGACGGAAAACGATCACATCGGGATCGTTGATCCGACGGCGAACGCAGTCTGCTTATCCGCCAACCTGACTCCCGACACGAATCCTCTACTGACGAATCCTGCGTCATGCACGGGGTTACTGCAGCCGAACGCTGGGCAAGGGATCAATAATGGCGCTTCGATCCCCGCGTTTAATCCGCTGCTGGCATGTTACGACTTGACGAGGATCGCGTCGTTGCCCGCCTCCGACGGTTGCCCCGCGTCCACAAGCGGCATTTATACGTTCAACGGCACGGCCGGCATCAAGGAGCTCGCGCTTTACCTTGAGGACACGATTACCAAGAACAATTGGACGTTCAACGTCGGGCTGCGTGGCGACATCTACGACGGGATTACCAGTCAAAATCAACTCGAGCCAAGGCTCGGCGCCGCCTATAACGTGAAGCGGACCAATACAGTGCTGCGCCTTTCTTACGCTCGCACGCTCGAAACCCCGTTCAACGAGAACCTGGTGCTTGCCAGCGAAGGATGCCTGAACCCGGTTATCAACGCGATCGAGTCTTCGACCGCCAGCCCGTGCGTGGCAACGACGCCGCTAAGGCCGGGATGGCGCAATGAATTCCACGCTGGCCTCCAGCAAGCGTTCGGAAAATATTTGGTGGTGGACGGCGAGTACATTTGGAAATACACGCACGGAGCGTACGACTTCAGTGTGTTAGGCAATACGCCGATCACCTTCCCAATCGAATGGAGCCGCTCGAAAATTCCCGGATACGCGGTTCGCGCCACGGTGCCGAACTTTCACGGTCTCACTGCTTTCATCGTGTTCTCACATGTGGCTGCGCGTTTCTTCGAGCCGCAGGTCAGCGGGATCGGAGCCGCGCCTACCGAGAGCGAAGTTTTCCGCATTGACCACGATGAAAACTTCAACCAAACAACCCACGTGCAATACCAGCCATGGAAGCGTGGACCGTGGTTTGGATTCAACTGGCGCTACGACAGCGGACTTGTCGCCGGCCCGGTTCCCTGCGTAGGAGGTAATTGCGCAAATGGACCCAATGGCGGCGGGGCCGACAATCTGGTGGACACCTCCATTATCACTTCCGATCAGCAATTCGAAGCGGGATTGTTCTGCGGTTCGGTTCGCGCCACGCCGACAACACCCATCAGCTCGAGCTTCGGAGTCAACTTGTGCCCCGGTTCGCAGTACGGCTCGACGCTGATCAAAATTCCAGCGCCGGGCACGGAGAATGACGATCACGATCCTCCGCGCATCGCGCCTCGCAATCTGTTCGACATGGCCATCGGGCAGGACAATCTTTTCAACGGCGACAAGTACAAGTGGAGCGTTCGGTTCACGGCGGTCAACGTGACGAACAAATACGCGCTGTATAACTTCTTGTCGACGTTCAGCGGCACGCACTACGTCTCGCCTCGGACCTTCACAGGCGAGATCGGTTTTCACTTCTAGATCACGACCACAGCCTAGGCACGCTGCACGGGAGCCACCGTTCTGTGCAGCGTGCCAACTCTTCGCACCTAGAACTCTCCGCGTATCACCAGTTCTTTACAACTTTCTAGTTGACACTCTGTTTCAACTACGCTACCGTCGTGTGCCAGTTGATAGTCATTATCAACTGGGATTTCTCTTTAAAGGGCGGCTCCTATCGAATGGCTGGGTTCAGGCTAAGACGTCGGATTTGCTGGTTCCTTCTTCCTCTGGCGATTTGCGTTTTCGTTTGGACTACCTCGGCCGGCGTCGGCGGGAGCATCTCCGGCACGGTGAAGGACCAGAGTGGCGCCTTGGTTCCTAAGGTGACCGTTACGGCCACAAACAGCGACACCGGAATCCGGCAAGCTACAGTCACCGATGACAAGGGCTTCTATTCATTCACCAGCCTTCAGATCGGCCACTACGATCTGGACGTTGTAAGCACGGCCTTCAGGCCGTATCGGCGCACGAGAATCGCCCTCGATGCGAACAGCGCGCTGACGATCGACGCAGTTCTGGAGGTGGGCGCCCGGTCCGATGCCGTCACGGTCGTCGACAACCAACTCCGTGTGGAAACGACGAGTACGCAGATGGGCGAGATCATCACCGGCGCGCAGATGACCGCAGTGCCCCTCAACGGGCGAAGCTACACGGACCTGCTCGCGCTGCAGCCTGGCGTGGTGCCGGTGACCACCATCACCTCCGAAACCGTGCAGGACGTGGGAGCGAGTGCGCTCTCGCCCTCGGGTAATTTGAATCCCGGTACGATCTCGATCAACGGCCAGCGGGAATTTGCGAACGCCTTCATCGTCAACGGAAGCGACTCCGAGGAAGACGTGAACATGGGCGCGGCGATCGTCCCGAACCTGGACTCCATTGCCGAGTTCCGGATTCTCACGAGCAATTTCGACGCGGAGTACGGCGAGTTCAGCGGCGGCCAGATCAACGTAGTCACAAAATCCGGCACGAACGCGTTTCACGGCGACGCCTTCGAATTCCTGCGCAACACCAATCTCGATGCGCGCAATTATTTCTCTCCCGGGCGCGGTGCGTTCAACCAAAATCAATTTGGCGGGACGATCGGAGGGCCGATCCGCAGGAGCAAGATTTTCTTCTTCGGAGACTATCAGGGAACGCGGTCGTCGCAAGGAGTGGACACCCCAAGAATTCCCGTCCCATCGACGGCGGATCGCACGGGCAATCTGCTGGATCTTGCGGATTCGTTTGTAACCACCGATGCGAATGGGAAAACGGTTCCCACGACGGTGAGCGGACCATATTGGGGGAGCCTGCTATCGCAGAAGTTGGGCCATACGGTTTCACTGAACGAGCCCTACTACACGCCGGGATGCACGGCGGCCGACTGCGTTTTTCCCAACGCCGTGATTCCGCAGAGCGCGTGGTCCGCCCCGGCAACAAACCTCTTGCAATACATTCCGAAGGCAAACAACGCGAACGGCACTTTCTCCACGTCGTCCTTCAATCAAACTTTGCGGGACGATAAAGGCGCTTACCGGACCGACGCCGACACGCACTGGGGCCTCCTCAACGCCTACTACTTCCTCGACGATTGGTCCGAAAACAATCCCTATCCGGTCGCGCAAGGCGGCGCCAACGTTCCGGGTTTCAACGCGCTCTACACGGGGCGCGCGCAACTGCTCGAACTCGGCGACACGAAATCGCTGAGCGCGAGTGCATTGAACGAATTCCGTTTCAGCTACATGCGTGATGCGGTGGACCTGGGCAAACCGGTAGGGGGAGTCGGCATCAGCCTGGCGTCGCAAGGCTTCGAGGTAGGCCCGGGAACACCGGGGATCGTGCCGCTTTCGCCGAATACGGAAGGTGTGGAGAGTGTCGGCTTCAACAGCTACACCATTGGAACGAATACGAACGAGTTGAAACAGTACGGCAACACGTTTCAGTGGCTCGACGATTTCTCCAAAGTCGTAGGGACTCATACCATCAAGGTTGGCGGTGAATTCCACTACGATCAACTAAACGTCGACGCGATCGCGCAGTTCAACGGGAGCTTCCTGTTCTTCGGAACCGAGACCGGTTCCGACTTCGCGGATTTTCTGCTGGGAATTCCGAGCCAGTATAACCAGAGCCAGCTACAGCCGTTTTTCGGCCGGAACAAATACCTCGGTCTTTACGCGCAGGATAGCTGGCGCATATCGCGCAGTCTGACTCTGAATTACGGCTTGCGGTGGGATCGGATCGAGCCGTGGTACGAGAAGCACAACCAGATCGCGACATTCGTGCCGGGCAAACAATCCGTCGTTTTCCCCGGAGCTCCTGCCGGCATCCTTTATCCAACTGACCCGGGGGTTCCGCGGACGTTAGCGCCGCCGGGAAATCTGGGCTTCGCGCCGCGTATCGGCTTGGCGTACTCGCCGAGCGCGTCGGGGGACGGCGTATTCGCAAAGCTATTCGGCGGCCCCGGCAACACGAGCATCCGGGCCAGCTACGGAATGTTCTACACGGCGATCGAGGCGCTCACGATCGGCGTGATGAGCGCCAACGCGCCCTACGGAACCACGTACACGAGCCCAGCTCCGCCGCTCTTTGCCACGCCGTTTGTCACCGCCGCGAGCGGAAAGAACCGCGGCCAGTATTTTCCGGTTACCCTCGCTCCGTGGGGCACGAGCGCGAGCCATCCCGACGCCAGCGTCGATTGGTCTCAGTTCGAGCCCATTACAGGGCTTCCCAACTATCCGACAAGCAATCGCATTCCTTACGCTGAGGAATACATGTTGTCTCTCGAGCGCAGTCTGGGAGCCAAGACCGTATTCAGCGTGAGTTACGTCGGCACGCAGGCGCATCGGCTTCTCGTGCTTGTGGAAGCGAACCCCGGCGACCCATCGCTGTGCTTGTTCCTTAGCAATCCCGCCAACTTGGCGGCGCGTCAGACGCCGTGCGGACCATTCGGCGAAGACAGCCAATACATTACGGTGACCGGCGAGGTTTACAACGGCACCCGCGGCCCTCTGGGATCGGATTTCGGCAGCAACGCCAATCAGGCCACGGCGGGAAATTCGAACTACAACTCGTTACAACTCACGCTGCAGCATTCCGGCAAACGCTTGGATGTACTGGCTGGATACACATACAGCAAGTCGTTCGATCAATCCTCGAACGTCGGCGAAGAGGTGAATCCTCTCGATCCTTCACTGAGCAAAGCACTCTCGGCCTTTGATGTGAAGCACAATTTCGTCGTGAGCTACAACTACAAGCTGCCCTTCGAATCGTTGTTCCGCGCCACGAACCGCCGGACCCAGGGCTGGGAGGTCTCCGGGATCACGCATTTCAGCAGCGGCTTGCCGGTAACCCTTGTCAATTTCGGGGACAATTCGCTCCTGGGCGCCGAGCCGAACGGCATCAACAACTTCGGTGTGGATGAGCCAGACTACACTGGCGGCCCTCTCGATCTGAATCACAACCCGCGCAACGGGAAGCCTTATTTCAATCCGTCCGTGTTCACCGAAAATAAATTGGGAACGCCGGGCACGGCGCCGCGGCGATTTTTCTACGGGCCCGGGATGAACAATTTCGACATGGCTCTCCTCAAGAACGTTCGTTTGACGGAATCGAAATCACTCCAGTTCCGGATCGAAGCCTTTAACGTCTTTAATCACGCTCAGTTCTTTGGGGCTCAAGCCGTTGACGGAAATATCGATAGCTCCACATTCGGCGATGCTATCAGCGCGGCTGCACCGCGCCTGATGCAGGCCGGAGTGAAGCTGAAATTCTGAGGCAGAAGGCTTCTAAGGAAAGCGAAATTAGATTGTCAAAGCTCGCCAGCGCGTGCGCAGCGAATCGCGCGTGCTTTTGGCGTGAAACAACGTCCGGACTTACACACTTCCTGAAATTGTTGCGCCGATAATTCCTTGTTACAATTAGGCGTGGAGGCGGCCTGCGAAGCGAGTGACGGTGTGACGGCCTATTTGAACCAACACTGGATCCCTGGGAGCCCCCGTCGTCCTGCCCTTGTGCAATCCTCGCTGGGTAACCGGCTCGGGAAGCCTTAAAGCAGGCGCAGGGCGCCCACCTATTACGTGGGGTTCAGGGTCTAGCACCGCACGGCCAAGTGGACGCCTCCTTTCATTTGCATTCTCCAGCACGAACTTGAATAAGCTCGCGGTCGGATTCAGTTAGGCGCCGCGCGGATTGTGAACCCTTTCCATGCGCATTCTGTTTGTCGGTGATGTGGTCGGCTCGCCCGGCCGTAAGATTATTCACGATCATCTCGCGGATACGGTCGCGCAGAGGAAAGTGGATCTGTGCATCGTCAACGGCGAAAATGCGGCATCGGGCTTCGGCATAACGCCGCGGCTGGCGGAGGAATTGTTCGCCGCGGGAGCGGAAGTCATCACCGGCGGCAACCACATCTGGGATCGCAAGGAAATCCTCGACTACTTGCCTCACGAGCCTCGACTGATTCGTCCCGCCAATTTCCCACCGGGCGCGCCCGGCAGCGGCCTCTACGTCGGCAAGGCTAAAAACGGAGTGGATTACGCGGTTCTCGATCTCCAGGGCCGCACTTTCATGCCGGCGCTTGATTGCCCATTTCGCGCGGCCGAGCGCGAGCTTGCGCGCGTTCCGGAGAACGTAAATGTGATCGTCGTGGACATCCACGCCGAAGCCACGTCAGAAAAGCAGGCGATGGGATGGTTTCTCGACGGCAAAGTCTCCGTGGTACTCGGCACGCACACACACGTGGCCACTGCCGATGAGCGCGTGCTGCCCGGCGGAACGGCGTATATCACCGACGTTGGAATGACGGGCCCGCACGATTCCGTCATCGGCATGGACAAAGTCGGAATCATTCAGCGCTTCCTCGATGGAATGCCGGCGCGGTTTTCTGTGCCTGAAGGCGACGTCCGCATGAATGCCGTCCTCATAGATGCGGATGAGTCGACGGGACACGCTCGATCGATCGAACGTGTCGTTCTTCGTCTCTCGTGAAAGCATAGCGAACCAAGCAACGCGCCTCATGCTGCGAGCATCTTTTGCGTCAGGAGCTTCTATAATTTCCCGTCCATGATCAAGCGTCTCGCCGCGCGTGTCTCGGTATCTCTGATCCTCGTTATCGCCCTTGCCGGCGTCGCGAGGCTTGCGAATTTGCGCGCGCAGGAGCTTGATATCGAACTTATCTCCACCGCACATCTGCTGCCGGGCGTAGGCCCGGGCCTTCGCGCGATTCATCGGGATTCAGCGGGACGCTATTTCGTACTATCGGCGCCGGGCACAGTCATTTCAATTTATACGGCCGGCGGAAAGGTCGTGGGGAAAATTCCCGCTATCACGACAAAGGAAGCGTCGCTACTCGATGCCGCGGACTTCGACGTTTATTCATCGGGCCGAGTCGTCGTTGCGGATCGCGGGGCGAATGCAATCAAGATATTCAACTCGGCCGGACATGATCAGAATTCGTTCCCGGTTACCGCTCCAGCATCCGTCGCGGCTCTCTCCTCGGGCGAAATCGCCGTATCCAGTTTGCATTCGAAGAAGCTCCTGGAGATTTACGACAAAGATGGAAAGTGGCTTAGGAATTTCGGCGAACGCACAAATCTCGCGGAACATTCTGAATTGAACCGGAGCCTGAATCTCGGCAAGCTCATCGCGGATCCCGCGAATCATCTTTACTACGCATTCAGCTATTTGCCGGAACCGACGGTGCGCCGCTACGATCACCTCGGTAACTCCACTCTCGAGATTTCATTGAGCACACTTGAGTTCGCGCCGGTCGCGGAGGCCACGCGCCATCAGATTTCGGAGCAAGATGAAAAAGCTGGAGCGCCAATTTTCAAGCCGGTAATCAACGCGGTTGGCGTCGATCCGCAATCGCTGGATGTTTGGATCGCCATGGACGATGAGTTGACGCATTTCGACCGCGAAGGTTCGCGCCGCGGCGAAACGTATCGCACATACACAGCCGAGGGTGAGCGCATGGTACCGATCTCCATCATCGTTGAGCCCGATCACCTCATCCTCGCGGCCGATCCGATCGGCGTCTACGTGTTCCCGCGTCCCGACAAAGCTCCTGGCATCGCTCCGGAAAAAACCGAAGAGAAACCGGCCGCAGCTGACAAAAAGCCTTGAGTTGGATCGAGTCTCTTTGCAAAAAATTCCCATTGGAATTCAAGAATTCAATTGACATCTTCGCGAATGGCCTTCTGGCATGGTGTATTTCTCACTCTTTGCCTTGTGGAAAACCTGTGAATTGCTTGTGAACGCTGTGGACGGTCTTCTCTCAGTTTTCGCTTGCTCCGGGAGATTCTTTTAGGCAGAATCCCGCCTCGCGTTCGCTAACGTCTCTCGGAAGGTTGCACTCCTCGGACGATGGCAGTGGCTTCGGGCGTGTTGCCACTCAAGCCTAGTAAGAACGCCAGGCCAAATCAGCTCCGCGCGATGGCGGGATTTCCACAACATTATCCACAGCAGTGGAAATGGTCGGGAGGATGATTTCCGTATGAATCAGTGGGACCGAATACTCCACCACGTGGAGCGTCGAGTTAACCCACATAGTTTTAACACTTGGTTCCGTCCCACTCGTCTTGAAATTGTCGAGGAGGGCAAGCTACTGGTGCGCGTGCCCACACGCCTTTTCCGCAAGCGCCTGACGGAAACCTACGGTGATGTCATCCAGGCGGTTTTCGTGGAGTTGAGCCTCACCGACCTGCGCGTTGAGTATCTGTGCTCGGACCAGGAAGCCGCTGAGACACTACCCACGCAGCAGGCGCGCCTCGATTTCGATTCGGTCACCCATCAACTCAATCCTCGCTACACTTTTGAGAGCTTCGTCGTTGGCGCATCGAACCAATTTGCACAGGCCGCCGCATTGGCGGTAGCCGAACAGCCTTCGAAAACGTATAACCCGCTCTTTCTTTACGGCGGGGTTGGTCTCGGCAAGACGCATTTGATGCAGGCGATCGGCCACTCGCTCAAGAAACGGAATCCAGCGCTGCGCCTCACCTATGTCAGCGCCGAGAAATTCACAAACGAAGTGATTGCCTCCCTGCGCTTCGATCGCATGAGCAGTTTCCGCGATCGCTTCCGCACCATGGACGTGCTCATGGTGGACGATATTCAGTTCATCGCCACGCGCGAGCGGACCCAGGAAGAATTTTTTCACACTTTCAATGCGCTCTACGATCAGCAGAAGCAGATCGTGATTTCGTCCGATTGCCCGCCGAAAGATATTTCCTCGATTGAAGAGCGCCTCTGCTCTCGATTTGAATGGGGGCTCATCGCCGATATCCAGCCGCCCGATCTTGAGACAAAGATCGCCATTCTTCAGAAGAAGGCGGAGAGCGAACGCGTTCGCCTGGACGACGATGTCGCCGAGTACATCGCGCGCTCAATCAAATCCAACATTCGCGAGCTTGAAGGCGCGCTGATCCGCCTGATCGCCTACTCGTCGCTCACTGGGGTGGACGTCAGTCTATCCACGGCGCAACAGGTCCTGAAGAACATCATCGAGTTGCAGGAAAAGAAAGTCACCATCGAGCAAATCCAGAAGCGCGTCGGAGAGCATTTCGGGCTGCGCCCTCAGGATTTGAAGGTTCGATCCAATTCCAAGGTGATCGCTTTCCCGCGCCAGGTGGCGATGTTCATCGTCAAGAAGCTCACGTCGGCATCGCTACCGGAAATTGGCCGGCAATTCGGCGGGAAGCACCATACGACCGTGCTGCATTCGATCAACAAGATCGAAAATCTTCGCCGCACCGATAAAGAACTCAGCCGCACGCTAAACCGGCTGCTCGATTCCTTTGGATAGTATTGCGTTTCGATCTGCCTCAAATGCCGGACCCAATTCTGGAGCAGCCGCGAGAAGTTTGCGTTCTTTGAGGTGTTGATAACTGTGTGGAATAGATGTGAACGCACTGTGAGTCCCGTGAACAAGCGACCCGATCGTGCAGTGCGGGTCGGCGAGACTTGGTTTTATCCTCACCGTTCGCGTCCTGTGCACGGAATATCCTTCGCGTAACTTCACTCGATGAATGGGGTTACTGGGATATCCGAAGTTTCCACAGTTGCGGCGATGACGGCGGGTTCTATACTTTATACTCAAATGAAAAAGCTGTAGAGTAGGCCCTACAACATGAGCTCAACTGGAACACAGATCGGCAAAGAAGCGGCACGAGGACAAACCGACATGGAATTTAGTGTGAAGAAGTTCGACCTTCTTGCGGAGCTCGAACTGACGCAAGGCGTCGTCGAGCGGAAGACCACGATCCCGATCTTGTCGAACCTTCTTTTTGAAGCGAAGGGAAACCGGCTTTCCATCACGGCGACCGACCTCGAGCTGAGCATTCGAACCTCCTGCGACGCGAAAGTGAAGAAAGAAGGCTCCGGAACGATCCCGGCCAAGAAACTTTACGATCTCGTGCGCCTCTTGCCCGACGAAGAGATCCGCTTCAAATTGATCGAGAACCACTGGATTCAGATCCTCTCCGACCGCAAGTCTTACAAACTCGTCGGCATGTCGAAGGAAAATTTCCCGGCGCTGCCCGGGTTTCCTCATGCGCTAGTAAAGATACCGGCGGTCCTGTTGAACGATCTGATCGCCAAGACTACATTTGCAATTTCACTCGAAGAGTCGCGCTACACGCTGAACGGCGCCCTGCTGGTGCTGAAACCGGAGTCGGTCACGATGGTCGCCACCGACGGGCACCGCCTCGCGATGGTTGAGAACACGCACAAGCTCGAAGGACTGAGCGCTGAAGTGCGCGTTCTTGTCCCGAAGAAAGCCATGACGGAGATCCAGCGCTTGGCTGCGGATTCCGACGATGCTGCGACCGCCGATTTCGCCCAAGATGAAAGCCACCTCTTTTTCCAGATTGGCCGCCGGCTGCTCACTTCGCGCAAGCTCACCGGCCAGTTTCCGAATTACGAAGCCGTGCTGCCGCGCGACGCAAACAAGACCGTCGTTCTCGAGCGCGGTGAATTGCAGGACGCGCTGCGCCGCGTCTCGCAGCTTGCGGACCAGCGCTCACGCGCCGTAAAGTTCGTCCTCGCGAAAGAAGGAATCGAAATTTCGGCGTCGAGCCCGGAATACGGCGAAGCCAAGGAAGCCATCGAGAAGGAATATAAAGGCGAACCTCTGGCGATCGGCTTCAACGCGCAATACATTCTGGATTTTCTCGCAGCCGCCGCGGATGGCCCAATCGCCTTCGAACTGAAGGACGAGCAGTCCGCCGGCCAACTTCGTCCTCTCGCAGACGAATCCAGCCGCTACCGCTACGTCGTCATGCCCATGCGCATCTGATGCCGCGCACGTCGCCTGAATGAATTAACGCGCCGTCGCCAAAATGGCTCTTCCGCAGTTTCCTCGAACGGCTTAAACTTTTCACAACTGTTCAACTGGGAGGGTCTCGCCGATGAGCGGAAGTGTCGTCTCAATCCACATCACTCGCACGGCCGGATCTCCGATGGAGTCCATTCAATCCGTGAACGCCGTCGCCGGCCGCGGCCTCGAAGGCGATCGCTATTTCACGGGAGAGGGAACCTTTTCCGACAAAGATGCCGCGTCACCGGACGCGCCGTCTCGCGAGGCGACGCTGGTCGAAAGCGAATCCGTCGATGCGTTGAATCTACAGCTCGGCACGAATTTTTCCGCGGGAGAGATGCGGCGAAACATCGTCACGCGCGGTGTTGCGCTGAATCATCTCGTGGGACGTGAATTCCAGGTAGGCGGCGTGAGGCTGCGCGGCATTCGCCTTTGCGAGCCATGCGACCACCTTGAGAAGCTGACGCGCAAAGCACTCAAGTCCGTTATGCTGCATCGTTGCGGTTTGCGCGCGCAAATTGTTGGGAGCGGAGTTCTTTATCCGGGCGACGCGATCGTTATTCCAGAGTCTGCCGAAGAAACCAATAAAAAAGTTATCCGCCGCTACTACGAAGAATTGTGGAACGTGTGGAATTTCGACAAGGCAACCGAATTTCTTTCGACCGAGATTGTTTTTCGCGGCTCGCTCGGCACGGAAACGCAAGGCCGCGAAGCGTTCTGCGAATACATGCGCAAGATACGCCGCGCTTTTCCGGATTTTCACAATTCCATCGTTGATCTGATCGCCGAAGGCGACGAAGTTGTGGCGCGTCTGAGCTACACCGGCACACACAGAGGCGAGATTTTCGGTATCGCGCCGACGGGCCGCCAAATCACATATCAAGGCGCCGCTTTCTTTCAGATTTCAGACGCATTGGTAACACACGGGTGGGTTCTTGGAGATCTTTTGAGCCTGCTGAAATCTCTGGGCGCGCGCACTTTACCGTAAAGTTACCTCAGCCGAGAAAACCGTCATACCAACCCCTTAAAGAATGCGTGTAAGCAATTGAAAATAAACGACATTACCGCCTCCACTTATCGAATATCGCCTTGTGAATTGACCCCCATTTCGGTTACAATTTAGCTGTTCGATGCGGGCCATTTCGAACTCCAGGCCAGCACTGGAACATAGCTTAGTTCGTCGAGAATCAAGCGCCTCCCCCGATGAAAATTGGGCCAACGCCAGGGCGCTCTCGGCAACAAAACATGAAGCTTTCTCCGCGAGGAGAAAGAATCTTCGCCGCGTCCCTCCGGCATGCCGGAGTGGGACGGGATGAAGCAACGATTACCCTTCGAGTCCGGCACGCAATGGCTGGGCCAATGGGCAAGGCTTGAGTCGATTTCCTCCTACCGACAGCCTTCCCCTGCACGCAACTGAGGAGAAGTTCGAATATGGCTGATAAGGAAACCACGCCCGGCAAGGGCCCTGGACACAAGTACGACGCTACGTCCATCAAAGTCCTCGGCGGCATCGAGGCTGTGCGCAAGCGCCCCGCGATGTACATCGGTTCCACGGGCGAACTCGGATTGCACCATCTTGTCTGGGAAGTTGTGGACAATTCTGTGGACGAAGCTCTCGCCGGCTACTGCGATGAGATCAACGTCACCGTCCACGAAGACAATTCCGTCACAGTTCTCGACAACGGCCGCGGCATTCCCGTGGACATGCATGCGACCGAGAAGAAGCCCGCCGCCGAAGTCGTCATGACCGTGCTGCACGCGGGCGGAAAATTCGACACCGACACGTACAAGGTTTCGGGCGGTTTGCATGGCGTCGGCGTTTCGGTTGTCAACGCACTCAGCGACTGGCTTGATCTCGAGATCATGCGCGATGGACAGGTGTATGAGCAGTCCTACGAAAAAGGCGTCCCGACATCGAAGCTAAAAGTTACCGGCAAAACGCGAAAGACCGGAACAAAAGTCACATTTCACCCCGACCCATCTATTTTTACGGAGATGGCGTTCAGCTTCGACACATTGTCGCAGCGTCTGCGCGAGCTCGCGTTTCTCAACAAGGGATTGAAAATCACACTCGACGACGAGCGCAACAACAAAAAAGCCGAGTTCCGTTTCACTGGCGGCATCGTCGAATTCGTAAAGCATCTCAATCGTGGCAAGCAGACGCTTCATGATTCACCCATTTATATCGAAGGAAAGCGCGACACCACCGAAGTCGAAATCGCGCTGCAGTACAACGACAGCTATGCCGAAAACGTATTCGCCTTCGCCAACACGATCAACACCGTGGACGGCGGCACGCACATCTCAGGCTTCCGCTCGGCGCTGACGCGCACCATCAATTACTACGCCAGCTCTTTTGGAATGTTGAAGGATCAGAAAGACCAGGTTTCGATCACGGGCGACGACGTTCGCGAGGGTCTGGTTGCTGTCGTCTCCGTGAAGCTCCCTCAACCGCAGTTCGAGGGCCAGACCAAGGGCAAACTCAATAGCGATATCAAGGGCTCGGTCGAGCAACTCGTCAACGAGCGGCTGGGCGAATATTTCGACAAGCACTCTTCCATCGCGCGGAAAATCATCGGCAAATGCATTGATGCCGCGCGCGCGCGCGAAGCGGCCCGCAAGGCTCGCGAGCTCACTCGCCGAAAATCCGCGCTCGACTCGAGCGGCCTGCCCGGCAAGCTCGCCGATTGCCAGGAGCGCGATCCCGCACGCTGCGAAATCTTCCTCGTCGAAGGCGAATCGGCCGGCGGCTCGGCTAAGGGCGGGCGCGACCGTCGCTATCAGGCGATCCTGCCCCTCAAGGGCAAGATCCTCAACGTCGAAAAAGCGCGGTACGACAAGATGCTGGGCCACGAAGAAATTCGCGCCATCATCACGGCGCTCGGCACCGGTATCGGCAAAGATGATTTCGATGCCGCAAAGCTGCGCTACCACAAAGTAATTCTCATGACCGACGCGGACGTGGACGGCAGCCACATTCGCACGCTTCTCCTCACATTTTTCTTCCGCCACATGCGCGAACTGATCGAGAAAGGGCACATCTATATCGCACAACCCCCGCTCTATCGCGTCAAGCGCGGAAAGATGGATCGCTACATCCGAGATGAACGCGAATTCTCGGGCGAATTGATGAAGCGCGCCACAGAGGAACACGTCGTGAAGGGAAAAGACGGCAAGACGCTCGAAGGCGCCGCGCTCACGCAATTCCTGTTAAACGTTCAGGAATACGCGCAGGTTGCCGCAAAGCTTGCTCGCCGCTTGCGCGAGCCCGGACTCATCGAACTACTAGCCGAGAGCGACATCGAAAAGAAAACAGATTTTGGAGACAAGAAGAAACTCCAGGAACTCGTCAAGGCCATCGAGAAGGCCAAGTTGAAACTCGAAACCAAAATTGATTTCGACGAAGAGCACAGCCTGTACGAGTTGATTCTGACAAATGGCGGCGAGCGCCGCATCAACTGGGCTCTTGTGGCCACTTCCGAGTACAAGCGCTTGCGCGCGTTGCGCCAATCGATCGAAACGCTTGATCGCCCGCCGTTCACCGTCACGCACAATGGCGACAAAGTCGTGAAAGAAGATTCGCTCGGCGTTCTGGCCTACGTTATGGAAGACGCGAAAAGCGAATTCACAATCACGCGATTTAAGGGCCTTGGTGAGATGAACCCGCAGCAACTCTGGGAAACGACGATGAACGCCGACATGCGCACGCTTCTAAAAGTGAAGCTCGACGACGCTATTGCCGCCGAACACATTTTCGCCACTCTCATGGGAGAGAATGTCGAAGAACGCCGCAAATTTATCGAGGAAAACGCACTCGAAGTTGTGAACCTCGATATTTAGGGCGAGGAGGCGCTGTGCCCCGAGTATCACGGAAGTCGGAACCGAAATCCGGGCGGCCGGCCATGCCGAAGGGTTACGGCATCCGCGCCGGCGCGAAGGGCCTGGTCGCGTGGAGCGAAGTCACGGCGCGACTCGAAAAATCAAAGAATTACTGGATTGGCTCGACGCGGCCCGAGGGTAAGCCGCACGTGATGCCGGTCTGGGGCGCGTGGGTGAATGGCGCGGTTTGCTTCGGCACGGATCGCAGTTCGCGCAAAGCGCGAAACCTGCAAGCCAATCCCGCCGCGACCGTGAATCTAGAAAGCGGCGACGAAGCTGTGATCATCGAGGGCACGGTGCGCGAGATCACCGATGCCAAGGAGATCGCGGCGGTGGATGCGGCGTACGTGAAGAAATACAAAATGAAGTTGACCGACGCCCCTGGCGTCCCTTACATCGTCGCCATCGAACCGCGCGTCGTGTTTGCGTGGCACGAGCGCAATTTTCCGGAGTCGGCCACGCGCTGGCGGCTTTCGAAGCGATGAAATATCAATTGAACTGGAAAACGCTGCCGGGATTGAAAGGCCTCTCGTGTTCCAGCTTCACGGCCGCGCCAACCAACGCGCCGAACATGGAGCAAGGTGTCGGGTTCGAATGCACCGATGAAGGCGAGTGCGCGGATTTATTGCTTCGCCTCGAAGCACATTTCGGACCGCAACGATTTTCGAATAACGCGTCGGCTTTCGAATCCGTCAAATCGTACGTGATGGACTGGTCCGCGCGAAGAAATTCAGAAGCAAACGAATCCAAATAACGAGGATTGAATGGCTGACGAAATCAATCAATCGATAATGACGCCGGTGGATATCGAAGCCGAGATGCGAAAATCGTATCTCGACTACGCCATGAGCGTAATCATCGGCCGCGCGCTGCCCGATGTCCGCGACGGCTTGAAGCCCGTGCACCGCCGCATTCTCTTCGGCATGTACGAACTGGGCCTCACTTCCACAAAGCCCTACCGCAAGTGCGCGAAAATCGTTGGCGAAGTCCTCGGCAAGTATCACCCTCACGGCGACACACCCGTCTACGATGCGCTCGTCCGCCTGGCGCAGCAATTCAACATGCGCTATCCCCTGATTGATGGCCAAGGCAATTTCGGCTCAGTGGACGGCGATCCACCGGCCGCGATGCGGTACACCGAGGCTCGCCTTTCGAAAATCGCTGAGGAAATGCTCGCGGACATCGAAAAGGACACGGTTGACCACGTCCCGAATTTTGACGAGAGCACCGAAGAGCCCACAGTCCTCCCGACAAAAATACCGAACCTTCTCGTCAACGGTTCGACCGGTATTGCCGTCGGCATGGCTACGAATATCCCGCCGCACAATCTCAGGGAAACCATCGAAGCGGCGATTCTCTTGATCGACGAGCCTGAAGCGGGGCTCAAAAAAATCATGAAGCTCGTCCCTGGTCCGGACTTTCCGACCGGTGGATACATCTACGGCCGCGAAGGTATCGAGCAGGCGTACAAGACGGGCCGCGGGACGTTCCAGGTCCGCGCGAGGGCCGCGATCGAGCAGCGCGGCAAGGATCGCCAGGACATCGTCGTCACCGAACTTCCGTACCAAGTGAACAAATCTAGGCTGATCGAACACATCGCCGAGCTGATCCAGAACAAGAAAATCGAAGGCATCGCCGACATTCGCGACGAAAGCGACCGCGATGGCATGCGTATCGTCATCGAAGTGAAGCGCGACGAAGAGCCGAAGCTCATCCTCAACCACCTCTTCAAGCACACCCAGATGCAGGAATCCTTCGGCATGATCCTGCTCGCGATCGTCGGCGGCCAGCCGCGCGAATTGGGCCTTGTGGAATTGCTCCGGCTGTTCATCGAACATCGCGTAGACGTGGTTCGCCGGCGCACGCAATACGAACTGCGCAAAGCAGAAGAGCGCGAACATATTTTGGTCGGCTATCACATCGCGCTCGATCACATTGACGACGTCATCAAGATCATTCGCGGATCATCGAGCCGCGCCAACGCCCGGCAGAACTTGTTCGACTTCTTCGAAAACAGATCCGTGCGCGTGCTCGTCGGCACGCGAGAAACGGCGATTCGCGGCGTCAAACTGGACGCCAAGAAATACGCGCTCGCCACTTCCCGAGGCGAGACGGTTGGCCTCAGCCTCATACAAATCGACGCCATCCTCGAGCTGCAACTCCACCGGTTGACGCAACTCTCCGTTGACGAAATCCTGAAGGAACTCGCCCAGATCCGCGAGCGCATCGCCGAACTGCGCGAAATTCTTGGGAGCGAGAAGAAGCTCCGCAACGTCATCGTGGTCGAATTGCGGGAGATGGTGAAGCTTTACGGCGACGAACGCCGCACGCAAATCGTGGACCGCGTCGAAGAGATCAAGCTGGAAGACTTGATCAAAGACGAAGAAATGGCGATTACCGTCAGCCACGCCGGCTACGTGAAGCGCACTTCGGTGGACGTCTATCGCCACCAATCGCGCGGAGGAAAAGGCCGCATCGGTGCGCGCACGCGCGAAGAAGATTTCGTCGAGCACTTTTTCGTGGCTTCGGCGCACAGCTATATTCTGCTTTTCACCACGAAGGGCCGCATCTACTGGCTCAAGGTTTACGAAATTCCAGAGGCCGCGGCCGCAACGCGCGGTAAGGCCATTTCGGGCCTGGTGCGTTTCCAGGAAGGCGAGCGGCTCACAGCGGTTGTGTCCGCGAGAAATCTGGAAGAACAAAGCCGGTACGTCTTCCTCGCCACCAAAAACGGAACGGTAAAAAAGACCGAGCTCGCGGAGTTTTCAAACCCACGCCCGTCCGGCATTATCGGGATCAATCTGGACTCGGACGACGAGCTGATCGGCGCGAAACTGACCGACGGCAAGCAGATGATTTTCCTCGCCAGCCGCGACGGCCAGGCCATCCTCTTCCGCGAAACCGAAGTTCGCCCGATGGGACGCGCCGCCTCCGGAGTGAACGGGATGGATCTCGCCAAGGACGATTTCGTCGTGAGCATGGACGCGGTTCAACCCGATTTCGGAATCATCGAGAAGGAATACAAGAAAACAACGCAGGATCTCGATGAGCTCGAAAGCGATCAGATTCGCGATTCGCTCACATCGCTTATGCTTACCGTTGCCGAAAAGGGCTACGGCAAGCGCACTCCGCTCGCGGAATACCGCGTCACTTCACGCGGCGGTAAAGGCGTCATCAATCTCAAGTCCACAGAACGCAATGGCGCCGTGGTTGCCGCGTTGCAGGTGAAGGAAGACTCGGATGTGATGATCATTACCGGCCAGGGCAAAGTGATTCGCGTCCACTCCGGTGAAATTCGCGAGGCAGGCCGCTCGACGCAAGGCGTCCGGCTGCTGCGCCTTGAAGAAGGCGACCGCGTCGTAGCCGCCGCGGCAATTCTTGAAGAAGTAGCCGGCGAGCCGGAACCGAAGGCCTGAAGATCCATGCGGGGCGGCGCAGAACGTTCTTTTGTCCGCGCCGCCCCGCGGAACCTCGTCCTTTACGTCGGGGGCGGCAAGTAATATCCGGGGCGAGTACGGAGTCTCACGCCCGGACGATCCACAGTCACCCTAATTTCGTGGAAGCCGGAAGGCTCGTCACCGGGCGGCCGGTAGCCAAGCGTATATTGCGCGTGCAGTTCCCCTCCGATTTCATCCATGGCTTTCTCGATCGAACGATCTTTCATCGTAGCGATGTGTAGCCCGCCGGTCGCTAGCGTCGCCACCTCGAGCGCGTGATTCTTCACGGTGTTCAATGCGTGCTGCACCACCCAAACCGCCAGCGACATTAGATCAATATTTCCACCCTGCGCCGCCGTCTCGTTATCTGGCGTTTCCGGAACGCCCGGCGGCAACGGCACCGGAAAAGTCCCCGGCGGGCCGATCGAAGGAGCCGAATATTGACGTGGTTGGCTGCGAACTTCAGCGGCGGTTGTGCTCAGACCAATGGTGTAAATCGTGACGTTGGCAAGCTCAGCCTCGCGCAGCGCAACGCCGAGTTTCGTGGAGCTTCCCGTGTCTTCCGCTTCGCCCACGATGAGGAGAATGCGCCGCATGCGCGGAGGCTGGTCGGCCAGGAGCGCAACTCCCCTTGCGATACCATCGTAGAGTTTGCTACCAGACGTGCCCATCTGGAGTTTATGCACCGCGTTCTCAATCGCGTCCTCATCACCCGTGAAATTCTGCCGGATTTCCACCGTATCGTCGTAGCTGAGCACCGCGGCATCGGCCGTCGGGCCCATCACGGTCTGCGTGAAAACGATCCCCGATTGCCTGACAGCGGGGAGAAGCGGCTCGACTCGCGAACTTGTTTCCACGAGCAGCGCAATGGCGAGAGGATCTCCGCCAAGATCGAAATGATCGATCGTCTGTTCGGCCCCGTTGTCGAAAACGTGGAAGTCTTTTTGTTCAAGATTGAGCACGAGCTCGCCGTCCCTATCGCGAGCCGTCACGGGCGCTGTTATTTCTGTGACGCGGACTCGTATTGGCTTCTGCTGCGGCTTTCCCGGCTGCGGCGCCGGACTTTCCGGCAAATTCGTTGGAGGTTTCTGAGGAGCCGCATTCGGCGGCGGATGGATTGGTCCGGGAGGTTCCTGCGCACGCGCTGACATCGATACCGCAAGCAGCGCGCAAAAAACGAGGAGAATGAGCCAACGCGTTCGATGCCTTCGAATCCCCATCGACGATACTGTATCTGATTCCCGCTCCACGGACTGTGTTGCATCGAAAGCCCCGCACTGGCATGCCTCGGCTGGCATGTCTGGCTTTGGGCGCGGCCTTCTCCTAGAATGCCTAATTCGGTGCCTTAGAGGAGGAAGCATGAGCCGTCCGCGGTATCTTCCGATGGCGAAGCTCGCGTACAACGATGAAGGGTTCATGGAGAGCCTCCCGGCTCGTCCCTTGCGAATCATCGCCGAGTATCTCGATCCGCTCTCGCGAATTCGCCGGGAAAACATCACCGACACCATCGTGATGTTCGGCTCGGCGCGCATTAAATCGCGCGAGGAGGCCCTTTCGGCATTGAGTCAGTTGAAGAGAGCCTCGAGGCGAACGCAGCAAACGGCGGATTGGCACCGAAAAATGGCCTCGGCGAAGCGAGAGCTCGCGATGTCGCGCTATTACGAAGACGCGCGCGAACTCTCGCGCCGCATCACGGAATGGGCCATGACGCTTGGATCAGACCCGCGACGCTTCGTAATTTGCTCCGGCGGCGGCCCAGGCATCATGGAAGCGGCCAATCGCGGAGCGCACGAAGCCGGCGGCACCTCCATCGGACTGAGCATTCAACTTCCCCACGAACAGCGGCCGAATCGTTACATCACGCCCGAACTGAATGTCTGCTTCCATTATTTCTTCATGCGCAAACTCTGGTTCGCGCAATTGGCAAAGGCCCTGATCGTTTTTCCCGGCGGGTTCGGCACGATGGACGAATTGTGGGAAATGCTGACGCTGCTGCAGACAGGAAAGCTCTCGTCGTATCACCTGATCCTGATTTACGGTCGGCAGTATTGGGACAAGGTGATTAACTGGAAAACCATGGTACAAGCGGGAACAGTGAATGAGCGCGAGATGAAACTCTTGAAATTTGCGGACACGGTTGACGAGGCCTTCGAAAAATTGCGTGCGGATCTCAAGCGCCACCTAGCCACCCCTGATTGGCCAGGGATCACTCGGAAGGCGCGCGAGGCTCGTCCGCGAAGAGCCAAACGGGCTTAACGCAACCGTTTTGCCGCCGCGAAAACAAAAAAAGGGAACGGATTAAACACCGTTCCCTCTTTTTGCATGTAGGTGTGTTTTGTCGAGTTAATTCGAAGAGACGTTCAGGTCCGGCTGAAAAACGGCTTCAAAACGCCGCTTTTCGCCTTGATCGTGCAGGAGCACTACCGGAACGATGCGTAGCGATTTCTTGCATTTCCGGCAGACTCCTGCTTCGCCCTGAAGATCCTGAACGAACCCGTCGGTGAAGTGATAGGAAGCGCGCGGACGCCGGGCCGCCTTGGTTCCAGGCTCCCCGCAATGGGGACACGTGAATTCCAGGCGGTCTTCCTGCGGGTCGCGGTTCAGCGCGGCCCAACCTGTGTAGCGTAGACCAACTGCTTCAGATGATATTCGGTTCATGATAAATGCCTCATAATGAATTCGCCCAACCAATTCGATGCTTATCTACCCATTGATGATGCATAACCGCCACAAAATCATTAACAGCCTTACTTTTCAGATATATACAAACGCTCGAGCGCCAGTCATCGTCGAAGCGCTGAAAAATCGGTCTTTTGTGGCACTGCCAATCCACGGCGGTGTCTATCACATCAAGGTCGCGCGATCCTCAATTGCCTCCTGGACGCCTCGCTTCACGAAGGCGGACTCCGAGGACTACTGGCTGCCCAAAGCTGCCAGTGAGAAAGGATGTTTGCCGATGCGCGATCCCGAACTGCTTTCCAATTGCCTTGTCGAAAACGACGCGAAAGACGCGGGTCCAGCAAAGTGTCTCCGCCGCGAATCGTTCGTTCTCTCAATCCTCATTCAAGGCGCGCTCGTGGCCGCGCTCCTCATAATTCCAATTTTCACGCCCGGTGTCATAAGCCCGCGTCATTCGTTCGTGCCGCTGCCGCCGTATCACGGCGGCTCGCATCTGGCCAACACCGTTCACGCATCCCAGCAATCGGCGCATGGCGCCAGACCCGTATTAAATCCAGTGGCGTTGTATCAGCCGATTAAAATCCCGGAACACACGGCAAATTCGACCGACGCTAACGCGGGCGCCGCAAATAACGGCGCCCCGACGATCGGAAACGGAGACGGCAGCGGCAATGGGCCGGGCGTCGATTTCGGAATGGGTAACTCCGTTCTGACGCCGACTGTGGCCCCTCCGAAATCACCGGAGTCCACCAAACCAGTCCGTGTTAGCGCAGGTGTCGAGGAAGCGCGTCTCATCACGCGGATAGAGCCGGTCTACCCGCCAGGCGCCATCGCGCTGCACATGTCAGGCGCGGTGCGGCTTCGCGCGATCATCTCCGCGGACGGGACAGTGAGCCGCCTCGATGTCGTCACTGGAAATCCAATTCTGGCTCGCGCTGCAGTCGCTGCCGTCGGCCAGTGGCGATACCACCCCACGCAATTGAATGGCCGCGCGGTGGAAGTTGAGACGGACATCACGGTTATTTTTGAGTTGACTCACTGAATCAGCGGAGGCAAAACACTTTCATCTTGGCTCTGCCCGCAACGCCACTCACATGACCAAAAAGCTTGGGCCGGCAATTACACGGATGGTATTTGTATCAAATAGGCTTGAAGGATATGCGACCGCCGCTATAGCAACGGCTCGCCGGTATTTTGCGCGACGATTTCTCTCACAGCATCGCGCAACCTCACGATTTCATGCCAATCGGCATCTTCAGCTTTCGCGCTCGTCTCGGTTTTTGGCTGGACAAGCGGACCAAGCGTGATCTCGACACGCCCAAATTTCGGCAGCAACGTCTTATCGCGAAGAATTTGCCGCGCGCCTTTCAGAGCGACAGGGCAAATCGGCCGGTTCGTTTCCACAGCCGACTTGAACGCGCCAAGTTGGAATGGACGAATTCCGGGCGCCGAGGTAAACGTACCCTCGGGAAATATGACCACCGACTCGCCGCCCTCCAGGATTTTGGCGACGTCGTCCGCCTGGCGGACGCGCGCTTGCGAGTCGCTGCGATCGAAAGTGAGATGTCCTATCCGCCGGATAAACGTGCCAATCAACGGCATCGATCCAGTTTCACCCTTCGCCACAATAAGTACTCCCGCGGGCATAACGGCAACCGTCGTGAGGATGTCCAGATAACTCGAATGATTAGGCGCAAAAATCCACGGCCCGGACGATTTCAGATCCTTGAGCAGATCAGCGCCCTTCACAGAAACGCCGATACCGGCACAACGAAGCATCATCCGGGCCCCAGCGCGCGTCGCGCTTGCCGCCGCCCGGCGATTGGGCGCGAGCCGAACCACAATCCACAGCGGAACGAGCAGGACGCCGAACGCGCACAGCGCATAGACGCCATATACAAATTCGGCCGCGGCTTTTACGCCGTGTCGCAACGCCAAGCCAAACCGCCGCGGCATACTGTAGAAAGAAAGCCGCGCGATTTGCATCCATACGGGCTTGTGCCGGCCGAGTTCGCCCGCCAGAAACAGCCGGCGCGTCTCGGAACGGCGAAGCTTTCCACTCGATGTCTTGGGAATTGAATGCGGCGTTAGCAGCTCGACGCGATCCGGCGGCACGCCAATCGCTTCGGTCACCTGTCGCGTGATATCGGCGGCGATGCGTTCACGATCCACTGCGTTCCGCATCTCCGCAGCAATGATGAAGCGCTCTGTCCCGCTTTGCGCATCTGGCGCGTCGAAAGCCACCACGCAGCCTGTCCTCACGCCCGCCACTCTTCCAGCCACTTCCTCAACTTCGTGCGGATACAGGTTTCGGCCGCCCTTGATGATGATGTCCTTGGCCCGGCCGGTGATGAAGATCTCGCTCTCGACTACATACGCCAGGTCACCCGAATCGAGCCAGCTATCCTCGCGCACTAATCCTCGAGTGGCCTCGGGATTGTGATAGTAGCCTTGCGTCGCGGAGGCGCTGCGGAACCAGAGGCGTCCCTCGACACGGTCGCCGACTGCATGGCCCTCGCGATCCACGATCTGCACTTCCATGCCAGGGATGGCGCGTCCTGCTCCCACGAATTCAAGAGTCGTCGCGTCGTTTGCTGCGGCCGGAACCGCGCGGCCTTCCTGCTCGAACGCGTCACGCGCGATTCGATCAACTTTGTGTCCCGATCCAACTTGCGGCGCCGATACGCAAAGCGACGCCTCCGCCAGACCGTATACCGGAGCAAGTGATGCGCGACGGAATCCGTATGGCGCAAATCGTGCTGCAAAGCGATCGAGCGTCTCTGAGCGGACCTGTTCAGCGCCGTTCAACGCAGCCCGCCACGAACTAAGATCGAGTCCTTCGATGTCGCGATCCGCAATCTTTCGAGTGCAAAGTTCGTAAGCAAAATTGGGAGCGGGGCTGATCGTCGCGCGGTGCCGGTGAATGGCTTTCAGCCAGCGTTCAGGCCGCGTTAAAAATGCCAGCGGCGACATCACTGCCAACGGGAGCCCGAAACAAAGCGGGGCAAACCACGCGCCGATCAATCCCATGTCGTGATAAAGCGGCAGCCAGCTAACCACCACATCCTCGGACACCAACTGCACCGCCTCTCCGATCGAACGAATGTTGGCAAGCAAATTTGCGTGAGTAAGAACGACGCCCTTGGGATCTCCCGTTGACCCGGACGTATATTGCAAAAATGCGATTTCATTCCCGCGCCCGCGGTAAGAATTGTGATCGGTCGGCCGCGCTTCTGTTTTGGGAGGCAGCGGCGGAGCCTTAGCCTTGACGAGCTGTGAAGCGTCGAGCAGATCAATCAGCGAAGGCACGCGCGGCGCAAGCAAACGCGCGAGTCCCGCTACCTGTTGGAACGTGACCAGAAATTTCGCCTCGGCGTTGCGGAGAATTCCTTCCTGGCGTGCCGCGTACTCTTCAATTCGATCCGCGCGAAACGGCGGGTACATCGGAACGGGAATACCCCCAGCCATCCAGATTCCCGCGAAGCAGAAGAAAAATTCAGCGCCAGTGGGAAGCATCAACGCAACTGCTTCGCCCGGACGCAATCCGCGGCGAGTGAGTTCTGCTCCGACGGCAGAGGCGCGCTCGAATAGTTCGCCGCACGTAATCGTCCGGATCCGATCTTCCTCCTCATAAAGTTGGATATGCGCGAGATCGGGTTCGGCGCGCCCTCGCGCGACAACGATTTCGGTGAGCGATTCTGCGCCCTCCAGGAATTGCCCCACCCGGCGCGTGGACCGCGAGACGGCCGAAGCGGGCGCGCTCGCGCTCGAGACCGTAGCCGGCGCAACGCCCGATCCTCCAGCCGCCTGCCCAGCTGTCACCGCGCTAACTAGATCCGCGACGGTTTCTGCTTGCACCAGTGCGCTATCGGGGAGACGAACGGAAAACGCTGCGTCAAGGCGCACGAGCAATTCAACCCGTTCGAGACTTCCCAATCCCAGGTCGTGCTCGAGTTGCGACCTGAGACCCGCTCGATCAAGCGTATCGACCGCCGAACGGCTGCCCAGCTCGACGAGAAGCTGGCGAACAATCCCCAGAGTCTGGGATTCGACAAGCGCAACTCTATCGAGCTGTGTGCTAGGCGTCGACATGTAATGGTGTAATCGCGAGGCTATCACTGGCGCGTTTGGGGTTCAACGCTGTAGCTCACGCCTGCCCTGAGCCTCGAACGGGTCCCCGGCCCGCCGCCGGCGGGACGAGACGTGAGGCCTTTGCCCTTGCGGCGCTCGCATCCCCCGGCGCGGGCTATTTTCTGACCCAGCAGAATACATAGGTCATTCGTACCAATCAAAATGAACCCCAAGGCCCATAGTCTCCGGCGCAGTGCCAAAGCAGAATGGTCTTGTTCGAGACGACGCGCGGCGCGGCGGTTAACCAACGAGCGCAAGCTTGGTGGAACTGGCGCCTGAGGCGCGGCGTTCCGAGCGTTTTCAGCACTCGTCACCCCATGCCCCCGAGCGGCCGGCACCCCCACCGGCCGCTCATTATTTTGACCATCAGTTTTTCGCTGTCCGCCCTAGAACTAAACTCCGCTTGACAGAAAGAGCCCGGAAACCTATACAAATGCTCATATCGGGTGAACCCGTGGTGTAGGGGTGGGGTGGTCCGGCTCTATCTGGTTTTTCAGCTGGCGTTTGCCGCGACTGAGACTTCCTGACACCTCGAGTACCTGTGGAAGATGTCCACAGTCGGAGGTGACTTGTGAACCGCAAGTCTTGGATGCGGCGGGGTGTACTTCTATTCATCGCATTTCTAGCGTTCGGCAAAATTGCGATGGCGCAAGACACAGCGTCATTGCGCGGGACCGTGACCGACGAAAGCGGCGGCGTCATCATCGGCGCAAAAGTAACCCTGATGAATGCAAATACGAACGTTTCTCGGACGTCCACCTCCGGCAACGACGGAGGTTATCTCTTTACCACCGTTCCGGTCGGCACCTACCAACTATCCGTCACCCATGCGAACTTTCAAACTTCAGTTCAAACCGGTATCGTCCTCGACCTGAACCAGAACGGCCGCGTGGATGTGGTGTTGAAAGTCGGACAATCCGCGACGACGGTGGAAGTCACAACGACCGTCGCGCAAGTTGACACTACAGGTGCGGTTCTCGGAAAGGTGGAAGACGAGCGCGCAATACGCGATCTCCCATTGGCCGATCGCGACACCCTGCAACTCGGACTTCTTCAGGCCGGCGTGTTCAGTCCGGATCCCGACGACGGTTCGGGCAATCCATTTTCAGTGAGCGGGCAACGTTCGGAATCACTCACGTTTCTCCTCGATGGCGCTAACAACACGGATTTTCTCGGTAACAACGTAGTCGTCGACCCGAACCCGGATGCCGTGGAAGAATTTAAGATTCTGACCAACAACTACGATGCGGAGTACGGCCGTACGTCCGGAGGAATCGTCAATCAGATTACGAAATCGGGGACCAACGATTTCCACGGTGATCTATTTGAATTCCTCCGCAACGATGTGTTCAACGCCAAGGATTACTTCATCCCTAGCCTCGTTTCCAAGGAATCGTTCAAGAGAAACGTATTTGGCGGAACGCTGGGCGGTCCCATCAAGAAAGACAAAGCATTCTTCTTTGTCGCCTATCAGGGTTGGCGGAGCCGCGAGGGTCAGACTTCGCCCATTTTGACGGTTTTGAGTCCCGCTGAACGGACGGGCAACTTCGCCGAAGTTTGCGGCTCTTACGATTCTGGCGGGAACTGCACGGACCCAAATGGCGAGCAACTCGTGAACCCGTATACCCTAGCCAACGTTCCGTACAATAACTTGTCTACGCCCGGTCAGGGTGGGACGGGAGCCGGCGGCTCGTTAGTCAATCCTGTTATCCAAAACTACATCAATGCTTACGTTCCGTCGCCCAACTTGCCCAACAACGAGTATGTCGCTTCTCCTACCGCCGCGATTAACAACGACCAGGGTATTCTGCACTTCGATTACAACCTCACTTCTCGCGATTCTCTGTCTTTCGTCTACGTCATCAACGACGAGCGCGACAATTACCCCTACCAAATTATCAACGGTGCTTCCACGGGCGGTGATTTTCCCAACGGGTCTGGTTTCACCGATGCGAACCGCACGCAAATCGCCACGGCAACCTGGACGCACACGTTTTCTGCGGGAAAGCTCAACGAATTCCGGGTCGCGTGGAATCGCTACTCAACGCTGCAAGGCGTGCCAACCACCACAACTTCGCCGTCGGCACTCGGCTTCACCAACGTGAATCCCGACGATCCGAAAGGCACGGCACCGCCGATCATGTACGCATCCAGCTTCACGGCAGGGCCTTCTCCTCAAGGACCAACTCAGTTGACCCGCACTACGATTGAATTGGCCGATAACTACACATGGACTCGAGGAAAGCACGAGTGGAAGTTCGGCGCCGATTACACGCACATCTGGCAGGACTTCGACTACGACTTCTACAATAACGGCAGCTACGACTTCGACAATTACGGCGTCACCTGGACGAACGATCCGCTGGCTGATTTCGTCGGCGGCTTCTGGGACAACTACTACCAGTTCTCTAACGCGGTCTATAGCATTCGCACTGGCTCCATCGGCACCTATGCGCAGGATACTTGGAAAGTGCTTCCGAGACTCACGCTGAACCTTGGAGTCCGCTACGAGTATTACGTTCCGCAATACGATACTCGCAACGAGATTCTCGGTTTTTTCCCTGGGCAGCAATCTACTGTGTTTCCTAACGCGCCACCGGACATTCTCTATCCCGGCGATCCTGGGACGCCCAACCGGGCTCTCGTCTATCCGGACAAGAATAATTTCGCTCCACGGTTCGGCTTCGCTTGGGACATGCTCGGCAGCGGCAAACTGGTCATGCGCGGAGGTATCGGAATCTTTTACGATATCGAGGATGGAGCACTCAACTTGCAGTTCGGGGGCCAGCCACCCTTTGGAGCAGTTTCCAATATCTTCCCCACGTCGTTTGCTTCTGGTGTAGATCCCATTGCTGATCCCTTTAACGCCACAGGCTACACGAACCCGTTTCCCTTTGCTTCACGCGGGCTTGTCGGAACATTCCTGTCTCCGGCAATTCCCTATGCCTATACGACGTGGCCGCATTTCCGCACACCTTATTCGGAAAACTTCAATTACGGCTTCCAGTGGCAAGCGACCAAACAGATGATGCTTGAGACCGTCTACGTCGGTAGTCTCGGTCGCAAACTCATCTCCAGCGGTGAAACAAACTTTCCGTCGGTCACTACGGAGCAATATCAGCTCAACACCTATCTGCCAGCGTATGACGCCGGCTTGATTTCATCGCCAATCAATCCGGAATGCGCCCGGCCTCTCGCTGCGTGCCAGGGTGGTTTTTTAAATCCTGCGGACCCCTACGATCCATCGGGTTTGCCGACCGGGATTCAGCAGTTATTCACAGACTTCAGCAATGGTTTGTCGGATAGCAGCGAACTTCAGGTAACTCTGGACCAACGCTTCTCTCATGGCCTTTCGTTTCGCGCCGCGTATACCTGGGGAAAGACAATTGATCTCACCTCCGGTTTCCGCTCCCGTTCCTCGACCTATACGGATCCCTACGATCACCGCTTCGACCGATCCGTCGCGGACTTCGACGTCCCGCAACGCTTCGTTTTCAGCGGGATTTGGGAGTTGCCTCTCGCTCGCCGTGCGAGCAACGGGTTGGTCAGCAAAGTCGCCAAAGGATGGCAACTCAACGCTATTACTACATTCCAGATGGGCCAGCCATTCACGGTGTACGCCAACTCGAACGCGAGTCAACAGGATAATTACCTGGACCGTCCCAACGTCGTCGGCCCAATTCCTTACACGCATCAACCCAGAAATCCGAATCAGACCTTCACGAGCCAGTGCAACGGAACCAGTACCGGAACGGAAACCGGGAATTTCTGGTTCGATCCCACCAACCTGGTTTGCAACGCCTGCCCTTATGACGATGCGACGTGCGCCGATTCCGCTGACCAGCCGGGAATTTCGTTGTTCTCCTACGGAGACATGCCTCGCAATTTCTTGCGCGGGCCCGGCATCAACAATTGGGATCTCTCCCTTACAAAGAAGACAACCTTCAGGGAAAACAAGTCAGTCGAATTCCGGGCAGAATTTTTTAATGCATTCAACCATGTGCAATTCCTGCGCGTGGACAATATGGGATATCTCAGTCCCACATTCGCTCAGGTTATTTCTGATCGAGGACCGCGGCTAATTCAATTTGGGCTGAAGTTTTACTTCTAGATCGAATCGAAATCGATTTTTTCCTGCGGCGCCGGCGCCGATCCTCTGGTACCGTCGGCGTCCCGAGCCAGGCCGGTTATATTCAATCTCAGGCCTTCCAGCGAACCGCAAGCGGCGTAACCGATCGAAAGGGGGCGGCGGGGACGAGGCCGTCGCTCGCGTGCTTCCATCGAGCGCGACCGGACCGCTGCCATCTCTTTAGGACAATGCTGCCGTTGTGGCGTCAACGCGGCGCCATGCGCAGCCTGCGCGCGCTATCGCGGCCGCAGGCCTGGCCTGTATGAACTCAGTGACCTCGGGCGCATCCGAAAACGCGGCGCCAGCGGAGGCGGCACATTGTGCAGCGACGATCCACAGTTGCTGCACAATTCATGCCGAAGTCCCTCCACGCGCAGCCAGTGGCCCCGCGCCGGGCAATCTGGATTCAGACACTGCACGGTCCATCCGGGCAAGTACTGCATCGTTCTCCAGTTTGAAATCCGGGCCCAATCCGCTCGCACAACACCAAAATCCCCCTGTGCGAGCCGAACCAGCCGGGAAGATGGCGGAATTGTGCGGGAAGCGCCCTTGTGTGTCAACAAGAATCCATACTATTAGTAGCGGTGCTGTTGCGAAAGAGGAAAAACCGAGAGGAAGAATGTCTCGCCTATCCGAATCGTGATCAAATTCCCTACTGTTTCTTCTGGTCGGAGCTTGGGCTTGACTTGCCTTGCAGCGAAGCCAGGATGTCCCGCGCCTCCTGTAGCTCCCGCTTCTTGTTTGTGACGTCGGCCTGTTCGGTGTCGAGCGCCGCTTTTCCGGCCTTATCGTCCTGGTAGTTCGTTTTGCCGTAATACATGTCCGAATCGAGCGTGAATTTTCGCTGAGCGATATCAAGGTTCTGTTCGAGGTCCGCGATCTTGTCCTTGGCCTGCTGAATTGCGGCGGTTAGCTGCCCGTTGTTCTCGACAGGCGTCGCGGGTGCCATCGCCGATTCTACGGGAGCCGATGCAGGCGCCCCCGTTGAACCTACAACGCTCACGCCGTCGCCCTCCTTCGGGATATTGTCGTTGTCCCAGACGTGCGCCGGTTTGGGCTGGCTTTTCTTTTGCTCGCGGGAGTGCCGTGCTGCGTCGGCAGGTGATTCCGTTTGAGGCGCCGCGTTCGATGTTTGTTGAGCGGCCTGCTGCGAATGGGATCGCGCGGCTGCGGAGCTTGCGGTTGCCGCGATCGTCAACAACAATAGCGGCCATTCCAAACGTGTCATCCTCATGGCGTACACCTCTCTGCGAACGTGCCTGCGTAGCTCAACGATAAGGCCGGCGTCGGCGTAAATCTATGTTAGTCGTCACCGCGAGCATCCTGCAATCCGTCTCTCTCGTCGCTCCCTAAGAAACAACCCGTCCGCATGGGCAGCGCGACGAACCGCTGAAACTTGCCCTTCGCTAGCCGCAAAGCCATACTCCGTCATCTAAAACTTCAGCGCAATCGGAGAATTATCAGATGAGAAATCGGCGCAGAATTGCGCGGTGGGTTCTGGCGTGTGTGCTGTTAGCTGCCGCTTTCGCCGCCTCTTGTACAGCCGGCGTCTCGCCGGCTCTTCGCAGTTTGAGCCCACGTGGCAGGGCAGCAGGTTACCTTACGGCGGCATGGCACACATCTGCGCCCGCCCAAATAAACAATCCGGCGCAAGAGCCTTCTGCCCCACCGGAGAGGCACGCTCAGCAATCGCAGAAGCGGGTCACCAGCTACACTCTTGCTCCCAACACGTATGCCAAAGCGCGCCATCTAAGCCGCATCAGCTTCCTCCTCCGCTTCTTCTTGCCCTTCTACGAAATCGGGTTGCTGGCGCTGACGCTTCGTTGGGGCTGGTCTTCGAAGTTTCGCGATTGGGCGGAAGCGGCGTCATCGCGAAGGCTCATACAAGCTGTGATTTATTCGTCCCTATTCCTGTTAGCTTTCACTCTCCCGCAGTTGCCCGTCGCCGCATGGATGCAGTGGCTGCTCCGCCGCTACGACCTCGTCGTTCAAGGATGGGCCTCATGGCTCTGGGATCAGATCAAAACGCAAATCCTTATTACGATTGTCGGAACGATCGTCATCGCCGGCCTGTTTCGCGCCATACGCAAAAGTCCGCGCCGCTGGTGGTTTTATTTCTGGCTCGCCTCGATTCCAGTAACCGCCTTTTTCATTTTCATCTCGCCGTTGGTAATTGATCCGCTCTTTAACAAGTTCGAGCCGCTGCAATCGCACGATCCAGCGCTCGTCGATTCGCTCGAGCGAGTCGTGGCGCGCGCGGGCTTGACCATCTCGCCCCAGCGAATGTTCTGGATGAACGCGAGCGCGAAAGTGAATTTCGTGAACGCCTACGTCACCGGAATCGGCGCGTCAAAGCGCGTGGTCGTCTGGGACACCACAATTGAAAAAATGACGAACCCTCAGATTCTCTTCGTTTTCGGACACGAGATGGGCCACTACGTTCTCGGCCACATTCCCAAAGGACTCGCGTTGCTTGAGGCGTTATTTTTTCTGCTGTTCTACATCGGTTTTCGCCTGTCAAATCGCGTGCTGCAGAAAAGGAGCCAAGCATGGCGGATTCACGCTCCGGATGATTGGGCGTCGCTCCCCGTCTACGCCGGGATACTCCTGCTTCTGCTCTTCGTCGCCACACCGATCACGAACGGCATGAGCCGCTACTTCGAGCATCAGGCGGATCAATACGGCCTGGAAGTCACGCACGGAATCACACCGGATTCAGGCCAAGTCGCCGCGCAGTCATTCCAAATTCTCGGTGAGATTGACATGGAAGACCCAGCGCCGAGCCGCCTGGAAATCTGGTGGTTCTGGGATCACCCGTGGATCGGCGATCGCATAAAGTTCGCGCTCGAATACGATCCCTGGTCGAAAGGCAAATCAGCCGAGTTTGTGAAGTAACGAGGAACTTACCGGAATTGTTCAAGAGCGCTTCGCGAGTGTCATTCGAACACCACTGTGCGCGCGCAGGGTGATCAGAGGTTCCGGCACCACGTTCTTTCCGGCGGGCTCCACAAATCGAAACTTCTGCGCGAGCGTCGCCATCACCAGCGCAGCCTCGGTCAACGCGAATATCTGTCCAATGCAACGCCTCGGGCCGCCGCCAAACGGAAAATACGCGTGTGCCGGCAGGCGGTCCGCCAAGCCTGTGAGCCATCGCTCCGGCCGGTATTCTTCAGGGTTGTCGAAGTAGCGCGGATCGCGGTGCATCACCCATTGCGACATCAACACAGTCGTGTTCGAAGGGAAATGATATCCGCCCAGCTCGACGGGTTCGATGGACGTGCGCTGGATAACGTACGCCGCGGGATAGAGCCGCAAAACTTCCCGAATCACCGCGTCGAGATACGGCAGCCGCGGCAAGTCTTCCATTGAAGGTGCGCGGCCGTCGAGAACGGATCTCAATTCGTCGGCCAGCCTCTGCTCGGCGCCGGGATTCTGTGCGAGTAAATGCCACGCCCAACCGAGCGTCACCGCTGTCGTCTCATGGCCGGCGATGAAAAGCGTCATCACTTCATCGCGAAGTTGCTTCGAAGACATCTGGCTTCCGTCTTCATCCATCGCGTTCATCAGCAGCGACAGCACATCGTCGGTGGAAGCCTCGCCGGCCGCGCGCCTGCGCCGGCGATCTTCGATGATTCCGTACACAAGTAAATCGAGAAATTCGTAAGCGCGATCGGCGCGGCGATTCGCCGGCGTCGGCCACTTGGCGGAAAACTTGAAAGGATTGCGCAGCCTTTGAACTTGATAGCGCATCAGCAGAGTCACAGCGCTGCCGACGCGGCCGGCCTCATGTGTGAATTCGGTTCCGAACAATGTTTTCACGGCGATCACAAGAGTGAGCGCCATCATTTCCTGGGCCATGTCGCGGACGTCGCCCTCGCGCCAGGTCCGAGTGAGCGATAGCGTTTGCTCCACCATCGTCTGCGCGTACTCAGCGATGCGTTGGCGATGAAACGCGGGTTGCGCGAGGCGGCGCTGGCGGCGCCACAATTCGCCTTCGCTCGTCAGCAAGCCTTCTCCGAGCAGACGCGTGGCAGCGCCTTTTATTCCCGGGCCCTTGTCGAATTTCTGCGGCTGCCGGACGATCACGTCCTCGATCAAATCGGGATGATTGATGAGAATCCTGCTTTGGAGCAGCAGCGGGATGTGGGAGATATCGCCGTACTCGCGCGCCACGCGTGTGAGCATACCGAGAGGGTCGCGCCGAAGCTGAAGGGCGACCCCCAATACAGGCAGCCCCCGTGGACCAGGCGGCAAATGATAGTTAAGCTGCGTCATTCGCGAGTTTCTCTGGAGGTCCGGGGTCAACAAGGAACCGCCGCCTGCAGGAATTCAGTTTAACCTCATACTGCGTCGTCGTCTCTTCCTGCATTGCCGTCCATCTTGTGTTGTCGTTTTATCCTGTGTCGTAGCGCAGTCGGGCGCATCCAATCTCCACAGCGAACAGCTTGCAGTGCCGGCAACTTTCGATAAGATGATCGTTCGCGCGGTTGCAAGTAATGTCTTCGCTTCGACATGTTGGAGGAGTCCGGGTGGAAAGCGAGCGGCCAGACTGGTTGGCGGACGTGGTGGGCGTTCTTGAGACGCTCAATCAAGGAGTCGTCATAGCCGATGACTGTCACCGCATGATTCATGCGAACGAAATTTTTCTCGCGATGGTTGACCGGACGTCCGACGAGATTTCTGGCCGCACGGCCGCCGAATTTTTTCCTCCCGAAGATCTGCCATTCTTGAACGAGAGAATCGCTCTCGGCGAATCGACCGGGCACAATCGCTTCGAATTTTATCTGCCGCAACAAAATGGCGGCCGCTTGCCCGTCGTCGTGAGCGCAAAGCGAGTCGAGGATCCCGACGGGCGTGAGTTCTCAGTCATCACCTTCACGGACATCAGCGAACAGAAACGCGCCGAAAACGAATTGCGAGAGGCCAACAAGCAGCTTGAAACACGCCAACGCGAAATTGAAGCAGAGTTGGTCCTAGCATCGCGCGTTCAGCAAAGTCTCGCGCCGAAGAACTTGCACTGGGGCGACATTTCCGTCGAGGCGTATTACCAACCCGTGCGGACCATTGGCGGAGATTTCGGCCTCGTCATTCCAGATGGCGAGGATTATCTAAATCTGATGGTCTGCGATGTCTCCGGACACGGCGTCAGCTCGGCCCTCGTCGCCAATCGTATATACACGGAAACAATGTCGCAGCTCGGCCAAAGCATGGGACTTGCGCCGATGCTGCGGCACCTGAACCACTTTGTCATCCACGACATAGGCAGCTCGGTCTTTTTCTTCACTCTCGCCGCGGCACGAATCAATCGCGTGGCTCGCTCGCTGGAATTCATCGGCGCAGGCCATCCGCCGGGAATTGTGATTCGGCAGGGCCAACCTCCGATCTTGCTCGAATCGCGGAGTCTGGTCCTCGGCTTTCTCGAGGATGCCGTGATCGGCGAGGCCACAATCGAAATTCCCATTCAGACGGGCGATCGCCTGATGCTATACACCGACGGCCTCACCGACAATTTCAATTCGCAAAACGAAATGCTCGGCGTGGACGGCCTCGCCGAAATTGTCTATGAAACATCCAGGTTGGCGCTGCCTGAAATGAAGCAGCGAATTCTCGACCGCGTCACGCAATACCGAGAGGGCCCTGCCACCGACGATATTTCGCTCGTTCTCCTCGAGGTCTCCTGACCGCTGGCGTGGTAAATTCCCCGCGTCGTTATGGCCAAAATCGAAATTGAAGAGCGCATCGCCGAATCGAGCGCTCTCGTTGGCGCATTTCTAGTCCCGCAGCGCATGCCTTACTGGTATGGCGCGGAGATGAATTGCGAGTTTGAAGTCCTCGGCGGCGCTGCCGACTTTGAAATTGGCCAGAAGGTTCGAATCACTGGCCGCCTCGGCTCGCGCGAAATTTCTCTTACGGCAACCGTTACGCAATTCGAATTTGGCCGCTTTCTCGAGTGGCGCTTTCAGGATTCTTACGGAGTGAGAGGAACGCAATCGTGGGAAATCAATGCCGTGGACGGTGGGACGTCGCTTCGGATGCGCGATCAGTATGAGATGCCCGGCGCATTCGGGAGAGTGTTTGATTGGCTTTTCACGCGGCATGCCGTGGCGCGCCGCGACCGCGACTGGCTCGCCCGATTGAAACGCCTCGCGCAGCACGGGGCATAGTCGGCTGGCACGAAGCGATTACTCTATTCGACAACTACCCGCACAAATTTCTTTTTCCCGGCGCGCAATAGGAATTCCGAGGGCTTCGAGAGATCAATTTGTTTTTGTACATCGTCAATTCGCGTTCCGCCCACTTCGACCCCACCCTGCTTAATCAATCGCTCCGCCTCGCTTCGCGAGGACGCCAATTTCAACTCAACGAGCAGCACGGAAAGACGCTTCGCCTCTGACGGCTGAAGCTTGTGCATTGGCGCATCTTCCGGCGATTGCCTGTCGCGAAAAACGCGGCGGAATTCCTCAGACGCCTTCTTGGCCGCGTCTTCTCCATGGAAGCCTGCGACGATGTAGTGTGCAAGCTGCATCTTTGTATCAATCGGATGCAAGACGCCGGTGCGCACATCTTCTTTCAATCGCACAATGACGCCATCCGTAAAATCCGTCAGCAATTCATAGTAGAGCCACATCAGCTCATCAGAAATGGACATCACTTTTCCGAAGATATCCTGCGGCGTCTCGGTGATCCCGATGTAGTTGCCGAGGCTCTTCGACATTTTTCGTTCGCCGTCGAGCCCCACGAGAATCGGCATCGTCAGCGCCACTTGTGACGTTTGCCCGTATTCGCGCTGAATTTCGCGGCCCACAAGAAGATTGAACTTTTGCTCGGTCGCGCCGAGTTCGACGTCGGCATTGAGCGCCACGGAGTCGTAAGCTTGCATCAGCGGGTAGAGCAGCTCGTGAACAGAAATCGGTTGGTTCGCCGCCAGCCGCGATCGAAAATCCTCTCGCTCAAGCATCCGCGCGAGCCGGTACTTCCCGCAAAGTTGGACGACTTCGAAGCTCGTCATTTTCCCGAGCCATTCGTTGTTGTCGTGCACTTCAGTTTTTTCGCGGTCCAGAATTTTGTAAACCTGCTCGAGGTACGTTTTCGCGTTCGCCTGCACTTGCTCCGGCGTGAGCGCGGGACGCGTCTCGGATTGCCCGGAAGGATCGCCGATCAGCGCCGTAAATCCTCCCACGACGAAGATCGCCGTGTGGCCAAGGTCCTGAAAATGTTTCAGCTTTCGCAAAACGACCGTGTGGCCCAGGTGAATGTCCGGCGCCGAAGGATCCACGCCTAGTTTCACGCGCAGCGGTTTGCCCGTCTTGAGCGATTGCTCGAGCTTCGCTTTCAACTCCGCTTCCGGAACGATTTCCGCCACGCCTTTGCGGATGTAGGCGAGCTGCTCTTCGATAGGCTTGAAATTCGCTGGCGCCATTCCTAATTAGTCTCCGGTTGAATGATGACCCGGCGGCCCTCAACTCGAAAGCGGCCTTCGAGCACGATCCGAACCGCTTCGGAATAGATGCGATGCTCTTCGCGCAAGATGCGCTCGGAGAGAGTTTCCTCGGTGTCGTCATCGCGCACCACAACTCCCGCTTGAAGCACGATGGGACCGGCGTCGAGATTTTCATCCACGAAGTGTACGGTGCAACCCGCAAGTTTGACGCCGTGCTCCAGCGCTTGCCGCTGCGCTTCGAGTCCGGGAAACGCGGGCAAGAGCGAGGGATGAATATTCAAAATCCGCCTCGGATACGCCGCGACGAAAAAGGGCGAAAGCAGGCGCATATAGCCGGCGAGACAAACCAGATCAACGCTTGCTTCTTGCAACGCCGCCGCCACTTGCCGGTCGTACGTTTCGCGCTCGAGCCCCTTCGACGGAATCACCCGAGTCTGGATCGCGCGTGATTTCGCCTTGTCGATTCCCGGCGCGCCTTCGCGATTGCTCGCGACGATGGCGATTTCGGCGTTTGGAATTCGACCCGTCTTCACGCTCTCCGCGAGAGCCTCAAAATTTGAGCCGCGTCCAGACAACAGCACGCCGATTCGCTTCTTCATAGCCGAAGCAAGTTAGCACAATTCAGAGAGGCGGTGCCGCCGCAATCTCGAACGCTCTCGCGAATGCGTCCAGGCTTGACTTCGTTTGAAGACCGCGTCATGTTGCTCCCACATTTTTCAATTTCAGGAGGCTTCACAATGGAAAACACTCGAATGTTCGCGCTCCTCCTCGCATCATGTGCTTTGCTTGCTTTGGGCATTGGCTGCGCTCAGACCGCAGAGCAAAAGCCGCCCGCACCGGATCTTGGCGCAATCGAATCAGATATTCGCAGCCTCGACAAAGATTGGGCTGCGGCCGCAGCCGCAAAAGATTTGGACAAATCGACTTCGTACTACGCCGATGACGCTCAAATGTTTGCTCCCGGAGCGCCGCCTGCGGTTGGAAAGGATTCTGTTCGGAAAACATGGTCCGGTCTTTTGACTGCGCCCGATTTCGTTAGTCTAACTTTCGCGCCAACGTCCGTGCAGGTGGCGCAGGCCGGAGACATGGCCTACGAACTCGGTACCTACGAGATCGTAATGAAGGACAAGAAGGGCAAGCCCACGCCGCAGAAGGGGCCGTACGTCGTGGTTTGGAAGAAGCAGGGGGACGGCTCGTGGAAAGTAGAAGTGGATAGCTCCAGCGCCGGAACCTAACCGGTCATACGCTACGAGAGCGGGAGCTTACCGCTGTAGACCACGCGCGGGGCACCGGACGCAGTCTCGATGTGTCCGATCGCATAGAATTTCTCTCGCCGGCGGTGCAATTCGGATTCGACTTTGCGGATATTTTTCGACGGCACCACAAGAATCATTCCCACTCCGAGGTTAAATGTCCGAAGCATCTCGGTCGGTTCAATTTTTCCCAGCTCGGCGAGATACTTAAAGATCGGCAGGACCGGCCAGGAACCTACTTCGATCACAGCGCGAACATTTCGCGGCAGCACGCGCGGAAGATTGGCGGTAATTCCTCCTCCTGTGATGTGAGCCATCCCGGATAGCCAGCCTTTCGCGACGACATTTTTGAGCAAGGGCCAGTAAGGGCGATGCGGTTTCAAAAGTTCTGCGCCGATTTTGTTGCCGATCGAAGGCACGTAGGTATCGGGCTGGAGCTTGGCGGTGTGAAACACGAGTTTTCGTGCGAGGGAGTAGCCATTGGTGTGCAGGCCGCTCGACGGCAAAGCCATCAGCGCATCGCCCGGGCGCACCAAGCGCGGCTCAAGCCGTTGATCTCGTTCCACCGCACCGACGATAAAGCCGGCGAGATCGTATTCGCCGTGGGAATAGATATCCGGCATCTCGGCGGTCTCGCCGCCGATCAGCGAGCATCCAGCCTGTTTCGCGGCCCGGCTCATGCCTTCGATGATCTGCTCGACCACGCGCGGGTCGATTTTGCCCATAGCAAGGTAGTCAAGGAAGAACAGCGGCTCGGCGCCCTGTGTGAGAATGTCGTTCACACAATGATTCAGAATGTCCGCGCCAACGGTGGAGTGAACGCCCGTCGCAAATGCGAGTTTCAGTTTCGTGCCAACGCCGTCAGCGCTCGCGACCAGGATCGGATCTTTCCAACGCTTCCGATCCAGCTCGAACAGCGCACCGAAGCCGCCGATAGCCGACAATACTCCGCGGCGGAAAGTGCGCCCGGCGGCCGTGCGAATGCGCTGCTTCGCATCGTCGGCGACGGAGATATCGACACCAGCATCGGAATAGCGCATCAGACCAGGCCCTCAGGCTGGATATCGCTGTGCGAGATCAAAACGTCCGGAACAGCCGCTTCCAGCGAACCTCGCGGGGATGGATCAAGGCGTTGAGGTACGTCGCGAACCGCATCCCGAGGTGCCCCGGCTCCCAGACTTCTTCAGGCGCATCAATGGACATGTAGATCAGGAGCGGTGTCCCGACGATATTCGGACGAGGGACGAAACCCCAGAAACGGCTGTCGTAGGAATTGTTGCGATTGTCGCCCATCATGAAATATTCGCCAGCGGGAACTTTCACTGGACCAAAGTTGTCGCCCGGGTTGGGCGGCTCCATGCGATAAGGCTCGGCGAGCGGTTGGTCGTCGATGAAAACCACGCCACGGCGGACTTCGAGCAAGTCGCCGGGAAGCCCGATCACGCGTTTGATGAAATCCGGATAGCCCATTTCGGGCAGCGGCGCGCGGAAGACGATGATTTGCTGGCGCTTTGGCTCGCGCCAGAGTGGTTCATGCCAGGGCGTGAAAGGAACGCCCGCGTCGTACCCGATTCGGCTGACGATCAGGTGATCGCCGATGAGGACGGTCCGCTCCATTGACCCGCTAGGGATCACGCGCGCCTGGACGAGCGTTCCTTCGATGAGAAGAAAGGCGAGGATCACCCAGAACCAGGACAGTGCTTCCTTCGCGGCGCGGCTCTTCATCAGGGCGTTGGAACACTCGGCCTCGTTTCTCCGCACCGCGACCGAGTCCGGCATGTCCATCTCAACTCCCACGATGAGCCTCCACTTCAAGTTGCACCAGTTCGGTTGGATAGCTGCCGGTGTAGCACGATGTGCAAAATTTGCCTTCGTTGTCTTCCACGGCCTCGCGCAGACTGGCGAGCGATAAGTAACCGAGCGAATCGGCTTCGAGGAATTGCCGAATTTCTTCCACAGAATGATTCGCGGCGATCAATTCGTTCCGCGTGGGCGTATCCACCCCGTAGAAGCAAGGCGAAATCGTTGGCGGGCAACTGATACGGACATGAACTTCCGCTGCGCCCGCGTCGCGCACCATGCGAACGATTTTGCGGCTGGTTGTGCCGCGCACGATGGAATCATCCACAAGAATAACTCGCTGCCCTTCGATCATCCGGCGGACCGTGTTGAGTTTGAGCCTGACGCCGAAATCGCGAATCGACTGCTCGGGCTCAATAAAAGTACGTCCGACGTAATGATTGCGAATCAAGCCCATGCGGAACGCGATTCCGGATTCAGCCGCGTAGCCCACCGCCGCGGGCACGCCGGAATCGGGCACGGGCACCACGACGTCCGCCGAAACTGGATGTTCGCGCGCCAACAGGCGGCCGAGGCGCTCGCGGCTTTCGTTTACCTGCCGGCCAAAGATAATGCTGTCCGGGCGCGAAAAATAAACGTGTTCGAATATGCAGTATTGGTGCGGTTTTTCCGGCGCGAAGTGGATTGACGAAATTTCATTGCCGGTGATTTTCACCATCTCGCCGGGTTCGATTTCGCGGACGTACTCGGCGTCAATGAGATCGAAGGCGCACGTCTCCGAGGCGACCACCCAATTGCCGTCGAGCCTGCCAAGATTCAAGGGGCGAAAACCGCGCGGATCACGCAACGCGTACAGCTCGTTTTGCGTGAGAACCAGCAGCGAATAAGCGCCTTCCACTTGGTTCAACGCATCCACGAGCGCTCCGGTCAAATGGCGCGCACTGCTGCGCGCGACGAGATGAACGATCACTTCGGTGTCGCTGGTCGTCTGAAAAATGGAGCCTCGGTGCTCGAGCTTCCGCCGCAACTCCGCGGCGTTGGTCAAATTCCCGTTGTGCGCGACTGCCAGCTTGCCTTTGTTGCAATCAATCACCACCGGCTGCGCGTTCATCATGGAGGTATCGCCGGCGGTTGAATAGCGTGTATGACCGATCGCCGCCGCACCCTGCAAACGCAGCATCGCTTCGGGATTAAAGATTTCCTGCACCAAGCCCATACCCTTATGGACGTGTAAGGTGGCACCGTCGGTAGACGCAATTCCGGCGGATTCTTGCCCGCGGTGCTGGAGGGCATAAAGTCCCAGATAGGCGAGCTTGGCCGCTTCTACGCGGCCAAAAATACCAAATACGCCGCATTCATCGTGGAAGTGATCGTCCGGCAGTTGAAAGGTATGTTTCATTCGCTGCTGCTGATCGTTGTTACTGTTACTGGCCGTTGTTACTTGTAGCGCCGTACCGTAAAGCTTTTTCGAGCGCGCTGCTCCATGAATCGTGGAGGGATTGCACTGTGCCGCGCACACAAAGAGCGCCCCTATATTCGATGCGAAAGCCGCCGCGCACGGCTTTACCGATGCTCTGCGCCGAAACACTATATTCTGCAGCAACTTCGGCAACGCGAGCAAGCGAATCGGTCTGCACCGAGACGACCGCCCGGGCACCGCGCTCTCCGAACAATGCAGATTCATCCGGCTCCGTGCCGTCAAGTGCGACCTGAGCCGCGAGGCCATCGCTCGCGAAAGACGATTCTGCAAGCGCAACCGCGAGGCCTCCATCGCTTACATCGTGCGACGATTCGATCGTGCCGTCCGTTGCGAGCGCGACGAGGCAATCCTGCAGGCGCTTTTCCGCTGCCAGATCGATCGCGGGCGGCTCGCCCGCCACGATTCCGTGGATGGTCTTCGCATATTCCGAAGACGAAAATTCGCGCAGCAGGCCCTCGATCGGTTTTTCCGCAGCCGCGGCACCCTCGAGCAGGATAATTACATCGCCCTCGTTACGAAACGCGAGCCCTAAGGCCTTTGATGAGTCCTCCAAGATTCCGAGAACGCCGATTACCGGTGTCGGATAAATTGCTTTGCCGAGAGTTTCGTTATAGAAGCTGACGTTTCCGCCGGTGATGGGAACTTCGAGAGCGTCGCACGCTTCGGCGATTCCATCTATCGCTTCGCTGAATTGCCACATGGCTTCGGGCTTTTCCGGGTTGCCGAAATTCAGGCAGTTTGTTGCCGCAACTGGACGCGCGCCCGAGCACGCCACGTTTCGCGCGGCTTCCGCGACGGCGTGCATCGCGCCAACTTTGGGGTTGAGCCAGCACCACCGGCCGTTTCCATCGGTGGAGAGCGCGAGGCCGCGCCGCGAATCCTTGAGCCGGAGCACGGCGGCATCACCAGCGCCCGGCACGATGCGCGTGTTTGTTCGCACCATGTGATCGTATTGTCCGATGATCCATTGCTTCGAGGCGATCGCCGGCGAGGCGAGCAGGCGTCGAAAGTTTTCGGTGAGGTCTGTTCCGGCCGGAGCGAAATTAATCAAGCTTGCGCCGCCGGCCGGATGTGCTGGCGGCGCGATGGGGCGTTTGTAGACTGGCCCTTCTTCCGCTATAGCGTGAGCCGGAATTTCAGCGGCAATATTGCCACGCTCCAAAATTCGCAGACGGCCATCGTGGGTCACGCGGCCAATTTCGACGGCATCGAGCCCCCACTTCTCGAAGACGCGAAAAATTTGATCTTCGCGGCCGCGCTCGGCGACAAGCAGCATGCGTTCCTGCGATTCGCTCAGCATGATTTCGTACGGCGTCATGTGCGCCTCGCGTTGCGGCACGCGCGATAGTTCGATCTCGATTCCCAGCCCGCCGCGCGAAGCCATCTCCGAACTGGAACTCGTCAGTCCCGCAGCGCCCATATCCTGAATCGCGACCACAGCGCCCGTCTTCATCGCTTCAAGGCACGCTTCGAGGAGCAACTTCTCCATGAAGGGGTCGCCAACCTGAACGTTGGGACGCTTCTGTTGGGATTCTTCGCTGAATTCGGCGGAAGCGAGGAGCGACGCGCCGTGAATGCCATCGCGGCCGGTCTTTGCGCCGACGTAAATGACGGGATTCCCGGGGCCTTGCGCGCGCGCGAAGAACAAGTTCTCTTTTTTCGCGATGCCGAGCGCTAACGCGTTCACGAGCGGATTATTCGAGTAGCATGGCTCGAATTGAACTTCTCCACCCACGGTCGGAACGCCGAAACAATTTCCGTAGAAGCCGATTCCGCGAATTACTCCGTCGACGAGCCGCCGGTTTCGCGCGACTTCTTCGGTTGCCGCTCCAGCGGCGGCGGAGTTATTGCCGTCATTCGCGATCGGCCCGAAGCGGAGTGAATCGAGAACCGCGATCGGAAACGCGCCCATCGTGAAAATATCGCGCAGAATTCCGCCGACGCCCGTTGCCGCGCCCTGGAAAGGCTCGACGAAACTCGGATGATTGTGCGATTCGATTTTGAAGACCGCGCAGAGACCGTCGCCGATGTCCACGACGCCCGCATTTTCGCCGGGGCCTTGCAGCACGCGTGGGCCACGCGTCGGCAAACGCTTCAAATGGACTTTGCTCGATTTGTACGAGCAATGTTCGCTCCACATCACCGAGAAAATGCCAAGCTCCGTGATGCTAGGCTCACGCCCGAGAATTTCGAGCACGCGCGAATATTCATCGGCGCTCAGGCCGTGTTCGGCGGCAATTTCCCGAGTGACTCTGATTTCGGTTTCAAGCATTCAAAATGCCTTTACGAGTTTCTGGGGCGGCGAAAGAATCGCTGTGGCCAGTGAGATTCAAATTTGTCTCGCACGTTTGTTTCGGGCCCGTCTGTTTACCGCGCACGTTTGGGCATCGCCTACGCGGGTATGGCGATGCGCCGCACGAAGCTATCCACCATTGAGCGCAAAATTACAAGACCGTCGGCGGAACCGAGCGGCGCTTCCACCGCGCGCTCTGGGTGCGGCATCAGGCCGAGCACATTGCGTTCGCGATTGCAGATCCCGGCGATATTTGCGAGCGAGCCGTTTGGATTTCCGGCGTCGTCGTTGCGGCCATCGGACGTCGTGTAGCGAAAGATGACTCGGTTCTCGCGCTCGAGTTCGTCGAGTGTGGTGCCGTCGCAGAAATAATTTCCGTCCATGTGCGCGATGGGAATTTTCAGGATTTGGCCGCGCTGCGCTGCGCTTGTGAACGGCGTGCCGGTGTTCTCTACCCGGATGTACACCTGGTGGCAGAGGAATCTGAGGCCGCGATTGCGCGTCATCGCGCCGGGAAGAAGGCCTGCTTCGCAAAGAATTTGGAAACCGTTGCAAATGCCGAGGACGAGGCCGCCCGAGCGCGCGAACTTCGCGACGGACTTCATGACCGGCGAGAAGCGAGCGATGGCGCCGGTGCGGAGATAATCGCCGAACGCAAATCCGCCGGGAAGGATGATCGCGTCACAGCCGGCCAGATTCTCAGAACGGTGCCACAGATACTCGACGGGCCGTCCCAGAACGCCCCCAATCGCGCAGAAGGCATCGTGATCGCAGTTCGAGCCCGGAAAGACAACGACGCCAAATTTCATCGCTGGGGATCTCCCGAGTGCATTTTAGCATACAGCTTGCGGTTCGCTGGAAGGTCGAGAATGAAAACAAAGCGAGCGTTGGGGAGCTCAGACGCTCGCGAAATTGTGTACGGGTGGGAGTGGGTTGGCGCGCTGAAATAAAGGCGAAGAGCCGGCGGGACGCCCTTCGAAAACTCAGGGCAGGCCGGCGGTACAAGAGGAGCTAGCGTCGGCCGGAAGATTTGCGGCTGGCGCGGGGGCGCTTGGATTTCGTTTTTTTGCCAGGCTTTGGCTTGGTGCCGGCCTTGAGCTCTTTTGCAATTTGCGCGCGGCGTGCGGCGGCCCAGCCGAGTTTGTTGATTTGACGGCCGCGAGCGATGGCCAGCGCATCGGCTGGGACATTTTCAGTGATCGTGGAGCCCGCGGCTACGTACGCGCCGTCGCCGATGCGGACGGGCGCGACGAGCGCGGAATCGCTTCCGATGAATACGCGCTTGCCGATTGTGGTCTGATTTTTGTGCACGCCGTCGTAGTTGCAGGTGATGGTGCCCGCGCCGATGTTCGCGCCGGCGCCAATCGTTGCGTCGCCGAGATAGGTGAGATGCGGCGCCTTTGCGCCCTCGTGCAAGATGCTTTTTTTCACTTCGACGAAATTTCCGACACGCGCGCCCTCGCGCAAATCGGCGCCTGGACGCAACCGCGCGAAGGGGCCGATTCGAGCGTTGTTTGCTAGGCGGCTTTCGGTGACGACGGAATATGGTTCGACGTAGACATCGTCGTCGAGCCGGGAATCCGTGATGATGCTGCCGGTGCGAATCGTGCAGCGCTCGCCGATCTTCGTGTTGCCGAGAAGTTGAACGCCGGGTTCGATCACGGTGTCGCGGCCCACTGCGACGGCTGCGTCAACCACGACGGATTCAGGGAAATAAATTGTGACGCCTGAATCCATTAGTGCCGCGGCTTTTCGCTGGCGAAAGATGCGGTCGGCATCGGCGAGGCTGGCGCGCGTGTTGCAGCCGAGGATTTCGTTTGGGTCAGGGGCAATTGACGCGAGAACGCGTTCGCGACGTTCGTTGAGCAGCGCAATGGCATCGGTGAGATAGAGTTCTTTGTGGACGTTGTTGGGCTTGAGCGATGCGAGAGACGGCCAGAGCTTGTCGAGCGTGAAGCAATAAATGCTGGAGTTAACTTCCGTGATGGTGCGCTGCTCCGGCGATGCGGCGCTTTCTTCGACAACTGCGGCAACTGTGCCGTCATTTTTGCGAATGATGCGCCCGTAGCCGGTTGGATCGGACAATTGCGCGGAGAGAATCGTCGCGGCAGCATCTCCCGAGCGATGCGCATTAATCAGCGCGGACAAAGTTTCGGTTCGCAGGAGCGGCGCGTCACCGGGAACGACGACGACAAATTTTGCGCTGCGGCGAATCGCGCGGCGCGCCGACTGAACCGCATGACCCGTGCCGCGCTGCGGATTTTGAATTACAGTTTTCGCGCCGAGCGGCGTTACCGCTGCGGCGACCGCATCCGCCTGAAATCCCACGACCACGATGGTCTCGGCAGCTTTCAGCGGCTGGCAAGCGCGGACGACATGTTCCACGAGCGAGCGGCCGCCCACGCGGTGCAAAACCTTGGCGATGCCGGAATAGAGGCGTGTGCCTTTGCCCGCGGCCAGGACGATGACTACCGTGTCTTTAGCGGCCATGGATTGCTTATTGTCGCTTCGCCGATTGCATTTGGCAATCGAGAGCGACGCGTGGAGTGCTTTGCGGAGCGGGGGTTGTTACAGGCCCATGATTTGGAAGCCGGAATCGACGTAAAGGATATTTCCGGTGACGCCACGGGAGAGATCGCTTGCGAGGAATACGGCGGCGTCGCCGACTTCCGCGGGTTCCGTGTTACGGCGGAGCGGGGCGCGCTGCGTGACGACATCTAGAATCACTGAAAAATCCTTGATGGCGCGTGCTGAAGCTGTTTTTACGGGCCCCGCGGAAATTGCGTTTACGCGAATTTTTTTTGGGCCGAGATCGCTGGCGAGATAGCGAACCGTCGCTTCAAGCGCGGCTTTCGCAACGCCCATTACATTGTAATTCGGGAGGACGCGCTGGGAGCCGAGGTAGGTGAGCGTCAGGAGCGATCCGCCGGAGGGCATGAGCGGCGCGGCGGCGCGGGCGACAGCAACGAGCGAATACGCGCTCACTTCCTGAGCGAGAAGATAGCCGGCGCGAGAGGTTTCGATGAACGGACGGTCGAGATCCTCGCGGTTAGCGAACGCGATGCTGTGCATGACGGTGTCGAGGCCGCCGTCGTTACGCAATTCAGATGTTAAACGCTCGAGCTCTTCTTCCTTGGTGACGTCGCACTGGAAGACTTTATCGGCGCCGAGCGATTGGCCGAGTTCTTCGACGGTAAGCTTGATGCGCTCGGCCTGATAGGTGAGTACGAGTTTTGCGCCTTCGCGGCGGTAGGCTTGCGCGATGGCGTAGGCCAGGCTCCATTTGTTTGCGACTCCGAGAATGAGAGCCGTCTTTCCTTCGAGAAGGTTTGGCATAGGAGCGACATTCTAGCGCGGAAGTTGCTCGCGAGAAACGTTCAGAAGGTGAGATTTGGAAGCAGATTAATCGGCCGCTGGAATGCGGGCCAGCACGAGCGGGCGCGAAATCACCTTTTCGCTCCGAGAATCAATTTTCTGAGAATCTAGCGTCGTTACTTTCCAAAGCGAAGGATCGGCGAGCAGGCGGGTGACGAGTTGCGTGTGCAATGCGTGGCCGGCCTTGTGCGCGACGACGGTGGCTTTGAGCGGCTTGCCGATTAAGGCCAGATCGCCGATGAGATCGAGCGCCTTGTGGCGAACGAACTCATCGGGGAATCGCACGGGGCCGTTGAGAATGTCGTTCTCGGAAAGCACGATTGCATTCTCGAGGGAGCCGCCGCGAATCAAGCCCATGGCGCGAAGACCTTCGAAGTCGCTCATGAAGCCGAAGGTTCGCGCGGTTGCGAGTTCCTTGCTGAACGTGGCGCGATTCACGTCAATTTCCACCTCCTGGCAGCCGACTTTCGGGTGGGCGTAGTCCACATAGCATCGCACGCGGAAACTTTCGCCGGGATAGATGCCGATCATCCGGTCGCCATCGGAGACTACGAGAGGTTTGACGACTCTCAAATAAGTGCGCCGCCGCCTTTGACGCCGCAGGCCCGCGCGTTCGAGCATTTTTACGAAGGGCTGCGCGGAGCCGTCAAGAATCGGCAGCTCGAGGGCATCAATCTCGACAAAAACATTGTCCACGCCGCACGCGTAGAGCGCTGCAAGGACGTGCTCGGTGGTCGAGAGCAGCACGCCTTGCTTCATCAGGCTGGTTGCGTAGCTCACGCGCGCGACGTTGCGAACGTGAGCCTCAAGGGCGAATCCGTCCAGATCCGTGCGGCGAAATACGATGCCGGTGCCGGGCGGCGCTGGGGCGAACTTCAGGCGCGAACGTACCGCGGTGTGGAGTCCGACGCCTTCAGTTTCTACTCGGTGAGCAATGGTGTATTGGAATGCCATCTTGTAGGCTGATTCATCGGTGCATTTCTGCTTCCTTGTTATACGCTATTATCCGTTTATTTTCATGTATTTAGAAGCCATATAAACGCGAGATTTCAGTGACTGTTGTAAGAATACAACAGTTTACGAGGTTTTCATGTGGTGTTTGTTCGACGTATCGGTACTACCGCAGGTGAAGTCCAATGCTATGGATTTCGCTCAGAGCCCGCTGCAACTTGTGAAGGCGTGCCCTCACGCGTAGAATGGATGATTCAAGTAAGGGGCTATGGCGTCTCCATTCAACATCTTGCCTAGTACGCAACCCTTCGTTCCGCCGCCGGCGGCGCATCCGCGCCCTTCGTGGCTGCGCGTGCGATTTTTTGGAGGGCCGAATTACCAGGATTTGAAGCGCATCATGCGCGGGCTGGATTTGCATACGGTGTGCGAGAGTGCGCGCTGCCCGAACATGGGCGAGTGCTGGGAGCATCGGACTGCGACTTTCATGATCCTTGGCGATATCTGCACGCGCGCGTGCGGATTTTGCGCTGTGCCGTCGGGAAAACCGGCCGGGCCTCCAGCGGAAGATGAGCCTGAACGCGTGGCCGAAGCCGTCGAGCGGATGGGATTGCGATACGCAGTGGTCACGTCGGTGAATCGTGACGATCAGCCGGATGGAGGTGCGGCAATTTTCGCGGCCACGATCTCCGAAATCCGCCGCCGCGTTCCCGATTGTCGCGTGGAAGTTTTAATCCCTGATTTTCGCGGCGATTGGCAGGCTTTGGAATTGGTGATCGCGGCGCGGCCAGATGTGTTGAATCACAACATGGAAACCGTCCCGCGATTGTATCGCCGCGTGCGCAAGGGCGCCGTGTACGAACGCTCGCTCGAACTTCTTCGCCGCGCGCGCGAGATGGCTCCGGAGATGCCGACCAAAACTGGAATGATGCTCGGACTCGGAGAGACGCGCGATGAAATCCTGAGCGCAATGAAGGAAATTGCCGCGCAGGGGACGCACATTCTTACACTCGGGCAGTATCTACAGCCCACGCCCGAACATTTGCCGATCGAGCGATACGTCCATCCCGACGAATTCGCGGAATACAAACACCTCGGCGAGAAGATGGGATTCAAGCACGTTGAAGCCGGACCACTCGTTCGTTCCTCGTATCACGCTTTCGAGCAAGAAGAAGCCGCACGGAATTAACTCCTAGATTTTTACGAAGCTTCAACATCCGCATTTCGCAGGAAGATTTCGCCGGGGCGGAATGAATCTTTGCTACCCTTTCCGTCCTCGCGGGCGATTGCGCGCCGCATCTCATGAACTCTCCGGAAAAGCTTGAACGCGGCCTGGGACTCAAAGAAGCTACCGCGCTGAACATGATTGACATGATCGGCATCGGGCCGTTCATCGTGATTCCGTTCGTGATTCAGGCCATGCCAGGGCCGCAGTGCCTGCTCGCATGGATAGCGGGCGCTTTGCTTTCCTTCTTTGACGCGTGTGTTTGGGCGGAACTGGGAGCTGCATTGCCTGAGGCGGGCGGGAGCTACGTTTATTTGCGCGAAGCTTACGGGCCCGGACGCTGGGGGCGGTTCATGTCGTTTCTGTTGATCTGGCAGACGATGATTCAGGCGCCGCTGGTGATGGCGTCCGCGGCAATCGGCTTCGCGCAGTATCTGACTTATCTGCATCCGCTTAGTTGGATTCAGCAGAAGGCAGCGGCTGGCACTGTCGTCGTACTCGTCGTATTTCTTCTATATCGGCGTATCGCGGCAGTTGGGAAAATCTCGATGGCAATCTGGATCGGCGTTGTCGGGACAATGGCTTGGCTGATCTGGGGCGGAGCGACGCATTTTGATGTTCATCGCGCTTTCACGTTTCCGGCAGGCGCGTGGAATTTCTCGTGGATTTTTTTTGCGGGTCTGGGCCACGCCACGGTGCAAACGATATACACGTATCTCGGTTACTACAACGTGGCCACACTGGGGGGAGAGGTGCGCGAGCCGCAAAAGAACATCCCGCGCGCAATTTTCATTTCTATTTTTGGGATTGCGGTGCTTTACCTTGCGATGCAGACGAGTATCCTCGGCGTCGTGCCGTGGCAGGAGGCACAGCATTCGTCATTTATCGTGAGCACTTTCGTCGAACGAACATACGGCGCGAACTGGGCGGCGTTTGCCACCGGCTTAATCCTGTTCATCGCGTTTGGCTCGTTATTTTCGGCGACACTCGGCTATTCGCGAGTCCCCTACGCTGCCGCGCTCGACGGCAATTTCTTTTCAGTATTCGCGCGCGTGCATCCCGTCAAACGATTTCCGCATGTGTCGCTGCTTGCGCTCGGCGCGGCGGCCTTCATTTTCAGCTTGTTTTTCCGGCTGAGCTTCGTAATTAGCGCAATCCTCGCTATGCGGTGCCTCATCCAATTCATCGGCCAGTCCGTGGGCCTTGGTCTGTTGAGGAGGCGCTGGCCGCGCGAGCGGTTCCCTTTTAGAATGTGGTTCTACCCGGTACCCGTGGTCATCGCCATTCTGGGATGGATGGCGATTTTCGTATCTACCGGCGGACGGCTGATGATCGCCGCGCTGGCATTTGTGGCGCTAGGTTCGCTCATCTATCTAGGCCGGGCGAGGGCATTGAAACAATGGCCGTTTGAGGAGGCCTCTGCGTGAGGCAATTTAATTTCGTAAGAAACAAGCTTTCTCTATTTGCGTTGATCGCGCTCACGCTTCTTTTGTCCGCAGGGAATTCGCTCCGCGCACAATCTCTTCCTGAAACCGTCGAATCCATTGATAAGGCGCGCGTGGTCACGCGCATCCTTTTCGTCACCGCACATCCAGATGACGAAGCCTCGGGCCTGCTCAGCTATGTATCGCACGGCCTTGATGCCGATGTAGGTTTGCTCACGTTGACGCGCGGCCAGGGCGGACAAAACGCGATTGGGCCGGAGCAGGGCGAACGACTTGGGATTCTCCGGACGTCCGAATTGCTGGCGGCGAGCAAGAACAACGGCGTCGAGCAATTTTTCACGCGTGCTATGGACACTGGCTATTCGAAGAGCGCCGATCAAACCATGAAAATCTGGGGCGACGTGCCGCTTGAGGACATGGTTCGAGTACTGCGCATGTTTCGTCCGAACGTGGTCATCAACGGATGGGGCGGCGTGCATACCGGACATGGCCAGCATCAGGCGAGCGGAATTTTAACCCCGCGAGCCGTGGCTGCCGCGGCCGATGTAAGCGCATTCCCCGATCAAATCAGGCAAGGCCTCGCGCCATGGAAAGTTTCGCTGGTGCTCGAAGATCGCCGCACGGTGCAAGAAAATGGATTCCGTGTTCCGGTCGAACAAATTTCCGCGCTTTGGGGGAAGAGCTACAACGAATTTGGACGTGAAAGCCTCGTCTTCCATCGCTCGCAGGGCGTGACGATGTTTCTCAGCTCGCCGTTCCTTCGCTGGCCGCTGTATTTGGTGGTTGCTGATCCGAAAGCTGCCGATCAGCACGTCGGCCCGGAGGATTTATCGAAGACGCTTCTATCGCTGGTGCAGCCCGGAGGCGCCGACGGGCAAAGCCTCGCGAATGTGGACGAGTCCCTGAACGCGGCTGAAGAGGCGGCGCTCCATCTGGACTGGACCGTTGCCGCAAAATATCTGGCGGCGGCGGGGACCGGAATCGCCAGTTTTGAAGATTCGGTCCAGGCTTCGCCCCGCGACGGCAAGAGCGATTTGCTTTGGGAGCTTGCCCGTGTGCGCGAACGAATTGACCGAGCGCTTGCGAATGTCTCCGCGCTGCACATTGACGCGCGCGCCAATCGAGATGAGCTTGTGACGGGCGAAACGTTCAAGGTGGACACTCGCTGGACGCTTCGAGAGAACATTGGCATCAAGGTGAACGACACGACTCTCGTCGTGCCGGATGGATGGAGCGTCGGCGACACGCCAATTCCGGAAGGAGAAGGCAGACAGTACGCGGCTTCGTTCAACGTTGCAGTCCCGCGCCGTGCTGTGGCACCAACGTCCGCGTTGGATTACGTCTTGCCGTATCCGCCGCCATTGGTGGTTGCGCGCCTGAGCGCGACGGTTGGGGGCTATTCGTTTACGAGCGAAATGCCAGTTGTTTCCATACGTGCGACGTCAACGAGCGTGGATACTTTTCCGCTTACGCTCGTTCCTGCGGTCACGTTAACAATTGAGCCGAAGCAAGTGATGCAACCGGAGTCACGCGCAGGCGAGCCAATCGAGTTACTCGCGCGCGTGCGATACCACGCAACTTCAGCGGCAAAAGTGGGGGTCTCGCTCAACGCACCGGCAGGCTGGAGCGTAGCACCTCTTGCGCCGATTGATTTCTCTGAACCGGGCGACCAATTGATTCGATTTACGGTCACGCCTCCGGCGAAGCCCGCGCCCGGCGCCTACCCGCTTCGCGCTTTCGGGAAAATCGGCGACGAATCATTCAGCGTGTCACTCGAGCCGCTTCCCTCGCTTCCAACGCGTTCGTGGAGCGAGCCGCCGGAAGCAACAGTACACGTGCTCGATCTCGCCGTTCCGCCAAATCTTCGCGTCGGATACATCGCGGCGGAAAACGACACGATCCCGGAATCTTTGCGGCAACTCGGAATTGACCTGCATCTCCTGAATGAAGTTGATCTGGCGTTTGGCGATTTGAGCCGGTATGACGCAATCGTAGTCGGCATTCGTGCATACGAATTGCGGCACGACTTGCCGCGCTCGAATGCGCGCTTGCTCGACTACGTGAGCAAGGGCGGCACGCTCGTGGTCCAATACCAGCGCGATTTTGCATGGAACAAATATTTGCCGGCGCCCTATCCCGCGAAGATGCCGGATTCGACGGCGCGGACAACCGACGCAAACTCGCCTGTGGATTTTCTAGCGCCGAAGAATTCGATCCTGAATTTTCCAAACAAGATTACGCAAGATGATTTCAAGGGCTGGGTGCAGGAGCGCGGACTCTATTACCTCGGTACTTTCGATTCACGCTATCAGCCTATTCTTGGGCTGACGGATCCGGGCGAGAGCGAGGACAATGGCGCACTTATTGAAGCAAAACTTGGAAAAGGAACTTACATCTACACCGGATTGTCCTTCTTCCGCGAATTGCCTGCGGGAGTGCCCGGCGCGTACCGGCTATTCGTAAACCTCATCAGCCAGTCAAAGGCTAACTCGAATGCGACGGCAACGAATCGAGAGCAAGACCCGGACAGTCGCGGAATAATTTCCGATGGCATCGCCGATCCATCACGCTGATTTGTCTTTGAGTGAGTTTCACGAGCCGCGCATGGTTCGGATTCCCGAAGGCTGGTTCCTGATGGGGAGCGAAGCCGGGCAGGATAACGAACGGCCGGTACATCGCGTGTGGGTTGACGCGTTCGAGTTCGCGGTACATCAGTTGACGAACGGGGAGTACGCACATTTTCTGAGCGCGACAGGCCATCGCAAACCGCAACATTGGGACGACGCGAACTTCAATCATCCCGAACAACCAGTCGCGGCGCCAAGTTGGTTTGACGCGGTCAGCTATTGCGAGTGGCTCTCGGGCATTACGCAAAATCGCTACCGCCTTCCGACCGAAGCTGAATGGGAACGTGCCGCGAGTGGTGGCGTCGAGGGGAAGTCCTATCCCTGGGGCGATGAGCCGCCGGAGACGCTTCCGAATTACGCATCGCGCTGGAGGAATGGGCCCGAACCGGTTGGGCAATACGCTCCGAACGCTTACGGACTTTTCGATATCGGGGACAACGTTCACGAATGGTGCGCGGACTGGTATGCGGCGGATTATTATCCGGTTTCGCCGGAGCGAAATCCGGGAGGGCCGGATGAAGGCAAGCGCCGCGCGTCACGCGGTGGTTCGTGGCGGCATTATACGAAGGTCTCGCGGTGCGCGGCGCGATCGAGTATTCCTCCGGAATTCCAGTACGCGGACTACGGCTTTCGTATCGCGCGCGATATCGCGTGAGCGCTCTCCCGCGCTGCTCCACAAATCGTGCTATTCTCGCGGAAGTTCGGGGGGAAAAGAAGGAATGAGACAGCGAACTACCGTTGCGCGAAATTTTTGGCTCGCTATGCTTGTGTTATCAATTTTCTTCGCGCCGCCGATGGCGCGTGCGGGCTATAGTCCGCAAAAAAATAAGAAGCAGCCGCCTCCGCCAGCGCCAGACACAACTCCGCCGCCCGCACTACCAACGCCAGATCAGCTAGACACGGAAATCGGCGAGATGCTTGGAGCGTGGCAAATCGGACAGATTGAGACGATGCACAAGTATTACGCCGATGACGCGACGTTCACGAGCGGGGCTTACGAACCGCCGATCATCGGCTGGCAGAATTATGTCGCGGCTTATCAGAAGCAGAGGGCAAGAATTCAGACGCTGCAGTTGATTCGAAGGAACACGAATATTTTCTTTCGGCCGGATTTGGCGTGGGCGACGTACCAATGGGAGTTTGACGCCACCGTGGACAACCGGCCGATGGTCGCTCACGGCCAGACGACGCTAGTGTTTGCGAAGACCGGAGACAAATGGTTGATCGTACACAATCACACTTCGCAAATTTGCGACATGGCCCCACCGGTGCCCGCTGTCTCGCCGCAGGGTGTGAGCACGCCGCCGCCGGCGAAGCTCTCAAACTGAAATAATCACGCGCCCCTTGCGAAATTGTCCTTCGCCAGCGGATCCCCTAGGCGCGAAAAATTCGCAGGTTTCGTTGGTCCGCCAAAGAAGCCAGGCCCGGACAGGTCTCAGCGTTGAGCCCAACTGGTTTCGAGCCACACCGCAATAACCGCAACGAGCAACACGCCTGACACGACATAGAGGACCTTGATGGGGCGCGTTAGCGCGTCAATGCGAGCAACAATCGTGCGCTGCTCGGCCGCCATGTTGTCTTCGCCTTTTGCCAGGAAGATCTGGTCGCCTTCGCGATTCGCAAGCTGACCCCGGTAAATGAGGAGAAGGATCAGCACGACGGTTACAGCTCCCCAGATGGCCATAACGTAAAACAGGCCGGAATGAAACATTTCCGGTTCCATGAGTACTCCCTCCATGCCCGTTGGATTGAGGTTGTAAAGAGGGACGTTCCCCAACGAGCCTGAATTTGGCAAATTATAGCATGGGCTTAGCCGCTAGGCGTCCGTTCGGGGTGCCTCGGTGGGGAAATGGATACCCCAGAACGCTGTGGTGGGCTGAATCATCTCGACGCCCAGCTCGAATAAGCCGTCCTGGCTGGTCGTCACGACTCGAATGACTCGGAATTCCTTCACTTGCTCGTTGAGTCCATTGAGAATTTCGAGGATGGTGCCGAGAGCGGGATCAAGCGGAGCTCTGAGGAGTGCACCAAAGCGGCTGACGGCGAGGGCTTCGGCAGATGCGTGTATCGGTTGGCCTGCGAAATCGTTGCTGAAGACTTTGATGGGGATGCGGATCAGGACGCGGCTCGCGCGACGCCTCTCCACGCGTGGGGAGATTGACGCCAATCAGCCTCCTCGGCCCGCTTGAAATTGCGCACACTGTATGCGCGGTGGTGGTTGGCGTCAAGGTCAATCATTCCAGGAGGCCATCAGGTGAAAGATGTGATCTGCAGCCCTTGAGAACGGCGTCGAAAGCGAAGAGCCGGGGGGAGGCGGTATGGGGAGACGCTCGGCGCTCAACTGGATGTGTGTTTGGTGCGTTGCAGTTATTCTGAGGAGCGTCACTTGTCGCAGAGCACGGCGCGTTGACTTTCCAGGGGTCGCGCGTCAGAATGAAAAAGCTTCGATTTTCCGCAGGTTGTGCCCAAGTGGCGGAACTGGCAGACGCGCTAGCTTCAGGAGCTAGTGGCCGCAAGGTCGTGGAGGTTCGAGTCCTCTCTTGGGCACCATACATTCCAACTCAACGAGACTATGATTATTTAGCCGTAAGTGCCTTATCGATGCAGAGCCTCAATTCTGTAGCAAGAATCTGGGAATTCGGAGTTTTTAGCATGAGCATGTGATCGCCCGGAATTTCTCTTACTTCGCTTCCTCCATTCGAGAGCTTGCACCAATATAGACGGGGATCTGACGAACGATTGACACCGTTGTACTTCCAAGATTCTTTGCCGATGAGCACGACGGATTTTCCAGGATAGCTCGCCGGGTGATAGCGATGGACATTGCGCCACGCCCGATCATCCACGACGTCCATCAGCGACAACGGGTCTGGCTGTTCAGACTCCTTCGCGACAGCTCGTTTAGAGGCTAATCCAACTCCCCGGAGAACCTGTAGAGAGCGTTCTCCTGCCCATTGCGCGATACCTTTCGGGCCGCGCTTCATGAAGTTTCGAACGCGCCAAACTGCCCGCTGAGTGCGGAATAGCATCCCCTTCCACACGGTTCTCGGATGTTGAGGATCAGGACACTCGATGATGCCCAAAAAAGCGACTTCTTGTCCTGCTGCGACGAGGGCTTGTGCCATCTCGTATGCGACATATCCGCCGCCGCACCAGCCGGCGAGGCAGTACGGCCCGTTTGGTTGCTTCGCACGCATCTCGTTGACGAATCGAGCCGCTCTCACGGGAATCGCTTCCTCCTCTTCATCGGGCGCTGGCATTAGGGCTTCGAAACCGTAAACCGGCTGGTCCGGGCCGAGGAGCAGCGAAACTTCGCGGAACGGGAGGACCGTGGTGCCATATCCTCCGGGGATTAAATAAAGGGGCGGACGTGATCCGTTAGCTTGAATGGGCACGACTGGCGACCAGGGCTCGGGTTCACTCTTGGAAGGCTTGATGGATTGGTTGATAACCTCGGCAAGCTGCCGGATCGTGCGGGCATCGAATAGCGTCGAAAGGCCAAGCTCGACGCCATATGTTTTTTTGATTTTGCTGAAGAGCTGCACGCCGATTAGCGAGTGGCCGCCGAGGTCGAAGAAGTCTTCGTCCAGACCGACGGAATCAAGCCCCAGTAGCGCTTTCCACCAACCTGTGACGACGGCTTCCACATCGCCCGAAGCGACTGCGACGGAGGAATTTTCAGGCTGAGGATTCATAGTCGCCTTCTCTCGATTGAACTTTATTCAGGCATGTTCCGAGGATCTCCGCAGATAATCCATAGCTATCAAGATGCAGATATTTATCGGTGGCCCCAAGATCAAAGCTGGAATTACAGCGCTTGCCACGCCGTAGATCGGCTAGCCTAGCACACTACCGTCTGTTCCATCGATGCACTCTATCCGCCAAAGAGCGGTGTCAGACCAGGAACGAGCGAAAGAATCAGTGCATATGCAGAGTCGTAGCTAAAACTTGTAGTTACAATTATATATGAAGAAGTTATAGGACTATTCCAAGCCATCTAAGAACCGGGTTACTCGAGTATGAGGTTCGAGGAAAAGAGTTTGATAAACCTGGAAATCGCGTTCCTGATTTCTCGCCACGGTTGCCGAGTCATTCATCGGCCAAATTCCACCGGAAGGGACTTCAGACCTCTGAACCCAAAGTTTGGAGTCCATTCGGCGGGCTGAGCGAGGCGCATCTTCGGGAAACGTTGGACAATTTTTAGAATTGCGACCTGGCCCTCCATCCGCGCCAGTTGGCTTCCAATGCAAAAATGTGGACCAGCGCTGAACGCAAGATGTTGATTGTTCAGGCGGTTCAGGTTCAGTGTATCCGGGTCCTTGAATTGCTTCGGATCGCGGTTTGCCGCTCCCAGCATGCAAAGGATGGGCTGGGCCTTCGGGATTCGAACGCCGCAGAGCGCAATGTCCTCCATCGCCACGCGAGCCGTATATTGGATCGGGCTTTCAAAACGCAGAAACTCTTCCACGGCCGTTCGGATGAGCGCCGGGCTCTCCCTCAATTCGGCCATCTTTTCCGGTTCTCGAAGAAGCGAGTAAATGCCACTTGCGATTAAGTTTCGAGTGGTTTCATGCCCCGCAAAGAGCAGCATCACGCACTGCGCATAGAGTTCTTCTTCCGTCAGCACTTCGCCTTCTGCTTCAATATCGATCAGTAGGCTGATTAAATCGTTATCCTTGTTGCGACGCCGCTCGGCGACAGCTTTCCGGAAGAAATCGGTAAGCGCCAGCACTGCATTCTGCGCATTTTGAGCGTGCTCAATTGTGCGGCCGGGGCTCCCGTTGAACTCCGCGATGGCAGCGGACCATTGAAGGAATGAGTTCTCCATCGTTTCAGGAACCCCGAGCAACTCCGAAATTACCCGCACCGGCATCGGATAGGCGAGTTCGTTGACGAGATCAGCCTGGGACACGTGAGCTAGCGAATCCAGAATTCTGTCCACGACTTTTTCCACCTGAGGGCGCAGCGCCTCCGTGGCCGATGGGCTGAAGCCTTTATTCATGAGTTTTCGCATCCGGGTGTGCTCGGGCGGATCAATGAAAATCATCCACATGCCCAGCATGCGTACGAGATCCTTAAACTCCTCTTGCCGGTCAAAAGGGAGCGTGACTAGCATTCGATCGATTCGCTTGGCGGAAAGTCTCGAATCCTTTGCGACTGCCGAGCAAACTGCGTGACTAAAAACCGCCCAGATTCCCCACATTCCCCCACCCACATCCACAAAATGAAGCGGCCCTTCCTCGAGCAGGCGATGGTACGTAGGATAGGGGTCTTGGACGAACGCATCTGTAAACAAAGCCTTTCGAACAGGATTTGCAGGTTTTTCGGACATGGATGGTCTCCCCGACGGGTCGAGTGAACGAAGACTGATTTACTTTATTGCTCGCAAGATGAGCTGATGAATACTACTCGCGCGGAATCTACAATTTGGGCCTCCGGTCTCACGCATCCTACCCTTCCCCTGCCGTGGACACAACGAATCGACACCAGAGCAGGCCCGGCGAGATAATTGATGTGGGAAAATTGAGAATGGTTGAAGAACAAATTCGGTTAGCTCGCGAGGTCTCGTGCGGCCATTCGCCGTCGTTATTGGAATCAATCCGTCGAATTCGCTGCAGGATTGTTCGAAGGTAGGACGTTTTGATTCATGCGGAAAAAGTTCTCGGGATCGTAGTGCGTTTTGACCTTGACCATGCGCTCCCAACGCTCGTGGTAGGCCTCGTGGACGCGATCCTGCTCGTCGCCGCTCATGAAATTCACGTAAACGCCCGGCTTCATTGCGGGGCGAAGTGAATTGAAGACTTTTCGGACCCACGCGATATTTTCAGCATCTTCGGCGGCACCGGACCAATCTGCGAGCAAGTTCACGATGAATGGCGCGCTGCGGTCTCCAAATGCGGTCTCCGCGGCGCTGACGCGGCTTGCCGCGCCACCGAGATACGCCAACTCAATCTGCGTGTTCAGCGAGGGAATCGAAGCGAGCGATTCGACCATCACCTGAATCGTGCGATCGTCGAGATTCATGAAGTAGCCGGATTTCGTGTAATAACGGCGGCCGTGCGGAAAATCCGTGTCGGCGAGCGTCTGCAAATTGAGAAACGAGATCTCGTCTCTTGTGATAGCGACGTGCTTGCCGATCGAGAAAATGCGATCGGCTAAGCGATGGCCTTCTGCGGAATCGCCGTACCATGCGAGCGACACGCTGAGAACCGGCTTGCCGCGGATTTCTGCGGGCACATTGCCGGCGAGCGGTGCGAGCCGCAACGAAAGATTCCACTTCAGCTCATCGGGCGCGCCGGGCATGAACTTACGCCACTCTTGCAGGACGCAAAAAATATCCTCTTCGATGCAGAACGATGTGGCGAGAAACAGCGAAGTCAGCGGATGAAGCCTGACCTCAAATTCCGTGACCACGCCGAAATTGCCGCCGCCGCCCCGCAACGCCCAAAACAAATCCGCGTTCTCTCTCTCGCCGGCATGAACGAGGGAACCATCGGCGGTCACTAGCGTGAATCCCTCCACGTTGTCACAGGACAACCCGAACATCCGCGTGAGCCAACCTGTGCCGCCGCCCAGGACGAGTCCGCCCACGCCCGTGTGAGAAACAACGCCGGCGGGAAAAACGAGACCAGCCTTTTGCGTTGCAGAATCTACGGTGCCGAGCAGGCACCCTCCCGCGAATTTTGCGCGCCGCGATCCCTCATTCACCTCGACTTGCCGCAGTCTCGATAAATCAATCACGAGTCCGCCCTCGCAACTGCTGAAGCCGGCAACGCTGTGCCCGCCGCAGCGAACAGCCGTAAGCACGCCGGCCTTTGCCGCAGAACGAACGGCGAGTTGCACGTCCGCGACATCCGCGCATCGCGCGATCAGCCCCGGCGTCCGTTGCGCCATCGCGTTCCAGATTTTATGCGCTTCAGCGAATTCTGGATCGCTCGCGTGAATCAATTCTCCCTGGAACTTGCCGCGGAGCGCGCCGAAGAGTTCGTCGATTAGAATCGTCATGCCTAGTAATGTGAGCTAATCACAGATGTGAGGGTTCGAGGAAGAGGCGAGCGACCTAATTTGCAAACAGTGTGGATTTGCCTAGAAGCACTGGGGAAAACAGAGCTACTCGAGGCTTGCCGCGAGGGCTTGATGCGCAGCGCCCCAAAGCGGGGCGTCCTCATTCAGCACCACTGAAATTGGAATGTTTGCGAGGACATCCGCGAGATGAGCTTTGTCGCAGAATGCGCGGACGAAGCTTCCATCCTTAATCTTCGGCAATAGCTTCAGCGCGATTCCGCCTGCCACATAAACTCCGCCAAACGCGAGCACGCGCAACGCGAGATTTCCCGCTTCTGCGCCGTAGGCTTCGGTCCACACATTGAGCGTCTCGACGCACACCGGGCAAGATCGAGCGAGAGCCATCTCCGTGATTTCATGCGCGGATGCTTCGGCACGCTGATCGAAAGTGGCGTGGCGGACGGTGGGATCGAGCGACTCGTGAATCGCGCGAAAGCCGCGCCCCGCGAGAACATCTTCGCAGCAAACATGCGGTATGCGTGTTTTCAGAAACAGCAAAAGTTGGATTTCTCGATCGTTGCGCGGCGCAAAATCCGTCATCCCGCCCTCTGAGGGCGACACGCGATGCGTCTGCCCATCCCAGAACAGAATCGCCTCGCCGAGCCCTGTGCCGGCCGCGAGTACGGCCATGTTTGCGTTTGTCCGAGGCACGCCAACGTTCAGCGTGAGAAACGCGTCGCTGGGCAGATTCTGAATGCCCCACGCCGTCGCCGCAAGATCATTCAGCACGACGATACGCTTTGAATCGAGTTTCAGCGCCTTCGCCAGCTCGTGTGGATCGAGCGTCCACGGTAGATTCACCGAATGGCGCTGCCCGGCGACAACAGTTCCCGGCACGCCAAATCCCGCCGCGGAAATCTTGCTCGATGCGGCGCCTCCTGTTGAAGCGACAGCCTCGCGATGAAAATTATCGATCAGTGTTTCAAAGCTGGCGGAGTCTCGTGTCGAATAGCGTTTCCGAAACACAGGACGCAAACGCGGCCCATCCACTTCAAATGCGCCGAGATTGCATTTTGTGCCACCGATATCGCCAGCGAGGATCATGCGTCGCCACTCATTACCAAAGACGGCTTGGCGTGAATTCTGCAGTCAGTGCGAGGATTCGCCGGTAGTATTCCTTCTGCGCAAGTTCGGCCGCCGCCTCTTCGTTCACGATAAAAGTGACATCGGGATGGAGTTGAAGCGCGGACGCGGTGACAGACGCGGTGATCGGGCCTTCGATTGCGCGCGCCACGGCTTTCGCCTTCGACGAACTCGCAGCCAACAAAACGATTCTCCGCGCCTCGAGGATCGTGCCGATGCCCACGGTTATCGCGCACTTGGGCATTTCTTCGGCGGAAGCGAAAAACTTGCGATTGTCTTCGAGCGTCTCCCGAGTCAGTGCTTTCAATCGCGTTCGCGAGCCGAGGCTGGACGCCGGCTCGTTGAATCCGATGTGCCCATTGCGGCCGATCCCAAGAATTTGCAGATCAATGCCGCCGGCCTGGCGAATCGAATCTTCGTACGAGGCGCAATACTCGTCGTAATTGCCCCGGCATGTTCCATCGGGAATGTGAATGTTTGCGGGATTGACGTTGATGTGGCGGAAAAGATTCTGCTGCATGAAGTAGCGAAAACTCTGCGGATGATCCGCGGGCAGGCCAACGTATTCGTCGAGGTTGAATGTGACCATCTTGGAGAAATCCAGGCCTTCCTCGCCGTGCATTCGCGCCAGTTCGGCATAAACACCTATTGTCGTGGAACCGGTCGCAAGGCCGAGCGTCAGCGACGGGTCTCGACGCACTGCGCTCGCGATAATCCGAGCCGCTTCGCTGTTCAACTCATCGCGATTTGTTTTGAGCATTACGAGCATTTGAGTTTGCTCACTGATTCGGCGATGACGACACACGGCCGACAGGAGCGATAAAGCCTAACATGCAACGGCATGAGGATTTCAACTGCTGACTGCCGTCAGATGAATCGCAGCAGCGGCGAGTGCGCTATCCCGCCAGCTTACTCAATCCCGAGGCGGTGCTGCATCTCTTCGAGTGAGGTCCCCTTCGTTTCCGGATAGAAGAACAGCACAACGAAGAATTGCACGACCATCATAGCTGCGAAGAAAACGAATGGAGATGCGCGGGAATATCTGGCCAGCACTGGAAATGTGCCGGAAATCAAGGCATTCATGATCCAGTGCGAAGAGCTACCAAGACTCTGTCCTTTGTTCCGGACGCGATTGGGAAATACTTCGCTGATATAAACCCAGATCACCGCGCCTTGCGAGATCGCAAAAAAGGCGATGTAGGCGACAAGCAGCCACAAGAGATATTGCTGATGCCGGTTGGTGTAGAAAACTTCAGCAACACCGCTGAGGCACCCGACCAGCCCCACCGAGCCAATCAGCAACAGAGTTTTCCGGCCAAGCTTGTCGATCAGCGTCATGCCTACAATCGTTGCGATGAGATTCATCGCGCCGATAACAACAGCCTGAAGATTCGCGGAAATACTGTTGAAACCGGCGTAGCGGAAAATATCGTTGAGGTAATAAAGAATCGCGTTGATGCCGGAAAGTTGATTGAATGCGCCGATTGTGATCGCCAGGAAAATCGGCAGGCGGTATTTCCACGAAAAAAGGCGTTCGGCTTTTTGCGAACGCTCGAGATGGATGGAATCAACGATTTCCGCAAGCTCGGCTTCAGGCGCGGGCGAGCCAGTCAGTTGAAGCACAGTTCGCGCTTCGTCGACGCGATTCTGGGTGACCAGCCATCGCGGGCTGCGTGGAATTCCGAATAGCATGATGAGAAATAAAACCGCCGGTGCGGCGGCGATGCCAAGTTGCCAGCGCCATTCAATTGCGCCGAGTTGCAGCCGCGCCACGCAGTAATTCGAAAAATAAGCCAGGAGAATCCCGATGACGACGTTGATCTGGAAGAGCCCAACCAGACGGCCGCGCCATTTGGCGGGCGCGAGTTCCGCGATGTACACAGGCCCAAGAACAGATGAGCTCCCGATTCCAAGCCCGCCGATGAATCGGAACGCGACGAGCGATGGCCAATTCCACGCGAATGCGCAGCCAAGCGCGGAAATGACGTATAAAGCAGCCATAATCCGCAGTGCGTCGCGGCCGCCCAATCGCTGGCCGATGATGCCGGACGTCATTGAACCGACCACGGTGCCCCAGAGAGCGATCGAGACCGTCAATCCCAATGCGCCCGCGGTCAGGTTGTAGACGAGACTGAGCGAATGCGTCGTGCCGGCGATGACGGCGGTATCGAAGCCAAAGAGCAGCCCGCCGAGCGCTCCGACGATCGTCGCCTTGATTAAATATGCGTTCAGTTTCATTCGGGCTCGCAGAACTGTGCCGCGCAATATACATGATTTGACCGACGATTTCGCGCCGATTCCGCGTAGAGTGACCGCCCTATCCCACGTTCCGCCTAACTAGCTCTATAATTCGCGCGACCGCCCGCCGATGCCTAGCCGACCGCGGTAAAGCGAGGACTCCGTGATTCCAGTTTGCACAGCCCGAAAATCTCCGGCAGGAAAATTCTGGATTGCGCTGCCTGCTATCATGATCGTGCTCATTTTTTTTGCTGCTCCGGCACACGCGCAATCCTCCAAAGCTGTGAACCAGCTTTCGACCTCGACTCAGGAAGCGATCGCCCAACTCTCGGCGTTGAATCAATTGCCGGCGGCGGAATGGAGATACCACGTAGGGGACGTCGCTCACGGAGAAGCGGTAGCTCTTGATGATAAGAATTGGGAAGCCGTAAAAGGCGATTCGCATGCACCAAACGAAGCGGTCTGGTATCGCCGTTGGATTGAAGTCCCCAAAACGCTTGATGGCTACGACCTGACTGGCTCTCGAATTTGGTTTCAATTCGAGGCCGACGCGAATGGCCCAATGCCGCAAATCATTTATTTCAATGGCCGGCGAGTGGCGATGGGCGACGACCTGGAGCCGATCGTTCTCTTCGACCAAGCGTCGCCCGGCGATCGAGCGCTCGTGGCCGTAAAGCTCTTGCACACCGTGGACCGAAAACATTTCGCGGGCGCGCATGCCCGCATCGAGTTCGCACCTTCGCGGCCCAATCCGGACGACCTGCGCCAAGAGATTCTGTCTGTCGCCGCGCTTCTCCCTACACTTGGCGCAAATGCCGCGGAAGTACTCGCGCGGCTCGACGCATCCGCAAGTTGGATTGATCTAAAAGCATTGCATGCAGCCGATCAGAAGGCGTTCGACGATTCGTTAAATAAAGCGCAGGCGTCGCTCGAAGCGATCAAGCCCAAATTGCAGCAGACTTCTATCCGGCTCTCTGGCAATTCGCACATTGACGCGGCGTGGCTTTGGCCGTGGACCGAAACCGTGGACGTGGTGCGCCGCACTTTCGCAACCGCGCTTCAGCTCATAGACGAATATCCACAATATACCTACACGCAATCCGCCGCCGCTTATAGCGACTGGGTCGAACAGAAGTATCCGGCCGAATTTCGACAAATTGTCCAGCGCGTGAAAGAGGGGCGCTGGGAATTAGTCGGCGGGATGTGGGTCGAGCCGGACCTCAATATGCCCGATGGCGAATCGCTGGTCCGGCAACTTTTAATCGGCAAGCGCTACTTCAAAGAAAAGTTCGGCGTGGATGTTCGCATCGGCTGGAATCCTGATTCGTTTGGCTACACCTGGCAATTGCCGCAAATTTACAAGAAATCCGGCGTGGATTATTTCGTCACGCAAAAGATGGCGTGGAACGATACAAACCAACTACCGATGAAACTCTTCTGGTGGCAATCGCCCGACGGCAGCCGCGTTTTGAACTATTTCCCGCACGATTATGCGAATGGAATCGATCCCGTAAAGATCGCCGCCGATGTGAACCGGGCTCGCGAGCTGAATGCCGGACTATCGGAATTGATGCATCTCTTCGGCGTCGGCGACCACGGCGGCGGGCCCACCCGCGCGATGCTAGACGACGGAATACACTGGACCGATCCGAAGATGGTCTATCCGCCAACGACCTTCGGCGTGTCTCAGGGCTTCTTCTCCGACGTAGAAGCGAAACTCGACACCGAACATGCGCCATTCTGGAATTACAAATCAATGGCCGCAGCCGGAAACGCAAACTTGCCCGCGCCGCCCGAAGGAAAAATCAGCCTCCCCATTTGGAACGATGAACTTTATTTCGAATATCACCGCGGCGTATTCACGACGCAGGCCAATCACAAGCGAAATATGCGTGACAGCGAAGAGCAACTCCTCAACGCAGAAAAATATTCCTCGCTGGCCTGGCTCAGCGGGAATCCTTATCCCGCCTCGCAACTGACGGAAGCCTGGAAGAAAGTCCTCTTCAATCAATTTCACGATCTCGCGGCTGGTTCCGGCATCAGCGTGATTTACAAGGACGCGCAGCGCGATTACGACGTAGTTCGCCGGACGGCGCGCGACGCCACGACGAGCGCGCTTCACGCTATCTCGGCGCAGGTGAATACACGGACCATTCCCGGCGTTCCGATTCTCGTGATGAATCCACTGGCATGGACAAGAACAGACCTCGTGCAATTCGATGTGCAAATGCCCGAATCGCCGAAGACGCCGGCGAAAGGTATCTCGGTTCTTGACCCGCAAGGCAAATCCTTGGCGGTTCAAATTCTCTCCACCGAAACTGCGACTAACACATTTCATCTTCTCGTGGAAGTGCGAGATGTACCCTCGCTCGGATACGAGGTCCTGCACGTAACGCCAGCGGACGGCGCGCCGCAAAGCGATCTGAAAGCAAACGGGTTGACACTCGAAAACTCCTCGCTTCGCATCACAGTTGATTCGCAAACGGGTTGCATCACGAGCCTCTACGACAAGAAATCCTCGTTCGAATCCATCGCGGCGGGAGGATGCGGAAACGAACTCATCGCATTCAAAGACACGCCAAAAGACTATGACGCGTGGAACATAGACGCGAACTTCGAAGAGCATTTCGAAAAACTGGACAAGGCCGATTCAGTACAACTGATTGAAAGCGGTCCGCTGCGCGCGACAATCCGCATCACCCGCACCTGGCAAAGCTCAAAATTCGTGCAGGATATATCTTTATATGCGGGCCTCGATCGCGTGGACATCGCCAACCACATCGATTGGCACGAAACGCACGTCCTGCTGAAGGCGGCCTTTCCGCTCGCGGCCTCGAGCGATTCCGCGACGTTCGAAATTCCCTACGGCTCCATCGAGCGCCCCACAACGCGCAACAATAGTTGGGAAGCAGCCAAGTTTGAAGTCCCTGCGTTGCGCTGGGCCGATGTCGGAGACGCGCAGCACGGCTTCAGCCTGATTAACAATTCCAAGTATGGCTACGACGCCAAGGGAAATGTGCTGCGGCTCTCGCTGCTGCGTTCGCCCACCTGGCCCGATCCCAATGCGGATCGCGGCCATCATGACTTCAGCTACTCGCTCTATCCTCACGTCGGCACGTGGAAGCAGGCGCTGACAGTTCACCGCGGCTACGAATTTAATTACAAGCTCGAAGCCGAACAACTCGAAGCCCATGAGGGAATATTGCCGCCACAGCAGTCATTCGTCTCGGCCGTGCCTGAGAACGTCGTCCTGACCGCCGTGAAAAAAGCAGAAGACGGTAATGGTTTGATCCTGCGTTTCTATGAGTGGGCCGGAAAAAACACCGACGTGCAAGTCACACTTCCCGCAGGCGCGACTGGCGCGGCCATAGTGAACCTCATGGAGCACTCAGACGGATCTCCGCTCGCGATCACGGGAGGGAATCAAATCTCGATGCCGATACACCCCTTTGAGATTTCGACGCTCCGTGTGGACTATTTGCCACACACGCCTTAAATCTCGCTGTAGCAGCGACATAGCGTCAACCTATGGACCGAACGAATGCGCGATATGCACTGCATGCCGGTTCGGAGGCCGAGGCACCTTCGAATAATTGTAACTCCCGCCCCGCTTTGTTAAGATTCGCCAGTCTCCCCGCATCAGGAGCTCTCGAAATATGAACTTCGGGCTCATAGATATGCCACCGCTGTGCCTGCTCCACCGTAC